>BNJT01001192.1_pt1:27500-475314 | contig 475314 bp, 561 predicted proteins | sample 8540491 | NCBI WGS metagenome assembly BNJT01 (sample SAMD00202455, study PRJDB9452) | human saliva metagenome | host: Homo sapiens
GTGACGGGCGGTGTGTACAAGGCCCGGGAACGTATTCACCGCGGCGTGCTGATCCGCGATTACTAGCGATTCCGACTTCATGTAGGCGAGTTGCAGCCTACAATCCGAACTGAGATTGGCTTTAAGAGATTAGCTTGCCGTCACCGGCTTGCGACTCGTTGTACCAACCATTGTAGCACGTGTGTAGCCCAGGTCATAAGGGGCATGATGATTTGACGTCATCCCCACCTTCCTCCGGTTTATTACCGGCAGTCTCGCTAGAGTGCCCAACTGAATGATGGCAACTAACAATAGGGGTTGCGCTCGTTGCGGGACTTAACCCAACATCTCACGACACGAGCTGACGACAACCATGCACCACCTGTCACCTCTGTCCCGAAGGAAAACTCTATCTCTAGAGCGGTCAGAGGGATGTCAAGACCTGGTAAGGTTCTTCGCGTTGCTTCGAATTAAACCACATGCTCCACCGCTTGTGCGGGCCCCCGTCAATTCCTTTGAGTTTCAACCTTGCGGTCGTACTCCCCAGGCGGAGTGCTTAATGCGTTAGCTACGGCACTAAACCCCGGAAAGGGTCTAACACCTAGCACTCATCGTTTACGGCGTGGACTACCAGGGTATCTAATCCTGTTTGCTCCCCACGCTTTCGAGCCTCAGCGTCAGTTACAAGCCAGAGAGCCGCTTTCGCCACCGGTGTTCCTCCATATATCTACGCATTTCACCGCTACACATGGAATTCCACTCTCCCCTCTTGCACTCAAGTTAAACAGTTTCCAAAGCGTACTATGGTTAAGCCACAGCCTTTAACTTCAGACTTATCTAACCGCCTGCGCTCGCTTTACGCCCAATAAATCCGGACAACGCTCGGGACCTACGTATTACCGCGGCTGCTGGCACGTAGTTAGCCGTCCCTTTCTGGTAAGATACCGTCACAGTGTGAACTTTCCACTCTCACACTCGTTCTTCTCTTACAACAGAGCTTTACGATCCGAAAACCTTCTTCACTCACGCGGCGTTGCTCGGTCAGACTTCCGTCCATTGCCGAAGATTCCCTACTGCTGCCTCCCGTAGGAGTCTGGGCCGTGTCTCAGTCCCAGTGTGGCCGATCACCCTCTCAGGTCGGCTATGTATCGTTGCCTTGGTGAGCCGTTACCTCACCAACTAGCTAATACAACGCAGGTCCATCTGGTAGTGGTGCAATTGCACCTTTCAAGCAGCTATCATGCGATATCTACTGTTATGCGGTATTAGCTATCGTTTCCAATAGTTATCCCCCGCTACCAGGCAGTTACCTACGCGTTACTCACCCGTTCGCAACTCATCCGGAAAGAGCAAGCTCCTTCCTTCAGCGTTCTACTTGCATGTATTAGGCACGCCGCCAGCGTTCGTCCTGAGCCAGGATCAAACTCTCATTAAAAGTTTGAGTTCTCACTCATTTCTGTCACTGACAGATTTATTGTTTTTTTCATTGTTCAGTACTACAACATCAGTTGTAGTGCCCTGCACATTGGTTCGTCTTGTTCAGTTTTCAAAGGTCTTTGTCGCGCTTACGACAACTATATTAGTATATCACAGCTTCTAATCGTTGTCAATAACTTTTTCAAATTTTTTTCAACTTCTACTGCAACATACTCATAGTCCGTACGGGATTCGAACCCGTGTTACCGCCGTGAAAAGGCGGTGTCTTAACCCCTTGACCAACGGACCTTGAGTTTTTTAACTCTTTCTATTATACCCACTTTTTCTGCCTTGTCAAGATATTGAGATAAATTTTTCTTATTTTTTGTTTTTTACAAAGCAAAAAGCCCACTGTTGTAGGCTTTCTGTAAGATATATCTTAAAATTAAAGCATTTTGTTGTAGAATTCAACGATAAGTGCTTCGTTGATTTCTGGGTTGATTTCATCACGTTCTGGTAAACGAGTCAATGAACCTTCCAATTTTTCAGCGTCGAATGATACGAATGCTGGGCGTCCAAGAGTAGCTTCAACCGCTTCAAGGATCGCTGGAACTTTCAATGATTTTTCACGAACTGAAATTACTTGACCTGGACTTACGCGGTATGATGGGATATCAACACGTTTTCCGTCAACAAGGATGTGACCGTGGTTTACGAATTGACGAGCTTGACGACGAGTAGTCGCAAGACCAAGACGGTAAACTACGTTATCCAAACGACGTTCCAAAAGAAGCATGAAGTTGAAACCTAGGATTCCGCCCTTGATTTTTGTAGCTTGTACGAACAAGTTACGGAATTGTTTTTCACCTACTCCGTAAGTGAAACGAAGTTTTTGTTTTTCAGCCAATTGCAAACCGTATTCTGACAATTTAGAACGGTTGTTTGGGCCGTGTTGTCCTGGTACGTAGTTACGACGTGCCAATTCTTTACCTGTACCTGTAAGTGAAAGGCCAAGGCGACGAGCTTGTTTCCAAGATGGTCCTGTATAACGTGACATGTGTATGTCCTCCTAATATAGATATAATTTCGGCGGAAATAGTCACTTAGAAAGCCCTGATTCGTGCAGATGCCCTTCGCCTAAACAGCCAAGGTTACTTGTTATAAGACACCTGTTGACGAGCTTCATGCTTTCCTGCTGCTATTTCACACAAAGGCTATTGTACCATGAAATACTACATTTGTAAAGAGATTTTTTTTAGTTTTATTTCAAATTAAGATGAAATGTAAACGTACTTCCTAAACCATACTGGCTTTCTGTTGTTATTTCACCACCTAGTTGATGGGCTAGTTCTCGTGCAATTGCAAGTCCTAATCCATGACCACCTGTCTTCATATTACGTGATGTTTCTACACGATACAGTCGGTTAAAAATTTTTTCCAAATCTTCAGGAAGAATACCTTGACCCTCGTCTTTCACACTGATTATGAGCTCTTCTTCTGTTAATTGAGCAAGAACTTCAATCCTAGTTCCAGGTTCTGAATATTTAAATGCATTGTTTAACAAATTGACTAGAATACGAGAGAGTTTGTCATAATAACTCTTGATTTTCGCAGACTCAGGCTTTACTTGAATGTAGACATCTCGCTCCTCTTGCTCAATCTGAAGTTGAAATTCACTCATCGACTCAATCAACAGCTGATCTAAAAACACATCTTCGACTTCTTCGTCAGCTATATCTTGAGGCTGAGCGTTAAGAGTCAAAACATCCAATTCTTCGACTAGCTTGTTTAAACGCTCGGTTTGGCGACCAATCGTGGTTAAGTAATGGAGTCGTTCCTCTTCCTTGATTACTCCATCTAGAATGCCTTCCACAGTAACCTGAATGGAGGTAATGGGAGTTTTAATATCGTGAGAGAGCTGAGCAATCATCATTCTCTTTTCTTGCTCACTCTCATCAAGTGATTGAAAGGTATCTTGTAAATTGCGGGACATGTCATTAAAAGCCTGGCCTAACTCTTGAAATTCTATCGGCCCTTTGGTTTCAATTTCTGTGCTGAAATCTTTGCCAGCTATATTCTGAGCTTGTTTTTTCAAATGTTTCAGGGAAGAAAAAACAGGTGATAAAAGAAAGATGCTCACTGCAGCACCAATGAAACTTGCAATCAAGGTCATTCCAACCAGAAAGTAAATTTCACTTTTCTCAATCAACATTCGTTGGACTGCCCAGAAAACGACCAAAATCGTTAGTAAAGTCGAAACTAGATACCCCACTAAAATATAGCTTTTTAATTTCATTTTTTACCTCTCGGTCTTTCCATCTTATAGCCCAATCCCCAAACAGTTTTGATAGCAGGAGTGTTTAAATTCGTATACTTACTCAACTCTTGTCTCAAAGCATGGATATGAACATTGAGTGTATTGGTATCATCCACATAGTCCTCCTGCCATACCTTCTCGTAAAGTTCAGTCTTTGAAAAGACTCTCTCAGGATTGCTGGCTAATATCCATAAAAGTTCAAAAGATTTTACTGTCAATTCCAAAGGCTGTTCTCCAATGCGAACCTCATGAGTCACATGGTTGATCACTAAGTCACCAAACTCAATCTGCTCGGTCTCTCCGCCACGACTAAGGCGGCGCAAGATATTATTCACTCTCAAAACCAATTCCCGTGGGCTAAACGGTTTAGCTATAAAATCATCCGCCCCCAAACTTAATCCATAAATCTTATCCTGTTCGCTTGTCTTAGCAGTTGTAAAGAGAAAGGGTTGATCAGGAGCAATATACTGAACTTCGCTGATGAAATCATAACCGTCCATATTAGGCATCATGATATCTGTGATAATGAGATCGATAGATTTTTTTCTAAAAAGTTCTAATCCTTCCTTACCGTCATGGGCAACTAAAACATCGTAACCTGCCTGTAAAAGATAGCGATTTTGAATATCTAGAATATCTATCTCATCATCAACCAACAAAATTGTCTTTTTCATCTGACACTCCTTTGACAAAAACAGTGTTATACTTGCTTTAGTATAACACTATTTTCCGTAATGTTTAAATGATTTGAACCTTAATCTTCTCTTTTGGTTTTCCAACCCAAAAATCCAACAAAACCTGCTAAGGCTAGGCCAAGAATTCCAAGTCCAGCTGTAGCCGTTTGAGCTTCACCAGTATTTGGTAGCATCGGTTGCCCATCATTTTTCCTAGTTTCAGCCATGGAATCACCCATTCTCATCTCTGAAGCTTGGGCTTCCTTCGTCATATCCTTCATTTTGTTCATTGAATCTGACGTAGAAGAAGGCATTGCCATCTGATCTTCTTGAGGAGTTTTGGACATCATTTCTGAACCATGAAGTCGAATCGTTACTTGACGAGTAGCAACCAGATTGCTTAAATCAGGTTTGCCATCTTTAGAGCCATAGACTTTAATAGTAGCTAGATATGTATAGGTTCCGTTAGCTCGAAGTTGCTCAAGTAAGGCCTGACCATCTTTACCAACCGTATTACCATTCAAATCTACTTCGTAGAAATATTGGCCTTTAGCCAAGCCTTCAAGTGCCAATAAAGCAGGATTTTTATCCATTCCATTGTCTGACCATGGGGCCTTGTCAGAGGCTTTCAAGATAAGGCGAGTCAACATTCCATCACCACCAAAAGCTTCATATGGGATGACTTGGTTTACGCCGGCCAAGAATGGTCCAGGAACATTAGCCTTGTCAAGGTAGCTAGCCGGAACATCAATCATGTCTTTGACATTGTTAACAACAGACTCTTTAACCTGAGTTGGTGTGGTTGAAGCGTTCAAATTAACAGTCAAATCTTTAGTCGCTACAAGGTTACTTAAATCGGCCTTGCCGTCTTTCGCACCGTACACTTTAATAGTAGCTTTATAGCTTTGAGTACCATTTTGTTTCAAGAGGTCAAGGAGCTCTTTATCTGATTTTCCTTGGGTGCCTGCTAAATCTACTTCATAGAAGTAGAGGCCTTTGCCCAATTTCTCTACTGGTGGGAGAGCGGGATTTTTAGCCGAACCGTTGTCTGACCATGGAGCCTTGTCGGATGCTTTCAAGATAAGGCGAGTCAACATACCGTCACCAGCGAAGAATTCGTATGGAATGACTTGGTTTACGCCGGCCAAGAATGGTCCAGGAACATTAGCCTTGTCCAAGTAAGTAGCTGGGACATCTACTGTATCTTTGGTGTTATCAGCCACACCTTTTTGTACTTCAGCTGGAGTAGTCAAGCCATTCAAGTTGATATCCAAATCTTTAGTCGCTACAAGGTTACTTAAATCGGCCTTGCCGTCTTTCGCACCGTACACTTTAATAGTAGCTTTATAGCTTTGAGTACCATTTTGTTTCAAGAGGTCAAGCAACTCTTTGTCTGATTTACCTTGAGTACCTGCCAAATCTACTTCGTAGAAGTAAAGGCCTTTGCTCAATTTTTCTACTGGTGGGAGAGCAGGATTTTTATCCATTCCATTGTCTGACCATGGGGCCTTGTCAGAGGCTTTCAAGATAAGGCGAGTCAACATGCCGTCACCAGCGAAGAATTCATATGGAATGACTTGGTTGACACCGGCTGTGAATGGGCCAGGGAAGTTAGCCTTGTCCAAGTAAGTAGCTGGGACATCTACTGTATCTTTGGTATTGTCAGTCACACCTTTTTGCACTTCAGCTGGAGTAGTTGCTGCTTGCGCTTCACTGGCTTCACGGTCTTGTCCAGTAACTGCAGGAGCAGGATTTGTCGCAGGTTTAACCGCATCTTCTGTTTCTTTCTTAGACTCTGGTTTTGCTTGCACTTCTTCTTTAGGTGCTGCTACTGGCTCTTTAGTAGCTACATCCGTTTTTTCTGGAGAGCTTGTAGTATCCAAGCTTGCTTTAGGTGCTGACTCTGCCTGTTCTGAAGGAAGAGCTACATCGACTGCTTTTTTTAGAGCCTCTGCTGGTAAGTCGCTCTTTTCACTCACCGAGGCGTCGTTTGGCACGACTTGGGCAGGGGTCGGATTGACGACATCTGCACGTGCAGAACTTGGTTGACCAACTAGGACAAAGAAACCACTAGCTACAACAACTGAAGCAACACCGACACTGAGACGGCGAATAGACCAACGAGTATATCTCTGATTTGGATTGAATTTCATAGGATTCTCCTTAGAGTTTTCTTTTTTTTGATGACTCTAGTATAATCTCCTAAAATTAAAAAGGATTAAGAAAAAGTTAAAATTTTTTTCTTAAATCCTTCTTATAAAAATACTTATATTGACTCAATAGTCACTAGAAAAAAAGAATGGTCATTCCTCTTTTTAATCATTGAGGTGTGCTAGATTATCCAAATATTGGTTATTGATTACTGCCATCATATAGCCATCAGCTTTCAATTGATCATCTGGACCAAACTGAACGTCTAGAGGAGCATTTTCATAGTCACGAAAACCAAGAATATTGAGATTGTATTGCCCTCGAAGATCAAGTTCACTTAGACTCTTGCCTGACCACGATTGTGGAATTTTCATCTCAACAATAGAGACATTTTTTTGTCCAACTGAAAAACATCAACGCTGTTATTAAATAAAATAGTCTGTGCCAATGAGCGCCCCATTTCAAACTCTGGTGAGATGACTGAATCTGCGCCAATTTTTTCAAGGACTTTTTTTGCTGTATGGCTTTTAACCTTAGCAATAACAGTTGGCACTCCTAGACTCTTGCAATGCATGACTGCAAGCACACTAGATTCTAAATTTTCCCCAGTTGCCACCACAACTGTATCGCAGGTATCAATTCCTGCTGAGAGCAAGAGCTCTTCATCTGTTATATCTCCAACAACTCCACGTACCAAGACTGGTTCGAACTGATTGATTCGCTCCTCATGGTCGTCAATGGCGATTATATTTATATCATGCTGAGCGAGAGCAGTAAGTACACTACTTCCAAAAATACCCAAACCTAAAATTCCAATTGTCCGATCTGACATAGTTTATCCTTTCTTATCCTATCGTAATATCTGCTTTCATATAGTGGATCATATCTTTCTTATCTGGTTGATACTCAGCCAAACTAACTAACAGCGTGAGTGGTCCGATTCGACCGATAAACATCAGTAGCATGATAATGCTAAGAGCTAATCTGCCTAACTCTGGTGTCAAATTTGCAGTTACTCCGACCGTAGCAAGAGCTGAAATTGTCTCGAACATGATGTAGATAAAGCGCGGATTCCCCCCTCTGCGGTTACCCCTAACAGGATCAAGCCCAGCAAGAAAGTTAGCAAGAAGATAATAAAGACACTGAATGATTTTTGGACTGTCCGAGGTAAAATTGTTCTCCGAGCTACATTGGCATGGGGTAATCCTAAAAGTTCACTGCGTGCAAATACTAATAATACAAAGAAGGTTGTGATTTTAAGCCCCCCGGCTGTTCCACCAGGCGCCCCACCGAGAAACATCTGCAAAATATAGATCATCAAGGTAACAGGCCTAGCCTGAGTAAAATCAATAGAAGCGAATCCTGCCGTCCGCATGCTGACTGTTTGGAAAAAGCTGACCAGCAATTTATCAGGTACGCTAAGATTGCCAATCGTTCCCGGATTGTTCCACTCTATCAAGAGGGTTGAAACTGTTCCAGTAAATAAAATTCCAGCTGTCAGGAAGAGAACCAACTTGGTATGAAAACGAAGACGGCGTTTTTTCTTGCTCAACTGTGTAGCCAGGTCAAACCAAACCATAAACCCTAGACCACCTGTGATGATCAAAGCAGCAAGCACTAGATTAATCAAAGGATCAGTTTGAAAAGCTACTAAACTTGTACTGCCAAAATTATCAAAACCAGCATTACAGAAAGCTGAAATAGCTACGAAGATAGAGGTGAAAATTCCTCGGCCCCAACCAAATTCCGGAACAAAACGAAAACTTAACAGGAAGGCTCCGAATCCTTCAACGATAAAAGTCGTCAAGAAAATCGAACGTATGAAAACCATTAAAGACTGAGTTTCTCCATAACTAAAGCTCTCCAGGATTGTTTCACGGCTACGAAGACTTAGCTTTTGCTTACTTTGAATATAAAAGACCCCTATAAAGGTCATGAGACCCAAACCACCAATCTGGATCAAAAACATACAGATTAACTGACCCAGATGTTATATGTAGTAGCTACTGGTTGAGTAAAGAGTCCTGTCACACAGACCATGGATACTGCTGTAAAGAGATGGTCGAAATAGGTCGCTTGGGAGCTTGTTGCTTGCACAAATGGCAGGCTCAAAAGGAGAGAGCCTGCGAGAATAACCAAAGCAAAACTTAAAAAAATTCGACGAGCAGGTGATAAACGCCCCAAGGTCGTGTTTATTTTTTCCGAAAATGATTTGAATAACATAGTTACATTGTACCATAAAACAGTTAAAGCAGTCACATATGACTAACGATTTCAAGACAGAGTTCTAAGGCCTTGTCAAAAGCTTCTGAACCCCAGTCACGACTGTCGTAGTTATCTAGATCTGCTAAGGAATCTGCGGTAAAGAGCAGCTCTCCCCAGACAACCCCACGTAGTTGGGCAACTGCTGCAAGAGCTGCACACTCCATCTCTACAACTGCACAGCCTTCTTCCTTACGATAGGCAACTTTTTCAGCTGTTTCTCGGTAAAAACCATCTGTCGACCAAGTCATAACCTCTTCATAAGGAATGCCTAGTTGTTCCATGACTTGCTCGATGGCAGAAATCGCTTCGACATGTACATCCATATAACGAGAAGGCGCTACATAGTGGTAGCTGGCTCCCTCATCTCGCAAAGCGCGAACAGGGACGAGAAAGGCATTTTCTTCTATATTCGCTAACACGCCACAAGTGCCTGTAGAGATGATTTTCTCCACACCGTAACCAATCAACCAATCCATAAACTGGGCCGCAGGGGCAGAACCTACAGGAGCTTGGGCTAGACACACTTTCTCACCTTTGTAGTCCATGACATAAACCGGGTAGGTCTTAGTGGCAGAAACAAACTCCCCTACGCAATCTGCTTCTACTTCCTGAGCATAGCGGTCAATCTCTTCTTCCAAAAATGCATAGATGCACTTCTTTGGTAACTGTAAATCCAAGCCTTCATGATTGGGCATGATGACTGCCTGAGGATTATCATCAAACTCTAAAATAGGAATAGCGTGTTTTTGAATCATAGAACACCTCCTCTAAATTTGTACTATTATAACAAAAGCCAAACGAAAGTCAAGATGAGAGAAAAACTTATCTTAAATAGTAAACAACAATTAAATGCTTTTTCCCTACTAATAAAATTGCTATATCTTAGGAATTAGTTTATAATAGATTGAATTTGAAAAAGGGAGAAATCTTATGAAATTCTATTCATATGACTATGTTCTAAGCCAAATCAGTCAACAGGATTGGGTCATGATTATTGTGTCGACGCTCTTAGTGATTGTGACTGGATTCTTTGCATTTAAGGCTTTCAAAGATAAAAGAGGGAGTAAGTTCCGTGAATTATCGCTCATTTCTATTTTGACGTTAATTGCTTTTGTATTGATTAGCATTACGAATCTTCAAAACAACCAATCCAATGATAATCAATTTCGTAGTTCCTTGCACTTCATCGAAATTGTATCAAAAGAGTTAGGTGTTGATAAGAAAAATGTTTATGTCAACACATCAGCAGTGACTGATGGGGCGATTATTAAAGTAGGTGACAATTTTTATCGTGCCATTAGTGGGACTGCCCAAGATAGCTATTTATTAGAAAAGATGGAACTCTATAAATCAGATGTGGAACTCGTGGAGGTTGAAAAATGATAAGCTTTTTTGCTACAATTGCAATTAAATTAGCCTTGGGGCTACTTTCTCTTGTTTTTGTTATTAACGTAACAGGTAAAGGAAATTTAGCACCAAGTTCTGCAGTAGATCAAATCCAGAACTTTGTTCTCGGGGGTATTATCGGTGGGGTTATCTACAATAGTTCTATCACCATCATCCAATACATTGTTATCCTCATTATTTGGACTATTCTCATTTTACTCCTCAAATGGTTGAATACCAATGTTTCCTTCATTAAACATCTGATTGACGGAAAACCTACGATTATCATTAAAAATGGAACATTAGATCCAGAAGCCTGTCGCTCAAAAGGTCTAGCTGCTGCTGATGTTGCTCTTAAATTGCGCGCTCAAGGAATCTTTCAATTAAAGGATGTCAAGAGAGCTGTGATTGAGCAAAACGGACAACTAATTGTCGTAAGAATGGGTGACGAGAATCCTAAGTACCCAGTCATCACAGACGGTGTTGTCCAAGTTGAAATCCTAGAAACCATTGGCAAAACTGAAGAGTGGTTAATGGATGAGTTAAAACAAGAAGGTTTTGAAGAAGTCTCTAATATATTTATCGCTGAATATGATAAAGGTCAATTGAATGTTGTAACCTATTAAAAAAATAAACTGATGCTTTTCGTATCAGTTTTTTGCTTTTTAGCATAAAAGGGTATATACTTAAATTAGTATCTGATGTAATTTAGATAATACAAAAAATTAACGGAGGTATCCCCCATGTCAATCGAAGAAAAATTCAACCAAGCTAAAGGTTCTGTCAAAGAAAGTTTTGGTAAACTTACTGGCGATACTAAAACTCAAGCGGAAGGAGCTGCAGAAAAAGTAGCTTCAAAAGCTAAAGAAGTTGCTGAAGATGCTAAAGAAGCTGTCGAAGGTGCAGTATCTGGCGTAAAAAACATCTTTAAAAAAGACGGAGAATAATTCTTTTTCGTCCTAATAACATAAGAAAATCTCCCTTCTCTTTCGAGAAAGGAGATTTTCTTTTATGGTCGTCCACCAGGGCCACCATTCCCTTGAGGTCCACCTCCACCAGGCATCGAATTGACAATCTCAGTTTGTTTTTCACCATTGAAATAGATGTCTCCGCCTGTGTAAGTCGCTGTTCCATCAAAGTCAAAACCAGTTTGACCAGTCATTTTGATGGTTCCTCCCGTAACAGTAATGTTACCATTTGAGTCAATTGGATCCGTGTCCCCTTGACCAACTTCAACCGTCAAGTTCCCACCATTCATAGTAAAGAAGATTTCACTTTGTTGGGCATTTTTGTTGGCCGCATTGACACCATCATCTGTTGAGTAGATGGTGATGTCTCCACCGTTGATAGTGATTGACTTCCCTTCAAGCCCTTCTGTAGAATTCTTAACGGAATAGGTACCACTATCAATCACCAAATCACCTGATGCGTGGATACCATCGTCCCCTGCAGTAACAGTGATGGTATTGTCAGAGAGATACATGGTTCCTACAGATGTGTCCTCATCATTGTCGACCTTAACTCCGTCTTCCTTGGCATCAATAGTCATGGTGGTTCCAGTAATGTTAAGTTCGTCATTAACATTAAAGGTATCTCCGACTGCTGTGATGTTGTAGGTACCACCTGTGATGTGAAGTGTATCATTTGCCTTGATACCATTGTTTTTCTTACCATCTACATTGAGAGTTCCTTTACCGTTGATGGTCAAGTCCACTTTGGAGAAGAGGGCTGCATCAGCTTTTTCATCACTATTAGAAGCAGAATCTGAGAGGCTATTAGTTGTGCCATCTGCTAGAGTTAGGTAAACATGACCAGCTGATGTTGCAGAAATAGCTGCATTGGTATTGGTCATGGTCACACCCTTTAGAACAATATGTACATCATCAGAATTTCCAGCTTCGATCTTGATTTGAACTCCATCAGATTGACCAGAGATCACATAGGTACCTGACTTAGAAATTGTAACGGTAGATCCTGATACGGCAACTCCGTCACCTGATACCTTCGCTGTTGATCCTGACAAGGTTACAGTTGCGGCTGCCTTTTCATCATAGGAGGTATCGTGGTCCTTGTCTGTGAAATAGGTAGTTTTCTTAGCATCTGTAGTGGATGTAGTTGTTGCAGTACTATTGCTAGCTGTTGTATTTGAAGTTGACTGGGTACAAGCTGTCACCAGTGCTAGAGTTGCTATACTCGTTAATAAGAATGTCCATTTTTTTGCTTTCATGCTCGTTTCCTCAACTTTCATTTTACATGCTCTTAGTCTACGTGACTTTCCTAAAACAAGCCTAAACTTTTTCTGAAAGTTTTCTTAACTCCATCCGAACTTCATTAATAATCATTGCTTATGGTAGCAAAAAAGAACAGCATTTCGCTGTTCTTTTAATTTTCTTTGACTGGAATTTCTTTGATAACTCGTGCTGGGTTGCCTGCCAGAACTACATTATCACCAAAAGATTTAGTAATGACAGCTCCTGCTCCTGCAACAACGTTATCACCTAGTGTAACACCTGGAAGGACAATAACCCCACCACCTGCCCAGAAGTTCTTACCAATCGTAATGGGTTTCCCAAATTCTAAACCTGAATTTCGTTCATCTGGATCCAGTGGATGAAGGGGTGTTAAAAATTGGCAGTTAGGACCAATCATAGCATTGTCGCCAATGGTAATAGGACAAACATCCAACATAGTCAGATTCCAATTGGAATAGAAATTTTCTCCCAAATGAATATTGACACCATAATCCACTACCAAACGAGTATTGACATAGAGGTTTTCACCAGTTGAGCCAAACCAGCCTTTGATGATTTCCATACCTTTTAGTGGATCGACTTCTCCATTAAAGGAAGCTTGCTTTTGTCGTGCTGTTTGTGCTAGAGCACGAAGTTCTGGATCGAACGGGCGATAGGGTTCTCCCGCAATCATTTTTTGGTATTCACTTTTCATATCTTGATATCCTTGTTTATTTTACAAGATTGTAGCATAGTTCTATCCTTAAAACAAGCAGCAAAGATATAAAAAAAACTAGTACATCTTTGGATGTACTAGTTTTTAATTAGAAAGGTGACTTTTCCACTATTCTGCAGAGTTGATTAGTCTTCTTTCTTTTTACGAGCGATAAGTCCAAATCCACTCAAGACACCTACTAAACCAAGGGCAGCAAGGCTAGCATGATCTTCAGTACCAGTATTTGGCAATTGAGGAGCATTTTCCTTAGCTGGAGCTGGTTTAACTGGAGCTTCTGGTTTTTCTGAATCTGGAGTTGGTTCTGGATCTGGTGTTGGAACTGGATCTGGTGTTGGAACTGGATCTGGAGTTGGCACTGGATCTGGTGTTGGCACTGGATCTGGTGTTACCACTTTCTTGTAGATGTGTTGTGTATTACCGTTTTCATCAACAATCGTCTTGACAAACTCATAACCTGGAATATCTTTCTTAGGTTGCTCACCATCTTCTGTTGGGTAACCAGGGATTTCTTTTCCTTCCTCATCAACGTGAGTAGTTACTAATTTTTCATAGACGTGTTGTGTATCACCATTAGGCAATTTCTTAGTTTCAACGAAACGGTAACCTGGAATATCTTTCTTAGGTTGTTCGCCGTCTTCTGTTGGATATCCTGGAATTGCTTTACCTTCTTTATCTACAAACGTAGTAACTGGTGTTACTGTTGGTGTGTATGTTGCAGAAGCTTTTGTTCCGTTCATATCTTCACGAACAACTGTAACAGATGGAGCTGTTCCTGTAAATTCAGGTTCTGGTTTGAAGGTTACTGTTCCGTCTGGTGCTACTGTGTAAGTACCAACACCTGGAATAGTCTTAGTTGTTGATCCATCATCAAATGTTGCTGGAACATCATCATTCATTGGAACACGGCTATCGCCTTCCTTGAATGTTGGTTTACCAGACTGTTCTTTACCTTTTGGTCCAATAGTTGTAGCTGGTTCACCTGTTGGTGTTACTGGGGTTACAGTTGGTGTGTACTTAGCTGTTACTGGGGTGCCGTTCTTATCGACACGTTTAACAGTCACGCCTGTTCCTGTTCCTGTGAATGATTTTTCTGGTACGAATGTAACTGTTCCATCTGGAGCTACTGTGTAGGTTCCTTCTCCTGGGATAGTCTTAGTTGTTGAACCATCTTCGAAGGTTGCTGGAACATCATCATCCATTGGAACTACTGGATCACCTTCTGTAAACTTAGGTTTACCTGTTTGGGTTTGACCTTGTTTATCAGTTGAAGTAGCATCCTCTGCAGTTGGAACAACTGGAGTAATCTTAGGTGTGTATGTTGTTTCTACAGCAGTACCGTTAGCATCTTTAGCTTGAACCTTAACTGGAACAACATCACCTGAGTATGACTTGTCAGTTGGTGTGAAGGTTACAACACCTGTTACTTTATCAACTGTGAATGTACCGATAACCTTACCGTCTGGTGACTTAGCATCTACTGAAGCTGCTGGTTGACCATTTTCGTCAAGAAGAGTAATCGTATCCTTGTCGATTGGTGCAACTGGGTCACCTTCTGTGAATGTAACAGTACCAGTTTGAACCACACCTTGAGGTGCTACTGATTCAGCAGGAGTTGCAGTTGGTGTTACTGGGGTTACAGTTGGTGTGTATTTAGCAGTAACTGGTGTACCGTTCTTATCTACACGTTTAACAGTTACGCCTGTTCCTGTTCCTTTGAATGATTTTTCTGGTACGAATGTGACTGTTCCATCTGGAGCTACTGTGTAGGTTCCTTCACCTGGGATAGTCTTCGTTGTTGAACCATCTTCGAAGGTTGCTGGTGTATCATCATCCATTGGAACTACTGGATCACCTTCTGTAAACTTAGGTTTACCTGTTTGGGTTTGACCTTGTTTATCTGTTGAAGTTACATCTTCAGCTGTTGGTGTTACTGGGGTTACAGTTGGTGTGTACTTTAGCTGTTACTGGTGTACCGTTCTTATCTACACGTTTAACAGTTACGCCTGTTCCTGTTCCTTTGAATGATTTTTCTGGTACGAATGTGACTGTTCCATCTGGAGCTACTGTGTAGGTTCCTTCACCTGGGATAGTCTTCGTTGTTGAACCATCTTCGAAGGTTGCTGGTGTATCATCATCCATTGGAACTACTGGATCACCTTCTGTAAACTTAGGTTTACCTGTTTGGGTTTGACCTTGTTTATCTGTTGAAGTTACATCCTCTGCAGTTGGAACAACTGGAGTAATCTTAGGTGTGTATGTTGTTTCTACAGCAGTACCGTTAGCATCTTTAGCTTGAACCTTAACGGCAACAACATCACCTGAGTATGACTTGTCAGTTGGTGTGAAGGTTACAACACCTGTTTCCTTATCAACTGTGAAAGTACCGATTTCTTTACCTTCTGGTGATTTAGCAACTACTGATGTAGCTGGTTGACCATTTTCGTCAAGAAGAGTAATGGTATCCTTGTCGATTGGTGCAACTGGGTCACCTTCTGTGAATGTAATAGTACCAGTTTGAACCACACCTTGAGGTGCAACTGATTCAGCTGGTGTTGCAGTTGGTGTTACTGGGGTTACAGTTGGTGTGTATTTAGCAGTAACTGGTGTACCGTTCTTATCGACACGTTTAACAGTCACGCCTGTTCCTGTGCCTGTGAATGATTTTTCTGGTACGAATGTAACTGTTCCATCTGGAGCTACTGTGTAGGTTCCTTCGCCTGGAATTGTCTTAGTCGTTGAACCATCTTCGAATGTAGCTGGCGTATCATCATCCATTGGAACTACTGGATCACCTTCTGTAAACTTAGGCTTACCTGTTTGGGTTTGCCCTTGTTTATCTGTTGAAGTTACATCTTCAGCTGTTGGTGTTACTGGGGTTACAGTTGGTGTGTACTTAGCTGTTACTGGGGTGCCGTTCTTATCTACACGTTTAACAGTCACGCCTGTTCCTGTGCCTGTGAATGATTTTTCTGGTACGAATGTAACTGTTCCGTCTGGAGCTACTGTGTAGGTTCCTTCACCTGGAATTGTCTTCGTTGTTGAACCATCTTCGAAGGTTGCTGGTGTATCATCATCCATTGGAACTACTGGATCACCTTCTGTAAACTTAGGCTTACCTGTTTGGGTTTGACCTTGTTTATCTGTTGATGTTACATCTTCAGCTGTTGGTGTTACTGGGGTTACAGTTGGTGTGTACTTAGCTGTTACTGGTGTACCGTTCTTATCGACACGTTTAACAGTCACGCCTGTTCCTGTTCCTGTGAATGATTTTTCTGGTACGAATGTAACTGTTCCATCTGGAGCTACTGTGTAGGTTCCTTCTCCTGGGATAGTCTTAGTTGTTGAACCATCTTCGAAGGTTGCTGGTGTATCATCATCCATTGGAACTACTGGATCACCTTCTGTAAACTTAGGCTTACCTGTTTGGGTTTGACCTTGTTTATCTGTTGATGTTACATCTTCAGCTGTTGGTGTTACTGGGGTTACAGTTGGTGTGTACTTAGCTGTTACTGGTGTACCGTTCTTATCGACACGTTTAACAGTCACGCCTGTTCCTGTTCCTGTGAATGATTTTTCTGGTACGAATGTAACTGTTCCATCTGGAGCTACTGTGTAGGTTCCTTCTCCTGGGATATTCTTCGTTGTTGAACCATCTTCGAAGGTTGCTGGTGTATCATCATCCATTGGAACTACTGGATCACCTTCTGTAAACTTAGGTTTACCTGTTTGGGTTTGACCTTGTTTATCTGTTGAAGTAGCATCCTCTGCAGTTGGAACAACTGGAGTAATCTTAGGTGTGTATGTTGTTTCTACAGCAGTACCGTTAGCATCTTTAGCTTGAACCTTAACTGGAACAACATCACCTGAGTATGACTTGTCAGTTGGTGTGAAGGTTACAACACCTGTTACTTTATCAACTGTGAATGTACCGATAACCTTACCGTCTGGTGACTTAGCATCTACTGAAGCTGCTGGTTGACCATTTTCGTCAAGAAGAGTAATCGTATCCTTGTCGATTGGTGCAACTGGGTCACCTTCTGTGAATGTAACAGTACCAGTTTGAACCACACCTTGAGGTGCTACTGATTCAGCAGGAGTTGCTGTTGGTGTTACTGGGAGTTACAGTTGGTGTGTATTTAGCAGTAACTGGTGTACCGTTCTTATCTACACGTTTAACAGTTACGCCTGTTCCTGTGCCTGTGAATGATTTTTCTGGTACGAATGTAACTGTTCCATCTGGAGCTACTGTGTAGGTTCCTTCTCCTGGGATAGTCTTAGTTGTTGAACCATCTTCGAAGGTTGCTGGAACATCATCATCCATTGGTACGTTTGAGTTACCTGGTGTGAAGGTTGGTTTACCTGATTGTGTTTGACCTTGTTTATCAGTTGAAGTAGCATCTTCAGCTGTTGGTGTTACTGGGGTTACTGTTGGTGTGTAGGTTGCTGAAGCTTTTGTTCCGTTCTTATCTTCACGAACAACTGTTACAGCTGGTGCAGTTCCGACGAATGATTTTTCTGGGACAAATGTTACTGTTCCATCTGCTGCAACCGTAAATTTACCAACACCTTCTACTGTCTTAGTTGTTGAGCCATCGTCAAATGTCGCTGGAATATCATCGTTCATTGGCACACGGCTATCGCCTTCAGTAAATACAGGTTTACCAGTTTGTGTAGCACCTTGGATATCTGTAGTTTCAACTGGTGTTGCTGTTGGTGTTACTGGGGTTACTGTTGGTGTGTAGGTTGCTGAAGCTTTTGTTCCGTTCTTATCTTCACGAACAACTGTTACAGCAGGAGCCTTACCAACAAATGATTTTTCTGGGACAAATGTAACAGTACCGTCTGGAGCTACTGTGTATGTACCAACACCTTCTACTGTCTTAGTTGTTGAGCCATCGTCAAATGTCGCTGGAACATCATCGTTCATTGGCACACGGCTATCGCCTTCAGTAAATACAGGTTTACCAGTTTGTGTAGCACCTTGGATATCTGTAGTTTCAACTGGTGTTGCTGTTGGTGTTACTGGGGTTACTGTTGGTGTGTAGGTTGCTGAAGCTTTTGTTCCGTTCTTATCTTCGCGGACAACTGTTACAGCTGGTGCAGTTCCGACGAATGATTTTTCTGGGACAAATGTTACTGTACCGTCTGCTGCTACTGTGTATGTACCAACACCTTCAACAGTCTTAGTTGTTGAGCCATCGTCAAATGTCGCTGGAACAGCTTCGTTGATTGGAACAGTTTTTTCTACTCCATCAACCGTTACAGTTCCACCCTTGAATTCAGGCTTACCTTTTTGAGTTGCGCCTTGGATGTCTGTTGTTTCTGCTGGTGTCGCAGTTGGTGTTACTGGAACAATCTCAGGTGTGTAAGTTGTATCCACCTTGATTCCGTTTGAGCTTTCAGCTTGAACCTTAACAGGAGTTACTTTACCTGTGTAAGACTTATCAGTTGGTGTGAAGGTTACAACACCTGTTGCTTTATCAACTGTGAATGTACCGATTGGTGTTGTTCCATCTTCAGCATAAGCTGGTGTCGTTGAAACTTCGTTACCATCTTTATCTAGCAATGTGTAGCTATTATCTTTAATGGTAATAGCTTTATCTTCACCATTTACTTGAACAGTTGTTCCTGCAAAGGTTGGTGTACCGGTTTGAGTCGCACCTTGGATATCTTTTGAAGTTGCAGGGCTTGCAGTTGGAACTGCTGGCACAACCGTTGGTGTGTAGGTCGCATCTGAAGTAATGGTTGCAGTCTTACCATTAGCATTTGTAATAGTAGCAGTTGCCTGAACAGTTACTCCTTTTGCAGTACCGACAAAGTCTTTTTCTGGCGTAAATGTTACTGCTCCAGTCGTTGGGTCAATAGTATAGCTACCTTCACCTGCTACTGTCACTGTTGTTTCATCAGTTGGTTGACCAGTTGCGGGATCCACCAATTTCTTGCTAGTGATTTCAGCAGTCTTGTCGTTACTCAAATCAAAGGTTGGTGTTTGTGTTTGAGGAACATTTTGAACATCCTCAGAAACCTTGTTTGTAGGAGTCACCGTAATTGGAGTTACAGTTGGAGTGTACTTAGCCGTAGCAGTCTTGAGGTATTCATCACGAACTGTTCCATCTTTATCTCTTCCGACAGGTGCAGTCAATGATACCGTAACACCTCTTGCAGTACCAGTAAATCCTGGTTCTGGAACAAAGGTAACTTCTCCTGTAGCGTCATTGATTGAGTATGTTCCTTCGCCTGCTACTGTTACAGAGGTTGCATTGGTTACTTGACCAGTCGCTGGGTCCACCAATTTAGCAGGGTATTCCAAGCTTGGAGTGACAGAGATCTTTTCGCCATTAGCATTAGTTGTAGTTGTGTTAAAGGTTGGGGTACCAGTTTGAGTCGCACCTTGGACATCTGTTGAAGTCTTATCTACCCCTTCAATTTCCGTTGGTGTAACAGTTGGGATGTAAAGACCATCCATTGTGTTTAATACTGTATCAACGTTGGCTTCATCAGCTGGGAATTTTGTTGACCAACCAGTATCGTAGCCATTGCTGTCCGTACGACGGATAGAGATACCGTCAGCTGTTCCAAGGAAGTGATCTTCTGGGATGAATTCCACATCTACATCTTTACCATTTGCGGTAATCTTATATTTCCCTTGACCTGGTACGACATAGTAGCCTTCAGCATCCAAAGTAGCCTTGTTCCCATTTGCATCGACAATGTATGGTGCTACTGTTTCATCAATTTTTGCTGGCTCAGTTAAGCTATATCCTTGTAAACCACGAGCGGTAAAGGCTACAGTAGCGGTTTGCTTGGCACCTTGAGGACCAGTTGTTTCTTTGAATTCTCCTTTTGGTGGGTGGGTAATTTGAGTCTTGAAGTCTTCTACTTCCCCTGAGAAGGCCATACCTGTTGGGCTCTCAATTTGAGCAGCATCCTTAGCGATACGAACACGAACCCCTAATTCATTGACACTAGGATCAATATAGGTTTTACTCTTTGTAAATCTTAACGTAGCCGTTCCATCTTGAGTAATGGTTGTTAAATCAGACCGTTCATCTTCATCGAAGGTTCCGTTTTGGTTGAAATCTATCCAACCATAGATGTTAGCTTTTGCTGCTCCATCCGTATGAGCTTCCACTGAAATGGTGTAATTACCTGGACGTGTCCGGTCCATCTTGATCATCTCATTGGTTTTCCCTTTAAGATCATTTGGAAGCAATTGGTCGATGCCTTCATCAGCCGTTGTCGCTTTATCGTCACCAGTCCAATCAAGGGTATTGTTTTCATCCATATCAGGACTCAAGTGGCCGAGATAAGGTTGGTTTACTTTCTTACCGGTAATCCCATCCACAGTTGCAATTGAATGAACTGCCTTGCCGTATGATTCAGGAGCATCTCCTTCATCAAGTGGGAAGAAACCAAGCATTGCTGATTGTTTACCTGAAGATGCGATATATAATCCAATTTCAGAAGCGCCACGTGTCATTACCATAGGTACGGCAATCGTGCTTGCAGAAACGTTAGGACCAAATACGCCTGTTCCTAAACCACCTGTCTTCAAGTCTGCGCTTCCATAGTATTTCCATGCTACAGTTTTACCTTCTTCACCCACACCAGTTGCTCTACGTAAAAGGTTTAAGTTAAGTCCATTAATGTTAACTCCATCAATATTTACAACGTTATTAGGTTTTGTAGGATCGAATAAGTTATTTGTATCTTGAGGAACATAGTTTTTCGTATTTCGGTTATTATTTTTAAACCATTCCCCAACATGTTGCCAACCTGAACCGTTTGTAGTGAAGAGTACTAACTCACCTGGGTTAGCTGACTCACCATCCGCCATGACAATAGCAGGTTTGACCGCTTTCCCGCGGAAGGTCGCAGAAATTTCAAACTGAACACCGATATTTCCACCGTTGAATTCTGAAGAAATCGTAGTTTGTTTAGTACCAGTGTCGATCCCTTCTTTACGGATTTCAGTCCATCTATTTTGTGGATCCGCAATTACTTTTGCTTCTTCTTTATTATTAAAAGCAGCTTTTGTTGTTGCATCATTAATAGAGTTGATATATCCATTTTTTGCATTTGGATCATAGGTTGCTTTTTCTGCTTCTGTTGCTCCTCGCTCTTCAAGACGTTTTTTATAGAGTTCAGTTGCTTGGAATGGGTTTCAAAGACTTAACCTTGATGGTAACTACATAGCCTGGCATTATTTCCTTAGTATAGGTAGCACCAACTTGGAGTGCAAGTTTGCCATCTGAAGTTGTCGTTGTACCTGTCCAGTTAGTCTTATCCCCAAAGTCCAACCATGAGATTTGACTCGCCAAATCCGTCGCTTTTATATCTGTTGTAAATCCTGGTTTTTTTCAACTTTTGGAGTTGAAGTTGCGTCTTCAACGTCTGCACCAATTCCAGTAGCTGTTGCAGTATCTGCACGGAAGGCAGTATTCTTATCAATCTCTTTACCATTACGAGGGTCGTTTTCCCCAGTATTCGCAATTGAGTTTGTACCTTCAGCTGGTTTTGTGTTTTCTGCAGGTTTTCCAGTTGTTGCTTCTGTCTTATCAGCAGTTGCTACTTTTTCTTCAGCTACAACTTTTTCTTTGTTTTTAAGTTTAGCATTGACAGTTGTTACAAGTGATTGATAAAGTCGCATCCAACTCAGCTTGACTTGTAGCAGAAGTAAGTGCATTTTTAGCATTAGCAAGAGCTACTTTAAGAATTTCAACACTCTCGTCTGTCTTGTCGCTGTATTTACCATTTGCTAAGTTTGCTTCAATTTCAGCAACGTAAGTTGCCAATTTTGTCGCTATTAAGCTCAGGGTTTTACTTCAGTAGAAACTGCAGGCGCTGCTTCTGCTTGATACGTTACTTCTTTAGCAGGTGCTGCTTCTGTAGTTAGAGGAGCTTCTGCTTTGTCAACATCTGTTGTAGCTACAACTCCATCAGCTTGTTTTTCTTCTGTTACTTCATCAGCTCCAACACCTGTAGCTGTTCCAAGCATTACTAACGTTCCGAGTAAGACCGAGCAAACTCCTACATGAAGCTTACGAATCGAAAATCGACTAATACGGTCATTAAACAAATCATTTTTCACTAACATTACCTCCAAGTTGCATAAAATTTAACTTAGTTTAGAATAAATATGCATTTACTATTCATTATTTCGTAAACTACCCACTGTTATATTTTATCATGCCAGTCCTTGAATACCAAGCATTTTGCTCAATTTTTTGGAAAAAATTTTTTCTACTTTTATAGCTCAAATTATTTTGTAAATCATATAAAAATCAATATACCTTTTCTATATATTTAATACAAAAAAAGAGGGAAGACCCTCTTTTTGTTTAAGCATTAGTTTATTCGCTTACTTCAACAGTTTCAACGACTTCTTCTACAGTCGTATCAACTGGAGCTTCTTCTTGTGAAGATGCTAGGTAAGACTCTTCGTTGACTGCTTGTGGTTCAAGGTTACGGTAGCGAGCCATACCAGTACCAGCTGGGATGATTTTACCGATAATAACATTTTCCTTGAGACCAAGGAGATGGTCTTTCTTACCACGGATGGCCGCGTCTGTAAGGACACGAGTTGTTTCCTGGAAGGAAGCAGCTGACAAGAAACTATTTGTTTCAAGTGAGGCTTTGGTAATTCCCATAAGGACTGGGCGACCAGTTGCTGGAACACCACCTGAGATAAGAACATCTTTGTTGGCATCTGTAAAGTCATTGATGTCCATGAGAGTACCCATGAGAAGGTCTGTATCACCTGGATCCATGACACGGACTTTACGGATCATTTGACGAACCATTACCTCGATGTGTTTGTCTCCGATTTCTACCCCTTGGCTACGGTAAACTTTTTGTACTTCACCGAGGAGGTAAGTTTCAACTGACAAGACATCACGTACAGCAAGGAGACGTTTTGGTTGGATAGAACCTTCTGTAAGAGCTGCACCACGAGAGATTTGATCGCCAACTTGGACACGCATACGTGCTGTGAATGGTACCACGTATTCGCCTTCGCCAGTTTCGCCTTTAACGAAGACTTTCTTGGTACGAGTTGAAGCATCTTCTTCGATTGCTGTAACTTCCCCTTTGACTTCTGTGATGACCGCTTCCCCTTTAGGATTGCGGGCTTCAAAGATTTCTTGGACACGAGGAAGACCCTGAGTGATATCGGTATTTGAGGCAACCCCACCCGTGTGGAAGGTACGCATTGTAAGCTGTGTACCAGGTTCCCCGATAGATTGAGCAGCGATTGTACCAACTGCTTCACCAACTTCAACCGCATCACCAGTCGCCAAGTTGATACCGTAACAGTGACGGCAGACACCATGACGAGTGTTACATGTAAATACTGAGCGGATAGTCACTTCTTCAACACCAGCATTGACGATTTCACGAGCCTTGTCTTCTGTGATCAATTCATTTGGACCAATGATAACTGCACCAGTTTCTGGGTGTTTAACAGTTTTCTTAGTGTAACGACCATTGAGACGTTCTTCTAGAGACTCAATCATCTCTTTACCTTCAGTAATAGAGCGGATTAAGAGACCACGGTCAGTTCCACAGTCATCCTCACGAATGATAACGTCTTGGGCAACGTCAACCAAACGACGAGTCAAGTAACCTGAGTCGGCTGTCTTAAGGGCCGTATCGGTCATACCTTTGCGGGCACCGTGAGTTGAGAAGAACATTTCAAGTACTGACAAACCTTCGCGGAAGTTTGAAAGGATTGGCAATTCCATGATACGTCCGTTCGGAGCAGCCATCAGACCACGCATACCGGCAAGCTGTGAGAAGTTTGAGATGTTACCACGGGCTCCAGAGTCCATCATCATAACGATAGGGTTCTTAGGATCTTGGTTGGCAACCAAACGTTTCTCGAGTTTCACGGGCAGCACGCCATTCAGCTGTAACAGCATTGTAGCGCTCGTCATCTGTAATCATACCACGACGGAATTGTTTTGTGATTTGTTCTACACGTTTGTGTGATTCTTCGATAATTTCAGCCTTGTCTTCAACAACTGGAATATCGGCGATACCCACTGTCAAACCTGCAAGAGTTGAATGGTGGTAACCGAGGTTCTTCATACGGTCAAGTAGGGCAGACGTTTCTGTCGTACGGAAACGTTTGAAGATTTCAGCGATGATATTTCCAAGGTTTTTCTTCTTGAATGGTGGGTTGAGTTCAAGTCCTTCAATAGCTTCCTTGATATTTCCACCTAGTGGCAAGAAGTACTTAGCTGGAACACCTTCTGTCAAGTTAGCGTTAGTTGGCTCTTGCAAGTAAGGTAGTCCTTCTGGCATGATATCGTTGAAGAGGATTTTACCAACAGTTGTAAGCAAGATTTTGTGTTTTTGCTCTTCTGTCCATGGTTTGTTAAGGCTATCTGTTGCGATACCAACACGTGAGTGGAGGTGAACATAACCATTACGGTAAGCCATGACAGCTTCGTCACGGTCTTTGAAGACCATGCCTTCACCTTCACGACCAGCTTCTTCCATAGTCAAGTAGTAGTTACCCAAAACCATGTCCTGAGATGGAGTAACAACTGGTTTACCATCTTTCGGATTCAAGATATGCTCAGCAGCAAGCATCAAGATACGAGCTTCTGCTTGGGCTTCTTCTGAAAGCGGTACGTGGATGGCCATTTGGTCCCCGTCAAAGTCGGCATTGTAGGCTTCACAGACAAGAGGGTGCAAGCGAAGGGCTTTACCGTCAATCAAGACAGGTTCAAAGGCTTGGATCCCCAAACGGTGAAGGGTAGGTGCGCGGTTAAGTAGTACTGGGTGTTCTTTGATCACTTCTTCGAGGATATCCCAGATACGTTCATCTCCACGTTCTACCAAGCGTTTAGCCGCTTTAACGTTTTGAACGATATCGCGCGCAACGATTTCACGCATGACAAATGGTTTAAAGAGCTCGATTGCCATTTCACGTGGCACACCACATTGGTACATCTTAAGAGTTGGACCAACGGCAATAACAGAACGTCCTGAGAAGTCAACACGTTTACCGAGCAAGTTTTGACGGAAGCGTCCTTGTTTCCCTTTGAGCATGTGGCTCAATGATTTAAGCGGACGGCTACCAGGCCCTGTGATCGGACGACCACGACGGCCATTGTCAATCAAAGCATCAACCGCTTCTTGAAGCATACGCTTCTCATTTTGAACGATGATACCTGGTGCGTTCAACTCAAGCAAACGAGCCAAACGGTTGTTACGGTTGATAACACGACGGTAAAGGTCGTTCAAGTCAGATGAGGCAAAACGACCACCATCCAACTGCAACATTGGACGAAGATCTGGTGGAATAACTGGAAGGATGTTAAGAACCATCCATTCAGGCTTGTTTCCAGATTTATGGAAAGCATCCAAAACATCCAAACGACGGATAGCTTTCACACGTTTTTGTCCAGTAGCTGTCTTCAACTCTTCTTTGAGTTCAGCAATTTCTTTTTCAAGATCTACTTGTTTCAAGAGGTCTTGGATCGCTTCGGCACCCATTTTGGCAACGAATGAACCATGACCAAACTCACGCAAGCGTTCACGGTATTCACGCTCTGTCATGATAGACTTGTGCTCAAGTGGTGTATCTTTTGGATCAATCACCACATAAGCAGCAAAGTAGATAACTTCCTCGAGAGCACGAGGACTCATGTCAAGAGTCAAGCCCATACGGCTTGGAATCCCCTTGAAATACCAGATATGAGATACAGGAGCTTTAACTCGATGTGTCCCATACGTTCACGACGAACTTTTGTACGCGTCACTTCAACACCACAACGGTCACAAACAATCCCTCTGTAACGAATGCGTTTGTATTTACCACAAGCACATTCCCAGTCTTTTGTAGGACCAAAGATCACTTCGTCAAAGAGTCCTTCACGTTCTGGTTTCAACGTACGGTAATTGATTGTTTCAGGTTTTTTGACTTCTCCATAAGACCATGAACGGACTTTACTTGGAGAAGCTAGTGTGATTTGCATACTTTTAAAACGATTTACATCAACCACTATTTCTTCCCTTTCTATTATAAGTGAACTGCTTATTCTTGTTCAGCAGCTTCTTCTGTTGTTTCCGCTTTTGCATTTTCTTCTGCTTCAAAGGCTGCTTTAGCCTCTTGAGCTGCTCTTTCGCGGGCTTTTTCAAGGTCATCTACGTGGATGACATCTTCGTCCATTCCTTCATCAAGGTCACGAAGTTCCACTTCTTGATCGTCTTCGTCAAGGACACGCATGTCAAGACCAAGAGATTGCAATTCTTTTACAAGAACTCGGAATGATTCTGGAACACCTGGTTTTGGAATTGGTTTTCCTTTTGTAATAGCTTCATAAGCTTTCAAACGTCCGTTGATATCGTCAGACTTGTAAGTCAAGATTTCTTGAAGGACATTTGATGCACCATAGGCTTCAAGCGCCCAAACCTCCATCTCACCGAAACGTTGTCCACCAAACTGAGCTTTACCTCCGAGTGGTTGTTGTGTAACAGTTGAGTATGGTCCGACTGAACGTGCGTGCAATTTATCATCAACCATGTGGTGAAGTTTGATCATGTACATGACACCAACTGACACACGGTTATCGAATGGTTCACCAGTACGACCATCGTATAGGATAGTCTTAGCATCACTATCCATACCTGCTTCTTTGACAGTGTCCCAAGATCTTCAGAACTTGCTCCATCAAAGACTGGTGTTGCGATGTGGATGCCAAGAGTACGAGCTGCCATACCAAGGTGAAGCTCCATAACCTGACCGATATTCATACGTGATGGTACCCCAAGTGGGTTCAACATGATATCGACTGGAGTTCCATCCGGAAGGTAAGGCATGTCTTCTACAGGAACGATACGAGAGACAACCCCTTTGTTCCCGTGACGTCCGGCCATCTTATCTCCGACCTTGATCTTACGTTTTTGTGCGATGTATACGCGAACCAGCATGTTAACACCAGATTGCAATTCATCACCATTTGCACGTGTAAAGATTTTAACATCACGAACGACACCATCGGCACCGTGTGGTACACGAAGGGAAGTATCACGAACTTCGCGAGATTTGTCACCGAAGATAGCGTGCAAGAGACGTTCTTCAGCAGAAAGGTCTTTTTCACCCTTAGGTGTGACTTTACCTACAAGGATATCCCCTTCTTTAACCTCAGCACCGATACGGATGATACCCATTTCGTCGAGGTCTTTAAGGGCATCTTCACCAACGTTTGGAATTTCACGAGTGATTTCTTCAGGCCCAAGCTTTGTATCGCGTGTTTCTGATTCGTATTCTTCGAGGTGAACAGATGTATAAACATCGTCTTTCACCAAGCGTTCGCTCATGATAACGGCATCCTCGAAGTTGTAACCTTCCCATGTCATGTAGGCAACGATTGGGTTTTGTCCAAGCGCCATTTCACCTTTTTCCATAGAAGGTCCATCAGCGATAAAGTCACCTTTTTCGATGACATCGCCAACTCGAACAAGGGTACGTTGGTTATAAGCAGTACCTGAGTTTGAACGACGGAATTTTTGGATGTGGTAAACATCAAGGGAACCATCTTCACGGCGAACTTCTACTTTGTCCGCATCCGCATAGGTAACCTTACCACCATGTTGTGCAATAACTGCCGCTCCTGAGTCATGGGCTGCTTGGTATTCCATACCAGTACCAACGAAAGGCGCTTTGGGATCGATCAACGGAACAGCCTGACGTTGCATGTTGGCACCCATGAGGGCACGGTTGGAGTCATCGTTTTCCAAGAAAGGAATACATGCTGTCGCAACGGCAACTACCTGTTTAGGAGAAACGTCCATATAGTCAACGCTTGATGCTGGATATTCTTGGTTAACCCCTTGGTGACGTCCCATGACAACTTTTTCAGCAAAAGTTCCATCTGCGTTCAATTTAGAGTTAGCCTGCGCTACTGTGTATTCATCTTCTTCGTCGGCAGTCAACCAAACGATTTCGTTGGTTACTTTTCCAGTTGCACGGTCAACTTTACGGTATGGTGTTTGAATGAAACCATACTTGTTGAGGTGTCCGTATGAAGACAAGTTGTTGATCAAACCGATGTTTGGTCCTTCAGGTGTTTCGATTGGACACATACGACCATAGTGAGTGTAGTGCACGTCACGCACTTCATATCCAGCGCGGTCACGTGTCAAACCACCAGGCCCTAAGGCAGACAAACGACGTTTGTGAGACAACTCAGAAAGTGGGTTGTGTTGGTCCATGAACTGTGACAACTGTGATGAACCAAAGAACTCTTTGACTGCAGCTGTTACAGGACGAATGTTGATGATTTGTTGAGGTGTCAACACTTCGTTATCTTGAACAGACATACGTTCACGAACATTACGTTCCATACGTGAAAGTCCAAGACGTACTTGGTTGGCAAGCAATTCACCAACGGCACGAATACGACGGTTTCCGAGGTGGTCGATATCATCGATACGACCGATGCCTTCAGCCAAGTTAAGGAAGTAGCTCATTTCAGCAAGGATGTCTGCTGGTGTGATCGTGCGAACTTTATCATCTGGATTTGCGTTACCGATAATTGTTACAACACGGTCTGGATCAGTTGGTGCCACAACCTTGAATTTTTGAAGAACAACTGGTTCTGTCAAAACAGCTGAGTCATTTGGAGTGTAGACAATCTTGTTCAAATCGCCATCCAAGTGACTTTCGATACTTTCGATGACATCGCGAGTCATTACAGTACCTTTTTCAACCAAGATTTCACCAGTTTCAGGGTCCACCAATGGTTCAGCGATTGTTTGGTTGAGCAAACGAGTTTTAATATTTAATTTCTTGTTAATCTTGTAGCGCCCAACAGCTGCCAAGTCATAACGACGTGGGTCGAAGAAACGAGCCACAAGCAAGGTACGTGAACTCTCAGCAGTTTTTGGTTCACCTGGACGAAGACGCTCATAAATTTCTTTCAAAGCTTCGTCGGTACGGGAGTCCATTGGGTTTTTATGGATATCTTTTTCAAGAGTGTTGCAAACTAACTCGCTGTCCCCAAAGATATCAAAAATCTCGTCATCACCTGAGAAACCAAGTGCACGAACCAAGGTCGTAAATGGAATCTTACGAGTACGGTCGATACGAGTGTAGGCGATGTCTTTTGAGTCACTTTCCAGTTCCAACCAAGCTCCACGGTTAGGGATAACAGTTGAACCGTAGCCCACTTTACCGTTTTTGTCTACTTTATCATTAAAGTAAACACCTGGTGAACGCACCAACTGTGATACGATAATACGTTCACCACCGTTGATGATGAAAGTACCCATCTCAGTCATGATTGGGAAATCACCAAAGAAGACTTCTTGAGTTTTGATTTCGCCAGTTTCTTTGTTAATCAAGCGGAAAGTTACAAAGATTGGTGCTGAATAACTAGCATCATGGATGCGAGCTTCTTCAAGCGTATATTTAGGTTCTTTGATTTCGTAGCCAACAAATTCCAACTCCATTGTTTCTGTGAAGTTTGAAATTGGCAATACATCTTCAAACACTTCCTTCAGACCATGGTCTAGGAAATCTTTAAATGAATCAGTTTGAATTTCAATCAAATTTGGTAAGTCAAGAACTTCTTTGATTCTTGAAACTACGACGGGTACGATGTTTCCCGTATTGAACGTCATGTCCTGCCAAGATGATTCTCCTTTGTAAATAAAGTTCCAAGCTTAGTCACCTAAGCTAATAATTATCGTTTAATGGTTCTAAAACCCCTATCAACTTATCCCCCTTGACTAATTTTTCAGAATCTTTAAATCTCTGTTACAGATGCAAAAAATACCGAAAAAAAGCACAAAAAGAGCAGTTAAATCCGACTTTTTTCAGGAGATTTAACTGCTGTGAGCCTTGTCCGGACAATATTTCAGACAAAACCTACGACAAATGATTACTCATATTATACTTGATTTTCTCTGATTTTTCAAGGACTTTGCTTGTTTTTTTCTTGCCTTAGTATTGAGGTTTGTCAGTTTTCAGAAAAGGTAGTTTTCTAAGAAAATAGTTGTTGTTAAGTAAATAGGACAGGTTCTATTAATGAACCTACCGGCCAACTAAAACTTTCTCTCTTTAGATTGTGAGTTGGCATCTTGTATACTGAAAATGAATAAAACAATTTAATAAAAAAGAGATAACACTAATCAATGCAACTTGCTTGACAAAAGCTTTACTTAGTGGTTTAATATACCCCATAAGGGTATATTTGGAGGTGCCTATGTTTCACTTATTTACAAAAATTGATAGTATTTCTACTAGCGAATTAGAAGCTAAACTAAAGGAACCTATTCAGCTACTGGACGTTCGAACGCCTACAGAATTCCGTAGAGGCCATATCAAAAACGCAAAAAATGTCCCCCTAACTGAAATCGGTTCTTATAAGCCCACGACAAAAGAAACACTCTATGTCATTTGTCATTCTGGTGTTCGAAGCAAGATGGCTGCTAAAAAGCTCAAGAAAAAAGGCTATGATGTTATCAACGTCCGAGGTGGCATGAATGCCTGGCCCGGTGATGTAGAATAAATCAAATACAAAAAGAGCAGTTGGTTTACTCTAAAGAAAACCAACTGCTCTTTTACTATTCTATCAACTTTTCAAGTAAGCCTTTATTCTGTTACTTCCGTTTAATCAAGTATTTAACTGCCTTTTCCAATCTTTCCTTCTGCGCTTGAGGGTCGCCTAAAGGTTCATTAATACAAGCTGTTAAATTCTCGGTTATCATCAACTCAATAATACGATCAACGCTTGAACGAACTGCTGTTAATTGGGTGATGATATCGACACAATCCCGCTCTTCCTCCATCATTTTTTGGATACCCCGCAATTGACCTTCTGAGCGTTTGAGGCGTGTAATGTACTTTGATTTTGTCATCTATTTATCCTTAAATGATTTTTTTACATTATATCTCTAATAAAGCCCTTTGTCAAAAGTATCACTTATCTTAAAGATAAAACCTCCTAGTTCTCCACTCTGACTCTCGTAACAATACCGTCTTTATCAGTCATGCCGAACTCTGCCGAAGAAATCCACTGAGTTATCGCCTTGCCAGTTTAAGATTGAGCAAATACTTTTAATAATTCCTCTTTGTTCTCAACTTCAACCACATAGTAGGCTAGCCCCACCATTCCATGCTTACGTCGAACTAAGTTTGCCACCCCATTCATTGACAGCCAAATGATGATGATAAGCCCCTGATGCGATCCAACTAGCATGTGGAATCGTAAATTTATTCTCCAGACCTAGAGACTCTTGGTAGAACACACTCGCTTCTCGGCTATTCTTAACAGATAGGTGAACATGCCCCATGTGAGTCCCACTTGCAATTGCAAAAGGCTCTATGCCTCGTCCTAGTTCATAGATATCTTGGAATGGTTAACTGAACAGTCCCATATTTGGTTTCAAATTTCTGTGAATAGATTCCGTTACGACTATTACCAGAATTATAGCCTACTTTTTCGTAAGGCTCATCCCCTAAAAAGGCTGACAATTCTGCTTGAAGTAGGCCATTCATAGCTGTTTCAAGAGAAGTAAGGAAAAATTCATCAATATCTTGCTTTTGGGCTAGGAAGTTATGTAGTTCTTTAGTAAACTGAGTCATAGGAATAAATTTAGTAATGTTTCGCAACTCTACTATAACGGATTTATTCCTTTTTGTATTTACACAACTTATTTTACACTACCAGAAGCTATTAAAAATTGAATTATCTTTTTAAAGAAAATTCAATTTTTATGATAAAATATTAGACGGAGGTTTTTATAACATGAAACAATTTTGGATCAAACTATTAGAGAATCGAAACGATTACTTTCGTTGTATCTTAGGCGCTTATCTATTTATGATATTAGTTGGATTACTAACGTCAACTCCACATGATACATTTCTTGCCTTAGCTCCAGTTTCAATTTTAACATTAGGGAGCTTTTTTGTCGCTGGGTCTGTTCTAGTACTCTTTGCTCAAAAAATACCTTTTTTAAGTATTTCCGAAGTCAATATTTTGTTATTAAATATCGTACTATTGGTCTCCATTTATAAAAGCATGTCCTTTTTCTTATCCCTAGGTCTGCTATTATTGACATTAGTATTATATATAGGCAGTTTTTTAAGAAAAGAAAAACTTTCTTTTTCATATCTGCTCGTTATTTTATTCACAACACCTCGACTCTTGACATTGGCCAGTTCAAACTTCCAAGATACTGCACTTGAGTTTCATGCTTTCAATCTGGCAGACACTCGATTTAACATCATTATTTGGCCTGTTATCTTTGCTGGTTTGCTTTCGGGAGCTACCCTTCTTTTAATTCACAACTCCCCGCTTAAGCAATACTTAGAGCGCTATAAAAAATTACTAACCTATGGTGTATTTTCTATCGTTGCTCTCTATGTTGTCTATCTCTCGGTTGTTTTTATCTATAAAGTAAAAACCTTTGATGGTTCCACCTTTGATATTGGATTATTCTCACAGATGTTTCATCGGATGAGTACTGACTTGACAGCCATTACAACACTCGAACGCGATCGAGTATTATCTCACTTTGCAGTTCACATCTCACCCATTTTCTATCTGATGTTACCTTTCTACAAGCTTTTCCCACATGTTGAAACTTTAGAAGTGCTACAAATTTGGGTTGTATTCTCTGCAGTAATTCCTCTAAGATTGCTTCTCTCCAAATTGAATCTATCGAAATTGGCAAACATTTTGACAATTCTTTGGTTCGTACTTTTACCTGTATTAACTACAGCAGGAGGTTATCATCTGCACGAAATTGTTTCTTGGTCCCTTTGATATTTTGGGTATTCTATTTCATAGTAAATGAAAAGAAGTGGGGGATTCTCATATCCACTATCCTACTACTTTTAGTCAAAGAAGATGCCTTTATCTATGTCTTCAGCATAGGAATATTCTTCTTAACCCAGAAACGTTTTAATCTTACCACCAAAACTAAGAAATGGCTAATCATTACTGAATTCCTTTTGCCAGTTCTATACTTTACCTTAGCAATGTATCTCCTAAGCGCATTTGGAGAAGGGGGGATGGTCTCTCGATTCGATGCGTTCTTACTAAAAGATGAAAGTGGAATTTTAACCGTATTTAAAAATTTAATTCTTCATCCAAGTTTTGCTATCAGCCATTTGTTTATGGCTAAAAAACTAGGCTATTTATTCCTGATGTTAGCTCCCATGTGCTTCCTACCACTATTGCAACGGAACTGGTCAACTTATTTTTTAGCTATACCTTTAGTAGTTATCAATTTGTTGCCGGATTGGCCTTATCAATACGATATCGGCTTTCAATATAGTTATGGCAGTGGAGCCTTACTCTTCATAATGGCCTTGCTTGCTTTAGAAGACCTGAAAGAACACAAACTCATTAAAGAAAAAATGGTGATTTCAGTCATTTTTATGGGTATTATTTTTTCTGGTACTTTTCTTCATCGTTTCACTCATGCTTGGTCTTCTAATATTACCTATTACCAACAAAACAAGGACAAATATGATGCAATTAGATATGGCCTAGAAATTCTGCCAGAAGATGCCTCAATCGTTGCAGAAGGAGGCTATACCCCTGCACTGAGAAAACATCAAGCCCTTTACGATATTTTCTACCACAACCAGCGAAAAGCTGACCCATCAATTGATTATATTGTAATTCCACGAGAACAAAAAGGGAAAAACGATGTCTATGATTCTGTAATTGCCAGTTATGAAACACTAGGATATAAGGAAAGTAAGTACGCAACAAAAGAACTTTTCATTCTCGAAAAACCTGAATAAAAAGAGAGCAGTTCAAACCACTTTTTGTACTGACCTCAAAAAGTAGACAAATAATTTACACAAAGGATTTAGTTCTGTATTGCACAGGACTGAGTCCTTTTAGTTTTACCTTAATTCATTTGTTGTTGTAATAATCAATATAGTCTACAATAGCTTGTTCCAATTGCTCAAGTGACTGAAACTTCTTCTCATAGCCATAAAACGTTTCGGATTTCAAAATACCAAAGAAGGATTCCATCATGCCGTTGTCTGGGCTGTTGCCTTTACATGACATGGATGGTTGAATCCCTTACTTTCTAAAAACCGGTGATAAGTAGAGTTTTTGACTGCTTGCTGGAATGGCAAATTCTGTTACTAATCCTTGAACAATTTCCGTTTTTCTTCTTGCTCTTTTTCCTCCTTCAATCGGAGTTCTCTCAACTTTTTTAGAATAGCATTCTCCGCTCTCAAATATTCTAATTCTTCCTGAAGACGTTCTAACTCTGTCATCTCTTCAGTTTTTTTCTATATTGCGCCAGCCAATTTGAAAGTATTCCTTGGTTTGGGAGACCAAAATCAAGGCTTACACTTCTACGTGAACGCCCTTCAAGTAAGACTTTATTCATCATTTCTTGTTTTAATTCAGGGGAACAATAACAGTTCTTTCCCTTTTTGACGATGTTTCTTCCATAACGGTCAATTAATTTCACCATGTACTTTAGACCAGAAACGTTCACCCCAAATTGATTTGAAAGCTGGTTGAAGTTTTGTCCTTGTTTTCTCAGTTCATAGATTTGAACTTTATCTTCATAACTCAATTTCATAATAAAACACCCCAAAAGTTAGACAGAAAAAATCTAACTTTTGGGGTGCAGTTCATAACCTAGACCGAACCACTCTATTCTAATTTCCTACTCTGATTCGAGTAACAATGCCATCTTTGTCAGTCAGACTGAACTCTGCCGAAGAAATCCACTGAGTTGTCGCCTCGATACCTTGAGATCGAGAGAACAGTCTCAACAACTCCTCTTTATTCTCAACTTCAACCACATAGTAGGCTAGCCCCATCATTCCATGCTCACGAGGAGCTAAGTTTTTGCCACTCCATTCATTTACAGCTAAATGATGGTGATAAGCCCCTGATGCTATCCAACTGGCATGTGGAATCGTAAATTTATCCTCAAGACCAAGAGACTCTTGATAGAATGTACTCGCTTCTCGGCTATTCTTAACAGATAGGTGAACATGCCCCATACGAGTGCCTTCTGCAATCACAAAAGGATCAAGTTCTTTGCCTAGTTCATAGATAGCTTGGGCAGAGAGTTCTTCTGTGACCCCAATAATTCGACCGTCCTCACGAACATCCCATTCTGCCTCAGGCTTGTCTCTGTAAAGTTCTATGCCATTACCCTCCAGGTCTTCTAGGTAGAAAGCCTCACTATAGCCATGATCAGCTCCACCAACTAATGGAATCTTAAGTCTAATAAGTGTTTAAAAACATTAGCCAAATCTTCACGAGTCGGCAAAAGAAGTGCCATATGATAAAGACCATAACTTTGCTTAGGATTACTAATGTCATCTGTCTTAATTAGCCGAACTAGCGGTTTCCCACCGGCACCTAAAAGAACTTGATTTTCCGATTGTTTCATAATCTCCAAGCCAAGCAACTGATGATAAAATGCTGTCTGACTTTCTAAATCCTTGACATTTAAAGCCACTTCAGCCAAATAAATCTGACTATTATATTGGTAAACCATAGAAAAACCTCTCTTTGTTGTAACTATTTTTGTTACAATAATTATACACCCTTCTTAACCAATGTCAATCTAGATGCTCAACGCTGATAAAACAAGAAAAATCCTCCCCATGTAGGAAGGATTGTTTGGATTTAATGAGCCAACATTTCTTGGGCGATTTCTTGACCAGATAAATTCTCTGGATAGTAGGTTGGCCAATTGTCCATCACGTCAAAAAGGGCTTCTTGGCTAGTTCCTCCAAAGAAGATATGGAAATGCTCTGCCTTGACTGGAGCGATATTGTGGTCGCTAAACTGAACATACTTAAATTGTCCAGCGTCTGCATCAGTCGCTTCAAAGAGGAAGCGTACTCCACGATTTCCTTTCTTATAAGTCAAGATTTTCTTGCCGACATACTTGTAAGTATATTTCTTACTTTGGCCACCTTGGATGAATTCCATAGTGTTATCCGTGATGTTAATCTTGGCCACATCTGTTTGGTAACCTTTTTGATAGTAGGCCTTATACTCATCCTTGGTCATCTTGCCAGTCAATTTAGCCTTGTAGTCAAATACTTGGTCAAGAGTCCCATCCTCAAGGAAAGGATAGACAGACTGCCAGTTACCAGCATAATCACTCAGGGTACGGTCCTTAACATCGGCATCCTCAAAGTAGCCATTTTGAACGGTTTTAGTTTCCTCTGCTTTTTCCGGTTCAATTTCTGCTCCTGCCCTGATCAGTTGTCTGCTTGAGTGCCTTGAGGTTTTTTCTCCATGACAGAGACATAGTTTTCTCCAGCCTTCATGTCCTCTTCGGTCAAGCTTTCAAGAGGATTCAGAACATCTAACTTCACTCCTGTTTCTTTTTGAGAGAGTATTCGCTAGGGCTTGAGAAGCATTTTTCTTCAAAGTAGATATAAGAGATTTTATTTTTTTCTTGATGTACTCGGTCAATTCTGCCAAACGGCTTGCTGACGGCTCCGCATCTGGTGAAAGACCTGAGATAGAGACTTGATTGAGTCCGTAGTCTAAGGCTAGATAACGGAAGGCTGCGTGTTGAGTCACAAAACTCTTTTGCTTAGCATTAGAAAGCCCTTCACTATAGGCCTTGTCCAAGGCTTGCAGTTTTTCGATATAGGCTGCTGCATTTTGTTCAAAAGTCGCTTTCTTATCTGGATAGTCAGCTGAAAGACTATCACGGATATGTTCTACAAGTTTGATTGCACGCGCAGGAGACAACCATACATGAGGGTCATACTCGTGATGATGACCTTCTTCACCATGGTCATGGTCTTCCTCTTCTTCACTTCCTGGAAGAAGTAGCATATCTCCAGTCGCCTTAATTGTTTTTACTTTTTTCGCATCTAGAGATTCTAAAAGCTTAGGAACCCAAGTTTCCATATTTTCATTCTCATAAACAAAGGCATCAGCATCTTGGATTTTAGCAACTGCCTTAGGTGATGGTTCATAGTCATGTGGCTCTGTTCCAGCCCCGATTAAGAGTTCGACATTGGCTGTGTCCCCTGCTACTTGCTTGGTAAATTCGTAGACAGGATAGAAAGTTGTAACGATATTTAATTTTCCGTCTGCTTGTTTTTGATTGGAACAAGCCACTAAGAATACCGTCACAAGACTTGCCAAAAGTAGGCCTAGTTTTTTCATGTACTTCTCCTATTTGATAAAACGTTTGAGTAAGCTGACTAACAAGAAGACAACTACAAAGATAAGGGTAATACTTGCACTCGGTGGTGTCTCTGCATAATAGGAAATATAGAGTCCCGCCACCATGCCTAGAAAACCAATGGCGCTAGCAAGTATCATCACAGAACTAAAGTTTTTACCTAGACGCAAAGCAATACTTGCTGGTAAGACCATGATAGTCGATACCAAAAGTGCTCCCGCAGGCTGGGATCATGAGGGCAATAGCCACACCCGTTACCATGTTAAAGAGAATAGACATAGTACGCACTGGAAGGCCATCGACAAAAGCTGTATCCTCGTCAAAAGTTAGAATATACATGGGTCTTAAAAAGAGGAAGGTCAGGATTAAAACAACCGCTGCAATAACAAAGAGCCCAATGACCTGCTCTTGACTAATAGTCACAATAGAACCAAAAAGGTACTGATCCAGACTCATAGAACTAGAGCTCTTCCCCTTACTCATGACAATAAGTGAAACTGCAAGTCCTGTAGACATGAGAATGGCTGTCCCAATCTCCATAAAGCTTTATAAACCGTACGTAGGTATTCAAGGAAGACCGCTGCAATCAAGACAATCACAATGGTTGAAATGGTCGGAGAAATTCCTAAAACCAAGCCAAAGGCAACCCCTGAAAGCGAGACGTGACTCAGAGTATCACTCATGAGACTCTGACGACGCAAGATGAGGAAGGTCCCCAGAACTGGTGAAAAGAGACTCATGGCAATAACTGCCAAAAAGGCTCGCTGCATAAAATCATAAGACAATAAATTAAGCATGCTCCACCTCCTGGTCACTTTCATGGACATTGAAGCAACGCCATGGGGAATCTTGGTCTCGGACCAGGTGAATATTGCGATCTGCATAGTCCTTGACTTCTTCAGGATCGTGAGTAATCATCAAAACAGCCTTGCCATGATGGTGGGCGCTATGGTGCATGAGTTCGTAAAACTCATCCTTGGTTCCCGCATCCATCCCTGTCGTCGGCTCATCCAAGATAAAGATATCAGGATCTGAAGCAAACATACGTGCGATAACAGCCCTCTGCTTTTGCCCACCAGAAAGGGAACCAATCCTTTTGTCTCGATGTTCCCACATACCAACAGAGTTTAAACTAGCCTTGATATGTTCCTCATCGTGAGCATTCAAACGACGGAACCAGCCTTTTCTTGGATAGCGACCTGATTTGACAAATTCATAAACAGTGCTCGGAAAGCCTGCATTAAAACTTGCAATCTGCTGGGGAAGGTAGGCGATTCTTAGTTTTGTCCCACGAGTGTTGGTCTTTGAAATGGTAACTTTGCCAAATCTTGGTTGCAAAATACCCAGACTAGCCTTAATTAGCGTTGTCTTGGCTGCTCCATTTTCTCCAGTAAGGGTGACAAATTCCCCACTATCAACACTGTAATTGATATGCTCAAGCACAGGTTCCTTGTCATAATAGAAGGACAAATCCTCTACTGTGATGTATCTCATTACTTGATTTCTCCCGCTAAAGCAGTTAAAAACTGCTGTATAATTTTTTGTTCGTTTGGTGTGAACTGAGTGACAACTCGCTCATACGTCGATAGGGTGTGTTCATGATGATGGTGATGTTCCCTAGCAATTGGTCGAGCTAAATCTGTCAATTGATAAAAAATCACTCGAGCATCCTTAGGATCCTTAGAAGTTTCTAGCATCCCCTCTTTAATCAAAGATTTAATAGCCTTGGTAATAGCCGCTTGACTGACATTAAGGCGACGTGCCAACTCAGAATTGGTCAATGATTCCTCTGATAAAAGCATGAGAATATGCTCCTGGGTATTGGTCAAAGCCACATTACTGGTGCAATGACCGATCAAAATTTCATGCTGATTTTCAGCTTTCAGGATTACTTCATTTAAAAAATGATCAATTTCTGTTGCTAATTGTCTCATGAACTTCTCCTTTCCTAGTTATCTTTTTCCTAAAACAATATAGATTACCACGGATTCTTTACTGGTTAATTATATCATAAACCAAAAAAGAATCAAGAAAAAAGATGAAAACACCTGAGATGTTTTCATCCTTTAGAATTATTTTTCTTGTTTACGGCTAGTCCAGAGGGCTGTCGCTCCAAGAATCACACCAAGTAGCATCATGAAAATAGATTGCTCACTACCTGTATTTGGAAGTAGTTTCTCTGAGACTACTGTTTTCTTAGCAAACTTATCTGCAACCTTATAATCAACTTTTACAGTAGAAGGTTGAGTCGGTTTTGTTGCTTGGTCTTCTACTGGTTTAGCTGGATCTTTCTCTTTACCTTCTTCAAGAAGTTTAAATGTTTTTGAGTCCACAGAAATCGTGCGTGAATTTGGATTTACCTTTGCATACTGAGTCAAATCAGCTGTTTTGAGATAGTCTTCAAAGGCAGCATCCATTGAAGGACCTTCTTCTCTAGCACCACCAAGCATGGTATAACCGTCACCACCAGCAGCCAAGAAGTCGTTTGTTGTTAGATAGTAGATTTTTGCTAAGTCTAATCTATCATAAAGACCAGTCGTACGATTCTTAACCTGAACAGCCAAGACACGTTTACCTGAAAGTAGGTTTGTGTCATAATAGACCTTGACACCAGAAACTTGTAAGAAGCCTCCGCTTGGCTCTAACAATGGTTGACCATTTTCATCCAAGACGGTTTTTCCTGCCTTATCAACCTGCAAGATGGAACCAAGTGATTTTTCAAACATGTCAAGGACTTGTTGGCCTGTCACCTGGATTTGTGTGATGGTATTTCCGAACGGTAAAACTGCAATGACATTTCCTTTTGTGATTGGTTTACCTTTGGCAATAGTTTCACGCAATCCTCCACCATTTGTCACAGCGATATCTGTTGGATGACTAAATCCTGTTTGACCATACTGGTAGAGAGAATCTGCTACAACATTTCCAAGGTTTGTCTCGCGGACACGGACATTTTCACGGTCACCGTTCAATTCAACTGGACTGTTTGAAACAACTTCTACAGCATTTTCAGCGTCATACTTTTGTTTGATGTCCTTGACAAGTTTCTCAATTTTAGGATTAGCTTCTAATTTTTTAGCATCAGCAGCCGGAATCTGAGTTGGATTGCCCAAAAGCTGACGTGATTTGTAGGTGATTTTCCCTACATTATGAAGGTAGCTTCCTGTCTGGTTATAGGTAACATTGTCTCCATAAGTCGTTGATTCTACTGTATGAGAGTGACCGTCAATCACTGTAACACGCTTACCTTTCAAAAGAGGATTTTTTGAAAGTGCTTCTGCAAGTGTTGAACCACGCCATTCTACAGGTGTTGTTGTATCAACTCCTAAGTGAGCGAGAACAACATAATGTTTGTAGTCTTTGCCTTCTGCCAAGGCTTTAGCTTGAATTTCTTCGATAACCTTGTTAACCTCTGCAATAGGTTCTGTAAAGGTTACGCCTTTAACATTTTTAGGGTGAGTCTTAGTAGCTGTTTCAGGTGTTGTCACACCGATGACAACAAACTCATCACCTTCAACATCCTTGTTCTTATCAACAATTGTTGCTGCTTCAAATAGACGAGCTCCATTAACATAAGTATTTGAGCTAAGCAGTGGGAAGTTTAAGATTTCTTTGTATTTTTTAGCTTCGTCAAGTCCAAAGTCAAACTCATGATTTCCTACAGCCATAGCATCATAGCCCACCTCATTTAGGATTTTGGCACGAGCTTCACCCTTTGTAGAGTTTGAAATTGGCAGACCTTGGAAGGCATCACCAGCATCTACTACTAGGGTCGTTTGATCACTCTTTTCTCGCTCTTTTTCAATAACTGTCGCGAGCTTGGCATCTCCAATTACTCCTTTTTCTTCTACGATACGGCCATGCACGTCATTGGTATGCAAGATAACAGTATCTTGTTCTTCTTTGACAGGAGTCACTGCTGCTCCTTCAGAGACTTCCTCACTTGTTACGGGTGTCGCTGGTTCGACAGTTGTAGGTGCTTCTGGCTCAGCTTGGGTTGTTGTAGCTGGTACTATTTTAGTTGTCTCAGGTGGAGTTGGACTTTCCTCCGCATAGACCTGACTGGCTAAAAAGGCTGGAGCTAATAAAGCTGTAGATAGGATGGGCAATAAGAACTGTTTCTTCATTTTGAAACCTCTTTCTATTCATAGTTCTTTAACTATTATACGTTATTTATCATCATTTTGAAACTTTTAGCCTTTTTTCAGGATAAAATATTCGACATTTCATAAAAAAGTCTGAACAAAAAGCCCAAAACAAGGTTCAGGCTCTTTTGCTATTTATTGAAAATCTTTAATATTCCCATCGTAATTTGCCCAATCCTGGCTAAAGAATCGATTATTCATTTGGTAAATAGGTGCTGTTGTTGGATTGCTTAAAAAAGGATTTACAACCTTATCAAACGCCAGCCAGCCTAACCAACCGATATGAATCGTATCCTTGACAAAATAAGGTTCATCACCGTTTTTTGAAAAGTCAGCAATATTGGTGAAACCTTGACTCTCCAACTGGTAACGAATTTTTTCGACAGAATGTTGATACATTTCCTCACTCAGTCCAGTATAATCCATCCATTTTTTATTGACAGGTTGAAAGACAAAGAGCACATTCACCTTGGATTTGGCAAATTGATCGAGCACTAGCTGCAAATCATTGTACTCAGAAGACTTGAGAAAGTTGTAATTTTTTTGATAACCTTCCCACTTTTTCAAATCTTTCATTATCTGAGTATTGTAAAAATGGTTCTCCATTCCCAAATCATTATTGGTTGTATTTTCTTCACCCTCTTTTCGAGCGATATTTTCCAATTCTTCATAAGAAAATTGATCTGGGAGACTGCTCAAATATTTTTCAATGTGATCTTTATACTTTAATCGGCCTCGGATGGAGAATTGACCAAAAAGGGCCGCTTGTCTTTCATTGAATTCTGCAGAAGCTGTAATTATTGAATGATCAAAGTCTGACAACTGTTCATTCTTAGCCAGTTTTTCAACAATCCCCTTCATCGGTATGCTAGGATTCTGCTTCAAGAGTCTATTAGCCGCATACTGAGTGGCCACATCCCCAGATTGATTTTCCAGGAAGGCAGTCAACTGATCATTGTTAAAATAAGTTTGAAAAATAGTCGGGTCATGATCCTCTTTTGTAAACCACTGTGGAGAGATTACAAATACAGCTTGTTTGTTTTCAAGCTCAGATGTGATTTGTTGCATCCCAAAATACTGACTAAGAGAAGCGGCTCCTGCCTGCCCCATAAAATACGGACGGTAGGAGCGGTTATACTTTTCAGCCAATACTCCTGGATGCATGCTATCAAAACGAATCCATTCACTCGAACCCAAAAAGGGTATAAAACGTATATTAGGATCCGTGAGAGCTCTCACTTTTTGACTTCTCTCTTTGAAACTTTCTGCACTTACTGAGGCTGCAGAGTATTTTTCCTCCATTAGATTATGACTCTTACTACTAGGATAGAAAAAAATAAGTAGAAGAACCAATAAACCTGCAATAAGAATCGGCCCGAAGATTAACCACAGGCGTTTAAGCATTCTTTAACTCCGTAATCCCTGCCACGATTTTATTAGCCGTATTCCAATCATCACGACCAAATTCTGTAACCGGGACACGTATATCAAAGCGATTTTCGATTTCTACAATCAATTCAACCGTTCCCATACTGTCCAAGACACCTGCATCGAAAAGATCTTCATCCATCATGTCAGAAACATCTTCCATAAATAATTCATCGATAATTTCAATAACTTCTGATTTGATATCCATTTTTAAATTTCCTTCTATTTTTTAATTCCATTTATTTTTTAAACCATAAATCATTCAAAAATCCAGAAAAGATTAAGAATGAAACCATTACTACATGGAAGGTTATAACCATGCCAAGCAAGTGAATCCAACGGTTCTCAGGAAAAGGTGGTCTCCCTGCTTTTTTCCGTTCTTTATTGAACGTTTTTTTCTTTCGAACCCAGGCATCATTAATGACTAAGCCTAGCCCATGAAAGAGCCCGTAAACGATATAAAACCATGTTATCCCATGCCAGAACCCCATAAGGAGCATGTTCAGGACATAGGCAACACTTGAAGTCACATTTCGATTCTTAAAAAGCTTCTTTCTCGTCATCACCATGACCATGCGCATAAAGACAAAGTCACGGAACCAGAAGGATAAACTCATGTGCCAACGATTCCAAAACTCTTTCAAATCCCTTGATAAAAAGGGTTTGTTGAAGTTGATTGGACTACGAATCCCCATCAGATTTGAAATAGCTATAGCAAACATAGAGTAACCTGCAAAATCAAAGAAGAGTTCCAAACCAAATGTGTACATGATGGCCACTACATAATAGTTAAAGACGCCACCTGTTTGTAAAGCTAAATTCTTTAGCGGTGGTAAAAAAATCTCGCCTAAAATATGGGCTAGGATAAATTTATACAGAAATCCCCACATGATATACCGAACGGACTCAGCTAACATATCCATCAACTCATCGCGCTCTGGAATCGTCTTGTAATTTTCATTAAAACGTTTGAAACGATCAATCGGACCACTTGAAATGTCGGCATAAAGAGAAGAAAACGCAAATACTCCCTCATCTTCAAATCCTTAATGACTCCATCTCTGAGTTCGATGATAATCCCCACCGAACGAAAAGTCAGATAAGAAATTCCGATAAAACCTAACAAGGACTGTGTTCCATTAATAGCTGGCTGTACCTTGACAAAGATGATAGGAAGTAAAGATAACAGACTAACGAGATAGAAAGTCCATTTCCCGTCCTTAGTTTTTCGATACTGCTTGTAAAAAAGAGCCAACAAGATTTGCCATATCAGATAAATCCCTAAGGCGACTAATTGATTGGTCTTGCCACCTGTTAACATAGTGACGATAAAGAACAGACTAACCAATATTTCATACCAGGCAAAGCGTTTTTTGAAAAAAAGACCGATAAAGATTGGTAAGGTAACAGTAATCACATACAAAAAGTACTGAGGATTCCCATACGGCTCAATATGAGGGAGCTGTTTCAGGAAATCCATCATCTATTGTTGACCTCGCTAATCAAGCCTTTGATGTCGATTTTCCCATTTGGAGTTAGCGGTAATTCCTTTCTGTAAAGGAACTTAGACGGCATCATGTAAGACATCATAATATCTTCCAAGTCTTCCTTGATCGCTTTGGTAATATCAATCTCGCGCTCAAATTGTTCTTTGACCCCATCTTTCAAGATAACATAGGCCAAGAGATTTTGAACCTTGTGATCTTTATTATAGCGCGGTACCGCAACAGCCGAGTCAATGTACTGAGATTTGTTCAAGTTTTGAGAAACATCTTCTAGCTCAATACGGTAGCCGTTAAACTTGATTTGGAAATCCATCCGTCCACCGTAGAGAAGAAGGCCTTCATCCGTCATAGTTCCGACATCTCCCGTATGGTAGGCTGGCAGACCTTCAAATTCGAAGAAAGCTTCTGCTGTTTTCTCAGGATTATTCATATAACCTTTTGAAACAGCCGGTCCAGACACGATGATCTCACCTTGCTCCCCATTTGGCAATTTATTTCCTGCCTCATCAATGATGAAGGTTGGAGAATCTTCTTTGGTATAACCAATTGGCAAGCGTTTAAGTGTCGCTAACATCTCATCTGTAATAGCAACTGCCGACAAAGCAACTGTTGCTTCTGTTGGCCCGTAAGCATTGATGATGCGCGCATTTGGGAAACGTTCGCGTAATTTCTGAGCAGTTTTAACAGTCAACTCTTCCCCATCAAAGTAAAAATGGGTAATGCCTGGCATCTTTTCAGCATTGAAATCTTCAGATAACATAGCCATATCTGCAAAAGATGGTGTCGAAGTCCAGATAGCAATTGGAAGAGAAAAGATAGTTGCAAAGAGTTGTTTGAAGTCTTGAGTAATGGCTGATGGGAGGGCAAAAAGCGTTCCTCCAAGAGCCAAGGTTGGTGCCCAATACATGACAGACAAGTCAAAGGAATAGGGCGGTTGCGCCAACATTTGCGGACGCTCTGGCGTCGCAAATTCCTTATCTGTGATCATCCAGTTGGTGAAGCTGAGTAAGTTATCATGCGAAATTTGCACCCCTTTTGGTTTCCCAGTTGTCCCTGAAGTAAAGATGATGTAGTAGTTATCATCTCCTTTGACCGGATGTTGCAAATCATAGGCATGCTGAGCCGCACAAGCTTCACGCACTTGCTCCAAGGACATGATTGGAATAACTGGGTCTTCAATTGGAAACTCATTGATGGCGATGATTAAGCTTGGATCTGCTACTTCAACAATCGCAGACACGCGCTCCAAGGCAGAGTGGTTATCAATTGGGATATAAGCATGGCCAGATTTGGTCAAGGCCACAAAGGTTGCTAACATTTCATATTCTTGGCCACCAAAGACCACAACAGGTGACTTTTCAGGAAGTCCCATTTGGTCAATATCGGCTGCTAAGCTATCTGAATCAGCCTTCAATTGGCCATAGGTATGCTCCTCACCAAGGACATTGTAGACCGGAAAATTAGGCTGCTTTTGAGCATAATGCTCAATGGTTTCAATCATATCTACTATTGGTTTATTTGACACAATAGAGGTTCTCCTTTAAGTTAAAATTCATTATAGATAAAGCTACCTTGAACCTGACCGAGATAACTAAAAAAGTAAAGTAGGCCCAAGAAAATGATAAAATACAAGGCTGTCCGACCAAGAAAGAGATAGAGTTCTTTTCTCTGTTTCATCAAGAAAAACCTTTCATTCCTGTAATTTTCAACTAAAATAAAATCAATTTCTTACTAACTTATTTTTCTGCTATTATACCACTTTATAAACTATTTTTTCAATTGTTTTCCGTCCATTTCCACTACATTTCAACAACATTAAATTGCTCCATATGATACCTTCTACTGATAGCTTTAATGTTTTCCAGTATAGATTATATTGGGAGCTACAACAAAGTAGGCTCTATACTACCTATAGAAGACTTCCCCGCTATAAATATTATAGAGCCTTATCTTATGTCTCCCTTTATCTAGAGATTTTTATAATACGTAATCTTAAAATTCACTATAGATGAAATCTTGAATGTTCGAAAAATCGGTCACAAAACAGTAGATTACGATGCTTAAAATAACTGTGTAGAAAAACAAGGTCCACAAGATTAAACGATGTGTGTCAGTTAGTTTCATTTGCAAATTTGTAAAGTTCTTTTTCAACTTCCATCCATCCTTTCACCCCAACGTGCATCACGTCAAATAAAAAGTAATCTTCATACTCTCTGTTTCCATAGTTTAATACCGTAGCACCGTGGTTTTTGGCAATATTTTCTATTTTTTTGTAAGTTTCTTCACGCATTTCTCGTGAAACACCTGTGTAATCATTCCACTTCCCGTTTACTGGAAAAATAATGACTTCAACCTCAATTCCCAATTCCTTGGCAACTGTCAAGAAGAGTTCCATATCTGAATACTCTGGTGACTCTATGTAGCTCAAGTCTTTGTTAGAATCTTTCAACGAAGCATAGCGGTCCCTCAAGTAGGTATTGTAGTAGTTATTATCCACAGCATAATCATTGTTATCTGTTTTCTTTTTAACTTCTTCTACAAACTTCTTCGTCATCTCCTCCCAATCATAATCCGGCGTTTTATCTCCTAGTGCAGGATAGTCTGATTTGGCATGATTTTCATAGAATTTTCGTTTAAGCTTAAAGGAATAAACGGCATTGTCAAGTTCCAACAGCTTTTTATCAATGATTGTCCCTTTTCCTTCTATAAAATAGCTTTTATACTTTTTATAGATATCATTTTGTTGTTTGTTTCCTTTGGTAATCTCAATAATGCGATTAATCAGTTTTTCTTTCGTTTCCTTACTGATTTTCTCGTTATCTAGCATGTGAAAAATATGTTCCTGAGAGGCCTTGTTTAAGAAGGCGTCTTGATGAGTCCCATCCTTTTCGAACCATTGAACAGACTCTACGATGGCTACTTTTCGCTTACTCATAGCCCCCTCAATCGAGCTCAAGGTTGTAGCTTGAATGATATTTTGAGAGTAACTGGTTCCTATCTGCATAATGTTAAAATCATTGTAGTTAAAAATTTTATTGGGATGGTAATCTTCATTTATCGTCGCAACTAACTCTGAGGAACCCATTAGAACTAGTGTATTGGGAATGATATTATTTGTTAGAATATCTCTACTTTTATACTTTTCATAAGAAGTGCTGTAGCGAATACTATTGTCCTTGACTTTATAATAGTCGTCAATCTTCTTGACATATGTCACATTTAAAAGAGCAAGAGTCGCAATTACGAGCACAAGCGATAGTAAAAATGCTTTTAACTTAATCATCTTGTTTTGTCCAATCTCCTTGTTTCAGCAGATCTCTTTATCTACTTAGAATTGCCATAATTATCTTATAAGGTTCACCTGAAAAGATAAAGAAGCCAACCATAACTAAATTCATGGTCACAGACCAACTTATTAGCTTGTACCAAGTTTTATTTTTATGTTTCTTATAAAAAGTGCTTTTCTTTTGATAAATTTCAAATCCAGACATCAAGATTCCATGGTAAAAACCATAAGCAATGTAGCTGACACTAATTCCATGCCAAAATCCCATAACCAACATATTGACCATATAGGCATAGGCTGCATTGTGTAATCTATTCTTAAACCATTTCTTTCTGATAACCTGCATCAAAACTCTTGAAAATACAAAATCTCTCAACCATGTTGACAAGGTGATGTGCCATCTAGTCCAGAAATCCTTGATATCAATACTCAAGAAAGGTTTATTGAAATTCATCGGTGTCTGAATGCCCAAAATATTACTGCTTCCAACAGCCATCAAACTGTATCCCGCAAAGTCAAAGAACAGATAGAGAGTATACAGGTACATATATTTGATTGAGTAGACAACTGTACCAGTATTGCTTAGAGCAAATAGCATCTGGTAAACATAGGTTGATAGAACCACCTTGTAGAGAAGGCCTAGAACAATGCGATAAATACCATCACCTGCTAACTCTAGGTAGTCTTTTCTAGGCATGACTTCATTGATCTCTTTTAGAAATCTTCTGCTACGATCAATTGGTCCAGAACTCACTGTAGGGAAAAAGAGTAGAAACTGCAGATAATCTTTTACACTGATTTTTTCTTTGATTAAACCATCCGATATTTCTAGCATGATCTGAATGGTCTTAAAGGACATGTAGGAAATCCCAATAAAAGCCAACAAATGTAGCTGGGTTATGGCAAATACTTTATTGACCACTAAAGGTAAAATGGATAACATAACTAGAGGTTTTAACCGTTTTGAATCCATTCTTTGTGCTATGAAAACTAGGACATATTGGTAGATGATGAAAGCCAATAGATAAACAACCATGGATTTACTCTTACCATAGATGGCTCCTGCAAATAAAATTGACAGACTTAAAATATAATAATCCTTACGCTTGCCAAAATAGTTTAAAACAAAGCCAATCAGTAAAACCACAAACAATAGAAGGAAAAACTCATTCCCCTCAAAATAATTCATACCAGATGGACTCCTTTTCTCTTTTTCTCATCTCCTGATTTGTCATTTTAGGATTAGTCCCTATCATATTATCAAGGATAATTAACTTTATTAATTATACCATAATTTAAAAACTATATACTTCTATTATCCAATTTCCTAAAATAAAAAAACAAATGACTCTTACCACTAAACCCCAATAACGAGATAAAATTATTTACAAAATAAATAAAATCCAAGAGTAAAAAATTAACTTGACTCAGCTTTTCCCATAAAGTCTCCTAAATATATTCGTTACCCCTTTTATTTTCTCCCTCAAGCGGAACATAATATAAAAAATGCCAGAATAATCCTCAGATCTAGCAAACACACCACTCCCCCTTTGGGCATTTTTATGCTAAAATAGTAGCTATGGATAAAATTATTAAAACAATATCAGAAAGTGGATCTTTTCGTGCTTATGTACTAGACAGCACTGAAACTGTCCGCACTGCTCAAGAAAAACATCAAACCCAAGCTAGCTCAACTGTAGCGCTTGGCCGTACACTTATCGCCAGCCAAATTCTCGCTGCCAACGAAAAAGGAAATACCAAGCTAACCGTCAAGGTTCTTGGAACTAGCTCCCTCGGTGCCATTATCACAGTTGCAGATACCAAAGGTAACGTCAAAGGCTACGTTCAAAACCCTGGAGTTGACATTAAAAAGACTGCAACAGGCGAAGTCCTAGTAGGTCCTTTTGTCGGAAACGGTCAATTCCTAGTCATTACTGACTACGGTACTGGTAATCCTTATAACTCTATGACTCCCCTCATCTCTGGAGAAATCGGTGAAGACCTTGCTTTTTACCTAACAGAAAGCCAGCAAACCCCTTCAGCTGTCGGCCTCAATGTTCTTTTAGACAAAGACGACAAGGTCGAAGTTGCAGGTGGTTTCTTGCTCCAAGTTTTACCAGGAGCAAAGGAAGAAGAAATTGCTCGTTTTGAAAAACGAATCCAAGAGATGCTAGCCATTTCAACTCTTCTAGAAAGCGACGACCATATTGAAGCCCTTCTCAAGGCTATCTATGGTGACGAGCCCTACAAACGTCTGTCTGAGGAAGAAATTCGTTTCCAATGTGACTGCAGCAAAGAACGCTTTATGGATGCTCTCGCTAGCCTCCCAAGCTCAGATTTACAGGAAATGAAGGATGAAGACCACGGGGCAGAAATCACTTGTCAATTCTGCCAAACAACTTATAACTTTGATGAAAACGACCTGGAGGAACTCATTCGTGGCAAATCTTAATACACCTTTTATGATTGGCAATGTTGAGATTCCCAATCGTACCGTTTTAGCACCCATGGCAGGTGTGACCAACTCAGCCTTTCGTACTATCGCAAAAGAACTTGGCGCAGGGCTCGTGGTCATGGAAATGGTCTCTGACAAGGGTATCCAATACAATAATGAAAAGACTCTTCACATGCTTCATATCGATGAAGGGGAAAACCCAGTCTCTATCCAACTTTTTGGTAGCGATGAAGATAGCTTAGCTCGCGCAGCAGAATTCATCCAAGAAAACACCAAGACCGATATCGTCGATATCAACATGGGCTGCCCAGTTAACAAAATCGTGAAAAATGAAGCTGGGGCTATGTGGCTCAAGGACCCAGATAAGATTTACTCTATCATCAACAAGGTCCAATCTGTCCTTGATATCCCCCTCACTGTTAAAATGCGGACAGGTTGGTCGGACCCATCTCTAGCAGTTGAGAATGCCCTAGCTGCCGAAGCTGCAGGTGTCTCTGCCCTTGCTATGCACGGTCGTACACGTGAACAGATGTACACTGGCCATGCGGACCTTGAGACTCTTCATAAGGTTGCACAAGCTCTGACCAAGATTCCATTCATCGCTAACGGAGACATCCGTACGGTTCAAGAAGCGAAACAACGCATCGAGGAAGTCGGTGCTGACGCCGTCATGATTGGTCGTGCAGCTATGGGAAATCCTTATCTCTTCAACCAAATCAACCACTACTTTGAAACTGGAGAAATCCTGCCTGATCTGACTTTTGAAGACAAAATGAAGATTGCTTACGAACACTTGAAACGCTTGATTGATCTCAAAGGTGAGCACATTGCCGTTCGTGAATTCCGTGGTCTCGCCCCTCACTACCTCCGTGGTACCTCAGGTGCAGCCAAACTCCGTGGAGCCATCTCGCAAGCCAGTACTCTGGCTGAGATTGAAGAACTCTTGCAGTTAGAGAAGGTATAAAAGACAACAAAAAACCCGTAACTTCAACTGAGTTACGGGTTTGCATTTGTTTTGATAGAAGTTTTTCCGCTAGATTCTATGGTTGAATCAAGACAACACTAGAAACTGTACCATCTGCTCCTGTTGTAATTTGGATGATTTTTCCACCACCAATTTTGGCATTATATTTACCATCATCAAGAGTATAGGCGTAACCTCTAATAGAATAATTTTCTTTCTTTCCATCAGCAGTTTCTACTGTAAATTGACCTCCTGATGAGACAGTGATAGTCTCGCCATTGGCACCCTTCCAGCTTCCTGCTGCTGCTGAAAAATCACCATCGACCATGGTTAAAACGCCTTTGTAACGTTTATTATGTTCCGCCTGCTGGTCTTGTAATTTGCGGTCAGTCGTTGGATCATAAGTTGACTGGCTTGCTTGATTAGATTGACTTTGTGAAGCTTGCTGATTAGAAGATGGTTGAGATGGAGTTTCCTGTTGCTGAGGAGCTTGGGGAGTTGGTGCAGCTTGGTTGGATTCTTGACCCTGAGTTGTAGGACTTGAAGCTTGTTCAGAGGAAGCTTTAGCTTTTTCTGAAGTAGTGGTGCTTGTTGAAGCTTGAGTTTTACTTTCTTTGTTTGAAGAACTTGCCTTTGAACTTGACGTGGTTTGTGTTGTTTTATTTGCATTGTCGTTTTTAGCTTCTTCTTTTTTATTGCCGCATGCTCCTAAAAGCAAAGTTGAAGCCAATACGGCTACTGCTAGTAAACGAATTGAATGTTTTGTTTTCATGATGTGCCTCCTGTGTAATCTTTTCGAAATATTATGAAATACTTTTGTAACGTTATTGTAATATTTATTTTAGGGTTTGTCAACTATTTATATATGGTTTTGGTTTTTATTTATATTTGTTCTTTTTAATCCTCCTATCTCTATTATTCGTTAAAAATTTAAAAAACAGGAAATTTTTCCTACTAAAAATACTATATTTTACAAGTGTAATCGCTTGTATTTTTTTCTTGAAAGACTATAATAAAACTGAAATAGGATATTGGAGGTGTAGGTTTATGTCAAAGAAATATTACAAATATCTTCCTTGGTTGATTATTGGTGCTCTCTCTGCTTATGGGGCTGCTACTCATTACGCTCAGACAACATTTGATTTGTTCTACTTAACTGTTATTTTCATGATTGTCTATGTGTCTCTAATGTACTTACACGAACATTATTTAAAATATAAATACAAAGATTTATTCATTCGAATCATGAGCAATTCTAATAAAGATAAACATCCTTAAACAAAAAGAGGTCGGGACAAAATCCCGACCTCACTTTTTATTTTAATCGATAAATAGTGATAACTTCCTTCTGAGGAATCCGTTTAAATCCAACTTCCTCTATGCTATGACCATATTTCGATAAGAATCTATCACTCGTACATGATTTGCCTGGGCATAGAGTCTCAACGAGGGCTAACCCATCATCCACTGTGAACTCATCCTCTAGTAGATAAAGAAAACGAGGGTCATAGTCGATAGATTCTTGAATCTTCTTGATGGATTCTTGAATGATGGCGGCATGGTCAAATGCAAAGTCCTTCTCGTCAAGTTCTTTGCCATCCAAGTAACACTTGCCTGTGTGAAATCAACATCTACAAGAACGACTTCTTTTGCATCATCTCCTGCCTGGACTAAGTCAAGAGCTCGACTAGGTAGGTAAACCAAGTGGGCAATGGTAACTGTCCAACCTCTGGGATCACGACCAGGAGTAGATACTGTCACTAGCTGCTCAATCTTTTCCAGTGGAAGCTCAAGGTTGATTTCTTCTTTTACCTCTCGCTGACAAGCATGGGCTGCATCTTCCCCTTTATCCATAAAACCACCAACTAGCGCTAAGCAATCTTGAAAAGGGTGTGCCTTCCGACGAATCAGAAAGAGTTTCATTTTCCCTTCTACAAAGCAATAGGCTACCATATCCACAGTCACGCTTGGTTTTTCATACTGAGGGAGTGCTTGCTTGTGGTACCAGTCTAAAAATTCAGCTTGACTAGCGTGAACTTCAAAGTACTCTTTTTCTGTCATCCCGGTTGGAATTATCTGATTCATCAGCTTCTACTTCCTTTCTGCTTTTGATGGCAATAAAGAGGGCGGATCTACAAATTATAGATTCATAGTTCTTGTTTTATACAATGTCGAATTTCAATTGACCAGCTTTGACACCAATTTTAAGTGTCTTACCTTCTTTCAGTTCACCTGTAAGAAGGAGCTCTGCAAGTTTGTCTTCTACTTCTGTTTGAAGAGTTCTGCGCAGTGGGCGAGCTCCCATCTCTGGATCATATCCCTTCTGAGCTAGAAGCTTAAGGGCAGATGCTTGGAGTTTCAAGTCAATGCCTTTTTCTGTCAGGCTTGCAATCAATGGTTTGACCATAATCTTAACCACTTCTTGCATATCTTGACTTGATAGGCTATGGAAGACCACTTTTTCATCAATACGGTTGATGAACTCTGGACGATAAGCCTTTTTCAATTCTTCGAACATCCGTTTTTCCATATTTTCCTGGTCAAAACGAATATCTCGAGCTCCAAAACCGACTGTCTTGTCATCACGAAGAGCTGTCGCACCAAGGTTTGACGTCATGATAATAATGGTATTTGAGAAATCAACCTTGCGACCCTTACTGTCTGTTAAGACACCATCATCCAAGACCTGCAAGAGCACATTAAAGATATCTGGGTGGGCCTTTTCTACCTCGTCAAAGAGCAAGACTGAGTACGGTTTGTTACGAACCTTCTCGGTCAACTCTCCGCCCTCTTCGTAGCCTACATAACCTGGAGGAGCTCCATTGAGACGACTAGCTGCGAATTTCTCCATATATTCACTCATGTCAAAACGAATGAGGGCTGACTCGTCATCAAAGAGAACTTCTGCCAAGGCTTTGGCTAATTCAGTCTTTCCAACACCTGTTGGTCCTAGGAACATAAAGGATCCAATTGGACGTTTGTTATTGCGAATACCTGATTGATTTCGGCGAATGGCACGACTGATGCTTGATACCGCTTGTTCCTGTCCGATAACACGTTTATGCAGTTCAGTTTCAAGATTGAGATACTTCTTGGCATCCGTTTGTGTCAATTTTTGAACTGGAATACCTGACAAGCGACTCAAGGTTGTCAAAATATCAGACTCTTTTACTAGATCTTTATAGACTGGAACTTCCTGTTCTTTTGAAATGAGCTGAGCTGCTTGTTTCCATTTGCCATCCATCAAGGCCTTATCTGCAGGTGTTAAACCTGACTCATCTTTTTTAGCGTGTTTCGATTTATTTTGGACAGTTGCTGCCGCTTCATCCAAAAGATCAATCGCTGAGTCTGGCAAGTGACGACTAGTCAAATAGCGATGTGCCATTTTGACAGCTGTTTCGACTGCATCATCTGTAATTTGAACATGGTGGTGTTTCTCATAAGTTGCTTTCAAGCCCTGTAAGATAGCCATACTATCAGCCACACTCGGTTCCTCAATCATCACTTTTGCAAAGCGACGAGAAAGGGCTGCGTCTTTTTCGATGTGTTTTTGGTATTCTTCCTGAGTGGTTGCCCCAACAGTTCTCAGAGTTCCACGCGCTAGGGCGGGTTTCAGGATATTGGCCGCATCCAAGGTCGAATCAATACCACTTCCTGATCCCATAATGGTATGAAGCTCATCGATAAAGAGGATAACCTTACCGTCTTCCTCGATATCTTTGATAATATTGTTCATACGTTCTTCAAAGTCCCCACGAAAACGAGTTCCTGCAACCACATTCATCAAATCAAGTTCTAGGACTCGCATCTTAGCCATCTCATCAGGCACATTTCCGTTGGCAATTCGCTGTGCAAGGCCAAGTGCCAGAGCTGTTTTACCAACACCTGCATCTCCAACTAGAACTGGATTATTTTTTGTTTTTCGACTCAAGATTTGAATCATACGAGAGATTTCTTGGTCACGCCCGATGACTGGTTCCAACTTGCCTAAACGAGCTTGCTCTGTGAGGTCATGAGTGTAATCTTCCAAACCACCACTTGGAGTTTGAGGCATACCCATCATATTTGCCATAGAATTTTGCTTATCTGCTACTGATCTGTGGCGCTGACGCAGAGCCTTCAAATCTTCCTTTGTCCAACCAGCACGCGCTTCAAGACTACGACGAAGTCCAGCAATCTTGACTTTATCTTTCTGGTCTTCATAAGAAAATCCTGCTTTTTCTAAAATGCGAGTAGCTAGGGCATTGCCATCATGCAAGATAGCGTAGAGAAGATGCTCTGTCCCCAATGCTTTGGCATGTACCACCGAAGCAACATGTTCCGCCTCCAACATCAAGACGTTCAAACGGTAGGAAAAAGGGAGTTCCTTGTAATCTTCCTTATGGTTATAGTTGGCTTCTGTCAATTCTACAGCTACTTCCTCTAAACGATCAATCTCATACGGGAATTCATTTAAAGTTGCTCCAGCAACACTGTAGCTATGATTGGCCATGGCAATCAGCAAATGCCAAGACTCTAGGTAATCTGCATCAAAGCGACTCGCTACCAGAAAGGCGCTATCGATGCATTCTCTCAATGCTTTTGAATATTTCATGTCGTTTTATTTTCCTTTTCTATCTACTTCGTGCAACAACTGACGAAGCATATTAGCACGAATATAATCAGCTTCCTCACCTAGAATTCGGTCTGTCCCCATAGCTAACAATAGATTCATCTCTTGACGGGTCATGAGTTCTTGTTCGACTAAGAGTCTTAAGACATCTTCAAAGATGACTTGGTTCACCTCATCACCCACTGAATACAACAAATCGCGGAGCATATCATGATGGTTAGAGAATTCAATTCGACCAATACGAATATAGCCTCCACCACCACGTTTACTCTCAACTAGATATCCTCTACTCTCTGTAAAACGAGTCTTAATCACATAGTTGATCTGGCTAGGTACGACTTGAAAGGTATCCGCTAGCTGACTTCGTTGCAATTCGACGATACCAGATTGTTCTAAAATCGCCTTGATATAAGCTTCGATATGGTCTGATGTATTTTTAAATTTCATAGCTTGCTACCTCCTTCTTAAACTTTGACTATCTTTGACTATACTATCATTTAAGACTCTATAAGTCAAATTTTTAAGGCTAAGTCCTTGGAAATACTGAGTTTCTTTAAAAATAATTAGGCATTAAATCGCCTTAGTTTTTCTTGAAAGTTCCTAAAAAAGTCTACAAAAAAGAGCCCTAAAAGGGCCTTGAAAGCAAAATAAAAATCCCTAATCTAAACAAATATTTTACAACTTTCTATCCGAGAAAAAATCTCTCCAGTAAGAATTTTCTCTATCAAAAATTCTAACTTCTTCTTCAGTCATATTGTGAGGATAGTCAAGAAAAAGGTTATAAATTTTTTTCTGGTCAAAGCTGAACAGAAACTCTCCTATAACACCTATTCTATAAATCCACCAAACTTTTGACTCTTCACTATCTTTGTAAAAATCACTGTACCCTTCAAGATTGGACTCCGAAATAATGATTTCATCTATTTCATCGAATGGGTCTTGTTTGCTGTAGTCATTTAGTTCATTATTTAACATTATTTAGGGCCTTTCCATCATCTATTGAAATAAAATGTGACCATATTTTGATTTTATGATACTTGTGGAAAAATTTCATCCCATATATCAACTAAACTTTTCCCGTCAAAAACTTTAGCTTCCATAGCTTGATCAATTGTATCAAACTGCTGGCCTTCATAATCATATCCAACTACACAAATGCTGGATAAGAAACAAGCACCTCGGCCATTAACATTAAATTCAAGATCTGTATCTAAATATTTTTTAATTTCATCTTTTTTCATCACAACACCATACCTCAATTATATCACTTTTTATCTATCAGAATTTCCATTTATAGACAAAAGAGAGCAAGTAAAGAATAAACTTCACCAACTCTCTTCATTTCTAATTATTTAAGCCCAATTCCGCTAATATCTGGCGTTTATAGGCAATTTTTTGAACTTCCTTGTCTTCACTTTCAGACCAGTCGAGTTTGACTTCAGAAACAATCTGCCCAGGGCGATTTTTTAAGATATAGATGCGATCACTGAGATTGAGGGCCTCCTCGATACTATGCGTGATGATGAGTGTCGTCAGGCCTAGCTGTTTATGAATATCAAGATACCAGGCATGAAGTTCCATCTTAGTCATCTCATCCAAAGCGCTAAAGGCCTCGTCTAGAAGAAAGAGCTTGTGCCCGAAAAGGTAGGTACGGAGTAAAGCAACACGCTGGCGCATCCCACCACTGAGTTCATGAGGATACTTATCCCTTACAGCCGTCAACTGAAAGGTAGCAAGAATTTCATCTGCTTTGGCAATGGCTTCTGCCTTATCCACCTTTTGGATCAAGAGGGGCAAAATGATATTGCCAAGGACAGTCTTGTGTTCCAAGAGTAAATCCTTTTTGAAGCATATAACTCACGCGCCCCTTGGGATTTTTCCTCACCATCAAGAATGATTCGTCCCTGACTGGACTTCTAAAAATCCCTGCAATCAGGTTAAAGAGAGTAGTCTTTCCTACACCACTGGGGCCTAGGATAGAGACCACTTCACCCGAAGTCACTTGTAGGTTAATATCCTCTAAAATCTTTTCAGCATCGTAGGCATAACTTACGTGTTCTAGTCTAATTTCTGTCATTATTTTACAAATTCGTTAGTGAAACCTTTATCAGTCAAGTCTTCCTTGAGGATTCCATTTTCCTTATCCCATTTGTAGAAGGCATTCCAACGGTCAGCATCAAATTGTCCCCATTTTTCCTTGTCGCTTGCGTATTCTTTTGACAAGTATTTTTTGAGATTCGATGACAAAAGTCACGTTTATCCTTTTAACTCAGGGGCATTCTTTGATCAAGATATCAGCCGCTTCTTCTGGGTGCTCCATAGCATATTGGTAGCCTTTTTTGATAGCTTGGATGACTTTACGAGCTTCTTCTTTGTTGTCTTTTAGATAGTCGTTGTTTGCGATGATGACTGGTGAGTAGTAGTCAAACTCTTTGACGTAGTCTTTCAAATACATGAAGTTAGCATCTACACCTTGAGATTTGGCTAGAATTCCATCCCAACCATAATAAATCCAAGCAGAGTCAAAAACGCCATTGGCAATCGGTGTGATCGAGTTTGAGTCGTTGTTTGGTACTTTTTCAACCTTCTCAAAGTCTCCACCTTGAGATTCTACCAAGGTTTTCAACATCGCAAGTTCAGTTGGGTCATTCCAGGTTCCGTATTTCTTACCAACCAGGTCTTTAGGACTATTGATATTGTCAGATTTACGAGAGATAATCCCTGATGTATTGTGCTCAACGATTGCTGCAACGGCAGTAATGCCTGCCCCTTTTTCCAATTTCTTAGCCATGTAGTCTTGGAAATAGATAGCAAATGGTGCCTTGCCATTGATCACCAAATCAGACGAACTTTCTTCTGGTGGCAATTTCAAATCAACATCCACTCCAGCTTCTTTGAAATAACCTTTTTCTTTAGCTACATAAAGCCCTGTATGGTTGGTATTGGGTGTCCAGTCTAGGATAAAGTCAATTTTTTTGAGTTCTGCTTCTTTGTTATCCTTAGAAGCTGTTCCTTGGCCACAAGCCACAAGCACGACAGCTAGAAGAGCTGTTACAATCGTTAAAAACACTTTCCATGTTTTCTTCATTTTTATTTCCTCTTTTCTTTTTCCAAAACGCTTCTTTTAAGTACGTTTCCATTTAATCACATATTTTTCACTGATATCGACTAGCTTCATACCCAGAAGACTGATCAGTGATACCAGAATAATAATCGCAAACATGGTATCATACTGAAACAGTTTTTTGGACTGAATCATGTAAACACCAAGTCCTTCAAAGCCTCCCAACCACTCAGATACAACTGTTGTAATGAAAGCATAGGAGACACTGACCCTCAGACCTGCATAAAAGTAGGGAAGGCTGACCGGGATTTTAAAATGCCACAGGATTTGCCAAGGATTGGCTCGCATCAGACTAAATAAGGTCAGCATATCCTTGTCACAATGCCTAAAACCATCTAAAATACTGACGATAATCGGGAAGGTTGTCGTCAAGATAATCAAAACAATCTTGGGCAAGATTCCATAACCCAACCATAAAACTAGGATAGGGGCTATGGCAATTGTCGGTATGGTCTGGACAACCACCATCATGGGGTAAATCAGATCATTGAGCCAGCCCAAACTATCCATAAGGACGGCCATAATACAGGCTATCAAGACACCCAAGACCAAACCTAGCAAAGCTACTCTCAAGGTTGCCCAGCTATGGTACCAGAGAAATTCTCTGTCACGAACAAAAGACTGGAGAATCTCAAGTGGTGTCGGCAGGATAAACTTTGGTAAGAGTTTTAAGAATCCCGCCACCTGCCAAGCGGATAAGACACCTAAAAATCCTAGCAGACTAATATGCCGTCTCATTATACTTTTCAAGTTTCTCATCAATGCTTAAAATCTCTCCTATATTTATTTTCACATTGGCAAAAACATTGTCTGCTCCTTGACCTGCCACTTCTAGCGCTTCTTTGAGAATGCGCATAAGCTCATCAAATTCTCCCTCTAAAACCGTTTCAAATGGTGTCACCACCATGGTCACTTCTTGAGCTTGTAGATATGCAATGACCTGGTCAATAACAGCTATACGGTCAATCCCCTGTGATAGGGGCAGGACTTGTAAAGCAATGCTTGCTTTCATTAAAACCTCCTTCTAAGTTACAGTTTTTCTTTGTAAAAAAAGAAAAACCTCTTCCATATATGAAAAAGGTGCAAAATTAGGCCAAGTATCGTTCCCTACGCTGGCATTACCCAGATCAGGTGCGGTCGAAGTTTAACACTTCCTCTCAGACTGTACACAGACTCCCATATATTATATGGACATATGATAACGAAAAATAAATAAGATGTCAAGGAAACTGCTTACAGAAAAGAGAGTGGGACAGAAATCGGTAATTCGTTAGAATTCGATTTCGTCATCCCACCTCCGCACAGTTGAGTAGGGCTGTAAAAGCTGATGAAATCAGCGTAGTAAAGCCCACTCAACCACTGCGTCTTGCTCGACAATCCAAAGAAAATTGAGAGGCTAGGACTTTTGTCCCAACCTCTCCTCTAATCATCTATTCTCAGTTAATTCTTTCAATTAAAGCATAGGTGCAAATAACTGTGTTACTTCTTTAATCATCATTTGATACCATGTAGGATTTATGGTATCCGAGAAGATTTCTTGAGATTGTTCAAAAATTCCTTCAAAATCTTTGCGAATATCCGCTATTGACTCTGTTTTGTAGAGTAGTACTGCATTTTCATAGTGGTGAACCAAGCTACGATAATCCAAGTTAATAGTACCGACAGCCGCGAATCGATCATCAACAATCATTTGCTTACTATGGATAAAACCAGGTGTGTATTCAAAAATGCGAACACCCGCAGATAAAAGATCTGGATAAGCTCCCCGTGTTACAAGTTGAATGAGCTTCTTATCTGGTATGTGGGGTGTGACTATTCTCACATCTACACCTCGCATCGCCGCATTCTTTATATCCTCTGTTAAATCATAATCGATAATGAGATAAGGCGTTGTGATATAAACAAAATCCTCTGCTTGATTAATCAGATTTTGATAGACAATTTTACCCACCTTCATTCTATAGATAGGCTTTGGTCCACTACCATATGGGATACAAAGACCATTACCAGAACGTGTCTGATTTTCCAAATGATACTGATCAAAAGTCACTGATTTCCCCACGGTTGATGTACCAGTTCATGAGAAATAGTCTTGTAAAGGCTTGAGTCGCCGGACCATCTATCCGAATTCCACTATCTTTCCAGTGTCCAAAACGTTCAATATGATTGATATATTCGTCTGCAAGGTTGATCCCACCAGTGTAGGAAATCTGCCCATCAATAACCAAGATTTTACGGTGGTCACGGTTGTTATAGGCTACTGTCATACGAGGAATCACCTTATTAAACTTATGAGCATTAATCCCTTTAGACCGCAAATGAACGGTATAATCTCCAGGCAAAGTCACCATACAACCAATATCGTCATAGAGCATCTTGACTTCAACTCCCTGAGCAGCTTTTTCTTCTAGAATTTCGAGCATGCTATCCCACATCAAGCCCTCTTCGACAATATAGTATTCAAGAAAAATAAACTTTTCAGCTCTTTTTAGATCCTCCAGCATCTGTTGCCACATTTCCTCACCACTTGCGAAAAATTGTGAATCTGTCTGGTCATAGACTTCTGCATTATTATCCATATGTAGCAAGGCATTGATAATTCCGTAAGCTGATTTATCTGTCTCCTGTAGCTGCAGATGGAGTTGGCGCCCATTATTCTCATGAAATGCAATAGAATTCAATTCCTGGAGTTGTTTCAGTTCTTTTTTTGATAGTCTTCTCTCACCGAACATGAGATAAAGCAGTGGACCAAACACCGGCACAAAGGTCACAATCAACCAAGTCACTTTGCTTTCAGGCGTCATCGAACGATTAACAATCGCTATAACGGTTGCTACGCTGATCAAAAATACAAGAGTCACCCAAATAATCGGTGCAATCTGGCTCATGTAAAGAATAATTCCGAAAATAAGAACTAATTCTATTAGAATAATCGCAATACTAAAGCCATACTTGGACATCAATAATCGAAATTTTCTGATTCCCATATCTCCCTCTCAATTTCTAAGTCTACTCCCTAATTCAACGTCTGAAAACGCTTGTTACCTTCTAGTATACTTAGTTTCATAAAAGTTATCAAGCTTTTTCTGTATAGGCCGATAGTTCTACGTTTAAAATTAATTTAAAAAGCAGGCCACTTATATGTGCCTGCTATTATTTTACAATTTCAAAGCCAACATATTGACCGTCATACCAGCTGCAGTTCCCATTAAGAAGATGGTATCTCCTTCCTTCACATATCCGTGATCGAGTGCATAAGCCAAACCAAAAGGTACCGCAACGGAAACCATATTTCCATAATCCGTAACAAGATTAAGGTACTTGTCTTCATCTACACCCAGTTTTCCCATGACCAAAGGAAGAGCGCGACTGGCTTGGTGGGGAATAATATAGTCTACAGCATCTTTAGAAATACCAGATTTCTCTTGAAATTCTTGGAACATTTCTGGGATGACACGAGCAGAAAGCAAGAGAATTTTCTTGCCTTTCATATCAAACATAAAATTTGTCTTGGTCTCTTCAGAGTACTCTTTTGGCTGATAAGAAGTCAAGCCTCCACGAATCTCTGTATCGTGAGCTCCCTCTGACCAAGTACGTTGAAGGCTTGCTATCACTCCTTTATCCTTATCACTTGATTGGAAAATAAAGGCAGCTGCTCCATCACTAAAGAGTTCATAACTTTCTTTTTGCTTTGGATTGAGACCCAAGCTACCAACTTCACTGGATACAATCAAAACACGACGGTATTCCCCAGCTTCAATCAAATGTGACATAGTTGATAAAGCAGAGATAAAACTTGTACAAGTCGTATTGATATCCATAGCTGGGATAGAGAGCCCTTTTGCCACACGTTCATGAATCAAAGCTGCCGTACAAGGAATCGGCTGAACACCAACCGCACTAGCTGATACCAGGCAATCAATGTCTTTCATACTCAAATTTGCATTTTCAAGTGCAGCTTGGATAGCTGCTTCTGCCAAATCTAGTTGCGTTTCTTCATTTTCAACCACACGATGACGGGTCTGGTCTTTAAATTGCACTGTATTTTTTGGAAGGCAGACTCCATAACCTGCAATTTCTACATGTCTTTTTACTTCTGTCATAATTTTTTGTCCTTTCATAAACGTTGGATACGTTTGAGCTTACGACTTGTATCCCAATGATAATCTGAAAATTGTATTTCAGGTTCTTTAAACTCTTTTTGTTGCGCCAAGAGTCGAAACTGCTCTGCGATTGCTGTTTCTACTTGCTCATCTCTTCGACTCAAACAAACTTCCACTAGCTTCTCAGAATGTTGTTTGACTTGGTAATCTCCGACATTCTCCACAAAGAGAATGCAACGTCTGATAAAGTCAGGATAAATCGTTACCTGACCTCCATCTTGTCCATCAAAATAGAAGATGTCGTCAGAACGCCCTTCGACCTTGTCAATCCTTGTGTAATGAGATCCACATGGACAAGGTTCAGGATTTTCAACCAAGATATCGTTGAGCTGGTAGCGATAAACAGGCTGACTGCTCCGCTTAAAATCCGTAATCACTGGATAAAAACGTCGGTCATCCAAGTAGTGCTTTTCTACAAAAATGATGTCTTCATTGAGATGAAGATTCCCAGCAGAGCAAGTACAAGCTAGGAAACCTTCGGTTGCCTGGTAGACTTGGTCAATAATCGGCAACTCAAAGCGCTCAAAATTCGCTCTTTATCACTATCTTCCAAGATTTCAGCCACCGAAACGATTTTTTGTGGACGAATCCTTAATTCTCCTATCTTTAGGCGCTTACTCAATTCAATCAACATAGAAGCAGGTGCCACTACAATAGTCGGTTGATAATTGTTGAGACGCTCGATATGCTCATCTGTATTCTTGAAAATATCAAAGTACTCTAAACGAATAAGTGCCGTATTGATGGTCTGATAGAGTTCATTATCCGCTCTGAGGAAAAAGGCTATGCGGTGCCCAAAAAGTTGGCCCTTGGGCAACATCTTTGCCAAGATAGCTGCTGCCCACATACTTCTCTCTTTTTCAGTTGTGATAAAAAGGCCCCGGTGTCCAGATGTTCCAGAAGACAACCCAACAGCTATTTCTCCCTTGAGCTCTGTAAAATTCCTGGTCTTTTCACTTTCGATAGCCAAAGCCAAGGCCTCGTCTCGATCTACACCTTGAGTATTAAGCTCATTGAAATGCGTCATCATAAAAGCCTTATCCATATGGTCAAAGTCACTAGGTACACCATTTTTAAAATAAGGTGACTCGCGTTTGAGAAAGTCCATATAGCTAGCCAGTTGCTTTTTCTGATAGTTTTCTAATGCTTCTCGAGATCTAAAGTTATGAAGCCAGCGAGTTTGGATAAAAGTTTTAAGAAAGGTTATTTTTTTCATACAAAATCCGCTCAATCCTTTCTACAGGGTCATGGCTAACTAGTGCTTCTATGCCATCCTTTAAAACCTCTTCCAGTAGCTCTGTTCCCTTGATATAGTCATCCTTACTATCTTGCACCAAGGAAGGAATCAGATGCATCTGTTTGGTGTAAGGTAAGAGGTCTATTCCCCAACAAAGATCTGCTGCGATAAAGAGATCATAATCTGGAATAAAGAGACAAGCTTGCCCCTTGGCATGCCCATCAATCGAAGATACAAGGATACTTCCGTCTCCAAAAAGATCGATGGTAGGGCGATACTTAAAGTTAGCATTTTGCTGATTTGCCTTGATGACTGTCAATCTTTCCTCGAAGTCACTCGGCAAAAATTCTTTAAAAATTAAATCTTTTAGTTTTGGTTTCTTGTAAACATCATAGACTTCCTGGGTCAGGATAAAGTTTGCATTCGGAAAGAAGCTAGCCCCTCCCAAATGATCTGGATGTAGATGAGACAGCAAGACATAGTTAATTTCTTCTGGTTTGATCCCTTTAGCTTTCAGCAAGTGCAAAATCTGATCTTTCTCCGTCATTTGAACTGGCGTCCCCAAACGGTAAAAAGCATAACGAAGTTTCGTCTTAATATCATAGTGATAGCCAGTATCATAGAGCAGATAGCCCTTTATCCCTGTGTTTGATAAGGAACACTCCTGCGGGGAAAGTCATCTTTCTATTCTTGACACCCTTGAATAGCAAACCGGCATAACTCGTACAATATCCCGCTGGGAAATACTCAATGCTTTCGATAATCTTGGACATATTGTTCAATCCCTTCTGAAATACTAATTTTCGGATGATACCCCAATTCCCTCTCGGCCTTGCTAATATCCAGCGTTTGACTATAGCGAAGCAGATAATAGGTATAGCGTGTCAGAGCTGGCTCTCTTTAAGGTTCAAGGTCTTGTATATAAATTCTAAACTACTTGCAATTCCTGATAAGAGAGATGCTGGAATTTTTCTATATTTGATTGGATAACCCAGGCCTGTCAAACTTTCCTCTAGCAAATCTCTAAAAGCCCTCGGTTCACCATTAGTAATGTTATAAACCTCACCTTTTGCTTCTGGAGCTTCCAAAGCTAAACGAATTGCCAGAGCAACATTTTCCACACAAGTCATGTCCATGAGCTGACGCCCATCTCCAATCAAAGGAATTCCTATTTTTTGACTCAGATTGATAACCCGTGGCAAAATACTGGTATCCCCAATCCCAAAAAGCCCACGAGGTCTCAAGATGATACTCGGAACATCTGGATAATCTTTAAAGAGTTTCTCTGAAGCCAATTTGCTACGGATATAGTTATTGAGATTATTTTCCTCTGGAGCATCACTTTCTTTGATAGCCAACTGATCCTTAGGAGCAGCATAGATGCTTGGTGAGGATACATAGACCAAACGTTGAATACCTGTTTGGCGACATGCCTCGAGAACATATTTGGTTCCTAAAACATTAGCTTGATAAAAATCTTCCCAAGGGCCCCAAACTGTTGACAGGGCTCCCGCATGAACGACCAGATCCATCCCCTTGCAAGCCTCTAGCACATCCTCAGCTTTGGTCAAATCACCCTGAAAAAAACTAACCGAAGAATTCTCTAAAGAGCAACCAACCTTACTGTTTCTACCAAAAGCTCGAACCTGATAGCCATGCTCGACTAATTCTTCTACGACATATTTACCCAAGAAACCTGTCGCTCCAGTTACTAAAACTGTTTTCATTTTTCCTTCTCCTTATCTTCCAGCAGACGATGGATTTCGCTCTCTAAGATTTCCGTCGGATGATAAGACTGTGCTGCTTGGCGCAAAGTCTCTAATTCTGGCCAATTTTCTTTAGCTAACAGCTCCTCAAAGGCTTGTCCAATGGCCTTGCTATTATCTCTTTTAGCTGAGAAAGCAACACCGGCTTCAACCCCACGAACGGCATAATCAAATTGATCATAATCATGAGGCAATATCAAAGCTGGTTTACCATAAATGATACATTGATAAAAAATCCCAGCTCCCCCGTGATGAATCACGTAATCCATCTGGGGAATGTACTCCTTATAAGGTAGATAAGAAACTACGGAAAGGTTCTCCATGAGATTTTCACATTGGAAGGCCTCTCCACCTACACCACGAGTTACAAAAAAGTGACAATCAGGATGAGCTTTTGCAAGTTGCTTAGCTTGATAGATAAGGATTTTCTTTTGCCCAAGCTAGTTGTGTCCCACAAGTCATCAAAACTTTCTTTCGCTCCATAAAAGGAGACAAATCTAAAGGATAATCCTCTCCTGCCTCAACTGAAGCACCAGAAGGACCAACCCACTTGTAGTGTTTTGGAAATCCCTTTTTTTCAATTCTACTTCTTTCATACCAATACCGAGAATTGAATATGGAGAATAAATGGTCTCATGACCCGAGTTGATTATACAATTTAAAATGATATCTTTTTAAGCGATCACGAAGCAGAAAAGATACAATTCGTTTCACTAAACGAGTTGCTGTTCTACCTAAAAATTGTACTGAAACTTGCCAGCCATTCTTGGGACTTCCCATTCCACCAATTAGACAAGGCGGGCCGTCAGTAGTCTCTAAAACAAATTGTGTAGCCATGGTGGTTATCCAAGGAATTCCAAGTTGATTAGCTACTAAACCTCCAGACAAGGTTATAAAATCAGCAATGACGATATCAGGGCGATTCATTTGCCACTCTTCCAATAATTGATCTGAAACTACATTAATTAAATCAATACTAGAAGAAAGTTGTTGATAAGCTGATAGTATCCCTAATTGCTGATCATTATTAGCAGCCCGTTCAAAATCCTCAATGTGATTTTCTAGTATTGGAACTACATGAAAACCTGCAGATCTCAGCAACGGCTTTTTTTTGAGGACCAGTGAATAAGCGAATATCATATCGAGGGTTATTAAGTAAGGGTATTAATAAATTCATTGTTGGGTACAAATGTCCACTTAAAGGAACTACTACAACATCAATTTTGATTCTTTTCATATGTCTAGGATATCAAATTTTAAAAAAAAGAACTATCAATAAGATAGTTCTTTACACATTTATTAGTTTTAACATGAAAAGGTAACGAAACATTTAAGAAAACGCAATGTGAAATTACAGATAATAATGATAAAAATCAAATATAAAAAAAGGCAATTGCCTCAATTCAAGTATTGACCAATCGGGAAGACAGGATTCGAACCTGCGACACCTTGGTCCCAAACCAAGTACTCTACCAAGCTGAGCTACTTCCCGAATTAAATTGTTAATGCACCCTAGAGGAGTCGAACCTCTAACCGCCTGATTCGTAGTCAGGTACTCTATCCAGTTGAGCTAAGGGTGCTCTTCAATATATGCCGAGGACCGGAATCGAACCGGTACGATCGTTACCAATCGCAGGATTTTAAGTCCTGTGCGTCTGCCAGTTCCGCCACCCCGGCCTCTATAAGCGAACGACGGGATTCGAACCCGCGACCCCCACCTTGGCAAGGTGGTGTTCTACCACTGAACTACGTTCGCATCGACTCTGGTTTATATTAAAAAAAATGCCGGCTACATGACTTGAACACGCGACCCTCTGATTACAAATCAGATGCTCTACCAACTGAGCTAAGCCGGCTGATTTCTATTATGCGGGTTAAGGGACTTGAACCCCCACGCCGTTAAGCGCCAGATCCTAAATCTGGTGCGTCTGCCAATTCCGCCAAACCCGCAAATATGACCCGTACTGGGCTCGAACCAGTGACCCATTGATTAAAAGTCAATTGCTCTACCAACTGAGCTAACGAGTCAAATAACTTTCGTTATTACGGTCCCGACGGGAATCGAACCCGCGATCTTCGCCGTGACAGGGCGACGTGATAACCGCTACACTACGGGACCTATGGGAGTTAACGGGATCGAACCGCTGACCCTCTGCTTGTAAGGCAGATGCTCTCCCAGCTGAGCTAAACTCCCTCGAGCTAAGCGACTTCCATATCTCACAGGGGGCAACCCCCAACTACTTCCGGCGTTCTAGGGCTTAACTTCTGTGTTCGGCATGGGTACAGGTGTATCTCCTAGGCTATCGTCACTTAACTCTGAGTCATACATACTCAAAATTGAATATCTATCAAATTACAAGAAAACCTTACGCTTTCGTATTCTCAGTTACTTTGGATAAGTCCTCGAGCTATTAGTATTAGTCCGCTACATGTGTCGCCACACTTCCACTTCTAACCTATCTACCTGATCATCTCTCAGGGCTCTTACTGATATAAAATCATGGGAAATCTCATCTTGAGGTGGGTTTCACACTTAGATGCTTTCAGCGTTTATCCCTTCCCTACATAGCTACCCAGCGATGCCTTTGGCAAGACAACTGGTACACCAGCGGTAAGTCCACTCTGGTCCTCTCGTACTAGGAGCAGATCCTCTCAAATTTCCTACGCCCGCGACGGATAGGGACCGAACTGTCTCACGACGTTCTGAACCCAGCTCGCGTGCCGCTTTAATGGGCGAACAGCCCAACCCTTGGGACCGACTACAGCCCCAGGATGCGACGAGCCGACATCGAGGTGCCAAACCTCCCCGTCGATGTGAACTCTTGGGGAGATAAGCCTGTTATCCCCAGGGTAGCTTTTTATCCGTTGAGCGATGGCCCTTCCATACGGAACCACCGGATCACTAAGCCCGACTTTTCGTCCCTGCTCGAGTTGTAGCTCTCGCAGTCAAGCTCCCTTATACCTTTACACTCTGCGAATGATTTCCAACCATTCTGAGGGGAACCTTTGGGCGCCTCCGTTACCTTTTTAGGAGGCGACCGCCCCAGTCAAACTGCCCGTCAGACACTGTCTCCGATAGGGATCACCTATCCGGGTTAGAGTGGCCATAACACAAGGGTAGTATCCCAACATCGTCTCCTTCGAAACTGGCGTCCCGATCTCATAGACTCCTACCTATCCTGTACATGTGGTACAGACACTCAATATCAAACTGCAGTAAAGCTCCATGGGGTCTTTCCGTCCTGTCGCGGGTAACCTGCATCTTCACAGGTACTAAAAATTTCACCGAGTCTCTCGTTGAGACAGTGCCCAAATCATTACGCCTTTTCGTGCGGGTCGGAACTTACCCGACAAGGAATTTCGCTACCTTAGGACCGTTATAGTTACGGCCGCCGTTTACTGGGGCTTCAATTCATACCTTCGCTTACGCTAAGCACTCCTCTTAACCTTCCAGCACCGGGCAGGCGTCACCCCCTATACATCATCTTACGATTTAGCAGAGAGCTGTGTTTTTTTGATAAACAGTTGCTTGGGCCTATTCACTGCGGCTGACATAAAGTCAGCACCCCTTCTCCCGAAGTTACGGGGTCATTTTGCCGAGTTCCTTAACGAGAGTTCTCTCGCTCACCTGAGGCTACTCGCCCTCGACTACCTGTGTCGGTTTGCGGTACGGGTAGAGTATGTTTAAACGCTAGAAGCTTTTCTTGGCAGTGTGACGTCACTAACTTCGCTACTAAACTTCGCTCCCCATCACAGCTCAATGTTATAGAACTAAGCATTTAACTCAATTCACACCTCACTGCTTAGACAGACACTTCCAATCGTCTGCTTTAGTTAGCCTACTGCGTCCCTCCATCACTACATACTCTAGTACAGGAATATCAACCTGTTGTCCATCGGATACACCTTTCGGTCTCTCCTTAGGTCCCGACTAACCCAGGGCGGACGAGCCTTCCCCTGGAAACCTTAGTCTTACGGTGGACAGGATTCTCACCTGTCTTTCGCTACTCATACCGGCATTCTCACTTCTATGCGTTCCAGCGCTCCTCACGGTACACCTTCTCCACACATAGAACGCTCTCCTACCATACCTATAAAGGTATCCACAGCTTCGGTAAATTGTTTTAGCCCCGGTACATTTTCGGCGCAGGGTCACTCGACTAGTGAGCTATTACGCACTCTTTGAATGAATAGCTGCTTCTAAGCTAACATCCTAGTTGTCTGTGCAACCCCACATCCTTTTCCACTTAACAATTATTTTGGGACCTTAGCTGGTGGTCTGGGCTGTTTCCCTTTCGACTACGGATCTTAGCACTCGCAGTCTGACTGCCGACCATAATTCATTGGCATTCGGAGTTTATCTGAGATTGGTAATCCGGGATGGACCCCTCACCCAAACAGTGCTCTACCTCCAAGAATCTCTAATGTCGACGCTAGCCCTAAAGCTATTTCGGAGAGAACCAGCTATCTCCAAGTTCGTTTGGAATTTCTCCGCTACCCACAAGTCATCCAAGCACTTTTTCAACGTGCCCTGGTTCGGTCCTCCAGTGCGTCTTACCGCACCTTCAACCTGCTCATGGGTAGGTCACATGGTTTCGGGTCTACGACATAATACTAAAGCGCCCTATTCAGACTCGGTTTCCCTACGGCTCCGTCTCTTCAACTTAACCTCGCATCATATCGTAACTCGCCGGTTCATTCTACAAAAGGCACGCTCTCACCCATTAACGGGCTCGAACTTGTTGTAGGCACACGGTTTCAGGTTCTATTTCACTCCCCTCCCGGGGTGCTTTTTCACCTTTCCCTCACGGTACTGGTTCACTATCGGTCACTAGGGAGTATTTAGGGTTGGGAGATGGTCCTCCCAGATTCCGACGGGATTTCACGTGTCCCGCCGTACTCAGGATACTGCTAGGTACAAAGACTATTTAAAATACGAGGCTCTCACTCTCTTTGGCTGATTTTCCCAAACCATTCTTCTATAATCTTTGAGTCCACATTGCAGTCCTACAACCCCGAAGAGTAAACTCTTCGGTTTGCCCTCCTGCCGTTTCGCTCTGCCGCTACTAAGGCAATCGCTTTTGCTTTCTCTTCCTGCAGCTACTTAGATGTTTCAGTTCACTGCGTCTTCCTCCTCATATCCTTAACAGATATGGGTAACAGGTAGTACCTGTTGGGTTCCCCCATTCGGAAATCCCTGGATCATCGCTTACTTACAGCTACCCAAGGCATATCGTCGTTTGTCACGTCCTTCTTCGGCTCCTAGTGCCAAGGCATCCACCGTGCGCCCTTATTAACTTAACCTTACTTTTTTGACCTTTCAGTCATAAACTCTTATTAATACTACAGCGTTTTTCGGTTTATTTTTCTTGTTACTATTTGATATAGATATTCAATTTTCAATGTGCATGACTTGGTGATCTCTCACCAATGGAGCCTAGCGGGATCGAACCGCTGACCTCCTGCGTGCAAAGCAGGCGCTCTCCCAGCTGAGCTAAGGCCCCACAAGACCTCTCAAGACTAAACAAGACCAATGTGCAGTTCCTTATCCTTAGAAAGGAGGTGATCCAGCCGCACCTTCCGATACGGCTACCTTGTTACGACTTCACCCCAATCATCTATCCCACCTTAGGCGGCTGGCTCCTAAAATGGTTACCTCACCGACTTCGGGTGTTACAAACTCTCGTGGTGTGACGGGCGGTGTGTACAAGGCCCGGGAACGTATTCACCGCGGCGTGCTGATCCGCGATTACTAGCGATTCCGACTTCATGTAGGCGAGTTGCAGCCTACAATCCGAACTGAGATTGGCTTTAAGAGATTAGCTTGCCGTCACCGGCTTGCGACTCGTTGTACCAACCATTGTAGCACGTGTGTAGCCCAGGTCATAAGGGGCATGATGATTTGACGTCATCCCCACCTTCCTCCGGTTTATTACCGGCAGTCTCGCTAGAGTGCCCAACTGAATGATGGCAACTAACAATAGGGGTTGCGCTCGTTGCGGGACTTAACCCAACATCTCACGACACGAGCTGACGACAACCATGCACCACCTGTCACCTCTGTCCCGAAGGAAAACTCTATCTCTAGAGCGGTCAGAGGGATGTCAAGACCTGGTAAGGTTCTTCGCGTTGCTTCGAATTAAACCACATGCTCCACCGCTTGTGCGGGCCCCCGTCAATTCCTTTGAGTTTCAACCTTGCGGTCGTACTCCCCAGGCGGAGTGCTTAATGCGTTAGCTACGGCACTAAACCCCGGAAAGGGTCTAACACCTAGCACTCATCGTTTACGGCGTGGACTACCAGGGTATCTAATCCTGTTTGCTCCCCACGCTTTCGAGCCTCAGCGTCAGTTACAAGCCAGAGAGCCGCTTTCGCCACCGGTGTTCCTCCATATATCTACGCATTTCACCGCTACACATGGAATTCCACTCTCCCCTCTTGCACTCAAGTTAAACAGTTTCCAAAGCGTACTATGGTTAAGCCACAGCCTTTAACTTCAGACTTATCTAACCGCCTGCGCTCGCTTTACGCCCAATAAATCCGGACAACGCTCGGGACCTACGTATTACCGCGGCTGCTGGCACGTAGTTAGCCGTCCCTTTCTGGTAAGATACCGTCACAGTGTGAACTTTCCACTCTCACACTCGTTCTTCTCTTACAACAGAGCTTTACGATCCGAAAACCTTCTTCACTCACGCGGCGTTGCTCGGTCAGACTTCCGTCCATTGCCGAAGATTCCCTACTGCTGCCTCCCGTAGGAGTCTGGGCCGTGTCTCAGTCCCAGTGTGGCCGATCACCCTCTCAGGTCGGCTATGTATCGTTGCCTTGGTGAGCCGTTACCTCACCAACTAGCTAATACAACGCAGGTCCATCTGGTAGTGGTGCAATTGCACCTTTCAAGCAGCTATCATGCGATATCTACTGTTATGCGGTATTAGCTATCGTTTCCAATAGTTATCCCCCGCTACCAGGCAGGTTACCTACGCGTTACTCACCCGTTCGCAACTCATCCGGAAAGAGCAAGCTCCTTCCTTCAGCGTTCTACTTGCATGTATTAGGCACGCCGCCAGCGTTCGTCCTGAGCCAGGATCAAACTCTCATTAAAAGTTTGAGTTCTCACTCATTTCTGTCACTGACAGATTTATTGTTTTTTTCATTGTTCAGTACTACAACATCAGTTGTAGTGCCCTGCACATTGGTTCGTCTTGTTCAGTTTTCAAAGGTCTTTGTCGCGCTTACGACAACTATATTAGTATATCACAGTCACTTTTCTCTGTCAACAGGTTTTTTTAACTTTTTTTAAATCCTATTTCCATCAACCGCGATACACCCATAGTCCGTACGGGATTCGAACCCGTGTTACCGCCGTGAAAAGGCGGTGTCTTAACCCCTTGACCAACGGACCTTGAGTTTTTTAACTCTTTCTATTATACCCACTTTTTTTCTGAATCTTGTCAAGATACTTGAGATTATTTTTTTATCTTTTTGGAGAAAAATCTCTTAGCACATGCTTTAGTTCTTTCAACATTGCTTTTCTTCCTTTGAATCGCTCATCAGCTAACAATCGTTCAAATAACTCCAATTTTTCTTTTCCTAATCCTGCTCGATACTCTTTAAGCACTTCTTGTAATGCGTAAGACTCATCTATCAACAGCCCCCTTCGCCTAATCGATGACTAATCTCGCTCACTTCTTCATAAGCTTGTCGATCCAATCTTCTTTTGTAACTTTCTTGTTTTCCTGAACTGCATCCAAAATTCGATTTCGAAACTTTGTTTTGAAGTAGGTATAAAATTCCTTATTTTTATTTTCCTTAAAATCAGGGTGATTTTCTAATAATTCATGTAGGCAAATCATTCCCTCTTGATCCCAATCTTCTTTTTCCCATAAATGAAGGTAGTATTCTTTTCTACACTTATGTACAATAGCTTTTACTTCGTGGTAATTCATGTCTAACATAGTCGTTCTCCTTTTCTGCCATTAGTATAGCAAAGGTAGAGACGAATTATGACATTTCTTCTATTTTGTTATTTATCTTGCCTGATTTTATTTTTTTGAATGTTTGATATTTCGTTGGGATATCTTTTTAGACTTTTTAGGATATAAAAAGAGACAAGAGTTATGCTCTTGTCTCTTAAAAAATTTATTGGAACAAATCTACAATTGTATCCCAGACGGTTTTTGCCTTTTTCTTTAATTTTTGCATCTGAAATAGCTTTTTCTGCTTCATCAATAAGGTTCTGTGCTCGACTTTGAATGTCACTTATAGAGTCATTTGACTGCCCACCACCATTGTCAGTTGACTGATTCGGAACATTTTTCAGGAGCAATCCCATTTATTTTATAGGCATTTTCAACTGTAAATGTACTTCCTGGTGTATAAGGAAGAATTGTTTCTGCCATACTTCTAAAAATATGAGCGGCGCCATTTGATGTCGAACCTGCTAGATAATGATTTTTCATCGGTTGTCGGGAAACCAAGCCAGTGACTAATGACTACATCTGGCGTATAGCCGATAACCCACTGGTCACTCGTATACACCGGGTTGAAGGCTGCTTCTGTTGTACCTGTTTTTCCCGGCCATAACATAACCATCTGGTGATGAACTTATCCCTGTACCGTTTGTGAATGTCCCTAGCATCATGCTAGTCATTTTATCCGCTACGGATTTATCTATCACTCGTTTTTTTGAGAATTCTTATGAGTAGCAATGACTTGACCACTTGCATTTTTCAATACGTGTAATGAAAATGTGCTTCAGGCATCAAACCCTTCGTTTGCAAATGCTGCATAAGCTTGCGCCATTTGCAGTGGACTAGTTTCCACACCACCACCCAGTGCAACACCCAACACACGATCTACATTGGTTAAGTTAAGCCCGAATCTTTCGCCTGATTCAAAAGCCTTGTCAATACCAAGTTCCTTAACCGTGGCTACTGCAGGAAGGTTTAGGGATTCAGCTAAAGCTTGGTACATTGGAACTTCTGGAGATGTTTTGATTCCTGCGTAGTTATCTACCTTGTAATCACCATACTCCATAGTATGATTGTCCAACTCTTTATTTAGAGCCCAACCAGCTTCGACTGCTGGGGTATAGACAACTAAGGGCTTAATAGTTGAACCTGGGCTTCTTTTTGATTGAGTTGCATAGTTGAAATTTCGGAAACCAGCTTTATCATCTCCTGCTACACGACCAACAACTCCTCGAACTCCTCCTGTTTTTTTGGCTCTAGAGCAACACTGCCCGACTCAGCATGAGTTCCATCTTCTGCGGTTGGAAAGAGATCTGTGTTTTTCATAAATGACCTGCATATTAGCCTGGTAATTCTGATCTAATTCCGTATATATACGATAGCCGTTGTTCACAATTTCTTCTTCAGTTAAATTATATTTTTCAATTGCTTCATTAACAACAGCATCAAAATAGGATGGATATCGGTAGTCTGAAACTTTACCTTCATAAGCATCTTGCAGTTGAGAGGCCATATCAACACCCGAAGCTTCCGCTTCTTTGTCTTTATCAATATAGCCAGCAGCGACCATGTTTTGTAGAACGGTGTCTCTACGATTAGTAGAATCTTCAATAGAATTCAAAGGGTTATACAATTCTGGCCCTTTGAGCATTCCGGCTAAAGTTGCAGCTTCATCAAGTGTCAGTTGAGAAGCTGAGACCCCGAAGTATTTTTTACTTGCATCTTCAACACCCCAAACCCCATTTCCGAAGTAGGCATTGTTCAAGTACATAGTCAGAATTTCTTTCTTACTATATTTTTTTGTTAGCTCCAAAGCTAAAAAGAATTCTTTCGCCTTTCTCTGTACAGTCTGATCTTGAGAAAGATAGGCATTTTTCGCCAACTGCTGAGTAATTGTAGAACCACCACCCGAGCGTCCAGCCGTCACTATCGCTAGGAAAAAGCGAGCATAGTTAATACCATCGTTCTTATAGAAACTTCTATCTTCTGTAGCAATGACGGCATTTTGTAAGTCTTCACTGATGTCCGAAAGTTCGACATAGGTGCCTTTTTGACCTGACAAGGCGCCTGCTTCTTTTTCCTCTCTGTCAAAAATCAGAGTGCGAGTTTTTAAAGCGTTTTGTAAGTCGGTAACATTTGTCGATTTTGCTAGAGCAAACAAATAGACCCCAACAAACAAGCTGGCACTAAGCCCAAGAATCAAAAAGATTTTTGTCAGATGATAGCGACGCCAAAATTTTCGAACAGGGCCAATTGCCCCCGCTTTCTTTCGTCCTGCTCTTGAACGCCGTAAATTGCTCGACACACTTTCTTCTTGTTCAATTCCATTCATTTCTGTTTTTTCAATTTCAGATTCTTCTTTTTTAAATAAAGAAAGAAATTTTTCAAATAAGGTATCTAATTTCATGCGTATATTTTATCATCTTCCCCATAGGAAGACAAGAATTTTGCTAGTTCCCCTGTCCAAATAAATTGATTTTTGTTACAATATCAGTATGAAATTTACCTTTACGATCTCCAACTCTCTACCCGAAATGACTGTCAAACATTTTCTAGAAGAACAGCTGTTAATACCTAGAAAAATAAGGCACTTTTTGAGAATCAAGAAACACATCCTCATTAATCAAGAAGAGGTCCATTGGCATCAAACGGTCAAGGCTGGGGATGAATGTCAATTGATCTTCGATGAGGAAGATTATCCTACAAAAAAAATTCTCTGGGGGAACCCCAAACTTGTCGAAGAAGTCTATCAAGATCAACATTTAATTATCGTCAATAAACCCGAGGGTATGAAGACACATGGAAATCAGCCAGATGAGATAGCTCTTCTCAATCATGTCAGCGCCTATGTCGGTCAGACTTGCTATGTTGTTCATAGACTAGATATGGAAACAAGTGGTCTCGTATTGTTTGCTAAGAATCCATTCATTCTTCCTATCCTTAATCGCTTATTAGAAAAGAAAGAGATTTCTCGAGAATACTGGGCTCTGGTTGATGGAAGATTAGAGGCTAAGGACTTGATCTTCCGAGATAAAATCGGTCGCAATCGCCACGATCGTAGAAAAAGAATTGTGGATCAAAAAAATGGTCAATACGCCGAAACTCACGTAACTCGGTTAAAACAATTTCAAAACAAAACCAGTCTCGTTCGGTGTAGATTAAAAACAGGACGTACTCATCAGATCCGAGTCCACCTATCTCACCACGGACATCCAATCCTCGGGGACCCTCTCTACAACCCACACTCAAAAAACAAGAGGCTGATGCTTCACGCATTTAAACTATCCTTTATCCACCCTCTGACTTTAAATAAATTAAGCTTTACCGCACTCTCAGATACATTTGAAAGAGAATTAAAACAAAATGGATGATAAAATCATCCATTTTTATTGATACAAAAAGCAAGACCGATTGGTCTTGCTTTTTCGACTCAGAAATTATTTAGCAATTTTTGCGAAGTATTCAAGAGTACGTACAAGTTGTGCAGTGTAAGACATTTCGTTGTCGTACCATGATACAACTTTAACCAATTGTTTACCATCAACGTCAAGAACTTTAGTTTGAGTTGCGTCAAACAATGAACCGTATGACATACCTACGATATCTGAAGATACGATTGGATCTTCTGTGTAACCGTATGATTCGTTTAGAAGCTGCTTTCATAGCTGCGTTCACTTCATCAACAGTAACGTTCTTTTCAAGAACAGCTACCAATTCAGTAACTGATCCAGTTGGAGTTGGAACGCGTTGTGCAGATCCGTCAAGTTTACCATTCAATTCTGGAATTACAAGACCGATAGCTTTAGCAGCACCAGTTGAGTTAGGAACGATGTTTGCAGCACCAGCGCGAGCACGACGAAGGTCACCACCACGGTGTGGTCCGTCAAGGATCATTTGGTCACCAGTGTAAGCGTGGATAGTAGTCATCAATCCTTCTACAACACCGAAGTTATCTTGAAGAGCTTTAGCCATTGGAGCCAAGCAGTTTGTAGTACATGAAGCACCTGAGATAACTGTTTCAGTACCATCAAGAACGTCGTGGTTAGTGTTAAATACAACTGTTTTAACGTCATTTCCACCAGGAGCAGTGATAACAACTTTCTTAGCGCCACCTGCATGCAAGTGTTTTTCAGCAGCTTCTTTCTTAGCAAAGAAACCAGTCGCTTCAAGAACGATTTCTACACCGTCGTTAGCCCAGTCGATTTGTTCTGGATCACGTTCAGCAGAAACTTTAACGAATTTACCGTTAACTTCGAATCCACCTTCTTTAACTTCCACAGTACCGTCGAAACGACCTTGAGTTGTGTCATATTTCAACAAGTGTGCAAGCATAACTGGATCTGTAAGGTCGTTGATGCGAGTAACTTCAACACCTTCTACGTTTTGGATACGACGGAAAGCAAGACGACCGATACGACCGAAACCGTTAATACCAACTTTAACTACCATTAGTGATTTCCTCCTTATGAAAATCATGAAAATTTTATTGTGAAAAGAGTAACTTGAATCACTACAAATCACCTTTCAACAAACCTATTATATAACTATTTTAGTTTTATTGCAAGCGCTGACGTTGATTTTCACTTCAGTTTTCTACTTTTCTAGATACACAATTTTATATAGATTCCCTTTGTCAAAAGTCTATCAACATACATCTTTATAGTTATTTACTAAACTTTTTTGTTAAACTTTTAACCTCTTCTATTTTGAAAAACTATAAAAAGAGACAGGATTACTCCTGTCTCTGACTGATAATCAATTATTTAAGACGTCCTGGTCTTTCTTTGTAACCATAGTAAGCATCTTCGATGATTTCTTGCATATGGTCAACCATTGGAAGACGTGGGTTTGCAGGTGAACATTGATCTTCATAAGCAAGGAAGGCCAATTCGCGTGAATGTTCTTTCCATTCTTTCTCGTCAACACCTTGTGCTTTGAAGTTCATTTCGATACCTACGCGCTCACCGAGTTCGTAAACAGCTTTAGCATAAGATGCAACCCCTTCTTCTGGAGTAGAAGCTGGAAGTCCAAGCATACGAGCGATATCTTGATATTTCTCATCTGCACGGTAGTAGTTGTACTTAGGCCATGTAGCTGTCTTAGCTGGGCGTGTACCATTGTAACGGATAACGTATGGAAGCAAGATTGCATTTGTACGTCCGTGAACTGTGTGGAATTGTGCACCAATCTTGTGAGCCATTGAGTGAGAAATACCTAGGAAGGCATTCGCAAAGGCCATACCAGCAATAGTTGAAGCGTTATGCATTTTCTCACGTGAGTGGAAGTCTGCATTCTTAACTGAGCTTTCTAGGTTTTCAAATACGAGTTTGATTGCTTGAAGAGCAAGTCCATCAGTGTAGTCGCTAGCCATTTGTGATACGTAAGCTTCAGTTGCGTGAGTCAATACGTCCATACCAGTATCAGCAGCAACAAATCCAGGAACTGTCAATACCAAGGCAGGATCTACGATTGCCACAGTTGGTGTCAATGAGTAGTCAGCGATTGGGTATTTACGGTTGTTTGCTTTATCAGAGATAACGGCAAATGGAGTTACTTCAGATCCTGTACCAGATGTAGTTGGGATAGCGATGAATTTAGTCTTCTTACCAAGTAATGGGAATTTGAAGGCACGTTTACGGATATCCATAAATTTTTGTACAAGGTCACGGAAGTCCACTTCTGGTTGCTCGTAGAAGAGCCACATTACTTTAGCAGCATCCATTGGTGATCCACCACCAAGAGCGATGATTGTATCTGGTTTGAAGGAACGCATAATCTCAGTACCGCGTTCAACTGTAGTGATATCTGGATCTGGTTCTACATCTGCAAAGATTTGGTAAACAACCTTATTGCGACGAAGGTCAAGTTGTTCGATGATACGATCAAGGAAACCAAGCTCTACCATAGCGTGGTCAGTAACGATCATGACACGCTCAACGTCACGACATTTTTGAAGGTATTGAATTGAATCACGTTCAAAGTATGTTTTTGAAGGAAGTTTCATCCATTGCATGTTATTTCTCCGTCTTCCGACTTTTTGATATTCAAGAGGTTAATGGCGCTAACGTTATCCCCAACTGAGTTACGTCCGTAAGAACCACATCCGAGTGTCAATGATGGCAAGAAGGCATTATAAACATCCCCGATACCACCGAAAGTAGAAGGTGAGTTACAGATAACACGAATAGCTTTAACAGCTTTACCAAATTCTTTAGTCAATTCTTCATCAGCTGTATGGATAGCTGCTGAGTGCCCAAGACCGTTAAATTCAACCATTTGACGAGCTTTTGCAATACCGTCTTCGCGGCTTTCAGATTTCAAAACTGCGATAACTGGTGACAATTTTTCACGAGTCAACGGCTCGTTTTCGCCAACTTCTTTACATTCTGCAGCAAGAATGTTTGTTCCTTCTGGAACAGTAAATCCTGCTTGTTCTGCAATCCAAGTTGCTGGTTTACCAACGATGTCAGCGTTTAATTTTGCACCAGAACAGTTTTTGCTGTTTGCTTTCACGCCAAAGCAGAATTCTTCAAGAAGAGCTTTTTCTTTTTTGTTTACAAAGTAAGTGTGGTAAGATTTGAACTCTGCTACAAATTCATCATAAATTTCTTTATCAATAATAACCGCTTGTTCAGATGCACAGACCATACCATTATCAAATGATTTAGACATTACGATATCGTGAGCAGCTTGGCGAATATTAGCTGATTTTTCAACATAAGCTGGAACGTTTCCGGCACCTACCCCAAGAGCTGGTTTTCCACATGAGTATGCAGCTTTAACCATGGCATTCCCACCTGTTGCAAGGATTGTTGCAATACCTTCGTGGTTCATCAACGCGCTAGTTGCTTCCATAGATGGTTCAGTAATCCACTGTACACAGTTTTCAGGAGCTCCTGCTTTAATCGCTGCATCACGCACGATTTGAGCAGCGTGAGCAGATGATTCTTGAGCTGATGGGTGGAATGCAAAGACAATAGGATTACGAGTCTTCAATGAAATCAAAGCTTTAAAGATTGCTGTTGAAGTTGGGTTAGTTGTTGGAGTGATACCACAAACAACACCAACTGGTTCAGCGATAAGAGTCAATCCTGTCACATCGTCTTCTTCAATAACACCAACTGTTTTAGTGTGGCGCATGTTGTTTACTACGTGCTCACAGGCAAACAAGTTCTTAGTCGCTTTATCTTCAAATACTCCACGTCCTGTTTCTTCAAAGGCATGTAAAGCCAATTCTCCGTGAGCATCAAGTGCTGCAACTGAAGCTTTTGCTACGATATAATCGACTTGATCTTGGTCAAGTTTACGCATTTCTTCAAGGGCAACCAAAGCTTTTTGCACCAAACCATCAACATGCTTTTCAGCAGCGAGTTTCTTTTCCTCTGGTGTTACAGTTTTTTTATCAGCCATATTTTCCTCCATAGCTTTCAAGGATTGTAAGTCCTTTGTTAATTTTTTCACAATCTTATTATAACTCTTTTTTCAAGATTTGTAAACAGTTTCATAGAAATTTCACAAACTTTTTTTATTCGCTTGTGAAAATAATTTTGCACAGCCCTACCCATACACTTTTTAGCTTATACTTTGTGAATAATCCCATAAAACTTTTATTTTTCACAAACTTCATTGTAAAAAGGTATTGAAAGGCGTCTCAATTTCCATGTAAGCGCTTTCTATAGGTGCGGTATATAACCCCCTCTAAGAGGAGGTTATTGTGCTTGTTGGAAGAGCCCTTGTTTAAAAAGTCACCTTCATAGACAACTTCTTGCTCTGTAGTCAGTTTTTCCTTTTCCTTCAGCTTGGCCATTAACAAAAGTCACCTTCATAAACCCAGCCTTCTTTAGCTTGGTAGGTTACCTTTACCGTTAAATGCTCCATTTTTAAATTCACCAGTATAAGTGTCGCCATTTGAGAAGGTCATTGTGCCTTTGCCATTCATCTTTCCACGAACAATGCTTCCCATCATATACAAGTGAATCGCCATCCAGTTTTTAAAACTCCTTGCTTAGGGCATATTCCTACAAATACAAAATATAGCACAAAGAGCTATGACTACTACCGTTGCAATTTCCAAACGAGGACGCGTTATATAGACACTGTATTTATCATAGAATTTCTTTAAATTATCCATTTCTTGCCTCATTTTCTAAACGTGTTAGCCAAGCTTGGCAACCAGTTAAAACTCGATCATAAGTTTCATCAAAATCACCTGTATACCATGGATCAGGAACATCCTCAGAAGCAAATGCCTCTATCTTGTGTTGTTGGTCTTGAGGACACATCCGAGTCAAATCTAGAAGATTGGACTCGTCCATTCCAATGACATAATCAAAATATTCAAAATCATCCTTAGAAATTTGCTGTGATGTTTTTGATGAATCGTAAGGAATCTCGTGAGCTTTAAAAATTTTCTGAGTTCCTTTGTGAATTGGATTTCCATGTTCCCAAGAAGAAGTTGCTCTACTTTCAATCTCATAATCATCGGTTAAAGATTTCATAACAAATTCTGCCATAGGACTACGGCAAATATTACCAAGACATACAAAAACAACTTTCTTCATTATTGTTCCTCATCTTCATAGAAAAAGGGGTATGAGATCCACCCCGTTTTATTCTTCAATCGCGCTTTCACCATCGACAACTGTACCTTCTGATGTAACAGCCTCTTTAAGTGGCAAGACAGATTTGATAGCTCCAAGTTCAAAAGTCAAGTAAACTCCGTCTACATCAAGTACAATCGTTCTGTTTTCGGTATCAACTTCATCAACTGTACCGTATAAACCACCGATAGTAATGACTTCATAGCCTTTTTGAAGTTTGTTGAGACTCTCCATGCGTTTTTCAGCTTGTTTCTTTTGAGAACGTTGCATAAAGAACATCAAGGCAAACATCCCTACAAGCATAATCACAAATGTTAAATTTGGACTAATATTTTCCATAGTATTTTCTCCTTTGTAATTCAGATAAAACTACTATATCAAATTTCACTATTTTTTACAAGATTGTACCTTAGTTTTAGGTCAATAAAAAACCAGAGCAAAGCTCTGATTTTTCTTATTTCAAGTTGTTTACAAGTTCTACTAAGTTTTCAACTGTAAATCCATACTCTGCCAACACTTTTGAAGCTGGGGCAGATGCTCCAAAGGTATCAATACCGAGAACTGCTCCATCAAGACCAACGTATTTGTACCAGTTTTGAGTCGCTCCCATTTCAACCGCCACACGGCGACGAACTGCATTTGGTAGGATTTCTTCTTTGTATGCGGCATCTTGTGCATCAAAGACATCCGTAGATGGCATGCTGACTACGCGAACTTTTCCACCTTGACTTGCCAATTCTTTAGCAGCTGAAACAGCTAGGTTCACTTCTGAACCTGTTGCAATCAAAATCGTGTCAAAGTCTGTAGCATTTTCATAGACAACATAAGCACCTTTCGCAACCTTATCAAAGTCTGTTCCTTCCTCAACAGTCAAGTTTTGACGAGTCAAGACGAGGGCAGTTGGTGTTTTCTCACTCTTCACTGCAAGGTACCAAGCTGCTTGAGTTTCACGCGCATCTGCTGGACGGAAAACATTAAGGTTTGGAATCGCACGAAGTCCTGCCAAGTGCTCAATTGGTTCATGAGTTGGTCCATCTTCACCAACTGCGATTGAATCGTGAGTAAAGACATAGGTTACAGGAAGACCTTGTAGAGCTGACAAACGAACTGCTGCTTTAAGGTAGTCTGAGAATACGAAGAAAGTTCCACCGTAAACTCGAAGTCCACCGTGAAGAGCCATTCCGTTCAAAACTGTACCCATTGCAAATTCACGAACACCAAATTGGATATTACGGTTCAAGCGATTTGCATCGTCCTGAAGTCCGTCAGTTTTGATGTAAGTCATATTTGAATGAGCAAGGTCAGCTGATCCACCAAGGAAGGTTGGCAATTTAGCAGCCACTACATTTAAAGCATCCTGACTTGAGTTACGAGTTGCTTGAGAGAAGCCATTTTTCTAAAGCTGGGAAGTCTTCTGGAGTCAATTCAACTGGATCGCGTCCGTCGATGATGGCTTCCACTTCTGCAGCAAGCTCTGGGTAAGCTTCTTTATAATCTGCAACTAGTTTTTGTCCATGCTTCATATGCGGATGCACCTCGGTCCGCAACATTTTTCTTTGAAATCAGCATAAACTTCTGCTGGGATTTCAAATGGTTCATAGTTCCAACCAAGTGCTTGGCGTGTTGCTGCAGTTTCATCCGTACCAAGAGGGGCACCGTGTACGGCATTAGTCCCTTGTTTGTTTGGCGAACCATAACCAATAACAGTTTTCACTTCAATCAAAGACGGTTTCCCTGAAGCCTTAGCCTCTTCAATAGCTGCTTGAATAGCTTCTAAGTCTGTCCCATCTTCAACCAAGGCTGTATGCCAACCGTAGGCATTGTAACGATCACGAACACTCTCTGTGAATGAATCTTTTGTCTCACCGTCCAAGTTGATATCATTTGAATCATAGAGAACAACCAATTTGTCAAGTTTCTGCAAACCTGCATAAGAAGCAGCTTCACTTGATACACCTTCCATCAAGTCACCATCTCCACAGATAACATATGTGTAGTGATCAAAGATGTTATAACCTTCGCGGTTATACTTGGCTGCAAGGAAACGTTCTGCTTGTGCAAAACCTGTCGCAGTCGCAATCCCTTGTCCTAGAGGACCTGTTGTTGCATCAACCCCTGCTGTATGACCAAATTCTGGGTGACCTGGAGTTTTAGAACCCCATTGACGGAAGCTCTTCACTTCATCCATGCTCACATCTTCAAATCCAGAAAGGTGAAGAAGGGCATAGAGAAGCATTGATCCGTGACCCGCTGAAAGAATAAAACGGTCGCGGTTGATCCAGTTTGGTTGAGCTGGATTGATACGAAGTTCTTTAGTGAAAAGGCTGTAAGCCATCGGTGCTGCACCCATTACCACCCCTGGGTGACCTGAATTCGCTTTATTAATAGCGTCAATACCCAAGAAACGAATAGCATTAACAGATAGATTTGACATAGAATTTCCTTTCTATTTAAGGTGATAAGTTTATCACATATCCTATTCTACTATTATATGAAAAAACAGATAGAATAGCAATAAAACAATTTACTATAAAATGACTCAGCCGATTATACTAATCTCTAGTCACTTGATAGTAAGGTGATAGTTTTTCAAAACCTCTATCAAGTTTATCTAGAACCTTATCTATAGTATCTTCATCGGCTACTGGAATATCAACTTTTACTAAAACCTTACGAATCTCCTGATTGGATAATTGTTGTCTTAAAAGTTGTCTATTCTCCTCAGTAGCTTGTACTCTATAGCTTTCATCGTTTTTCTGAACCCAATAATAGATTCCATCAACCACTGGGATATCCAATATTTTAGCCTGTTTTGACAAGGTAGCCTCATCTTTCTTTCTCTCTACAAAGCTGACTTCTATAGAGATTCCCCAATTATTCTGATTTCCATACAAACGAAGAGCCATCATGGGCTCTGTTACATGTCCCTCTCTCTGTAAATAAACCCAGAAATGTGGTCGTAATCTCTGCGCTTGATTCATCCATTGACTGGTTGGGTGTAAATTCCAATCGGAATGCCTAGCTTGAAAACATTCCGCTAGGTGAGTAAATGCCTTTCGCGCTTCCTGCCCTTTTTGACGCAGGTCTAGCATTTTATCCTTTTCAGCTCCTGCTTTTTCAGGATTCCGGTACTGTTCCCCTTGATAAGCAAGATAGTCCTTGATTTCTTTCATTTTATTCCTTCTTCAGTTAGAAAAAAATCAGGTTTCCCCTGATTTTTCATTTTTTATTCTGTGTCAACTACAACGTAACGATTTGGTTCATCACCTTCAGAGTAGCTCGTTACACCATCCATTCGTGAGATAATACGGTGGATAATTTTACGCTCACTGCTTGACATTGGATCTGTCATCTGACTACGGCCTTCTTCCAAGACACGTGTAGCTAATTTTTGAGCATAACTTTGTAACACTTCTGCACGATGTTCTACATAATCATTCACGTTGATAGTAATGTAGAAAGTTTTTGAATAACGATTGTAGAGGTAGTTTTGTGCCAAAAGTTGAAGGGATTTCAAAACCTTACCATGGTAACCAATGATACGGCCTGGCTCATTTGTATCAATTTGCATGTTGATAGAGCGACGGTTAGAGGTGCTAGAAATAGTTCCCTCAACATCCATATCATCGATGATTGCTTGAACATAATTGGTTACTTCTTCAACAACCTTTCGGTGTCATATGTTGGTTCGACTTTCAAACCAAGATTTTCTAAGTCACTGCCTTTTTCAGGCTCAACTTCATCTTGAGTTTCTTCAGGTTGCAATTCTTTTAAAACTTCAATATGGCCTGTTTCTTCTAAAATCGTGCTGGCTTCTTTATCATTCTTAAGAATTTCAGCCTTAACTTCTTCAGAAATTTCTTGGCCTTCTTCTTCAATTTTCTTGATAGCTGCAACTACATGTCCCAAATCAACGGTTGCTTCGCTGACTGTTTTAACTGGATCATTTTGATCATTAATTTCTTTCGGAACACCTTTGATCGCCTGCTGATTTGCTTTTACAACGGTTGTCTCACTGATTGCTTCGATATCAACTTGAGCTGGTTTTGTACCAAAAAGTCCAAAAAATCCCTTTTTCTCTCTCGAAACAACTTTGATATGAGCTTTCATTCTAGGAATATTTAATTCATTCAATCCCTTTTGGATTGCTTCTTCAACTGTTGAACCTGTAAATAATACCATTATCAGATTTCTCCTTACTTTTTCTTTTTCTGTGCTTTCTTAAGAGCTTTTCTTTTCTTAACTTCTAAATCCTTCTTAGCTTGCACATCAGCTTCACGCTCTGCAATGATTTTGAAGGGGTTGTTCAAAAGGTATGTTTGCAATACTTGATAAGCATTTGAAACCGCCCAGTAAAGAGCGACACCACTTGGAGCAGATATTGCAAAAAAGAAGATTATAACAGGCATCCCATACATCATACCTGTCATTGCACCATTTTTCTCAGGCAAAGCTTTATTTGAAAGCCAGCTACTGAGGAAGGTGAATAGGGCAGCTAAAATAGGTAGTACGAAAGTGGTATCAGCTCCACCTAGATTGAACCATAAGAAGTGGCCTGTCTTCAAAAAATCTACGTTTGATAAAGCTTGGAAAAGAGCCAATAGAATTGGCATTTGAATCAAAAGCGGCCAGAAGGATGCGGATTGCTTAATGCCTAATTCTTTAAATAATTTACGTGTTTCCTGATCTAGCTTAGTACGACTTTCCATGTCGCGACCTGGATAACGTTCGCGCAATTCTTTGATAAGAGGTTGCGCCTCTTGCATTTTTCTGGAAGCCACCATTTGTGTTTGAAAGACTGGTAACAGTATTGTTCTAATCAAGACTGTGAACAGAATAATCCCTAAACCAATGCTGACATCAAATGACAAAAATCGAATAGTTTCAGCAAAAAAATAAACAAGTTTACTCCAAAAGTCTGCAGAATCTGCAGACACTTCACTAGTTGCACAAGCAGTCATTACCAACAAGGACAAACCTAACAAACTAGTCAATTGTAATTTCTTCTTCACTCTTATTTCCTTCCTGGTAAATCTTTGCTAATCTCAAAACATGAAGTAAGTTTTTTTCAATTTCTGCATATTCTAGTAGTTCAACGCCTTTTCGAGCAATCACAACAAAATCGACATTATCAACAAGTTGATTACTATTTTGAATGAGAACATGCCGGATTCTTCTCTTGATTTGGTTTCTTGTCACAGCATTTCCTAATTTTTTACTGACTGATAAACCTACTCGAAAATGTGTTTCATTGTTTTCTAATCGATAAATAACAAATTTTCGATTAGCTACACTTGCTCCCTTTTTAAATATGGCGTCGAAATCTTTCTCTTTTTTTACACGAAAGCTTTTTCTCAAAAATTCTACTCCATCTAATAAAACTACTACTATTATACCATAATTTTTCAAAAAGCCAATCATGGCAAGGTTTTAGGCTGGTTTGACTTCGAAAAAAGTAGCCATTCTTAAAAAATTTGACCAGAATCAATGAAATTTTACTAGTTTTTTAAAGAATACAAAACAAAAGCCACTCTTACGAGCGACTTTTGTAGGAGATTATTATGAAAAAGTTTAGGATTTCTATTAAATAAAGTTAGGAGGTCTTTATTTAATGATTAGAGTATACACACCTATCCTTAAATTGAACTTAAATCATTTTATTTTTTTATTAATTTTTAAAACTATGAATTGGAGCTGGAATCTGTCCTCCACGAGCAATGAAATCAGCCGAAGAAGCTCCATTGACTTTCATAACTGGGGCAGTTCCTAGCAAGCCACCAAACTCAATCATATCGCCTTCTTTACCCTTTGGAATGATACGGACAGCTGTGGTTTTCATATTAATAACACCAATTGCTGCCTCATCTGCAATCATAGCCGCAATCGTTTCTGCCGGGGTATCTTCTGGAATGGCAATCATATCCAATCCAACTGAACAGATAGCAGTCATGGCTTCTAATTTCTCAAGATTTAGGGAACCATTTTGCACTGCTGCTATCATACCCTCATCTTCTGAAACTGGGATGAAAGCACCTGACAGACCACCGACTTGGTTGCAAGCCATTACTCCGCCTTTTTTTACTTGGTCATTTAAAAGAGCTAAAGCGGCAGTCGTCCCATGAGTCCCAACTGTTTCCAGTCCCATTTCTTCCAGAACCCGAGCTACAGAATCCCCCACTGCAGGAGTAGGTGCTAAACTCAAATCAACAATCCCAAAATCAACACCTAGTCTTTCACTAGCCATCTGGCCAACTAATTGACCAATCCGAGTAATCTTGAAGGCTGTCTTTTTAACAGTTTCAGCAACTACATCAAAGCTTTGGCCGCGAACTTTTTCTAAAGGCACGTTTGACAACACCAGGCCCTGAAACACCTACATTGATAATAACATCAGCTTCACCAACACCATGAAAGGCTCCGGCCATAAAAAGGATTGTCCTCAACTGCATTGGCAAAAAAACGACAAGTTTTTGCAGCCCCCATATCTGAAAGCTCAGCTGTCTCCTTGATAATTCGACCCATATCAGCTACAGCAGTCATGTTGATTCCTGACTTGGTTGAACCAATATTTACTGAAGAGCAAACTTTATCAGTTTCAGCTAAAGCACGTGGAATCGAATTGATGAGTATTTCATCTCCTTTTTTTGGTAGCCTTTTTGAACTAAAGGCAGAAAAAGCCACCAATAAAAATCGACACCAATTTCTTTTTGCTGCTCTATCTAAAGCTTTGGCTAACGGTACATAGTCCCTTGCATTTGTAGCAGCACCAATTAGAGAAATCGGTGTTACTGATACACGTTTATTGACAATAGGTATACCTAACTCAGCAGCGATTTCATCACCGACAGCCACTAAATTCGCCGCCTTAGTCGTAACTTTTTTTCATATATTTTATCTGCAGCTCTATCAATATCTGGATCAATACAATCAAGAAGAGAAATTCCCATGGTAATGGTACGAATATCAAAATTCTGCTCTTCAATCATTGCAATAGTTTCGGTAACTTGTCTAATATCCATAAGCACCTCCTAGATATTGTACATAGCATCGAAAATAGCCGCGCTCTGAATATTGATTTTTGACATTCAATGTCTGTCCAAAGGCTTCAAACTCATTTCTTAGTTGAGTAAAATCATGTTTTTTTCATCACTGGATACTACAGCCATCATGGTAAAGAACTCATCCAAGACAGTTTGTGAAATATCATCAATATTTAATCCTAATTCAGCAATCTTAGTCGCAACACCTGCAACAATACCACCCTTATCTTTTCCAACAACAGTTATAATAGCTTTCATATTGGTCCTCCATCTTTGAAATCATAGAAAAATAACCATATCTATATTTTTCTTTTTTCTCAGTATAGCACATTTACTTCAAAAAAACTAAAAAACGCCTGCTTACGAAATTGTTCTTAAAAGAAAAACAATTTCGTAAACAAGCGTCTACCCTACCATCTTATGATGAGTGTTCCCGCTAGGACAAAAGTCCTAGCGGTAGACCAGAGCTAGACTAAGAGCACAGGGCTCCATCATCATAACACTCAACAAAATTGATGATTTTATACTAATTCGATGATCGCCATTGGCGCTGCATCACCACGACGTGGTTCAGTTTTAAGGATACGAGTGTATCCACCGTTACGTTCTGCGTAACGAGGTGCGATTTCTGAGAACAATTTTTGAAGTGCTGTAGTAGAAGTGTACTTATCAGTTGCTTCATCATAATTTTCAGATGCGATTTCATTACGTACGAAAGCAGCAGCTTGACGACGTGCATGCAAATCACCACGTTTACCTAGAGTAATCATTTTTTCAACAGTTTTACGGATTTCTTTAGCACGAGCTTCAGTTGTCACGATTGATTCGTTGATCAAAAGGTCAGTTGTCAAATCGCGAAGCATTGCTTTACGTTGTGAGCTAGTGCGTCCTAGTTTACGGTAAGCCATGTATTCCTCCTTTATTTATCTTTTAATCCAAGACCCAAATCAATGAGTTTGAGTTTCACTTCTTCCAAACTCTTGCGTCCAAGATTTCTTACTTTCATCATCTCTGCTTCAGATTTTTCTGTCAAATCATGCACAGTATTGATACCAGCACGTTTCAAACAGTTATATGAGCGTACAGACAAGTCAAGTTCCTCAATCGTACGTTCCAAAATACGGTCGTCCGATTCAGTATCAGCTTCTTTCATCACTTCTGCAGATTTAGCAATCTCTGTAAGATTTGTAAACAAATCAAGATGTTCTGTCAAAATACGTGCTGAAAGCCCTAAAGCATCTTCTGGAATAATAGTTCCATTTGTCAAGATTTCAAGGGTTAATTTGTCGAAACCATCATTGCTTCCTACACGAGCAGGTTCAACTTGATAGTTAACTTTTGTAACTGGTGTATAAATAGAATCTACAGCAAGTGTTCCAACTGGGGCATTATCTTTTTTATTTTCATCTGCAGGTACATAACCACGACCAGTGTTTACAGTCATAGTTGCTTTAAATGAAGCACCTTCTCCGATTGTGAAAAGATAATGATCTGGATTTACGATTTCAATATCACTATCAGTTAAAATATCTCCGGCTGTCACTTCAGCAGGACCTTCAACATCAAGTTCAATAGTCTTTTCGTCTTTTACATATGATTTAACTGCAATACCTTTAATGTTCAGAATGATTTGCATCACGTCTTCGCGAACACCAGGAATTGTATCAAATTCATGTAATACTCCATCGATATCGATAGATGTAACAGCTGCTCCTGGAAGAGAAGCAAGAAGTACACGACGAAGAGAGTTACCAAGTGTTGTACCGTATCCACGTTCTAGTGGTTCGATTACAAACTTGCCATAATCTTTATTTTCATCAATTTTTGTTATATTTGGTTTTTCAAACTCGATCATTTAGTTACTCCCTCTTAAACGAAAAGCAGTGTAAAGGTAATGATTATACACGGCGACGTTTTGGAGGACGAGCACCATTGTGTGGCACTGGAGTCACATCACGAATTGCTGTTACTTCAAGACCAGCGGCAGCAAGAGCACGAATAGCTGACTCACGACCAGAACCTGGACCTTTTACAGTAACTTCAACTGATTTAAGACCGTGTTCTTGTGCAGATTTAGCAGCAGCTTCTGAAGCCATTTGAGCAGCAAATGGTGTAGATTTACGAGAACCTTTGAAACCAAGAGCACCAGCTGATGACCAAGCGATTGCATTACCATGCACATCAGTAATCATAACAATAGTGTTATTAAATGTAGCGTGAATATGAGCAATACCAGATTCGATATTCTTTTTCACACGACGTTTACGTGTTGGTTTAGCCAAGACTTTTACCTCCTATATTATTTTTTCTTACCAGCAATCGCAACAGCTTTACCTTTACGAGTGCGAGCGTTGTTTTTAGTGTTTTGTCCACGGACAGGAAGTCCACGACGGTGACGGATACCACGGTATGAACCGATTTCCATCAAACGTTTGATGTTCAAGTTCACTTCACGACGAAGGTCACCTTCAACTTTAATTGCATCCACTTCACGACGGATAGCATCTTCTTGATCTGATGTAAGGTCACGAACACGAATATCTTCTGAAACTCCAGCAGCTGCCAAAATCTTTTGAGATGTTGCAAGTCCGATACCATAGACATAAGTCAATGAGATAACTACGCGTTTGTCATTTGGAATATCAACTCCAGCAATACGAGCCATGTTTTCTCCTTTCTATCTTATCCTTGACGTTGTTTGTGTTTTGGATTTGCTGGGCAAATTACCATAACACGACCATTACGACGAATTACTTTACAGTATTCGCAAATTGGTTTGACCGATGGTCTTACTTTCATTTCTTATCCCTCCAAGTTTTTCGATTATTTAAAGCGGTAAGTGATACGTCCACGTGTCAAGTCATATGGACTCATTTCAACAGTAACACGATCTCCCGCTAAAATACGAATATAGTTTTTACGAATTTTACCAGAAACTGTTGCTAAAATCTGATGTCCATTTTCAAGTTCAACCGTAAACATTGCATTCGGCATCGTATCGACTACTTTGCCTTCAACTTCAATCACATCGTCTTTTGCCACGCAAAAGTACCTCCCTAAATTTCGATTTGATGCCTCTAGACACAGAGACAACAATTATAAGTCAGACTAACTCAGTATAACATTTGTCAAGACATTTTGCAAGCCTGAAAAACGCTTTTATTTCAAATTTGTCAATACCTTTTTCGATATCTTTAAAGACATCATTGATATCTTGGTTGCCTTCGATATCATGTACTAGACCTTTAGCACGATAGTGAGCAATGATTGGTTCACCTTGAGCAATATTGACATCCAAACGACGTTTTACTGTCTCAGGTTTATCATCCTCACGTTGGTAGTAATCTTCCTCTTTGTAATCAACTGGTGGGTTGAATACTTTATGGAAAGTTTCGCCAGTTTCACGGTGAATGATACGACCACTCAAACGTTCAAGTAGGCAAGATGGATCTACTTCGATGTTGATAACACCTTCAAGTTTAATTCCAAGTTCAGCCAATGTTTATCTAAGGCATGAGCTTGCTCAATTGTACGTGGGTATCCATCCAACAAGAAACCAGTTTCTTTAATATCATCTTGAGAAAGACGTTCTTTAACAATTCCATTTGTAACTTCATCTGGAACCAATTCGCCTTTATCGATATAAGACTTAGCTAGTACACCCATTTCAGTTTGGTTAGCCATTGCTGCACGGAACATGTCACCTGTTGAGATGTGGGCAACGTGAAACTGTTCAACAATTTTCGCTGCTTGTGTCCCTTTACCTGCACCAGGTAAACCCATAATCAAAAGATTCATGATTCAAACTCCTTTTTTGTATTTAAATAGAAGCAAAAATTCATTTCAACTCCTATTTAAAAACAAAATAGAAGAGAGGAGATAAAAATCTGACAATGTCTTTGATTTTTACACTCCACTCTCTGAGCAATAGTGAATTTTATTTTCTATTACAATTATTCTGTTGTATCTAAGAAACCAACATACTTACGTTTCAATAGATAACCTTCCAATTGTTTAATTCCTTCGATACCTGTAGAGATAATGATTAGCAAACTTGTTCCCCCAAAAGCGACAACTTCTGAAAGACCAAATAAATCTTTAGCTACAATAGGTAGGATAGAAATCACACCTAGGAAGATTGATCCGACTGTTGCGAGACGACGAAGAAGTTTTGACATATATTCTTCTGTCCCTTTACCAGGACGGACACCATGGATATAAGCTCCACTCTTTTGTAAATTTTCTGCTGCTTTCTCTGGATTGATCTGTACAAATGTATAGAAGAATGTAAAAGAGAATAATCAACAGAGCATACAAAGCAACACCTGTTGGGGTTGAAGTAGATACCAACTCTTGAGCTGTTTTTACCCATTCCCAATTAAGTCCAGACGCACTTACGAATTGTAAAATTGCTGCCGGTGCTGCTGTAATAGAGCTAGCAAAGATAACTGGGATAACCCCAGCAGGGTTAATCTTCAATGGAAGATAGGAGCTTGACGGCGCACCTTGAGCTACCTTTGTATACTGAATTGGAATCTTGTATTTAGCTTGTTCAACGTAAGTTGTAAAGTATACAATTAACAAAACAGCAACGATTAAGATGGCAACGAAAATGAGAGACGATGTCAATCGACTACTTGGTACATTGACAAAGTAGTCCACGTAGATGCCCTTAACCATATCAGGAATTGAAGCAACAATCCCTGCAAAGATAATCATTGAAACACCATTACCATATCCCTTATCTGTGATTTGCTCTCCCAACCAGGTTACAATCATGCTACCTGCTGTTAAGATTCCTCCAATCACAAGGAAAACTTGTGGTGTAAGTGGTACAGTCAAAAGTTTAGCTCCAGACAGAGCGTTAAAACCAGCAGTAATACCGACTGATTGAACAAATGCAAGCACTAGTGCAATGTATCGAGTCGCTTGGTTTAACTTTCTACGACCAACTTCCCCTTGTTTGCCCCACTCCACAAACTTTGGTAATAAATCCATTTGCAAGAGTTGGACGACGATTGAGGCTGTAATGTAAGGGCTAACTCCAAGAGCAAAAACTGAAAAGTTTTTCATGGCATTCCCTGACACCAAGCTTAACATATTCAAGAAGGATAGTCCACTCAAAGCATTCAAGCTATTTGCATTTACCCACGGTACAGTAATACTAGTACCGATACGAAAAACAAATACGATAAAAATTGTAAATAAAATCTTTGATCGAACTTGCTTAACTTTGAGTGCTTCTCTCAATAATTTAAAAAACATAGGTCACCTCACTTAGATGACTTCAACTGAACCACCTTTAGCAGTGATAGCTTCTTCAGCTGATTTAGAGAACTTAGCAGCTTTAACAGTCAACTTCTTAGTCAACTCACCGTTACCAAGAATCTTGATACCTGATTTTTCAGCTTTAACAATTCCTGATTCTACAAGTACCACTGGAGTTACTTCAGCACCGTCATCAAAGGCGTTCAATTGGTCAAGGTTAACAATCGCATACTCTTTAGCGTTGATGTTAGTAAATCCACGTTTTGGAAGACGACGGAACAATGGAGTTTGTCCACCTTCAAAACCAAGGCGTACTCCGCCACCGCTACGAGCTTTTTGACCTTTTTGACCACGACCAGATGTTTTACCGTTACCTGATGAAGTACCACGACCAACACGGTTACGAGTTTTACGAGAACCTTCTGCAGGTTTCAATTCATGAAGTTTCATTATATATTTTCTCCTCTTTTGTAAAATGCTAGCGCCGATAAGAGAGAAAAGGTTGTCTCTCCTATCAACTCGCCTATACTGAGTCATCTAAGATGACTATATCTAGTTTTAGGGGATGGTCTTATGCACATCCCCTAAAATTTTATTAGTTTACTTCTTCAACTGTTACCAAGTGAGATACTGCAGTGATCATACCACGGATAGCAGCGTTATCTTCTTTAATAACAGAGCTGTTCAATTTGCCAAGTCCAAGTGCTACAACAGTTTTACGTTGTGATGGAATGCGTCCGATTGGAGACTTAGTCAAAGTAATTTTAATTTGAGCCATTTTATCCCCTTTCTTATGCCAAATCAGAAACTGAAATACCACGAAGGGCAGCAACTTCTTCAGCGCGTTTCAATTGTTTCAAACCTTCAACAGTTGCACGAACAATGTTGATTGGAGTGTTAGAGCCAAGTGATTTAGATGTAATATCTGCCACACCTGCCAATTCCACAACGGCACGAACTGCACCACCTGCGGCAACTCCAGAACCTTCTACAGCTGGTTTCAACAATACTTTAGCTCCACCGAATTCTGAAGAACTTCATGTGGGATTGTTGTTCCAACCATAGGAACTTCGATCAAGTTTTTCTTAGCATCGTCTACTGCTTTACGGATTGCTTCTGGAACTTCTTGAGCTTTACCAGTACCAAATCCTACACGACCATTGCGGTCACCAACAACTACAAGAGCTGCGAAACGAAGACGACGTCCACCTTTAACAACTTTTGTAACACGGTTAACAGCAACTACGCGTTCTTCAAATTCAACTGCATTGTCTTTAAATGCCATTTTCTAGTGTCCTCCTATTAGAATTTCAATCCGTTTTCACGAGCTGCATCAGCCAAAGCTTTCACACGTCCGTGATATAGATATCCACCGCGGTCGAACACCACTTCAGAAATACCTTTAGCACTTGCACGTTCTGCAACGAGTTTACCGACAGCAACGGCTTGTTCAGTTTTAGTTCCTTTTGAAACTTCTTTGTCAAGAGTTGAAGCACTTGCGAGCGTTACACCCGCTACGTCATCAATCACTTGAGCGTAGATGCCTGTATTAGAACGGAATACGTTCAAACGTGGGCGATCAGCAGTTCCAGAGAGTTTTCCGCGAACGCGACGGTGGCGTTTTTGGCGGAGTTTGTTTTTATCTGGTTTAGAAATCACAGTTTTCACCTCTTTAATTTTAAATCGTGTGCTATGCACAAAGTTGGTAATGAGGTTGGTGGTTGAAAATCAACCACTCAACATTATTTACCAGTTTTACCTTCTTTAAGACGAACATATTCGCCAACGTAACGGATACCTTTACCTTTGTATGGTTCTGGTGAACGAAGGCTACGTACGTAAGCAGCTGTTTGACCAACTTTTTCTTTTGAAATTCCGCTGATAACGATAGTCGTTGGGTTTGGAAGTTCAAAAGTAATTCCTGCTGGAGCTTCAACTTCATCTGGATGTGATTTACCAACAGCCAAAACAAGTTTGTTTCCTTGAAGTTGAGCACGGTAACCAACCCCACGCATTTCAAGTTCTTTCTTGAATCCTTCTGAAACACCAATAACCATGTTGTTCAAAAGTGCACGAGTAGTTCCGTGGATAGTTTTCATTTCTTTTGAATCGTTTGGACGGTGAAGAGTTACTTCAGTACCTTCCACACGGATTTCAATATCTTTTGAGAACTCACGAGTAAGTTCTCCTTTAGGTCCTTTTACAGTTACAACGTTGTCATTGTTAGTGAGTTCAACACCAGCAGGCAACACGATAACTTTATTACCAATACGTGACATGTTTTTATTCTCCTGTTAAATTGTCAGGCCATAAAGGCCAGTTTTCACGGGGGTTAAATCGATTTTTTGATTTAAAGGAATATTTAGATTTCAATTTCAAAGTGAATCTAGGCATCGTCTCGCAGGCATAACTTTGGGTTAGGCAAGAGACGATAACGAAGAGTCACAAAGAAATTGAGAGCTAAATATTACCAAACGTAAGCGATAACCTCACCACCAACATTCTTTTGGCGAGCTTCTTTATCAGTAAGCAAACCTTCTGAAGTTGAAAGGATAGCAATTCCAAGACCGTTAAGTACTTTTGGAAGATCTTCACGTTTTTTGTAGACACGAAGTCCTGGTTTAGAAACGCGTTTCAAGTTAGTGATAACTCGTTCACCGTTTGCTCCGTATTTAAGGAATACACGGATGATGCCTTGTTTGTCATCTTCGATGATTTCTACGTTCTTAACAAAACCTTCGCGTTTAAGGATTTCAGCAATCCCTTTTTTGATGTTTGATGCAGGTACTTCAAGTACTTCGTGTTTTGCTTGGTTAGCGTTACGAATACGAGTTAGGAAGTCTGCGATTGGGTCAGTCATAACCATTTTATTTTTCTCCTCTTACTAGTAGTTTGCAAGTTGCACTTGCTAGTTAATACATGATACAGAGAGCGTTACAGCAAGAGCAAAAATAGGCAATTTAATGCAGGAGCTATGCTCCAAAGTAAATTGATCTTTTTTGCCAAGGCTGTAGCTCGTGTTCAAATTGGCAAGCCCAACTGAACCCGGGCTAAACTCTGTGTGAAAAAGATAAACTTATCTAGAAACTAAAGTTTCTTCGCCAAGTTTCCTATTTTCACTTGGAGTTTTGACGCCCTTGATATCTTAAATTACCAAGATGCTTTTGTTACACCAGGGATTTGACCTTTATATGCCAATTCACGGAAGCAAACACGGCAAAGTTTAAACTTGCGGTAAACTGAGTGTGGACGTCCACAACGTTCACAGCGAGTGTATGCTTGAGTAGAGAACTTCGCTGGGCGTTTGTTCTTAGCAATCATAGATTTTTAGCCATTAGTTATACCTCCTATATTATTTTGCAAAAGGCATTCCAAGGCCTGTAAGCAATGCACGTGACTCTTCGTCAGTGTTAGCAGTAGTAACGATAACGATGTCAAGACCACGAGTTTTGTCAACGTCATCAAAGTTGATTTCTGGGAAAATCAATTGCTCTTTCACACCAAGTGTGTAGTTTCCGCGTCCGTCAAATGATTTTGTTGGAACACCGTGGAAGTCACGTACACGTGGAAGTGATACTGAAACCAATTTATCCAAGAATTCGTACATACGTTCACCACGAAGGGTAACTTTTGCACCGATCGCAACACCTTCACGAAGACGGAAGCCGGCGATAGATTTTTTAGCTTTAGTGATAAGTGGTTTTTGACCTGAGATAAGCGCCAATTCTTCAGCAGCTTTTTCAAGGCTTTTAGCGTTTGATACTGCTTCACCAACACCCATGTTCAAAACGATCTTATCCACTTTAGGAACAGCCATCACTGATGAGTAGTTAAATTGTTCTGTCAAAGCAGGAACTACTTCATTAAGATATTTTTCTTTTAAACGATTTGCCATTATACTTCTCCTTTCCTTCGTGATTAATCAAGCACTTCGCCTGATTTTTTGTTGTAGCGAACTTTTTTACCGTCTACAAATTTGTAACCAACACGACCAGCTACACCATTTTTGTCCAAAACTTGAACGTTTGATACGTGGATAGCTGCTTCCTTCTCGATGATACCACCTTGAGGAAGTTCGTTAGTTGGACGTTGGTGTTTCTTAACGATGTTAACACCTTCAACGATAACTTTGTTTACTTTTGGAAGGGCAGTAAGGACAACAGCTTCTGTTCCCTTATCTTTACCAGCGATTACGCGAACTTTGTCGCCTTTTTTTACAAACATTTTTTTCTCCTTTTATTCTTACGCCCAATGGGCACCCTGGCTAAGCCAGGGGACTGTGTTTGTTTTTATTGATTAAAGTACTTCTGGAGCAAGTGACACGATCTTCATGAAGCCACCTTCACGCAATTCACGTGCAACTGGGCCAAAGATACGTGTTCCGCGAGGAGTTTTGTCGTCACGGATGATAACTGCTGCGTTTTCGTCAAATTTGATGTATGAACCATCAGCACGACGAGCACCTGATTTAGTACGAACGATAACTGCTTTAACAACGTCACCTTTTTAACCGCACCACCAGGAGTAGCTTGTTTTACAGATGCCACAATAACATCACCGATGTTTGCAAATTTACGTCCTGAACCACCAAGAACTTTGATAGTCAAGATTTCGCGAGCACCGCTGTTGTCTGCGACTTTCAAACGAGTTTCTGTTTGAATCATTTCAGTTTTCTCCTTTCAGGTTTGATTAGATGATGACCGCTTCTTCAACAACTTCTACAAGACGGAAACGTTTTGTAGCTGAAAGCGGGCGAGTTTCCATGATACGTACGATATCGCCTTCTTTGGCAACATTGTTTTCATCATGTGCTTTGTATTTTTTAGAGTAGTTAATACGTTTACCATAGACTGGGTGGTTACGTTTTGTTTCAACTACAACTGTGATTGTCTTGTCCATTTTGTCAGATACAACACGTCCAACAAGAACTTTACGATTATTGCGTTCCATTGAAATTTCTCCTTCCCTAGTCTATTATTTCGCTTCAGATTGAACTGTTTTAATACGAGCGATTTGTTTTTTAACTTCTTTCAAGCGAGCTGTTTGTTCTAATTGACCAGTAGCAGCTTGGAAACGAAGTTCGAACAATTCTTTTTTCAATTCGTTTTCGCGCTTCGCGAGTTCTTCTTGAGAAAGACCACGAAGTTCTTTAACAAATTCTTTTACTTCATTAAGTTTCATGCCTTCTCCTTATTCTGCTTCACGTTTTACGAATTTACATTTAACTGGCAATTTGTGGCTGCAAGACGAAGCGCTTCGCGAGCAACTTCTTCAGATACACCAGCAACTTCAAACATTACTTTACCACGTTTAACTGGTGCTACCCAACCTTCAGGTGCCCCTTTACCAGATCCCATACGAACCCCGATAGCTTTAGCTGTGTAAGATTTGTGTGGGAAGATTTTAATCCAAACTTTACCACCACGTTTCATGTAACGAGTCATGGCGATACGAGCAGCTTCGATTTGGCGGTTAGTGATCCAGTGGCTAGTTGTAGCTTGAAGACCGTATTCACCGAATGCTACTTCTTTCCCACCTTTAGCTTCACCGCGCATTTTACCACGGAATTCACGACGGTGTTTAACACGTTTAGGTACTAACATTGGTTATTTACCTCCTTTAGTGTTTTTACGAGCTGGAAGAACTTCACCACGGTAGATCCATACTTTAACACCAAGTTTACCGTATGTAGTATCTGCTTCTTCCCAAGCGTAATCGATATCTGCACGAAGCGTGTGAAGTGGAACAGTTCCTTCAGAGTATCCTTCAGCACGGGCGATATCTGCACCGTTCAAACGACCTGATACTTGAGTTTTGATTCCTTTAGCTCCAGCACGCATTGCACGTTGGATTGCTTGTTTTTGTGCACGACGGAAAGCAACACGTTGCTCCAATTGACGAGCAATTCCTTCACCAACAAGGTGAGCATCCAAATCAGGTTGTTTGATTTCGATGATGTTGATGTGTACTTGTTTTCCAGTCAATTTGTTAAGTTTTGCACGGAGTGCATCAACGTTAGCACCACCTTTACCGATAACCATACCTGGTTTAGCAGTGTGAAGTGAAACGTTAACTTTGTTTACTGCGCGTTCGATTTCAATAGTTGAAACTGCTGCGTCAGCAAGTTCTTTTTGAACGAATTTACGGATTGCAAGATCTTCATGAAGGTAATCCGCGTATTCTTTTTCAGCATACCATTTGGCATCCCAATCACGGATGATGCCGACACGCATACCAATTGGATGTACTTTTTGACCCACGATTTTACCTCCTTATTTTTCTGCAACAGCTACAGTGATGTGAGCTGTACGTTTGTTGATTGGTGAAGCTGAACCTTTCGCACGTGGACGGAAACGTTTCATAGTTGGTCCTTCGTTTGCGAATGCTTCAGATACTACCAAGTTAGCTTTATCCAAACCAAAGTTGTTTTCAGCGTTAGCTACAGCTGAGTTCAAAACTTTCAAGATGATTTCAGCAGCTTTGTTTGGAGTGAATGTCAAAATTGCGATTGCATCGGCTACGCTTTTACCACGGATGTTGTCAAGAACAAGACGTGATTTACGAGGTGAAACACGTACTGTGCGAGCCATTGCTTTAGCTGAAGTAATTTCTGCCATTTATGTTCTCCTTATTTTCTACGTGTTTTCTTGTCGTCTGCAGCGTGACCTTTGTAAGTACGAGTTGGTGCAAATTCACCAAGTTTGTGACCTACCATGTCTTCTTGGATGTAAACAGGTACGTGTTTACGTCCATCATAAACTGCGATAGTGTAACCAATGAAACTTGGGAAGATCGTTGAACGACGTGACCAAGTTTTGATAACTTTTTTCTTTTCGTCGTTAGCTTGAGCTTCAACTTTTTTCATCAAATGCTCATCGACGAAAGGTCCTTTTTTAAGACTGCGTCCCATTTTTATATTTTCTCCTTTAAATATAGTACCACAGCGGCTTGCGCTCTCAACGAGCGCTACCGAGCTGGCGGATTATCTAGCGCTTAAGCGACTAGTTTTAAATTATTTCTCGTTGCGACGACGAACGATAAGTTTGTCAGATTTCGCTTTCTTGTTACGAGTTTTAAGACCAAGAGCAGGTTTGCCCCATGGAGTTGATGGTGCTTTACGACCAACTGGTGCTTTACCTTCACCACCACCGTGTGGGTGATCGTTAGGGTTCATTACAGAACCACGAACTGTTGGGCGGATACCTTTCCAACGGCTACGTCCTGCTTTTACCAAGGTTTACAAGTCCATGTTGTTCGTTTCCGACAACACCAACTGTAGCACGACAAGTTCCAAGAATCATACGAACTTCACCTGATTGAAGACGAACAAGAACGTATTTACCTTCTTGACCCAATACTTGAGCAGAAGCTCCAGCAGCACGTACCAATTCTCCACCACGACCTGGTTTTAATTCGATGTTGTGGATCAAAGTACCAACTGGGATGTTAGCAAGTGGAAGAGCGTTTCCGACTTTGATATCTGCTTCTGGACCTGAAACGATACGTTGACCTACTTCAAGACCTTTTGGAGCGATGATGTATGCTTTCACACCGTCAGTGTAGTGTACAAGAGCGATGTTTGCAGAACGGTTTGGATCGTACTCGATAGTTTTAACAACTGCTTCAACGTTGTCTTTGTTACGTTTAAAGTCAACCAAACGGTAGAAACGTTTGTGTCCACCACCTTGGTGACGAACTGTGATACGACCGTTGTTGTTACGACCAGCCTTGCTCTTCAATGCAACAAGCAATGATTTCAGGAGTGCTTGTTGTGATTTCAGCGAAATCCAAAGAAGTCATATTACGGCGACCGTTTGTTGTTGGTTTATAAACACGAATTCCCACGATATTTCCTCCTTAGATTATTCAGCTTCAGCTGCAAACAACTCGATTGCTTTTGAATCAGCTGTAAGAGTGATGATAGCTTTTTTAGTTTTGTTAGTAAAACCAGTGTAACGTCCAACACGTTTAGCTTTAGGTTTTACGTTGATTGTGTTAACATTTGCAACTTTAACACCTTCGAAAGCAGCTTCAACAGCTTGCTTGATCAAAAGTTTGTGTGCACGAGTGTCAACTTCAAATACATATTTCCCTGCTTCAAGTTGAGCCATTGAGCTTTCAGTGATAACAGGTTTTTTGATAACATCATACAAATTCATTATGCAAGAACCTCCTCGATTTTAGAGATAGCTGCTTGAGTAACAAGAAGTTTGTCACTATTTGCGATGTCAAGAACACTTGCAGTTGTAGCAGTCGCAACTTTCACGTTTGGAAGGTTACGAGCTGAGAGAGCTGCGAATTCGTTTCCTTCTTCAAGAATAACAAGGACTTTAGAATCGATGCTCAAAGCTGCAAGAACTTTTGCAAATTCAGCAGTTTTTGGAGCTGTAAATTCAAGAGAATCAACGGCTACAAATTTGTTTTCAGCAACTTTTTCTGAGTAAACAGATTTAAGCGCAAGGCGACGAACTTTTTGAGGAAGTTTGTACGCATAGCTACGTGGAGTTGGTCCGAAGACGATTCCACCACCACGCCATTGTGGAGAGCGGATAGAACCTTGACGAGCACGTCCAGTTCCTTTTTGACGCCATGGTTTGCGTCCGCCACCTGAAACAGCTGAGCGGTTTTTAACTGCGTGAGTTCCTTGACGAAGGCTAGCACGTTGGCTGATGATCACATCAAACACAACAGATTGGTTTGGTTCGATACCAAAGATTGCATCGTTAAGAACAACTTCGCCCGCTTGTTTACCAGTTTGGTCGAATAATGTTACATTTGCCATTTTGACTGTATTCCCCTTTCCTTATTATTTACCAGCTTTAACTGCTGACTTGATAGTGATAAGAGATTTCTTAGCACCTGGTACGTTACCTTTGATAAGGATAACGTTCTTTTCTGGAACAACTTGTACAACTTCAAGGTTTTGAATTGTTACACGGTCGCCACCCATACGTCCTGCAAGGTTTTTACCTTTGAATACGCGGTTAGGTGCAACAGGTCCCATAGAACCTGGACGACGGTGGTAACGAGAACCGTGAGCCATAGGTCCACGTGATTGTCCGTGGCGTTTGATAACACCTTGGAAACCTTTACCTTTAGATGTACCAGTTACATCAACAATGTCTCCAGCTGCGAAAGTTTCAACTGTGATTTCAGCACCAACTTCCAAGCCTTCAACGTTTTTGAATTCACGAATGAAGCGCTTAGGAGCCGTGTTAGCTTTTGCTACATGTCCTTTAGCAGGTTTGTTGCTCAATACTTCGCGTTTGTCATCGAAACCAACTTGGATAGCGTTGTAACCATCTGTTTCAACAGTTTTAACTTGAAGAACAACGTTTGGAGTTGCTTCGATAACTGTTACAGGGATCAATTCGCCAGCTTCAGTGAAGATTTGAGTCATTCCCACTTTTTTCCCTAAGATTCCTTTTGTCATGAGAAAATAGTTCCTTTTCTATATTTTTTATTCAAAAAGTTTTTAACGAGCGTTTTTTATGCTCAAGGTTTCAAACTTTAGATTAAAGTTTGATTTCTACGTTTACACCACTTGGAAGATCCAATTTCATCAAAGCGTCAACTGTTTTTTGAGTTGGGTTGATGATATCGATCAAACGTTTGTGTGTACGCATTTCGAATTGTTCGCGAGAGTCTTTATATTTGTGAGTCGCACGAATAATTGTGTAGAGGCTACGTTCAGTTGGAAGTGGGATTGGACCTGCAACTTCTGCACCTGTGCGAGTAGCTGATTCTACGATTTTAGCAGCCGCTGTGTCAAGCGTACGGTGTTCGTAAGCTTTCAAACGGATACGGATTTTTTTGTTTGCCATCTTTTTCTCCTTTTCGTCTATTTAAGATAATAGGCTAGCTCCACAAGAAAACCGACGCGCGTTGCGTGGCAATGCAACCGAGCGTGTCGCAACCTCTTGCATCAAAGCTAAGGCTGTAATTTACAGCACCATAATAGAATAACACAAAGCCCCTGCGATTGCAAGGGATTTGACAGGATTTTTTTAATTTTTCGAATGAAACTGTTTTCTTATCGCTCCTTATCTCAAAAAAGCATAAAATGAAGAGCGAAATTTTTTTAATTTTTTCTTCTATATTATAGATACAGTTTCTGCAATTGTTTTTTTATTCTCTCTTCACTTGTTCATAACTTTCTTTCCCGTCATTCAGCTTGTCCCAGATGACGACTTGCCCACTTTTGAGTGATTTCTGTACATCGATAATTCGTTGATTGGAAGAGCCACGGAATTGAAGCATGAGATTACGCTTGCTTTTATCATACCGTCCATCAACCAAGATATCAATCAGTGACAAGAGTTCCAGTTTATCAGGTGTCTCCAACATCATTTCTTCCCATGTGTATCCCGTCCAAGACCAGATATCTTTTTCTGGCAATTCTTTCCGGATACGTTTCACGAGAGGCAAGAGGATATCCTGTATTTAGGAAGGGTTCTCCTCCTAATAAAGTCAAGCCTTGAACATAGGGTTGGGCTAGGTCTGCCATGATTTGTTCTTCCAACTCTGGGGTATAAGGTATGCCTGCATTAAAGGACCAGGTTGCTACATTGTAACAGCCCTCACAGTGAAACATACAGCCTGCTACGTAAAGGGAATTGCGCACTCCTTCGCCATCGACAAAGTTAAAAGCCTTATAGTCAATGATGCGCCCTTGACTGAGTTCTTCACTCTTCCACTCGCCTGGTTTTGGTGTATTCCATGTCATGCTTTCTACTCCAAGTCTATCCAATAGCGCTCCGTTCCGTTTCGAACATCCTCCAACTCCCCACCATTAGCTAAGATAACAGCTCGGCTGGCTGGATTTTCTGTGCTACATGTCACCAGAGCTCGTTTGAATATTCTTTTCCTTAGCAACTTGCAGACCTTGTCGGAGGGACTCTTTGGCGTAGCCCTTGCCTCTTTCAGACGGGCGGATGGAATAGCCAATATGACCACCTACCTCCAGCAAATAGTCACTAAGACGCAATCTCAGATTGAGGAACCCTACGGCTTGTCCATCTTTTGCAAAAGCGACTAATTGAATAGCAGGCACCCACCCTTCAGGCAGATTAATCCCCATTTCCTGATCCTGATTACTTTCTAACCACTCTTCGTAAACAAAGTTCTCAGCATCCCAAAATCCGCCATCGTGGGCTGATTGGCTCTTTTCAAACTCTGCCATCATCTCTAAAACTGTTTCTTTATCTGCTAATCTTGGTCTGCGTAGTTCCATATTCCCTTCCTCGCTATAAGAAAAGCGAGAGGCAACTCTCACTTTTTCTTGTTTTTGTTTAAAAACTGTTCTTTAAGGCTAGCTACTCGGTCTTTTTTATTGACTCCCACCCTTTGAATGCTTTTCGTGGAATCGTTGAACCAAAGCCTTGCCTTTATCATCTAATTGATATTTTCCCATGCTATCTCTTTCTAATTTCTTACTTCATGTCCTGCTGTTTTGATAGTAGAACCGTTCATGTGTTTGACACGCGCAGCAATTTCCTTGTGGCGTCCATTAACCATCGGACGCGCTTGTGGGTTCCCAAGATAGCCACAGGTCCGTTTAACCACATCTACTGTTTTAGGATCGTTATTTCCCACAGTTAGGACAAGCAAATCCTCTCTCTGTCGGTTCAAAATCTCCTTCAAAATCACACTTGTAGCAACGGTCAATCGGAGTATTGGTTCCTAGATAACCTACACGGTCATAAGCATAGTCCCAAACAGCTTCCAAAGCCTTTGGATTTTGTTGGAGAACTGGGTACTCGCAGTAGTGGATAAAGCCACCAGATGCACCCGCTTCTGGGTAGACTTTCTCAAAGTCCAATTTTTCAAAAGGTGTTGGATTTTTGCGGACATCATAATGGAAGGAATTTGTGTAGTATTCTTTATCTGTAATATCTGGAATAGAGCCGAATTTCTCCGTATCCAAGCGACAGAAAGCGGTCTGTCAAACTTTCAGACGGCGTTGAATAGATAGAGAAATGGTAACCATATTGGTCAGACCATTCTTCTACTCGACGTTTCATATCGCGAATAATATCAAGGGTGAACTCTTTGGCTTCTGGATTAGTTTTCCCAATGATTACCAAAGAAGACTGTCGCTACCTCGTACAAGCCAATATAGCCCAGAGAAATAGTTGCACGACGATTCTTAAAGAGTTGATCAACACTTTCTTCTTTTCCAAGACGACGTCCGAAGGCTCCATATTGATAAAGAATTGGTGCATTAGCTGGAGTGGCTTCCTTGGTTCTTTCCACACGGTAAACCAAGGCATCTTCCGCGATATTCATACGCTCATTGAAGATTTCCCAGAACTTGTTCAGGTCGCCTTCAGACTCAAGAGCGATACGAGGAAGATTGACTGTCACAACTCCTAGGTTCATACGGCCCGAATTGACTTCTACTCCATTTTCATCCTTCCATCCTTGAAGGAATGAACGGCATCCCATCGGAACTTTGAAAGAACCAGTCAACTCGACAATCTTATCATAAGACAAGACATCCGGGTACATGCGCTTAGTTGCACACTCAAGAGCCAACTGCTTGATGTCGTAGTTAGGTGAGCCTTCCTCTAAGTTAAGACCTCTTTTAAGAGTAAAGATGAGTTTAGGGAAGATGGCTGTTCGATGTTCTGAACCAAGCCCCTTGATACGAATGTTCAGGATTGCCTTTTGAATTTCACGTTCAAAACGACTGGTTCCTAGACCGAAACCAAGAGAGGTAAATGGCGTTTGCCCATTTGATGTAAAGAGGGTATTAATCTCGTACTCTAGAGATTGCATGGCATCGTAGATGTCTTTTTGGGTTTTCTTCCAGGCATATTCTTGGCGCTTGTCAGGCAAAACCCATTCCTCCGCATCCTTGAGGTGCTTGGTAATTTTTCTCTGCATAAGGAGCCAAAACTTCATCAATACGGTCTGCTGAACAGCCTCCATACTGACTTGATGCAACGTTGGCGATGATTTGTGAAATCTGTGCTGTCGCAGTTTGGATAGACTTGGGACTCTCTACCTCAGCATTTCCAATCTTAAAACCATTTTCCAACATGCCCTTGAAATCAATCAAACAGCAGTTGGTCATAGGGGTATAGGGACTGTAGTCCAAATCATGATAGTGAATATCCCCTTTTTGATGGGCATTAGCCACATGTTTAGGAAGCATTTGAAGTCCGATGGATTTCCCAACAATCCCTGCCGTCAAATCACGCTGGGTATTAAAAACATCACTATCCTTATTGGCATTTTCATTGACAACTGCCTGATCTTTATTGAGAAGTTTATGAATACTAAAGTTGATATCTGTCGCTTTTGAGCGCTCAAAATCCCTTTGAGTCCGATAGGTGATATACTCCTCGGCCAAGGCGTATTCTTTAGCTTCCAACAACTCGTGTTCTACGATATTTTGGATTTCATAGATTTTTACACCTTGTGGGAAACGGCTATGAATCTCTTCGACGATACGTTCAACTAGGGTACTAAGTCGTTTTTCAACCAAAGGGGTTACATCCATAACCTTTTCAGCAGCCTTATGAAGCGCTTTGTCAATCTTGTCTACATCAAAAATCACACGTCTGCCGTCACGCTTTTCGACGAATAAAGTCGGATCAGGGACAGCCTTCTCTTCCAATACAATCATATCCATACCCTTTTCTTAAATATAATATTGATTCTAAAAAGTATTATATCACTAAAAAAATAAAAATCAATATCTTGTGTTAAAAAAATAAAAATTTTTTTAAAATTACACAAGATATTGATAGTTTTTATTTTAATTTATAGAGTTTAAAATCTTTGAATTCACTTTGAACCGCTTGATAATTTTCAGCTAAGAGCTGCTCAACTTCTGTCCATAGACTTGTTTTTGTATTCACTACAATCATCTTTGGTTGATTATCTCTCAGATCATTTACAAGTTTAGTACGATTTTCATCAAGTCCTGTATGCAATCTAGGCGAAAGCAACTGACTCGCAGCTAAACGTTCACTAGCCTTATAACTACTTGTCAGATTATCCCAAACATAGATACGATCTGTAGCTTGAGTTTCCCCTTTGACCTGGTTTCGATGGCTGTACGTTCTTGATATTGTTCTGCATGAAGTAAATATCGTGATACTACAGGTGCTAAGAATAGGTAAGCAAGAGCTAAGATTGGTAGATAGACATTTCCTTTTACAAAAGCTCCCCATACCGAAGTTTCTTCTCTAGATCGTCTACGGCGATTCTCTCCTTCCGCTTTCTCTGTTGGAATTCGTGTCAGCAAAAGAAGCGATAAGAAAGGAAGGAACTCAATCATACGACTACCATTGATAAGATCTGTAGAAAAAATCTCTAAAATTAATACCAAAATGACAGCTATTGAAGCAGAGATTGATAAGACTGACTGTTTCAATGTTTTAGATTGGAAGAGACCTGTAAATGCTAGCGTCAATGTTCCAAGAGCAATTGCTAACAATCCATAAAAGAGGATATTGTCGAGCAATCCCGAGTTAGACGTAAAGTTTAAACTATCTAATGGATAAAGGATTTGACTAATGGCATTTCCGAAACTGCCTTTATAAGCTGTGTAGTATCCAATTGGATAAAAGAAGATTGAAAAACCAAGGCCCGCTGCAAAAAATTGATAGAGACCATGATTCAACTTATTGCGACCAACATTAAAAGCTGTTAGAGCAAAAAACAAGACAAATCCATACAAAGCTGTGACCAAGGGTGCAAAGAAAAATGCTAGAGCCAAGCTAGCTCCAATACGGATAAATCCTTTGTCATGACTTGGTTCTGCCAAATAAGCTGTTACTAAACTCAAGGCATAGAACAAGAATGGGAGAGCTAGAATAGTTGCATATCCCCCACCAAAACTAAGAGCACTAGCCAGGACATAAAAGACCGTCAACACTTGTTGCGATTGCTTGTTTTGTTCCGTCAGATTGTAAGCCGAACGGAAAAGAAAGAATCCCGCGCCTACTAAGGCCAACCAATTAAAAACAGCAAACAAAATACTGCCCTTGGTTAAATACTGTAAAAAGTAATAGAGGAGACCACTAGTTCCAAAATAATCTGTGTAGATATCTCCGCTCTGATGCATAGCCCATCCAATATAAAAATCCTGAGACTGCTCCGGACTTATTAACCCTAAGAAGAAGGGTAAAATTACGGACACAAGGACCACTAGAGTACTCAAAAAGAGGATATTCAAAAATGGTAAGCGGGCAGGCTGACGAGTTTCAACCTCGAGTTGCTCCTCATTTTCTACTGGAGCATCCTGACTTCCCATCCAAGTTGGAGTTGGTTCGTCTTCTAATCTGCCATATACGTTCATTCGCTCTCTCCTATATTTAATTTGTTCTAGTATATCAAAAAGTCTAGTTCTTGTCAGCCTTTGGCGGACGTTCGCTCAACTTTTCAGACAAGGTAACAAAGCGTTCAATCTCATAAAAACGATGATATGAAACTCTTTTATAGCGGTCTAAAAAATTTTTTTCTTCTACTGTCAGCATAGTCATTTCTCCTTTTCTCTTAATTCGAAAAATGAAGAAAAAACTAAAAAAGCTGAATCCCTCAATAGAGAATTCAGCTTTTTATTTTTAGTCAGCTTTCTTTTCTAAGTTTTTAGAAATGCTTCGATTTTTACCTTCTAAATACACCATAAGAATGGAAATATCTGCTGGGTTTACACCTGAAATACGGCTAGCTTGGCCGATGGTTTCTGGATTGATGAGCTTGAACTTCTGGCGAGCTTCTGTCGCGATAGAGTCAATATCATCCCAGTCGATGTTGGCTGGAATCCGTTTTTCTTCCATGCGTTTCATCTTGGCAACCTGATCCATGGCTTTTGAGATATAGCCTTCGTACTTGATTTCTGTTTCAATCAATTCGATAATCTTGTCATCTAACTCTTCAGCAGCAGGTCCGATAAAGGCCACCACATCTTGGTAAGAGACTTCTGGGCGACGAAGAAATTCCTTAGCTGTCACCGCATCTGTCAAGGGTTTGAAGCCCATCTCCTCAACCTTAGCATTTGTTTCCTTGACTGGCTTGAGTTTGATGCTGTCTAAACGCTTCATTTCATTTTCGAATTGATTTTTCTTGATTTCAAAACGAGCCCAACGTTCATCGTCAACAAGCCCAATCTCGCGCCCCATCTCAGTCAAACGCATATCGGCATTGTCATGACGGAGGATGAGTCGGTATTCAGCACGACTGGTCAAGAGACGGTAAGGTTCAATGGTTCCCTTGGTCACCAAGTCATCAATCATAACCCCGATATAACCGTCGCTGCGCTTCAAAATTAACTCAGGCTTGCCTTGGATTTTCAGCGCTGCGTTGATACCCGCGATAATCCCTTGACCTGCAGCTTCTTCATATCCAGACGTTCCATTTGTCTGACCAGCTGTGAAAAGTCCTGAGATTTTCTTGGTTTCAAGCGTTGCACGCAACTGATGAGGCAAGACCATGTCGTACTCAATTGCATAACCAGTTCGCATCATCTCTGCATTTTCCAAACCTTTGATGGAATGTACCAAGTCACGTTGGACATCCTCAGGAAGACTGGTTGAGAGACCTTGCACATAAACTTCTTCTGTGTTTCGTCCTTCTGGCTCAAGGAAAAGCTGGTGGCGTTCCTTGTCCGCAAAACGCACAATCTTGTCCTCAATCGACGGACAGTAACGAGGTCCCACTCCCTTAACCACACCTGTAAACATAGGCGCACGATGGAGGTTGTTTTGGATAATCTCATGACTGGTACCATTGGTATAGGTCAACCAGCACGGCACTTGATCCTTGACATAGTCCTCATCACGTGAAGTGTATGAAAAGTGATTTGGCGCTTCGTCTCCTGGCTGAATCTCTGTCACATCGTAGTTGATAGAGGAAGCCTTGACACGTGGTGGTGTTCCTGTCTTGAAACGACCGATTTCAAGTCCAAGTTCCTTGAGATTATCAGCTAGGTTAATAGAAGCTAGGCTGTGGTTTGGCCCTGATGAGTACTTGAGATCTCCGATGATGATTTCCCCACGAAGGGCTGTCCCTGTGGTCACGATAACAGCCTTGGCGGCATATTCCTGATGGGTAGCTGTACGAACACCGACAACCTTGCCATCTTCCACCAAAATCTCATCAATCATGGTTTGACGAAGGGTTAGATTCTCTTGATTTTCAACTGTCTTGCGCATTTCCTTAGAGTAAAGTTCCTTATCAGCCTGCGCACGAAGGGCACGGACAGCTGGTCCCTTCCCAGTGTTGAGCATCTTCATCTGGATGTAAGTCTTGTCAATGGTCTTAGCCATTTCACCACCAAGGGCATCTACTTCACGCACGACAATCCCCTTGGCAGAACCACCAATAGACGGATTACAAGGCATGAAAGCCAACATTTCAATGTTGATAGTCGCAAGCAAGACCTTGCAACCCATACGGCTCGCAGCTAGGGAAGCTTCGACCCCAGCATGTCCCGCACCGATTACAATAATATCGTATTCTTCCGTAAAATTATAAGTCATCTCTTAACCTTTCAAAAATTTCTCGTAAATAAGGAACTATCTTCTCCTCCTCTAGAGCTTGATCCATAGTAACCCATTTAAAGTGTGTATGCTCTTCAGGATCTAATCTGATAATTGGCTTCTCCCCAACCCACTCTGCTTTATAAACTAAGCGAGTAAAGACAGTATCCTTAGAGGTATCCAGTTGACTATCTTCGTGAAGAAGTTTGAGCGAACCTCTATCTAGCCTAATTCCCGTTTCTTCAACACATTCTCTAAGAGCTCCATCTCGCGGAAGTTCACCCTTTTCAACCCCGCCACCAGGAATATCCCAGTAAGTTGGATAAACGTTGGGTTGTCCTCTTTTAATTTCCGAACGCTGAATAAGCAAAAAATCACCACCACTATGAACAAGCACATGGGCAATAAGCTTAACCATCATTTTCTCTCCTATTCCTCAAAATGAATGTGTCTTAGTTGGCCGTCCCAAGCTGGCAAGGCTGTTTTTAAAAAGGCTGGAACTAGCTGGATATCCTCAAGCCTGTCCAAGTCAATCCACTCACAGGGTTGCCTTTTCTCATCTTCCTGCATGGTCAATGGGGCATCCTCAAGTAAGTCTACCAGATAATGAAACTCGATGTTGTGATAAGAAACACCGTCTTCTTCAAAACGATTTTCAACCACAAAAGCTAGCTGCCCAGCTTGAGCTTTGACACCCAGTTCTTCACCCACTTCGCGAACTACCGCGTCTTCCGTGCTTTCATTTACTTGGATCGCACCGCCGATAGTGTAATACTTGCCCTTATCTTTGGTGACTAGGAGCTTGCGGTTTTGAAGAATCAAAGCTGTCGCTCGAACGCCAAAAACCGTATTCCCCACTTTTGTCCGAAAGTCTTGCTGAGTCATTCTTGTCCTTTCCCTTAAACGACACAAAAACAGTCAAAACTCGTAAGAAGTGCAGGACAAAAAAGCCTGCAACATCCATGAGCTTTGACCATCATTTCTATTGCTTTTATTATTGTAGCAAATTGAGAACATTTGTCAATCTAAATGTACTGACAAACCTTGCCATCACGGTAGGCATTGTCAATCAAACCACCACCGAGACACTCTTCGCCATCGTAAAAGACAACTGCCTGTCCTGGTGTAATGGCGCGCTGTGGCTCCGCAAAGATGACCTCTGCCTTATCCCCTTTGACATGTACAGTCACTTTAGAGTCAGGCTGACGGTAGCGGAATTTAGCCGTGCATTCGAGCGTAAATTCCTCTGGCATATCACGAGTAAAGTGGACCTGACTGGCTTCTAAGCTAGTTGACATGAGCGAATCATGGTAGAAGCCTTGGCCTACATAGAGGATATTTTTGCTCAAATCTTTTCCGACAACAAACCAAGGAGCATTGTCACCGCCGTGTTGTCCACCGATACCGAGTCCGCCACGCTGACCGATCGTATAGTACATCAGACCAGCATGCTCACCCATATCGCGACCATCCACAGTCATCATTCGACCAGGCTGAGCTGGTAAGTAGTTGCTGAGAAATTCTTTAAAGTTCTTTTCTCCGATAAAGCAAATCCCTGTCGAGTCTTTCTTCTTAGCAGTCGCAAGACCTGCTTCTTCTGCTAGTCTGCGAACTTCAGGCTTTTCCAAATGTCCCAATGGGAACATGGTCTTTTGTAAGTTGTTCTTGCGAAAGTTGACTGAGGAAATAGGTCTGGTCCTTGCCATTGTCCACGCCACGAAGCATGTGAACGATGCCATCCTCATCACGCGCCACTCGGGCATAGTGCCCAGTCGCTACATAGTCTGCTCCCAAGGTCATGGCATAGTCCAAAAAGGCCTTAAACTTGATTTCCTTGTTACACATAACGTCTGGATTTGGCGTGCGTCCTGCACGGTATTCCGCTAGGAAATACTCAAAAACGCGGTCCCAGTACTCTTTTTCAAAATTGACAGAGTAGTAAGGAATAGCTAGTTGGTCTGCTACCGCAGCCACATCCTTGTAATCTTCGGTCGCCGTACAGACGCCGTTTTCATCTGTGTCGTCCCAGTTCTTCATGAAGATACCGATCACATCGTAGCCCTGCTCCTTGAGCAAAAGAGCCGTCACCGACGAATCAACACCACCACTCATCCCCACGACAACACGTGTTTTAGAGTTATCACTCATGGTAGTTCTCCCATCTATTCGTTTATTCACGATTGAAGGTCGTGTTTGCTATCACGATTGAAGGTCGTTTGAGCAGTTTTCATTATAACATGCTTAGATAGAGAAGACAAGGAAGATGCTGACAAACCTAGCCACCTCTTTTATAAATACATGAAGATAGGATACAAAAGAAATCAATTCATTCCCTAAATCTCTATTCTCTTTAAAAACTTATTTTTAAAATCAACTAAAAATGATATACTTTAATAAGGAGGAATGCGCACATGATTCCATATATACACCATCATCCATGTGCGTAGAACTAATGTGAACAACTACAAAGATATTCTAAAATCAAAAAATACTATTTTTATTATTACACTTATTGCAGGTATTGGACTTTTGACAGGCTTAGTCCTCCATCAAGAAAAAATCCAAGCAGAGAGAGGGAACGTTGCTCTCATCAAAACAACAAAAAAAAATCAACAAGATGTCGAACAAGTAAAAAAACGCTATTAAAGACTTCAATATTGATTCTGAAACCATTATAGAAGATTGGAAAAAAAATTCAAGAATTAAAACCAACTACTGATGAAGGCAAAAAGACATTAGCAGACTTTCTCGCTTCTACTGCCGATAAAGTCACAAATCATTATAGTGAAAAAGCTTTGAAATTAGATATAAAGGATTCTGATAGCCAGTTTCAAGATAAACAAACACTTGAGACAGCCATCACTTCCTTGCAAAAAAATACTAGACATCATTAAAAAAACATTAATTCTGCCAGCGACCAAGCTGCTCTTGAAGAAAAAGATAAAACCAATTCAAGAACTAATCTCTAAATTCCAAAAAAACAAGTTGAAGTCTTGACCAAAAAAAGAAGAAGAAAAAAACTACCCAAACAGAAACGACTACTAGAGATGCCGGACTAGAAGCCAGCCGTTCAGAAGATAGTAGCTATATTCAAAGCTATCCAGAAACAAATGGAAGCATATCTAATTCCCAAGCACCTGCAACGGACCAATACTCAACTGATAGTGCTAGCAGGGGAGGAGATAATGGCGCTAATACAGGAGGTCAAACTGCTGATTCTTCCGGTTCTCAAGCAGAGTCTAATAGCGATACAACCCGTTCGTCTAACTAATAATCTAGATGGCGAAATCCCATAAACTTGTAAGCCCTCAACACCAATGTTTATAATGATCTCTCATCAAATATAAACACACAAAAAGAGCCTTAAACGGCTCTTTTTTAGGGCTCTATGATATTGGTAGCAGGTTAATTCCCTATAGATATTATGGAGCCAATTATTGATAAAAACTTTAGTCATCTTTGTCTCTATAAAAATATTTTCTATACACCCTTGATAATATCAAAAGTAATGCCCATATCGTACTAAGAGCTATAATAATAGAATTTATTGGATTTATTTCAGTATGTCCAATCACTAGTCCAATTATTGGACTAGTAGACATGCTTAGATATAATAAAAATGACAAAATATGATGTTGCTGCTGAATCTCTCAACTCTTTATCTTTACAATGGTGATAAGTCACTTTGCAAACAGCTTTGCTACACTCTCTTGGAGGTAGCAAAAATAAGCAGACAGTATGACACACTTGCATTTTCCTATATTCGTATAGGCATTTGTACTAATGATGCTCAGTTGATACAAAATCGGCTCTCCTTAGCTAAGCTAGTAGAAGATGGACACTTACTAACAGAACTAGAGCGAGAAGTTGATATCTTTGTAAACAAAAAAAGAAAGTCATTGAGACTTCCTTTTTTATATCTTCTTAGTACCAACCGTTGTTAAGCCAGAAGTTCTTAGCAGCTGTCCATGAACCGTAACGTCCTGCAACATAAGCGTCTGCTACACGTTCTTGGTTTTCAGCTGAGTAGTCGCCGTTCAAGTAAGAATCTGTCAATTGGTAACGTCCGATGTAACGTCCGTTTGTCGCTGTGTAGCTACCGCCTGATTCTTTTTGAGCGATCCATTCTTTCGCTTCTGCTTCAGATCCGCTTACAGTTGCAGCTGGAGCTGAGTAGCTTTCTGCTGCTGCAGGTGCTGAAGCTGGAGCTTCGTAAGTTTCTTCATATGTAGTTTCTTCTACAACAGTTTCAGCAACTGCTGGAGTTTCTTCAACTTCTGCTACAGGAGCTTCTGTTGTTGTAGTTTGGGCAACTGGAGCTTCCCCATCGATAACCAATACTTGGTCAATAAAGATAAGGTCAACATTTTTAATGTTGTTCAATTTAGCTAATTTTTCAACTGTTGTGTTGTATGTCTCAGCAATTTCTGAAAGAGTATCTCCAGGTTTAACTGTATAAGTTTTTGTTTCTTGTGCAAAAGTAAGTGATGGTGCAAGGAAAGCAAGTACAACTGCAAATCCTGCAAGTTTAGTCTTAATGTTTAATTTCATTTAAAAAAGTTCTCCTTTTTTCTTATACTACCATGATACCTTTCTAATGTTACTATTTGTTAACGAATTTGTGTAGAAATGTTACAAAACTGTGATTTATTTACTTAAAAAGCCATTTTTTGTCACAAAACCCTTGTTATTAAAGCTTTTTAATCTTTTTATATATTTCGGAAAGTAATTAAGCACTTACATCTAATCTTTGCTATAATAGAAGTAAGAATCTTTTTAAGGGGAAACAGATGCAATCACTTCGTTTTCAATCTGTCTTTGATATCATTGGACCAGTCATGATTGGGCCATCTAGTAGTCACACGGCAGGAGCTGTTCGTATCGGTAAAATCGTTTCATCTATCTTTGATGATACTCCAACTGAGGTTGAATTCCAGCTTTTTAACTCTTTTGCAAAAACCTATCGTGGACACGGGACAGACCTTGCCCTTGTAGCTGGTATTTTGGGAATGGATACGGATGATCCTGAAATTCCAAATAGTTTAGAAATTGCCCACAAGCGTGGCATTAAAATCGTGTGGACCATCCAAAAGGACAGTAATGCTCCCCACCCAAATACTACGAAAATCACTGTTAAGAACGATCGTAAGACTATCAGCGTAACAGGAATTTCAATCGGCGGTGGAAATATCCAGGTTACCGAACTCAATGGTTTTGCCGTATCTCTCAACATGAACACCCCTACCATCATCATCGTCCATCAGGATGTTCCAGGTATGATTGCTCATGTGACAGAAGCTCTTTCTCGCTTTGGCATCAACATCGCCCAAATGAATGTAACTCGAGAAAAAGCCGGCGAGAAAGCAATCATGATTATTGAAGTTGATAGTCGTAACTGTGAAGAATCTATCGAAGAAATTCGAAAATTCCTCATTTGCACAATGTCAATTTCTTTCAATAGGAGAAAATATGTTTTACTCTATCAAAGAATTAGTCGAACAAGCCGAACTTGACTTCCAAGGAAATGTTGCTGAGCTCATGATTACTACTGAGTATGAGCTAACTGGTCGTGAGCGTGAGGAAGTTCTCCTCCTCATGGAACGTAACCTCGAAGTCATGAAAGCTTCCGTCGAGCTTGGTCTCAGCGAAAAGAAATCTCGTAGCGGTTTGACAGGTGGTGATGCAGCTAAGCTCGACCACTACATCAAAAAAGGAAAGACCTTATCAGACTTCACTGTCTTGTCTGCCGCCCGTAACGCCATTGCCGTTAATGAGCACAATGCCAAGATGGGCCTTGTGTGTGCAACACCAACCGCAGGTAGCGCAGGTTGTCTTCCTGCAGTTCTCACATCTGCTATTCAAAAGTTAAATTTAACGCATGAACAACAACTAGATTTTCTCTTTGCTGCTGGGGCTTTTGGCCTCGTCATTGCTAATAACGCTTCTATCTCGGGAGCCGAAGGAGGCTGTCAAGCCGAAGTTGGATCTGCCTCTGCCATGAGCGCTGCTGCCCTAACTCTAGCTGCAGGTGGAACTCCTTACCAAGCGAGCCAGGCTATCGCCTTCGTTATCAAAAATATGCTCGGTCTTATCTGCGATCCAGTTGCAGGTTTGGTTGAGGTTCCATGTGTTAAGCGTAATGCCATGGGAGCAAGCTTCGCCTTCATCGCAGCTGATATGGCTTTAGCTGGTATCGAATCAAAAATCCCAGTTGACGAAGTCATTGATGCCATGTACCAAGTAGGCTCTAGCCTCCCAACTGCCTTTCGTGAAACTGCCGAAGGTGGTCTCGCAGCCACACCGACAGGCCGTCGCCTTCAAAAAGAAATCTTCGGCGAATAATTTCAAGATTACTAGGAGAATCAATGTCATCCTTATCAGCCATCTTTTTCGACTTAGATGGAACCCTTGTGGACAGCTCTATCGGTATTCACAATGGCTTCACCTATACTTTTGAACAACTGGGAGTCCCTAGTCCAGATGCAAAAACCATCCGTGGTTTTATGGGACCTCCTTTGGAAACTAGTTTCGCTAGTTGTCTCCCTGCAAATCAAATCGAGTCAGCTATCCAGCTTTATCGTTTCCTACTATAAAGGAAAAGGGAGTTTACGAAGCCCAACTCTTTTCCACAAATCAAAGGAACTACTCACTGAACTAGCTCAACAATATCCTCTCTATATCACGACAACAAAAAAATACTCCGACAGCAGTCCATATGACAGCTAATTTTTGAAATCGATCATTTCTTTGACGGCATCTATGGTTCAAGTCCTCAAGCAGTGCACAAGGCAGACGTCATTCGTCAAGCTTTTGGCAACTCATAAATTGGACCCACGAAAAAAAGTGAGTCCTTATCGGAGATACTAAGTTTGATATGATTGGCGCCCAAGAAACTGGCATTAAAAAAACTAGCGGTTACTTGGGGATTTGGTGACGAAGAAGAACTCATGACCTATCAACCTGACTGGGTCGCTCATCAGCCAGCAGACATTTTTATCTCATCTTCAGAAGAAAAACTAATAAAAAGACTCCCAAATCTTTATTTGGGAGTCTTTTAGACTTGTTTACCAGAATTAAGAGACTAGTAAATAAGATATAACAATAGAGCTTAGTTACCTTTATTTATCGTCTGTCTCTTCAAAAGGTGTATCTTCGATGGCTTCTTCATTTTTGACTGCTTGAGATTCACTATAGTTTACCACTTCAGTTTCTTTTGTCGGCATAGCATGTAAAATCAAAAGGGCAATCCCTCCCATAGGGGCGAAGCGAAGGAAGATAAAGGCCCAGTGGAATCCGGCATCACGCAAACGGCGAACTGATAAAGCTAAAGTCGGTACTAAGATAGCTAGGTAGAAAATTGCATAAATAATGACAACCAAACCCAAAACCATAAAAGTAGATTCGCTCACTGAATCGTCTATTGAATCCATCACGATACTAAGAAATACAGTGTAAAAATAGATAATCCAGAAAGGAATAGAAAGGATAAAGTTTCCTAACCAAACCCACCAGTAATCCGAGCGCGTCGAACGACCAGTGAACTCTGCATAATTCTTAAAAAAATTCTTATACGCGTTAATCATATGATACTCCCAACTTTTATTTTATCGGTAGAGACTAAACTGTACAGTTATAGAACACTCCCAAATCTAGTAAAAGACCTGGGAGTGTTAGCAAATTATTCGACAAGACTGAAAATTCTTCGTCCTTGTAGTATTCTTCAGATAGTTGAACTTATAATGTTTCCTTTGTCGGCATAGCTAACAAGACTAGTAAAGCAAATCCTCCAACCATTGGGATAAAGCCAACGAAAATGAGTGCCCAATGGAAACCAGCGTCACGGAGACGACGAACTGTCAACGCAAGCCAAGGCAAGAAAAGTGCCAGACCAAAAATCATGTAGATAATAGAAAGGCCACCCAAGGCAAGAAAAGCACCCTCGCTTCCTTCGCTAAATATAGCATTAAAGTATGCTGAATAAAGAGGGATAAGAAGTAGTATGTTTGTTAACCAAACCCACCAATACTCTGAACGTGTTGAACGGCCTTCAAAATCTACATAACCTTTAAAGAAACTTTTATATGCGTTAATCATAAGTTACTCCCTAATTTTTTTATTTACTATAGTTTATCATATCTGTTCAATAATAACAAGTTTGTTCAAAAAACTCTGAAAGTCTCTCGAAATCTAGAAAAAAAGATACTATCTGCTCTTTCTCATAAACAGAAGTCGCAGATAATATCTCATCTATTTTTAGTCAACATGTGTTGTTTCATTAGCAAAAGCTATGATTGCTCTCTTCAATTCAGAACCTTGCAAGGTACGGAACTCTTCAATCTTCTGATTGATCATATCAAGAGGCATTACATTTACTTTACCAACAAAGATTTTGTCCATTACTTGATTGTCAACTAGTTCGGTTGATACAAGCAACTCTTCGTATAGTTTTTCACCCGGGCGAATACCTACTTCTACGATTGGAATTTCATTTTCAGTATGACCACTGAGTAGAACCATTTCTTAGCCAAATCGTAAATGCGTACAGGTTTACCCATATCAAGGATAAAGACTTCCCCATCCTTGGCATAAGCTCCTGCATGAATCACCAAACGACTAGCTTCTGGAATGGTCATAAAGTAACGAGTCATTCGGAAGTCTGTCACCGTTACAGGCCCACCTTCAGCGATCTGACGTTCAAAGACAGGAATTACACTACCACGGCTACCGAGTACGTTACCGAAGCGAACCGCACAATAAGTAGATTGACTACGTTGATTAAATCCAGTGACAATCAACTCAGCAACACGTTTAGTTGCTCCCATTACGTTTGGTGGATTAACGGCCTTATCTGTCGAAATCATGACCATTTTTGGAACTCGTGCGGCGTCAACTGCTCTAGCAACATTATAAGTCCCAAGGATATTATTCTTAAAGGCTTCTTTTGGATTACGCTCCATCATAGGAACATGTTTATGAGCTGCAGCATGGTAAACAATCGCTGGTTCGTACTGTTCAAAAACTTGAAGCAAACGATCGTAATCTTGAATATCGGCAATGACAGGAACAAAATCAATTTCCTGGAATTTACGAATTAATTCATGGTAAATCAGATAAATAGAGTTTTCTCCATGACCGAGCAAAATGACACGTTCAGGATTGAATCGACTGACTTGACGGCAGATTTCTGAACCAATTGAACCTCCGGCTCCAGTCACCAAGATTGTTTTGCCAGTGATTTCAGAACCCAAGCGTGATTCATCGAGCTGAATCTCCTTACGTCCCAACAGGTCCGTGATATCAATTTTCTGGAAACCACCTGCTTGAGGCTGGAGACCTTGCACAACTGACTCAATCATCGGCATCTTAAAGCATTTTACACCGATACGGTTACACATTTGCAGGATTCGTTCATATTCAGATGGATCTAGAGACGGAATCGCAACGATAACTTTTTCAACCCTGTAGCGTTTAGCTAATTCTGGTAGATCATCATAAGAACCCAAAACTGGGATTTTCCCAAGTTTTTGTCCTTTTTTCTTTTCATCATTATCCAAAATCCCAACTAGTTCAAGGTCACTAGTAGGATGTTGGTAGCTGTTCATAAAGAGCGCGCCACCATCACCAGCACCAATCAAGAAGGTACGACGGTGTTCTCCATCTCCATTTCCCTTTTTACGTCTTGAGTAAATCAACTGCCAAGTGATACGAGGAAGTAGAATCAAGAAGGTAGTTAATAGGATAAAGAGCACAATAAAGCGGATAGAAAAGAGCGGCAAGAAAGCATAGCAGATCACATAAGATAAGACACTACTGATAGTTACTCCAAAGAAATCTTCATAAAATCTGTTATTTTGCTATATCGACTAATACTAGCATTAAGCCCCCAGAATCCAATCATCAATTGGTAGAAAAGGAAGGTTAGACCTGTATAAATGACATAGTCTACCGGGGCTGGATTAATCAAGCCATAAAATAGAATATAGGAAACAATAATTGATAAGACCATACTAGCAATATCAAAAAATCCCCAAAATATTTGTTTCTGTTGTTTATTTAATACTTCAACCAGATCAATTACGTAATCTGTTATTTTTTTATTCATGTGAATGGTATCCTCCTACACAGAATCACATTTTCTAGTAATCTTCAGATAAATTTTTAAAATCTAATTAGCTTCAATTACTTGCTTTTTCTTAGAAGTTTCAAAAATATAAACTGTCGCACAAATCCTGGACATAGGGCAACGACAACTTGGATTAAAACACTTTTCAGATATTCGCCATAAGAAATCTGTCCACGAGCGTGCATTCTTTGACGTGCTTGGCGATAGAGTTTGAGATAGCGAAGACCTCCACGGCGTTCAAACATCCCTGCTCCCACGCGCACCTTACATAGAATTTGATCCACATTTCCAGTTCGAGCTCCAGCGCTAATCATATTGAGCCAGAGAAGATCATCTTCCATATAAAGACCATCCTCGTAGTTACCAGCCTTGAGAACCATTTCTTTTTTGAACATAACAGTCATATGATTAAAGGCACTTCTCATACGTTGGTAGGCAATGATATCCTCATGCTTAGTCGGTACACGACGGTAAGACACAATCTCGTCAGGTTGGTCGATAAACTCTGCGATATGACCACCTAGCAGGTCCAAGTTTTCTTTTTCCATCAATTCGAACTGCTGTTCGAAACGGTCTTCAACAGCAATATCATCTGTATCCATACGAGCAATGACGTCATATTGGCACTGTAAGACACCGTACTGAAGCGCTAAACCTAAGCCACGATTTTGCTCAAGTGGGCAACGTTTGATTGGAATACTTGACTGTGCTTCCAATTTCTCCAAAACTTGATACAGTTCAGGTGTCAGCGGACCATCTTCGACGATGACCACTTCGCTAGGTTTGAGCGTTTGATGTATGATACTCTCTACTGCCTCTTCTAGAAAGACTGGATTTTCTTTAACATAGACTGACATCAGGACGCTAAATTTACGATTTTCAGACACAGTAGTTCTCCAATATATAGATTTTCTTTCACTATTTTATCACAATTTTTCAGACTTTCCTATTTTTATTTGAATCCCAGAAAAAAACTAGTAAATATATTGTCCTTCCTTACTATGATTTCTATCGACTACGTAGCGAATCACGTCAGGTCAACTTGACATCTTTAGGAAAAAAAAAAATTAAAATAAGCTGTTATCAAAATCAGCTTATTGAGGTTCACATGAAAAAACGATCACTCTTTTTTATTCTAGGAATTATCTTAATCGGAGCGGTCTTAAGAGCTCCTTTCACGGCTTTACCAACTGTTTTGGGAGATATTGCCCAAGGTTTAGGTGTGGAAGTTAGTTCACTTGGTGTTTTGACCAGTCTCCCTCTCTTGATGTTTGCCCTCTTCTCCTCTTTTGCGACTCGTTTGGCTCAAAAAATTGGACTCGAGCATCTTTTCACCTATAGTCTTATCGTATTGACCATCGGTTCAGTGATTCGTATCTTTAATCTTCCTCTACTCTATCTAGGGACTTTACTCATCGGAGCAAGTATTGCGATCTTTAACGTGCTCCTTCCTAGCGCCATTCAGGCCAATCACCCACAAAAAATTGGCTTTCTGACAACCATCTATGTAACCTCTATGGGGATTACAACGGCTCTTGCTTCCTATCTCTCTGTACCCATTACTCAAGCAAGCTCTTGGAAAGGCTTGATTCTCTGTTTATCCTTGGCCTGTCTACTAACTTTAGTTGCCTGGCTCCCCAATCATCGTCACAATCATTTTCTAAAAGGAAGTGAGAAAAAACAAAAGAAAGAGAATATCTTAAAAAACAAGGAAGTTTGGGCTATTATTGTATTCGGTGGACTTCAGTCCTTACTCTTCTATACCAGTATGACCTGGTTACCTACCATGGCAATCAGTGCTGGCTTATCTCACACAGATGCCGGTCTTTTAGCTTCGATCTTTTCTCTGACTAGTATCCCCTTCTCGATGACTATTCCAAGTTTAACGACTCGTTTGTCTAATCGTCACCGTCAAATCATGCTGACAGTCATCTCTATCGCTGGATTGCTTGGAATTGCCATGCTCTTATACCCGAGCAAGAGTTTCCTCTACTGGTTAGTAGCGCATCTCTTAATTGGTACTGCCTGTAGCGCTCTTTTCCCTTATCTCATGGTTTGCTTCTCCGTCAAAACTAGCTCGCCTGAAAAGACAGCCCAATTGTCTGGACTTGCCCAGACCGGAGGCTACATTTTGGCAGCTGTCGGGCCAACTCTCTTTGGTTACAGCTTTGACATGTTCCATTCCTGGATCCCAGCTGTATTTGCTCTTCTAGTTATTGATATCATCATGACAATCGCCCTATTTATGGTAGATCGAGCAGATAAAATCCTCTAAAAAGGTTTTAGAATTTACCACAGATAAACACACTTTTCAAGCCAGACTGAGTCTGGTTTTTTTGGATTTTCACAACATTTTACAAAGTATAGATTTACCAAGCATACTACTCTTACTATGCGCAAAAATGATATAATAAAGCTAGGAAAACTTCGGTTAAAATTTATTAGGAGTAGCACTGTTTGGGTACATAAAAGGTTATTACTTTCGTAATTGATAGTTGAAGCGATGCTAAAGTTGAAATTATAAACGTCTACATTTATAATTGTTTTAACACCATTAAGAAATTTTGATTAGATAAAAAATCTCGATTAACCAAGGACCATCGAATCATATAAGGAGAAATTTGTATGCTAGCAAAAGCAGGGGACGTCTATTGTGTTTACAATTTCCATCTAAAAAAATACACAGCTTGTCAGATAACCAAGATAGAAGAGGGGGAGAAAAAGCCGCAGGCTGTCCTACTGTCTTTAGACTGGTCAGGAAAACAACCTCTTAGAGAAGAAGAACTATCTTCTTTGAAGCCACTCTATATAGATTTTATGTACTGGGAAAGAAACTTACATCTCAGTAATGTTGATATTCATGTACCGTCACATTATATTTTTATTGGTAATACAACACCATTAACAACCGAAAGCACAAACACATATGCTATGTTTTGGGGAAATGGTTACGATATTTATAGGCAACTGAAATGGCAAGAAATACCAAAAGAAAAAAGAGATTTATTTAAGAAAGCAGATAAAAGCAAGGAAAAAGTTTCATTTGCAGGAAATGAGTGCCGTATTTCTAAACACAATATCAATGACGAGTGGACGCCTTTTGAAGACGCATTAGAATTAAAAGTCTTCCCTTGTTTATCTAAGTTGGCATTAACCAGATGGCACAAAAATATATATGAGTATTTGCAGTCAACTCCTTTTATTACAGAACTAGTTCTTAAAAATCATGGACAAACAAAACTGGATTTTTCTAAGACATCCATACATCGGCTTTCCATTGATTTGACAGGCGTAGAGGAACTTAGACTAAACGATGATTTGGAGGAGCTAGTCTTATTAGGAGACATGAGCGACAATTGTCAGATACTTGTAAAGGACCATGGAGCCAGCTTACGATTACAACTTGATAGTTCTCTACCTAAGGTGCTGGGATTAAAAGATTTAGGAGCCATCCATTGTTCTAACATCCTTGAAATAGACTTTGCACAAATCTTGAATAACTATCCAAGGCTTAGGGAATTAAGATTGTGGGGGAAACCTGGTCATATTCTTAATTTCCATAAATTATCAGAGTTCAAAGAGTTAGTCAATTTTTCCACTGTTGATTTGTTTGGCTTTACTGCAGAGGATATTCCCAAACCAGAAGATTTACCTCGATTAAGCATGTTTTGGATGAGCAGCTTACCAGAAGAGGCCGCTAAAAGTAGCCAAAAAATATTATAAAAAACAGCAGGACAAGGGACTGAATCTTTGGATAACAAAACCGAGAAAAGCTGAATGGCTAGCCCAAAACCTAGATAATCCATTTCGCTCATGGGATGGACAAGAGAATATTTCAACCGCAAACGCAAAAAAAGCAGCCTCTCTATATAGAAAGACTAGAGCAAGTGTTAGAAAGCTTCTAGAAAACCCCAACGAGGACACTATGAAACACATAGAAGCCCTCATAAGAGAGTATACTCAAGGTTTCAATAAAATGGACAAGCGTAACTGTTTTATTGAAACAATCGAGAGAGAGGATATCTATGATGCCCTGGTCGAGATCTTAGATTTACTACCTGAAGATTTAGGGATGGACAAAGAAAAATTTATAGAAATCTTTGATGAGCTAAAAGATTTTTAAATGAGAAGCCTTTCTAGTTCATTCTTGAAACGGAGATTATCATGACTAACTTTATACAGACTATCACAGTAGAAAATCGGCAGGTCGACAAAGAAAATTACTTTACAATTGGCTACTCTCCAGAGATAGAAAACATCTTTACTGTGTGTTTATATTTCTTGGATTGCTGGTTACGAACGCTATTACGAGTTAGATGACGAAGATTTGGCTCTCTTTGAAAGCAAACGAGAAGAATTTCTCAAAAAATATGAAAAAGAAATCAAGGCTTATCGGACTGAAAGATTGATTGGTTCTGGGGCTCTGAGGGATTACAATTTTAGTTCTTTGCCTGAGAATATCCTAAAAAACTTGGATAGCTATCCTCCATTTAATGGATATGTCTATCAAAACGGCATCCTCTGTGCTAAAATCAAGATTGAAGACAAGTATTTTTATCTTCCGCCCATTTATGATGAGGATTACAGATAAGCATTGCCTCAAAGTAATGCAAAACAGCCTCCAATCTTCTAGTTTTCACTAGAAGATTTTTTATATATAAAATTTTTATACATATTTCTTGACAGCGTTTCCATTTAGATGTATGATGTATGTGTAGAATAATTATATATAAAATTTTTATATACTAAAAAGGAGGTGCCCCATGTATTTTCCGACATCAGCGGCTTTGATTGAATTTCTCATCTTGGCCATTCTAGAACAAGGGGATTCCTATGGTTATGAAATTAGTCAAACCATTAAACTCATTGCCAAAATCAAGGAATCTACCCTCTACCCCATCTTGAAAAAACTGGAAACCAACCGCTATCTAACTACGTACTCTCGCGAATACCAAGGTCGGATGCGGAAATACTATTCCTTAACAGAGATTGGAGAGGAACAACTATTTGTACTCAGAGAAGAGTGGACACTCTACACTGACACTATCAACGGCATCATAGAAGGGAGCGTTCGCCATGACAAGAACTGAATATTTGAATCAGCTTGAAGCCTATCTGATGAAGCTTCCTCAAGCTGATCGCATCGAAGCCATGGACTACTTCAAAGAACTCTTTGATGATGCTGGTCCAGAAGGTGAAGAGGAGCTAATGGCTAGCCTCGGTAGTCCAAAAGAGGCTGCCCATGACATCCTGACTACACTTCTTGATAAAAAAATCAACGAAGAAAATTCCAATAAGAACAACCGACAAGTTTTACAAATCGCAATCCTCGCACTTCTGGCTGCACCTATTGGGATTCCAGTCGGAATTGGTCTTCTCATGGCTATCATCGGGATTTTTATCGCTGCGGTCAGTGTACTTTTAGCCTTCTTTGCTGTATCGGCAGCTGGACTAATCCTAGGAGGCGTTCTCCTATTTGAAAGCTTCTACGTTCTGGCTGAATCGACATCTGCTTTTATGCTGATTTTTGGTGGAGGTTTACTGGCAATCGGAGCTTCATCCCTAGTCTTGCTGGCAACGTCCTATGTGACCCGTTTCTTTGGAATACTAATCCTTCGACTTATTCAGTGGATTCTTAATAGAGGAAAGAGAGGTGAAAGTCATGCGTAAATTAACAAAAGGATTTCTTATCTTTGGTGTTGTTACTAGTATCATCGGTTTTGCCATGATCATCATCGGCATCCAAACCGATGGTGTCAGAAGCCTCCTTGCAATGTCTCAAAATCCAGTCTTTGAAAGCCGAATGGACGAACTCGTTTTCGATCAAGATATCGAAAATCTTAACATCTCACTAACACAACATTCGCTCGTCATTACGGAGTCAAACGATGATAAGATTCACATCCAGTATCATCCAACTATCTCTGAAAAAGAAAATCTTCAACATTCTACCAAAGAAAAAACTCTTGAGATTTCTGACACCAAGTCAACTACACGTCCTTCTGTAGGTTCTAGTATCCAAGGGTATCCTCTTTATCGTAAGCGGAGTTTCTAGTCGCAATGATGAAGTTGTTCTCTCATTACCAAGAGGAAAGGACTTAAAAAATCTTACAGCTCAGGTTGACCATCGTATCCTTTCAATTTCCAATGCAAAAATCAGCAATGCCAAGATTCTGTCAAATGGATATCTCCTTCGTATCACTGATAGCGAGATTAAAAATAGCCAACTGATCACAACTGGAATTGTCAATGTATTTGAAACCAGTCTAACAGATAGCCGCATCCAAGCAGACCATGAACATATCTCTGCTGAGGATATTCAAGTACATGGTAAGGTGGAGCTAGAGTCAAAAAAAGATATGGTCATCAAACTAGCTAAAAAAGAACTTGAGAGAATTAATGTAGAACTTTCTTCTGACCATGGTTCCATCTATCATCGTAGTCGGGAAGGATATAATCCAAACGAGGAAAACAAGGAAGATGAAGAGTTCTCTAATCCTTACAAATCAGAGAAAAAAGATACACAAGATTTACTTGTCGCAAAAGCTGGTCAAGACATCAATCTACCAAAAGAGGTTGTTCGCTCGCCTTCTTATAGACATCATGAATAAAAAGTTACTAATCAAAAAGGAGGTCTCATCATGACTCAAGAATGGTTCGAAAGTGCTGATTTCGAGAAAACAGCCAACAATGAGAAAAAAGATAACCCATCTGACCCAGTCATTCCCCAAGAAGAGTTAAAAGAAAAAGAAGAGTTGCCAGTGGTTGAAGAAAGCCTTCAAGCCAATCCTGAAGAACAAGAAGCTGACCTAGAGAAAGTAGAGAGTGACGAACACGAAGAAATCGTTGCAAAGACAGACAAGTCAGAAGAACCTGTAGAGACTGAAGAACAAGAAGAACTGGCAACAAAGACAGACCAAGCAGAAAAACCAGTTAAGGAAGCACCTCAGCCTAGCAAATCTTTGGAAAGTCCATTTGTCCCAGATCCTGTCCCTACAAAAACTGCAATCTTCAAAGAAGAATTGGCTGATTTTTGGGTCTGGTTACAAGGTGCTCTCAAAGAGCCAACAGCAAGCATTGGTTCAGATAAAAAACATAGTTATAACGCCTTTACGCTCCTAACTATCTTTTCTGCTACAAGTTTTCTCTTTATAGTTTATCACGCCAAACAAGGCTACTATGGTCGTATGGCAAGCATCGATGCTCACTTCATGGAACAATTCCCGTCTCTCAATCTCTTCTCGGTCTTCTCCATCCTAGTAGCGACAAGTCTCTTCTTCTTTTCAATTCTCATGGGTGGATTTGTAGTCAAACGTTTTGTCGACCAGGACAGTGATTGGACATTAGAAAGAGCCTTTCAAGCACATAGCAGACTCTTGACTATCCCAGTTCTCTTGACAGGTATTGCTAGTTTCTTCGCTCTTTTTAATGGTCTACGATTTGCAGTATTGCTTTGCTTGATTAGCATTGGTCTGACTCTCTTGGCCAATCTCTACATCATCTCAAGACCTAGCAAGGGTAGTCAAACCGATCCCTTCTATCGCCTTCTCTTAGCTTTCCTAGTCAACGGTGGTGTTCTATTTCTCTTTTTCCTAGCAGAAATGGCTCTTGTTTTTGACTATCTCCGAATCCTTGCTTTCCTATAAAAAAATCCCAGCTATTTAAGAATAGCTGGGATTTTCTATTTTGTACCAAATCGGAAAAATTCGTCCTAGACTTCACGTAAAAACTATTTGCCTTTTCGTTTGGTTTTTTTGAAAATTCCTGTAATATTTGAAAATGCACTTTTGGCAAAATGTTCCACTTTACCTTCGACCTTCTGAATCGGTTTTGGAAGATAACTCTTGAAAACATCAAATTGAGCATTGAATAATTTGAAGAAAACTTGTATAGTCATCTTCTTTTGCTCGGATGTTAAACGAGTCATATTATTAACAATGTTGATAATCTTCTTCGGAGTATCAATGGTTATGTCTGCAAACTTGTTGATACCTGACTCCAAAAAGACATCAAAGATGACATCTGAAAACTCTTGTTTTTCATTGTTACTCATGGTATCTAACCAACTCGAAATAACCTTGTCGGCATGAATACTTAGCTGAGATTGATTTTCAATTTGGACAAAGTCTATTTGCCCTACCTCCCAAGAGAAAGTATCATGTTGAAGTAACAAAATAGCATTACTCTTGACTACTTTGGCATTCACCGGTGGCTCCAATAAGACACTAACCATCGAATCTTGCGGAATGTATGATGCGATCCTATCTTTTATTCGGAGAAATCCTTCAGACTCCAAAAGAGACTCATGAAGACCTGGAGCATCAAAGGCATAAATGCCTGTAACAGAATTTTGTTTTTCCTCATCTAATTTTGAGCAGGCATAAATTGCAAGATTTCCACCTTTAGAGTGACCAGATACAATATACTCTCCTGGGTACTCTGTCATCCGTTTCTCTAAGTATTGATGGGCTGACTGTTGGGCTGGAACCTCATGCATAAAGGTCATATGGAAGTCTTCTTTCCAACCGATTAGATTTTCGTCTGTCCCTCGAAAAACGACCAGATATTTTTCGTCTTCAAGACGATAGGTGATAGCTGAAAATTGACGCTCAATATTTGAATCGATTTTATTAATAAAATCAAAAGCTTCAATAGTGCCATATCGAGTACTACGTCCTAAAATTCTAAGCAAATCAATTCTAGGTGTAGTGATAACCGATAAAATTTCTCCTTTTTCACCATTAAGTGTCGTATAATACTGCGCTAATTTTTCTAATGTGATTTCACCTTCAGTAATGATCTGATCAAAAGGTAAATAAGCCACTTCTGTCAGCGCTAGAACATCTAAATCTTTAAAAAATACTTTATCAAATGAGTAGGCGTTTAATCCTTGAGCATAATCAATGATGTTACTCATTCTACTCTCCCTATTCTTTTATTTATGTTTTCTTCCTTATCAGAAATGGATTCAAAAATAATACTTAAAGCTAATGACAATACCCAAAACGGAGCAAACCATAACATTGCCAAATTCATCAGAAACATTAGATACTTCCAATTGGTTTTTACAACTAAGGTTGGAAGCAAAAAGCAAAGAAATAGAAAACCACTAGCAAGTGAAAAGAAAATTCCAAAGGATGCTTCCAGAGTATAAATTGGAGAAAGGACGTCGTAAGTATTCAAAATTGGGACAACAAGGGCTAGTACAAGCGCTAATAAGACACTCATCACTAAAACTGCAATGTTCACTATGTTTGAGTGACTTGCTTTACTGTTTAACCAGTTGTTCCATCTCTGTATTCTTGAACGATCTTCCTTCTGCCTTACTTTTCCTGTATCTGTGTAGGTATAATAATTGGGAATATGGGCCCAATAGATTCTTTCAATCATGGTTGCAAAAAAGTTTGAGCGAGATTGGAAAGGTTGTAAAAGCACATTCTTTTGTTGACCCAGATGTCTTTTAAACAAAGGTAAAAAGCGGAAGGGGTCATGTGTCGAATAAAAGTTTATTAAGTTGTCGTCATTCTTTAAAAAGTTAGACTCTTTCAACATTTCTTGACTACGTCTATTGAAGGTCCACCATGGCGAAGTCGCAGAAAATGTCAGACATCTCTCAATACCATTCTCAAAAATATATAAGCGTTGGGCCAGCAATCCTCCCAAAGAGACACCTGAAACTACAAAGCGTTTATAGGGGTATTTCTTTCTTAAGGAATGATAAAAGGCTTTAAGGCTATCATACTGATACAAGTGGACCAAGCCCATACTTCCTAGAGTCGAGCTATAAATCCAGTCTTGAAAAATGGTTTTGAAACTATCTTCATCATTCACTTTCGGGATAAAACGAGCATCCGCACCTGTTTTCCGAAAGAGTTTTTTCCCAATCCCTACATCGGCACCTCTAACAACGATGTAGATGGTATCCTCACCTTCCGTTTCGTACGCAACAGCTTGTAAACCATTTACCCATGAAGCATTTTCATCGATCGAGGAAACTTTTTTTATAACCTTATCATCGAAAACTACACTTCCGTATCGCATTATTTCTGTATTAAACACAATACTTGTTAAGTATACTAATAATCTAGTTTCTTTAATCATTTACCTTATTTATTGTCAAAAAAAAGATAAGTAGTGAGCGGGGTCTCCTCCCGTTTTTTATAACACTACTTATCTTTAAAGATGAATCTACTTATCCTTCGTTTGCTTCTGAACTAGCTGAAGGTACTGTCATTGTAGCAAGGGCGTTATTGATAGCCACCAAGTTTGCTTTCTTAGTCGCATTAATGATAAGGAACCAATCGACAATTGTCCAGATACCAAAAGTCAACCATGCCAAAAGAAGTTTCGCAACTCCTAATCCAATGTGGCCAATGTAAAAACGATCAACACCAAGAGTTCCTAAGAAGATAGAAAGAATCAAAGCTGTTGTAGGGCTTTTTAACGTTTTGCAGCAGCGATAACTTGGTTGGCTTGTGAGTCATCTAGTTGGCTCAAACGCTGACGAAGTGATGGAAGTTGTTCTGATGGAAAGTTTGCAGTATTTGCTGACAAGAATGAATCTGTAAAGTTTGACATAATAATCTCCTCTTTATGTTTTCTTATATTCTAGAGATTTTTTCCCGATTTGTCAAGTTTTCAACAGGTTTCTCACCCGTTCCAACAAGATTTCAATACCTCTATCATATGATAACTTTGATTTACTTCTCTACAGATTTTATGTAGCAATCAATATAAAATCCTGTCAGTGTTTGACAGGATTTTTTAATATACAAAAAGATTAGTCTGCTTGTTCTTCAGTAATTTCTACTGATTCTTCGATAACTTCAGCTGGCTCTGCAACGACTTCTACTTTTTCTTCAATAACTTCTGCTGGTTCTGCAACAACTTCTACTTTTTCTTCAATAACTTCTGCTGGTTCTGCAAGAATTTCTACTTTTTCTTCGATGACTTCTACAGTTTCTGGAGTAGCTGTCATTGTAGCAAGAGCAGTGTTGATAGCTTCCAAGTTTGCTGCTTTTGTAGCGTTCATGATAAGAAAGCAGTCAACAACAATCCAGATCCAAGTAAAGAAAAATGATAATCCGAATGTAATGACAGGTAAAAGCAAAGTAGTCAATAGCTTACCAATTCCTAGACCAGTATGACCGATGTAGAATCGGTCAACCCCAAATGCACCTAAGAAGATAGAAAGGATCAAAGCTGTTGTAGGGTTTTTTACATCTGCAGCAGCAATAACTTGGTTGGCTTGTGAATCGTCTAGTTGTGCCAAGCGTTCACGAAGTGAAGGAAGTTGCTCAGATGGGAAGTTTGCAGTATTTGCTGACAAGAATGAATCTGTAAAGTTTGACATAATAATCTCCTCTTTATGTTTCCTATATTTTAGACATTTTTTTCTTCTTTGTCAAATTCCCTCTGTGTTTTCTATGTTTTTCAAAGTCCTTAGCTAATTCAACTCCAATTAAAATGCTTAGTTCCTTCTCTTTGAGAATGCCTTTATTTTACATTTACCAGTGCTTCAAATGCCTCTCCTGAAACTGGCCCTACCTCTACTTGGTTAGCATCTAAGTCCTGATAAAGTTCTTTTGGAAGAGCTTCTAAGAAGGCTTTGTAATCTAATCTGGCTACTGCTTCATAGTCTTCAGGTTTTGAACCATCTCCAGAGATTTTTACCAAATCAATCTCCCAAACAAGTTCCTTGCCTACCAATTGCTCAACGTAAGGAGCAGGAATCACCGGTTCTTTTGGCAAAATGGTTTTTACTCCCTGAGCTAGGTGATAGACCCCATGAACCTTACCTTCACCATCTGGATAAAATTTAGCGCTAGAAGGAAAAGCATCTGACCCTTGAACCCTCTTAACTAGCTCTTCAAAACGTGCCAAGCCATCTTCTTCTAGGAAACTTTCCAAATCATTCTTATCAAAGTAAATAGGTGATAGAATACCCTGGCAGAAACCTAAACGAGCAGCCTTATCAGCTAGATAGTTCTTAACCGTTTCTTGGAAATAGTTTTCCAAATCAAAGTCTGCCAAGCCTTCAACTGCTTCACCAACCTTGCTAGACAAAGCCCGCAAGAGTCCTTCTACTATCTCCCAGTCAGCTCTTGTAATCAAGTCAGGAATAATTACTTGATAGCCGTTTTGAGAGCCAAGGTAGCGAACTTTAAAGAGAAACTGAGATTTTCCCACAACAGCACACTCGATATACTCAAGACGATTGAGAGGTTGACGAAGGTAAACAGCATCATAACTATGCGACTCTAGGCCTTCTACTAAGCCTAAAATTGATTTAGCTGTAAGAATCTCCTGTTGTCCTAAAATACTTTGTTTATTTGGAATAAAAAATGTCTTCACCATAATGGTCTCCTTTGAAATCGTTTACATATAGTATACACCATTTTCCTGAAAGATGCAGAAACAAATTTAAGATTTTTTAGTCAAAAGCATAGAAAAACAGCCCTTTAGGACTGTTAATGTTTATTATACAACTTCAGAATGGTCTAGGCTCTCACCAATTGCTGCTAGACGCTCGATGACTTGATCTTGTGTCAATTCATGTTCCAAAACATAACGATTACGTGGGTGAACACGGCACTCGTGCGAGCAACCACGAAGATATTTGTCTTCGTTGTCTTCTGATGCCAAGATACGGCGGTTACAGAATGGATTTCCACAGTTGACATAACGTTCACATGGTGTTCCATCAAACCAATCTTTCCCTACAATGGTTGGATTGACATGGTTGACATCGACTGCAATACGTTCGTCAAAGACATACATTTCCCATCCCAAAGTTCCCCTTGAACTTCTGGATCTTTCCCGTAAGTCGCAATTCCTCCATGCAATTGACCGACATCTTTGTAACCTTCACGAACCATCCAGCCAGAGAATTTCTCACAACGGACTCCACCTGTACAGTAAACAACGACACGTTTATCCATAAATTTTTCCTTGTTGTCACGAACCCATTGTGGTAATTCACGGAAGTTGCGGATGTCAGGACGGATAGCTCCACGGAAGTGCCCAAGGTCGTATTCATAGTCATTACGAGTATCAAGGACCACTGTATCTTCATCTAGGAGGGCTTCTTTAAATTCTTTTGGTGACAAGTAAGCACCTGTTGTTTCAAGAGGATTGATGTCGTTATCAAAGTTATTATCCTCTAAACCAAGGTGAACGATTTCCTTTTTGTAGCGAACGAACATCTTCTTGAAGACTTGCTCACTTTCTTCGTCAATCTTGAACCAGAGGTCTTCCATACCTGGAAGGCCGTGAACGTAGTCCATGTATTTTTGCGTTGTTTCGTAGTCACCAGAAACGGTTCCGTTGATCCCTTCATCAGCCACTAGAATACGGCCCTTGAGGCCAATAGACTTACAGAAAGCCAAGTGGTCTGCAGCAAATTGTTCTGCGTTTTCGATAGGAACATATTTATAGTAAAGTAAAACTCGAATATCTTTTGACATGTGCTTCTCTTTTCTAAGATTAAATTATCAGAATTTTTCATTCAACTATACCAGTATACTCTCCCAAGAAAGCGAATGCAATTTATTTGACCGAAAAATAAAAAACAAGACCCATTTTCAGATCTTGTTTCAGCTAAAATATTCGATGAAGAAAAGTTAACAAAAAGATATCCATGGCCTGTCTTGAATAAAATACTAATCATGATGCCAATAAAGACAAGACTGATAAGATTTCAAATCCAGAAAAAATTGCACTGATTTTTAGGAGTAGATGGTATTTTTTCATGTACCTATTACCAATGCTACTTGTAAGGCAAATGCCTGCTTTTTGAATACATATAATTAAGTGTATTTACTCTAAAAAGAATCACCACCCCGTCTGGAAAACTCCAGACAAGGCAGTGATCGCATCTTTTAGGAATGAATACACGAAATCAATCTATCTTAAGATTTTTTGTTTTTCAAGAATTCGTCGTATTGTTTTTGCATTTCATCCAATACTTTTTGGTAAGCACCTTCAGATTTAAGTTTTTCCATCAATTCTGGAATAGCTTTTTCTGGGTCTACAGTACCAGTGTTGATAGCTGTATCGAATTGTTGCATAGTGTTAGTGATAGCTGAGATTTCAGATTTCACGTTGTCAGTGTTGAAGATGAATCCAAGCGCTGGAGATTCTTTTGCAGTTTCCAAGTCTTTCTTAGATTGTGCAATTTGTTCATCTGTAACGTTTTCGTTGATGTAAAGGATCCAGTTGTTACCAGTGTTCCATCCTGACATGTGAGTGTTTCCTTTGTATCCATCAAGGACTTTAACACGGTTTTCTTTACCTGCAACTTTTTCCCAGTTCTTGCCTTCTGGTCCATAAACAAGTCCGTTCAAGAGTTCTGGGTTAGTGTTCAAGAGGTTCAACACTTCCATTGCTTTTTCTTTGTTCTTAGAGTTGTTTGAGATTACAAAGTTTGCAACTTGAGTTGTTTGGTTTTTCTTGATGAAGTTAGTAAATGGTTTGATTTGGATGTCTCTGTTAGCAACACGAGAAAGCAAGCTGCTACCGTAGTCAGCTGGTCCTACTGTTTCTTCACGAACAAACCAAGTATCTTGAGTAAGGTCATATGAAGTTTCACTTGTTGCTACGTCTTTTGGAATGTATCCTGCTTCATAGTATTTGTGAAGAGTCTTCAAGTGTTCTACGAAACGAGGAACTTCGTAACGGTTTACGATCTTAGTAGTGTCACCTTCAAGGTCGATAACGAATGGAAGACCATTTGCAACTGGGTAGTCAAAGTTTTCTGATGGGATAAAGTTTTTACCAACAGCGAATGGCATTACATCTGGAGCTTTTTCTTTGATTTGTTTCAATACTGGTTCAAGTGTTTCGTATGAAGTTACACCTGAGATATCGATTCCATATTTTTCAAGAAGTGGGCCGTTGAAAGCAAAGTTTTGTGAAGATGCAACGTTAGCTGCAACTGGAACAGAATAAATCTTACCGTTTACAGTGTTACCTTTGATGTAAGCTGGGTCAAGCGCTTTGTAAAGCTCAGCTCCTTCTTTCTTGTACAATTCTGTCAAGTCAGCATAAGCACCTTTTTGAGCGTTTACAACGTAGTTATCTGCAAATGCGATATCATAGTTTTCACCTGATGAAGTGATAACTGACATTTTCTTACCGTAGTCACCCCATCCAAGGTATTGGATATCTAATTTAGCACCAACTTTTTCTCCGATGATTTTGTTTGCATTTTCTAGCAATTCATCCAAGTTATCTGGTTTGTCACCGATTTGGTACATTTTGATAACAGTTTTGTCACCTGATGACGATGATGATTCAGCAGCTTTTTGGTTGTTTCCTTTAAGGTTACCACAAGCTGCAAGTCCAGCAGCCAAAGCTAGAAGGCTAGCTGAAGTAAAAGCATATTTTTTCCAGTTTTTCATGATAAAAACTCCTTTTTTTATTTTTAAATTTAAAACAATTTTAGTGACCTACTTTTCAACTAAGAAAAGTTAGATTGGGTAGAGAAAACTTGTTTCTCAGTGTCTCTTATTCTTTAACACCACCGATAGTTAAACCTTTTACAAAGTAGCGTTGGAAGAATGGATAGAGAATCGCAATTGGAACAGTCGCAACAACGACCATGGCCATACGACCTGTTTCTTTTGGTAAGGCAACAGCAAGTTGTCCTGACATACCAACTGACTTAGCAATGTAATCCATGTTGTTTTGAATTTGCATCAGCAAATATTGCAATGGATACAAGTTATCACTCTTGATGTAAAGTAGGGCATTGAACCAGTCGTTCCAGAATCCAAGTGCTGTCAAAAGTGTGATAGTCGCAATCCCTGGAAGAGAGAGTGGTAAACAGATTTGGAAGAAGATCCGCGCCTCGCTAGCACCATCGATACGAGCTGATTCGAGAATTGCTTCTGGAATGGTTTTCTTGAAGAAGGAACGCATCAACATGATGTTGAAAGGTGATAGAAGCATCGGAACAATCAAGGCCCAAATAGTATCACCAAGGTGAAGCAATTGAGTTACCACGATATAGCCTGGTACCAAACCAGCATTGAACAACATACTAAGAAGAGCGAAAACTGTAAAGAATTTACGATACTTAAATGTTGTACGAGAGATGGCGTAAGCGTATGTTGTTGTGATAAAGACGTTTGTCAATGTACCGACAACTGTTACAAAGGCTGAGATAAAGAGCGCTTGTAAAAATTTTTGTCTTTAAACTGAGCCAAAAAAACTCAAAACCATCTAATCCAAACTGTGATGGGAAAAAGCTATATCCATATTGAACAATACTCTTTTCATCTGTAATTGAGATAATGATGACAAAGATGAAAGGCAAGATACAAGAGAAGGCCAGCAAACCAGATATGATACTAAAGAAGATATCTGCTTTCTTGCTGAAGGAGTGTATGCCAACATTATCAATTTTTTCTTTTTGAATTTTTTTTGCCATATGCTCCTCCTTTCTAGAATAGTGCTGAGTTAGGATCAACACGTCTTGCAAGTAAGTTTGATAGGATAACGAGAATCAAACCGACGACTGACTGGTAGAGACCGGCTGCTGAAGCCATACCGATATCTGCTGTCTGAGTCAATCCGTTAAAGACATAGACGTCCAATACATTTGTTACACTATAGAGCTGACCTGCGTTGTGAGGGATTTGGTAGAAGAGACCGAAGTCTGCACGGAAGATGTTTCCGACTGCAAGGATGGTCAATACTGTCACAAGCGGTGTCAACTGAGGGATGGTTACGTTACGGATACGTTGCCATTTGCTAGCACCGTCCACTGTCGCTGCTTCATAGTAAGTTGGATCAATACCCATGATGGTAGCGTAGTACATAACACTACTGTATCCAAAGCCTTTCCAGATACCTAGGAAGAGGAGAAGATAAGGCCAGATACTGACGTCAGCGTAGAAGTTAATCCCCTTCATGCCAAGGGCTTCTAAGGTGTGGTTGATAAGCCCTTTATCGATGTTTAGGAAAGCATCTGTAAAGAAACTGATGATAACCCAAGATAGGAAGTAAGGGAACAACATAGATGTTTGGTAGATTTTAACCATTTGCTTAGAGCGAAGTTCACTAAGGATAATGGCAATACCAACTGATACAATTAAACCGATAAAGATAAATCCAAGGTTGTAAAGGACAGTGTTTCGAGTGATGACAAAGGCATCCTTGGAACTAAACAAGAATTTAAAGTTATCTAGTCCGACCCATCTACTATTTATAATACTGTGGACGAATCCTTCACCAGTCATATGGTAGTCTTTGAAGGCAACCACATTCCCAAAAACTGGAATGTAGAAGAATAAAATCAACCAAATTGTTCCTGGTAAAACCATTAAGAGAAAAATCCAATTATCTCTTAAAGTTTTTTTGAAAAACTTATTCATAATTTCCTCCCTTTTTATTTTTCTAAAACTTCATAATCTCACATTTTTAGTCTTGATAACGTTTACAAAAATAGTATACTCTTATTTTTAGGACAGTTTAAACTACAAATTATAGAAAAAACTCCACAAATTATTTTATGTGGAGAACTTTTTTATATAAGAATAGGTTTCACGGGAAACACTCTGCCTGAATAGAGTTTTTCTAGGTCGTATAAATAGTCGAAGCTGTCGCAATAGTATGCCACTGATTAGCCGTTGTAGCTGCGAAGTCCTTATCTGCGTAAAAGTCAGTAAATGGAAGAATTTCAACTTCTAATTCTTCGATGCGGTCAATTTGACCAGCCAAATAAGCCTCGATACGGCTTTCTGCTCGCTTAATTCGTTGCAAGAGTCCACCCATACGAATATCTACTGTATCCAAACCAAAGACCTTGTTTTCTTTCAACCATTGCTGGCTAAAGAGCTTGTGGAAGGTTTCAATCTGGCTTCTTAATTTTGGTAATTCTTCCCTAGCAATTTGTTGCAAGCTCTCTTTATCACCTGCTTGATAGGCTTGACGAATGCGTCGTCCCACATCAACCTTGCTACTTAAAATAGCATTCAACTGAGCCTGGGTCTCAAAGAGATAAGTATAGATGCCTGCTTTTTCTTTAATGTCAGACAAAATCTCAGCTGCCTGGGCAAAGTGAGGTTTGTCCTGTTCAGGTGTCATGTGCTTGTCAAGAATTGGGCAGAGAACATCCTGATAAAATACATAGCGGTTGGGGTTGATACCATGTATATTACCTGGTAGGTCTGGTAAGAGGTTGGCTAGATCCAGCTGCATGAAGTCCTCAACGGATAGACCTGTATTGGTCTTGAAATGGGCAGATAGACGTTCTAAATCATTGCGGTAGCTGAGTTCCGCCCAGATCTGTAAGCTTGGCAGAATAGAGAACTGGGCTGTTTCTCCACCATTATCTGCCCAGCCAGTCACGATGACTTCCCTAATCTGGTTGGCACGGCAGGCTTTATTGGCTTCAATAGCTACTAAGCGGCTAAATTGGTTGTGGGGTGTAAAACCAATCCATTTCCAAGCACCACCTGCAAAGGCGATATCTTGGCTAATCTTGTGGTGATTATTAAAGTTACGGTTGTATTTCCTCGCTATCCTGATAATAATCCCAGTAAACCAAGGTCACACGGTCTTTGAGACGGTCAAGATAAACACGAGTTTCTTCTGGAATTTCGACATCACGGTCGTACTGGCCATCTGCTGACATGAGTTTGAAGAACATATCGCTCCACATCTGGCAGTGGAAACCATACTTGTCTGCAATATCCAGCACGCGCTCCAAATGTTGACACATGAGGAGGCTACGGTCCACAACACCGTTTAAGATGAGATAACGTCCCAAACCAACCAAGTGAGCTTCGTCCATCCCGATATTGACCTTGCGTGTTTGTAGTTTAGACAAAGTAGCAAACATGCCGTCGATTAGGTCGTAAACTTTTTCTTCGCCAATGAGGAGAATGTCCTCTACATCACGAAGTTGCTGGACTTCTTTAACACCCCACTTGACAAAGGCTGATAAGTGGGCCAAGGTCTGGATACAAGGAACAAAAGTCATGTCAAACTGCTGGGCATAGGCTTCGATTTCCTGTAATTCTTCAGCTGAATAAGCCCCACGGAAATAGCCAAAGTAAGGTTGTCCCTCAATCTGATAGGTGTCTTCCATGTAGAGCTCAAAGGTTGAATAACCCATGAGAGCCAAGACTTCAATCATCTGCTTGGCAGATGCAACATTTAGAACCGCATTTCGTGAACAATCCGCCATGTAGGCTAAATCTTCATAAGCTGCTTGCTCCTCAATCTCCACCTTATCACCTTCTGCTAATGCTGTTGCGAGAACAGACAAGGCGCGATAGAGTTGGTGAGGTTTGCGATAAGTCAATTGATATTCTCCGCCCTCACCCTTGATAGAGATAGAAGCTTGGTCAGATTGAGCGACTGCCACCTCTACATCTGATAGAGAAATGTGACTTTTTAATACTTCGATAGCTTGCGCTTGTTTGGAACTAAGTCCTGTAAAACTTACCATTGGTTTTCCTCCTGTAACCAGTTGACAAGGGCACCGTAGAGATTGGCATCTGCATGATAGGTGCAAGCTTGAATGACTGGCGCAATTGTATATTCTTCATATCTTTCCACAAAGGTGTCTACTGCTTTTTTTGCACACCTTTGATAAAATCTGGGTTTTGACTGATAGAGCCACCTAGGCTAATGACATCTGGGTCGATTAGATACTGGATATTGAGTAATCCTTGAGCTAGGTTACGATTCATGCGCTCAATGGCTTCTTGGCAAAGGGCATTGCCTGCTGAAGCCTCTTGATAAACCTTACGGCCATCCCAATCGGTTTGACCAGATTTTTCGATGACATAGCGAACCATGTTTCCTGTAGAAGCTAGTTGTGACCAGTTATTGAGTTTTTCTGCTGGTTCGATAGTTGTCATGTAACCAAACTCTCCACCCAAGCCATGGCGACCACGGTGAATTTTGCCATTGATAATCATGGCTCCACCGATCCCTGTACCAATAACGACACAGGCTGCATTTTCAATCTCAGGATGAGCTAGCAGTTCACTAAGTCCAACACAGTTGGCATCATTTTCTAGATGGACAGGGAGTTGGTGATGAGCAAGGGTCTCATACCATGAAAAACCATGGATATAAGGAATTGCACTAATCCCCTCAATCACACCTGTTTCTTGATTGACCGCTCCTGGAACACTCATAGCAATCCCACGATAGTCCTGTTCTGACAAGCGTTGGTCCAACCAAGCCAACAAATCTTCTAGAGTTTCTGGAGTTGGGGTGCTGGTCTTATCTAAAATCTTTCCATCAGGAGTTAGACTAGCAAACTTAATGCCAGTCCCTCCGATATCAATCGTTGCAATGGTCATTGCTTTCACCTGCAAAAAGGAGCGAATCAGCAGTTGGTTCTTACTTTTTCGCTCCTCCTTTCTTTTTATGTTTACTTTTTGAAATTAAATTTCTTCTTTTTGAATGAGTTCTGTACGAATTTCCTGTGGTGCCAATAGTCCTGAATGGACTGGGTATGGGCGTTCCAACAAGTCAAGAATGGTTTGTTGTTTTTCAGACACACGGATATTTTCTTGACTCATGTTGTAGTAGCGAAGGACATAACCTTCTTCATTCTCAGCCACCTTAAAGGCTGTTGGGCAGACTTGTGGCAAGTTCAGGGCCAGATGGTTAAAGAGACTTCCCGTTGCTGCAACGCTACCCTCTTGTTTTGCAACTTGAAGAGCTGTAAATGGCACCTGGAAGGCTTTGGCACGACGGAAAGCTGAGAAGCGTTCCCCTGCTTGGTGACATTCTACTGCAAATTCAACTTCGATAGCTCGCAAGCACTGGGCCTCTGGCGTTGGGAAGTAGCCCCAGTCACCGAGTTCGCCTGAAGCACGAAGAAGGGTTACAGCCATGGTATCGTCTCCAAGGATTTCGTATTCGTGCAATCCTTTATTGGATACGGTCACTCCTTTTACATCATCATACAAGCTGACAAAGGCTTGTTGGTGTTGTGGATTTCAGGATTTTCCCAAGAAGCTGCTGGTTTATTTGGTCTTGTCACAACTTCATAGATGCTTTCAGAATCATTGCTTGGACGAGTGTTATGAGTTTTCACCAAGAGACGGATGCGGTGATCCTTGGCTGTGTTGGTAAAGCGAGTTTTAAAGCGAATCTGTGGATTGTCCACAAAGACGGTCATCTCAGTTTCAAGAGGAATGGTTGTCAACTTTTCTGAACGACCTGCATCTCGTTTCATGAACTCGATGATGCCTCTTTGTTCTGCATCCAATTTTTCATCTGCACTGACTGGAATAGTCAAGTCATGTTTGAGCAATACCTTAGCATAACGAGCATTGTTTTCTAAGACTTCATAACCTTTCAGTTGAGCATAAATTGGCTCAGTTCCTTTCGGCTGGAAGTAAATGTACTCGTTACCAATATCTCCACGGTCCTCGAATTGGATGAAATCTTCGTAAGCTTCATTAGTAGTCTTGTCGTAGAGTGTAATTCCTTCATCTACACTCACTGTTACGAATGGTGTATCAATGACTCCATTTTGATAAATACCATCACGGTGATTTACTTGACCTTCGACCAATTGGAAGCTTGCCCAAGAAAGAGCTGCTAGGTGAACTGGAAGTGTCACGCGCACTTGGCGTGCAATATATGGTTGGCGGAATTTATCCTTAGGCAAAGTATAGCCAAAACTTGCTCCTAAGTCTTCAATTTTAGCTTCGACCACACGGCCATCCAAATCTTTTACATGGTAGGTTGGCAAGGTCACGGCTGCCATCTTCTTGTAACCTTCAGTCGGATGCAATTCTTTAAAATCACAAGTCACAACATCCACTACAACACTAACCGTATCAACCTTGTCATGTAAAGCTGTGTTGACAACGGTAAAGAGGTGGTCGCTTTGCGCATTTTGAGTAGCTAATTTACCCTTCCATTCGTTGAGAAGGTTAGTCTTAACAAAATTCCCGACTTGATTAACCTTTGCAAAACGAGTTTCCATTTCACGGTGAACTTCGTCAATACTACAACCACAGATACTATCGTGCGGTGCATTTTGCAGAAGTACTTTCCAAGCATAGGTCAATTGATCCTTGTGGTTGTGTCCTCCAGTGATGATGGTCAAAGGTTCCACGACCTGCTCTAACAAGTTGCTATTCTCTTGGAAGGCTTGTTTGAGGTAAATACGGGAAGAAGATGTGTTGGCAAGAGTATACCAACCATCCGTTTCCTGACTGGTTAACTCACCTGTGACCGTTGATAATTGTTCAGGAAGGGCACTTTCCAGTGCTTGGACATATTCGTCAAAGGAGCTATGAATAAAGGTCACGTCAGGGAAGAGTTCGTTTGCCACACGAATGGCTTCGCTCAGATTTCTCTGAACAGGTTGGTGGTCACAGCCGTTCATCATTAACCATTGGTTGGTCGATGCATAATCACGGACGTCTGCTAATTTTTGCTTCCAGAAAGTCAAAGCCTCGTCTTTATCCACTGGAATTTCATTCCCGTTACTGTACCAGTTAGCAAAGAGAATACCGAGGACACGACTTCCATCCGCACCTTGCCAGTACATCTCAGAAAATTGAGAGGTAAACTGTTCATCTTCAAGGACTTGATTGTCAAATCCGATTGGCTTGACACCGCGACCAAAGGCTGCTACGTGAATACCTGATTTGAAGGATTTGAGGAGCCTGCCCCATATTTCCAAAAGTATCTGGGAAATAACCAATTTGAGTAGATTTGCCCCATTTGGCACATTCCGCTTGTCCAATCAAGGTATTGCGGACGTTAGCTTCACTGGAAATCAAGTAATCATCCTGCAAGATATAGAAAGGCCCAATCTTCAATTTGCCTTCGTCGATATAACGCTGCACCTTGTCACGGTTTTCAGGGCGAATTTCTAAATAGTCATCGAGGACAATGGTTTGTCCATCTAGGTGGAAGCTCTTGAACTCAGGATCATTTTCAAAAAGATCAAACAGATTGTCAAAAAGTTCCACCAATTGCATACGGTGACTTTCAAAAGGTAGATACCACTCACGATCCCAGTGACTGTGAGAGATGATATGTACAACAACATTTTCCATGAGTAAAACCTCATTCTAACTTAAATTTAAAAATATATTTGTGATTCTTTCCTAGAATCAGTTGAGCGAAAACGTGCTCCTTATACTCAATGAAAATCAAAGAGCAAACTAGGAAGCTAGCCGCAGGCTGCTCAAAGCACTGCTTTGAGGTTGTGGATAAACTGACGAAGTCAGTAACCATACCTACGGCAAGGTGAAGCTGACGTGGTTTGAATTTGATTTTCGAAGAGTATTAGCGAATATCTAGGTAATCCAAGACCAATTCGCAGAACATCATGTTGGCCCATGAGAACCATTCACGAGAGTAGAGAGTCGGATCATCTACGTGGAAGCTTTCGTGCATAACACCTGTTCCGCCATCACATGCAACTAGTTGGTCTAGCAAGTATTTTTTCTCAGCTTTATCTGTAGCTGTTAAGCCTTGAATTGATAGGGCAATCGGCCAGACATAACGATAGAAGGTATGAGAACTTCCGAGACCGCTAGCGTATTCTCCTTGGTAGAAGTAGGGATTTTCAGGGCTGAGAATGGTGCGACGAGTTGCTTGATAGACTTCGTCATTGACATCACAGTAACCAAGATATGGAGCAGCTAACAAACTTGGTACGTTAGGATCGTCCATGATGCTAGCATTTCCTAGACCATCCACTTCAAAGGCATAGATCTTCTCGCTCTTGCTGTTAGTCGTGTAGGCGTAATTTTCGATCCCTTCTTGGATCTCAGCTTGGAGACGTTTGGCATCAGCAATGATGCTTTCACTATCAGCTAGACTCAATGTAGCAAAGATTTCTTGGACATATCCCAAAACAACTACCGCAAACATATTTGATGGAATCAAGTAGCTATACTGACAGCAGTCATCACTCGGACGAAAGGCTGACCAGGTCATTCCTGTCACGGCAAAGTCAGGACCAAAACCATCATTTACCAAAGTGTCTTCCTTACGATCAGTATCACGAACAAAGCGATAAGGAGAGTTCTTGTGATCTTGCTCCACCGTCCAAAGATGGAGAATCTCCTTGGTCGCCGTAACAAAAGTCTCATCAAACTGGCTAGTCTCACCAGTTTCCTTCCAAAGAAGGTAAGCCAATTGCAAGGGATAGCAAAGCGAATCTACTTCATACTTGCGTTCCCAAATCCAGCCATTGAGGTCTGTATGGTCTGTCTCGTGGTGACCCTTCCAGTTTTCCTCAATATTAAAAGAGTTTGCATAAGGATCCTTGAGGATCAACGTCATCTGACGTTTGACCAAACCTGCAATGGTCTGACGTAAACGAGGATCTCTTTTTGCCACATGAAGGTATGGTCTAAGCTGAGCAGTCGAGTCCCGAAGCCACATAGCTGGGATATCCCCAGTTAGTACAAAAGTTGAGCCGTCTTCTAAAAATTTCAACTGTATTGTCTAAAGTGTCTGTATAGCAACGCTCAAAGACATCCACCCATTCAGGATGATCTTTAGCACGCTCCGCTACCTCATCTAGCCACTCTCTGACAATTTCTTTAGAATAAACCATAAACTATTTTTGCCTCTTTCAAACAGATTTTCATTTTCAGTATATAGCTTTTTAGCCCAGAAAATATATACACAAATGTTAGTCATTATTCTACAAAATTGTTATATTTTGAAAGTCGTTTTCTAAAAAGTCTCCTTTTTTTCTGATATAATGTAGAAAACTACTGAAGGAAATCACTATGCAACCTATACTTGAAACCATTGATACGCGTTTTGGAACAGCTAGTAAACATGCATTTTCACGAGGCAATACACTACCATACACTGGAGTGCCTTTTTGGGATGAATTACTTTGTTCCACAAACGAGTGACCAGGAAGGATCTTGGTTTTTTGATCCCCATCTTCCCATATTTCAGGGCATTCGACTAACCCATCAGCCTAGCCCTTGGATTGGTGATTATTCTTGGTTGCTACTGACTCCTGTTACAGGAGAAATCAGTGGCGACACCCTCTTCCATCGTCAGTCTTCTTATAACCTTGATCGTGCTATTTTCAATCCTCATTTTCTAAAGATTTTTTCTGAACGTTATCAGATTGAAACCCAACTCACACCTACTTGCTATGGGGCTTCTATTCAACTAAGACAGATACAAGGCAAGAAGATTTCACTCTATCTGCATGCAGCTGATGATTTATCATTAGAGCAAGTAGATGAGCGTACTGTCAGCCTTGGTCAAAGCGGATTAACCGAAACCAACAAAAGTCCCCTCGTCATGTTTACTGCTCTCGCATTCTCTACGGATATTCTATCTATCAATCAAGTGGGGCAAAACTGGCGTATCGACTTGGCTGGAGCAGAAGCTCTAGTTCAACTAGCCACTTCATTTATTTCCAAAGAACAAGCTTTCTTTAATCTGCCTAGAAAAGACTTTGAAGAAACGAAATCAGAGGCTAAAGCAAGTTGGGAAAACCTTCTAGGTCGTTTTGATGTCGTGGAAACCGGCCCTGTAGACCGAACATTTTTTGATCACTGTCTTTATAGACTCTTTCTTTTCCCACAAACCTTCTATGAGGTAAATGAACAAGGCGAGACTATTCATATAGACCTTGCTTCAGGGACTATCAAACCAGGGCTACTCTTTACCAACAATGGTTTTTGGGATACCTTCCGCACTTCATTCCCTCTCTTTGCCTTGATTATTCCAGAGCACTATCGTCAGTTTCTTGAAGGTTTCCTCAATAGCTATCGAGATATCGGGTATCTCCCTAAGTGGCTTGCCCCTGACGAAAGAGGAATGATGCCTGGCACCTTGATTGATGGCCTTCTTGCAGATAGTGCCTGCAAGGATATGGCACCTGAGTTTGAAGAAGAATTTCTCAAAGCCATGATTGAAACTGCTACTAAGGCAGATCCAAAAGCTATCAACGGGCGACACGGCCTAAGCCAATACCAAGAACTGGGCTATTTATCTACAGACTACCACGAAAGTGTCAGTCATACGCTAGATTATGCCTACAGCGATTTTTGTATCTCTACTTGTGCAACAAAATTAGGTCAAGAAGAGCTAGCACAAACCTATGCACAATATGCTAAGAATTATCAGAATCTATTTGACTCTGAGACAGGTTACATGAGGGCGCGTGATGTAGATGGGAACTTCCATCCTGACTTTTCTCCCTACAGTTGGGGTCGTGACTACGCTGAGTGTTCAGCTATTCAAGCCAGTCTCGGTGTCCTACACGATATTTCTGGACTTAGCCAACTAATGGGTGGAAAAGAAGCCTTTAGCAACTATCTTTTGAAAGCTTGTCAAAGTCTCCCACTTTTTGAAACGACGGGCTATGGATATGAAATTCATGAGATGAGCGAGATGGCAACAGCGCCATTTGGTCAACTAGCCATTTCAAACCAGCCAAGCTTCCACATCCCTTATCTTTTCCGCTACAGTAGTTATCCCCAATATACTAGTCTCTTAATCAAGACCCTCCGTCAAAAAGCCTTCCGAGCTAGCTGGGATGCTTATCCGGGCGATGAGGATAATGGTAGTCTTTCGGCTTGGTATGTCTGGTCTGCTCTCGGACTTTACCCAACCTGCCCAGGGAAAGCAAGCTATGATCTTGGAATTCCACTCTTTGACCACCTTCGTATCTATCTGACAGAAATATCAGTGGTTGGATGTTCGTACGCAACAAAATTATGAACACTTCCACTTTGTCCAAGACTGTCAACTGGACGGGAAAGAAAAACAAAGCATCAGCCATCAGGAACTGCTCAATGCCAAGACTCTCGACTTTACCCTCGGATGGTTACCGAAGCATTAATAACCTACCCCCTTTGTCAGACGCAAAGGGGTCTTCTTATCCATATAAAGTTATCCACAAACTGTGAATAACCTTCAACTTTTTTTCGGAAAAGATTTTCAAGTTTTTCCAAAATATCTTTCCAATCCAAGTTCATAGGATTTACAATAGAAAAAAGTCTATAAACCTTGTCCTAACAAGGTTCATAAAAGATTGATTTGTTTCCTAAGATATAAATTTCGTCTCTCTTTTTACTATTAAAATTATAAAGAGACAGCTGTTGTTTTCACCTTGAGTTATCCACAGGCTGTGGATAATCTTTTTCTAAACCAACAAGCCCTATTCCCTATCTGTTAGCTATCTTTTACTTTTTTTATAGTAATTTCCAAATTTTGTTAGGCGCTTTCAAAAAATCATGATATACTGAAATTATCAGAAAAGGAGACATTATGAAAAAAGATCAACACCAACTTAATTGGCTGATGGTTTCTCTGATTGCTTTCAACATGGTTTGGGGGCTAGGAAACGTCGTCAACAACTACTCTCAACAGGGAATTTCAGTAGTCGTATCTTGGGTTTTAATCCTCGCACTCTACTTTATCCCATATTCACTCATCGTTGGACAACTAGGTTCTACCTTCAAGGAAAGCGGAAGCGGTGTTAGTGACTGGGTTGAAAAAACATCAACCAAACGTCTCGCCTACTTTGCCGCTTGGACCTACTGGGTTGTGCATATCCCTTACCTCGCACAAAAACCTCAAGGAATTCTAATTCCGCTTGGTTGGGCCTTACAAGGTAACGGACAATTTCTTAAACAAATCGACATCCACTGGATCGTTATTCTCTGCTTGCTAATTTTTGGACTTTTCCTCTACCTTTCTACAAAAGGATTGGCAACTCTAAAAGTCATTGGTAGCTTGGCAGGAAGTGCTATGTTGGTTATGTCTCTACTCTTCGTGCTTTTGGCTGTCGGTCTGCCTTTCATTAAACCAGACATCCAGTTTGCGACACCACACATGGATCAACTAAGCACCTACATTCCAAACTTTGATTTTTCTTATTTTACAACAATCTCACTACTAGTCTTTGCAGTTGGTGGTTGTGAAAAAATTTCCCCATATGTCAATCAAACCCGCAACCCTGCAAAAGAATTTCCAAAAGGTATGATTGTAATGGCCATCATGGTCGGTCTCTCTGCTATCCTCGGATCAGTTGCAATGGGAATGCTATTTGATGGCAATAATATCCCTGAAGACCTCATGCGTAATGGTGCTTATCAAGCCTTCCAAATGTTAGGAAATTCTTGGGGAGTTGGAAACCTCTTTGTCGTGATCTACGCTCTTACAAATATGGTCGGACAAATCGCGGCGCTTGCTTTCTCTATTGACGCACCATTACAAATCCTTCTCAATAACGCTGATGAAAACTACATCCCAAGCTGGCTTCGAAAACGTACTGAAAAAGGTGTCCTCATTAACGGCTACCTCCTTACAGGCGTCCTCGTTAGTCTCATCATCATCCTTCCAATTTTTGGTATTCAAGAAATTGATGGACTTGTAAAATGGATGACCAACCTCAATTCTATCGTGATGCCGATGCGTTACCTCTGGGTATTCCTTGCCTATATGATGCTCAATCGCGCTTGGAAGACATACAAAAATGCCGAATACAAGTTTGTGAACAATCCTAAACTTGGCTTTATTATCGGTACTTGGTGCTTCCTCTTTACAGCCTTTGCTTGTATCCTAGGTATGGTTCCAAAAATTAGCTATGCTGAAAATCCAACTGCTTGGCAATTCTCTCTTCTTACAAACATCTTAACACCAATTATTCTGATTGGATTAGGTGTGATTCTACCAGTACTTGCCAAAAAAGAACAAAAGAAACAAAGCAAATAAATTCTACTATTAGCTAGATAGTTTCGCTTTTGTCTTTTCCTGAAAGAAAAATCCCCTTTGAACCATATTGTTCAAGGGGATTTTTTTGTTTGATAATCTATTTTCTACTTAGCTTCGTACCAAGTTACACCTTCATTTTCGTCAGCAATCAGTGGCACACTGAGTTGAATGGCTTCTTCCATAGTTTGTTTGACAAGATTTTTAATAACTATCAATTCTGACTTAGGCACCTCAAGTACAATTTCATCGTGTACTTGTAACAGCATCTTAGTCTGATAACCACCTGCTACCAAGGCTTTATCTAACTGAATCATAGCGATTTTGAGAATATCTGCAGCCGAACCTTGGATAGGTGAGTTGATAGCTGTACGTTCCGCAAAACCACGAATGTTAAAGTTACGCGAATTGATATCTGGCAACTCACGACGACGTTTGAAGAGAGTCTCTACATAACCCTTATCACGCGCCTCACGAACGACTTCATCCATGTAATTTTTGATACCTGGGAAGCGTTCAAAGTAAGTGTCGATGTATGCCTTAGCCTCTTTACGGCTGATACCTAGGTTATTGGATAAACCAAAGTCTGAAATTCCGTAAACCACTCCAAAGTTGACAGCCTTGGCATTGCGACGGTCATTCGGAGTCACATCCTCAGGACGTTCAATTCCAAAGACACGCATGGCTGTCGAGGTATGAATATCAGCTCCCTCTTGGAAGGCCTTGATTAAGTGCTCATCTTTAGAGATATGCGCCAAAACTCGCAACTCAATCTGTGAATAGTCAGAGCTGAGAAGGACACTATCCTCCCACTCTGGCACGAAAGCCTTACGAATGAGGCGACCTTGTTCCAAGCGAACAGGAATATTTTGCAAGTTTGGATCCACACTAGACAGACGCCCTGTCTGAGTCAAATCTTGAACATAGCGCGTGTGGATCTTGCCATCCGCTAAAATCCAGTCCTGTAAACCAATCACATAAGTGGATTGAATTTTAGCAATCTGACGATAATCTAAAATTTTCTTGACGATTGGGGCAATAGGAGCTAGGCGCTCTAACACATCCACTGCTGTTGAGTAACCTGTCTTGGTTTTCTTGGTGTATTCTATAGGGAGACCTAGCTTTTCAAAAAGCAATTCGCCCAAGTTGTTTAGGCGAGTTGATGTTAAACTCCTCACCAGCCAGTTCATAAATCTCTTGCGTCAGCTTTTCAATGACAAGCTCATTTTCAGCTTGCATCTCGAGTAGAGTTTCTTTTTTAACCTTGATTCCCAGCGATTTCCATCTTAGCAAGAACAAAGGGCCAGAGGTTGCTCCATGTCATAGAGGAGGTCTAATTGTCCATTTTCACTTAACTTTTTTTCAAGTAAAACAGGCTCTGTCTCAACCAGCACAGCAACCTTACGAGCCAAGTGCTCCAAGAAGGTTTCTCTCTCAGGGATAGCTTTCTTGACACCCTTACCATAGAAGGTTTCATCATCGACTAGGTAAGTTTGACCATAAAGACTAGCAATGGTTGAAATTTCATTATTCTCTACAGTAGAGAGAAGGTATTTAGCCAAGCGACTGTCAAAAGCAGGAGCCTGCAAGTCCAAACCAAAGCGATTTAAGAGAACTTTAGCTTTCTTAAAAGTCATATACTTTCAGAGGTGTTTTTTCTAGAAAATCCTTAAGAATCGGATCCTGCAGAAGTTCCAGCTTATCTGTAGCATAGAGCTTGTCTCCACAAGACCAAGCAAAACCAACCAAATCATCTGTATGGTAGTTTTCACCAAAAAGTTCAAAGTGAAAGATAGAGTCGGCACTCAGCATATCTTCACTCACTTTGTCCACCATGGTGAAATTCAAAGTCTCAGATTGATTCGCCTGAGAAGCATTCAAGGCTTGTTTGAGCTGTTTAAAGCCCATCTCATCGTAGAATTTCCCAAGGTTTTCCACATTTGGTCCACTATAGATCAAATCATCTAGACCTATCTCGATTGGCGCTTTCGTGTCGATGGTAGCTAGTGTTTTAGACAGAAAGGCTTGTTCCTTGTCATTGACAAGATTTTCCTTCATCTTGGAAGCCTTCATGCCATCGATATTTTTCATAAATACCTTCCAGCGAGCCGTGTTCTAACAAGAGCTTGATCCCAGTCTTTTTCACCAATCTTAGTGACACCAGGGATATTATCAGACTTATCCCCCATGAGTGCCTTAAGATCAATAAACTGAGCTGGGGTAATCCCCATCTTTTCCATGAGATATTCTGGGGTAAAGGCCTCAAACTCGGCGACACCTTTCTTAGAAATCTCAACCACTGTATGCTCATCCGTCAACTGAATCAAGTCCTTGTCTCCGCTGACGATGGTCACATCAAAAGAATCCTTTCAGCCAAGCGACCAAGAGTTCCAATGATATCATCCGCCTCATACTGAGCCAACTCATAATGGCGAATTCCAAGATGGTCTAGCATCTCACGAATGAAGGGGAATTGCTCTCGAAACTCATCTGGTGTCTTAGCACGACCACCCTTATATTCTGCATACATCTCTGTACGGAAAGTCGTTTTCCCCGCATCAAAAGCAACCAAAATATGACTCGGCTGGACACGTTCCAATAGGTGATTTAGCATCAGATGAAAACCGTAAATTGCATTGGTATGTAGTCCATTGTCATTTTTAAAACGATCCAGTTGCTGGTAAAGTGCAAAAAATGCTCGGAAAGCAACTGAAGATCCATCAATCAATAATAATTTTTTCTTGTCCATACACCCATTATAAAGGAAAGCAGGGAAAAATACCATTGCTAAGAGTTAGATTATCGGTCAAGGCTTATTGGGATGTTTGTTCTACTCGCGCACCATTGCTGTCAACTTGGAACCCATCGATAGTCGTATCTACTGCTAATTCTCCAGATGCGTTCACGTAATAATGTTTCCCTGAGAGCTGGAACCACTGACTTGTCTTCATAGCACCCGAGCTTTCGAGATAATACCAGATGCCCTTATCCTTTAACCATCCTGTCTGCATTTCTCCAGACGATTTCAGGTAATACCACTTGGAACCGTCTTTTAGCCAACCGGTTCTCATGGCACCACTTGTTTGGAAATAGTACCAACTACCGTTTATCTTTTTCCAACCAAGAGCCACTTTATCATTTTCATAGTAGTACCAGATTGTCCCCTGTTTTTCCCATCCATTCTTAGCAGTTGCTGTTTTAGCTATCTGGACATATCTGCGATTCCCAGTTCGGGATAGATAACTAATCCATTTATAGCCATCTTTTTCAAGAGTCTGATCGTAATGAACACTTTCTCCAGGATAGTAATAGTCAATAATCTCAGCCGCTTGTGATGGCTGGTTCATAATAGCAGCTTTCTGTAAAAACATGGGTTCCACTAGATACTAAAGTTGATTGATAATTCCCTGTACTAGCCTGTCCGACATCTTTAAAATGAATGAAGCCAGTCATAGAGCTTGCCTTCACAATTCTACGATTGTACTTCTCTCTAATACCATAATTGTACTCCTCGATTTCAATCATGTCACCAAGGACATTGGATACCCAGGCTACGTGGCCATACTGTCCGCTTGCATCCCAAGCTATAGAGCCAATTGCTGGATGCTGATCGACACGATAGCCTTCTCTTTTAGCCCTATATCCCCATTGATTTGCATTTCCATACGCAGCTGGTAACTCAAAACCATTTACACTGCTAAGACGAAAGGCAGCAAATGAAGTACACTGTCTTGAGTACATTCGCCACTTATCAATTTCTTGACTTCCATTTTTATAATAATAGGGATAATCATCTCCTCGTGCCAGTGAGCCATTGTTTGCCTGATTGGCATGAACAGCTCCTCCACCAAACAAAAAAGCACCTGCTAACAGTAGGGAAGCTGTCCCCACTGTCGTTCTCTTAAGAAAAGTTCCCTTTTTACTATATGTCATTCATTCTCCTTCGAATAGATAAATTTTTGAGGTTGACCTCATTTATATCATTCGAAAGAAAAATAAAAAAGTGAGAAAACTCCCACTTTCAACCTTAATCCAAATAGTGAATCAAATTCTTTTCCGTTAAGATATCAGAATACGTGAAGGATTCAACATAGACATTGGCTTGTTTGTCCCCTTCAACATCCCCGAATTCAACGATAAAGAGTGATGGATAAACTTCAATAAGTCTTCCCAAGCGATTCTTTTGGCGTTTACGACCATTTTCCAAGGTCATTTCCACGACTTGTCCTTCATGCGCCTTGATTTCTTCTTTGATTTTTTTCATCTTGGCTACATCTGTAAATGCATCTGTCATCTTTGTTCCTCTCTCTTCGAAATACTTGAAAACTTGTTATACTCTTTTTGAAAAATCAATTCTACCGTTCCACGTGCCCCGCTACGGTTCTTCTCAATAATAACTTCTACCTTGTTATTCGGAAGACCTTCCTCTTCTTCGCCACCACGTTCATAATAGTCATCACGATAGAGAAAGGCAACGATATCCGCATCCTGCTCGATAGATCCAGACTCACGAATATCTGATAGTACCGGTCTCTTTATCTTGACGTTGCTCAACACTACGCGACAGCTGACTTAGCGCGATAACAGGCACCTTCAGTTCCTTGGCTAGAATTTTCAACTGACGTGAAATCTCTGAAACCTCTTGTTGACGGTTCTCACGACCAGTCCCTGTAATTAACTGCAGGTAGTCAATCAAGATCAATCCAAGATTGCCTGTTTCCTGAGACAATTTCTGGCGCGTGAACGAATCTCCGTAATTCGAATTCCAGGGGTATCGTCAATATAGATACTTGCTTTTGCAAGATTACCTTGAGCAATCGTATATTTGCGCCACTCTTCCTCAGTCAATTGCCCTGTACGGATAGAGTGAGACTCTACTAGTCCTTCGGCAGCCAACATACGGTCAACCAGACTCTCAGCACCCATCTCAAGCGAGAAAATTGCAACGGTCTTGTCTAGCTTGGTTCCAATATTTTGAGCAATATTCAAGGCAAAAGCAGTCTTACCAACCGCAGGACGAGCAGCAAGAATGATTAACTCCTCCTCGTGCAAACCAGTTGTCATATGATCCAAATCTTGATAACCAGTAGCAATCCCCGTAATATCCGACGTTTGTTGTGATCGAACTTCCAGATTCCCAAAATTAAGATTTAAAATGTCACGAATGTTTCTAAAACCACTACGATTTGCATTCTCACTGACATCGATCAAACCTTTTTCTGCTCGCGCAATGATTTCATCTGCTGGACTAGAGGCTTCGTAAGCTTGGTTTACAGACTCTGTCAACTTGGCAATCAAACGACGAAGCGTGGCTTTCTCTGCTACAATTTTTGCATAGTATTCAGCGTTTGCAGAGGTTGGTACAGAGTTGATAATCTCAACAAGGTAGGACAAGCCACCAATATTTTGCAAATCACCTTGATCATCTAATATCGTACGAACAGTCGTTGCATCAATGGCTTCGCCTCGATCTGACAAATCAACCATGGCCTGAAAAATCAAACGGTGAGCATACTTAAAGAAGTCTCGAGAGTCAATATATTCTCGAACAAATACGAGTTTACTCTCATCGATAAATATAGCTCCCAATACCGATTGTTCTGCCAAAATATCCTGGGGCTGAACTCGTAGTTCCTCTACTTCTGCCATCAGACTTTCCTTCCTTTTACAAAATCATTACTCAAATCTAGCTTAGCCTTCTTTTACACGAAGATTGATGACGCTAGTTACATCCTGATAAATTTTTACTGGAACATCAATCAAGCCAACTGCTCGAATTGGAGATTGAACTTGAATATGACGTTTATCAATTTTAATTCCAAATTGTTTTTGGAGCTCTTCCGCAATTTTCTTGCTAGTAATTGAACCAAAAGTTCTTCCATCTGGACCAACTTTTTCAACAAACTCAACAATTGTTTCTTCTGCTTCAAGTTTCGCCTTAATTTCTTGTGCTTCTGCAAGAAGTTGAGCATGTGCTTTTTCTTCAGATTTTTTTGCTTTCCCGCGCAACTCACCAATTGCTTGAGAAGTCGCTTCTTTAGCAAGGTTTTTTTCTTAATCAAAAAGTTTTTGCGCATAACCTGTTGGCACTTCCTTGATTTCGCCTTTTTTTCCCTTTGCCTTTTTACATCTGCTAAAAAGATTACTTTCATTCTTCTGTCTCCTTTTCTCTAATTTCATTAGAAATAACGGTTTTTAGTTTATCACCTGCTTCTTGCAGAGTCATATCTGTCAGTCGGGCAGCTGCCAGGTTGAAGTGCCCACCACCTCCCAACTCTTCCATAATCCGTTGCACATTGATCTTACTTCGACTTCGTGCAGAAATGGAAATATCCCCTTGGCTGTTTTTAGCAATGACAAAGCTAGCTTCAATACCTGACATAGCTAACATAGTATCAGCTGCTTTACTAATCACTACAATATCATACTCCTTACCATCCTTGGCCTGAGCTACAAGAATAGAAGGTTGTACGGCCTGTCCTTGCAAGATTAGCTCATTAACCAATCGATACTCTTCAAAGTCAGTCGCCGCAAGTTCTTGAATTACAATACTATCACTACCACGTGTTCTTAGATAACTTGCCACGTCAAAGGTTCGGCTAGTTACACGAGAGGTGAAGTTCTTAGTATCCAGCATCATACCGCCCATAAGAACACTAGCTTGGATACGACTTAAGCGTGCTTTCTTAGAGTTTTGGAATTGAATTAACTCTGTTACAAGCTCGCTCGCGCTACTTGCTCCACTCTCGATATAGGTGATAACAGCATTTTCCGGGAAATCCTGATCTCGTCTATGGTGGTCAATAATGATGGTTTGTGTGAATAAATCATAAAACTCTTTTGACAAGGTTAAAGCTGTCTTAGAGTGGTCGACCATCACTAGCAAGGAACGATTAGTGACCATTCCCATAGCTTGAGTTAGAGGGATGAGTTTTGTTACTCCCTCATTCTCTAAGAATTGAATGGCACGATGAATGTCCGGAGACATTTGTTCTGCATCATAGACCACATAACTTTCATCCAAGACGTTACTCGAGAACAATTGCATACCAACAGCAGAGCCTAAAGCATCCATGTCTAAGTTTTTATGACCAACTACGAAGACACGGTCAACACTTCTCAACTTTTCAGAGATTGCCGTCATCATTGCTCTTGTACGTGTTCTTGTTCGCTTAATAGAAGCTGCGGAACCACCACCAAAATAAATTGGATTTTTCGTCTCATCATTTTCTTTTACAACGACCTGGTCTCCACCTCGAACTTCTGCAAGGTTGAGATTTGATAAAGCAACTTTACCAATACCCTCATGATCGCCATCACCATATGACAAGCCCATACTCATGGTTAAGGCTAAATCTCTCTGCTTAGCTTCTTCACGGAAGGTATCAATTACAGAAAATTTATCCTGCATCAATTGCTCTAATACCGTATAGTCGGTAAATAAGTAGAAACGATCCATGGTCACTCTACGAGAAAACATCTGATATTTTCCGGTAAATTCTGATACAAAATTTGCGACAAAACTATTAATATGACTGATGTCAGATTCAGATGTTTCGTCCTCTAAATCATCATAATTATCTACCGAAATAATACCAATAACAGGGCGACTTGTAACCAATTCTACTGTGGCTTCGTACTCTCCAGAAACGTCAAAAAAGTAGAGTACACCAGAATTTCTATCTAGATGTACAGCATAACGTTTTTCTCCCACATTTGCATAAATTCCAGGAGAAGATATGGATGTTTTTATAATTTCTTGAACTTGAGGAAGGTCAATTTCTCCATCTTCCGTTGTCAGCATTAACTCTGCGTAGGGATTGAACCACTCAATCTCACTACTTTCCATGTTTAGTTTGACAACTCCAACCGGCATCTGTTCTAAGAGTGAACTTAAACTATCTTCCGCCTGATGGTTTACGTATTGGATTTGTTCAATTTCTGTTTTTTGATAAGATTTCTTCTGAAAATAAAATAGCAAAAGAAATGCCACCATCAAGAAAAATAAGCATGCTATTGTGACTAGGTTATTTTGAAGAAAAATAACCAATACAGTCATGATTATAAAGGCAATCCCAACAAATAAGTATATAAAAAAGGGATTCATTTCATTTTTTTTCATTACAAACCTCTTGCGCAATATTATACCATATTTGCACTGAAAAAGCGACCTTTAAAGAAGGAATAGCACTTGTGCTCAAATGTAGTATTCATGAACACAAAAGGTGGTTTACACTAGTGTAAACCACCTTTTTAATCTAAGCATATTAAGTATTAAGATTCTTTCACTTCAAGAAGACCAATATCTCCATCTTCGCGTCGATAAATGACATTTGTTGTTTGATCTTCAACATCGATATAAATGAAGAAATCATGGCCCAATAAGTCCATCTGAAGAAGTGCTTCTTCAAGGTCCATTGGTTTTTAAATCAATTTGTTTTTGAACGAACAACTTTAGGGTTGAGCAGCATCTGTCTCTTCTACCAAGGCATCTGTAAATAGTTGGCTAGTAGAAACTTTATTTCTGTTCTTACGTTCAATTTTAGTTTTATTTTTACGGATTTGACGTTCAATCTTATCTGTCACCAAATCAATAGATCCATACATATCTTGAGAAACGTCTTCTGCACGAAGAGTTATAGACCCAAGCGGAATTGTTACTTCTACCTTAGCAGTCTTTTCACGATACACTTTCAAATTTACACGCGCATCTAGTTCTTGATCTGCTTGGAAGTATTTTTCGATCTTTTCGAGTTTAGAAACTACATAATCACGAATTGCTTCAGTTACTTCTAGGTTTTCACCACGGATACTATATTTAATCATATAAGTACCTTCTTTCTAAACATATTTGTTTTTCTACATTTATTATAACGCTTTCATAATCTTTTTGCAATCTTTTTCCTCATCTTACGAGGGAAAATGTTCTAACCTCCTCTGCTCCAGCCTTCTCGAGCAGTATCTTGACACGGTTAACAGTCGCTCCTGTCGTATAAATATCATCAATCAATAAAATCTTCTTTGGAATCCTACTGCCTTCTTTAATAAAAAACGGAAGTTCCGTGGCCAAACGCTCTGAACGATTTTTAGAAGAACTTGCTTTTTCTTCTCTTTTCCCTAATACATCCAGATGGGAAAGTCCTGTCGCTTCTATTAGGCCTGCAACCTGATTAAAACCTCTTTTTGCATACCTCTCAGGGCTTAACGGTATTAAAATAAAATGATAATCCTTGTATTTTTTTAAATTCTCTTTTAAAATCATTGCAAAAACTTTTCGGAGAATATAATCGCCATCAAATTTGTAACGATTAAAGAAGTCTTTCATGGCTTGATTATAACTAAAAATCGCTTCATGGCTTACTTCAATCCCTTCTTTACACCAAAGTTGACAATCTTGACACGAACTTGACACTCCTTTTTTATGACAATTTGGGCAATGTTCTTCCCCAATCATTTCAAAACTTGAGTAACAAGCTAAACAAAGTGAGCCCTCCTCCTTTTTCAAAAAAAGAAGCTCTCCAAAGGTTAGATTTTTCTTCAAATGTTGGGCCACATAGTAAACAAATCATAGGCCTGCCTCCTTGTTCATCAGTTTAATTTCCTTTATAGCATTCTTAATCGAACGATTTAATCCATTATGAAAGAAATTAGATCTCCTGTAGGTCTATCCATGCTGCGACCTACACGTCCTCCAATTTGAATGAGGCTTGATTTTGTAAAAAGACGATGGTTTGCTTCTACGACACAGACATCAACACAAGGGAAGGTAACTCCGCGTTCTAAGATTGTTGTGCTTATCAATATGGTTAATTCCCTATCCCTAAAAGCTTGAACTTGCTCTAATCTATCTTCAGTAACTGAGGATACGAAACCAATTTTCTCATCTGGAAGTTTCTCTTGTAAGATTTCCTTCAACTTTTCTCCCTTTGTAATTTCTGATGCAAATATTAGTAAGGGGTAGCCAGTTCTTCTCTGGTTTTCAACATATCTTTTTAGCTTTGGTGGTAGGCGAAAGTTATCCAAACATTTATCCAGATCAGATAGCCAAACGGGTTTTGGAATAATTAAAGGATTTCCATGGAACCGCCTTGGCAGGCTTAGTCGTTTTAGCTCCCCTAAGCGAACCTTCTTATCCAACTCATCTGTAGAAGTTGCAGTGAGAAAAATTCTGAGTCCATTCTCCTTTACACAATTCTTTACAGCTTTGTAAAGCATCTTGTTGTCAACATAGGGGAATGCATCTACTTCATCTACTATTAGCAAATCAAAAGCATGATAAAACTTTAATAATTGATGAGTTGTTGCAACAACCAGAGAGGTTCGAAAATATGGTATAGACTCTCCATGCAGTAAAGCTATTTCGCAAGCAAAGTCATTCTGCAATCGCTTATACAATTCCAAACAAACATCTATCCGTGGACTTGCTAGACAAACTGCGCCACCATCATTAATAACTTTCGCAACAACTTTATAAATCATCTCTGTCTTCCCAGCGCCAGTCACTGCATGAACTAAAGTCGGTTGCTGGTTCTCTATTGCTTGAAGTAAGCCATCTGATACTTTCTCTTGAAATGGAGTCAATTGTCCCTTCCATTTAAGAACATCTTGTTTAGGAAAATCTTCTTGAGGGAAATAATATAAGGCCTGATCACTCCTAACTCGCTTCATCAACAAACATTCTCGGCAGTAATGAGCATTAATAGGTAGAGACCATTCATCTTGAATCATACTATCACATCGTTGACAGAAGAGTTTCCCCTTCTCTTTTTCTCATGCTTGGCAGCTTCTCCGCCAGTTGTCGTTCTTCAGGGCTTAATTCTTGTTCTGTAAAAAGTCGACCAAGATAATTTGGATTTATTTTTCATACTTCTTTATTCGTAAAAATCTAGAACTTTAGACTATTTTTTTAGTACAATAAAAAAATATGGAATTTAGAACGATAAAAGAGGACGGACAAGTCCAAGAAGAAATCAAAAAAAATCACGATTTATTTGTCATGCAAAAACGTGTCTATAGTGAAGAAGAAGCTCGTGCCTTTATCACTGCTATCAAAAAAAGAACACTATAAGGCTACCCACAACTGCTCTGCTTTTTATTATCGGTGAGCGCAGTGAAATCAAGCGAACCAGTGATGATGGGGAGCCAAGTGGAACTGCTGGTGTACCTATGCTAGGAGTTCTAGAAAACCACAATCTTACTAATGTCTGTGTAGTTGTTACCCGATATTTTGGTGGTATTAAGCTGGGTGCCGGAGGCCTCATTCGCGCTTATGCAGGAAGTGTCGCCTTAGCTGTCAAAGAAATTGGCATTATTGAAATCAAAGAACAAGCAGGAATTCAAATTCAAATGAGCTATGCTCAATATCAAGAGTATGGGAATTTTCTTAAAGAACATAATCTTATGGAACTCGAAACCAACTTTACAGATCAAGTTGACACAATTATCTTTGTCGATAAAGAAGATAAAGAGGATACCAAAGCTGCCCTCATAGAATTTTTTAATGGGAAAGTTATTCTAACAGATCAAGGTTTACGAGAAGTTGAAGTCCCTGTAAACCTTGTGTAAAGCACTTTTAAATATCTTCCCTCAATTTTTAGATTTACACTGACTATTTTTCTGATTGTTATAAAAAAATCCTATCGCTTCGATAGGATTTCTATATTTTACAAAAGTTTAAGATAGCGTTATACTAGAAGCATCTTATATAAAGAGGTGCTAACATGGCTATTTATAACAATATCACAGAACTTATCGGAAAAACACCGATTGTTAAATTGAATAACATTGTACCAGAAGGTGCAGCAGACGTTTACGTAAAACTAGAAGCTTTTAACCCAGGTTCATCCGTTAAAGACCGCATCGCTCTTAGTATGATTGAAAGCAGAACAAGAGGGTAAACTGAAACCAGGCTCTACTATTGTAGAAGCAACAAGCGGGAACACTGGTATCGGTCTTTCATGGGTTGGCGCTGCTAAAGGTTATAAAGTTGTCATCGTTATGCCTGAAACAATGAGTGTTGAACGCCGTAAGATCATCCAAGCTTATGGTGCTGAACTAGTCCTCACTCCCGGTAGTGAAGGAATGAAAGGTGCGATTGCAAAAGCGCAAGAAATTGCTGCTGAACGCGATGGTTTCCTACCATTACAGTTTAATAACCAAGCTAACCCAGAAGTTCACGAAAGAACAACAGGAGCTGAAATTCTAGCTGATTTCGGGGGTGATGGTTTAGATGCCTTTGTTGCTGGTGTTGGTACTGGAGGAACTATTTCTGGTGTCTCTCACGCTCTTAAATCGGCTAATTCAGACATTCAAGTTTTTGCAGTTGAGGCAGACGAGTCAGCTATCTTGTCAGGTGAAAAACCAGGACCTCACAAAATTCAAGGTATCTCTGCAGGATTCATCCCAGAAACACTTGATACAGAAGCTTATGATGGTATCGTTCGCGTGACATCAGACAATGCTCTTGCACTTGGTCGCGAAATTGGTGGAAAAGAAGGCTTCTTGGTAGGTATTTCTTCTGCCGCAGCTATCTATGCAGCAATCGAAGTTGCTAAAAAACTTGGGGCAGGTAAAAAAAGTCCTTGCGCTTGCACCAGATAACGGAGAACGTTACCTATCTACAGCGCTCTATGAGTTCGAAGTCTAGTCTCCTAAATACACAAAGCCCTTTAACAAGGGCTTTTAATTTTTTTTATAAAGTTTTTCTATATGAAAAAGGAAGCAAAGATGCTTCCTCTTTTTGTTATTAGTTATTCAAAGCTGCTGCCATTGTAGCTGCAACTTCTGCTTCAAAGTCGTTTGCAGCTTTTTCGATACCTTCACCAACTTCAAAGCGAGCGAACTCAACTACTGAAGCGTTAACTGATTCAAGGTATGCTTCAACTGTCTTGCTGTCATCCATGATGTAGACTTGTGCAAGAAGTGTGTATGCTTGGTCAACTTTAGTGTTGTCAAGCATGAAGCGATCCATTTTACCTGGAATGATTTTGTCCCAGATTTTTTCTGGTTTTCCTTCTGCAGCCAACTCTGCTTTAATGTCAGCTTCAGCTTGAGCGATAACTTCATCAGTCAATTGTGCTTTTGATCCATACTTCAAGTGTGGAAGAGCTGGTTTGTTAACCATTGCACGGCTTTCGTTATCTTGGTCGATTACGTGGTTCAATTGAGCCAACTCATCTTTAACAAATTGCTCATCCAATTCTTTGTATGAAAGAACCGTTGGTTTCATCGCAGCAATATGCATTGAGATTTGTTTAGCAAGTGCTTCGTCTCCACCTTCAATTACAGAGATAACACCGATACGTCCACCATTGTGTTGGTATGCTCCAAAGTGTTGTGCATCTGTTTTTTCAAGTAAAGCAAAACGACGGAATGAGATTTTTTCTCCGATAGTTGCTGTTGCAGACACATAAGCTGCTTCAAGAGTTTCACCTGAAGGCATTGTCAAAGCAAGAGCTTCTTCGTTGTTAGCTGGTTTTCCTTCAGCGATTACTTTTGCAGTTGCATTTACCAATTCAACGAATTGAGCGTTTTTCGCAACGAAGTCTGTTTCAGCATTTACTTCAACTACTGCTGCAACGTTACCGTTAACAAATACACCAGTCAAACCTTCTGCAGCAACACGGTCAGCTTTTTTAGCTGCCTTAGCCATACCTTTTTCGCGAAGCAATTCAATCGCTTTTTCGATATCACCTTCAACTTCGACCAATGCTTTCTTAGCGTCCATGACACCAGCACCAGATTTTTCACGCAACTCTTTAACAAGTTTAGCTGTAATTTCTGCCATTTTGATTCTCCTATATTTTTTAAAAATAGGAGAGCCGGGCTAAGCCCCGCCCTCCTAGGTAATGATTACTTATTTGAATTAAGCGTTGTCGCCTTCTACAACTTCAACGATTTCTTCGATTGAGTCTGCTTGAGCTTCTGAAGCTGCAAATTCTGCTTCAACTGCTGCTGCGTCTTCGCCTTGACGACCTTCGATGATAGCGTCTGCCAATTTAGCTGTGATCAACTTAACTGCGCGGATAGCGTCATCGTTAGCTGGGATGATTACATCGATATCATCTGGATCAGTGTTTGTGTCAACCATCGCTACAACTGGGATACCCAATTTTTTAGCTTCTTTAACAGCGATTTGCTCTTTATGTGGGTCAACTACGTACATTACATCTGGGATGCGAGGCATGTCTTCGATACCACCCAAGAATTTCAAGACGAGCGCGTTGTTTGTTAAGAAGTGCAACTTCTTTCTTAGGAAGAACGTCGAAGATTCCTTCTTCTTCCATGCGTTTGATTTCTTTCAAACGAGCGATACGTTTTTGGATTGTTCCCCAGTTAGTAAGGGTACCACCCAACCAACGGTGGTTGATGTAGTATTGACCTGAACGTTCTGCTTCTTCTTTAACAGCGTCAGCAGCTTGTTTCTTAGTACCAACAAACAATACAACTGCATCGTTAGCTGCTGCATCACGCATAAAGTCGTATGCTTGGTCAGCGTATTTTACAGTTTGTTGCAAGTCGATAACGTGGATTCCGTTACGCTCAGTGAAGATGTACTTAGCCATCTTAGGGTTCCAGCGACGAGTTTGGTGACCAAAGTGTACACCAGCCTCAAGAAGTTGTTTCATTGAAATTACTGCCATGAGTATTTCTCCTTTTTTGTTTTTTCCTCTTCTCGATTTCAGCTTGCAAAACAACCCAAAGGCAACAGTTTCACAATTCATCAAGAATGAGTATTATCGTTCACACGACAAGTTTCATTCTACCATAATTTCTCAATATTATCAAGCTATTTTGATAGTTTTTTAGCAGAACTTCTCTATTTAAAGACAAGAAAAGAGACTCGGAAAGAGTCTCCATTTTTTCATTAGTTTGGATAGATGTAAGTAACATAACCCTCAGAAGTTGTAGTTGGGTTGAACCATCCACGTTTGTTACTGATTGTACGGTCTCCACCATAGTTAGATTCTGATACTTGGATGCTTGTTTTAGATGAAACAGCTGTAACAACCGCTACGTGTCCATAGCCACCATCATTCCAACATGCAATCGCACCAACTTGTGGTTGAGAACCAGTACGGAAACCTGCTGCAGCTGCACTTGTTGCCCACTGCGCTCCGTTACCCCAGTAATCTCCAGCCCAAGGTGCCAATGTTTTAGCTCCCCATGTACATTCACCTGTTGGATAACTTGAAGCGTTTGTACTATATGTAGGACGTTGGCTTACAGGAGTTGGTGCAGGTGTGTAACTTGAGTCATCATCTGATGAAGATGAAGAACTTGAAGTTGCTTGTACTTGTGCTGCAAATGTTGTGTTTGCTGAAGCTGCAACTGTTTGTTGTTGACTTGTTTGTTGAGCTTTGTAAGCTGCTTCTGCTTCTGCCGCTGCTTTCGCTTCTGCCTCAGCTGCCGCCTTTTGCTCTAGCAAGGTAGCTTTTTCACTTTCTGCAGTAGCTTTTTCTGCTGCAAGATTCAACTCAGCCACTTTCAATTCAGCTTGTTTTGTTGTCAAAGCTTGGGCGTCATCTGCAAGTGTTTGTTGGTTGGCAATAACTGTGTTGATTGCCTCATTGTTAGCAACTTGTTTCTCAGCAAATAGCTTTTTTATCTTCTTTTTGTTGTTGCAACATTTTGTTGTTAGCTGATACAATTTCACTCATAGCTGCTACACGAGAAATAGCTTCTGTGATTGAGTTAGAGTTAATAATTGTATTAATGTAGCTTGTAGCAGTTCCGTTAGTTTGTGCACTACGAGCTTGGTTTTCAAGCGATTCATTACGAGCTACGATATTTTTTGAAAGCTCTGTGATTTCACCTTCAAGTTTTTTAGATTCTTCTTGAAGTCTTTCATTCTCAGCTTGCAACTTTTCTTGTTCTGTTTGAATAGCTGTAACTTGAGTTTGAACTTCATCAACTTGTTTTTGAGCTTCCTTTTGTTGCGTTGTCAACTCACTAATTTTGCTATCTTGAGCTGCAATTTTTTCATCTGTTGTGTTAGCTTTAACACTTGAAAGAACAGCTCCTTGTGAAACCAATACTGTACTTAACAAAAGTGATGCTAGAATTTTTTTCTTCATATGTGTAAATACTCCTTCTTAAAAAAGACAATACTAGTATATCAAAAAAAGGCCTAATAAATATTACGCCTTTATTACAGTTTTGTTTCTTTCTTATAGATATATTTTTTCAAAAATATATTGGAAAACTATCATCCATATAAAATTCAATATCATAGTAGGACCCAGACTATAAACTATAAAAACAGGTAGATTTTCAGCAGTCAATCCAACCACGTGTGCTAGGATAAAGCTAGCAAATTCAAATGTAAAAGTCATCATTAAAATAGCTAATAATCTTGTCCATCTATTTAACAAAATAACAGAGTTGCTTTTATATACGATTGCTCCAATAATCACAAAAAGAAGACTGGCTATCCCTATCAGATGGAAGAAATAGATATCGTATATAAGTCCTAGAACCAAGCAATAGGCCAAAAACAGATATTCTGATACTTCTATTGTTTCGAATAATAAGAATATGAAGATAAAGTGGCTTACAATTTGAAGATGTGGAAAAAAGCTGTTTACAAACTGCCCTAAATGGCTATCTATCAAAATGATTACGGGCAAGAGCAAAAACATCCCTATTTGCTTAAAAAGTCTCATGATGGATTCCCCACTAACTCTACGACTTTAAGATTCATTGGATCAGCATGTAACTTAACCATAACTTCTCTTGTTAGATAGTCAGTGCTATGTGTCACTGATACGACTTCTCCTACAGGGATATCTGTAGCGTTAAAGTTCCCCAAACCTCCAGTCACCACTTTATCTCCCTGACTAATATCGCCACTGCTATTTAGCTGGCTGATTTTCAAAAGTTCTTTTTCCTTATCATAACCAGTGATGATACCATAAATGCTACTAGAACCGTGCTGAATTTTAACAGAAATCTTCTCCGTATTTTCAGCGTTTGTTAATAAATTGACCACTGTTGAGTTGTCTTCTACGTTTTCAACGCTTCCAACCAATCCTCCACCAGAAACAACAAGCATACTAGTTGTTACACCTTGTTGCGAACCAACATTAACTGTTAATTCTTGTTTCCAAGTCGCCGGAGTTCTCATGATAACATCCGCAGCAATTAGCTTAGTCGCACTCAATTTTGACTTCATATCTAGTAATTGACGCAGTTGTTCATTTTCTTCTTTTAAGCGATCTGCTTCATTCTTTTCCTTTTCCATTTGATAGAATTCTTTTTTGAGAGTTTCATTCTCATTATAAGCTCTCGTCAAATTTCCTAAATCTGACTTTGTAGATTCTAACCATTGAAATGGTTTTTGCACAATTCTATCTATCAGAGAAATGCCATCTCCAGCTTTTGTCACAACTGTACTTGATTTCGTCATTACTAAAAGAACAGAAACTACTAACACAACGACAAATAGAACAATGATATATTTTGATTTTTTAAAACGGTTCATACCTCTACCCTATCTCATTCTATACTTCACTTTAGGATTTCAACAAAAATAGAATCAAACCCAACACACATACCAGGAGTAAGGCCACACTATCTTTATTCATCCAATTCAACTGCCGGTACTGACTGCGTCCGTTCCCACCTTGATATCCTCTAGCCTCCATGGCTGTAGCAAGAGAATCCGCTCGTTTCAAACTCGTAGCGAATAAAGGAATCAAAATAGGAATCATAGCCTTAACTTTTTGGATTATATTTCCTTCTCCAAAATCAACACCACGCGCCTTTTGAGCGTTCATAATTCGAATCGTATCATCCATTAAGGTTGGTACAAAACGTAAACTCATAGACAACATGAGCCCGATTTCATGAACAGGAACCTTAAATCTTTTCAAGGGTCCAAGCAAGGACTCAACTGCTGTAGCCAAGCTTAATGGCATGGTTGTCAAGGTAAGCAAAGTTGAGAAAAAGATAATCAACACAAAGCGGCAAAAAATGATTCCCGCCTGCTCAATGCCATGACTCGTGATTTTAATAAACCCCATCTCGAACAAGACATCTCCACCAGAGATAAAGAAAAGTTGAAAAAGGGTTGTAAAAGCAATCAGAAAAAACATGGACCGCAAACCTTTTATGAAAAAGGATAAGGGGACCTCAGATAAGGCTACAAATATACCTGTTACAACGAAAAGGATCACATTAGTTATTGGATTATTGGCCCAAAAAACGATTATAATCAATAAAATCATTGCCACTAACTTACTACGAGGATCCAAACGATGAACAATCGAATTTCCTGGTATGTAACGACCTAAAATCATGTTATCCATTGATGAACTCCTTAAACTCCTCTATCGTTATCGGCAATTGTTTAAAAGAAACCCCTCGTTCAGCTAGCCTTTGAGCAAATCTTGTGATTTTTGGAACACCTAATTGGATTTTTTCCATGAATTCGACATTTTGAAAAACAAGATTTGGCTTCCCACTCTTGACCAACTTTCCTTTTTCCATCACATAAACTTGGTCAGCAAATTCGGCCACGTCATCCATCAGATGGGTCACTAAAACAATCGTGATTCCATCCTGATGAAGCTTTTTAAACAAGGCCATTAACTCTTTTCGACCAATTGGATCCAAACCAGCTGTTGGCTCATCTAAGACCAAAATGCTAGGCTCCATCGCCAAAATACCAGCAATCGCAACCCTTCTCATTTGTCCGCCTGAAAGCTCAAAGGGACTACGTCCAAAGAGTGACTCATCAATTCCTACTAAAGCTAGTTTTTCACGCGCAATAGCTTCTGCATCTTCTACAGAAACTCCAAAATTTTGAGGTCCAAAAGCCACATCTTTTAAGACAGTCTCCTCAAAGATTTGATTTTCTGCAAACTGAAAGACTAAGCCCACTTGTTTGCGAATTTGACGAATTTGCTTATTGACGGATGTTGATGTAATTAGTGTATCAAAGACACGAACACTTCCCTTTGTGGGAACCAACAAACCATTCAAAAGTTGAAGAATTGTAGATTTCCCACTTCCTGTATGCCCAATAATTGCTGTATAAGATCCATCCTCTATTGACAAATTAACATCGGACAAGGCAGCTGAGGCAAAGGGTGTTCCTTCCTGATACGTATAACTCACATTGTCTAGAATAATTCCCATAAAGCCTCCTCGAGCTCCTCTTCGGTCAGGTAGTGCTCTGGTAATTTCAAGCCACTAGTACGTAGCGATTCTTTTAATTGGTTGACAAAGGGTTGATCTAAACCAATTTGATCTAAATCTGACCTAGAGAATAATTCTCTAGGAGTACTTGTTGACTCGACCTCTCCTTTTTTCATCACCAAAACACGGTCGCTCATAGCAACCTCATCTAAGTCATGTGTAATGGATATGACTGTCATATGGTGGCCTTGACGAATCTTTTGAACTATCTTAATCAACTCTAGTCGTCCCTCTGGATCCAACATGCTTGTAGCCTCATCCAAAATTAAAATGTCTGGTCGCAGAGCAACAACTCCTGCGATAGCCACTCTCTGTTTTTGGCCACCTGACAAGCGAGCTGGTTCCTTTTTAGAAAATTCAGCCATCCCAACTAATGACAGAGCTTCAGAAACTCGCTTCTTCATCTCTTCAAGTGGAATCCCCTGATTTTCAAGCCCAAAAGCAACGTCATCTTCTACGGTTGCCCCCACGAATTGGTTATCAGGATTTTGAAATACCATACCAATCTTACGTCTTTTTTCCCAGACGTTTTCCGGAGTTAGGCAATCACCGTCTATCCAAATTTCTCCAGATTCCGCTTCTAGCAAACCGTCAATCAAGCGAACAGTTGTTGATTTTCCACTACCATTATGACCAACGATAGACAACCATTCTCCACGTTTAACGTGAAACGAAATGTTATGAACATCATAGTGTTCTTGATCTGTCTGGTATCGAAATGACAGATTCTTAATTTCAATAATCGATTCCATATCTAGCGAAAGGTTCCTTTAAACAAATACGCGCTTCCCTTGAAGTAATCATAACCAGAATAAACTGTAAAGAACAAAGCGATATAAAGAGTTATCTGACCAAGTAAATTCCAATGAAATAACAAGAAGATAATCGCAAACATCTGGCTAAATGTTTGATTTTTCCTGGCATTGCTGCAGCCAAAACAGTTCCACCAGTTTCAACTAAGAGTAGGCGCAACCCAGTAACTGCAAGCTCTCGGCAAATGATAATAGCAACTACCCAAGCAGGAGCCATATTTAGACCTACTAGCATGATAAAGGCCGACATAACTAACAACTTATCTGCCATTGGATCTGCGAATTTTCCAAAATTGCTAACTACTTGCCATTTTCTAGCTAAATAGCCATCTAGATAGTCAGTGATACTGGCAATGGCAAAAATAATTGCTGCTATTTTATGTAACACAGGAGACTGTCCAAATGATAGAAGGAGAACAAAAATCGGAATAAATAAAATTCTACCAAGCGTAAGTATGTTAGGAATATTCTCTTTTTTCATATTATCCTTCCTTAATTTGAACTTAATTTCAATGTAATCCAGCCAGTTTGACCAGTTAATTTCGAAGTATCAATTTCCTGATTATCGATTTTGATTTTCACGCCTTTGACAACACCTAATGTGATAGTTACTGGAGAGCCTTTAGAAACTGTTGTTTTGGCCATCTTATTATTAGGCTCAAGAGTTGTTCCTCCAGCCAATTCAGTATCTGAAACACTAATCCAGCTTGTTGCATCCGTCACAGATAGTTGAAGTTCGGCAGTATCTTTAGCAGTTTTATATTCTACCGATATAACATCTCCCTGGCCAGAAACCGTCACAGTTGATGCATCGCTCGAACTTGATGGGCTAGTGGTTTGATTGCTAGTTGTTGTTTCACTACTTGTTGCACTTGTTGTCGTAGTCACAACATTATAGTTGGCTGAAGTTGTTTCTGTCGGTTGTGTTTGAATGTAATTCCAAACATAATAAGAAACAAAAATTATAATAGACAAGGAGAAGAGAATGAAGTAAAACAGAGGAAGCAAAGAACGTTTCTTACGATTAGAACGTCTACGACCTGATAGTTCTATCTCATCAACATCAACTTCCTCATAGGTAATCATACTCCCTGAATCATATGCGTCTAAACAAGGTTTTCATCCAACTCAACTGCCCAAGCATACTTCCTCAAAAAAGAACGTGTATAAAAAGGGCTTGGCAATTGGTCGAAATCATCTGATTCTAAAGCCTCAAGCAGATTCAGTTGAATGTCTGTCTTGCGCTGCAATTCCTCTAAACTCAAACCTTGATTGATTCTTGCTAAACGTAACACTTCACCAATTGTTTTTTTTCTCATACTTACCATGCCTTCTTTCTAGTTTATTTTATATTTCGATGGCTATAGTGGAAAAATTGTAAATTCAACTATTTCACTATTGTCGATAAAATGATGTCCTACCTCAAGAACATCATCCAAGGTCATTTCCTGTATAATCTTTGGTAAATCAAACAGGGTTGTTTCGTCAGAATGTGACTGATATTGGGTCGCAATAAATTCTAAAGAGTTCATACTATGGATAAATTCTCCATAAATTTCACTTTTGATTAAATCAAGATGTTCCTCTGATACATCCGCATCTGTAGCAAAATTCTGAATTGCCTTTCGTAATTGATGCGAAATAGCAACAGGTTCCTTTGTGTCCATTGTCAGCATCAAAAAGTTAAAACGTCGATTGATTTCAACTTCTAAAGATAATGAAGAATCTAATTTCCCAGTTTCATACAAACTCTGAAATCTTTTAGAGGTCCAACCAAACATCATCGTAAATAACGCTCTTAATAGAACGCTATATCGATAGCAGTCCTGATGCCCCATATCAGAATTCGTTCGAACTCCTATTGCTAATTTAGGTGATGCAACATCCATACGAATGCTCTCAACCTTCTTTACAGGGTGTAAAGCGATTGGTTCTTTTGGATTTTGAACTATACAACCTCCAACATCCTTTTGCAAGAAATAATTCTGTATCAACTCTAAATCAAAATTTCCCAACGAGGAAAATTTGGCTATTGACAGGAGTGTAAAATTCATCAAAATTGTCCCGTAGATCCTCTAAACTAATATCTTCTATCGAATCTTCAGTCCCAACAATATCTGAAGCTAGTGGAGTTTCTGGATATAGATTTGCAAGTGTTTTAAAGAACAAGCAAGAATCAGGATCATCCTGATACATTTCGCGTTCTTGTTGAATAATATCCTTTTCTCGTTCAACAGATTCTTCAGTAATGTTAAAGCTAGTAACAAGCTCGTCAAGCAAGTCCAAACACTCAGCGACATTGTCAGAGGTTGAAAAAAGATAACTTGTATTTGTAAAGCTTGTAAAGGCGTTACTATCTGCACCTAATTTGGTAAATGCAGCCATGATATCTTCAGAATTTTCTCTTTCAAAAAGTTTATGTTCTAAAAAATGAGCAATCCCCTTAGGATATGTTTTCTTTTTACTATCTCTAGCTGTAAACTCAGTGTCAACTGAACCAACATAGACAGTTACTACACCATAAACTTCGTTAAAATCATTTAGGAAGTAAAGAAACTGTCAATCCGTTTTCTAATTTTGCTTGATAAAGAGTTTCCTTTACAGCAGGATAATATTTCTCTTGAAAAGTAACTCTAGTCATTCTGCTCCTTCCATAAAATAGATAGCCTGCAATTTCAAACTAGATGCCGCCCTACAGATTTCATCCTTGTCAACTTGCTCTAGGCTCTCTATCAAAGTATCCAGGTCTAAAACCGATTTACCAAAAAAGAGGCTTAAGTATTCTCTATCTATAATCGAATCTTGATTATCCTGACTCAACAACATCGTCCTACGAATCATTTCCTTAGTTTGATTAACTTCAGCATCTGTAAATCTACCATTTTTGATAGCTAACAATTGATCATTCATCAATTTTCTTACCTTGTTTCGGTTTTGACGATTTATCCCAGCAAACAATCTTAAAAATCCACTAAAGAGATCTAAGTGACTAGAAACAGTGTAGGCCAAACCTTCCTTTTCCCTAACTTGAGTAAACAATTTAGAGTGCGGGAAAGCTCCAAGCAAACCATTCACAAGAAGCAAGGCCATCTTTTGATCATCTCCATAACCAATTGTGCTATGATAACCCATTTCTAGAATAGACTGACCCAGGTTTTTCCTAGCAATTCCTTCTCTAAGAACATTAGAATAACCTTGCTGATATTGAATGTTTACAGTTTCTTTACGACCTGTCAAGTTAAATTTCTTCAAGTTTTCTAAGACTTCAATTTCATTAAAATCACCTAAAAAGAATAAATCAATTCTATCTTCCTTCAGCATTTTTTGAAAACTTGAATAGCAAGATTTAGAAGTCTCTTCGGAAATTCTGGCAATTAAATCTCTAGGAACTAACTGCATTGATTCTTCTTGGAAAAACAACTGATCCAATTCTTTATGGGCAAAGAAGAAAGGATCCTCTAATTCTGATTCTAATCTCGCCAACAATTGTTTTTTTTCAATTTCAAAGGCATTGTTGTCAAATTCATCTTCATTTGACAATGGATTAAATATGACTTGATACAATAATTCTAAAATCTGAGCAGTTAATACGTTTTTCTTACTTAAAAATTCATCTCGAACATAAGTCAAACTCACGTCTACTAAGTGACTTTGCCCCCTTCTATAAGCATGAGTTGACAAATCTGCTCCATACAATGCTGCCAGATGTTTTCTAAGAACCTGAGCAGTTGGATAGCCTTTATTAGCAGTTTCAAGCATACTGGCACTTAGCATGCGACCAGAAATTAAATCCAGAGATAATGGAGCTGTGAAACGCATGGTTATTTTATTTGTCTTAAACTTTTTAGATTGGATAAAATGCACTGCAATTCCAGGGAATAACTCCATCTTTTACCTCCTTTTACATAGAGTTCTATTATACCATGAAAATGAAAATTTTTCCTGTTCTCTTTGACTCTTTTGAAATTAAAATCGTTTTCATATCAGTAGTTTCTTCTCAACTATTTTGAGCAAAATATGGTATAATACCAAAGATTGAGGTGAACTATGGAATACAAATTATTTGAAGAATTTATTACTCTCCAAGCTCTTTTGAAAGATCTTGGAATCATCCAAAGTGGCGGTGCTATTAAATCTTTTTTATCTGACCATCTTGTATATTTTAATGGAGAATTAGAAAATCGTCGAGGCAAGAAAATTAGAATCGGGGATTCTATTGAAATCCCTGATTTAAAAACTCAAATTATTCTAGTTAAACCAACATCAGAAGAACTAGAGGAGTTTCGTCTAGAAAAACTTGAGAAAGAACGTGTAGCTAAGCTTGTCAAGGAAATGAATAAAAAGGTACAAAAAAAGCCAGCAAAAAAAGCTCAAGCAACAAAAACAAAACCTGCACCACGTTTCCCAGGTAGATAAATTATGTGGCTGAAAAATCTATCCATTAAACAATTTCGTAACTATCGAGATGTCGAAGTTAATTTTAATCCAAAATTAAATGTATTTGTTGGCCGAAACGCTCAAGGAAAAACCAATCTTCTTGAAAGTATTTACTTTTTAGCCTTAACGAGAAGTCATCGAACAAAGACTGATAAAAATTTAATTCAATTTGAAGAAGAACAACTGCAAGTTTCTGGAATCTTGCAAAAGAAAACAGCAAGCATTCCACTTGAAATTGACTTAACACAAAAAGGGCGAATTACTAAAGTGAATTACTTAAAACAAGCTCGCCTATCAGACTATATTGGTCATATGAATGTTGTCTTATTCGCTCCAGAAGATTTACAACTTGTCAAAGGCGCTCCGGCCATTCGTCGTAAATTCATTGACATAGAATTAGGGCAAATCAAACCGATTTACTTGTCAGACCTGTCAAGTTATAACCACGTCCTTAAACAGAGAAATACCTATCTCAAATCTACACAAAACATCGACGAGACTTTCCTAACTGTTCTTGATGACCAACTAGTAGAGTATGGCTGTCGTGTAATGAATCATCGAGCTGACTTTATCCAGAAAATGGAACTCTTTGGCAAGAAAAAACATTTTGACATCTCAGATCAGTTAGAAGAACTGTCAATCCGTTATCAACCTTCTGTAAACTTTGTTGACAAGAAACATTTGGCTGAATCTTTCCATATAGCACTTCAAAAAAGTAGATCCAGAGATTTATTTAAGAAGAATACTGGAGTTGGTCCTCATCGGGATGATATGATTTTCATGATTAATGGAATGGAAGCAAGTTTCGGAAGTCAAGGGCAACATCGTAGCTTGGTGCTTTCTATAAAACTTGCTGAAATCGAATTGATGGAGAGCATTACCAAAGAATCTCCCATTCTTTTGCTTGACGATGTCATGAGTGAACTTGACAATACTCGTCAACTTAAATTATTGGAAACTATTTCTCATAACATTCAAACTTTTATTACAACTACTAGTTTAGACCATCTTCAAAACTTGCCTGATAACTTGAGCGTCTTTACAGTAGATAATGGTCAATTAACTGTAAATTAAAATTTACATCTATGTAAAATAAAAAAATCTCCCGTTTAACAGGAGATTTTTTATTACATTGAATAGTTTGGTGCTTCATTAGTGATTTGCACATCGTGTGGATGGCTTTCTTTTTAGACCAGCACCTGACATTTCGATAAACTGAGCATTGTCATGTAATTCTTTTTAGGTTAGCAGCACCACAGTAACCCATACCAGAACGAATACCACCAATCATTTGGAAAACAATATCAGCTGCTGCACCTTTATAAGCAACACGACCTTCGATTCCTTCTGGAACGAGTTTGTTTGCTTCATTGACAGAACCTTGGAAGTAACGGTCGCTTGAACCCTTCTTCATAGCAGCGATTGAACCCATACCGCGGTATGTCTTGAACTTACGCCCTTGGAAGATTTCAGTTTCACCTGGAGCTTCATCTGTTCCTGCAAACATTGATCCGAGCATCACTGCGTTTCCTCCAGCAGCAAGGGCTTTTACAATATCTCCAGAATACTTGATTCCACCATCAGCGATAATTGTTTTGCCATATTCACGAGCAACTGCTGCTGCATCGTAAATTGCTGTTACCTGGGGAACTCCTACACCAGCAATAACACGAGTTGTACAGATTGAACCTGGGCCAATACCGACTTTAACAACGTCAACACCTGCATCATAAAGAGCACGCGCACCTTCAGCAGTAGCGATGTTCCCAGCAATCAGTGTACGGTCTGGGAAATGAGCACGAATTTCAGCGATTTTACGAAGTACACCCGCTGAGTGACCATGGGCAGTATCGATAACAATAGCATCAGCTCCTGCTTCAAAGAGGGCTTCTGCACGTTCAAATGTGTCAGAAGTAACACCTACCGCACCAGCAACTAGAAGACGACCGAATTCATCTTTTGCAGCATTTGGGAATTCAATCACTTTTTCAATATCTTTAATGGTGATTAAACCAGAAAGACGACCCTCTTCGTCAACTAGAGGTAGTTTTTCAATACGGTGTTCTTGAAGAATACTCTCAGCAGTTTTTAAATCTGTACCAACCGGAGCAGTAACTAGGTTTTCACTAGTCATGTGTTTCGAAATTGGTTGGTTGTAATCAGAAATGAAACGCAAATCTCGGTTGGTCAAAATACCAATTAACTTACGGTCTTCTAGAGTTTCAACCACTGGGATACCACTGATACGGTAACGGCCCATGAGTTCATCTGCTTCAGCGATTGTATGTTCAGGAGTCAAGAAGAATGGATCAATGATAACACCATTTTCAGAACGTTTTACCTTACGAACTTCATCTGCCTGTTGTTCGATAGACATATTTTTATGGATAACTCCAAGTCCACCTGCACGCGCGATTGCAATGGCCATTTGGCTTTCTGTTACAGTGTCCATTGCAGCTGTAATAATTGGGATATTTAAAGTCAAATTATCTGCTAATTTTGTTGTTAAATCCGCATCATTAGGCAACACATGACTCTCTGCTGGAATTAGCAATACATCATCAAAGGTAAAACCTTTTTTCAAAAATTTAGTGTCCCAATTAGACATTGAAGTTTCCTCTTTTCTTCCTTTATTGAGCTAAACGCTTTTTGTATTGTATCTATCATACCATTCTATGAAAATTTGTCAATTAAATTTATAAGAGAATAAATAAAAAACTATCCCTCTTATTTTAAAGAAGAAATAGTTTTATAGTTCATATTTTATCCATTAGTGAAAGTAATTTAGACCCATTGCAGCTTTTACTTCTGATAGTGTTTGCCCAGCAACTTCTCGAGCTTTTTCACTACCTTTTTGGAGCATATTATAAACCTCACCCATATCTTTAGCATATTCTAGGCGACGTTCACGGATTGGACCAAGTTCACGTTCTAGGATTTCAAGTAGATAACGTTTGGTCTTAACATCACCAAGGCCTCCACGTTGATAATGTTCCTTCATTTCAGCAATTTCTTGAGCATCCTCAGGTCGACCGAATACGTCCAAGTAATGGAAAACCATATTTCCTTCAATCTTACCTGGATCCTCAACACGAATATGGTCTGGATCTGTATACATACTCATTACTTTTTTACGCAAAGTATCTGCATCATCAGCTAGGTAAATTCCATTATTAAGTGATTTCGACATTTTGGCATTACCATCAAGACCTGGTAAACGTCCCGCACCTTCGTGCTCAGGGTAAATTCCTTCTGGTTCTACTAAAACATCACAGTTATAGGCATGGTTGAAAGAACGCACAATTTCACGTGTTTGTTCAATCATCGGCTTTTGATCATTCCCTACTGGAACCAAGTTAGCCTTAAATGCTGTAATATCTGCTGCTTGCGCAACTGGATAAACTAAAAATCCAGTTGGAATACTTTCACCAAAGCCTTTTTGAGCAATTTCAGTCTTTACGGTTGGATTTCGTTCCAAGCGAGCTAATGAAACTAGGTTCATATAATACATAGAGAGCTCTGCCAATTCTGGAATCTGGCTTTGAATGAAAATCGTTGCTTTATTAGGATCTAATCCCACTGCAAGATAGTCCAAAGCAACATTCCCAATAGACTCTACAATAGTTTGTGGATCTTTTGCATGGTCTGTTAGTGCTTGCTGGTCAGCTAAAAAAACAAACATGTCATATTTATTTTTCTTCTTGTAGTAAGACACGATTTTTTTCAAACTACCAACGTAGTGCCCAATATGTAATTTACCCGTTGGACGATCTCCTGTTAAAATAATGGGTTTACTCATCTTATTCTCCTTTGATATGGTCCTTCAATTATAGCATTTTTTTAATAAAAAGACAGATAATTTTTTTATTGAAACAATAGAGATGTTACCCCTTTCAATCGTAAAGGGGTTGTCAACTTTGTTTACAAAAAATTGACAAATAAAAATTTGAATAATTGGTGATTTTCTAGTAGAATTAGAGTATTACATATAATAGGAGAAAAACTTTGCTAACAGTATCTGATGTTTCACTACGTTTTAGTGATCGTAAACTTTTTGATGATGTAAACATCAAATTTACAGAAGGAAATACCTATGGTTTGATTGGTGCCAACGGTGCTGGAAAATCAACCTTTTTAAAAATCTTAGCTGGGGATATTGAACCGACAACTGGGCATATCTCTCTTGGACCAGACGAACGTCTTTCAGTACTTCGTCAAAATCACTTTGACTACGAAGATGAGCGTGTTATTGATGTTGTTATCATGGGTAATGAAAAACTATACAACATCATGAAAGAAAAAGACGCCATTTATATGAAAGAAGATTTTTCAGAAGAAGATGGTGTTCGCGCAGCTGAACTTGAAGGAGAATTCGCTGAACTAGGTGGTTGGGAAGCTGAGAGTGAAGCCTCACAACTCTTACAAAATTTGAATATTCCAGAAGAACTTCATTACCAAAATATGAGTGAACTAGCAAATGGCGACAAAGTAAAGGTTCTCCTTGCTAAAGCCCTCTTCGGTAAACCAGATGTCCTTCTTTTGGACGAGCCAACCAATGGTCTGGATATTCAATCCATCACTTGGCTAGAGGATTTCCTAATCGACTTTGATAATACTGTCATTGTCGTATCCCACGACCGTCACTTCTTGAATAAAGTTTGTACTCACATGGCTGACCTTGACTTTGGAAAAATCAAACTCTATGTCGGAAACTACGACTTCTGGAAGGAGTCCTCTGAGCTTGCTGCTAAATTGCTAGCAGACCGTAATGCTAAAGCAGAAGAAAAAATCAAACAACTTCAAGAATTCGTTGCTCGTTTCTCTGCTAATGCTTCTAAATCAAGACAAGCAACTTCACGTAAAAAAATGCTTGACAAGATTGAGCTAGAGGAAATTGTTCCTTCTAGTCGTAAATATCCATTCATCAGCTTTAAAGCTGAACGTGAAATTGGGAACGACCTCTTGACAGTAGAAAATCTATCTGTAAAGATTGACGGTGAAACTATTCTTGACAACATCAGCTTTATCTTGCGTCCAGGTGACAAGACAGCTCTTATCGGACAAAATGACATCCAAACAACTGCCTTGATTCGTGCTATTATGGGTGAAATTGACTATGAAGGGACTGTCAAGTGGGGAGTTACAACTAGTCGCTCTTACTTGCCAAAAGACAATTCAGCTGATTTTGCTGGCAATGAATCTATCCTTGACTGGCTCCGTCAATTCGCAAGTAAAGAAGAAGATGATAATACCTTCCTACGTGGCTTCCTAGGTCGCATGCTCTTTTCTGGAGACGAGGTTAACAAGCCTGTAAACGTCTTGTCAGGGGGAGAAAAAGTGCGCGTGATGCTTTCGAAACTCATGCTTTTGAAATCAAACGTTCTTGTGCTTGACGATCCTACTAAATCACTTAGATTTGGAATCTATTTCAAGTTTGAACGATGGATTGAAAAACTTTAAAGAATCTATCATCTTCGCCAGTCACGACCATGAGTTTATTCAAACTTTGGCTAACCACATTATTGTCTTATCTAAAAACGGCGTCATCGATCGTATTGATGAAACCTATGATGAATTCTTAGAAAATGCTGAAGTTCAAGCAAAAGTCAAAGAACTTTGGAAAGATTAGGTAGAACTTAAAAAAACTCAGTTGGGAGCCCAACTGAGTTTTTTTATTTCTTATGAATTTTTAGTTGATAGTTCTGTCAATCTGATTCTATTCAACATATTCATTGTTTCACGTTAAACATTCTATTATTAGATTTATAAATTCTTGACAAGATTCATACTCATAAAAAATCGACCAAATTGGTCGATTTTTTTAATCTTCTTCCAGTTTTTTTAGGTTGATAAGCAAGCATACCTAATCCTATGAATAGAACTAAAGTTACAAGAAGGAAATTACCTGATGGTGAATATTCCCTGTCATTGAAATTGTTTGTCTCAAACCTGAAACTGAATAACTCATTGGCAACCAAGGATTGACAGCCTTAAAGAAATCATTAGTCAAAGCAAGTGGATAAGTTCCTGCACTTGATGCTAATTGTAATAATAGTAAAATAAGAGAGAAGAAAGCACCTAAGCGACTATTCCATGTCGTTAACGCGGTTACCATAGACATAAAGGTCAAACTTGCGATGATGATTAAGAACAAGGTTCTCATTTCATGATTTGCCGTTAGACCGATAAGATGAACTCCTCCATAGACTAAGACAGCTGCTAAAACAGCTATAACTCCATTTATTTCGAAACGAGATTTAACCCAAGCCCAACGACTTTCAGGATGACGACCTGAAGGTAACTTAGCAAAAATCATATTTGTTGATAACGCAGCAACAAAGAGGGCAACTGATATCATATAAGGAGCCATGGCAATTCCATTTACAGGAACTTGATCATTATCTGTTTTTGAAAGACTCAAAGGCTCAGATAATACTTCTGCATTATTAGACTCTGTTGATGCTGATTTTAATTGATTGCTAGCGCTGTTCAATCCATGTTCTAGTCCAGTAGCTCCTACTTGTAAACTTTCAATACCAGCAGTTAAAGTTGTTCCACCATCTGCTAATTTTCCAGCACCATCAGCAATTTTCATTGCTCCACTTCCTAACTGAGAGCTAGCTGCAAGCAATTGACTTGATTTATCTATTAATTGACTAGAACCTAGCTGTATTTTATCAAGTCCTGCAATTAAGTCTGAACTCTTACTATTTAATTGGCTAGAACCAGATGAGAGTTTTTCGATACCTGTTACTAATTCTGGAGTTTTCCCAGCTAGCGAATCCAAACCAGCTGTCAAGGTTGAAGAGTTTTCTGTCAACTTACTTGATCCAGAAACCAATTGATCCAAACTTGTTGTTAAAGTTGTATTCTTTTCACTTAGTTGGTTTACACCTAAAGAAATAGTATCCAACCCTTTAGTATAATCATTAACTCCATTTTCAATCGATTGACTTCCAGGAACTAACTGATTATCTACAGCATTTTGCAACTGTGTAAATCCACTTGACATAGATGTCAAGGAACTAGACGCCACAGGTAATACTTGATTTGCTTTAGTCTGTAAAGTAGAAAGATTAGAGACTGGTTGGTTTACACTTTCCAAATTTTCTTTTAAATCTCCTACCGTCGTTAAAATTGCTTTTGCTGACTCTATCGTAGAATTAGAATTATTTGAAACAGCTGCAGTCAGTTCTTGTTTCTGAGTATCAGTAAGAGATTGATAAGTTGCTGTTGCTTGAAGATTAGTAAGAGTTTTCTCTTGCTCTGTTTGACTATTAGTCACAATAGTTTGAGCAAGAGTAGATATATTCGCTAAATCATTAGATATTGTACTTTTAAGTTCAGTATTATCTGAAATAGTTACAGCTTGAAGTGCTTTATTCAATTCATCTAAACTAGTTGCTAATTGAGTGATTTCCTCTTTTTGTTGAGATGAAGTATTCAATTGAGTCGAAATTTCTTTAATCCCTTTATTTAATTGGGTAATACCGTCTCTCAATGTATCTGATTGACTAGATAATTGATTTGCCCCAATAGATAGCTTGTCAACACCGCTTGTGTAAGCATTGACACCAACTGAAAATTGATTGAGACCTGTATTCAGTTGCGAAACTCCTCCTGCATATGACTTCATTCCAGTATTTAGCTGATTGACACCTGCTACTAATTCTGGAGTCTTGGAAGATAATTGATTAAGTCCAGTGTCAACCTGTGAAACTGCACTTGTATAGTTCTGTAAACCATCATTAAATGTACCTAAGCCACTATTCAGTTGCTTTACTCCTGTTACATACGTTGTCAACCCTTTTGTAAATTGATTTGTGCCATCTGAAAAGGTTAAACTTGAACTAGCTAAAGTATCAAGATTAGAAGACAATGTCTGACTTCCTACAGCTAACTGACTAGCCCCATTGGCCAATTGTTCACTTCCATCAGCTGCCTTCGTTAAACCAGATTTTAAATCTCCCATCTTTTGAAATAAAGCTTTCGTATAGGTTTCGGTTACATTAGCAGAAACATTCTGTTTTAACTGTGTCATGGCAGAATCACTCATCTTACTTGCAATGAAACTATGCCCGCTAGAAGTTTGATAGTTAATATTCATTTGTTCTGGGTGATTTGATAGAATAGAAGCAGCCTTTTCAGATAAGTCACTTGGTAAAGTTACTACCATATAGTAATCACCGTCTTCTAGACCCTTCTTACCTTCTTCTTCACTGACAAAATGAAAATCTAATGATTTATTTTGCTCTAAATTGGACACCATGTCTTTTCCAATAGTCATTGTGTTTCCATTATAAGATGCTTCTTTATCATTATTAACGACCGCTACAGGCAACTCAGATAATTTGCCATATGGATCCCACATAGATGATAAAAATATGATGTTGTATAAAGCAGGAATAAGAGAAATCCCTATCATTACAATGATAAAGGTTGGTTTTTTAAAAATTGCTTTCCATTCTTTAAACATATTGTCTCCTTTTTTACACATATTGTCTAAAATTTTGATATAATAGATTATACATTAAAAATTCTTATTTACAAGTCAAAATTATCATTTTTAGACACTAAGTCTATTTTTGTTCACAAGGAGGAACTATGAAAGAGAGCAACAAACGCTTAAAAACCAAACGTACTATTGAGAACGCCATGGTTCAATTATTAACGGAACAACCATTTGATCAAATTAGCACTATTAAGCTGGCAGAAAAAGCCGGGATTAGTCGTTCTAGTTTTTATACTCATTACAAAGATAAGTATGATATGATTGAACATTACCAAAGTAAGCTTTTTCATACCTTTGAGTATATTTTCCAAAAACACGCAAATCATAAAAGAGATGCTATTCTAGAAGTGTTTGAATACTTAGAGTCTGAACCTTTACTAGCTGCTCTTCTATCTGAAAATGGTACAAAAGAGATACAAAACTTCCTGAGAAATAAACTTCACATTATGCTTAGCACTGACCTCCAAAAACGCTTTATGCAATTAAATTTAAACAATATTGAGTTAGAGTATAGCAGTATTTATCTAACAAACGCACTATTTGGTGTATGCCAAACCTGGATTGCTCATGGAAAAAAAGAAAGTCCACAAGAAATGACAAACTTTCTTATGAAAATGTTGGGAGATGCAAATTAGAGACAAAAAAAGAACACCAATGGTGTTCTTTTTGTTTAACTCCGCCAGTAGGACTCGAACCTACGACATCATGATTAACAGTCATGCGCTACTACCAACTGAGCTATGGCGGATAATATAGTCCGTACGGGATTCGAACCCGTGTTACCGCCGTGAAAAGGCGGTGTCTTAACCCCTTGACCAACGGACCATCTATCTGTAGCAGATATAACCATTATATCAATTTCTTACTAATTGTCAATCACTTTTTAGATTTTTTCTCCAGAATATCTCTTAATTTCCGTACCTTTAGACGGGTAATTGGACAACGATGATCCTCATAAAAAACCACTTCTAAATTTTTTCGATCAATTTCTCTAATATTTCCTACATTGACAAGAAATGATTTATGAGCAGAATAGAATCTTTGAGTATCTTTATCTTTTTCTTGAATATCCGTCATCGTCCCATAAAATTCTTTGGCAAAATTCTTACCAATAATCCTTAATTTATGAGATACTCCTGTTGTTTCAATATACAAAATATCATGGTAGGGAATTTTTAAATCATTTCCTTTGTAGTTATAGTCAAAATAATCCACAACATCTTTATTTTCAAGTAGCATACTCTTGGTATATAAGATACTCTGTTCGATACGTTTTTTAAATAACTCATCATTGATATCTTTATCAACAAAATCCAAAGCTGATACTTGATATTTGTACGTTAAGGTAGCAAATTCTGATCTACTAGTGATAAATACGATAATTGCATAGGGATTGTGGTGACGAATAAACTGTGCGACTTCAAATCCTTTTTCTCAACTCCATGAATATCAATATCTAGAAAATAAAGCTGATTTACTTCATCATTTTCGATATATTCCTTAAATTCTCGTTCTTTACCTGTTGTTTTATAAGAAATAGGAATATTTAATTCCTTTGAAATTTCATCCAAGGTTCTTTCTAGTCTGACTTGATGTTGAATAACATCTTCCAAAATTAATACTTTCATTCAAACTCTCTCTTAAATCTAATAATCTGTCTAAACGTACTATCTTCCATCTCTGTTTCTAAAATGATATTTTCATACTGATCCAAAATTTCTTTAACATTTTTAAGTCCTATTCCTCTATTTCTACCTTTAGTAGAAAAACCTAGTTCAAACAAATCTTCTGAAGGTATCATGGTAATTTTACACGAATTTTGAATCACGATAACTGTTTCCAAATCCATCTTAATCACTGCAACTTCCATTTTTTTCAAATAACTTTCTGCAGCACCTTCAACGGCATTGTTCAATAATACACTCATAATACGCACAAGATCAAGTAAATCTATTGACAACCTTGTGATAATATCCTTTACTTCTAGTGTAAACTCTACGTCATTATTTCTGGCATATACAATAGATTGAGCAATCAAACTTCGTAAAGCTGAGTCTTCTATATTGTTTAAATCAAAGTATGTATACTTATCTGAACGTAATTTTTGATTAGCTTTGACCAAGACTTCATTGTAAACTCTGTCAATTTCCTGTAAATCTTTACTGTCAATCGCTATTTGCATACTGACAAGCATCCCTGCATAATCATGACGAAAACCACGGATTTCATTATACAAAGCCACAATTTCATCTGTGTAAGTCTGTAAATATTCTTGTTCAAATTTTTTCTGTTTTAGGGCTATTTCTTTTTCAACTCGCACCTTATGAGAATTCATAGCGAAGAAGATTAGTAGCAAACAAATAAAGACAATTGTTGCTAAAATACTACCAAAACTATTAAAATGCGCATGAGTACTTACCATATCTGAAATGAGTGATAGAACATGTAAAGCAAAGAAAGCAAGTATAACTTTCTTTAGAAATGGATAGAGGTAGTCTCTGTCAAAATAATTAAGTTCAAGGTGAAAATAAGTAATAATTTTTTTTATTACAAAATAAGTCAGCAATAAAACTACTACAAAAAAGAGAGATTCATATTTTGTTACAAAAGAATCACCTGTTATAGAGGATATGATTACTGCTATAAAAGTATGAGTACTATGATATAGTAAAGACAATAGTAGACTGATAAAAATAGCCTTGTACTTATTATACTTTTTTTACCCTCTATTAGATAAACATATATAATAAAGGGAAACATAAATTTTTTTTGCTAAACCTAACCCATGCTAATAATAGACTAAAAGAAAATTCTCAACTACAGGACTGCAATATAAAGAAATCCAACATATGAATAGAAATCTGTTCTTTTTCTGTTGCTCTACAAATCGTTTATAGCTATTTATTAGAATAAAAATATGAAGAATAACTATGAATATTTTTAATAAATCCATCATGTCTCCCTATAATGTTTTCTATTTTTTCCTTTTAGGAAAAAGATTAGTAATAAAGTAAGTTAATCTTTTATCTCCACCTTGGATTTCCTGTAATTCTTTTTCTGTAAGTTTTTTGAACTGCTCTAATTTAACTGTTTTTTCCATATTAAATTCTCCTTTATTGTTTTTTTCTTGTAAATCAACTTACAAGCCTATTATACAAAACGGAGTATGTCTTTAAACAATTCATTCTCAACTGCACATTTTTGTACCTGAACTGTCAATTTTTACAAAAAACGCTGGGTTTCCCCAGCGTTAAATCTAGTATATGATCCCAGCAGGATTCGAACCTGCGACCGTTCGCTTAGAAGGCGAATGCTCTATCCAGCTGAGCTATGAGACCTAACTAGTTTATCTTATCAAAATAATTGAGAATAGTCAATCCTATTTATGATACGGAGAACCTTGTTGGATAGTAAAAGCTCGGTATATCTGTTCCACAAGAACTAGACGCATTAATTGGTGAGGAAGAGTTACACGACCAAAACTAAGGGATAGATTCGCACGCTTTTTTACTTGAGGAGAGAGTCCTAAACTCCCACCAATCACAAATGTTAAGGTTGAATAACCATTTATAGAAGCTTGTTCTAATTGGCTACTAAATTCTTCAGAAGATAATGTCTTCCCTTCAATGGCTAAAACAACAACAAATTCTCTATCACCAATTTTAGAAAGAATTCTATTTCCCTCTAAATCCAAGATTTTTTCATTTTCAGAATCACTAGCACGATCGGGTGTCTTTTCATCAGCTAATTCAATCATTTCTACAGCAGCAAATCGTGATATTCTTTTAGAATATTCTGCAATTCCATCTTTGAGATACTTTTCTTTTAGTTTTCCAACTGTTACAATTTTTATTTTCATGCTTCTATTTTATCATAATCGCATTCTATTCACATCTTATTCACAAATGAAAAAGGTTAAAAACACAATAAATTCACAAGTTTTTAACAGTTATCCACAGATTGTTAAAAACTTTAGCTTTTTTAAGCTAGGATTAAGTTAATAATTTTATACTTTCACTAATAAATCAAATATGGAGGATTCTATGAAAAACTTAAATAAGTTTTCAAAAACAATTGGACAACTTTTACTAGTTATACTTATTAGCTTTTTTAGTGGTCTATTAGGAAGTTTGACTGTTCTTCAATTCAACCAAAAACAAGGAAATGGAGAACAAAATAGTGCAGCGGTCACTCAGACGGCTTCGAAAAATGAAAATTCTATCACACAGGCTGTAGATAAAGTTAAAGATGCAGTTGTATCGATTATCACTTATTCAGAAAACTCTCAAGGTAGTTTTGTTGGAACTGATGATACTGATACAGATTCAAACACTGAACAAATCAACAGTGAAGGTTCTGGGGTCATCTATAAAAAAGATGGGGATGATGCTTATCTTGTAACCAACACTCACGTTATTAGTGGAGCTAAAAAAGTTGATATTCGTCTAGCAGATGGAACAAAAGTACCAGGTGAAATTGTTGGTTCTGATACCTATTCTGATATTGCAGTAGTAAAAATATCTTCTGAAAAGGTCTCTACAGTAGCTGAGTTTGGTGACTCAAGTCAATTATCTGTTGGGGAAACAGCTATCGCAATCGGTAGTCCTTTGGGGTCAGAATATGCAAATACAGTTACACAAGGGATTGTATCAAGCTTAAACAGACACGTTTCTTTGAAATCTGAAGATGGTCAAGCTATTTCAACAAATGCCATCCAAACAGACACAGCTATTAACCCTGGTAACTCTGGAGGACCTTTGATTAACATCCAGGGACAAGTCATTGGGATTACATCAAGTAAAATCGCCTCTAATGGTGGAACATCCGTAGAAGGTCTTGGTTTTGCTATTCCTGCAAATGATGTTAAGAATATTATCAAACAGTTGGAAAAAGATGGAAAAGTAACTCGACCAGCTCTCGGTATCCACATGGTTAATTTGACAAACCTTAGCACTGCTGATCTAAAAAAATTAAAACTTCCTGAAAACGTTACTTCTGGTGTAGCTGTTCGTTCTGTTCAAAAGAACATGCCTGCAAATGGACATTTACAACAGTATGATGTTATCACAAAAGTAGATGATACTAAGATTTCTTCTACTACTGAATTGCAAAATGCGCTATACAGTCACTCTATTGGAGATGAAATAACTGTAACTTATTACCGTAATGGTAAAGAAGAAAAAACTACAATCAAACTAGATAAGAGTACAAGTGATTTAAATCAATAGTTTACATATTTGTAAACCTACTTTACAGAATATTAAAGATATGATACTGTAGAGATATGGAAGAACTCAAACTAATTCGTATCAGTGATATTCAAAAAAATCCCTATCAACCTCGTAAAGAATTTTCAAAAGAAAAAATTCAAGAACTTGCCCAATCTATTAAAGAAAATGGTTTAATTCAACCCATTATTGTCCGTCAATCTCCAGTTATCGGATACGAAATTCTAGCTGGAGAAAGACGGTATCGGGCATCAATAGCAGCTGGGCTCACAGAAGTTCCTGTAATCATCAAAAAATTATCTGATCAGGATATGATGGTTCACTCAATCATTGAAAATTTACAACGAGAAGACTTAAATCCGATTGAAGAAGCAAAAGCTTATCAATCTTTAATTGATAAAGGATATACTCATGCAGACATTGCTGAAAAAATGGGGAAATCACGCCCTTATATCACTAATCTTGTTCGATTGCTAACGCTCCCTGATTTTATTTTAAAAGAAGTAGAAACTGGAAAATTATCTCAAGCACATGCTAGACTCCTTATTCAACTATCTACTGATGAACAAAAAAAATTACTCTATCGCATTCAGACTGAGGATTTATCGGTTCGACAGGTAGAACATTTACTTAAAGAAGAAAAAAATAAGAAGAAAAGTAAAGAAAAAGATCACTTTATCAAAGAAGAAGAAGAAAAATTTTAAAAAAATTGCTAGGGTTAGATGTCCAGATTAGTCCTCCAAAAAGAAGGAAGCTGGGAAAAATAACCATTTCTTTTTCATAATCAAGAAGAGTACCAACGTTTTATTAACAGCCTGAAATAAGGCTGTTATTTTATTTTTCTCAAATCACATACTTATCCACTGTATTAGTAGAGAAAAAATCAATAAAATCAAAATCTAGGGCTTTTATCCACAAGTTGTGGATAAATCTTTTAAACATTGTGGATTGTTTTTCACAAGTTGTGGAAAAAATGCTTGCTATATGATAAAATAGTGTTTAAGATTATACCATTTAGAAAAGGAGGGGTTTGTTGTTGAAAGAAAAACAATTTTGGAATCAGATTTTAGAATTAGCTAAAGAGCGATTAACACGATCAATGTTTGATTTCTACGCAACACCTGCTGAATTAATAAAGGTCGAGAAAAATGTAGCTACTATATTTTTACCAAGATCTGAAATGGAAATGGTTTGGAGTACAAAACTCAATGATATTATTGTAGCTGTCGGTTTTCAAATCTATGACACTGAAATAAAAGCTCAATATGTATTGACTAAAGAAGATTCTAATACCTCCGATATAGCAAGCAATGTTGAAAACAGTAATCATCAACAGGAAGAAATTAAAAAATCTATACCCTATTCAGAAACAGGATTAAGAGACATCTATACTTTTGATAATTTTATCCAAGGTGATGGAAACATTTGGGCTAAGTCTGCTGCTTTAGCCGTCTCGGAAGATCCTGGACTAACTTATAATCCTCTGTTTATATATGGAGGACCTGGTCTAGGAAAAACTCACTTGCTCAATGCTTTGGGGAACGAAATTCTCAAAAAAAATCCTAATACGCGTGTAAAATATATTCCTGCTGAAAGCTTTTATTAATGAATTTTTAGATCATCTAAGACTCAATGATATGGATAATTTTAAAAAAACCTATCGAAGTATAGATCTCCTTCTTATTGATGATATTCAATCTCTCAGTGGAAATAAAGTGCAAACTCAGGAAGAGTTTTTCAACACATTTAACAACCTTCATAGTAATAATAAACAGATCGTTTTAACGAGTGACCGTAGGCCAGAACAACTAGAAAATCTACCTGAACGACTTGTCACGCGCTTCTCATGGGGATTAACAACGGATATTACTCCACCTGATTTTGAAACTCGTATCGCTATCCTAAATAGTAAAACAGAGGATTTAGATTATCATTTTCAACCTGACACAATCGAATATTTGGCTGGCCAGTTTGATTCAAATGTACGTGAATTAGAAGGTGCCCTCAAAGATATTAGTCTCATGGCTAAAGTTAAACAAATCAACACTATAACTGTGGATATTGCATCTGAGGCTATACGTGCTCGAAAACAAAGCGTCAGCACCATGATCGTCATTCCGATTGAAAAAATCCAAGAGGAAGTCGGAAAATTTTATGATGTGAGCGTTAAAGGAGATGAAGGGAACTAGACGTGTTCAGAATATTGTTCTAGCTCGCCAAGTTGCTATGTACCTAGCTAGAGAATTAACTGATAACAGTCTTCCAAAAATCGGAAAAGAATTTGGTGGTAAAGATCATACAACCGTCATTCATGCTCATGCAAAAATCAAATCTATGATTGAAACTGATGATAAATTACGTATAGAAATCGAAACCATCAAAAAGAAAATCAAATAACTTGAGGATAAGTGTTTAAAATTTTACTGATTTATTAACAAATTTTAAACAAGTATAACTTCTTGATTTTTCTAAACTAAACTTGGTTTTCCACAGATTTCACACAGCCTACTATTACTATTAACCTTCTAATAATAAAAATAAATAAAGGAGATTCCATGATTCATTTTTCTATTAATAAAAATTTATTCCTGCAATCATTAAATATTACAAAACGTGCTATTAGTTCAAAAAATGCTATTCCTGTTTTATCAACTATTAAAATTGATGTGACTAACGAAGGAATTACATTAATTGGATCAAATGGTCAAATTTCAATTGAGAATTTCATTTCTCAAAAAGATGAAAATGCAGGTCTTTTGATTAACTCTTTAGGTTCTATCCTTCTAGAAGCTTCATTCTTTATCAATGTAGTCTCAAGTCTTCCAGATGTGACTCTTGATTTTAAAGAAATTGAACAACATCAAATTGTACTAACAAGTGGAAAATCAGAAATTACTCTGAAAGGAAAAGACAGCGAACAGTATCCACGTATTCAGGAAATTGCAGCAAGTAATCCTCTAGTTCTTGAAACAAAACTTCTTAAGAAAATTATCAACGAAACTGCTTTTGCTGCTAGTGTACAAGAAAGTCGTCCTATTTTGACTGGTGTTCACTTTGTTTTGAGTAATCATCAAGAATTAAAAACAGTTGCAACAGACTCACATCGTCTCAGTCAGAAAAAATTAACTCTTGAGAAAAATAGTGATAATTTTGATGTTGTCATCCCAAGTCGCTCTCTACGCGAATTTTCAGCTGTTTTTACGGACGATATTGAAACAGTAGAGATTTTCTTCGCAAACAATCAAATTCTCTTTAGAAGCGAAAATATTAGCTTCTATACACGTCTCTTAGAAGGTAATTATCCTGATACAGATCGTCTGATTCCAACAGATTTTAATACGACAGTGACTTTTGATGTTGTGAATCTACGTCAATCTATGGAACGTGCACGTCTTTTATCAAGTGCTACTCAAAATGGAACTGTAAAATTAGAAATCAAACAAGGAGTAGTTACAGCTCATGTAAATTCTCCAGAAGTTGGTAAAGTAAACGAAGAAATCGATACAATTGCTGTATCTGGTGAAGATTTAACTATTAGCTTTAACCCAACTTACTTGATTGAAGCACTAAAAGCCTTGAATAGTGAAAGGTAACAATCAGCTTCATTTCAGCAGTTCGTCCATTTACCTTGGTACCAGCTGATACAGATGAAGATTTCATGCAGCTGATTACACCAGTTCGTACAAATTAAGTTAAAGAGGTTGAGCCTAGCTCACCTCTTTTATGATATAATCAGAAATATGAAAAGGAGAGTAGTATGTATCAAGTTGGAAATTTTGTTGAAATGAAAAAACCACATGCCTGTACAATCAAATCTACAGGTAAAAAAGCGAATCGTTGGGAAATTACACGTCTAGGTGCAGATATCAAAATAAAATGCAGTAATTGTGATCATGTTGTCATGATGAGTCGCTATGATTTTGAAAGAAAAATGAGTAAAATTATCGACTAAAAGCAAGGAGTTGGAGGGTTAGCAAGTTTTCCCTTTTTGTGTTATAATATTGAAGATTGAAATGTGAACGGAGAATGAGAAATTATGGCTTTAACAGCAGGTATCGTGGGTTTGCCAAACGTTGGTAAATCAACCCTATTTAATGCAATTACAAAAGCAGGAGCAGAGGCTGCAAACTATCCATTTGCAACTATTGACCCAAACGTTGGGATGGTAGAAGTTCCAGATGAACGTCTACAAAAATTGACGGAAATGATTACTCCTAAGAAGACAGTCCCAACAACCTTTGAATTTACAGATATTGCAGGGATTGTAAAAGGTGCATCAAAAGGAGAAGGTCTTGGGAAATAAATTCTTGGCCAATATTCGTGAAGTTGATGCCATTGTTCACGTGGTTCGTGCCTTTGATGATGAAAATGTCATGCGTGAGCAAGGTCGTGAAGATGCTTTTGTAGATCCATTAGCAGATATTGATACCATTAACCTAGAATTGATTCTTGCTGACTTAGAATCTGTTAATAAACGCTATGCGCGTGTGGAAAAGATGGCACGTACGCAAAAAGATAAGGAATCAGTTGCAGAATTTAACGTTCTCCAAAAGATTAAACCTGTCCTTGAAGACGGTAAATCAGCTCGTACTATTGAATTTACAGATGAAGAGCAAAAGGTTGTCAAAGGTCTTTTCCTCTTGACCACGAAACCAGTTCTTTATGTAGCGAATGTGGATGAGGATGTGGTTGGAGACCCAGACTCTATTGATTACGTGAAGCAGATTCGTGAATTCGCAGAGACAGAAAATGCAGAGGTAGTGGTCATTTCTGCGCGTGCTGAAGAAGAAATTTCTGAGTTAGACGATGAAGATAAAAAAGAGTTTCTTGAAGCTATTGGTTTGACAGAATCAGGTGTGGATAAGTTGACTCGTGCTGCTTACCATCTACTTGGACTTGGAACTTACTTCACAGCTGGTGAAAAAGAGGTTCGTGCTTGGACCTTTAAACGTGGCATGAAAGCTCCTCAAGCTGCTGGAATTATCCACTCTGACTTCGAAAAAGGATTTATTCGTGCAGTGACTATGTCTTATGATGATTTGATTAAATACGGATCTGAAAAGGCGGTAAAAGAAGCTGGACGCTTGCGTGAAGAAGGAAAAGAATATGTCGTTCAAGATGGCGATATTATGGAATTCCGCTTTAACGTATAATCAACATTTTTAAATAGTGTCAATTAGGTTGGAAAAAAATTCCAACCCTTTTGGCTTTTGAAAGGAAATTTAAATGACAAAATTACTTGTAGGATTGGGAAATCCAGGGGATAAATATTTTGAGACAAAGCATAATGTTGGTTTTATGTTGATTGACCAACTAGCAAAAAAACAGAATGTATCCTTTACACACGATAAAATATTCCAAGCTGAATTAGCTTCATTTTTCCTTAATGGTGAAAAAATTTATCTGGTAAAACCCACTACTTTTATGAATGAAAGTGGGAAAGCAGTTCATGCTTTATTAACTTACTATGGTTTAGATATCGAAGATTTACTGATTATTTACGATGATCTTGACATGGAAGTAGGAAATTCGACTTCGCGCTAAAGGATCAGCTGGCGGTCATAATGGTATCAAGTCAATTATCCAACATATTGGTACACAGGTTTTCAATCGTGTAAAGATTGGTATCGGTAGACCTAAAAAAGGAATGTCTGTTGTTCACCACGTTTTGAGTAAATTTGACAAGGATGACTATATAGGTATTTTACAGTCTATTGACAAGGTTGACGATGCTGTAAATTATTATTTACAAGAGAAAAACTTTGAAAAAACAATGCAGAAATACAATGGGTAAGGGAATGTCATTAATCGAATTCTTTTTAGAGAATAAGCAGATACAATCATGGAATGAGCATTTATCTCTCAAGCAGAGGGAATTACTACTAGGTCTCTCTGGTTCAGCAAAGTCTTTAGCTATTGCAAGTAGTGTTAAAAATCAGAACAAGATTTTAGTAATGACATCTACTTATGGAGAAGCTGAGCGTCTAGTAAATGATTTAATTTCTATCCTGGGTACTGATATGGTTTATCCATTTTTAGTAGATGATTCACCAATGGTAGAATTTTTAGTATCGTCTCAAGAAAAGATTTTTTCAAGAGTTGAAGCCTTGCGTTTTCTAAGAGATAAATCTCAAAAAGGAATATTAGTTTGTAACATGGCAGCTAGCCGTTTATTCTTACCAGATCCTCAAGTTTTTGATAAAAGTGTGTTAAAACTTGAAGTTGGCGAAGAGTGTGAACAAAGAGAATTAAAAAATCAATTGATCTCACTTGGTTATAAAAAAGTTACTCAAGTTCAAAGTCAAGGTGAGTTTAGTCTTAGAGGGGATATTTTAGATATCTTTGAAACTTCGCAACTATCTCCTTACCGAATAGAATTTTTTGGTGATGAAATAGATGGGATTAGAGAATTCGACGCAGATACACAATTATCAAAAGAAAGTCGATTAGAAATTTCTATATATCCAGCTAGTGACATTTTATTAACTGTTGAAGATTACAATCGTGGTCAACAATTCTTAGAACATGAGATTGATAAAACTATTTCACCTACATTAAAGTCGTACCTAGAAGAAGTTTTTAGTTGTGCGAAAGAGCAAGTTCTTCATGCTGATATTCGTAAATTTTTGTCTGTTTTTTATAAAAAACAGTGGACCTTGATTGACTACTTGAACCAAGCACCTATTATCTTTGATGATTTTCAAAAAATCATGAATCAGTATGATATTTTTGATAAGGAAACAGCTGGCTACTTTACAGAGGATTTACACAACAGTAAAACTGTATCAAGTTTACAATATTTTGCTGATGTAGAAAGTCAGTTTAAAAAATATTTACCAGCTAGCTTCTTTTCTAATTTTCAAAAGGGACTTGGAAATCTAAAATTTGATCATCTTTATCAATTTAATCAATATCCTATGCAAGAATTCTTCAATCAGTTTTCTTTTCTGAAAGAAGAAATTGAACGCTATAAAAAATTAAAATATACGATTGTTCTTCAATCAAGCAGCCAAACAGAACTAAAAAAACTGTCAACGATTCTTGATGAATATAGCATTAAAGTTGACAATAGTAATCAAAAGTGAAATCTGTAAAGGAACTGTCAATCTTGTTGAAGGAAACCTTCGTCATGGTTTTCATTTTGTGGATGAGAATCTTGTATTCATCACTGAATATGAAATATTTAAAAAGAAGATTAAACGTAAATATAGAAGACAAAATATCAGTAATGCTGAGAGATTAAAGGATTATAGTGAACTCCAAAAAGGAGATTATGTTGTTCATCAAATTCATGGGATTGGTCAATATTTAGGAATCGAAACGATTGAACTCAAAGGGATTCACCGAGATTATGTAAGTATCCAATATCAAAATGGAGATCGAATTTCTATCCCTGTAGAACAAATCCAAACCTTATCTAAGTATGTTTCAAGTGGCGGAAAGGCTCCAAAGTTAAACAAATTAAACGATGGACGTTTTAAAAAAGCTAAGCAAAAAGTTAAAAATCAAGTTGAAGACATTGCAGATGACTTAATTAAGTTATATGCAGAGAGGAGTCAACTTGAAGGTTTTGCATTTTCAAAAGATGATGAAGATCAGGTTGCTTTTGATGAGGCTTTCCCTTATGTTGAAACTGAGGACCAACTTCGAAGTATAGATGAAATTAAAAAGGATATGCAGGCTTCTCAACCAATGGATAGGCTTTTGGTTGGAGATGTTGGTTTTGGTAAGACTGAGGTGGCCATGCGAGCTGCTTTTAAGGCTGTCAATAATCATAAACAGGTTGTTGTTTTAGTACCAACCACAGTTCTTGCTCAGCAACATTATAGTAATTTCAAGGAAAGATTTGAGCAGTTTGCTGTCAATGTAGATGTTTTGAGTCGTTTTAGAAGTAAAAAAGAGCAGACTGAAACACTTGAAAAATTGAAAAAAGGCCAAGTTGATATCCTGATAGGAACCCATCGAGTTTTGTCTAAAGATGTTGAATTTGCAGATTTAGGATTAATCATCATCGATGAAGAACAACGATTCGGTGTTAAACATAAGGAAGCTTTGAAGGAATTAAAAAAGAAGGTTGATGTCTTAACTTTGACAGCTACACCAATTCCTCGAACTCTACATATGTCTATGCTAGGTATTCGAGATTTATCTGTCATCGAAACTCCCCCAACCAATCGATATCCTGTACAAACCTATGTCCTTGAACAGAATGATCGTGTCATTCGAGATGCTGTATTGAGAGAAATTGATCGTGGTGGTCAGGTTTACTATCTTTACAATAAAGTTGACACGATTGAAAAGAAGGTTTCAGAGTTACAAGAGTTAATTCCTGAAGCTTCTATTGGTTTTGTTCATGGTCAAATGAGTGAAATTCGTTTGGAGAATACACTACTTGACTTTATTGAAGGTGAATATGATATTTTAGTAACTACGACAATCATTGAAACAGGGGTAGACATTCCAAATGCCAATACCTTGTTTATAGAAAATGCGGATCACATGGGTCTGTCTACCTTGTATCAATTAAGAGGTCGGGTTGGTCGTAGTAATCGTATCGCTTATGCCTATCTTATGTATCGACCTGACAAATCTTTGACAGAAGTTTCAGAAAAGAGATTAGAAGCTATCAAGGGATTTACCGAATTGGGTTCTGGTTTCAAAATCGCTATGCGCGATTTATCCATCCGTGGAGCGGGTAATCTTTTGGGAAGTTCGCAGTCCGGTTTTATTGATTCAGTTGGTTTTGAACTCTATTCTCAATTACTGGAAGAAGCAATTGCTAAGAAGAATGGAACTGATAAGAAACGTGAAAAAGGTAATGCTGAGTTAATTCTACAAATTGATGCCTATCTCCCGGATGAGTACATTTCAGATGAACGACATAAAATTGAGATTTACAAGAGAATTCGTCAAATTGACAACCGTGTCAACTATGAAGAATTACAAGATGAGTTAATTGACCGTTTTGGTGAGTATCCAGATGTAGTTGCCTATCTCTTAGAAATTGGATTAGCTAAAGCTTATCTAGATAAAGTATTTGTCAATCGAGTTGAAAGAAGAAATAATAAGCTTGTCATTCAATTTGAAAAAATATCGCAACAGCTATTTTTAACCCAAGATTATTTCCAGGCTCTTTCTCAGACAAATTTGAAGGCTAATATTTCTGAAAATCAAGGTTTGATTGAAGTTGTATTTGATATTCGAAATAAAAAAGATTATGAGATTTTAGAAGGACTCTTAAACTTTGGAGAATCGTTAGCGAAGATAAAAGACTTAAAAGAGTCACATTAGGGATTACCTTTTTTCTTCTATAAAAGGGATAAAAATGGTACAATAATAATTTGAGGTATTATAAGATGAGATTAGATAAATATTTAAAAGTATCACGAATTATTAAACGCCGTACGGTAGCTAAGGAAGTTGCAGATAAAGGGCGAATCAAGGTAAATGGTATCCTTGCTAAAAGTTCAACTGATTTAAAAATCAATGATCAGGTTGAAATTCGCTTTGGAAATAAATTGTTGCTTGTAAAGGTGCTCGAAATGAAAGATAGCACAAAAAAAGAAGATGCAGCTGGAATGTATGAAATTATCAGTGAAACAAGGGTAGAAGACGATGTATAAAAAAATAGTCCAAATGAATAATTCATTTATTCAAAATGAACACCAACGACGTAAATACATGATGGAAGAACGTCAAAAACGTAATCGTTTTATGGGTTGGGTTTTGATTTTGATTATGTTGCTATTCATCTTACCAACTTACAATTTAGCACAAAGTTACCAACAATTACTAACACGTCGCCAGCAACTAGCTGATTTGAAAAAACAATATCAGGACTTGAGCGATGAAAAGGATAAAGAAGCTAGTTTAGCAACTAAGCTAAAAGATGAATCCTATGCGACTAAATATTCCCGTGCAAAATATTATTATTCAAAAACATGGGAGGAAGTTTATACAATTCCGGACTTACTTCCTAGGTAATGCGAAATGGAAAATTTATTAGATATTATCGAAAAATTTTTAAGTCAGTCAGATGAAAAATTAGATGAGTTAGCTCAAAAGAATCATCTGTTACGACTACAAGAAGAAGAGGGGAAAAAGAATGCGTAAATTTTTAGTGATATTACTACTTCCTATTTTCCTAAAAAGCGTTCAAGTAGTAAGCACTGAGAATCCAGTTATCATTCCAAAACAAGAAGTTTATTCTTTAACTCATACTCCATATCATTTTTATTATCAAGATATTATAGAATCTCCAAAATTTTATGGTGAGACGCCAGTTTATTCTACAGAAGACCTGATTAATGAATCGGGTAAAGTAAATGCAGAAACAAAATTATCTGTTTTAGAATGGCGATTAAATAAACAAGGACAGCCTGTCTTTAAATTGTCAAATAATCAATTTGTAATGGCTGATAAACGACTTTTATACGATAGTTCTATCGTAAACGATTTTTCTAAACGAGTATGGCTAGAACCAGGATTTGTCGTTTATAATAGTCCTTATGATCAACAAGAATTAAAGTCTACTTTAGCGCCTTATCAAGAAGTTGAAGCAGATATGTCTAAGTTTTTGCTGAAGGTCGTGAATTCTTACATATCAAGCAAACAGGCTGGATTTCGACGGATTATATTTCCGATGATGATAATCGTATTCAGAAAGTACAAGAGTTGCTATCTGCAAATTATCAAAATGAACAGTTTTCTATTTATATTAAACAATTGAGTACAGGTAAGGAAGCTGGCATTAATGAAAATCAGAAAAATGTATGCTGCTAGTGTTATGAAATTACCTTATCTTTATTCTGTTCAGGAAAAAATCAATCAAGGTGATTACCAACTTGACACGAAATTGAAGTATGTTTCCGAAGTTAATGATTTCCCTGGTTCTTATAAACCGGAAGGAAGCGGAAGTCTCCCTAAAACAGCGGACAATAAAGAATACACAATCAAAGATTTAATCACAAAAACTGCAAAAGAATCTGACAATGTAGCTCATAATATTCTTGGTTATTATATTACGAATAAATCAGATGAAGCCTTTAAAAAAGAAATGGCTACTATCGCAGGTGAAGAATGGGATGTGACAGATAAGATGGCTTCAGCTAAAATGGCTGGTCAAGTTATGGAATCTATTTATAATCAGAATGGTTTTGTTTTAGAATCTCTTTCACAAACATCTTTTGATAATCAGCGGATTGCTAAAGAATATTTCTGCTAAGGTAGCCCATAAAATTGGGGATGCAGATGAATTTAAACACGATGTGGGAATAGTCTATACAGATTCTCCTTTCATTATTTCAATCTTTTACTAAAAATTCTGATTACGATACCATTTCTAAAATTGCTAAGGATGTCTACGAGGTCCTAAAATGAGAGACCGAGATTTTTTAAATCATTTTCTAGAAAAAGGTTACTTTGAAGGACATTCAAGAGTTGTGCTAGCCTTGTCTGGTGGATTGGATTCGATGTTTCTTTTTCAACTTCTTTTGACCTATCAAAAAGAACTTGGTATTGAATTGTTTTTAGCTCATGTAAATCATAAACAAAGACCAGAGTCAGATAAGGAAGAAAATGAATTAAGAAAATTAGCTGAACAAGCTGGAGTTCCAATTTATGTAGCTTGTTTTACTGGAGATTTTTCAGAAGCGAATGCTCGTCAATTTCGCTATGAATTTTTTAGAGAAGTGATGGAGAAAACTTCATCTACAGCTCTTGTAACAGCTCATCATGCAGATGATCAAGTTGAGACAATCTTTATGCGATTGATTAGAGGTGTTAGACTACAACATTTATCAGCTATTAAAGAAAGACAAATATTTGCTAAGGGAGAGTTGATTCGTCCTTTGTTGTCTTTTATAAGAAGGATTTTCCTGAAATTGAGCATTTTGAAGATTCAACGAATAAAGAAAATCACTATCTTCGCAATCGTATTCGCAACCTCTATCTGCCACAGTTAGAAAAAGAAAATGTTCAGGTAAAAAAAGCAATTTTAGAGTTTGGAAAAGAAGTTTCTGACTATCAAATTGCTCTGGCTGAATTATCTCAAGCAGTTGATGTAGAAGATTTAACTCAGTTTTTATCTTTTAGTGAAGCAACGCAAGGAGTTTTACTACAACAATACCTTAGTCGTTTTGCTGATTTAAATGTAACAAGAGAACAATTTCAAGAAATTCATCATATTTTAAAAACTAAGAGTCAATATCGCCATAATATAAAAAATGGTTATGAACTTATAAAAGAATACCAGCACTTTCAAATTGGTAAAATCAGACCAAAGTCTGATGAAAAAAGTAGTGAGTGTGTGTTAAACTATCAAAATCAAGTTTATTATGAAGGTTTTCTATTTTCATTTGGAATTCCTCTAAAAGGTGAAAATGTTCAACAAATAAATGTTTCCCGTGAAACATCATTGATTTTGCGACATCGACAGCCAGGTGATTATTTGATAATAAATGGTCATCGAAAAAAAGTAAGGCGACTTTTTATTGATTTAAAAATACCTGCAGAAAAACGAAAAAATGCGATTATTGTTGAGCAATTCGGAAAAATTTGTTCAATTTTAGGAATTGAACTCAGTGATTTGAGTATAAAAATGAAAAATGATATAATGAACACTGTACTTTATATAGAAAAAATAGATAGGTAAAATCATGTTAGAACAAGATATCAAGAAAATTTTGATTTCACAAGATGAAATTACAGAAGCAGCTAAGAAGTTAGGTGCTCAATTGACAAAAGATTACGAAGGTAAGAAATCCGATTTTTAGTTGGAATTTTTAAAAAGGATCTATTCCTTTTTATGGCAGAATTAGTCAAATATATCGACACTCATCTTGAAATGGATTTTTATGATGGTTTCTAGTTATCATGGTGGAACTGTAAGTAGTGGTGTCATTAATATCAAACAAGATGTCACTCAAGATGTTAAAGGTAGACACATTGTCTTTGTAGAAGATATTATTGATACTGGACAAACATTAAAAAGCTTGAGAGATATGTTTACTGCTAGAGAAGCAGCGTCTGTTAAGATTGTTACTATGCTGGATAAACCAGAAGGACGTACTGTAGAAATTGAAGCAGATTATACATGTTTTACAATTCCAAATGAATTCGTTGTAGGCTATGGTTTAGACTATAATGAAAATTATCGTAACCTTCCTTATGTAGGCGTATTGAAAGAGGAAGTTTACTCAAAATAGAAGGGTAAGTTGTTGAATGCAAAAACAAAATAATGGTTTTATAAAAAATCCATTTCTTTATTTGTTGATGATTTTCTTGCTAGTAACGGGATTCCAGTACTTTTTCGCTGGGAGAGCTGCCGGGCACAGTCAACAAATTAAATACTCAGAATTGGTGCAGGAAATCACTAATGACAATGTAAAAGAAATAACCTATCAACCAAGTGGTAGTGTTATTGAAGTGTCTGGTGTCTATAAAACTGCTAAAACAGAAAAACCGGAAACAGGTATTCAGTTTTTCACACCTTCTGCAACAAAAGTAGAAAAATTTACAAGTATTATTCTTCCATCGGATACTACTGTAGCAGATTTGCAAAAACTAGCTGGTGAACACCAAACACAAGTTGAAGTCAAGCACGAAAGCTCAAGTGGTATGTGGATTAACATCCTAGTTTCGGTAGTGCCATTTGCCATTTTATTCTTCTTCCTATTTTCTATGATGGGAAATATGGGAGGAAATAGCGGACGCAATCCGATGAGCTTTGGACGCAGTAAAGCTAAGGCTGCTAATAAGGAAGATATCAAAGTACGCTTTTCAGATGTAGCAGGAGCTGAAGAAGAAAAACAAGAACTTGTTGAAGTTGTTGAATTCTTGAAAGATCCAAAACGCTTTACAAAATTAGGTGCTCGTATCCCAGCTGGTGTTCTCTTAGAAGGACCTCCGGGAACTGGTAAAACATTACTTGCTAAAGCAGTAGCAGGAGAAGCTGGAGTACCGTTCTTTAGTATTTCAGGTTCTGACTTCGTAGAAATGTTCGTCGGTGTCGGTGCCAGCCGTGTACGTTCACTCTTTGAGGACGCTAAAAAAGCAGCACCAGCTATTATCTTCATCGATGAAATTGATGCCGTTGGTCGCCAACGTGGTGTCGGTCTTGGTGGAGGTAATGATGAACGTGAACAAACCTTGAACCAACTCTTGATTGAAATGGATGGTTTTGAAGGAAATGAAGGAATCATTGTCATTGCGGCAACGAAACCGTTCAGATGTTCTAGATCCAGCCCTTCTTCGTCCAGGTCGTTTTGACAGAAAAGTATTGGTTGGTCGTCCAGATGTTAAAGGACGCGAAGCAATTCTGAAAGTCCATGCTAGAAATAAACCTCTAGCAGAAGATGTGGATTTGAAGTTAGTAGCACAACAAACTCCAGGTTTTGTTGGTGCTGATTTAGAAAATGTATTGAACGAAGCGGCATTAGTTGCTGCCCGTCGCAACAAATCAGTCATTGATGCTTCTGATATTGATGAGGCAGAAGATCGCGTTATTGCAGGGCCTTCTAAGAAAGATAAAACTGTTTCCCAAAAAGAACGTGAAATGGTTGCTTATCACGAAGCCGGGCACACTATCGTAGGGTTAGTCTTATCAAATGCGCGTGTCGTTCATAAGGTAACAATTGTTCCACGTGGTCGTGCAGGTGGGTACATGATTGCTCTTCCAAAAGAAGATCAAATGTTGCTATCTAAAGAAGATATGAAAGAACAATTAGCTGGTTTGATGGGTGGACGTGTTGCTGAAGAAATCATCTTTAATGTCCAAACAACAGGTGCATCAAACGACTTTGAGCAAGCTACACAAATGGCGCGTGCAATGGTTACGGAGTATGGTATGAGTGAAAAACTTGGACCTGTTCAATACGAAGGAAATCATGCAATGTTTGGTGCTCAAACTCCACAAAAATCTATTTCAGAGCGTACAGCTTATGAAATTGATGAAGAAGTTCGAGCATTGTTGAATGAAGCACGTAATAAAGCAGCTGAAATTATTCAATCAAATCGTGAAACGCATAAATTAATTGCAGAAGCCTTATTGAAATATGAAACATTAGATAGTACACAAATCAAATCTCTTTATGAAACAGGGAAAATGCCTGAATCAGTAGAAGAGGAATCACGTGCCCTATCATATGATGAAGTCAAATCAAAAATGGCTGAAGAAAACTAAAATATTAGTAGACGAGATACAAGAGAGGGTACTATTATGTCCTCTCTTTCTTATTATAGAAACTAATCTATGAAAAACCAGTAAAAAAATTTCAGAAAAACAAATCAAACTAGTTGACAAGATTCTAAAAGTGGGTATAATAGAAAGAGTTGAAAAAGCTCAAGGTCCGTTGGTCAAGGGGTTAAGACACCGCCTTTTCACGGCGGTAACACGGGTTCGAATCCCGTACGGACTATGAGTATGTTGCAGTAGAAGTTGAAAAAAATTTGAAAAAGTTATTGACAACGATTAGAAGCTGTGATATACTAATATAGTTGTCGTAAGCGCGACAAAGACCTTTGAAAACTGAACAAGACGAACCAATGTGCAGGGCACTACAACTGATGTTGTAGTACTGAACAATGAAAAAAACAATAAATCTGTCAGTGACAGAAATGAGTGAGAACTCAAACTTTTAATGAGAGTTTGATCCTGGCTCAGGACGAACGCTGGCGGCGTGCCTAATACATGCAAGTAGAACGCTGAAGGAAGGAGCTTGCTCTTTCCGGATGAGTTGCGAACGGGTGAGTAACGCGTAGGTAACCTGCCTGGTAGCGGGGGATAACTATTGGAAACGATAGCTAATACCGCATAACAGTAGATATCGCATGATAGTCGCTTGAAAGGTGCAAATGCACCACTACCAGATGGACCTGCGTTGTATTAGCTAGTTGGTGAGGTAACGGCTCACCAAGGCAACGATACATAGCCGACCTGAGAGGGTGATCGGCCACACTGGGACTGAGACACGGCCCAGACTCCTACGGGAGGCAGCAGTAGGGAATCTTCGGCAATGGACGGAAGTCTGACCGAGCAACGCCGCGTGAGTGAAGAAGGTTTTTCGGATCGTAAAGCTCTGTTGTAAGAGAAGAACGAGTGTGAGAGTGGAAAGTTCACACTGTGACGGTATCTTACCAGAAAGGGACGGCTAACTACGTGCCAGCAGCCGCGGTAATACGTAGGTCCCGAGCGTTGTCCGGATTTATTGGGCGTAAAGCGAGCGCAGGCGGTTAGATAAGTCTGAAGTTAAAGGCTGTGGCTTAACCATAGTACGCTTTTGGAAACTGTTTAACTTGAGTGCAAGAGGGAGAGTGGAATTCCATGTGTAGCGGTGAAATGCGTAGATATATGGAGGAACACCGGTGGCGAAAAGCGGCTCTCTGGCTTGTAACTGACGCTGAGGCTCGAAAGCGTGGGGAGCAAACAGGATTAGATACCCTGGTAGTCCACGCCGTAAACGATGAGTGCTAGGGTGTTAGACCCTTTCCGGGGTTTAGTGCCGTAGCTAACGCATTAAGCACTCCGCCTGGGGAGTACGACCGCAAGGTTGAAACTCAAAGGAATTGACGGGGGCCCGCACAAGCGGTGGAGCATGTGGTTTAATTCGAAGCAACGCGAAGAACCTTACCAGGTCTTGACATCCCTCTGACCGCTCTAGAGATAGAGTTTTTCCTTCGGGACAGAGGTGACAGGTGGTGCATGGTTGTCGTCAGCTCGTGTCGTGAGATGTTGGGTTAAGTCCCGCAACGAGCGCAACCCCTATTGTTAGTTGCCATCATTCAGTTGGGCACTCTAGCGAGACTGCCGGTAATAAACCGGAGGAAGGTGGGGATGACGTCAAATCATCATGCCCCTTATGACCTGGGCTACACACGTGCTACAATGGTTGGTACAACGAGTCGCAAGCCGGTGACGGCAAGCTAATCTCTTAAAGCCAATCTCAGTTCGGATTGTAGGCTGCAACTCGCCTACATGAAGTCGGAATCGCTAGTAATCGCGGATCAGCACGCCGCGGTGAATACGTTCCCGGGCCTTGTACACACCGCCCGTCACACCACGAGAGTTTGTAACACCCGAAGTCGGTGAGGTAACCTTTTAGGAGCCAGCCGCCTAAGGTGGGATAGATGATTGGGGTGAAGTCGTAACAAGGTAGCCGTATCGGAAGGTGCGGCTGGATCACCTCCTTTCTAAGGATAAGGAAAGCACATTGGTCTTGTTTAGTCTTGAGAGGTCTTGTGGGGCCTTAGCTCAGCTGGGAGAGCGCCTGCTTTGCACGCAGGAGGTCAGCGGTTCGATCCCGCTAGGCTCCATTGGTGAGAGATCACCAAGTCATGCACATTGAAAATTGAATATCTATATCAAATAGTAACAAGAAAATAAACCGAAAACGCTGTAGTATTAATAAGAGTTTATGACTGAAAGGTCAAAAAAGTAAGGTTAAGTTAATAAGGGCGCACGGTGGATGCCTTGGCACTAGGAGCCGAAGAAGGACGTGACAAACGACGATATGCCTTGGGTAGCTGTAAGTAAGCGATGATCCAGGGATTTCCGAATGGGGGAACCCAACAGGTACTACCTGTTACCCATATCTGTTAAGGATATGAGGAGGAAGACGCAGTGAACTGAAACATCTAAGTAGCTGCAGGAAGAGAAAGCAAAAGCGATTGCCTTAGTAGCGGCGAGCGAAACGGCAGGAGGGCAAACCGAAGAGTTTACTCTTCGGGGTTGTAGGACTGCAATGTGGACTCAAAGATTATAGAAGAATGGTTTGGGAAAATCAGCCAAAGAGAGTGAGAGCCTCGTATTTTAAATAGTCTTTGTACCTAGCAGTATCCTGAGTACGGCGGGACACGTGAAATCCCGTCGGAATCTGGGAGGACCATCTCCCAACCCTAAATACTCCCTAGTGACCGATAGTGAACCAGTACCGTGAGGGAAAGGTGAAAAGCACCCCGGGAGGGGAGTGAAATAGAACCTGAAACCGTGTGCCTACAACAAGTTCGAGCCCGTTAATGGGTGAGAGCGTGCCTTTTGTAGAATGAACCGGCGAGTTACGATATGATGCGAGGTTAAGTTGAAGAGACGGAGCCGTAGGGAAACCGAGTCTGAATAGGGCGCTTTAGTATTATGTCGTAGACCCGAAACCATGTGACCTACCCATGAGCAGGTTGAAGGTGCGGTAAGACGCACTGGAGGACCGAACCAGGGCACGTTGAAAAGTGCTTGGATGACTTGTGGGTAGCGGAGAAATTCCAAACGAACTTGGAGATAGCTGGTTCTCTCCGAAATAGCTTTAGGGCTAGCGTCGACATTAGAGATTCTTGGAGGTAGAGCACTGTTTGGGTGAGGGGTCCATCCCGGATTACCAATCTCAGATAAACTCCGAATGCCAATGAATTATGGTCGGCAGTCAGACTGCGAGTGCTAAGATCCGTAGTCGAAAGGGAAACAGCCCAGACCACCAGCTAAGGTCCCAAAAATAATTGTTAAGTGGAAAAAGGATGTGGGGTTGCACAGACAACTAGGATGTTAGCTTAGAAGCAGCTATTCATTCAAAGAGTGCGTAATAGCTCACTAGTCGAGTGACCCTGCGCCGAAAAATGTACCGGGGCTAAAAACAATTTACCGAAGCTGTGGATACCTTTTATAGGTATGGTAGGAGAGCGTTCTATGTGTGGTGAAGGTGTACCGTGAGGAGCGCTGGAACGCATAGAAGTGAGAATGCCGGTATGAGTAGCGAAAGACAGGTGAGAATCCTGTCCACCGTAAGACTAAGGTTTCCAGGGGAAGGCTCGTCCGCCCTGGGTTAGTCGGGACCTAAGGAGAGACCGAAAGGTGTATCCGATGGACAACAGGTTGATATTCCTGTACTAGAGTATGTAGTGATGGAGGGACGCAGTAGGCTAACTAAAAGCAGACGATTGGAAGTGTCTGTCTAAGCAGTGAGGTGTGAATTGAGTTAAATGCTTAGTTCTATAACATTGAGCTGTGATGGGGAGCGAAGTTTAGTAGCGAAGTTAGTGACGTCACACTGCCAAGAAAAGCTTCTAGCGTTTAAACATACTCTACCCGTACCGCAAACCGACACAGGTAGTCGAGGCGAGTAGCCCTCAGGTGAGCGAGAGAACTCTCGTTAAGGAACTCGGCAAAATGACCCCGTAACTTCGGGAGAAGGGGTGCTGACTTTATGTCAGCCGCAGTGAATAGGCCCAAGCAACTGTTTATCAAAAAAACACAGCTCTCTGCTAAATCGTAAGATGATGTATAGGGGGTGACGCCTGCCCGGTGCTGGAAGGTTAAGAGGAGTGCTTAGCGTAAGCGAAGGTATGAATTGAAGCCCCAGTAAACGGCAGCCGTAACTATAACGGTCCTAAGGTAGCGAAATTCCTTGTCGGGTAAGTTCCGACCCGCACGAAAGGCGTAATGATTTGGGCACTGTCTCAACGAGAGACTCGGTGAAATTTTTAGTACCTGTGAAGATGCAGGTTACCCGCGACAGGACGGAAAGACCCCATGGAGCTTTACTGCAGTTTGATATTGAGTGTCTGTACCACATGTACAGGATAGGTAGGAGTCTATGAGATCGGGACGCCAGTTTCGAAGGAGACGATGTTGGGATACTACCCTTGTGTTATGGCCACTCTAACCCGGATAGGTGATCCCTATCGGAGACAGTGTCTGACGGGCAGTTTGACTGGGGCGGTCGCCTCCTAAAAGGTAACGGAGGCGCCCAAAGGTTCCCTCAGAATGGTTGGAAATCATTCGCAGAGTGTAAAGGTATAAGGGAGCTTGACTGCGAGAGCTACAACTCGAGCAGGGACGAAAGTCGGGCTTAGTGATCCGGTGGTTCCGTATGGAAGGGCCATCGCTCAACGGATAAAAAGCTACCCTGGGGATAACAGGCTTATCTCCCCAAGAGTTCACATCGACGGGGAGGTTTGGCACCTCGATGTCGGCTCGTCGCATCCTGGGGCTGTAGTCGGTCCCAAGGGTTGGGCTGTTCGCCCATTAAAAGCGGCACGCGAGCTGGGTTCAGAACGTCGTGAGACAGTTCGGTCCCTATCCGTCGCGGGCGTAGGAAATTTGAGAGGATCTGCTCCTAGTACGAGAGGACCAGAGTGGACTTACCGCTGGTGTACCAGTTGTCTTGCCAAAGGCATCGCTGGGTAGCTATGTAGGGAAGGGATAAACGCTGAAAGCATCTAAGTGTGAAACCCACCTCAAGATGAGATTTCCCATGATTTTATATCAGTAAGAGCCCTGAGAGATGATCAGGTAGATAGGTTAGAAGTGGAAGTGTGGCGACACATGTAGCGGACTAATACTAATAGCTCGAGGACTTATCCAAAGTAACTGAGAATACGAAAGCGAAGGTTTTTCTAAGTATTTGATAGATATTCAATTTTGAGTATGTATGACTCAGAGTTAAGTGACGATAGCCTAGGAGATACACCTGTACCCATGCCGAACACAGAAGTTAAGCCCTAGAACGCCGGAAGTAGTTGGGGGTTGCCCCCTGTGAGATATGGAAGTCGCTTAGCTTTATCCGCCATAGCTCAGTTGGTAGTAGCGCATGACTGTTAATCATGATGTCGTAGGTTCGAGTCCTACTGGCGGAGTATTTAAACGTTCCTAGGAACGTTTTTTTGTTTTCTTGGGTTTATTTCCCATGATTTTTCAGAGCTTTTTTTCATCTATTTTTACTTTTTTTCTTTGTTTTAAGTTTGTTCAGCTTAAAATTTTTACTTTATAGAAATATTTATCTATTTAGTTAGCCTTTCTGATAAACTTTTTTTATCAATAAGAAAGGTTTTTTTATATGCTTCAAAAATATTATGATCGATCTTTGGTTTTTCTAAAGCAAATCGAAAATGAATATTCAATTTTATTTCAAAGTACTGATGAATGGGAATTACTTCATCTTAAATTTTTACTTTATTATTTAATTCGTTTTAAGATTAAGAATGAGAAGGATTTTCTTCTCTGTCATTTTAGAGCAGCATACCGGATCTATCTTAATTATCTATTAGGGCAAAATTTAAATTATTCATTTTAATAAAATTTCATTTCATTTATTACGAACAATATTAAGTATTTTATAAAAAAATATTTAGATTATGCTGATTTTTTGTATTTTTTTAAATCAAAAGTAAAAGGATTCCCTAATCTTTTCTAGTGTTAATTCTTGATAAAATAGGCTTTTTTTCTTATAATAAATTGTAAGATATTATTGTGGGTGAGAGTCCCACCATGTATATGAGAAAGGACGAGCCTTTTGGCTCAGACGAAAATTTATTATGACTTCAGTTGTTGTTGTAGGTACCCAATGGGGTGATGAAGGTAAAGGGAAAATTACAGATTTTCTTTCAGCTAATGCGGAAGTGATTGCTCGTTACCAAGGCGGAGATAATGCAGGTCACACAATTGTTATTGATGGAAAGAAATTTAAATTGCACTTGATTCCTTCAGGGATTTTCTTCCCAGAAAAAATCTCTGTTATTGGTAATGGGATGGTTGTCAACCCTAAATCTCTTGTGAAAGAATTGTCTTATCTTCATGAGGAAGGTGTTACAACAGATAATCTCCGAATTTCTGATCGTGCGCATGTTATTTTGCCTTACCACATCGAGTTAGACCGTCTTCAAGAAGAAGCTAAGGGTGATAATAAGATTGGGACTACAATTAAAGGAATTGGTCCAGCCTATATGGACAAAGCAGCCCGTGTGGGTATTCGTATTGCGGATCTTTTGGATAAAGAAATCTTCCGTGAACGTTTAGAACGTAATCTTGCTGAGAAAAATCGTCAATTTGTAAAATTGTATGATAGTGAGCCTATTTCATTTGATGATATTTTTGAAGAATACTATGAGTATGGCCAACAAATCAAACAATATGTGACAGATACTTCTGTTATTTTGAACGATGCGCTTGATAATGGTAAGCGGGTTCTCTTTGAGGGTGCACAAGGTGTCATGTTGGATATTGACCAAGGCACTTATCCATTTGTTACTTCATCAAACCCAGTGGCTGGTGGTGTGACAATTGGTTCTGGAGTAGGTCCAAGCAAGATTGACAAAGTTGTCGGTGTATGTAAGGCTTATACAAGTCGTGTAGGTGATGGTCCTTTCCCAACTGAGCTATTTGATGAAGTTGGTGATCGTATTCGTGAAGTGGGGCATGAGTATGGGACAACTACTGGGCGTCCTCGTCGTGTAGGTTGGTTCGACTCAGTTGTTATGCGTCATAGCCGTCGTGTTTCTGGTATCACAAATCTCTCTTTGAACTCTATCGATGTTTTGAGTGGCTTGGATACAGTAAAAAAATCTGTGTGGCTTATGATCTTGATGGTCAACGTATTGATTACTACCCAGCTAGTCTCGAACAATTGAAACGTTGTAAACCAATCTACGAAGAATTGCCTGGTTGGTCTGAAGATATCACTGGAGTACGTAATTTGGAAGAGCTTCCTGAAAAATGCACGCAACTATGTTCGCCGTGTTAGCGAATTGGTGGGTGTTCGTATTTCAACATTCTCAGTAGGTCCTGGTCGTGAACAGACAAATATTTTAGAAAGTGTTTGGTCATAGGAGATTTTTTAAGATTTGTTTAAGACAGGTTGGATATACTATAGACAGTTACAAGAAGACCTCCTAACTTGTTGTAACAAATTTCCTAAACTTTTCTTTTTCATAATAATCTCCCTATAAAGTCACCGCATTCGGTGGCTTTTTTTGTCAGCTTTTAAGTCATATTTCGGTGGCTTCTTTACTTTTAGGACAAAGAAAAAAACAGTGGGACAGAAATCTTTAGACCAACTCTCGATTTGGGACATCCAGATCTGTGAGGTTTCAACATTTGGGTAAATTGGTTAAAGTTGTGAATTGAGAAAAGAAGTTTTGGTAAAAGAAGCTTTTTGAATTCTTAAATACCAACAAATCGTTCAATTTGCCATCACATCAAAGATGCATAACTAATAAAAAATGAGGTTAGGATTTCTGATCCCAGCCTCTTCAGTGAACTATTTTCTTGAGAATTTGTAAGTTAGACAAACTTGAATTTTTTCTGAATCAGCTTACTTGATTATCTGATTTATCACTTTGAAATTGTTTCATTTCGTGCATAAAAGCATCTGCTTTTAGTTTGTCTGTGATGATATTGACACTGACTAGCTTATTTAGTTTTTTTTCATGTCCTTCTAAAAAAATAGGATTTCTAATTTTTATGCTTAACTTTACGCAATTAAAAGGACGCTTTTTAATGGTTATTTGTTCGATATCTTGAAGTCCAAATTGATAATGTAATAGGCTGTGGCCTCTATTGCTATAGGTATAATACTGAATAATATTGTTTTTATAAATTTCTAATTTTACTCCATTTATGAAGAGATAATACCCCATAAACCATATAAGGAGGGGAGCATAAATCAACACTACCGCCATAACAATCTTGTCTGCAAAATCAGTACTGTAAGTCATCAGACGCTTCAGAATCCAGAGAATCATAACAGATATAGATATCATGGATAGTCCCCCTACTCTATTAAATGTATCTTTATATGGAAACATCAAGGTAAGTTTTGGTTCATCCTGTAAAAATTCTAATTGCATTAGTTACCCTTTCATTTTGTTTATTATTTAAATCTCAGGATAATCATCTCTTGGAGACTTATGGTTAAAAATCTTCCGACAGATTTGGATATTTTGTATCAGTTGTCTCCATTACTCTCAGTTCATGATTTCTAATGTTTCTCTCAATTTTGCTACTATTATACTCTTTTTATAACATTATTTCTACAAACCAGAGATTGAATACTATCTAAAGTTGGTTTCTGCAAATATTATAGAGCTCTTTTTTTGTCTAGGAAAACATGCTATAATGATAGAATTGATAGGCGAGAAAAGAGAGATGTTATGGATTATACAGTTGAAGAAAAAGAAGTTTTTATGAGAGAGGCCTTAAAAGAGGCAGAGATTGCTTTAGAGCATGATGAAATCCCGATTGGTTGTGTCATTGTCAAGGACGGAAAAGTCATTGGGAGAGGACACAATGCACGTGAGGAGTTGCAACGGGCAGTCATGCATGCGGAAATTATGGCCATTGAGAATGCTAATTTGAGCGAAGAGAGTTGGCGTTTGCTCGATTGTACTCTTTTTGTGACCATTGAGCCTTGTGTTATGTGTAGTGGGGCAATTGGTCTCGCACGGATTCCAAACGTGGTCTACGGGGCTAAAAACCAGAAATTTGGCGCCGCTGGGAGCTTGTACGATATTTTAACAGATGAGAGGCTCAATCACCGTGTGGACGTTGAAACAGGTGTTTTAGAGAATGAGTGCGCAGAGATTATGCAAGACTTTTTCCGAAATCGACGTAAAAAATAATTTCTCTTTAAAAATAAAGGGGAATGTGGTATAATAACTAGTGGAGCAACAGTTCTGCGTGAAGCGGGTCAGGGGAGGAATCCAGCAGCCCTAAGCGAGTGTGAATTGTGTGCTCTTTTTTCGTGCTTTTTTCGAATAAATAAGATAAAATAACCTAGAATAAAAGATTAAAAAGAGGAATAATATGAAAATTCGTGGTTTTGAATTGGTTTCGAGTTTTACAGATGAGAGTTTGCTACCGAAGCGTGAGACAGCGCATGCAGCTGGCTACGACTTAAAGGTTGCGGTGCGTACGGTTATCGCTCCAGGAGATATTGTTCTCGTCCCAACGGGTGTTAAGGCTTATATGCAGCCGACTGAAGTGCTCTATCTTTATGACCGTTCATCAAATCCTCGTAAAAAAGGTTTGGTCTTGATTAACTCTGTGGGTGTCATTGACGGAGACTATTATGGAAATCCAGGGAATGAGGGACATATCTTTGCACAGATGAAGAATATCACAGATCAAGAAGTTGTTCTTGAAGTTGGAGAACGTGTAGTTCAGGCTGTCTTTGCACCATTTTTAATCGCAGATGGAGATGAGGCAGACGGAGTTCGTACTGGTGGGTTTGGATCAACTGGGCATTAAGATGAAGATTATCTTTGTACGTCATGGAGAGCCAAATTACCGTGAGTTAAAGGAGCGTTCCTATACTGGATTCGGGATAGATTTGGCACCCTTATCTGAGAAAGGAAGACAACAAACTCAGGAACTTTGCAAAAATCCTTTGTTTGGCTCAGCTGATATCCTGGTGTCTTCTGCAGTGACGCGAGCTTTAGAAACGGCTTTTTATGTATCCTGTGCTACTGGCCTTCCTTTGAGAGTGGAGCCATTATTACATGAATGGCAGGTCTATGAAAGTGGCATAGATAGATTTGAAGAAGCTAGAAGACTATTTTTAGAACATAATGGGGAGTTGCTCCCAAATTCTCCTGTTCAATATGAGACAGCTGTAGAGATGAAGACTCGTTTTCTAGAATGCATGGCTAAGTATCGAAAACATCAAACTGTGGTAGTTGTAGCCCATCGAATGCTCATGCGCCAATTTGTACCAGACGAGAAGATTGATTTTTGCCAAGTGATTGAGTGTGAGATGGAGATATAGAAAGAGGTTTATCATCGCAAAGAAAAAAGCGACATTTGTGTGTCAAAATTGTGAATATAATTCACCAAAGTATTTAGGACGCTGTCCAAACTGTGGAGCTTGGTCTTCTTTTGTGGAGGAAGTTGAGGTTGCAGAAGTCAAAAATGCGCGTGTGTCCTTGACAGGTGAGAAAACCAAGCCTATGAAATTGGCTGAAGTAACTTCTATTAATGTCAATCGAACCAAGACTGAGATGGAGGAATTCAACCGTGTACTCGGTGGGGGTGTGGTACCAGGGAGTCTCGTCCTCATTGGTGGGGATCCTGGAATCGGGAAATCGACTCTCCTCTTACAAGTCTCGACCCAGCTGTCTCAAGTAGGAACAGTTCTCTATGTCAGTGGGGAGGAGTCTGCTCAACAGATCAAACTCCGTGCAGAGCGCTTGGGGGATATTGATAGTGAATTTTATCTCTATGCAGAAACCAATATGCAGAGCGTGCGGGCAGAAGTGGAGCGTATCCAACCAGACTTTCTTATCATCGATTCGATCCAGACCATTATGTCTCCTGAGATTTCTGGAGTGCAAGGATCGGTTTCTCAAGTACGAGAAGTGACGGCAGAGCTTATGCAGCTAGCTAAGACCAATAACATCGCCATCTTTATCGTAGGGCATGTGACCAAGGAAGGAACCTTGGCTGGTCCTCGTATGTTGGAGCATATGGTGGATACGGTGCTTTACTTTGAGGGAGAACGCCACCATACCTTCCGTATCTTGAGAGCTGTCAAATCGTTTTGGTTCCACCAACGAGATTGGGATTTTTGAGATGCAGTCAGGTGGCTTGGTTGAGGTTCTCAATCCAAGTGAGGTATTTCTGGAAGAACGCTTGGATGGGGCAACGGGTTCTTCTATCGTTGTCACCATGGAGGGGACGCGTCCAATTCTTGCAGAAGTACAGGCCCTGGTGACACCGACTATGTTTGGAAATGCTAAGCGTACGACGACAGGTCTTGATTTCAATCGCGCTAGTCTGATTATGGCTGTTTTGGAAAAACGGGCAGGTCTCTTGCTTCAGAATCAGGACGCCTATCTTAAATCAGCTGGTGGTGTCAAATTAGATGAACCTGCTATTGACCTGGCTGTTGCAGTTGCTATTGCTTCGAGCTACAAGGACAAACCAACCAATCCTCAAGAATGTTTTGTAGGAGAGTTGGGCTTGACGGGAGAGGTGCGTCGTGTCAATCGTATCGAGCAACGGATCAATGAAGCTGCTAAGCTTGGATTTACAAAAATCTATGTACCAAAAAATTCTTTGACTGGCATTAAACCGCCTAAGGAAATTCAGGTGGTTGGAGTGACGACTATTCAGGAAGTCTTGAAAAAGGTATTCTCCTAATAGTTATGCTCAGTTTTAGATTGTAAAATATTTTATTGCTAATATTTATTAAAACAAGGAGGAATTTCTGATGAAATTTTCTATGGATAGTCAAATGCAGTTTCCTTTGGTAGAGTTGTCGCTCAATCAGGGGGAAACGGTCTTTATTCAGCGCGGTAGCATGGTCTACCATACACCTAATGTAAGTCTCAATACCCAGCTCAATGCAAGCGGTTCTGGTTTGGGACGTTTTGTCAAAGCTGTAGGGCGTTCAATGGTTTCTGGTGAAAGTACCTTTATCACTCAAGCTGTTGCAGAGTCTGACAACGGAAACCTTGCTTTAGCACCAGATACTCCTGGTCAAGTGATTGCTCTTGAGCTAGGTGAAAAGCAGTATCGACTGAATGATGGAGCCTTTCTAGCTCTTGATGGTACAGCTTTCTATACAATGGAGCGCCAGTCTATTGGGAAAGCTCTGTTCGGAGGGCAAGGCGGTTTCTTTGTGATGACCACTCAAGGCCAGGGTACTCTTTGGCCAATGCCTTTGGCTCTATCAAGAAAATTGAACTACAAAACCAAGAAATAACCATCGACAATTCCCATGTGGTAGCTTGGAGTCAATCTTTGGACTATAATATCCACTTAGAAAATGGTTTCTGGCAGTCTATTGGTACAGGCGAAGGAGTGGTGAACACCTTCCGAGGTACTGGTGAGGTCTACGTACAAAGTCTCAATCTTCAAAGCTTTGCAGGTTCTCTTAACAAGTATATCCAAAAAGGTTCATAATAATAAAAAAACTAGGATAGAAACCCAAGCTAGTTGCTGGATGTCTCTGTTCTAGTTTTTTATAGGAAAGTTGAAAACTGACAAGACAAAGAAAAGATGGTAAGATAGGAGATAAATAATTTGGTGTTCAAATTATCTGGCAAGTAAGAAAGTGAGTTGTCATGTCCTATTTTGAAAATTTTTTAAAGGCTAATCAAGCCTATGTAGAACTACATGGAGATTTGCATTTATCCATTAAACCCAAGACCAAGGTTGCAATCGTAACTTGTATGGACTCGCGTCTACACGTTGCGCCAGCTCTGGGGTTAGCTCTGGGAGATGCCCATATTTTACGGAATGCGGGTGGTCGAGTGACTGAGGATATGATTCGTTCACTTGTAATTTCCCAACAACAAATGGGGACAAGAGAAATTGTGGTTCTTCATCATACAGACTGCGGGGCTCAAACCTTCAATAACGAGGATTTCAAGAGCACCTAAAATGTGAATTGGGAGTTGATGTATCTGGGCAGGACTTTTTACCATTTCAAGACATCGATGAGAGTGTTCGAGAGGATATGAAATTGCTACGAGAATGCCCCTTAATTCCAGATGATGTTATTATTTCAGGAGCTGTTTACGATGTGGATACAGGTAGTATGAGGGAGATATACTAACTTTCTAATTAAAAGCTTCTGGAGTAGCATGAAGTAGGATGAGAAGGTTGACAAGTTTTACCTTTGATATCACTAATATAAGATAGTATAAGATAAGAGTATAAAAGTCTACTCTTGTCTTATTTTTTATTGAAAAATCGAGAAAAAAGCGCTACAATGGTAGATGGAAAAATGTTGTGAAAAACACAAGTGATACATAAATACCGGAGGAAATCATGTCTTTTTCTGATTTAAAGCTGTTTGCCCTTTCTTCAAATAGAGAATTGGCAGAGCGTGTGGCGCAAGAGATTGGGATAGAGTTGGGAAAATCGACTGTTCGTCAATTTTCAGATGGAGAAATTCAAGTTAATATCGAAGAATCGATCCGTGGAAAACACGTCTTTATTCTACAATCAACTAGCTCACCAGTAAATGATAATCTACTTGAGATTTTGATTATGGTAGACGCTTTGAAGCGCGCCAGTGCAGAATCTGTCAACGTTGTTATGCCTTACTATGGTTATGCACGTCAGGACAGAAAGGCAAGAGCGCGTGAGCCAATCACTGCAAAACTCGTTGCAAATATGCTTGAAGTTGCTGGTGTAAGATCGTTTGTTGACAATCGACTTGCACGCAGCACAGATTCAAGGGTTCTTTGATATTCCGGTGGATCATTTGATGGGGGCTCCATTGATTGCGGATTACTTTGAGCGTCGTGGCATGGTTGGTTCCGACTATGTCGTTGTCAGCCCAGACCACGGTGGGGTGACTCGTGCTCGTAAATTAGCAGAATTTTTGAAAACTCCAATTGCCATTATCGACAAGCGTCGTAGTGTAGACAAGATGAATACTAGTGAAGTTATGAATATCATTGGTAAGGTAGAAGGTAAGACTTGTATCTTGATTGACGATATGATTGATACAGCTGGAACCATTTGTCATGCGGCTGATGCTCTAGCAGAAGCAGGAGCTGTTGAAGTTTACGCAAGTTGTACGCACCCAGTTCTTTCTGGTCCAGCAATGGAGAATATCCAGAAATCAGCCATTAAAAAATTGGTTGTTTTGGACACTATCTATCTTCCAGAAGAACGTTTAATTGATAAGATTGAACAAATTTCTATCGCTCATCTCCTAGGTGATGCTATTGTACGTATCCATGAAACGTCCTCTTTCTCCATTATTTAGTATCGAGAAAAAAATCTAAACTTTCACTTGAATAAACGAATTTCCTAGCATACTTTTCTCTTGCTAGGAAATTTTTTTGTAGCCAATAACTGCAAGCCTTTTCAAAATGTGCTATACTGATGAAAAGGAGGATTTCTATGACTCAAGAATTTATCAATCCAAGTGATGGAGTGGTCCGTCAGTATCTAGCAACCAGTAAAACTCTAGCTGTAGTAGGCTTATCCGATCGTGAGGAAACAACTAGCAATCGAGTGACTAAAGAAATGCAGGCTCGTGGCTATAAAATTATTCCAGTAAACCCTAAAGCTGCAGGTGGAGAGATTTTGGGAGAAAAGGTTTATGCCAGTCTAGCTGAAATTCCTTTCCCTGTAGATATCGTCAACGTCTATCGTCGCAGTGAATTTTTACCTGATGTAGCACGAGACTTTCTCAAGGCGGATGCCAAGATTTTCTGGGCACAACTAGGACTTGAAAGTTTGGAAGCAGAAGAAATCTTGCGTGCTGGGGGATGCGATGACATCGTGATGAACCGTTGTATTAAGAGAGAACATACACGTTTAATTCTTGAACAATAAAAAGGTAGCTGATGGGCTACCTTTTGTGTTGTACTCAATGAAAATCAAAGAGCAAACTAGGAAACTAGCCGCAGGCTGTACTTGAGTACGGCAAGACGACGTTGACGTGGTTTGAAGAGATTTTCGAAGTGTATTAGAAAATGCCGATGAGTGTTTGCATACCAAGACTAGTCAGGATGATAGCAATCCAGCAAAGGGCTCCAAGAAGAATGGATTTTCCACTGGATTTGATCATTGCAATGAGGTTTGTTTTGAGACCAATAGCACTCATAGCCATGATGATGAGAAATTTGGAGAGTTGTTTGAGAGGTGAAAAGAAGCTATTGCTGACACCGAATGATGTGAGAAGAGTAGTTAGCAGAGAAGCTAGGATAAAGTAGAGAATAAAAACGGGGAAGATTTTTTTAAGCTTCACTCCTTGGTTGTTACCTTGTTGACGGCTCTGCCAGTAGGAGAGGAAGAGAGTAATAGGGATAATAGCCAGGGTGCGTGTCAGTTTGACAATAGTAGCAGATTCGAGAGTGTTTGTATTGTATAGACTATCCCAGGCACTAGCAGTAGCTGTCACAGAGGAAGTATCGTTGACCGCAGTACCCGCAAAGAGAGCAAAACCTTCGTTGGAAAGATGGAGCCAAGAACCTAGAGTCGGAAAGATAAGCGCTGCCAAGACATTGAAGAAAAAGATAACAGAAATGGCTTGGGCCACTTCTTTTTCCTTGGCGTGAATAACAGGAGCAGTCGCTGCAATGGCAGAACCGCCACAGATAGAAGAGCCTACCCCAACCAAGGTAGCTAGCTTTGTATCAAGGTTAAAAAAGCGTTGGAAAAAGAAAGCTATAATCAAAGCAATTGAAATAGTTGAGAGGATGACAGGAAGGGAAGATTTTCCAACTGCGAAAACTTGTGAGATATTGAGTCCAAACCCAAGCAAGATAACAGCATACTGAAGCAATTTTTTGGAGCTATAAGTCAAACCAGCATCCAGTTGTTTATAGGGAGTGAGAAAGGGGTAGAGAATCATTCCGATAAAAATGGCGAAAACAGGTGCTCCCACAACAGGCAGAAAGCCTCCTAAAACCCAAGAGATGATAGAAATGATCAGACAGACTAACAGTCCTGCCCAATTTTTTGATAGAAATGACATAAAAACCTCCGAAAATAAATACTCCTTATTATAATCTTATCTGTCAGAAAAGTAAAATAGAAAGTAGGAATAAGGTTGTAAATTAACGTAATTTTGCGGTCAGAGAGCTTTTGTAGTATAATAGATATATGTTCTTTGATCAAGGAGGATATATATGGACTTAACCAAACGCTTTAATAAACAATTAGAAAAGATACAAGTTTCCTTGATTCGTCAATTTGACCAGGCTATTTCAGAGATTCCTGGTGTCCTGCGATTGACCTTGGGAGAACCAGATTTTACAACACCAGATCATGTGAAGGAGGCTGCAAAGCGAGCCATTGACCAAGATCAATCCTACTATACAGGAATGAGTGGTTTGTTGACATTGCGTCAGGCGACGAGTGATTTTGTAAAAGAGAAATATCAGCTAGAATACAATCCAGAGAATGAAATCTTAGTCACAATTGGTGCGACAGAGGCTCTATCAGCTACTCTGACAGCTATTTTGGAGGAAGGAGACAAGGTTCTCTTGCCAGCTCCTGCCTATCCTGGCTATGAGCCAATAGTTAATCTAGTTGGTGCAGAGATTGTCGAGATTGATACAACTGAAAATGGTTTTGTCTTGACGCCTGAGATGTTGGAAAAGGCAATTTTGGAGCAGGGGGACGAGCTCAAGGCAGTTATTCTCAACTATCCAGCCAACCCTACAGGAATTACTTATAGTCGCGAGCAATTAGAAGCCTTGGCAGCTGTTTTACGTAAGTATGAGATTTTCGTAGTCTGTGATGAAGTCTACTCAGAATTGACCTATACAGGTGAAAATCATGTATCTTTGGGAACTATGTTGAGAGACCAGGCAATTATCATTAACGGTCTTTCTAAATCCCATGCCATGACAGGTTGGCGTTTAGGTTTTATCTTTGCACCAGCAAACTTCACAGCTCAACTCATCAAGAGTCATCAGTATTTGGTAACTGCTGCAAACACCATGGCGCAACATGCTGCGGTGGAAGCATTGACAGCTGGTAAGAACGATGCAGAACCCATGAAGAAGGAATATATCCAACGTCGGGACTACATTATTGAGAAGATGACTAAGCTTGGGTTTGAAATCATCAAGCCGGACGGTGCTTTTTATATCTTTGCTAAGATTCCGGCAGGCTATAATCAAGATTCCTTTGCTTTTCTGAAGGATTTTGCCCAGAAGAAGGCTGTTGCTTTTATTCCTGGTGCTGCCTTTGGTCAGTATGGAGAGGGCTATGTTCGCCTATCTTATGCAGCTAGCATGGAAACCATCAGAGAAGCTATGAAACGACTTGAGGAGTACATGAGAGAAGCATGATTCAATCGATTACGAGTCAGGGTTTAGTACTTTACAATCGAAATTTTCGAGAGGATGATAAGCTTGTTAAAATCTTTACAGAACAGGCAGGCAAGCGCATGTTTTTGTCAAACACGCCGGCCAATCCAAACTAGCTCCTGTCATTCAACCTTTAGTCTTAGCCCATTTTCTCCTAAAAGTCAATGACGATGGACTTAGTTATATAGAAGATTATCATGAGGTAAAGACTTTTCCGAAAATCAATAGTGACCTCTTTGTTATGGCTTATGCGACTTACGTTGCAGCCTTGGCAGATGCGAGTTTGCAGGATAACCAAGAAGATGCTCCCTTATTTGCTTTTTTGCAAAAGACTTTAGAGCTGATGGAAGAGGGTCTGGATTATCAAGTTTTGACCAATATTTTTGAAATTCAAATATTGACACGTTTTGGAATCAGTCTCAACTTTAATGAGTGTACCTTTTGTCATCGTGTGGGGCAAGCCTTTGATTTCTCCTTCAAATACGGGGGTTGTCTTTGTCCCGATCATTACCATGAAGATGAGAAACGATGCCATTTAAATCCCAATATTCCTTATCTGCTCAATCAATTTCAAGCCATTGATTTTGAGACCTTGGAGACTATCTCACTTAAGGCCGAAATCAAGCAGGACTTGCGCAAGTTTATGGACCAGATTTACGAAGAGTATGTCGGCATTCATCTGAAATCAAAGAAATTTATTGATTCCCTAGCCGACTGGGGACAACTACTGAAAGAGGAAGACAAATGAAAAAAATCGCAGTTGATGCAATGGGTGGCGATTACGCACCACAAGCTATTGTAGAGGGAGTTAATCAAGCCCTTGCTAACTTTTCAGATATTGAAGTCCAACTTTATGGAGACGAAAGTAAAATCAAGCAATATCTAACAGCTACAGAGCGCGTTAGTATTATCCATACTGATGAAAAAATCGACTCAGACGATGAGCCTACAAAAGCCATCCGCAAGAAGAAAAATTCCAGCATGGTATTGGCAGCTAAGGCTGTCAAAGATGGAGAGGCAGATGCAGTTCTTTCTGCAGGAAATACAGGTGCCTTGTTAGCAGCAGGATTTTTCATCGTTGGTCGTATCAAAAATATCGATCGACCAGGTCTTATGTCAACCTTGCCAACTATTGATGGAAAAGGTTTTGACATGCTTGACCTTGGTGCCAATGCAGAAAATACCGCCCATCACCTGCATCAATACGCTATCTTAGGTTCCTTCTATGCTAGAAATGTTCGTGGTATTGAAAACCCTCGTGTAGGTTTGCTTAATAACGGGACAGAGAGTAGCAAGGGAGATCCACTCCGCAAGGAAGCCTATGACCTATTAGTGGCTGACGAGAGTTTGAATTTCGTCGGGAACGTGGAAGCGCGTGATTTGATGGATGGTGTTGCTGATGTAGTCGTAACAGATGGTTTCACGGGAAACGCTGTGCTCAAAGCTATTGAAGGGACTGCTATGGGTATCATGGGCTTGCTCAAAAATGCTATTGTAGGTGGCGGTCTTAGAGCCAAGCTAGGGGCTTTCCTTCTTAAGGATAACCTCAGAGGTTTGAAAAAACAGCTCAACTATTCAGATGTTGGAGGCGCGGTTTTGTTTGGTGTTAAGGCACCAGTAGTTAAGACTCATGGCTCAAGTGATGCCAAGGCTGTCTATAGCACAATACGCCAGATTCGTACCATGCTTGAGACAGATGTAGTTGCCCAAACTGCGCGTGAATTTCAGAGGAATAAGGAGAACAATATGACAGAACAACAAATTTTTGACCGTATCGTAACCATCATTCAAGAACGTCAAGGAGAGGACTTTGTAGTTACTGAAAACTTGAGTTTAAAGGATGATTTAGATGCTGATTCAGTAGATTTGATGGAATTTATTCTAACAGTTGAGGATGAATTTGGAATCGAAATTAGTGATGAAGAAATCGATCATCTCCAAAGCGTCGCAGATGTATTGGAAATTATCAAAAATAGAATGTAAGAAAAAGCGACATGCAGGGCATGTTGCTTTTTTTGTCGTATGGAATATTTATTTTAACGAATTTTAAAATCCATATGCTTGCTTAAACTTTTAAAAGTGCTATTTGGGTGTAGATACTGTTTTTTTAGAAAGAGTTATCAATTTCTTATTTTGTTTGGCTAAAATAATCTTACAGAGCTTTTAATTAGGTTGTTAAGAAAAGGATAAGAATATGAAATTTAGAAAAAAACACTATCGCTCACAGATGGATCAAAAGGACTGCGGAGTGGCTTCGTTGGCCATGGTGTTTGGCTGTTTTGGAAGCCATTATTCATTAGCACATCTGCGTGAATTAGCCAAAACGACTATAAATGGGACGACAGCTTTGGGTCTGGTGAAGGCTGCGGAAACATTAGGTTTTGAGCCACAAGCCATTCAAGCAGACATGACTTTGTTTGATTCTCCAAATTTAATCTTTCCTTTTGTGGTTCACGTGCTGAAGGACAAAGAATTATTTCATTATTATGTAGTGACAGGGATGGATAAGCAGAATATCCATATAGCTGATCCAGATCCAGAGATTAGATTGACCAAACTATCGCGTGAACGATTTGAAGAAGAATGGACAGGAACAACGATCTTTGTGGCTCCCTCTCCAAATTATCAGCCACATAAGGACAAGAATCAGAGTTTGACTTCTTTTCTACTTATTTTGATAAATCAGAAAGGTTTGATTGCCAATATCATATTAGCGACCGTTCTAGTAACCTTGATTAACATCGTTGGTTCATACTATCTACAATCTATTATTGATACCTATGTACCGAATCAGACATCTTCGACCCTTAGTATTATTTCTATATGCCTTGTTATCGTTTATGCTCTCCAGCAGATTTTGTCTTTTGCTCAAGATTACCTTTTAATTGTCCTTGGACAACGTCTATCGATTGATGTTATTTTATCTTATATCAAACATATTTTTAATCTACCTATGTCCTTTTTTGCAACACGTCGGACGGGGGAAATCGTGTCACGATTTACAGATGCTAATAGTATCATAGATGCCTTGGCTTCAACCACTATTTCAATTTTTTTGGATATATCTATGATGTTGATTATTTCTATAATTTTGTTTTTGCAAAATAGTAATCTCTTTTTCATAAGCTTATTAGGTCTTCCCATTTATGCTCTAATTATTATTGCTTTTATGAAACCTTTTGAAAAGATGAACCGGGATACTATGGAAGCAAATGCAACCTTATCATCTTCCGTTATAGAGGATATTAATGGAATTGAAACGATTAAATCCCTGGTTAGCGAAAAAACATGCTACCAAAAGCTTGATAGGGAATTTGTGGACTATCTGAAAAGGTCCTTTACTTATAGCAGAGCAGAAAGTCAGCAAAAAGCTCTTAAAAAATTTGCTCAACTGTTGCTAAATGTCTGCGTTTTATGGATGGGTGCTAATTTCGTTATGGATGGAAAGATGAGTTTAGGCCAGTTGATTACGTATAATACGCTTCTTTATTATTTCACCAATCCTCTAGAAAACATCATCAACCTTCAGACTAAGCTCCAAACAGCTCAAGTTGCGAATAGTCGTCTCAACGAGGTATATCGGGTCAAATCTGAGTTTGAAGGACAGAAAATGGTAGAGGATTTGAGTATGGTTCAAGGAGATATGACTTTTAAGGGAATTCACTACAAGTATGATTATGGTCAAGATATCTTATCGGATATAAATTTGATAATCAAACATGGCTCTAAAATAGCTCTTGTAGGGGTTTCAGGATCAGGGAAGTCGACCTTGGCTAAGATGATGGTTAATTTTTTTAACCCAAGTCAGGGAGAAATCAGACTGGGGGATATGAATTTAAATCAGATTGATAAAAAGTCTCTGCGCCAACATATCAACTATTTACCTCAGCAACCTTATGTATTTAATGGAACAATTTTAGAAAATCTTCTCCTTGGAGCCAAGGAGGGTACGACTCAGGAGGATATACTACGTGCAGTTGAGCTAGCAGAAATTCGTGAAGATATTGAGCGTATGCCCTTGAATTACCAGACAGAATTGACTTCTGATGGGACAGGGATTTCTGGTGGTCAACGCCAGAGGATTGCATTGGCGCGTGCTCTCTTGACAGATGCTCCTATCTTGATTTGGATGAGGCGACGAGCAGTCTAGATATCTTAACAGAGAAACGGATAGTAGACAATCTCATGAATCTAGATAAGACCTTGATTTTCATTGCTCACCGCTTGACTATTGCTGAACGGGTGGAGAAAGTTATTGTTTTGGATCGGGGTAAGATTGTAGAAGAGGGGAATCATGATGACTTGCTTGCTCGAAATAGTTTTTATGCTCATTTAGTTAACTGTTAGAAAGGATAAAGAATGTACCTTGAATTTTTAGAAAGTACGGAATTTTATAATCGACGATATCATAATTTTTCCAGTCGAGTGATTTTTCCTATGTCACTTTTGGTAGTGTTTATGTTTGGATTTGCAATGTTTGCAGAAAAGGAAATAAGTTTATCTTCGAAAGCTACAGTTGAACCTAGTCGTATCATTGCTAATATCCAGTCAACTAGTAATAGGCGGATGGTAGTTAATTATCTGGAAGGGAACAAACAGGTGCAACGGGGAGATTTACTTGTTCAGTATCAGGAGGTTGGAGATGTGATTCAGTATGAAGCCAATGTTAATCAGTTGGAGAGTTTTAGACATCATCAAAGTCAAACAAGTAACCTTAGGAACAGTACCACACAGCCAAATATAGGTCTCTTTTCTCAGAATTCTTCGACTGTACAAGAGCAGATAGCTGTAGAGCAAGATGATTTAGAAAGAGAAATAGGCAAAAAAAAATCAAACTAGCTTACTTGAAAAAGGAACAATAAGAGCCCAGGAAGACGGAGTTCTTTATCTCAATCCTGAAAGGAATCAATCTTCGGTCGTCACAGAAGGAACATTACTGGCTAAATTATATCCACTATTAGATAGAGAAGGGAAAACAAAATTGACAGCCTATCTTAGTTCAAAAGATATTGTGGGAATCAAGATTGGAGATTCTGTACGCTTTACCACGACTAATGGCGCTAATGGTCAAGTGAGGCTTGTTTCTACTATCACTAGTATTGATACAATTGCAACGAGAACTGACCAAGGAAATTTCTTTAAAATAGAAGCGGAAACAAAAATAACTCAAGAACAAGCTGAAAAGCTTAGGTATGGTTTAGAAGGCCACTTACAAATAATCACAGGCAAGAAAAGTTATTTACGCTATTATTTGGATGATTTTTTGAATTGGGAATAATGATCACTTTTTCTTAAATAATATTTAAAAACTGTAATCCTAAAAGGATTTACAGTTTTTATAAAACTCAGGAGGGAATGCGTTTACGTTCGTAAAACATTTGATTTCTGCTTATTTTTGTGTTAGAATGAGGCCAAGTAATACGAAAGGCGAATAATAAAATGTCCAGTAAACTTATTTATACGGGAAAAGCTAAAGATATCTATACTACTGAAGACGAAAATGTGATTAAGTCCGTTTATAAGGACCAGGCAACCATGCTAAATGGAGCTCGCAAAGAGACTATCAAAGGCAAAGGTGTACTGAATAATCAGATTTCGTCTCTTATTTTTGAAAAATTGAATGCTGCGGGTGTGGCTACTCACTTTATCGAACGTATTTCTGATACAGAACAACTCAACAAGAAGGTTTCCATCATTCCTTTGGAGGTTGTGCTTCGTAACGTGACTGCGGGTTCATTCTCCAAACGGTTTGGCGTTGAAGAAGGTTTGGATTTGGAAACTCCAATCGTTGAATTTTACTATAAAAACGATGAGTTGGACGATCCATTTATCAATGATGAACACGTCAAGTTCTTGGATATTGCCAATGATGAACAAATTGCCTATATTAAGGAAGAAACGCATCGGATTAATGAATTGCTGAAAGATTGGTTTGCACAAATTGGTCTTCGTTTGATCGACTTTAAATTGGAATTCGGTTTTGATAAGGATGGCAAGATTATTCTAGCGGACGAATTTTCACCAGATAACTGTCGCCTTTGGGATGCTGAGGGGCACCATATGGACAAGGATGTTTTCCGTAGGGACCTTGGTAGCTTGACAGATGTTTATAAGGTTGTGTTGGAAAAATTACAGGGTTTGAAGTGATCTTTTTGAAACGGAAAACCTTCGTCTTTTAAGTAAAAGGACTCAGGCTGAAAAGGTCTACTAGACCTTTTCACTCCGTCGTGATCTCGATAGCTTGACAGATGTTTATAAGGTTGTGTTAGAGAAATTGCAGGGATTGAAGTAAAGTTTTACTTGGTCGTCACTACAATCTTTAAGTAGAAATAGATAAAGGAACTAAAATGGATAAACGTATTTTCGTTGAGAAAAAAGCTGATTTTCGTGTCAAATCTGACTCTTTAGTAAAAGAATTACAGCATAATCTTCAGTTGAAAACCTTGAAGGATCTTCGGATTGTTCAGGTTTATGATGTTTTTGGTTTGGCAGAGGATTTGTTTGCGCGTGCGGAAAAACATATTTTTTCTGAGCAGGTGACCGACACTGTTTTGGATGAAGCTGCGGTTAAGGCTGATCTTGAGAATTATGCTTTCTTTGCTATCGAAAGTTTGCCTGGTCAATTTGACCAACGTGCGGCATCTTCACAAGAAGCTTTGCTTTTGCTTGGTAGCTCAAGTGATGTAACGGTGAACACAGCACAATTGTACTTGGTCAATAAGGATATTGATGCGAATGAGCTGGAAGCTGTCAAAAACTACCTCTTGAACCCAGTGGATTCTCGTTTCAAAGATATCACTGTTGGTATTGCGAAACAGGATTTCTCTGAGTCTGACAAGACCATTCCAAGTTTGGATTTCTTTGAAACTTATACTGCAGAAGATTTGCTACCTATAAGGCCGAGCAAGGCTTAGCTATGGAAGTGGATGACTTGCTCTTTATCCAAGACTATTTCAAGTCTATCGGGCGTGTACCAACTGAGACGGAACTCAAGGTATTGGATACTTACTGGTCTGACCACTGCCGTCACACAACTTTCGAGACGGAGTTGAAACACATCGACTTCTCAGCTTCTAAATTTGAAAAACAATTGCAAGCGACTTATGACAAGTATATTGCCATGCGTGATGAGTTGGGACGTACCGAAAAACCTCAAACCTTGATGGATATGGCGACTATTTTTGGTCGTTATGAGCGTTCCAATGGTCGTTTGGACGACATGGAAGTGTCTGATGAAATCAATGCCTGTTCAGTTGAAATTGAAGTGGATGTCAATGGTGTCAAAGAACCATGGCTTCTCATGTTTAAGAACGAAACTCACAACCACCCAACGGAAATCGAACCATTTGGTGGAGCGGCAACTTGTATTGGTGGGGCCATTCGTGACCCATTGTCAGGTCGTTCATACGTTTATCAAGCCATGCGTATCTCAGGTGCTGGTGATATAACAGCTCCAATTTCAGCGACTCGCGCTGGTAAATTGGCCGCAACAAGTGATTTCTAAAACAGCAGCTCACGGTTATTCTTCATATGGGAACCAAATTGGTCTGGCAACAACCTATGTTCGTGAATACTTCCACCCAGGTTTCGTTGCTAAGCGTATGGAGCTAGGTGCCGTTGTCGGTGCAGCTCCCAAGGGAAATGTTGTTCGTGAAAAACCTGAAGCAGGTGACGTGATTATCTTGCTCGGTGGTAAGACTGGACGTGATGGTGTCGGTGGTGCGACAGGTTCTTCTAAAGTTCAAACAGTTGAATCTGTTGAAACAGCTGGTGCTGAGGTTCAAAAAGGGAATGCCATCGAAGAACGTAAGATTCAACGTCTTTCCGTAATGGGGATGTGACTCGTCTGATCAAGAAATCAAATGACTTTGGTGCTGGTGGTGTCTGTGTGGCTATCGGTGAATTGGCAGATGGTCTTGAAATTGATCTAGACAAAGTGCCATTGAAATACCAAGGTTTGAACGGTACAGAAATTGCCATCTCTGAATCTCAGGAACGTATGGCCGTGGTAGTTCGTCCAGAAGATGTAGATGCCTTCATTGCAGCATGTAATAAAGAAAATATTGATGCTGTTGTCGTTGCGACAGTGACTGAAAAACCAAATCTTGTCATGCACTGGAATGGCGAAACCATCGTTGATTTGGAACGTCGTTTCCTTGATACAAACGGTGTACGTGTAGTTGTGGATGCTAAGGTAGTTGACAAGGATGTCAAGCTTCCAGAAGAACGCCAAACATCTGCCGAAACCCTTGAAGCAGATACTCTTGCAGTCTTGGCTGACCTTAACCATGCCAGTCAAAAAGGCTTGCAACCATCTTTGATAGCTCAGTTGGTCGTTCAACAGTCAATCACCCACTAGGAGGTCGCTACCAAATCACACCAACGGAGGCTTCAGTACAGAAATTGCCAGTCCAACATGGTGTGACTCATACGGCATCAGTCATGGCACAAGGCTTTAACCCATACATCGCAGAATGGTCTCCGTACCACGGTGCTGCTTATGCGGTTATCGAAGCAACTGCTCGTTTGGTTGCTGCTGGTGCAAACTGGTCTAAGGCTCGTTTCTCTTATCAAGAGTACTTCGAGCGTATGGATAAACAAGCAGAGCGTTTTGGTCAACCAGTAGCTGCTCTTCTTGGATCCATTGAAGCTCAGATTCAACTTGGTTTGCCATCTATCGGTGGTAAAGACTCTATGTCTGGTACCTTTGAAGAATTGACAGTACCACCAACCTTGGTTGCCTTTGGGGTGACAACAGCAGATAGCCGTAAAGTTCTTTCTCCTGAGTTCAAGACTGCTGGTGAAAACATCTACTACATCCCAGGTCAAGCTTTGGCACAAGAAATTGACTTTGATCTTATCAAGTCTAACTTTGCTAAGTTTGAAGCCATCCAAGCTGATCACAAAGTAACAGCAACATCAGCTGTCAAATATGGTGGTGTCCTTGAAGCTCTTGCCCTTGCAACATTTGGTAATCATATTGGTGCCGCTATAACTCTTGAAAATCTTGAGGCTGCCTTGACAGCTCAATTGGGTGGATTCGTCTTCACATCTCCGGAAGATATTGCAGGGGTTGCCAAGATTGGACAAACAGTAGCTGACTTTACACTTACTGTCAATGGTGTAACACTCGATGGACATAAACTTGACAGTGCCTTCCAAGGTAAATTGGAAGAGGTCTACCCAACGGAATTTGCACAGGCAACTGAGTTGGAAGAAGTACCTGCGGTGGCATCAGATGCTGTTATCAAAGCCAAAGAAACAGTTAAGACACCAGTGGTTTACATCCCAGTATTCCCAGGTACCAACTCTGAGTATGACTCTGCTAAGGCCTTTGAAAAAGAAGGTGCAAAAGTCAACTTAGTACCATTTGTAACCCTTAACGAAGAGGCGATTGTCAAGTCTGTTGACACCATGGTTGACAATATCGAAAAAGCTAACATTATCTTCTTTGCAGGTGGCTTCTCAGCAGCCGATGAACCAGATGGATCAGCTAAATTTATCGTGAACATCTTGCTCAATGAAAAAGTACGTGCAGCCATTGATAGCTTCGTCGAAGGTGGTGGTTTGATTATCGGTATCTGTAACGGGTTCCAAGCTCTTGTCAAATCAGGTCTTCTTCCATACGGTAACTTTGAAGATGCAAGCAGTACGAGTCCAACCCTCTTCTACAATGATGCCAACCAACACGTGGCTAAGATGGTTGAAACACGGATTGCCAATACGAACTCACCATGGCTTGCTGGCGTGAAAGTTGGTGACATCCATGCCATCCCAGTATCACACGGTGAAGGTAAGTTTGTCGTGACAGCTGAGGAATTTGCAGAGCTCCGTGACAATGGACAAGTCTTTAGCCAATATGTTGACTTCTCAGGCAAACCAAGCATGGATTCTAAATACAATCCTAACGGTTCTGTCAATGCGATTGAAGGTATCACAAGCAAGAACGGTCAAATTATTGGTAAGATGGGTCACTCAGAACGTTTCGAAGACGGTCTTTTCCAAAATATTCCAGGGAATAAAGACCAATATCTCTTTGCATCAGCGGTTAAATACTTTACTGGAAAATAGGCTTTGCAGATTTTTTAATAGATAACCATCAGTAAATGTAAAATCAAGTAGATCTAACTTACGACAATTGCAAATGATTTATTGTTGCGAGTGAAACGAGCTTCTGCCGTATCATTCCGCTCTAGTATCGTTAAGGAATGATACACAAATAAAAATTAGGTATATAAAATGACATACGAAGTAAAATCTCTTAATGAAGAATGTGGTGTTTTTGGTATCTGGGGCCACCCAGACGCTGCCAAATTGACCTATTTTGGACTCCATAGTCTTCAGCACCGTGGTCAGGAGGGGGCAGGAATCCTCTCCAATGATCAAGGGAAATTGAAGCGTCATCGTGATATGGGGCTTTTATCAGAAGTCTTCAAATCCTGCGAATTTGGATAAATTGACAGGAAGTGGAGCGATTGGGCACGTGCGTTATGCGACTGCGGGAGAAGCTTCTGTAGACAATATCCAACCTTTCCTCTTCCGCTTTCACGACATGCAGTTTGGTTTGGCTCATAATGGGAATCTGACCAATGCAGAATCGCTCAAGCAAGAATTGGAACAAAGAGGAGCGATTTTCAGCTCAACCTCTGACTCTGAAATCTTGGCTCACCTTATTCGCCGTAGCCACAATCCAAACCTGATGGGTAAAATTAAGGAAGCGCTCAGTCTTGTCAAAGGTGGTTTTGCTTATCTCTTGATGTTTGAAGATAAGTTAATTGCAGCGCTTGACCCAAATGGCTTCCGTCCTCTGTCAATCGGGAAAATGGCTAATGGGGCAGTAGTGGTTTCATCTGAAACCTGTGCCTTTGAAGTAATCGGTGCTGAGTGGATTCGCGACGTAAAACCAGGCGAGATTGTCATTATTGATGACAATGGCATCCAGTATGACAGCTATACAAACGATACTCAGTTAGCTATCTGTTCCATGGAGTATATCTACTTCGCACGTCCTGACTCCAATATCCACGGAGTCAATGTTCATACAGCTCGTAAGAGAATGGGAGCTCAATTGGCACGTGAGTTCAAGCATGAAGCTGATATCGTAGTTGGGGTACCAAACTCCTCACTCAGTGCCGCTATGGGCTTTGCGGAAGAGTCTGGGCTACCAAATGAAATGGGGCTCATCAAGAACCAATATACGCAACGGACCTTTATCCAACCGACTCAAGAATTACGCGAGCAAGGAGTTCGGATGAAACTGTCTGCCGTTTCTGGTGTTGTAAAAGGCAAACGTGTGGTCATTATTGATGACTCGATTGTACGAGGCACTACATCTCGTCGCATTGTCCAACTTTTGAAAGAAGCGGGGGCATCAGAAGTACACGTTGCCATCGGGAGTCCTGCTCTTGCCTATCCATGTTTTTACGGAATTGATATCCAGACACGTCAGGAGCTGATTGCGGCCAATCATACGGTCGAAGAGACTCGCCAAATCATTGGTGCGGATAGCCTGACCTATCTTTCGATTGATGGCTTGATTGATTCTATCGGCATCGAAACAGATGCGCCAAATGGCGGTCTCTGTGTGGCTTACTTTGATGGGAAATATCCAACTCCTCTCTATGACTATGAAGAAGAATATCGTAGAAGTTTAGAAGAAAAAACGAGTTTTTACAAATAAAATTCCCCATTGAAGGAAAGGAAAAGGAAAAAACAAATGACGAATAAAAATGCATACGCGCAGTCTGGTGTAGATGTTGAAGCGGGTTATGAAGTTGTTGAACGAATTAAAAAACACGTGGCACGTACAGAGCGTGCAGGTGTGATGGGCGCTCTTGGTGGTTTTGGTGGTATGTTTGACCTTTCAAAAACAGGTGTCAAAGAGCCTGTTTTGATCTCAGGGACGGACGGTGTTGGAACCAAGCTCATGCTTGCTATCAAGTATGACAAGCACGATACCATAGGTCAAGACTGTGTAGCCATGTGCGTCAATGACATCATCGCTGCAGGTGCTGAGCCCCTTTACTTCCTTGACTACGTAGCAACTGGTAAAAATGAACCAGCTAAGCTAGAACAAGTGGTTGCTGGTGTGGCTGAAGGTTGTGTACAAGCAGGTGCGGCCCTCATCGGTGGGGAAACTGCTGAAATGCCTGGTATGTATGGCGAAGACGACTATGACTTGGCTGGATTTGCTGTTGGTGTTGCAGAAAAATCTCAAATCATCGACGGTTCAAAAGTAGCAGAGGGAGACGTCCTTCTCGGACTTGCTTCAAGCGGAATCCACTCAAATGGTTACTCGCTCGTCCGTCGTGTCTTTGCCGATTATACAGGTGAAGAAGTATTGCCTGAGTTGGAAGGTAAGAAACTGAAAGACGTTCTTTTGGAGCCAACTCGCATCTATGTCAAGGCTGTCTTGCCACTGATCAAAGAAGAATTGGTCAATGGAATTGCCCACATCACAGGTGGTGGTTTCATCGAAAATGTCCCACGGATGTTCGCTGATGATTTGGCTGCTGAAATTGACGAAAGCAAAGTCCCAGTTCTTCCAATTTTCAAAGCTCTTGAAAAATATGGTCAAATCAAACACGAAGAAATGTTTGAAATCTTCAACATGGGTGTCGGTCTTATGCTTGCGGTTAAACCAGAACATGTGGAACGTGTCAAGGAACTTCTTGACGAACCTGTTTATGAAATCGGTCGGATTGTGAAGAAAGATGGCGCAAGTGTGGTGATTAAATAATGGCTAAAAAGATTGCTGTTTTTGCTTCTGGCAACGGCTCAAACTTTCAGGTGATTGCAGAACAATTTCCAGTAGAATTTGTCTTTTCAGATCACCGGGATGCCTATGTCTTAGAACGTGCCGAAAAGCTAGGGGTTTTATCTTATACCTTTGAACTTAAAGAGTTTGAGAATAAGGCAGACTATGAAGGAGCCATCGTCGAACTCTTAGATGAGCACCAGATTGACTTGGTTTGTCTCGCAGGCTATATGAAAATCGTTGGCCCAACTTTACTAGCAGCTTATGAAGGTCGTATCATCAATATTCACCCAGCTTTTCTCCCTGAATTTCCAGGCGCTCATGGTATTGAGGATGCTTGGAATGCAGGTGTGGGCCAGTCTGGTGTGACCATTCACTGGGTGGATTCTGGTGTTGATACCGGTAAGGTCATCAAACAAGTCCGTGTGCCACGCCTTGAAGGGGATACCCTTGATACTTTCGAGACTCGCATCCACGAAACAGAGTACAAGCTCTATCCAGAAGTCTTGGATAGTTTGGGGGCTGCACGAAAATAAGGAAGCCCTTGAGCTGAAAGAAAATTTTCGACTGTAGCAAAGAAAGAACTTTTTTAAAAAGGAAAAGAAAGAACATGACTAAACGAGCACTTATTTCAGTCTCAGACAAAGCGGGTATTGTTGAATTTGCCCAAGAACTCAAGAAACTTGGTTGGGACATCATCTCGACAGGTGGTACTAAAGTTGCCCTTGACAATGCTGGGGTGGACACCATTGCCATCGATGATGTGACTGGTTTCCCAGAAATGATGGACGGCCGTGTCAAGACTCTCCATCCAAATATTCATGGCGGTCTCCTCGCTCGTCGTGACCTTGATAGCCACCTTCAAGCAGCTAAGGACAATAATATCGAATTGATTGACCTTGTTGTGGTCAACCTTTACCCATTTAAGGAAACTATCCTTAAACCAGATGTGACTTACGCGGATGCCGTTGAAAACATCGATATCGGTGGTCCATCAATGCTTCGTTCAGCAGCTAAAAACCACGCTAGCGTAACAGTTGTTGTAGACCCTGCTGACTATGCTGTTGTTCTTGACGAATTGGCAGCTAATGGCGAAACAAGCTACGAAACTCGTCAACGTTTGGCAGCCAAGGTTTTCCGTCACACAGCAGCTTATGATGCCTTGATTGCAGAATACTTCACAGCTCAAGTGGGTGAAAGCAAACCTGAAAAACTCACTCTGACTTATGACCTTAAACAATCAATGCGTTACGGTGAAAACCCTCAACAAGACGCAGACTTCTACCAAAAAGCCTTGCCAACGGATTACTCAATTGCTTCAGCTAAACAGCTTAACGGTAAGGAATTGTCCTTTAACAACATTCGCGATGCGGACGCTGCTATCCGTATTATTCGCGATTTCAAAGAACGCCCAACGGTTGTGGCTCTCAAACACATGAACCCTTGCGGTATCGGTCAAGCTGATGACATCGAAACAGCTTGGGATTACGCTTATGAGTCTGACCCAGTGTCTATCTTTGGTGGAATCGTCGTTCTTAACCGTGAGGTGGATGCTGCGACAGCTGAGAAGATGCACGGCGTTTTCCTTGAAATCATCATCGCACCAAGCTATACGGATGAAGCGCTAGCTATTTTGACCAACAAAAAGAAAAACTTGCGCATTCTTGCCTTGCCATTTGACGCACAAGATGCTAGTGAAGTGGAAGCAGAATACACAGGTGTTGTCGGTGGACTCCTCGTTCAAAATCAAGACGTGGTCAAGGAAAGCCCAGCTGACTGGCAAGTGGTAACCAAACGCCAACCAACTGAGACAGAAGCGACTGCCCTTGAGTTTGCTTGGAAAGCTATCAAGTATGTCAAATCAAATGGTATCATCGTGACTAACGACCATATGACACTTGGTGTTGGCCCAGGTCAAACCAATCGTGTGGCTTCAGTTCGTATCGCCATTGACCAAGCTAAAGACCGCCTTGATGGTGCTGTACTTGCTTCGGATGCCTTCTTCCCATTTGCGGATAACGTGGAAGAAATCGCTAAGGCAGGGATCAAGGCCATCATCCAGCCAGGGGGGCTCTGTCCGTGACCAAGAATCTATCGAAGCTGCTGACAAATATGGCTTGACTATGGTCTTCACAGGCGTGAGACATTTTAGACATTAAGAAAATAAAAGGGAAGAAAACAGTTTCTTTCCTTTTTTTGCTTTAAAAGCGAAACGAAACAAGATTAAAACGAACGTTTGTGGTATAATATTAGTAAATAATTCGCAAAAGAGGTTGAAAGATGAAGCTGTTAGTTGTCGGCTCGGGTGGTCGTGAACATGCCATTGCTAAGAAGTTGCTTGAGTCAAAAGACGTTGAAAAAGTCTTTGTAGCTCCTGGGAATGACGGGATGACTCTGGATGGTCTGGAATTGGTGGATATCTCTATTTCCGAACATTCTAAATTGATTGAGTTTGCAAAAGCCAACGATATCGCATGGTCCTTTATCGGGCCAGATGATGCCCTTGCGGCTGGGATTGTGGATGAGTTAAATGCAGCTGGTCTCAAAGCCTTTGGTCCGACAAGATTGGCAGCGGAGTTGGAGTGGTCTAAGGATTTTGCTAAGGAAATCATGGTCAAATACGATGTTCCGACAGCAGCCTATGGGACCTTCTCAGATTTCGAGGAAGCTCAGGCCTACATCGAAGAAAAAGGTGCTCCAATCGTAGTCAAGGCAGACGGTTTGGCCCTTGGGAAAGGTGTCGTCGTTGCGGAGACAGTCGAGCAAGCAGTCGAAGCTGCTCATGAGATGCTTTTGGACAATAAATTTGGTGACTCAGGTGCGCGTGTGGTTATCGAGGAGTTTCTTGCAGGAGAGGAATTTTCACTTTTTGCATTTGTCAATGGTGACAAGTTCTACATCATGCCAACAGCTCAGGACCACAAACGTGCCTACGACGGGGACAAGGGTCCCAATACTGGGGGAATGGGTGCCTATGCGCCAGTTCCTCACTTGTCACAGAGCGTGGTTGATACAGTGGTTGACACTATTGTCAAGCCAGTCCTCGAAGGCATGATCAAAGAAGGTCGTCCATATCTTGGTGTGCTTTACGCGGGGCTTATCTTGACTGCTGACGGGCCTAAAGTCATCGAGTTTAACGCTCGTTTCGGAGATCCTGAAACGCAAATTATCCTGCCTCGTTTGACATCTGACTTGCACAAAATATCACTGACATTTTAGAAGGCAAAGAGCCAGCCATCACTTGGACGGACAAGGGTGTGACATTAGGCGTGGTTGTAGCTTCAAACGGCTACCCACTCGCTTATGAGAAAGGTGTCAAGCTTCCAGCCAAGACAGAAGGCGACATCATCACTTACTATGCTGGTGCTAAATTCGCTGAAAATGGGCAAGACCTTCTCTCAAACGGAGGACGTGTCTACATGCTCGTCACCACGGCTGATACCGTCAAAGACGGCCAAAACACTATCTACAGCGAACTTAACAAACAAAACACAGAAGGCCTTTTCTATCGTACGGATATCGGAAGCAAGGCTAACAAATAATCGGCGACCGTAGGTCGTAAAAGGCGAGCGAAAGCGAGCCAAACTAAGATAATGGTCGCTGTGGTGAAAAGACCAGGACAGCATCTGTTCTGGTCGGGGGAAACTTTGAGACTTTAGGCTTAAAGTTTAGGAATGAAACCGAAGGTTTGCTTCCGTCCCCACCACCTAAGACCATTATCAAAAAAAGAAAAAGGATTAAAAATGAAACCAGTAATTTCCATCATCATGGGCTCCAAATCCGACTGGGCAACCATGCAAAAAACAGCAGAAGTCCTAGACCGTTTCGGTGTAGTCTACGAAAAGAAAGTTGTCTCTGCTCACCGTACACCGGACCTCATGTTCAAACATGCGGAAGAAGCACGTAGTCGTGGCATCAAGGTTATCATTGCAGGTGCAGGTGGCGCTGCTCACTTGCCAGGCATGGTTGCTGCTAAAACAACTCTTCCAGTTATTGGGGTACCCGTCAAGTCACGGGCCCTTAGTGGCGTTGATTCGCTCTATTCCATCGTTCAGATGCCAGGCGGAGTGCCTGTTGCGACCATGGCTATTGGTGAAGCAGGTGCGACAAATGCGGCTCTCTTTGCCCTTCGTCTCCTCTCGGTAGAAGATCAGGCTATTGCAACAGCGTTAGCAGATTTCGCAGAAGAACAAGGAAAAATCGCAGAGGAGTCGACAAATGAGCTCATCTAAAACAATCGGAATTATCGGCGGCGGCCAGCTGGGTCAGATGATGGCCATTTCTGCTATCTACATGGGGCACAAGGTTATCGCGCTGGATCCTGCGGCGGATTGCCCAGCCTCTCGTGTGGCGGAAATCATCGTGGCTCCTTATAATGATGTGGACGCCCTTCGTCAGTTGGCAGAGCGCTGTGATGTTCTCACTTACGAATTCGAAAATGTCGATGCTGATGGCCTTGACGCCGTTATTAAAGAAGGACAGCTCCCACAAGGGACAGATCTGCTTCGCATTTCTCAAAACCGGATCTTTGAGAAGGACTTTCTTTCCAACAAGGCCCAAGTCACTGTGGCTCCTTACAAGGTCGTGACTTCTAGCAAAGACTTGGCAGATATTGACCTGTCGAAAAACTATGTCCTCAAGACCGCGACAGGTGGCTACGACGGCCATGGTCAAAAGGTTATTCGTTCAGCGGAAGATTTAGAAGAAGCCGATGCACTAGCGGATTTAGCCGACTGCGTTTTGGAAGAATTTATCGATTTCGACTTGGAGATTTCTGTCATCGTGTCAGGAAATGGCAAGGACGTGACGGTTTTCCCCGTTCAGGAAAATATCCACCGCAACAATATCCTTTCTAAGACTATCGTGCCAGCTCGTATTTCAGCAAGTTTAGCAGAAAAAGCCAAAGCCATGGCAGTACGAATCGCTGAACAACTCAACTTGTCTGGAACTCTTTGCGTGGAAATGTTTGCGACGGCAGATGACATCATCGTCAACGAAATCGCGCCACGCCCACATAACTCTGGACACTACTCAATCGAAGCCTGTGATTTTTCACAATTTGACACCCATATCTTGGGCGTTCTCGGAGCGCCACTTCCAGCAATCCAATTGCATGCCCCAGCTGTCATGCTCAATGTCCTCGGCCAGCATGTCGAAGCTGCTGAAAAATATGTGACAGAAAATCCAAGCGCTCACCTCCACTTATATGGTAAACTAGAAGCAAAGCACAACCGCAAAATGGGACATGTGACTTTGTTTAGTGATGTGCCGGATAGTGTGGATGAGTTTGGGGAAGGGATTGATTTTTGAAATGGCAGAAGAATTTGATGAATTGCTAGATGATGAAATAACGACCGTAACACTGACCTATACGGATGATTTGATTGTTCCAGAGATTGCAGATAGAGAGGGGATTCATATTTTAGAGAGAGCTGGTAATCAGCTAGTCTTAGAATATTCTTGTTCCGAGAAGGAAGTTAAGGATTATCTGAGTAGTTACGGCCTGCCTAGACTTCCTGAGAGAATTTCATTTGAATTTTCTATACATGAAGACTTAGAAAATGATAATCTTTAAAGCTAAATGGAGACCAGTTTATAATTCAAATTATTGTCAACGCGTTTGTTAAACAAGAGAAGCCAGACAACTACTGATGGAAAGGGACTGATTTTTAAAATGGTAGAAGAATTCGATGATGTATTCGAAGATGATATTACTACTCTAACATTTACATATGCGGACGATGTAGAGATTCCAGAAATTCCTGATGCAGAAGGGATTCATGTTGTAGAGATAACAAATAACCAACTAGTTATAAAGCATATCCGCGATGATGATGAGGTCTATGATTATATAAAGAGTTGTGGATTAACAAGTCGCCCTATAAAACTTTCGATTGAATTTTGTGTTTACGAAGATTCTGAGGAAGAATAGTATTTAAATTAAATGGGGAGAATATATGATTCAACTCATCGTAGACGCGTTTGTTAAACAAGAGAATCCAGACAACTACTGATGGAAAGGGATTGATTTTTAAGTGAAAATAGCGATTCTAGGACTTGGAGTGATCGGGACTACTTATGCCTATGCTTTTCAAAAAGCAGGTCATCAGGTGGAACACGTACTGAGAGATAGTAAGAAAAACAATGCTCCCAAGGAGTTGTTGGTTGATCTGCTAGATGGTCGCTATCATTCCAAGGGTGAAAATAAGCACGACACCTATGAGGTTCATGTGGCGGAAACTGATTCGGAATATGATTTTATTTTTCTCAGTGTGCGTCATGGGTTTGTCAAAGAAGCTGTGGAAACCTTGCGAAAAAATAATATCAAAGGCACACTTGTTTTCTTCTGTAATTTCTGGGATACTCGAAAAGAGGTACAGGAGTGGGCAGGAGATTACGACTATATTCTGTCTTTTCCGACAGCGGGTGGTCATATGCAGGAGGATCATTTAGATGGCGTCTTGTTTGATCATTTAATGCTAGAAGGTGAGCAAAAAGCACACATTTCTAACTATGGTGATTTGACGGATTTACTGACTTCTGCAGATTTGAAGTGGGAAGTGCCTCATGATATGGTCGAGTGGATTTGGATTCACATGGCGATTAATGCGGGTGTTACTTCGACAGCTGCTCGTTCAGGGAATCTGGAAAACCCAGAAGAACTGGCTCTGAACTTGATGAATAGTTCTTCGGAATTATCATTGGCCATCAAGGCCATTCGAGAGGCTCTGAAAGTCGTAGAAGCACGTGGTGTAAATTTGAAGCTTTATAAAGCTGAACTCTTACCTTACAAAATTCCCTCATGGATTGCAGGAAAAGCCATGAAAATCATGTTTGCGAAAAATGAGCTGACACGAAAAATTATGACCTTGCACAATGATAAACAGGATATTTTCTACTGTTGTCAAAGTGTCTATCAGACAGGTCAGGAGTTAGGTGTTGAGATGCCCATTCTTGAAGCAAATATGAAGGGGATTTCGCTTTAGGAGGTTTTTATGATTCAACTCATTGTCAACGCATTTGTCGAAAAAGAGAAGACGGGAGCAGTCGTTGAAGTTTTGTATGCTAGTAGCGATCACGAAAAAGTGAAAGCGAAGTATGGAGAGCTAGTTGCACAATATCCTGATAACTATTTGGCTATCTATGATGTCCCGCTAGATACGGAATTGAATACACTGGATCATTATCCATCTGTGTGGATTGGGAAAGAAGAATTTGAATAAAACGACTTTTATTCGTTAAACCGATGTTTCACGCCGTGGGGAAAGCGTAAGCGACGGAAATCCTTGAGACTTCAGGCTCAAGATTTAGTCATGAGATTCCGGAGGAAGCTACTGACGTCCGCCTCACTTAAGTGAAACATCAAAAGAAAGGAAAAGAAAACATGATTGATAGATATAGCCGCCCTGAAATGGCGAATATTTGGACTGAAGAAAATAAATACCGTGCTTGGCTTGAGGTGGAAATCTTGGCTGATGAGGCATGGGCTGAGTTGGGAGAAATTCCTAAGGAAGATGTGGCTTTGATTCGCGAGAAGGCAGACTTTGACATCGACCGTATTTTGGAAATTGAGCAGGAGACTCGCCACGATGTGGTTGCCTTCACACGTGCGGTTTCTGAGACTCTTGGTGAAGAGCGCAAGTGGGTCCACTATGGTTTGACTTCTACTGACGTAGTCGATACTGCCTACGGTTACCTTTACAAGCAAGCTAACGACATCATCCGTCGTGACCTTGAAAACTTCACCAACATTATCGCTGACAAGGCGAAAGAGCACAAGTTCACCATCATGATGGGTCGTACCCACGGTGTGCATGCGGAGCCGACAACTTTTGGTCTGAAATTGGCCACTTGGTACAGCGAAATGAAGCGCAACATCGAGCGTTTCGAGCATGCGGCTGCTGGTGTGGAAGCTGGTAAGATTTCTGGTGCGGTTGGTAACTTTGCTAACATCCCACCATTTGTTGAAAAATATGTCTGCGACAAATTGGGTATCCGTGCTCAAGAAATCTCTACACAGGTCCTTCCTCGTGATCTTCACGCTGAGTACTTTGCAGTTCTTGCCAGCATCGCGACTTCGATCGAGCGGATGGCTACTGAGATCCGTGGTCTTCAAAAATCAGAACAACGTGAAGTGGAAGAGTTCTTTGCTAAAGGTCAAAAAGGTTCTTCAGCTATGCCTCACAAACGCAACCCTATCGGTTCTGAAAACATGACAGGTCTTGCGCGTGTGATCCGTGGTCACATGGTCACAGCTTATGAGAATGTCTCCCTTTGGCACGAACGGGATATCTCTCACTCATCAGCTGAGCGGATCATCGCACCAGATACAACTATCTTGATTGACTACATGCTCAACCGTTTTGGAAATATTGTCAAGAACTTGACGGTCTTCCCAGAAAACATGATTCGCAACATGAATTCAACCTTTGGTCTCATCTTCAGCCAACGTGCGATGCTGACTTTGATTGAAAAGGGCATGACCCGTGAGCAAGCCTATGACTTGGTGCAGCCAAAAACAGCTCAATCATGGGATAACCAAGTCGACTTCAAACCACTTCTTGAAGCAGATCCAGAAGTTACTTCACGTCTCACTCAAGAAGAAATCGACGAAATCTTCAACCCAACTTACTATACCAAACGGGTGGATGAAATCTTCGAACGCATCGGTTTGGGTGACTAATCATAAAATAAAAAGCGAGATTGTATCTCGCTTTTTATTTATGCTTAATCTTTTTTCTTGCTAAGTCCATAAGCTGTGAGTGCAGCCATCAAACCTGTAGCAATCAACCATTCTGAACCTTGGCTTCCTGTCTCAGGAAGTTTATTTTCTTTTGCCACAGGAGCTGGGGCTTGAGGAAGAGCTTTGTTTTCCTCGGCAGGAACAGTTGCTGGAGCTGGTTTACTTAGAATCTCTAGTGCTGGTTTTTCTTCTGCAACAGGAGCTGGCACATTTGGAATCTCTAATGCTGGTTTTTCTTCTGCAATAGGAGCCGGTATATTTGGAATCTCTAGTGCTGGTTTTTCTTCCGTAACAGGAGCTAGTCCTTTTTCATCTCCCACATGTGTTACAGGAGTCCCAACTTCGATGATTTGAGTAACTGGTTCTTGAGCGACAACACTAGTAACCAATGTTTTCACTTCACTTCCGTCAGTAGCAGTAGACACTGAATAGAAATGACTACGACGTCCCTTAACACCTTCAGTTACGACACGAGTTTCTCCCTTAGGTAAGGCATCCGTTTCACGAGTGATAGTTGTAAACGGAATTTCTTCGTCCTCGATCACAACACGTGGTTTTTCTTCCGCAACAGGAGCTAGTCCTTTTTCATCTCCCACATGTGTTACAGGAGTTCCGACTTCGATGATTTGAGTAACTGGTTCTTGAGCGACAACACTAGTAACCAATGTTTTCACTTCACTTCCGTCAGCAACAGTAGTCACAGAATAGAAATGTGTACGACGACCGTTGACACCTTCAGTCACGATACGAGATTGTCCTTTAGGCAGTTGGTTTGTTTCGCGAGTGATAGTAGTGAATGGAATTTCTTCGTCCTCGATGACAACACGTGGTTTGGCATCTGCAACAGGAGCAACTCCTTCTTCGTCTCCTACATGAGTGACAGGAGTTCCAACTTCGATGATTTGAGTAACTGGTTCTTGAGCGACAACACTAGTAACCAGTGTTTTCACTTCGCTTCCGTCAGCAACAGTAGACACAGAATAGAAATGATTACGACGACCCTTGACACCTTCAGTTACGACACGAGTTTCTCCCTTAGGCAATGCATCCGTTTCACGAGTGATAGTAGTGAATGGAATTTCTTCGTCCTCGATGACAACACGTGGTTTGGCATCTGCAACAGGAGCAACTCCTTCTTCGTCTCCTACATGAGTGACTGGAGTTCCGACCTCAACCACTTGATTGACAGCTTCTTTTGTGACTTTTTCTTCAAGAACTGTTTCAGTTTCCTTACCATTTTCAGTAGTAACTGAGACGTAGATTGTACGTTCGCCTTTGGCACCTTCAGTGACAACTTTTTCTTGTCCTGCTGGAAGGTTAGGATTTTCCTTCTTGACAGTTTCAAACAGGATTTCTTCCGTTCTTGTGATAAGCTCTGGTCGGTTTTCAACTGCAGGAGAAGTTTCACTCTCATCAAGGCTTCCTGAGTGAGTTGCAGCTGGTTTGAGACCGAGTCTTGCTGCTTTGAGGTTAGCTACAAGTGTATTCAACTCAGCTTGTTTATTACGGTTGAGATTGTAGTTCAGTGCTTCTTTAGCAGCCTTGAGAGCATCGAGACTTTCTGTGCTATATCCTTCTAAGTTTTCAGGGATTTGAGCAAGTTCTTCGCGAAGAGCCTTGTAGTCAGCACGGAAGTAGTCTTTGTTGTGATCTGCAAATGCAGTCATGAGCTCAAAGATTTCTTCTTCTTTGTACTCAGCGCTTGGTCTATCTGCCCAGATAGCTACCATACTACCAACAGTAGGTAGATCAACCTCAGGATATTTAGTTGAAGCTAGCTGGTTGAATGGAGTTTTTTTCAGTGTTTTTCGATAGCTTTCTTGAGGAAACCACCACCATCTTCAGGTTTTTGACCGAGGATATAGTACCAGTCTCCGTTAGTGTTAAGGAACTTATACCCCTTGCTTGCTAGATATTGAGGAGATGCAAGGTTATAACCCCACCAACCTTTAGACCAGTAAGAGATGATAACATCTTTATCAAACTCTACATCGTCCTTATCTTCATAGTAGAAGCCATCGTTAAAGGCCATTGGTTGAAGACCTTTTTCTTTAGCCATGGCAGCTAGACTATTAGCATAATCTGCAAACTTACCATAGAGTCCATACCACTTGAGGTAGTACCAACCTTGAGCATTAGTAGCATCATTGGCATACTCATCTGTACCATAGTTAAAGATTTTAGTCTTGCCTGCAAAGAAGTCCATGTATTTGCCGATAAGGGCTTTTGTAAAGTTCATTGCTTCTTCGTTTTCAAGGTCCATGGTTGTTTTTGAAACCTTGTCAAAGTTAGCTTGAGGGTTTGCAATGCCCAATTTTTCCATAGCGACAAGCATAGCATCCATGTGGCCAGGACTGTTGATAGCAGGGATGATTCCAATGCCTCTATCTTTAGCATACTGGATAAGTTCAGTGATTTCAGCCTGGTTCAAAGTTGTTCCATTTGGATCGTCGTAGTAAGATTTTGTTCCTTCAATGATGGCATTTTTCACATCGTCACTTGCATAGGTCTTGCCGTTTGCAGTGATCGTCATGTCATCCAAGAGGAAGCGAAGTCCATCATTTCCAAGGAGGAGATGCAGGTCAGAGTACCCAAGTTCGCTGGCTTTATCTACGATACGTTTGAGTTGGTCTAGAGTGAAGTATTTACGTCCAGCATCGATTGAGATAACCTTATTTTTCTCAAGTTTTTCAACTTCACGTTTGGCATCTTCTTCTTTTTGAGCTTCTGGAGTGAAGGTCAAGTTGCTAACGGCTTCTTGGAGTTTTGCAATCGCTTGGTCAATGCTATCTTGTTCAGCGCGACTAAGGTTGCTATCAAGAGAGCGAATGGCTTTTTCAGCTTCTTTAACGGCAGCAATACTTTCTGCAGTATAGCGACTAAGGTCAGTTGGCACTTCTTTAAGAGCTTGTTCAGCAGACTCGTAGTCAGCGGCGAAATATTCAGCATTTGAGTTCGCGAATTGACGCATGAGCTTGAAGAGGCGAGATGGAGAGTAGCGGGCAGATGGAGTATCAGCCCAAGCAGCTACCATACCACCGATGATAGGGATATCGGCACCTTCAGTTTTTGGAACAGAAGTAATCGGAGTGCTCTTAATACCATTCAAACCTTGGTCTAGGTTATACCAACCTTGTCCATCAGCATTACGGCCGAGAACGTAGTACCAAGCATCATTAGTATTGAGAATTTCGTGTCCTTTTTCAACAAGTAGTTTAGAAGAAGCGACATCGTAACCGCCCCAGCCACCAGTCCACATAGACACGATGATGTCTTTGTCAAAGGTACCAAAAGTAGTATCGCTATTATAGTAGATACCGTCATTGAAGGCCATTGGTTTCAGACCGTGGGACTTGACGATACGAGCTAGGTCATTAGCATAGGCGATGAATTTATCATAACCCTTGTCTGGGAAACCATCTTCTGGATACCATTTATAGGCTTGAAGCACGCTCCATCCTTTGGCATCCGTAGCATCATTAGCATACTCATCCAAACCGATGTTAAAGATTTCAGACTTGCCAGCAAAGTAAGCAGCGTATTTATCAATCAAAGCTTTTGTAAAGGCAACAGCCTTTTCGTTGTCAAGGTCAACAGTACGTTCTGATTCTTTTCCAAAGTAGTTGAAGTTAGGTTTTTCAATGCCAAGTTCTTTCATGGCGTTAAGGATAGCATCCATGTGTCCTGGGCTGTTGACTGTTGGGATAAGCCCAATTCCTTTATCCTTAGCATAACTAATTAAATCAGTCATTTCGCTTTCGGATAAATGATTACCATTTGGATCGTTGTAATAGGCATTGGTTCCATTTTCAACAGCACGTTTGACATCATCGCTTGCGTAAGTTTTGTCACCTACAGTTAGAGACATATCATCAAGCATGAAGCGCAAGCCATCATTTCCGACTAAAAGGTGAAGATCAGTATAGCCATAGTGTTTGGCTTTGTCGATGATTTCTTTCAGTTGGTCTGGAGAGAAGTATTTACGTCCAGCATCGATAGAAACAATTTTCTTTTTAGCCAGTTTTTCATTCACTTGAGCTGCTCGTTCTGTAGCGACAGCGGGTGCTTCGACTTTAGCAACTTCTTTGTTTTCTTCTTTTTCTTTTTCAGATTCTACCTTCTTAGCTTCCTCAGTAATTTCTGCCTTAGCTGGAGTTTCTTCTGCTGTGACTGGTTCTGCTACGGCAGGTGCAGGAGCAACTTCAACTTTTGGAGCTTCAGTAGTTGCTACTGGAGCTGCTGGAGTAGCATTTTCTGTTGAAGGAGCAGTCTCGAGTTTTTCTTCACTCGTTGGTGGAGTGACTTCTCCAGTAGTTTGGACAGCAGGCTGATTTTCTGTTGGAGCAGGTACGACTCCGTCAGCAGCAACAGCCTGCGCCTGAAAGGCAAAGCCGATCAATACGGAAGCGGCTCCGATTGCATATTTACGAATAGAGAAGCGCTGTTTATTTTCTGGTTTCATTAAAAAACCTCCCTTTTGAACTTTTTGATAGCGTTTTCACATACTAATCCTATTTTATGTTCTAACTAAAATAAAGTCAAGTTTTTGAGGAAATTACTATAAAAAATAGAATAATTTATAAATTAAGATACATTTTTTAAGTTTTGACTATTTTTTAGTAAAAAGGTTACTAATTATAGAATTGCTTGAAATGCTATTCTCAGGGAAGGGAGCGGATGCTATAATGGGTATATAAAAACCCTGAGACAGTTGCCTCAGGATTTTATAAATTAGTGACCACGGTCACAAGAAATGAATTTAATTTTGTAGAAATCAGAACGTTTATAAGTTTCGATGTATTCCAAAACTTGACCAGTTGCTTCAAGCTGAGTTGTCTTTGTTTGGAAAACAGTTGGGAATTTAGTGTCGATTCCTAAAATAGAAGCGGCATGTTTTGGAGTCGGAAATACAATTTCGTTAATTTCTTCAAAATGCTCGTCATTCATGTGAATGTGGTAGTCCAATTTGAAACGAGTATAGATAGAACTATAGTATTCAAGATTTGGATAGTTGGCATTGATGTATTGCTCAGGAATGTATGAATTGTGATAGATATAGGTAACACCATTTGTTTCACGAACACGATCAATCTTATAATAGAATTGATCGCCGCGTAGACCAAGTTTTTCTAAATATTTAAGATCGTTCCCACGTTCGATAGAAAGAACAGTTACTTTATCATCTTTGGTTTCGAAGATTTCCACATCAGAAAATTCAACGAGTTTGTGTTTACGTGCACGAGCTACGAAAGTTCCTTTACCTTGTTGGCGGACGATATATCCGTCTTTGGCAAGGTCGTTCAAGGCACGAACGACTGTGATTGAACTAACATCATACATGGAAATCAATTCTGCTTCAGTGTAGAACTTATCTCCACTAGCGAATTGACCAGAAATGATCTTATTTTTCAATTCATCTTTAATGTATTGATACTTTGGAATTGCCATATTTTCACCTCGTTTTTTCCTTCTCCACTTATCATTTTAACATAAATTCTTAAAAATAGCTGAAAAGCACTTAAAAAAATTAAAATATCGAAATAAGAATTTAGAATAGATATAAAAAATTCGTGTTTTCCTCCTTAATTTCATTAGTTTTTCAGAATGTTGATTTTATGGGATTTGAGAAGAGTTTTAGAAAAGATTCAGTAAAAAAATAGAAAAATTTTAAAGAAAATTTCAAAAAGTATTGACATTAATCCCCAATTAGTTTATAGTTGATATAACAATACATGAAAGCGCAAACTTTTCGCTTTTAGGGGAGGAAGAATGGCAAGATTTGAAATTAAAGATGATTTCTATCTGGATGGGAAACCATTCAAGATTTTGTCTGGCGCCATTCACTATTTTAGAGTTCCTGCGGAAGATTGGCATCATTCATTGTATAACCTCAAGGCACTAGGTTTCAATACGGTTGAGACTTATGTTGCTTGGAACATGCATGAACCTGCTGAAGGTAACTTTAACTTTGAAGGCAATCTTGATTTAGAGAGATTTCTTCAAACTGCACAAGATTTGGGCTTATATGCAATTGTACGTCCTTCTCCATTTATCTGTGCAGAATGGGAATTCGGTGGTTTGCCAGCATGGCTCTTGACCAAGGATATGAGAATTCGGTCATCTGACCCAGCTTTCATTGACATGGTTGGTCGCTACTATGATCAGTTACTTCCACGTCTAGTTCCGAGATTATTGGAAAACGGTGGGAACATTCTCATGATGCAAGTCGAAAATGAGTACGGATCCTATGGCGAGGACAAGACCTACTTGAGGGAAATTCGACGTTTGATGGAAGAACGAGCAGTTACTTGTCCGCTTTTCACATCAGATGGACCATGGAGAGCAACTCTTAAGGCTGGAACCTTAATTGAGGATGATCTCTTTGTGACAGGGAACTTTGGTTCCAAGGCTGCTTATAATTTCTCACAGATGCAAGAATTCTTTGATGAGTACGGCAAGAAATGGCCACTCATGTGTATGGAATTCTGGGATGGCTGGTTCAATCGATGGAAAGAACCAATCATTAAGCGTGAACCTGAGGAATTAGCAGAAGCTGTCCACGAGGTTTTAGAGCAAGGCTCTATTAACCTTTACATGTTCCACGGCGGAACCAACTTTGGTTTTATGAATGGTTGTTCAGCTCGAGGGACCATTGATTTACCACAAGTAACATCTTATGATTACGACGCTCTTCTTGATGAAGCTGGAAACCCAACTGCTAAATATTTCGCAGTGAAAGAAATGATGGCGACTTACTATCCTGAGTATCCACAATCTGAACCACTTCACAAGGAAAGTATGGAAGTTGAAGCGATTCCACTAGTTGAGAAAGTTTCCTTGTTTGAAACCTTGTATAGCCTATCCAGTCCGATTGAAAGTCTCTACCCTAAGAAAATGGAAGAGCTAGGACAAGGTTACGGCTACCTCCTCTATCGTACGGAAGCAAGTTGGGATGCAGATGAAGAACGCATTCGAATCATTGACGGACGTGATAGAGCTCAGCTCTTTATCGATGGTAAACGAGTGGCAACACAGTACCAAACAGAAATCGGTGAAGATATCTTTTATCAAGGTAAAAAGAAAGCGCTCTCTAGATTTGACATCCTTATTGAAAATATGGGGCGTGTCAACTATGGACACAAATTCTTAGCAGATACACAGCGAAAAGGAATTCGCACAGGTGTTTGTAAAGATTTGCATTTCTTGCTCAACTGGAAGCAATATCTACTTCCTCTTGATAACCCAGAGAATATTGATTTCTCTAAGGGATGGACAGAAGGGCAACCCGCCTTTTACGCCTTTGACTTTGAAGTCAAGGAGCCGAAGGATACCTACTTAGACTTATCTGAGTTTGGTAAAGGGATTGCTTATATCAACGGACATCATCTAGGGCGTTTCTGGAATGTCGGTCCAACCTTATCTCTTTATATTCCACATAGCTATCTCAAAGAAGGTGCCAACCGCATCATTATCTTTGAAACAGAAGGGGAATATAAGGAACACATACATTTAACTTGTAAACCTACACTAAAACTTATAAAGGGGGAAAACTTATGACAATTGTAGGATGCCGTATTGATGGGCGCTTAATTCACGGACAAGTCGCAAACCTTTGGTCTGCTAAACTTAATGTTTCACGTATCATGGTCGTTGACAATGATGTTGTGAATAATGACGTTGAAAAAAGCGGCTTGAAACTTGCAACACCACCAGGTGTAAAACTTAGTATTTTGCCAGTTGATAAAGCAGCAGCGAATATCCTTGCTGGTAAATACGATAGCCAACGTCTTTTGATTGTAGCACGCAAACCTGACCGTTTCCTAGGTTTGGTAGAAGCGGGTGTGCCGCTTGAAACAGTCAATGTCGGTAATATGTCTCAAACACCAGAAACACGTGCGATCACACGTTCTATTAACGTTGTTGATAAAGATGTAGAAGATTTCCGTAAATTAGCGGAAAAAGGTGTTAAACTTACTGCTCAAATGGTTCCAAATGATCCAGTTTCAGACTTTTTGAGCTTATTAAATAGGAAAAAATTTTTAGGAGGTCATTGTTATGATACAATGGTGGCAAATTTTACTTCTCACTCTGTACTCAGCTTATCAAATCTGTGATGAGTTGACGATCGTTTCTTCTGCAGGTTCCCCTGTATTCGCTGGTTTCATTACTGGTTTAGTCATGGGAGATTTGACAACTGGTTTGTTTATCGGTGGTAGCTTGCAGTTATTCGTACTTGGGGTAGGTACCTTCGGTGGTGCTTCTCGTATCGACGCAACTTCTGGTGCGGTTCTTGCGACAGCTTTCTCAGTTTCACAAGGTATCGAAACAGATCTTGCGATCACTACAATCGCTGTACCAGTAGCGGCACTTTTGACTTACTTCGACGTACTTGGTCGTATGACTACTACATTCTTCGCACACCGTATTGATGCTGCGATCGAACGCTTTGACTATAAAGCAATCGAACGTAACTACCTTCTTGGTGCGCTTCCATGGGCTGCTTCTCGTGCCCTTCCAGTATTCTTCGCCCTAGCTTTCGGTGGAGAATTCGTACAAGGTGTTGTAAACCTTGTTAAAGAATACCAATGGGTTGCAGACGGTTTGACTCTTGCAGGTCGTATGCTTCCAGGTCTTGGATTCGCTATCTTGCTTCGTTACCTTCCAGTTAAACGTAACCTTCACTACCTTGCTATGGGATTCGGTTTGACAGCTATGTTGACTGTACTTTACTCAAACGTAACAAGTCTTGGTGGAGCAGTTGCTGGTCTCATTGGCACTCTTCCTGCTGAAGTTGCAGAAACTATCGGTTTTGCTAACAACTTCAAAGGATTGTCTATGATCGGTATCTCTATCGTAGGTATCTTCCTTGCAGTTGTTCACTTCAAGAACAGCCAGAAAGTTGCTGTAGCAGCACCTTCTACTCAGTCAGAAAGTGGGGAAATTGAAGATGACGAATTCTAATTACAAATTAACAAAAGAAGATTTTAATCAAATTAACAAACGTAGCTTGTTCACTTTCCAATTGGGATGGAACTACGAACGTATGCAAGCATCAGGTTACCTTTACATGATCTTGCCACAATTGCGTAAAATGTATGGAGATGGAACTCCTGAGTTGAAAGAAATGATGAAAGTTCATACTCAATTCTTCAACACTTCACCATTCTTCCACACAATCATCGCTGGTTTTGACCTTGCCATGGAAGAAAAAGATGGCGTTGTCTCTAAAGATGCGGTTAACGGTATCAAGACAGGTTTGATGGGACCATTCGCTCCTCTTGGAGATACAATCTTTGGTTCACTTGTACCTGCTATCATGGGATCTATCGCTGCAACAATGGCTATCGCTGGTCAACCTTGGGGTATCTTCCTTTGGATCGCAGTTGCAGTAGCGTATGACATCTTCCGTTGGAAACAGTTGGAATTTGCATACAAAGAAGGGGTTAACCTTATCAACAACATGCAAAGTACTTTGACAGCTTTGATTGAAGCTGCATCTGTACTTGGTGTGTTCATGATGGGTGCTCTTGTAGCAACAATGATCAACTTTGATATTTCATACAAATTGCCAATCGGTGAAAAGATGATTGACTTCCAAGATATCTTGAACTCAATCTTCCCACGTTTGCTTCCAGCAATCTTCACTGCCTTTATCTTCTGGTTGCTTGGTAAGAAAGGTATGAACTCTACTAAAGCGATCGGTATCATTATCGTTCTTGCAGTAGGTCTTTCATTCATCGGTAAATTCTTGCTTGGAATGGGCGCATAATTTATGACTAAATCATTAATTTTAGTGAGCCACGGTCGTTTCTGTGAAGAACTTAAAGGTAGCACAGAGATGATTATGGGACCACAAGACAACATTTATGCGGTTGCTCTTCTTCCAGAAGATGGACCAGAAGAATTTACTGCAAAATTTGAAGCTGCTGTTGAAGGATTGGATGATTTCCTAGTCTTTGCGGATCTTCTTGGCGGAACTCCATGTAACGTGGTGAGCCGTTTGATTATGGAAGGTCGCGACATTGAACTTTATGCAGGAATGAACCTTCCAATGGTCATTGAGTTTATTAATGCAAGCCTAACTGGAATGGATGCGGACTATAAGAGTCGTGCTTCAGAAAGCATTGTGAAAGTTAATGATTTATTGGCTAGCTTCGACGACGATGAAGATGAATAATACTCTTCAAAAATCAAATTCAAACCACGTCAGCTTCGCCTTGCCGTATATATGTTACTGACTTCGTCAGTCTTATCCGGCAACCTCAAAGCAGTGCTTTGAGCAACCTGCGGCTTGCTTTCTAGTTTGCTCTTTGATTTTCATTGAGTATAAGATGTGATTGCGTTAAAATGTTAAATCATCTTATAGAAAATATACATGGGAATGGGAGCGACTCCCATTCCCATGTTTTCAATCATGAAACAATATTAGATTAGAGGTTTTCAATGCTAGATTATACAAAAGAAGATTTGCTTAAGTTGGGAGCAGAGATCACCACACGCGAGATTTACCAACAACCAGATGTTTGGAAGGAAGCTTTTGAATCCTATCAAGCACGCCGTGATGAAATTGCAACCTTTTTGCAAGGAATTGCAGACAAACATGATTACATCAAGGTTATTCTAACTGGTGCTGGGACTTCGGCTTATGTAGGTGACACCTTAGTTCCATACTTCAAGGAAGTCTATGACGAACGTAAATGGAATTTCAATGCAATTGCAACAACAGATATCGTTGCCAACCCACAAATCTATTTGAAAAAAGATGTGGCAACGGTTTTGGTATCATTCGCACGTAGTGGAAACTCACCTGAGAGTGTAGCAACCGTTGACTTAGCAAAAGCCTTAGTTGACGAGCTTTATCAAGTAACGATCACTTGTGCGGCTGAAGGGGAATTAGCACTTCAAGCCCACGGTGATGACCGCAACCTCTTGCTCTTGCAACCGGCAACTTCTAACGATGCTGGATTTGCTATGACATCAAGCTTTACTTCAATGATGTTGACTGCACTTTTGGTCTTTGATCCAACTGAATTTGCTCTTAAAGCTGAACGTTTTGAAGTGCTTTCTAGTCTTGCTCGTAATGTTCTTGACAATGTGGCAGATGTGAAAGAGTTGGTTGACTTGGACTTTAACCGTGTGATTTACTTAGGTGCAGGTCCATTCTTCGGACTTGCTCATGAAGCACAACTGAAAATTTTGGAATTGACTGCTGGTCAGGTTGCGACAATGTATGAAAGTCCAGTCGGCTTCCGTCACGGTCCAAAATCTCTTATCAATGAAGATACTGTAGTTTTAGTCTTTGGTACTACAACAGATTATACTCGTAAGTATGACTTAGACTTGGTTCGTGAAGTTGCAGGGGATCAAATTGCTCGTCGCGTTGTTCTCTTGAGTGATCAAGCCTTTGGTCTTGAAAACGTTAAGGAAGTAGCACTTGGCTGTGGCGGTGTCTTGAATGACGTTTACCGTGTATTCCCTTATATTGTTTATGGTCAATTATTTGCTCTCTTGACTTCGCTTAAGGTTGGAAATAGACCTGATACACCATCACCTACAGGTACAGTAAATCGCGTCGTTCAAGGTGTTATTATTCACGAATTCAAATAATAAGGAGAAAAGGATGAAAACATACACAGAACGTGTATTTGGGAAAGTTGATGGCAAGGATGTTGTCGCTTATCGCTTTGAAACAGAAGCAGGCTACCAACTAGAAATCATGACCTATGGTGCAACGATTCTACGCTATGTAACTCCTGATAAGGCTGGTAATTTTGCCAATGTTATCCTAGGCTTTGATGATTTTGACAGCTATGTAGGTAACAGTCCTAAACATGGAGCGAGTGTAGGTCCAGTTGCAGGTCGAATCGCAGGTGCGACATTCGAATTGAATGGGAAAACCTATGAACTCGAAGTCAATAACGCAAGCAACTGTAACCACAGCGGTTCAACAGGTTGGGATTCTAGTTTGTTTGAGCTAGTCGAGGTGAGCGACCATGGTTTGACTCTTTACACAGAAAGAACAGACGGTACAGGAGGTTTCCCTGGAAACCTTAAAATTTGGATTAGCTACCACTTGGAAGAAACTGGCGCCTACGAAGTTAGTTACAAGGTGACGACAGACCAGGATACGCTGGTAAATCCAACCAACCATAGCTACTTTAACTTGTCTGGTAATTTCACGCAGACGGTTGACCGCCATGTTTTCCAATTGAACACTGAGGGTATCTATCCAATTGCTCCTGATGGAGTACCAGCTAAAACTCCAGATGCTGATCGTGATGTGGTCAAACATATCTACAATGGCGCCTTGTTGAAAGATATCTTTGCAGACAAAGATGAACAAATCCAAATCGTATCTGGCTTGGATCACCCATTTGCTCTTCCTAAAGGACATGATAATGCTGGTTTCCTCTATGACCAGGGTTCAGGTCGTTTCTTGCTCTTTAAGACAGAAGCACCTTGCTTTGTAGTTTATACAGCAAACTTTGTGGATGAGAGTGTCATCATCGCTGGTCAGCCGATGATTCAGCACAATGGGATTGCTCTTGAAGCACAGGCTTTACCAGATGCTATTCATAGTGACCTGAAGGATCAAGTCATTCTAAAAGCAGGTGAGACTTTCACTAGCAAAACTCGTTACGAAATTGTCGTTAAATAATAAAAATTCTCTGAAGTCATAGGATTTCAGAGAATTTTTTATTATTCTTCATCTGGTGTGAGAATCATCGGAATGATGATTGGTTCACGTTCAGTGTTTTCGTAAAGGAATGGTCGAATGGCGTTTACGATAGCACCATTGACAGATTGGATGCTGGCATCCTTGTTTTTCAAAGCGATACGAATAGCATTGAAAAGGATGCGCTGACTTTGACGGATCAAGTCGCCAGATTCGCGCATGTAGACGAAACCACGACTAAGGATATCTGGTCCAGAAATAATCATCTGAGACTCAAAGTCTACCGTTGCGACGGCAAGTACGACACCATCTTCGGATAGGTCTCGGCGGTCTTTTAGGACTGCTGCCCCGATTTCGCCGATACGATTTCCATCGACGTAGATATCTTGAGCATTGAAGTGACCTGCGATACGAGCAGAGTTTGCAGTAAGGGCAAGGACATCACCATTGCTCATGATAAAGATATTATCCTTCTCTACGCCAGTGTCTACGGCAAGTCCAGCGTGGACTTTTTGCATGCGGTATTCACCATGAACAGGCATGAAGTATTTTGGTTTGATGAGGCGGAGCATGAGTTTTTGTTCTTGCTGACCACCGTGTCCAGATGTATGGATGTTGTTAATCTTACCATGGATAACTTCAACACCAGCTTCAGAAATGATGTTAATCAGTTTGTTAACGCTAGTGGTATTTCCTGGGATTGGACTAGATGAGAAGATAACTGTATCGCCAGGTTGGAGTTGTACTTGACGGTGGGTTCCGTTAGCGATTCGAGAGAGAGCCGCCATAGGTTCACCCTGGCTACCTGTACAGAGGATAAGAATTTCACCTGCAGGGTAGTCTTTAATTTCATTTGGTTCGATGAAGGTTCCCTTTGGCGCTTTGATATAGCCAAGCTCGATTCCGTTGACAATAGCCTTTTCCATAGAGCGTCCAAAGACAGCAATCTTACGCCCTGTTTTGACAGCGGCATCAGTCGCTTGTTGGAGACGGAAGATGTTTGAGGCAAAGGATGCAAAGATGATACGTCCCTCGATACCTTGGATAATCTTCATAATAGACTGACCAACGACCTTTTCAGAGTTTGTAAAGGTTGGCACTTCAGCATTTGTCGAGTCAGAGAGTAAGCAAAGCACTCCGTCTTCACCTAGGGCTGCCATACGGTGCAAGTCTGCAGGTTCACCAACTGGTGTAAAGTCAAACTTGAAGTCACCGGTACAAACGATTTTTCCTTGAGGTGTGTGGATAACAATTCCCAAAGGTTCTGGGATCGAGTGAGTTGTTCTAAAGAAAGTTGCTTTAAGATTTTTAAAGGTCAACTCAGTGTTGTGGTTGATTTCGTGAAGTGTAGCATTGCGCAAAAGGCCATGCTCTTCGAGTTTTCCACGGATCAAAGCGAGGGCTAGTGGACCTGCATAGATAGGGATATTTGCTTGCTTGAGCAAGAAAGGAATCCCACCAATATGGTCCTCGTGTCCGTGTGTAATCAAGAGAGCCTTGACGCGGTCGATATTTTCGACAATGTAAGAGTAATCAGGGATAACGTAGTCGATACCAAGCAAGTCATCCTCGGGGAATTTAATCCCTGCATCAACGATGATGATTTCGTCTTGGTATTCGATTCCGTATGTATTTTTACCGATTTCTCCTAGACCACCAATGGCAAAAACGCCCACTTCTTCTGGTTTAAGAGTATAGGCCATATTAGAACTCCGTAATTTCGAATGCGCCAGTTTCTTTTTCGTAGTCTAGCAATTTGTCTGACAAGAGCTCGATATATTCAACGTTAAATTCTGGACGGTTTTTTTCAACAAGTTCACGGGCAATGATACGTCCCTCAAGTTCTGAGCTGGCATCAATGTCTAAGTAGAGTGAGCGTGTTGTTTCACGACGTGGGCTACGGTCTTTTGTTTCTTGATAAAAAACTTTGTAAATCATGTGTTTCCTTTCTGTTTTCAGGTCAGCTGTATTCAAAAAATTACCAACTTGAAGCTGTTTATTTCTATTTCATTTTCTGCCTGTATTGACCTTGATTCGTTACAATTACCTCAATTATAACATAAAAAGGGGAATTAGTAAAAGCAGGAAACGAGAAAGTCGTGAGGGGAAGGAGGAGCTAAAAGATAGGTAGCAATTGGCCGGCGAGCGCTTAGGTGTTATAATTAAAGGGGAATCTAAAGCGATAGTAGATTTAAGGAAGAATATAGTTCTAGTTTCATTAATCGTTAGAGTAGATGGTTGGGGAAAATGATATCTTTGAAAAAAGAAAAAGCTCTTGAGAAATCTCAAGAGCAACCAAAAAGGCTGAGACAAAACTCGGGGATTTTCCTGGAGCAGTCCAGATGGCAGCACCTCTACCTGAAGCGAATGCATCGCAACCTTTGAATGACTTGTCACCAAATCAAACTCGATCTCAGCATTTACTTAATTCTATCATCTATGAGGCTAAGAAGTCAATCTATAAGTAAAATGATGTAGAAATAGCAAGATGGAGTGGATTGCTTACTAAAAGGTAAAGAAAAGCCCTTGACCGAAGTCAAGAGCCTACTAACAACACTGGGGGCGAACTATTTAATCGCAATTCCAGTTCTTTAGAAACCAAAGTTTCAGGGATAGCACTGCAACCCGAAGAGTCAACGACTCGACCTGATTTTCCTACCAATGTTGAATTACATTTTAACATTGATAGACCAACATTGTCAACAGTTTATATAAAAATAGCAATACCAAAAGGAGGATTAAGAATGTTTAGTTTGTTTGAATTTGCGATAGGAGCTCGCCTCTTGGTGTTTATAGTCTTTGTAGCTTGTGTCTATGGGGGGAATGCCTTGTTTGTGCATCTGGAACACCGCAAAACAAAATTCCTTTGGAAGCTTGCTTTTGTGACTCTCTATTCAATTTTTCTCCTCCTTGTAACCTATGTGGTCTGGTTCGTATTTTACTTTGGTTTGAATTCTTGAGTGCTTGTCCTGTCTGTTTGGCAGGGCATTCTTGATTCAAAACAAAGAAAATTCCCATGCGTCAGCTTTTGTAGTATAATAGTAAGCAGACAAAAAGATAGGAATGTGTTATGAAAGTATTAGCTTTTGATACGTCCAGCAAGGCTCTTTCTCTAGCCATTTTAGAGGACAAGCAGCTTCTTGCCGAGACCACGATTAATATCAAGAAAAATCACAGTATTACCCTTATGCCTGCTATTGATTTCTTAATGGCAAGTTTGGATTGGACACCTAAGGAATTTGGATCGAATCGTGGTGGCTGAAGGGCCTGGTAGTTATACTGGCTTGCGAATCGCAGTAGCAACTGCCAAGACCTTGGCTCATACCCTAAACATTGAATTAGTAGGTATGTCTAGCCTTTTAGCTCTGGTACCGAATCAACAGGAAGGTCTGGTTGTTCCTGTGATGGATGCACGCCGTAACAATGTATACGCAGGGTTTTATGAACATGCCCAACCTGTCTTTCCAGAAGCGCATCTGTCCTTTGCGGAAGTCCTAGAGCAGGTCAAGGATGCTGACCAGGTAACCTTTGTCGGTGAAGTGGATGCCTTTGTCGAGCAGATTCAAGAGCAATTACCACAGGCTAACTATCAAGAAACCTTACCAAACGCAGCGAATCTTGCTCTTTGGGCCTGGGACAAGGAAGCAGACTCCTTACACGATTTTGTGCCGAATTACCTCAAACGTGTCGAAGCTGAGGAAAATTGGCTCAAGAACCATAGCGAGTCTGGCGAGTCTTACATTAAACGCCTATGATAGAAATCAAACGAATCCAACAGCAACCTGATGTGGCACAAGCTATCTACGAAGTGATGACGGATGTTTATCCCGTCAGTCCTTGGACGTTGGAACAAATCCAAGCAGACCTGTCTCAAGACCAGACTTGGTATGCTTTGGCTTATGATGGGGCAGAAGTGATTGGCTTTCTAGGCGTGCAGGAGAATCTCTTTGAAGCAGAAGTCCTGCAAATCGCTGTCAAGAAAGCTTATCAAGGTCAGGGGATAGCCTCAGCCTTGTTTGCAACATTGCCGACAGACAGGGAGATTTTCCTCGAAGTTAGAAAGTCCAACCACCGAGCGCAAGCATTTTACAAGAAAGAAAAAATGGCGGTCATCGCTGAGAGAAAGTCCTACTACCATGATCCAGTTGAGGACGCCATTATCATGAAGAGAGAAATAGATGAAGGATAGATATATTTTAGCATTTGAGACATCCTGTGATGAGACTAGTGTCGCCGTCCTGAAAAACGACGACCAGCTCTTGTCCAATGTCATTGCTAGTCAAATTGAGAGTCATAAACGTTTTGGGGGCGTAGTGCCAGAAGTGGCTAGCCGTCACCATGTCGAGGTCGTTACAGCCTGTATCGAGGAGGCGTTAGCAGAAGCAGGAATTACTGAAAACGATGTGACAGCTGTGGCGGTTACCTACGGACCAGGCTTGGTCGGAGCCTTGCTTGTTGGTTTGTCAGCTGCCAAGGCCTTTGCTTGGGCGCATGGACTTCCTTTGATTCCTGTGAATCATATGGCTGGTCATCTCATGGCGGCTCAAAGTGTGGAACCTTTGGAATTCCCCTTGTTAGCCCTTTTAGTCAGTGGTGGACACACAGAGTTGGTCTATGTGTCTGAGGCTGGTGATTATAAGATTGTTGGGGAAACACGTGATGATGCAGTTGGTGAGGCCTATGATAAGGTCGGCCGTGTCATGGGCTTGACCTATCCAGCAGGTCGTGAGATTGATGAGTTGGCTCATCAAGGTCAGGATGTATATGATTTCCCACGTGCCATGATCAAGGAGGACAATCTGGAGTTTTCATTCTCAGGTTTGAAGTCTGCTTTTATCAATCTTCACCACAATGCCGAGCAAAAGGGAGAAAACTTGTCTAAGGAAAATCTATCTGCTTCTTTCCAAGCAGCAGTTATGGATATTCTCATGGCAAAAACCAAGAAAGCCTTGGAGAAATATCCTGTGAAAACCCTAGTTGTGGCTGGTGGTGTGGCTGCTAATAAAGGTCTCAGAGAACGCTTAGCAGCTGAAATCACAGACGTCAAGGTCATCATTCCACCTCTGCGACTTTGCGGAGACAATGCGGGAATGATTGCCTATGCCAGCGTCAGCGAGTGGAACAAAGAAAACTTCGCAGGCCTGGATCTAAATGCCAAACCTAGCCTCGCTTTTGATACCATAGAATAAAGAGTCAGCTTGAGGCTGACTTTTTTGTTTGGACAAATGCGCGAGTTTTTTAGTATAGTAGAAATATGAGATTAAAAAAATAATCAGTATGGCACTTGCCCTAGTAGGATTGTTGCTGTCTTTAACAGCATGCCTAAATGCTCCAGAGAGACAAATACAAAGAACTCAACTAGTCATGTTTAAATCCCTTTCATTTTATATGCCTGAGAAGTCTTTTGAAGAAGTATTTGGAAAGGCTGACGAAGTGGTAGAAGAAGAGGAAATGGCCTATCGTGATACTTGGCGTGCAGAAGACCCTTATTTTTATAAAACGGGACGGCATTTCTATTACTACGAAAATATTAGCTGGAATGATTATACCGTTCGAGCGAACTTTACCTTTTCACAAATTCATATTTTGGAAGAAGCGATGGTTTATTTTTCTGTGAATTCCAAAGCTCAACAGGAAGAACTGGTCGACAATTTATCCCAAATTGTAAAAACAGAACTTGAAGCTCTTCCAGATTACAAATCATTGACGGTTGAAATGGTAGGAATGGAACATGAGACCTATCAATATAAAGTTAAGTTGCAAGGGAAAACGGGGGAACTTAGGGTTGAAGTCTCTCCGACAGAACTTGGTTATCATAAAAAAACTGAGGACAAGGAATATGGGGTTAGTATAAGTCAATCTCGAAGGTATTAATAATAAGTCTCTCCTTGATACTATAGAATAAAGAGTCAGTTAATTGTTGACTCTTTTATCTTGGACAAATGCTCGAGTTTTTTAGTATAGTAGAAATATGAGATTTAAAAAAACAATCAGTATGGCGCTTGCCCTAGTGGTATTATTGCTGTCTCTAATGGTTTTTCAGATGTTTCAAAAGACGCAATTGGTCATGTTTGAATCTATTTCATTTAACATGCCCCTCGAATCCTTTGAAAAAGTGTTTGGAAAACCTAATGAAATAGTAGAAGAGACAGAAACAGGCTATCACAATCCTTGGCGTGCAAAAGACCCCTATTTCTATAAAACGGGACGTCTTTTCTACGACTACGAAAATTTTAAATGGAAAGGTTATAGTGGTCGCGTGACCTTTACTTTTTCAAAATCACATCGTTTACAAGGGGCGTCGGTTTATTTCCCTGTAGCTTCTAAAGCTCAACAGAAAGAAATCTTTTATCAGATGACCCAAGACATGAAAGCAGAAATTGAAGCTCTTCCAGATTACCAGTCCATGACCACTGATACGGTAGGGCTCTATGATGACGGTTATCGCTACAAGGTCAAACTGAAAGGGCAACTGAGAGAACTCTGGATTGATGTTTATCCTACAGAATATGAGGATGAGGATAATCCTGAGAACAACCAATATAATATTCGAATCGATCAATCTCGATGGTAGTCGCCCTAGGGTTCTTGTTTTGAACGCTTTGTGACAATAGAATGATGTACTTGTAAGAATGAGGAGGTTTATGAAAGAAAAAGGATTTTGGGAAGGAGTACAGGCTGCGATGCCGACGGCTCTAGGCTATGTCAGCATCGGACTTGCTTGTGGGATTATCGGTGCACCCTATGTAACACCTGTTGAGATGGGTTTGATGAGCCTCTTTGTCTATGCTGGAAGTGCCCAGTTTGCCATGATAGCCATGATAGCAGTTCAAGCGCCTGTGGCAGCCATTGCCATGACGGTCTTTTTGATTAATCTGCGTCTCTTCTTGCTGAGTTTACATACGTCGACCTATTTTCGTCATACTAGTCTCTGGCATAATATCGGAATGTCTAGCCTTTTGACGGATGAGACATACGGGGTCTTGATGGGCGAACTGGTCCATACGGATAAGGTCAATCCTATGTGGATGCATGGGAACAACCTTAACAGCTATCTAGCTTGGTTTGTCGGAACTGTTGTCGGGACTGCTCTAGGTGGGCTTTTGCCAAATCCTGAGATTTTCGGTCTTGACTTTGCCTTGGTCGGAATGTTTATCGGGATTTTTACTTCCCAGTTTCAAATTATGCAAAGAAGAATTCCCTTGCGCAACCTCTTCATCATTTTAGGAGTTGTTGCTCTTTCCTTCTTTATACTGTTGACAGTGGTATCTCAATCGCTAGCTGTCCTATTTGCGACACTGCTTGGATGTACAATGGGGGTGAACTTAGATGGTCAGTAAGTATCTTTTGTTAGCTGTTATCTTTTCAGGCCTGGTGACTTGGATTCCCCGTGTGATTCCCTTTATCTTGGCCAAGTATAAGGGTTTGCCTGCTATTGTCGAGCGCTTTTTGAAATTCCTACCAGTCTCTATTATCTTTGCCTTGATTCTTTCAAGTGTGGTGACAGGAAAAATCGGAAGCTTCCCACAGATAAAATGGTTAGACTTTTTAGCAGCATTTCCGACAGCCTTTGTAGCCTTTCGTCACCGCAATCTGGTGGGGACGGTTATCTTTGGAGTGGTCTTGATAGCAGTCCTACGCTTGGTTTTTTAATCAGCCATAAAGAAAACCTATGGCAAATATAGAAATCATATAATGGCGCAATTGCTTTTTTTCTGTTAAGATAAGACTGTATCTTATTTTGGAGGAAATATCATGAAAAAAATCGTTAAATATTCATCACTTGCTGCCCTAGGGCTTGTTGCCGCAGGTGCATTAGCAGCTTGCTCAGGTGGTGAGAAGAAAGATGCTGCATCTGGTGAAGCAACATCTGGTAAGAAAGAAATCGTTGTAGCAACTAATGGATCACCAAAACCATTTATCTATGAAGAAAATGGTGAATTGACAGGTTACGAGATTGAGCTTGTTCGTGCTATCTTTAAAGACTCAGACAAGTATACTGTCAAGTTTGAAAAGACAGAGTGGTCAGGGATTTTCCCAGGACTTGATAGCGATCGTTACCAAATGGCCGTTAACAACCTTAGTTATACCAAAGAACGTGCAGAGAAATACCTCTACGCAGCGCCAACTGCTAAAAACCCTAACGTTCTTGTTGTGAAGAAGGACGACACTAGCATCAAGTCTCTTGATGATATCGGTGGAAAATCTACTGAAGTCGTTCAAGGAACAACCTCAGCTAAACAATTGGAAGCATACAACACAGAACATGCGGACAATCCAACTATCCTTAATTATACTAAGGCAGATTTCCAACAAATCATGTCTCGTTTGAGCGATGGACAATTTGACTATAAGATTTTTGACAAGATCGGTGTAGAAACAGTTATCAAAAACCAAGGTTTGGATAACTTGAAAGTCATCGAACTCCCAAGTGACCAACAGCCTTATGTTTACCCACTTCTTGCCAAAGGTCAAGATGAGTTGAAGGCTTTTGTGGACAAACGCATCCAAGAACTATACAAAGACGGAACTCTTGAAAAATTATCTCAACAGTTCTTTGGTGGTTCTTACCTCCCAGCAGAAGCTGACATTAAATAGTTAAAAATTACCTCTGTTAGTGACAGGGGTATTTTTTATGTAAGCACATTCAAAAAAAGCGACTGGATTACCTAATATTCTTTGACAGAGGCTGCTTGAATAGGTTATAATAGTATATAATACCTTTAAAGGAGTTTGTCATGAAATACAAAAAGTTTCTATCCTCATTTACATTAGCTGCGGCTTTGTTAGCAGCGACTGCGATAAATCAAGAAGTTCAAGCAAATGAAAAACCAGTAGAAGGTAAGGAAAAAGCTGTAGCACAGTCATCATCTGAAAAACAGATTACAGATGCGCAAAAGGAAGTTACAAAAGCGCAAGCATCTGTAGATGAAAAAGCTGCAAAAGATGCCGAAGCTAAGAAGGACGAAGCTAAGGCTGATAAAAAAGTAGCAGACACGAAAGTGGCTATTGAGGTTTCAAAAAATGCTGATGCTATTATCGAAAAGGAATCAAAGGTAGCATCTGAAAAGAGCGCTGAAAAAGCAGAAGCTGACAAAGCATTATCAAGTGCTCAATCAACTGACGCAACAGCCAAAGAGGAAGCGAAAACAGCTAAAGAAGCTAGCCAGTCTGCGGCTGAAAAACGTGATGCTAAAGCAGCTGAAGTCAAAGCAAAAGCAGCTGAACTAGCTGGACTCTCAGACGAAAGACTTAAAACTCAAATCACCAATACAGAAAATCAAATCCAAAAGGCGGATCAAGATCTTCAAGTGGCGACTAAACAAGCGAATGAAGCAGCAGATAAGGTAGCTGCTAAGCAAAATGAACTTGACAATTATAAGCCAACAGTCATGAAAAAGGTCTTGAATCCGGAAGAACAAGGCTGCAAAGCTCCAGCATCTGAGGATGACTATGAGTATAACAAAACCTATCGTCCTAAAGATAAATCAGGCAAACCTTTGATGGAAAATGTTGCCTTCCAAGGTGTTCGTGAAGTTGAAGTGGAAGCAACTGAAGAAATGAAACGCTTCACTAAGGCGCTGGCTGATTATAATGCAAACCCATATGATGAAGTCAACCATAAATATAAAACTAGACCAACCTTTAAATTTGTTGTGGATAATCACAAATTATCAGAGGCCTTCATGGAGGTGCTAAATGAACTTCGTCACGCTAATGGTGTTACTAAAGACTTTGCTTTAGATGAAGCCTACCTCAAACATGCAGAGGAACGTTCAAATGAAATGGCTACCACAGGGGTTTTAAGCCATGATACCAATTTATCACATCCAGAAGGAGAAGATGTTCGTGTAGAAAATATTGGAATGGCATATTTAATCCCTGGGTCAGATGGTGCACCTAACTTTGTGGAAGTTAAAAATGGTCAGACTATTTATAATTACGATAGAATCATGAGTTATAAACAGTTTGCTTATGAATCCCTTTTAGGTTGGTATGCAGACTTTAATAATATAAAAGGAATCGACTACGGACACCGCAGAGTCCTTCTTGCATCTGTTGGAGGGAAAGGTGCATTAGCCCAAGGAACTATCGAGGGTAAAGATCCTAACAAGATTTATCATACATTTGCAGGGAATGCATTTGTGAAAGGTGGAGACTCGAGTGAATTCTGGTCTAACTATAACAACTTTAAAGAAGATGATCCTTTGCATCCGACATTCTATGGTAAGAGCATGAAGTTCTTGCCAGAACATCACTTTGTGTATGTAGAAAAAACAGTTATTGACAAATCTGCTGACATTAAGGCTGAACTTGCATCATTACAAGCAGATAAAGCTGCTAAAGATGCTAAAAAAGCAGATGCTGAAAATAAAAAAGCAGATTTAGTGGCACATTTGGATGAGATAACTAAACAAGCAAGCAATGTTGAACTTGCTCGTAAACAAGCTAAACAAGCTCTAGAACAAGCTAAATCTGATTTGGTATCTCTGACAGCGGATGCGCAAGCAAAATCTAAATTAGCGGCTGAAAAATTACAAGAGGCAGATAAAGCAAGCCAAAATCTAAAAGCCTTGCAAACCAAGGTAGCAGAATTGGCTACAGCTATTAAGAATGCAGAAGAAAAACGCGATAAAGCAATGGCCTTGAAAGGTCAAGCATCAGCCTTGAAAACAACCTTGAAGCAAGCAGAAACTGATAAAGCAAATGCACAGAAAGTTAGTGATCAAGCAGAAGCTGAATTGAGATTGGCTCAAACAGCTCTTGCAGAAGCTAAAGCGAAGCTACAAGCTTTATTAGATGTACTTGAAGCAGAAAATATGCTGAAAGTGGCAGAAAAAGACGGAATGATTATTGGGCTACCAAAAAATGCACCAATTCAAGACCCACTTCCAGAATTTGATCTTCGTAAACTTGCTGATAAACCTCAAGGTGCAGAAGCTAATAAACCTGGAGAAAAAGCTTCTACTAAAGTATTACCAAATACAGGAACAAACTCAGGTGTAGATGAACAAACGACTCTGTTTGGAGTTTACGGTTTACTTGCGAGTCTCGGCTTAGCAGGCATCGTAACACGACGCAGAAGACAAGGTAAATAATGATTAAGGCTACTTAGCTTCTTGCTAGGTAGCTTTTAATGTGAGTTTAATGAAAGAGTGAACGGGTTTAGCAGTTTAATATATATAGTTTTAAACTATACTTCTGCCTATCTATTAACAATTTGCGAAATCAAATAAAGTATGAGATACTATTACGGTATTATTTTTAAAGGAGAAAGAATCATGAAAATCAAAAAATGGTTAGGCGTAGCAGCTATCGCTACAGTAGCAGGCCTTACACTTGCAGCTTGCGGAAATTCAGACAAGAAAGCAGAAAATACAACTACAGTTAAAATTGCGACTGTTAACCGTAGTGGTTCAGAAGAAGCACGTTGGGATAAAATCCAAGAATTGGTTGAAAAAGACGGCATTAAATTGGAATTCACAGAGTTTACAGATTACTCACAACCAAACAAAGCAGTTGCTGACGATGAAGTAGATTTAAATGCTTTCCAACACTATAACTTCTTGCATAACTGGAATAAAGAAAATGGACAAGAGCTTGTTGCGATTGCAGATACCTACATTTCACCAATTCGTCTTTACTCTGGAACAAAAGATGGTCAAAATAAGTACACTAAAGTAGATGAAATCCCAGATAAGGGTGAAATCGCAATTCCAAACGATGCTACAAACGAAAGCCGTGCCCTTTACCTTCTTCAATCAGCTGGTTTGATTAAATTGGATGTTTCAGGAACAGAACTTGCTACCATCGCAAAACATCAAAGAAAAATCCAAAAAAATTTGAAAATCACTGAATTGGATGCTAGCCAAACAGCTCGTTCATTATCATCAGTTGATGCGGCTGTTGTAAACAACACTTTTGTTACAGAAGCAAAATTGGACTACAAGAAAAGCACTCTTTAAAGAGCAAGCTGACGAAAAACTCAAAACAATGGTACAACATCATCGTTGCTAAGAGTGATTGGGAAACATCGACTAAAGCTAAAGCAATCAAGAAAATTATCGCTGCTTACCACACTGATGAAGTTAAAAAAAGTTATCGAAGAAACTTCAGACGGCTTGGATCAACCAGTTTGGTAATAAATACAGGGAGGTGGGAGAGATATTTTCCACCTCTTGCTTTTATATAGAGCTTAAAAACAAATAAAAATCCACTTGTATTGATTCTGAAGGTACAAGTCTTAGTAGAAAGGTAGAGAAAAAAATGGTTTTCCCTAGTCAAGAAGAACAAATTGAAAAGTTTGAAAAAGGATCATGTAGCACAACACTACTTTGAAGTTTTTGCGTACCTTGATTTCTAAAAAAATCAGTCTTTGCCCAACAAGTAGGCCTGAAAGAGGTGGCTCGTTATCTAGGGGATATTTTTAAGCGTGTAGGCGCAGAAGTTGAGATTGATGAGAGTTATACGGCACCTTTTGTTATGGCACATTTCAAGAGTTCACGACCAAATGCTAAGACCATCATTTTCTACAACCACTATGACACAGTACCAGCAGATGGTGATCAAGTTTGGACCGAGGATCCGTTTACTCTTTCTGTCCGTGATGGTATCATGTATGGGCGTGGTGTGGATGATGACAAGGGGCATATCACTGCTCGCTTGAGCGCTCTTAGAAAATATATGCAACACCATGACGACCTTCCTGTCAATATCAGCTTCATCATGGAAGGGGCAGAGGAATCGGCCTCTATGGATTTGGATAAATATCTAGAAAAACATGCGGACAAGCTCCGAGGTGCAGATCTACTAGTCTGGGAACAAGGAACCAAAAATGCCTTAGAGCAGTTAGAAATCTCAGGTGGAAACAAGGGGATTGTGACCTTTGATGCCAAGGTTAAGAGTGCCGATGTGGATATCCACTCCAGCTATGGTGGCATTGTTGAGTCAGCTCCTTGGTACCTCATTCAAGCCTTGACCAGTTTGCGAGCTGCAGATGGGCGTATTTTAGTTGAGGGCTTGTACGATGATGTTCAAGAGCCTAATGAACGAGAGTTGGCCTTGGTTGAAACCTATGCCCAACGCAATCCAGAGGAAATCAGCCAGATTTATGGTTTGGAATTACCACTGTTACAAGAGGAACGTACCGCTTTTCTAAAACGTTTTTTCTTTGAACCAGCTCTCAATATCGAAGGAATCCAGTCAGGATATCAAGGGCAAGGAGTTAAAACGATTTTGCCAGCAGAAGCTAGTGCCAAGCTAGAAGTCCGTTTGGTTCCAGGACTTGAACCCCATGATGTTTTGGAGAAAATCCGAAAACAACTAGACAAAAACGGCTTTGATAAGGTAGAATTGTACTATACTTTGGGTGAGATGAGCTATCGAAGTGACATGAGTGCGCCAGCCATTCTCAATGTCATTGAGCTGGCCAAGAAATTCTATCCACAGGGCGTATCTGTTTTGCCGACAACGGCTGGGACAGGTCCCATGCATACAGTATTCGATGCCTTGGAAGTACCTATGGTTGCCTTTGGCTTAGGCAATGCCAATAGCCGAGACCATGGTGGGGATGAAAACGTGCGAATCGCAGACTATTACACCCATATTGAATTAGTAGAGGAGCTGATTAGAAGCTATGAGTAGAGATATTATCAAATTAGATCAGATCGATGTGACTTTCACCAAAAGAAAAGAACTATCACAGCGGTCAAGGATGTGACTATTCACATCCAAGAAGGGGATATCTACGGAATCGTTGGATATTCTGGAGCAGGGAAGTCAACCTTGGTTCGTGTTATTAACCTTTTGCAAAAACCATCTGCAGGCAAAATTACCATTGATGATGATGTGATTTTTGATGGAAAAGAAACCTTAACTGCTGGGCAATTACGTCGCAAACGTCAAGATATTGGGATGATTTTCCAACACTTTAACCTTATGAGTCAAAAAACGGCCGAGGAAAATGTAGCATTTGCTCTCAAACACTCTGGACTCAGCAAGGAAGATAAGAAGGCTAAAGTAGCTAAACTGCTTGACCTGGTTGGTCTTGCAGACCGTGCTGAAAGCTACCCTTCACAACTTTCTGGTGGGCAAAAACAACGTGTAGCTATTGCGCGTGCCTTGGCCAACGATCCGAAAATTTTGATTTCAGATGAGTCAACATCAGCTCTTGATCCGAAGACAACCAAACAAATCTTATCACTCTTGCAAGAATTAAACCGAAAACTAGGTTTGACCATTGTCTTGATTACACATGAGATGCAAATTGTCAAAGACATTGCGAACCGTGTGGCAGTCATGCAGGATGGTCGCTTGATTGAAGAAGGGAGCGTTCTTGAAATCTTCTCAAATCCTAAGCAGCCATTGACTCAGGACTTTATCTCGACGGCTACTGGTATCGATGAAGCTATGGTTAAGATTGAGAAGCAAGAAATCGTAGAACATTTATCTGACAATAGTATTCTGGTACAACTCAAATACGCTGGGGCATCTACAGATGAGCCACTTTTAAATGAATTGTATAAACACTACCAAGTAACAGCCAATATTCTCTATGGAAACATCGAAATTTGGATGGTACTCCTGTTGGTGAGCTTGTTGTTGTCTTGTCAGGGGAAAAAGAAGCCTTGGCAAGCGCTCAAGAGGCCATCCGTCAGGCTGGTGTGCAACTAAAAGTATTGAAGGGAGGACAGTAAGATGGCAGAATTGATTAAAGCATACTTACCAAACGTCTACAAGATGGGTTGGTCTGGTCAAGCTGGCTGGGGGACAGCTATCTACTTGACTCTTTATATGACGGTTCTTTCCTTTATCATTGGAGGTTTCCTAGGACTGGTTGCAGGGCTTTTCCTTGTCTTGACTGCGCCCGGAGGTGTCTTGGAAAATAAGGTGGTTTTCTGGATTTTAGATAAGATTACCTCTATCTTCCGTGCGGTGCCATTTATCATTCTCTTGGCTGTCTTGTCACCCTTCTCTCATCTAATCGTAGGAACAAGCATTGGTCCAAATGCGGCTATCGTACCCCTATCTTTTGCAGTTTTTGCCTTCTTTGCTCGTCAGGTGCAGGTTGTCTTGGCTGAGCTAGATGGTGGTGTCATTGAGGCGGCTCAAGCGAGCGGAGCGACCTTCTGGGATATCGTAGGAGTTTACCTATCAGAAGGACTTCCAGATTTGATTCGCGTGACGACTGTAACCTTGATTTCACTAGTCGGTGAAACAGCTATGGCGGGAGCGGTCGGAGCAGGTGGTATTGGTAACGTAGCGATTGCTTATGGATTTAACCGCTACAATCACGATGTGACTATTCTTGCGACAATCATCATTATCTTGATTATCTTTACGATTCAATTCTTGGGAGATTTCTTAACCAAGAAATTAAGTCATAAATAAAAAGAAAAGAGCCCTATGGCTCTTTTTTATGATGCTTTATGTGCGAATTTTTTGCTTAATGCTTGTCCAATCAGGGCACCAAGTAAAGCGCCGATGAGAACACTTGTGATAAAGAGGAGGATATTAGCAGGATTCGGTGCAACCATAATGCGATCGATATAGTCCTGAGATTTTCCACGAGCGACTAGAGTTGCGATATAGGCTTGAGGGGTCAACCACATGAGTAGGATAGGACCAGTAGTACCGAAAGCAAAGACTAGAAAGGAAAGAAGGTTCTTGAACTTATCCTTGTATTGTCCTAAGTGAGCGATACCATCTGCTGCAAGACCGCAGATAATACCTGGCAGAAAGGCTCCAGCACCATGCTTGCTCCCCAGGAAAAAAAGAGAGATGACGAGCCCAATCGTAGTAATCGCTCCAAAACGAGGCACTCTGGCTAAAAGGACCATATAGACACTACCGCCCACAAGAGCAGAAAAGGCAGGGGCGTAAAACATATTTCCAGCGTGGTCGACAAGGTTCCCTAGTAGAACACCCACTCCGATACAGAGAAAGTAGACAAGGGCAGCAACAAGGGTTGTCAAGATATTCTTTTTCATAAGTTCTCCTTCGTATATCTGATGGTATTCATTGTATCATGCATGACTCAGATTGTAAATGCTAGTTGAAATCAGATGTTTGGGTGAAAATGACGAAAATTATGTATGTCTAAAGCTATTTCTTTACTCCTCTGACTGTCCCAATCCTTTCATTTATGGTAAAATAGGACTATTAAGTTAGAAAGAGGATTCTCTATGAAATTACAAAAACCAAAAGGAACGCAGGATATTTTACCTGCTGAGTCTGCCAAGTGGCAGTACGTTGAAGGCTTTGCGCGTGAAATCTTCAAACGCTACAACTACGCAGAAGTGCGTACCCCTATTTTCGAGCATTATGAAGTCATCAGTCGTTCTGTTGGAGACACAACTGATATCGTAACCAAGGAAATGTATGATTTTTACGACAAGGGTGATCGCCATATTACCCTCCGTCCAGAAGGAACAGCACCAGTCGTTCGTTCTTATGTGGAAAACAAACTCTTTGCACCAGAAGTACAAAAACCAAGCAAGTTCTACTACATGGGGCCAATGTTCCGCTATGAGCGCCCACAAGCAGGGCGTTTGCGCCAATTTCACCAGATTGGTGTGGAGTGCTTTGGCTCTAGCAATCCAGCTACCGATGTAGAAACGATCGCTATGGCAGCCCACTTCTTGAGAGCAATCGGTGTTCAAGGTGTCAAATTGCATCTCAACACTCTTGGGAATCCTGAAAGCCGTGCAGCCTACCGTCAAGCCTTAATTGACTACTTAACACCACTCAAGGACAGTTTGTCTAAGGATAGCCAACGTCGTTTGGAGGAAAATCCTCTTCGTGTCTTGGACTCGAAGGAAAAAGAAGACAAGGTGGCAGTAGAGAATGCACCATCTATCTTGGATTACCTGGATGCAGAAAGCCAAGCTCACTTTGATGCTGTTCGTCAGATGTTGGAAAATCTCGGAGTAGACTATATCATCGATACCAACATGGTGCGTGGTCTGGACTACTACAACCATACCATTTTTGAGTTTATCACAGAGATTGAAGGCAATGACTTGACAGTTTGCGCAGGTGGTCGCTACGATGGCTTAGTTGCTTACTTCGGTGGTCCTGAAACTGCTGGATTTGGTTTTGGACTTGGTGTAGAGCGTCTTCTTTTGGTCCTTGAAAAGCAAGGTGTGGCCCTACCTATCGAAAACGCCCTAGATGTTTATATTGCTGTCCTTGGTGAAGAGGCTAATCTGAAAGCCTTGGAGTTAGTACAAGCATTGCGCCAACAAGGCTTCAAAGCAGAGCGTGATTACCTCAACCGCAAGCTCAAAGCTCAATTTAAGTCAGCAGATGTTTTTGGAGCTAAGGTCCTCATCACTCTTGGAGAGAGCGAAGTCGAAAGTGGACAAGCCAAGGTTAAGAATAACCAAACTCGAGAAGAAGTTCAAGTTTCACTTGAAACTATTAGCAAAAACTTCTCAGAAGTATTTGAAAAACTTGTACTTTATATAGTAGAAAAATAGCCAAGGTTTTCTCCTCGGCTTTTTTATGTTCAAACGAAGGAATGATAGATTCCACAAAAACTCCAATCCATGTAGTCAGTTTGGTAAGCTTAGAAATTGAAATGTTGTAGATTAATTACCCTAGTGGATAGTTCTCGGTAGAAGGGCATTGTGACATTTTTGCTATTAAGTATGAAACAAATTTTCTATTTTCAAAGAAGAAGTGAAATCTTTTATTCTCTAGAAATGATATATTTTTGTACTTAAAGGATGTCAAAATTCTAAAAAGCATCTAAAAAAAAATAAATGTAGAAAAATAAAGATTTTATTGTTCAAATCTATTGCAATAAAAATATGATATAATCAATTTTTGAAAAAAATGAGATTATCATTTTATCATTCAATAAAAAAAAAGGGGAAACCATAATGAAAAAAAGTTTGCAAAAACTAGTAACATACTGTCATTAATCGTATCGGTATTGACGGTGTTATTCATGGTGTCAGCTGGTGTAGTACATGCAGCCACGTCCAAAAATGTCGATGTCATCACGGAGATCAAGATCCAAGATAGCAAGGGTGGCGAGTTAACAAGTCCACTCGACCGCTATGATACTTTCCGTCTTAACGCAAAATTTGAGTTAGAAGGAAAAGGTGTCAAAGCAGGTGATACGACAGAAGTTACAATTTCTGCACCTATCGACATCAAGTCTCAGAATTTTGAAATCAACGACACAATCACTGGTAAAAAGATTGCCGATGCAGTAGTTGACGCAGCTACTGGTAAGATTGTCTTGACATTCACAAAATTCGTAGAACAGAAAAATGACGTTTCAGGTTCATTCTTCTTCTACGCAGCAGTTAACAAAGATAAATTCCCTAACGATGGTGAAGCACCAGTTAAGGTTAAAGTTAACGGTGATGTAAAATTCAACGGTAAGGTAACAAGTAAAGTTGTCGGCGATGGTAAAACTTACCCAGCCCTTAAATCAGGTTGGACTGGTAACAACAATAAAGAATTAGGTTACCGTATTGCTATTAACAGAACAAATTCAGAAATCAAAAATGCGGTTCTTACAGATACACTTCAATCAAAAGGAATTACTTACCGTAAAGGAAGTTTCAGAATCCTCAAAGGTACTTGGGAATACGCTGGTGGTAAATGGACTCTTAAAAACCAAAAAGATGTTACTTCTAACTACACTGTAAATGCAACAGATAATTCATTTACTATTAACTTTGGTAACATTGGGAAGACAGACCACTTTGCAGTAGAATACACTGCTGATATAAACTATACTGCTGTTGATGGGGAAAGAATTAAAAATGAAGCGACTATTGTAGGTGACGGGTTCTCAGCTCCTCCTACAAAAAATGGTGTCAACATCCAAATCGCTGGTGGTGCTGGTATCGGTTACGAATTTAGCATTAAAGTGAAAAAAGTAGACGAAAACGGTGCTCCACTTAAAGGTGCGAAATTCCAAGTTATCCGTGAAACTAACCAAGATATCATTGGTGAGTTTGAATCAGATGCTAATGGTGAATTCACTGTTAAGAACATCTTGCGTGATAAATACATCATTAAAGAAATTCAAGCTCCAGAAGGTTATGACTTGGCAGCTGATACTGTAGTTGAAGCTGGTGAATTCACAACACCAAAAACTCCTGTAGCTAAAACTATTACAGACCAAAAAACAACAACAACTACAACAACAACAACTACAACAACTACAACAACTACAACAACAACAACTACAACAACAGAAGAGCCAACAACGACTACTTCTACAACAACTACAACAACAGAAGAGCCAACAACGACTACTTCTACAACAACTACAACAACAGAAGAGCCAACAACGACTACTTCTACAACAACTACAACAACAGAAGAGCCAACAACGACTACTTCTACAACAACTACAACAACAGAAGAGCCAACAACGACTACTTCTACAACAACTACAACAACAGAAGAGCCAACAACGACTACTTCTACAACAACTACAACAACAGAAGAGCCAACAACGACTACTTCTACAACTACAACAACAGAAGAGCCAACAACGACTACTTCTACAACAACTACAACAACAGAAGAGCCAACAACGACTACTTCTACAACAACTACAACAACAGAAGAGCCAACAACGACTACTTCTACAACAACTACAACAACAGAAGAGCCAACAACGACTACTTCTACAACTACAACAACAACAGAAGAGACAACTACTTCTACAACAACAACAGAAGAGCCAACAACTACTTCTACAACAACAACAGAAGAGCCAACAACTACTTCTACAACAACAACAACAGAAGAGCCAACAACTACTTCTACAACAACAACAGAAGAGTCAACAACGACTACTTCTACAACAACAACAGAAGAGCCAACGACTACTTCTACAACAACAACAACAGAAGAGCCAACAACTACTTCTACAACTACAACAACAACAGAAGCTACTACAGTAACGACTGAAGGAACAACAGAAGCTACTACAGTAACAACTGAAGAAACAACAGAAGCTACTACAGTAACAACTGAAGAAACAACAGAAGCTACTACAGTAACTACTACAGTAACTACAACAACAACAGAAGAGCCAACAACGACTACTTCAACTACAACAACAACAGAAGCTACTACAGAAACAACAGAAGGTACAACTGTAGAAACTACAGTTCCAACTCCTTCTGAAACTACAACTACAGAAGACAAACCAGGTCTTCCAAATACTGGTGAAACAGTAGGAACAGGTTTGGTATTGGCAGGAGTAGTAATCTTGTCAGGTACTGTAGTCATGAAACGTAAATTTTCTAAATAATATTTAGATGTGTTTCTATTGAGAGGAGAGAGCTAGGCTCTCTCCTTTTTAAGGATAATAAATAGTATGGAGCATTTAGATGAAACTATCAATTCTTATTACACTTTTAAATGAAGAATTAGTTCTATCTCAAACTCATAAAGCTATTTCGGAACAATTGGATAGCATGCTGGTATCTGAAGAGCTATCTGATTACGAAATTCTTTATATTGATGATGGGAGTCGTGACAAGACTTTAGAGTTAATTGATGCTATTGCCAGAGATAATCAGCGTGTTAAGTATATTAGTTTTAGCAGAAATTTTGGACGTGAAAGTGGAATTCTTGCAGGTTTTAAATATGCAACTGGGGATGCTGTCATGGTGATGGATGGGGACTTGCAACATCCGCCCTATTTAATACCACTTTTTGTCAATGCCTTTAAAGAGGGATATGATATTGTTAGTGGGCAAAGAACTCGTGAAGGTGAATCTATTATTGGAAGCTTTTTTGCTCGCTGTTTTTATGCATTTTCGAATCATTCTATGGATGTGCAACTCACAGACGGTAAATCAGAATTGCGTCTTTTGAGTAAAAGAGCAGTTGATGTATTTGTTTCTCTTCCAGAATATAATCGATTTAACAAGGGATTATATGAATGGATTGGCTTTAAAGAGAAAGTTATTTCTTATAAGAATGAGGTTCGTAAAGCAGGAAAAAGCAAATTTGGATTTAAAAAGTCTATGGACTATGCTGTTCAAGGAATCATCTCTTTTAATGATCGCCCATTGAGAATTTGTATTCAATTTGGTTTTGTTAGTATGGCTCTATCTTTGCTCTACATTATTTATGAACTATTTAAAGTTCTCTTTTCTGCTGAATATACAAGTGGTTACTTTACAACAATAGCTTCAATTATTTTATTCAGTAGCGTTCAACTTATTTTTATCGGTGTCTTAGGAGAGTATATCGGTAAGATTTACTACGAAGTGAAAAACCGTCCTCATTTTATTATAGCTAAGAGTAATATCGAACAGGCTGAAAGAGACAGGATTGGTTAATTTCAAATAGGAGAAACAACAATGAAAAATTGGTTAATGCGTTGGCATGAACTAAAGCGGAAACACCCCAAAGGAGTTCTTTATACTATTAGTGCCTTGCTACCGATGACAATCATGCTGGTTGTTTGGTACTTTATGGGTAGCTATCCCTTTGGGAATAAAAGTTTAATGGCTGTTGACTTCGGTCAGCAGTACATCAGTTTTTTTGGACTGCTAAAAAATGCTGTACTCTCTGGTGATTTAAGCAGTTTGACGTATTCCTTCACAAAATCTCTAGGTGGAGATATGATTGGGATATTAGGCTATTATTTGATGAGTCCGTTCAATATTATTTATATTGTCCTGCCATTCAAATACTATGGACTAGCAGTCGTTCTGACAATCTGGCTTAGATATGGTGCGATTGGTATTTCTTTTGCCCACTTACTAATTAAACGCTTTAAAGGTGCAGAATCAAAACTTTGGATGGTGCCTCTGTTTGCAACAGCATATGCTCTTTCAGGAATGTTGGTATCTTACCAAATGAACGTCATCTTTTATGACGCTATGATTATGCTTCCGCTTGTTATTGTTTATCTTGAACAATTACTGGATGGAGACACACCCTATCCTTATGCTTTTGTATTAGGTTTAACTTTATTACTTCAATTCTACATGGGCTATATGATTTCGATTTTTGTCGTTTTATATGCCTGCTATTATGTTTCGCCTCGCCTTTCTATTGAGGGTAATTGGAAACAAAAAATAAGACATTATCTACAACCTCTATGGAAGGCTTTCGCCTATTCTGTACTTGGAGTAGCAACAGCATCTATCTTACTTGTCCCTGTCTTCTACAACTTGCTTGAAAGTAAGGGGCAGGTAGGGGATGCCATGAGATTTTCGTTTGCCTTCCAGATTAATCCCTTAGATATTTTATCAAAACTATCTATCGGGGGCTTTGATACAGCATCGGGTTGGTCAGCAGGACCAAATCTACCAAACATCTATATTGGGGCACTTGGTTTTATCGGTTTTATCCTATTCTTTACATCAAAGAAAATATTGAAGGAAAGAAAATGGGCTGCTGGGATTGTAACTCTCATTTTTCTTATCTCATTTGTAAATGAATTTGTAAGCAAGATTTGGCATATGGGACAAAATCCAGCAGGATTCTTCTTCCGATTTTCATGGATCTTTTCTTTCTTTATGTTGGTTCTAGCTTATCAAGTTTTGAAAGAGAAAATTGAGATTTCTCGTCTAGGAAAACTGAGCTCAGTTCTTCTACTAGTCTTGGCAGGAATCTATCTTTATACCAAAGACTTCACATACCTACCAAAGACTCAACCTGAAGCGTTGAATCAGTTCGTTTCAAGCAATTATGTTGTTCTCCTAGTTCTCCTAGTCCTTGCGACAGCTGCTGGATTCTATCTATATTGGGATAGGTCCTTTAAGCAGCAGAAGGAGAAAAAACTTGTATTGTTGATTACAACTGGAGTAATTTGTGCCCTAGTAGCCTTGTTACAGACAGGATTCTTATTCTCTAGAGTAATTCTAACGGTGCTGGTTTATCTAGCTGTTCTTGCCTTGTTACGCCCGAAAATGACGAAACTAGCGGTTGCCCTTTTATCAACAGTAACTATTTTTGAACTCGGCTATAATGCCTATCTATCTCAAGTAACTTTTGGTTATGCTGATGTCGATAAGTTTACAGACGCAGCCGTATCCGTTAAGCGTGTAACAGATAGTGTTCAAGAGAATGCAGATCAACCGTTCTATCGTATCGCAACAACGTTTGCATACTCAAGAACCTTCCCTTCCCTTATTAGTTACCCAGGTTTAAGTACCTTTAGCTCAAGCTTGGAGCGTACTACTATGGATCAGTTCGCCTATATGGGTGATATAGGGATTAATGCTGCGACTGAATACGAAAACGGAACTCCATTAACAGACGCCTTATATGGTATTCGTTACTATATGGATGTTAAGGATGTTGATAAACAAGAAAAAGATGCTCATCCTGAAAGAATGTACTTTAACCGTTTTACAACGCGCTACGATATGAATCGCTACTTTACAGAGAAAGTATATGAAGATGAACGTTATATCGTCTACAAAAATCCAAATTCTTTCCCTATAGCTTTTGGAACAACTGACTTGGTTAAAAATATTGCCTTTGGAAAAAATAATGCTGTGAAAAATCAGGATATTATTCTCAATTCCATGGAGGGAGTTCAAAAAAATCAAGAGAACTATGTAGACTACTTTAAACCTTTAGCCTATGGAGAAGTTGAAACAGAGAATCTAGTGGCAGAAGATGTCAATAAAGATAAAGGAACAGCGGTTTATAAGCGTGAAGATTCTAACAAGGAAGCTATTGTTCGCTATCGCATTACCCCTCGAACAGATTTGACTTATTACTTCTTTGTTCCGGCAGGTCTCAATTCGGAAAAAGACTATTCAGTCTTGTTAAACGGGAAATGGTTGACTCATTCTAAGAGAAATACGCAACGTCAATTATGGCAGATTGCTGACAAAGCAAATGGTAAAGAAACGGTTCTAGAATTTCGATTTAAAACGGATAAAGTAGATCTTTCCAATGTAGGAGTTTATCGAGCAGATGTTGAACAGATACAAAAGGTATTAGAAAATCGTAAAGCTCAAGGTTTAAAAGTTGAGAAGTTTTCAAATACGAATATTGTGGGTTCAGTCAACATTACCGATAATAGCAAGTTCATGATGACTTCTATCCCATTTAGTGAAGGATGGAAAGTAAAAGTGGATGGTAAATATGTTCCAACATCAAAAGCTTGGAATAGTTTCTTATCCTTCCCAATTACTTCTGGGCAACACAAAGTAGAATTTATCTTCTCTCAAAAAGGTAGATTTGTTGGGACTGCTATTACAATTATCAGTGTTATTATTCTTTATTTTGTTCGACTAAAATATAAAGATCAAGAATAGACTGTTGATTAACAAACTTTACCTAGCAGTTACCAGTGATTAAAAATCACTGGTAACTGCTATTTTTTTTGTAGATTAAATTAGGATAGATGTTTAAAAGCTAAATGTCTTGTTTCGTTTACAAAATGACAAAAAAATCTTAAACTTTTTGACAAATATACTTGTCAAAAATAAAAAGATATGTTACAATGAAATCAAGATAAGAACAAAGGAGAAAAGACATGCTAAAAAATCGTCTAAAAGAGCTTCGGGCTCGCGATGGTTTGAATCAAACTGAACTGGCCAAGCTAGCTGGCGTGTCCAGGCAAACCATTAGTCTACTAGAACGGGATGAGTACACGCCATCCATCGTCATTGCCCTGAAGATTGCTCAGATCTTCAATGAGCCAGTCGAGTCAGTCTTTCGCTTAGAGGAGGATGAGTGATGAACAAGTATAAAGTGATTTATTATCTTAGTATTCTTGTGTTTATTGCAAATATCTTTGTTATGATTGGAAGCCTCATTGGTTGGTTTACCATCGTTCAAAATAAGTATCTCTTCTGGATTAACATAGTTTTACTATTAGTCTTTAGATGGGTAGAGAGAAAAATAAAATTCAAAAAGATTGTAAAAGGAGAAAAGTCATGAAAGAGTTTTTAGCAGGTTTTCAAGTCGATACTGAGCATAAAGAACTTGCCGGTGTTTGTGCAGGTTTAGGAAATTATTTTAACATTCAAGCCAATATCGTTCGTTTGGTGACAGTCTTGTTGTTTCTCTCTTCTACGGAGATTGGGATTATAACAGTAACTCTCTATGCTTATCTAGCAGGTTGGCTTGGGAATGAACCCTTGGGGGATGGAGCAAAAAAAGCAAGAAATCAAGCTATACTCTTACTTGCTGTTTGTTTGATTTTGGTATCACTTGGAACAGAAGGCTTGACCGCTATCTTCGAATCAGGTAAAGCTTTTGGTCAATGGTTGTCTGGCTTGTTTTAGAAAGAGGTTTAAAGATGGAAAAGAAACAAATCATTTTTGCACTAAAGATTTTTCTTGCAAGTGCTTTATTAGGAATATTTGCTGGTTTCCTTGGTGTTAATCCTTTAGGTATCAGTCAAGAGCAAGTGGTCGTTGCCTTGAAATCACTCTTTCTTGGTCTAGGGATGCTTACGGTGATTTTAACCTTTTATTTCATTAGAAAAAGCCATCAGGCCTATCAAAGCTATCAGAGAGAAGAAGAGGATGAAGAAAACGAGAATGACTACCTTACTATGTATCGTTTCTTGGATTATGGTACGGTAGCTTGGAATGTTTGCCAAATTTGTATGCTATCCTGTCTACTGATAGATTTGGGAGCTTTAGGTCTATCAGCAGCATCCTTACTTTTGATAGTTTTAGGTATCTGGGCGGGTGCTTACTGTCTAAAAATCACCAGCAAGATTCGTAACTACAAACTTTCTGTTATGGCGACTCCCAAGGAAGTTTTAGACTACCTCGATACTTATGATGAGGGAGAAAAACAGGCTGAGATGGAAGAAGCTTACTTGATCTTGTTCAAGGTCAATCAGCTCCTCATTCCTGGTATCTACGTTGTCTTAGTAGTTCTATCAGTAGTATTAGGTCAAGTACAGTTGGTTGCTCTGCTGGTGGCAGTTGTCATCCATTTGTATACCAATGTTGCACAATTGCGCAAAACAAAACGTTATTTTAAATAGGAGAATATTATGAAAACACTTCAAAATATTGGTTGGTTTGTCCTTGCTTTCTTATCATTTATTATGGTCTATAGTTTTATTCAGGGTGTAGCTCTGCTTGGTCTCGGCGCAGGAGTACCTATTTATGGTATTCTTCCACTTTATATTCTATTAGCAGGCGTATACTGTTTCTTCGTATATAAGTGGTATAAAATGTCACCTGTAACGATTGGAACAACTGGATTCAATCGATACATCTGGTTACCTGCCTTGGTATGGTTTCTAGTCATTGTTGCTCAATTCTTTTTACCAGAAGAACCATCTGCCAATCAACAGATTATAACGGAATTAGCTTTGAGACAACCAATTTTCTCTTTCTTTTTAATTGTTGTCTTTGCGCCCCTGACAGAAGAGCTGATTTTTCGAGGAATGCTGGCTTGCTTCCTCTTCCCAAAACAAGATAATGTTAAGCAGACAGCCCTCTTTCTACTAGTAACAAGCATCATTTTTGCACTTGTTCATTTTCCTGGCACTCCACTACAGTTCCTAGTTTATGCTTCACTTGGGTTTAGCATGGGATTGGCTTATATCAACAAGGGTGGTCTGGCTTATAGTATGGGATTGCATGCCTTGAACAATTTAATTTCATTTGTCATGATAATGATGCTATAATAGACTCAGGAGGAAATCATGAAACGAGTACTATTATTAGCAGTCATTCAGGCTGTCTTTCTCTTCTTTGTCATCGGCCTACTTGTCTATTTCATTAAGGGGGGATTTCTTTTATAACAATCTAGCGGTTATCTTTGCTCCTATCGCAGGAGTGATACGATTTGCGACGGCTTATGTGACAGAAATTGTCCTACCAAAGAAGAAAGAAGAGATTGCTGAAAAGCGTAAAAAATAAAGAAAACCCAAATCCAGCGAATAACTTTGCTGGATTTTTTCATTTATAAGAGGATTCTCTCAACTTTTCTGCTGATTTTCATGAAGAGCCTGCGCTTTTATGGTAAAATAGTAACAGAATACAAGAGGAGAGAAAACATGAAACGTAGTATGTATGCTGGTCGTGTTCGTGAGGAACACATCGGACAAGAAATTACCTTGAAAGGATGGGTTGCCCGTCGTCGTGACTTGGGTGGATTGATCTTCATCGACCTTCGTGACCGTGAAGGGATTATGCAGTTGGTTATCAATCCTGAGAAAGTTTCTGCGGAAGTGATGGCAACAGCTGAAAGCCTTCGTAGTGAATTTGTCATCGAGGTGACTGGTCAGGTTGCAGCACGTGAACAGGCCAATGATAAATTGGCGACTGGAGCTGTTGAGTTGAATGTAACAACACTTACGGTTCTTAATACAGCCAAGACAACACCTTTTGAAATCAAGGATGGCATTGAGGCAAACGATGATACGCGTCTACGTTACCGTTACCTTGACCTTCGTCGTCCAGAAATGTTGGAAAATCTTAAATTTCGTGCTAAGGTGACACATTCTATCCGCAACTACTTGGATGAGTTGGAATTTATCGATGTGGAAACGCCATTCCTTTCTAAGTCAACACCAGAAGGGGCTCGTGACTATTTGGTGCCATCACGTGTTAATAAAGGTCATTTCTATGCCCTTCCTCAAAGTCCGCAGATTACAAAACAGTTGTTGATGAATGCTGGATTTGACCGTTACTACCAAATCGTCAAATGTTTCCGCGATGAGGACTTGCGTGGTGACCGTCAGCCTGAATTTACCCAGGTCGACTTGGAAACTTCATTCCTAACTGAGCAAGAAATTCAAGATATCACAGAAGGCTTGATTGCGCGCGTGATGAAGGAAACAAAAGGGATTGAAGTAACGCTGCCATTCCCTCGTATGAAATACGATGATGCCATGGCCCTTTATGGTTCTGACAAACCTGATACTCGTTTTGAGATGTTGCTTCAGGACTTGACAGCAGTAGTCAAAGGTGTGGACTTTAAAGTCTTCTCAGAAGCTCCTGCAGTTAAAGCCATTGTGGTCAAAGGCGCTGCAGACAACTATTCTCGTAAAGACATCGACAAGATGACAGAAGTAGCCAAGCAGTATGGGGCTAAAGGTCTTGCTTGGGTCAAGGTTCTTGACGGCGAATTAAACGGACCAGTTGCTAAATTCTTGACTAGCATTCAAGGAGATTTGACAGCAGCTCTTGGTCTTGAAGATAAAGACTTGGTTCTCTTTGTGGCTGATACGCTTGAAGTAGCAAATGCAACACTTGGGGCCCTTCGTGGACGTATTGCCAAAGAATTGAAGCTGATTGATAACGATAAATTTAACTTCCTTTGGGTAGTTGACTGGCCAATGTTTGAATGGTCTGAAGAAGAAGGGCGCTATATGAGTGCCCACCATCCATTTACTCTTCCTCAAGCAGATACTGCACATGAGCTTGAAGGTGATTTGGCTAAGGTTCGTGCTATTGCCTACGATATCGTCTTGAACGGTTATGAGCTTGGCGGTGGTAGCCTTCGTATCAACCAAAAAGAACTCCAAGAACGCATGTTCAAGGCCCTTGGATTCTCAACAGAAGAAGCAAATGACCAGTTTGGATTCCTTTTGGAAGCCATGGACTATGGATTCCCACCACACGGTGGCTTGGCTATCGGACTTGACCGCTTTGTAATGCTCTTAGCAGGCGAAGAAAATATCCGCGAAGTGATTGCCTTTCCTAAGAATAATAAGGCAACTGACCCAATGACCCAAGCACCATCAACAGTAGCTTTTAAACAATTAGAGGAACTCAATCTACAAGTAGAACAAGATGAAACAAACGAAACTAACTAAAAAGTGGTACCATTATCTGCGACGCTTTGCTTATCGGGTGAAGCTTTTACGTGTTTTGCAAAGTATCTCCCGAGAAAAATACGATGAAAAAATTTCAGCTTCTCTAGTATATGGTTTTCTATCAGCAGTAGCTGTCAATTTTTTCTTCCAACCAGGACATGTTTATTCAAGTGGAGCAACAGGTTTGGCTCAGATCATTTCTGCGCTTAGTAATCACTTGTTTGGCTTTTATTTCCCAATTTCAGTAGCATTTTACGCTATCAATATCCCGCTGATGATTTTAGCCTGGTACCAAATTGGACATAAGTTTACGATTTTCACCTTTATCACGGTATCCATGAGCTCGCTCTTTATCCAGTTTGTGCCGGTGGTGGTCTTGACAGAGGATCCAATCATCAATGCCCTTTTTGGGGGAGTCGTCATGGGACTGGGAATCGGCTTTGCTTTACGCCATAACATCTCCAGTGGTGGAACAGATATTGTCAGTCTGACTATTCGCAAGAAGACAGGTCGTAACGTTGGAAGCATCTCCTTCCTAGTGAACGGGACAATCATGCTGATTGCTGGCTTGACCTTTGGTTGGAAATATGCCCTTTATTCCATGATTACGATCTTTGTCTCCAGCCGTGTAACAGATGCAGTTTTCACCAAACAGAAACGCATGCAGGCCATGATCGTCACTAGCAATCCTGACGCAGTCATTGAGAAAATCCATCATAAATTGCACCGTGGTGCGACTATGATTCACGATGCTGAAGGGACTTATAACCACGAGCGTAAGGCAGTTTTGATAACGGTTATCACTCGTGCAGAGTTTAATGATTTTAAACTCATCATGAAACAAGTTGATCCGACAGCCTTTGTATCTGTCTCAGAAAATGTCCATATTCTTGGGCGATTTGTCGAAGTTGAAAACTAGTCGTTCAGGTAAATAGGATACAAAAAAACCAACTCAAAATAGAGAGTTGGTTTTTATTTTTCAACGATTTCGTGTGCAATCACCTGACGATAGCAGATTTGACGATTCTCTTTGACATCATTAATGATTTGAAGAATGGTTTCAAATGAAGTTCGACCAAGAGCAAGACTATTGATATCAACATAGGCAGCTAGATTCAATCTTGGATTGACCGAGTCAAAGCTGAGGACCGGAACATCAAGCTGGTGCTCGTTGAGGTAGTTACAGACACCTTCAGCTAAGAGGCTATCCGTTGTGATAATAGCATCGGTCTGAGGGTCGTATTTAAAGAGTTGTTTACTAAAGTTATAGCCCTTTTCTTCTAGAAACTCGTCTGCAAAGAAGGTACGGTGACTATCAAGAGGCAGATTGTGTTCTTGAAGTGCTTGCTCGTAACCTGTCAGACGGTCCTGGGTAACGAAGAGTTTCTTGGTACCGCCGATAAAGGCAATGCGTGAACACCCTTTTTTAATGAAATATTCGGTCGCATCAAAACCAGCTTGAACATTATCATTATCAACAAGTGGTATGAAAGGCGAAAGTGACTTTCCTAGAATGAGGAAAGGGAATTGCTCCTCGACAACCAGTTGCACCAAAGGGTCATCTTCTTGAGCATACAAGAAGATAAGCCCATCCACACGTTTTCCGTAGACCATTTGTGAAATGGCGTTTAAACGCTCTTTCTCATCCTTACCAGTCGCAATCTGAATGGCGTAGTGGTTTTCAGAGGCGACTTGGGCGATACCACGGAGGACAGATGGGAAGAAAGGGTTTTGGTAGAAAACATCTGAATCATCTGGAAGGACTAAGCCAATAACTTGCGTATAACTGCTAACAAGACTTCGAGCATTTAGATTAGGATGATAATTAAGTTCTTTCATTGCCTTTCGAACTCGTTTTTTTGTTTCGTCACTAATCGTTGATTTGTTTTGAATAACACGGGTTACGGTTGAAGGTGAAACACCAGCAGCCTTGGCCACATCTTTAATCGTAACAGGCATAATAATCTCCTACTTTTTGTAGTCTGGATCACGATAATGAGTCTTATAAAAGATAGTGACCAGGTATAGAACAAATAAAATGTTTTGAACAGTAATCAAAGTCGTCATATTTTGACCTAAGAGACCTAGAATCATGGTCAGTAAAGTTGGTAATCCTAAACAGTTCAAAATAAAATGATAACACTCTTTATAGGTCTTAAATGAGAAGAGACGAGATTTTTTCGTGAAGTAGAGCAGAAGGCTAGCACCTAAAGCTACAATGAAAAAATTAAGTCCAAAGAGGAAACTAGCACCTAAGACCAGGAAGAGGCTGATATAGACGCGGTTCTGTTGATACCAGTCTTTTGAAATAGCCTGAGTCAAGCTTTCTTTGCTTTGGAAACTATCAGTTGTGATAGCATGATAGCGAATGCTGGTTAACTCTTTTCCTTGCTTACTGATGACGAGTTGCTCAGGTTCAAAGCTAAGAAGTAATTCCTCAGGGAAACTTGAACTAGCAGTAGCCCCGATTTGTACAGAAGCTTGATGAGGAGTCGAACCAGTATAGCTTAGTTTTCCATCTACAATCTGAGCATTGGTAGCTAGATCCTGAACGACTTCGTCCGTCAATGGAGCATAGACATCATCGATGAACGTCTCTAAAGGATAGGTTTCCTGAGAACTGTTCTGGATAGCAATAGGCACCATGGATAAGCTAATTAAGAAAATACTGGTAAAAATCAGTTGAAACCAGTTTAGACCAAAAACGATGAGAGAGGGGCTTACGAAATCCCCAAATACTATTAAAAATAAGAAAATGGATATGGTAACATAAATCTCTTTCTATAGGCATTTTTTTCTATATGAGTATTATATAGAGAACTGTTTTTTTAGTTCAAGCAGGGGATAGTAGAATCCTTGGTAAAAAGTGAATGTATGTTATGATTCGTCCACTAACTAACAAGGTAATCTCAGCAAGCTCTTGTTTCTCACCAGACAATCGATGTACAAGGTCAAAAAAAATGAAAAAAAGGGTGGCGAGGGTATATTACCCCTTGTCGCCACCGCTTGTAAGTCCTGAAACGAAGTTCTTTTGCAAGAAGAAGAAAAGTGTACAGATTGGAAGAGCTATGAGGATAGCACCTGCTGAGAAGTAGGCGATCTTCAAGTTCTTCGCATTGCTAACGAAGGTTTGTAGACCAACGGCAACTGTAAAGTATTCTTTTTCACGAAGCAAGAAACTAGAGAGGATATAGTCTCCGAAAGGTCCCATGAAGGCCCAGAGTGCTTGTACAGCAACCATTGGGCGAACAAGAGGGAGAACGATTTGCCAGAAGCGGCGGAAGTGTCCTGCACCATCTAGTTTTGCAGACTCATCAAGAGACATTGGCACGGTGTCAAAGTAACCTTTCATCAACCAAGCATTCATAGGGATACCTCCACCGACGTAGAGGAAGATGAGGAACCAGCTATGGTTAAGGGCATTCAACATGAGGGCCATAACGAAGAAGGCAGTCAAAGCGGCCATTGTTGGCACCATTTGGATAATCAAGAAGAAGACCAAACTTTGTTTACGAGCCAAGAAGTTGTAACGGCTATAGGCATAACCAGCAAGTACGATAATACTTGTCTGAACAACCATAGTGATCAAAGCGATGATCAAAGTGTTGAGGTACCATGTGCCGTACAAGGTTTCAGTAAAGAGCCCTTTGAAGTTATCAAGACTGAAATTGACATTGCTGTCGAGCTTGAAGGCTACAACGTTACCGGCCTTAAAGGCTGACATAATCGTGATTAAAAGAGGATAGATAATAACGATTGAAAGTCCAATTAAGTAAAGATAAGTAAGGGTTTGAGTCAGTCTACGTTTGAGTTTAATTGAATTATTCATCTTAGACGTCCTCCATATCAAATGCGTGTAGTTTCTTGAATGCAATCATAGAAATAGAGATGACAATGATTGAAATAATCAAGGTAACGGCAGCTGCCATAGAGTATTGAGGAGCTGTACCAGTTGTCAAACGGTAGATCCATGAGATCAAGATATCGGTTGAACCAGCTCCACCACCGACACTACCAGGACCACCACCATTGAAGAGGTACATGATAGAGAAGTTGTTGAAGTTGAAGGTGTATTGGCTAATCAAAGTAGGCGCCGCAACAGCCAAAATCATTGGGAAAGTGATGTTACGGAATTTTTGCCAAGCGTTTGCACCGTCGATATAAGCTGCTTCATACAAGTCATTTGGAATAGACTGTAGGATACCGAGAGTCAAGACGTAGATATAAGGGAAACCAAGCCATCCTTGCATCATAATCAAGGCAATTTTAGTCCAAGTTGGGTTTGTCTTCCAAGGGATAAGAGCGCCATCTAAGAAAGGAAGAACCTTAGCAAAGAGAGGGATAACTTGAGTATTGATAGCACCAACACTATCGTTGAACATGTTTGAGAATGTCAAGATAGTGATGAAGGCTGGAACCGCCCAAGGTAGAAGGAAGATAACACCAAAGATACGTTTACCCTTGATGAATGGTTGGTTAGCAATAATAGCTGTAAAGATACCGAGTACGATTTGCAAAGTAGATGCAGATAAAGCCCAGATAATAGTCCAAGAAAGAACAGAACCGAAGGCTGAACGGAAGGTACTCAAGCTCCAGATATTTGTAAAGTTAGTCAATCCAACCCAATCCAAGAGTTTGTTTGGTGGTAAATGTTGGAAATCGTAGTTAGTAAAGGCAATCATCAAGGTTACAATAACCGGGAAGATGATGGCAAATGTCATGGCAACGTAAGATGGAATGATAAGCAAGTAAGGGAATCCATTTTCATAGATACCTTTAATCATATCCTTAAGTGTCAATGGGACAGGGATGCCATTATTGATACGTTTTGCAATCGTGTGAGCGTCTTTAATATTGAGAATATAAAAGGCTAGATAAACAATTACAAAGATAGAGTGAAATGCACCACGAATCAACATGAAGAGAGAGTTGTCACGGCCAGGTTTTTTTCACCGAGTGTGATCAAATTGCTCAATTCAGGTCGCTGCAAGTACTATAAAATAGAGGACAAAAGCCACTGTTACAGCAAGGAAGATAAAACCTTTAGCTTTTTTTGGTTTGTTGTAGATTTGTCCCAACCCAGGAATCAATGAAAGCAAAAGGCTGCTTTTTTTGGTTGTTGTTCCATGAGCGCTCCTTTCATAAGATACGAGCATTGAGCTCGATGCTAATCAGCAAAATTGCTGAAAACATTGTCAATATATCTAAAAATCAAGGGAGATGTTTAAATTATCTCCCTTGAATCAATCAATTAGTTACCAAATTTTTAGTTACCAAATTTTTGTTGGATTGTTTCTTTGATCAATGTTACAGCATCATTAGCAGCTGTTTTAGCATCTTTCTTACCGCTTACAGCATCAAAGAGCATTGTTTTAGCTGGGTCCCAAACTGTTGACATTTGAGAGATGTTTGGCATTGGTTGTGCGTTCTTGAACTGCTCGATAACAGCTGTAGTCAACTCATCTTTTTTACCTACAGCGTAAGTACGAGCTTCAGTGTTAGCTGGGATTTCGTTAGTTGCATCGTAGAATGCTTTTTGTTGGTCAGTTGAAACAAGGAAGTCTACGAATTTTTGAGCTCCTTCAAGGTTCTTAGTGCTTGATGGGATGATCCAAGCTTTACCACCACCAAAGGCTGCGTAGTTTTTACCGTTTGGAAGAGTTGGGATAGTTGCAACACCGTAGTTTACTTTAGCATCTTTGAATGCTTGAGCTTTCCAAGGACCGTCGATGATCGCAGCTGTTTTACCTTCTTGGAATTGAGTTTGGATCAAGTTTCCAGCACCTTCAGTGTCTTGCATACCTTTAGGCCATTTATCGTACCAAGTTTTAGCGTATTCAATACCTGCGATAGCACCATCGTTAGCAAGACCGATATCTTTAGGATTTTTACCGTTGTCACCGAATACGTAAGCACCGTTACCAGCAAGAAGTCCGTATGCGTAGTAGAAGTTAGTCCAGTCAGCTAGGAAAGCAGTTGTTTTACCTTCTTCACCAGCGAAAGCGTATTTGCTATCTTTAGCAAGATTTTCTAAGTCAGCAAATGTTTTTGGAGCTTCTTTAATCAAATCTTTGTTATAGTACATAACAAGTGATTCGATAACGGCTGGAGCACCGTAAACTTTTCCACCAACAGTTACAAGAGATTTAGTAGTATCGTCTGTTTTAGCACCGTCGCTCAAAGTTACTTCTGAAAGTTGTCCGTCAGTACCAAGGCTACCTACACGGTCGTATGGTGCCATCATAACATCAGGGGCTTTACCAGATTGGTTATCAAGTGAAAGGTTGTCAAGCCCACCCATTTGGTCTCCTGTTTTGATGTTAACTTTTACACCAGCTTCTTTTTCGTAAGCTTTTGCAGCTGATTCAGCAAAGGCTTTGTATTGATCTTCAACGTAGAAAGTGATTTCTTTCGCTTCTGATGAACCAGAATCAGCAGGCTTATCAGCAGTTTTGCTTCCGCAAGCTACCAAAAGCAAGCTAGCAAGTGTAGCAGTTCCAAGCACAGCAGCGCTCTTCATGAATTTAGATGACATAGTGTATTCCTCCTAAAGAATAACAAATTTTATAGTCTAGGGAACGCAAACGTTTTCCCTTATGACCTTAGTATAGCACAAACAGAAAACGGTTGCAAGTATTTTTTTGAAAAAAATTTAAAAAGCTTGTGACTGGCTAATTCCTAAAATTGTTTATATAATAGAAGAAAAAAAGATGTAATCATGTAAATTTTGATTCAAAAACAATTGAAGGAAAACGCTTGCATGATTAGGATGATGATTAAAAGGGTGTTAAAAATAAGAATATAGTAACTTGAAAGTTTGTCAAAAAAGATTAAACAATAAAAAGTTTTTTACAAACGCTTGCATTTCTTTTTAAAATGGGTTATACTTTAGTTAGCGCAAACGTTTGCGCAAAAATTGAAATAATTAACAATATAAACACTTGAGGTGCTAATATGAAAAAACGTCAAAGCGGTGTGTTGATGCACATCTCATCACTTCCAGGAGCATACGGAATCGGATCATTTGGTCAAAGCGCCTATGATTTCGTTGACTTCTTGGTTCGCACGAAGCAACGTTACTGGCAAATCCTCCCTTTAGGAACAACTAGTTACGGTGATTCTCCATACCAATCATTCTCAGCCTTTGCTGGAAACACTCATTTTATCGACCTTGATATTTTGGTGGAGCAAGGTTTGTTGGAAGCAAGTGATCTTGAAGGTGTGGACTTTGGTAGCAACCCAACTGAAGTTGACTACGCTAAAATCTACTATGCACGTCGTCCACTTCTAGAGAAAGCTGTCAAACGTTTCCTTGAAGTCGGAGATGTCAAAGACTTCGAAAAATTTGCTCAAGAAAATCAATCATGGCTTGAACTATTTGCAGAGTATATGGCAATCAAGGAGCATTTTGATAATCTTGCTTGGACAGAATGGCCAGATGCAGATGCTCGTGCTCGTAAAGCTTCAACTCTTGAAAGCTACCGTGAGAAATTAGCTGACAAGCTTGTTTACCACCGCGTAACCCAATACCTTTTCTTCCAACAATGGTTGAAATTGAAAGCATATGCTAATGACAACCACATCGAAATTGTCGGAGATATGCCTATCTATGTAGCGGAAGATTCAAGCGATATGTGGGCAAATCCACATCTCTTCAAGACAGATGTCAACGGTAAGGCGACTTGCATCGCAGGATGCCCACCAGATGAATTTTCTGCTACTGGTCAGCTTTGGGGTAACCCAATCTATGACTGGGAAGCAATGGACAAAGACGGCTACAAATGGTGGATTGAACGCTTGCGTGAAAGCTTCAAAATTTACGACATCGTTCGTATCGACCACTTCCGTGGATTTGAGTCTTACTGGGAAATTCCTGCTGGTTCTGAAACAGCAGCACCTGGTAAATGGGTGAAAGGACCTGACTACAAACTCTTTGCAGCGGTTAAAGAGGAACTTGGTGACTTGAACATCATCGCAGAAGACCTTGGATTCATGACTGACGAAGTTATTGAACTACGTGAACGCACTGGATTCCCAGGAATGAAAGTCCTTCAATTTGCCTTCAACCCAGAACACGAAAGTATCGACAGCCCACACTTGGCACCAGCCAACTCAGTTATGTACACAGGAACACACGATAACAACACTGTTCTTGGTTGGTATCGCAATGAAATCGACGATCCAACTCGTGAGTACATGGCACGTTATACAAACCGCAAGGAATATGAAACAGTAGTACATGCTATGCTTCGTACAGCCTTCTCATCAGTAAGCTTTATGACTATCGCTACTATGCAAGATTTGCTAGAGTTGGATGGTTCAGCTCGTATGAACTTCCCATCTACTCTTGGTGGAAACTGGTCATGGCGTATGACAGAGGATCAATTGACTCCTGCTGTCGAAGAAACTTTGCTTGACTTGACTACAATTTATCGCCGAATCAATGAAAATTTGGTAGAATTAAAGAAATAAGACATTATCAGGAGACACAAAAAATGTTACCATTAAAAGAATTTGTACAAAATCGTTACAATAAATCTATCGCAGAATGTAGCAATGAGGAGCTTTACCTTGCTCTTCTTAACTACAGCAAACTAGCAAGCAGCCAAAAACCAGTCAACACTGGTAAGAAAAAAGTTTACTATATCTCAGCTGAGTTCTTGATTGGTAAACTCTTGTCTAACAACTTGATTAACCTTGGTCTTTATGACGAAGTTAAAAAGAACTTGCTGACGCAGGTAAAGAGTTGATCGAAATCGAAGAAGTAGAATTGGAACCATCGCTTGGTAATGGTGGTTTGGGACGTTTGGCAGCCTGCTTTATTGACTCAATCGCTACACTTGGTTTGAACGGTGACGGTGTTGGTTTGAACTACCACTTTGGTCTTTTCCAACAAGTTCTTAAAAACAACCAACAAGAAACAATTCCTAACGCTTGGTTGACTGACCAAAACTGGTTGGTTCGCTCAAGTCGTAGCTACCAAGTGCCATTTGCACACTTTACATTGACATCTACTCTTTACGATATCGATGTACCTGGTTACAAAACAGCTACTAAAAACCGCTTGCGTTTGTTTGACTTGGATTCAGTTGATTCATCTATCATTGAAGATGGCATCAACTTTGACAAGACAGATATCGCTCGCAACTTGACTCTTTTCCTTTACCCAGACGATAGCGACAAACAAGGTGAATTGCTCCGTATCTTCCAACAATACTTCATGGTTTCAAACGGTGCTCAATTGATCATCGATGAAGCAATCGAAAAAGGAAGCAACTTGCATGATCTTGCTGACTACGCAGTTGTACAAATCAACGATACTCACCCATCAATGGTGATTCCTGAGTTGATCCGTCTTTTGACTGAACGTGGTATCGAACTTGATGAAGCAATCTCTATCGTTCGTAGCATGACTGCTTACACAAACCACACGATTCTTGCGGAAGCCCTTGAAATGGCCACTTGAATTCTTGGAAGAAGTGGTTCCTCACTTGGTACCAATCATCAAAGAATTGGACCGCCGTGTTCGTGCTGAATACAAAGATCCAGCTGTTCAAATCATTGATGAACACGATCGTGTACACATGGCCCACATGGATATCCACTATGGATACAGCGTAAACGGAGTTGCCGCTCTTCACACAGAAATTTTGAAGAACTCTGAGTTGAAAGCTTTCTACGATCTTTACCCAGAAAAATTCAACAACAAAACAAACGGTATTACTTTCCGTCGTTGGCTCATGCATGCTAACCCAAGCTTGTCTCACTACTTGGATGAGATCCTTGGCCGCGAATGGCACCATGAAGCTTCTAAATTGGAAGACCTTCTTTCATACGAAGACAAGGCTGCTGTCAAAGAAAAATTGGAAAGCATCAAAGCTCACAACAAACGTAAGTTGGCTCGTCACTTGAAAGAACACCAAGGTGTGGAAATCAATACTAACTCTATCTTTGATATCCAAATCAAACGTCTTCACGAGTACAAACGCCAACAAATGAACGCTTTGTATGTAATTCACAAATACTTGGACATCAAGGCTGGTAATATCCCTGCTCGTCCAATCACAGTATTCTTTGGTGGTAAAGCAGCTCCTGCCTACACAATCGCCCAAGACATCATCCACTTGATTCTTTGCTTGTCAGAAGTGATTGCTAACGACCCAGCAGTAGCTCCACACTTGCAAGTCGTAATGGTTGAAAACTACAACGTTACTGCAGCAAGCTTCCTTATCCCAGCATGTGACATCTCAGAACAAATCTCACTTGCTTCTAAAGAAGCTTCAGGTACTGGTAACATGAAATTCATGTTGAACGGAGCTTTGACTCTTGGTACTATGGACGGTGCTAACGTGGAAATCGCCGAATTGGTTGGCGACGAAAACATCTACATCTTCGGTGAAGATTCAGAAACTGTTATCGACCTTTACGCGAAAGCAGCATACAAATCAAGCGAATTCTACGCTCGTAAAAGCGATCGAACCATTGGTTGACTTCATCGTGAGCGATGCTGTTCTTGCAGTTGGTAAGAAAGAACGCTTGGAACGTCTTTACAACGAATTGATCAACAAAGACTGGTTCATGACTCTTCTTGACTTGGAAGACTACATCAAAGTGAAAGAGCAAATGCTTGCTGACTACGAAGACCGTGACGCATGGTTGGATAAAGTCATCGTTAACATTGCTAAAGCAGGATTCTTCTCATCTGACCGTACAATCGCTCAGTACAACGAAGATATCTGGCACTTGAACTAAGATTCTCTGTAACAGATTATAAAACAAAAACGCATCTTTAATAGATGCGTTTTTGTTTTTAGCTATAAAAGAGTCGAGACTTCAATAGAAATTTGTCCATCCCGTTAAAAAGCTAGCACAATATAGGAAAAACAGGTATACTATTGTTAATTAAAATGAATTATATCAAGGATAGGGAAAATTATGACAAAAAAACTAGCACTAACAGCAGTATTTTTAGGAGTCGCACTGTTGACATTGACAGGTTGTTTTGGGAAAAAGCAGTCGGAGATTTATCGAGGGAAGGGTCGCAGAACTAAGCAAGGTCTATCCGACAGAGGATCTGGAAGATTTGTTTGAAAAGTTTCCGGATGGATTTCAAATCCGTATAACAGATACTGAAAAGAAAGATGAAAACTCACCAACAATAATTTACCAAACGGTTTTTAAATGGTATTTCTGAAACCAAAAGAAATAAAAAGGAGAAATTACCAAGGAAAGCTCACTTAAAAAAATTCAGATGGGAAAATTGAAAAAAAGAAATTTTTGTATAAAAGGAAATGTCTACTACAAAGATGGCGACCTTCATTTATCGGAAGGAAATTCTTCTAAAAAAATAAAGAAAAGGGTGATTTAAAAACACTCCCGTCTTTTTAATGCAGGAATTTTTCTATTTCGAGGTCAAGTTTACGAGGCCTACAAGTAACTCTTAAAGGATATAGCTTTGAGACAGGTTCTGCAAGCATTACTTATAATCTTAAAAATGAACAAGTGAATAATTATTTGGGTTTAGAAAGTGATGCCCAACTTAATATGGACATCAATATTTTTGAACCAACGATAGCAGGTAAAAGTTATGGTTATGATGTCATTTTTAGAAAAGATAATCTTTATCATTCAGAAGGTATCGTAGGGAAATTAGAGGAAAATTAGTCATGAGCGATAGTAAAATAACTATCTTGGATTCTGAGAAGTAGGAGTAATTTATGACAAAAAATTAGCGTTGACAGCAATACTTTTGGGAGTGGCGCTGACTCTATCTGGATGTAGTCTAAAGAGTAGTCGAAGATTTATCGAGGGAAAGGCAGCTGAGCTCAGCAAGGTCTACCCGACAGAGAATTTGGAAGACCTGTTTGAAAAGTTTCCGGATGGGTTTCAGATTACCTCAAAGGATTTATACGAATATGAAGAAAGTGGGTACAAACTTCAATCAATCAATCTACATGGAAATTCTCAAACTAGACAGATTTCAGGTGCGATATCAGAGAAACAGGTTAGTTTTGATCAAGATGAGAAGCGTAGTGAAAATTTTGTATATACGGGTGAGGTCATTTATCAAGATGGTAAAATTCAATTAAAAGATCCAACAGCGAATATCAAAATAAAAAGCCCAACATTACTGCTCCAAGAATTTACGATTAATAAAGACAGTCTATCCAAATTAAAAATGGGAGAAAAAGCTATAGTTTTGAAACAGGCAGCGCAGATATTGACTATACTATCACGGATCCGATTTTAAACAACTACATGGGGGTGGAGCAGGATAAAGAATTAAAAATGATTTTTTATATCATGTCTGAAACTGTCGAAAATAAGGCCTATAGCTATACTTTAGATATTAAAGATGGCCATAACTCTCATACGGAATTATTTAGTGGTTACAAAAGCAAGCAATATAAACTTTATAATGATTGATGGAGGAATTTATGAGGAAAAAATTAGCGCTGACAGCAATACTTTTGGGAGTGGCGTTGTTGACATTGACAGGTTGTTTTATGAAAAGTAGTCGAAGATTTATTGAAGGGAAAGCCTCAGAGTTAAGCAAGGTCTACCCGACGGAGAATCTAGAAGACTTGTTTAAAAAGTTTCCGGAAGGATTTGGTATTTTTAGCGACGATATTTATGATTATAAAGAAGGGGAAGGCTATTTTTACCAATCTATTGAACTAAAGGGTGATGCTGAGAATAAAGTGGTTAGAGGAACTTTTAAGGAGAAAAAAGTCAGCATAGATGAGAATAAAAAACGAACGGAAGAAGTACTCTATGAAGGTGGAGTGATTTATAAGGATGGAACGATTCAATTGACGGATCCTCAGGCAAATGCGACGATAAGGAATCCTAAACTATTGCTCCAAGAATTTACGATTAATAGAAATACTCTGTCGAAATTAAAAATGGGGAGAAAAAGCTACAGTGTTGAAACAGGGAGCGCAGATATTGACTATACTCTATCGGATCCGATTTTAAACAACTACATGGGAGTTGAGCAGAATAAAGAACTAAAAATGGTGATTTATATCATGCATGAAACCATTAAAAATATGGCCTATAGCTATACTTTAGAAATTCAAGACGGGCAAAATACACATGCGGAGATTATCAGTGGTTATAAAAGTCGAAAAGAAAAAGAATAATGGATAAATTTATGACAAAAAAATTAGCGCTAACAGCAGTACTTTTGGGAATGGCACTATTGACATTGACAGGTTGTTTTATGAAAAGTAGTCGAAGATTTATCGAAGGGAAAGCCTCAGAACTAAGCAAGGTCTACCCAACGGAGAATCTAGAAGACTTGTTTGAAAAGTTTCCGGATGGGTTTAATATTACGATAAATGATTTATATGAATATAATGAAGATAGTGGCTATAGGTTCCAAACTATTAGTTTAGATGGGAATTCTCAAACTAAGCAGATTTCAGGTACAATATCAGAAGAAAAATTAGTTTTGAACAGAATGGGAAGAACAGAGAAGAACTTATATATAAAGGTGCTGTAACTTATCAATATGGCAAAATTCAATTAAAAGATTCAACCGCAAATATCAAGATAAAAAGTCCGATATTATTACTCCAGGAATTTACGATTAATAAAGCTAGCCTATCAAAATTACATATGGGAGGTAAAAGTTATAGTTATGAAACGGGGAGTGCAGATATTGACTACACTCTTACGGACCCGATTTTAAACAACTATATGGGAGTAGAGCAGGACCAAGAACTAAAAATGATTATTTATATTATGCGTGAAACAATAGAGAATAAAACATTTAGTTATACTTTAAAGATTAGAGATGGTCAAAATTCTCATACAGAACTTATAGCTGGTGGATAAGCGTTAAAATTTTTAGTTTAATCTGTATATTTTGTTATAGATAATTTATCATTGAGGAGTGAAAAGGAAATAACATGAGTAAATCTAGCAATTTAGTTGTCTTATGAATTTGAAAAGAGCAAGTTTACAGGGAACATCACACGCATTACGACAAAGCACGCCCCACTGAATAATGGGCTAGTTGCTTGGATTGAAAACGCGCCCAAAAACTGATATAATAGAGGAGCTATTTTGAGTTCTGTGAGAGAGGAGCAGTTCATGTTTAAAAAAATTGCAATGCTGATGTTAGTAGGAGGCGTAGGAATGATGGTGTTAGCTGGATGTAGTCTAAAAAGCAGTCGAAGATTTATCGAAGGAAAGGCTGCAGAGTTAAGCAAGGTATACCCGACGGAGAATCTGGAAGACTTGTTTAAAAAGTTTCCAGATGGATTTCAGATAGATGTTATGGATGCTGAAAATCTTGACGAAGATGAAAGAACTTCATCAATAATTTATCATTTAATATTAAATGGGATTTCGGAAACGAGAGAAATTAAAGGGAAGTACACTAAAGAAAAAGCATTTAAAAATTCATCAGGGAAGATAGAACATGAAATGTTGTATCAAGGAGAGGTTTACTATAAAGGTGGTAGTCTTCACTTGTCAGATGACACCGATGCTAACAATAAAGAAAAAGGTGACTTAAAACATACACGTCTTTTAATGCAGGATTTTCCTATTTCTAGGTCTAGTTTAAAAGGCCTAGAGGTTGTTCGGAAAGGATATAGCCTTGAGACCGGTTCTGCCAGCATCACCTATAAGCTTAAAAATGAACAAGTGAATGATTATTTAGGCTTAGAAAAAGATGACCAAATTAATATGGATATCAATATTTGAACCAACGATATCAGGTAAAAGTTATGGATATACTGTTATTTTTAGAAAAAATGATATTGATCACACTGAGATGATTACTGGAAAACTAGAGGGATATGAGCAATGAGCGAAAATAAAGGATACACAGTTCTAGACGGGACGAATCCAACACTTGATGCTTCAGATTTGTCCTATGAATTTGAAAAAGCAAGAATTAGAGGAGTGTCAGATGAGCGACTAGAAAGTTTTTACTTTAGAGAAGAAAATAAAATCATGCCCGAGAATTTTCAGTATCTATCCAGTTTCCGTGATCCTGATACAGGGACGAGTGGGGTTGCCTTTAGAGATAAGACAAGTGGAAAAACGATCATTGCCTATACAGGAACCAACCCTAATAGTGACTTTTACAATGACGTGATCAAGACCGATGGTGTTAGTATTGCCTTTGGGATGGGCCATCATTATGATTCGGCTTATCAGTTTTACGAAAATGTTCTGAAAGAGAACGGTTTAAATCCAGAAGATGTTATCCTGACCGGTCACTCCTTGGGAGGGAATGTCGCTCAGCGAGTCGCTCTCAAATACAATGCTCCGGAAACCATTGTCTACAATGCGGCGCCTCTCTATATCCCTGCTGGCCTGAGCATTTTTTCTGCAAAAAATATAGCAGCGATAGATAGAGACAAGGCTAGTTTTACAGGAAACATCACACGCATTACGACACAGCAAGACCCGCTGAATAATATATCTGATCGGGTTGGTGGAGTATATGTCGGTAAGGAGTATGTCATCCCTGATTCAGGCGGTCACATGATGGATGATTTGCGGGCAGTTGCTGATGATATCAAGTATTCGATTGCGATGGACAACATTAAAAGAAATACGGATCAAGGCTTAAAACGTGTGCAGAGCAAGAAAGATCGCTTTAAAGTCAATGATATCGGTACGGCTTCTCCAAATGGTTTGTCCAAGGCAGAACTCATCGCTTTAGACTCTGAGCAGGCCTTGGCCGTTGCGGGCGGATTATCGACCGTATCAACAGCAGCTACCGCTTTTATAGGTGTAAAAGGGACGGAAGCTGTCGATAAAGCCCTGGTCTTGTATGACAGTCTCGGAGATGTACCCTTTGGTTTTCTCCTGTCTTCTGATGAAGTTCGAGAAACCTACAATGAATGTGGCATCAACTATGGAACTCTTGTTGAATCGGTGGACAGTCATTGTAGAACTGTCAAATCCACTGCAAATACAGTAGCAACTTCCTTTGCAGGCTTAGAGACAAAGATTAAGTCAGGAATTCAGAAAATCGTTGAGCAAGATACAGAATTACAAGGAATGTTCGCCTATGGATAAGTGGAGTAAGATTCGTGCTAAGTTAGAGGATGCTCAAGAAGAGCTCTACAAGATAGATGATGAATATCGACAGTCAAAAAATGAGTTGGAGACTAAGTGGAGTTTTTTAGGAGATTTTTATAGGGGCTTAGAGCAAAAATTTGACGAAAAGTATTCGATTATTTTGTCAGATTATTCAAAAATGCCGGACGCGACTGAGGATATACTTGAGGCCGCAGTGGAGACGATTCGTCGCTATCAATGGGTGAATGAAGAGGAGTTTAAAACTCGGCAACGTGAACTAGAAAGAAAATACGACGATTTAGAAGATAGCTATAAGAAAAAGTATCGTAAACAAGAGAGTGTTGTTGAACAGCTTTATAGTGAACTAAGAGCATGTCAGGCAGATGAAAAGTAGGAGAAAAAGATGGGATTATATGAAGATGCCGGGACTGGAATTTATGACTTCGCTTCAGATACAATGGACAACATCGGTACTGTATCTTCTGGTATCAATAATTTTGCTAGGGAGCATAATCCAAGTGTGAGACTAGTAGAAGATGTAATGCACGGGGCTTACGACTGGGCGATAGATCAGTTACGTTCTTTTGAAGCCTATAGCGAGATTGAGAAGAGCCTAGAAAGGTCGCTTATCAGAACCTTGTATGTGCCAGCTAAAAACCGAGCTAGAGTTCGAATCATTGAGAGCTTTGATAAAGAAGTGAAGGAAATAGGTACAAAAACTAAGAAAGAGATTGATTCTATAAACGATCAAATCGATGCGGAAATCAAAGGAGAGTTTTCAAACGCTATTCAAGATACAGTTGGTAAAGAAAATCTTAAATGGGAAAAATTGGTTTAAAGTGAGGTAGCAAAGGCTGACTCGCTTTTTTTGACAATAATCAAACCCGCACCTCATGAAGAGGTGCGGGTTTTGTATGTTATCAAATGTAGGTTTACTTTGCCTTACCCACAAGAATCTCTGCTTCGATGGTAATCTCTGTCAGTTGGCTCCAGTCAATCTTGGTCTGATCAATGTTAAAGAGTAAAGGCGTCATGCTGAGTAAAGCTTGGCGTTGCTCTGCGGTGATGAGCTTGGTCAGGGAAGTTATTTGACTAGCTTGGATGCTGAAATGTTCCTGGAAATGCTCCTTGATATCTTGGTTGGAATAGTCCTTCTTTGTCAGCTGGTCTTGTACCATTTGACGGATTTCCTTGAGGTGATTTTCAGTTGGGATGACCTTGATTAAGATGCCGTCTTTTGATAAGACTCGTTGGAATTCTCCGTAGTTGGCAGGCGAGAAGATATCAAGTAGCATATCCATACTAGCGTCTTTTATAGGGAGACGGGCTAGGTCTCCGACAAACCAATTGACTGCCCAGTTGGGTTCGCTCTTGGCCGCGATTTGGACCGAGTCTTTTGAAATGTCAAAGGCATAGAAGGTTTTATCAGAGTGACTTTCTTGGAGTTTGCGAGAGTAGAAGCCTTCGCCACAACCGATATCCAAGATAGTTTTTGAGGATGGATTCATTGCTAGTAAGTCCGAGATGGTTTCTAAGATAGCCTGATAAAAGCCGGATTCTAGGATTTGCTGGCGGTTTTGGAAGTTTTCCTTGTCGTAGTTGGCAGATTGCTTGATTTGAGGTGCTAGATTGACATAGCCGAATTTTGCTAGGTCAAAAGAATGGCGATGTTCACACTTGAGACTAGACTCTACCAAGGTCAGATTTTCTCTTGGCAAATGGGGACAGGCAAAAGGCACTAGCAGAAGCAAAGCGCTGGAGTTTGGGTTTGAGGTTTGTATTCATAGATTTTAGTCTAGCAAAAAGGACTGGATGGCAAATGCCTCCAGTCTGCTTTTTAGTATGTTAGCACGAAGTATTTCTTCTTACCACGACGGATAACAGTGAGTTCATTCTCTAATTTGTCTGCGTCACTCAAGACATAGTCAAGGTCTTGGATGCGTTCGCCGTTGACGTAGATAGCTCCATTTTGAACATCTTCGCGGGCTTGGCGTTTTGAGTTAACCACACCAGAAGATACGAGAAGTTCTACGATGTTGTGATTTTTCGTCTGCTTGTACTTGGTAGTTTGGCACACCACGAAGTCCTTGTTTAAGTTCTTTGACAGAAAGGTTTTTGATATTTCCTGCAAAGAGTTGTTCAGTGATGTTAAGGGCTTCTTTGTAAGCTTCTTCTCCGTGGACAAGAGTCACGACTTCACGAGCGAGGACTTTTTGAGCCAAGCGTTCGTGTGGTGCTGCTTCGAATTGTTTACGGATGTCTTCAATCTCGTCTAATGACAAGAAGGTAAAAATCTTCAAGAAGCGAACAGCGTCAGCATCCATGACGTTCATCCAGAATTGGTACATTTCGTATGGAGAAGTCTTTTCAGGGTTGAGCCAAACAGCGTTTCCTTCTGATTTACCAAATTTCTTACCAGTTGCATCTGTAATCAGTGGAACAGTAATTACATGACCAGTTTTGTCTGCCTTACGACGAAGCAACTCAGTACCAGCTGTCATGTTTCCCCATTGGTCAGAACCACCGATTTGAAGAGTAACATTGTGCTCTTGGTTAAGAACGAAGAAGTCGTACCCTTGCATGATTTGATAGGCAAACTCAGTGTAAGAAATCCCTGTTTCGATCCGTTTCTTCACAGACTCCTTGCTCATCATGTAGTTGACAGTGAAGTATTTTCCGATATCACGGAGGAAGTCAATGAAGCTGATACTGCCAAACCAGTCGTAGTTGTTGACCATGACAGCTTTATTTTCACCATTTTCAAAGTCAAGAAAGCGAGAAAGTTGTCCTTGGATAGACTTGACCCAGCCATTTACTGTGTCTTTTGTTTGAAGACTACGCTCAGCATCTTTGAAGGACGGATCTCCGATGAGACCTGTAGCACCGCCAACGAGCGCATATGGTTTGTGACCTGCTAACTGCAAGCGACGACTTGTCAAGATTGCGACAAGGTGACCTAGGTGAAGGCTGTCAGCAGTTGGATCGTAGCCAGTATAATAAGAAACTTGACCTTCTTCTAGGGCTTTACGCAAAGCTTCTTCATCAGTCGTTTGAAAAATCAAACCACGCTCTTTTAGCTCATCAAAAATGTGCATGTGTCTTTTCTCCTTTTTAAAATATTGTTTCTACCTATTGTACCACAAACTTGGCAAATAACCTAGTAAATTCGGGAAGAAAGTTGCTACTCGGACTTTTTTGGAAACGAGTGAAATATGGTATAATAGCACTAGCTTATTTTCAGAGAAATAGATAAAAACAGTTGAGAAAGGGGCTGAAAGATGTCTCATATTATTGAATTGCCAGAAGTCTTGGCCAACCAGATTGCAGCAGGAGAAGTTATCGAACGCCCTGCCAGTGTAGTTAAAGAGTTGGTTGAAAATGCCATTGATGCTGGCTCTAGCCAGATTATCGTTGAGATTGAGGAAGCTGGGCTTAAGAAAATCCAAATCACAGATAATGGTCACGGGATTGCCCATGATGAAGTCGAGCTGGCTCTCCGCCGTCATGCGACCAGTAAGATTAAGAATCAAGCGGATCTTTTTCGGATTCGGACTCTCGGTTTTCGTGGTGAAGCCCTGCCCTCTATCGCATCTGTCAGTGTTTTGACTTTGTTGACAGCGGTGGACGGTGCCAGTCACGGGACCAAGCTAGTGGCTCGTGGGGGTCAAGTTGAGGAAATCATTCCAGCGACCAGTCCTGTGGGGACTAAGGTTTGTGTGGAAGACCTCTTTTTCAATACACCGGCTCGTCTCAAGTATATGAAGAGCCAGCAGGCAGAGTTGTCTCATATCATTGATATTGTCAATCGTCTGGGGCTAGCCCATCCTGAGATTTCCTTTAGTTTGATTAGTGATGGCAAGGAAATGACACGAACAGCTGGTACGGGTCAACTGCGTCAAGCCATTGCTGGTATTTATGGTTTAGCGAGTGCCAAAAAGATGGTTGAAATTGAGAATACTGACCTAGATTTTGAAATTTCAGGCTTTGTCTCCTTACCTGAATTGACGCGGGCTAATCGCAACTATATCAGTCTTTTTATCAATGGTCGTTATATCAAAAAAACTTCCTGCTCAATCGTGCCATTTTAGATGGATACGGTAGCAAACTCATGGTGGGGCGTTTTCCACTGGCTGTTATTCACATCCATATCGATCCTTATCTAGCCGATGTCAATGTGCACCCAACCAAGCAAGAGGTGCGTATTTCTAAGGAAAGAGAGCTGATGGCACTGGTTTCAGAAGCTATCGCAAAGAGTCTAAAGGAACAGACCTTGATTCCAGATGCCTTGGAAAATCTGGCCAAATCTGCGGTTAGAAATCGTGAAAAGGTGGAGCAAACGACTTTGCCACTGAGAGAAAATACGCTTTACTATGAAAAAAATGAACCGACCAGACCGAAACAAGCTGAGGTGGCAGACCATCAGGTGAACCTGACTGAAGAGAAACAGGATTTGAATCTGTTTGCTAAGGAAACCTTGGACCAGCTGACCAAGCCTGCTAAACTGCATTTTGCAGAGAGAAAGCCTATCAGCTATGACCAACTGGATCATCCTGAGTTAGATATGGCTAGTTTGGATAAGGCTTATGACAAGTTGGAGCGGGAAGAATCTTCGAGCTTCCCAGAGTTGGAATTTTTCGGGCAAATGCACGGGACTTATCTCTTTGCCCAAGGTAGAGATGGGCTTTACATCATAGATCAGCACGCGGCTCAGGAACGGGTCAAATACGAGGAGTATCGTGAAAGTATTGGCAATGTTGACCAGAGTCAGCAACAACTCCTAGTGCCCTATATCTTTGAATTTCCTGCGGATGATGCCCTTCGTCTCAAGGAAAGAATGTCTCTCTTAGAGGAAGTTGGCGTCTTTTTTTAGCAGAGTACGGGGAGAATCAATTCATCCTGCGCGAACATCCCATTTGGATGGCAGAGGAGGAAATCGAGTCAGGGATCTATGAGATGTGTGACATGCTCCTCTTGACCAAGGAAGTTTCAATCAAGAAATACAGAGCAGAGCTAGCCATTATGATGTCCTGCAAGCGGTCCATCAAGGCCAACCATCGTATTGATGACCACTCGGCTAGACAACTCCTCTATCAGCTCTCTCAATGTGACAACCCCTATAACTGTCCACACGGACGTCCTGTTTTTGGTTCACTTTACCAAGTCGGACATGGAAAAGATGTTCCGTCGCATTCAGGAAAAATCATACGAGCCTCCGAGAGCTAGGAAAATACTAATACTCTTCGAAAAATCTCTCTAAACTGCGTCAGCCTTACCTTGCCTAACTCAAGTTATGCCTAAGGTTAGCTTCCCTAGTTTAGATTTGATTTTTCATTGAGTATAAATTGAAGGAAAATTATGTACGAATATCTAAAAGGGTATTATTACCAAAAATTACTGCTAAATACATCGTCCTAGAAGCTAACGGTATCGGCTACATTCTGCATGTAGCTAACCCTTATGCCTACTCAGGGCAAGTCAACCAAGAAGCACAAATCTATGTGCATCAAGTCATCCGTGAAGATGCTCACCTGCTTTACGGCTTTCGCTCAGAGGACGAGAAAAAACTCTTTCTCAGCTTGATTTCGGTGTCGGGCATTGGCCCTGTTTCTGCTCTTGCTATTATCGCAGCGGATGACAATGCAGGGCTTGTTCAAGCAATTGAGACTAAGAATATCACTTACTTGACTAAATTCCCTAAAATCGGGAAGAAAAACAGCCCAACAGATGGTCTTGGACTTAGAAGGGAAAGTTGTTGTGGCAGGCGATGACCTTCCTGCTAAGACTGCAGCTCCATCTAGCAACGACAACCAAGAATTGGAAGAAGCTATGGAAGCCATGTTGGCTTTGGGTTACAAGGCAACTGAGCTTAAGAAAATCAAGAAATTCTTTGAAGGAACTTCTGATACAGCTGAAAACTACATCAAATCTGCCCTTAAGATGTTGGTGAAATAGGAGAAGTCTATGCCAAAACGTTGTGGCTGGGTTAAAATGAACAACCCTCTATATGTAGCCTACCACGATGAGGAGTGGGGCCAACCTCTCCATGATGACCAAGCGCTTTTTTTGAGTTGCTCTGCATGGAGACCCTATCAGGCTGGTCTTTCTTGGGAAACAGTGCTTAATAAACGCCAAGCCTTCCGTCAAGCTTTTTCATGGTTACCAAATTCAAGCGGTCGCAGAGATGTCGGATGAAGAATTGGAAGCTTTGATGGATAATCCAGCTATCATCCGCAATCATGCTAAGATATTTGCGACGCGCACCAACGCTCAAGCATTTTTTACAAGTTCAAAAGGAGTATAATTCTTTTTGACACCTATCTCTGGTCTTTTGTAGATAGGAAAACCATGGTCAATGATGTTCCTGATTATGCCCAAGCCCCTGCCAAGACGACTTTATCTGAGAAAATATCCAAGGATCTCAAAAAACGAGGCTTCAAATTTACTGGACCAGTCGCTGTCTTGTCCTATCTGCAGGCTGCAGGGCTAGTTGATGACCATGAGAATGATTGTGAATGGAAGGGTGGAAATAAGTGACGTTAGATGTCTAGAACATCTGAGAGTATAGAAAAAAGCTGAGAAATTCTTCCCAGCTTTATTTGTTATAGTCAAAGCGAATGACTTGCTCCGTTGCATCTACATGGGCGTGGACTCCGAAGGGGACAATAGCTCTTGGAGTTGCGTGGCCGATATTCAGATTATAGACAATTGGGATATTGCTGTCAATGATATCCAATAGTGCCTCTTTATAGTCGTCATAGAAGGTTTCATCCATAGGTTTTCCGACCAAGAGTCCGCTGATGACCTCGAATATTCCAGTCTCCTTTAAAGTCTGCACCATTTTTTTGAAGTTTTCCGGCTCAGGCTTTTCTTCGCTTGTTTCTAGTAAGAGAATCTTTCCTTCCCAGTCGGATAAGTCAGGGAAGAGTTTGTACTTTTGGCAGAGCTCCGTGCTGTCTGCGTATCGAGAGTTGTCAAAGATATCATAGAGAGATTCGAGGCAACCTCCGAGAATTTCTCCCTCGAACTGGGCATTTCCTTGTAATAAGTCAAAACCGGTATTTGCATGACTGACACGAGCTGTTCCCAGAGCCTTGGGACTAAAAGTCAGTCCGTTCCTCATACCAAACGTCGCTAGGGCGGATTTCTGAGATTTTTTTCCTGTCTCAATCAATTCTTTAAAGTAGTGAAAGCTATAGGGCAACATCTCCTTGTCCAATTCACAAATGTCTGCTAAAAAAAGGATTGGCCATAAAAGGTCTTGATTCCTAGTTTATGCAACATGAGATGGTTCATGGTTGTATCTGAGAAGCCAAGAAAAAAATCTTTTTGTTTGATAACTTTTTTTCTAGTTGGTCATTTTCAAAAAGATAGGGTAATAAACGATAGGTATCGTCTCCACCGATGGCGCATAGGATCGTGTCGATGCTATCATCAGAAAAAGGCCTGCATCAAATCCTCCGCACGCGCTTCAGTATGGTCCTTGATAAAGTCTAAGCCTTTTTAGCGAATGGGGTAAAAAAAGATAGGATTGAGTCCGAGGCCCTTGAGACGTTGAATACCCAAGTCCACTTCGTGTTTGACAAAGTCTTCTCCGATAATGCCACTAGACAAACTAACAATACCAATAGTAGAAACCATATCTCATCCTCCTAGAAATAAATTGATGCTATTGTATCACAAAAGAAGAGGGGAAACAACAAGAATTAGAGCCAGAAGAAGGCTTTTAGATCAAGAAAGTAGTAAAAAAGCAACCGCTCGATGTGGTTGCTTTTTATAGTAGTTGTATTCTTATAGAGCAGTAAGGAAAGTCAGTCCGCCAAGGATAACCCCAGCTGAGTTTGGAATGATTAGAATCCAATCTTTCTTAGGCTCTTTTGTCCATCCGTAAATAACCCAGATTAAGCAAGAGACTGCTCGCTGATAAAGGTTGGAATGGTTGAGCTTTTATTTCCTTGTAAATTAGCAAAAAAATTTGGGGGATGTAGGCTATAAATACAATAATCCCGATAAAGGCACCAATTGAACCAACAACTTGATTAATTCTCTGTTTAGTCATATATATTTCTCCTTATTACTTTATTAGTATAACAGAAAAAAACAACTTGGATTCAAGGACAAAAACCTCAGGGATTCTAAGGAAAGACTTTACATTAGAACGTTTTTTTAGAAAAATGTAGCTACTTTTTCTTTGGAGAATAAAAAAAGCTTTTGGAGCCATAATAAAAAGTAGTCTGTCTGTAAAAACACACTACTTTTTATTGTTTATCTTAATATCTAGCTGGTCCTGCACTTGCGCTCTTAATGTTGAAACGTTTTTTGAGGTAGAAACGTAGGGCAAGCAGTGCTCCACCGATCACCAACAAAACAAGTGGAGGGAGGCTGATGTTGATGGCTTGTGGAATGAAGTTACTCAAGAAGAGGATGAGAACCCAAGCAAACATGGTTACTAGCATAACCAAAAGTGATTTCCAGAATGGAGGGCGTTGGCTGCGGTCAGTATCTGGTCCGTAGTAGCGGTAGATGAAGTGGTAGAGTAGGTAAAAGGCAACTCCACCAAAGGCCCCTACACTGATAAGTGTTACCAATCCGTAGGCCACAGGTTGGTTTGAGAAGAAGCTCATCAAGGCGCTAACTACTGCAAATAGTCCTGTGATGAAAAGGGCTGAATCCAACATCATCAATTTTGGATCGTCATTTTCCTTTGGATGTTCTTGTTCGTATTGCTCTTTTTCGCTGAAGCTATGAGCCCAGTGAGTTGGTGCTCCGTAGATAGAACGAGCTGTCACTCCTTTTGGTTGCTCCTCAAGGATATGAGGAATGACTTCTTCAAGGATAGCCTTGATTTCGGCATCGGTTTGCCGTCCTTGAGAAATTGTTGGGTTGCAATATGGATAAATTCCTGGTTTTTCTTTGTTAATTCTTTTAAATCAATCTGTGACATAATAACTCCTGTTTAGAACCATTTTTTATGGATGAGGTAAAGAGTGAGAGAAACACTCATAGCAAAGGCGATAAAGACGATGAGCCAGAAAGCATGCGGTTCTCCGTTTAAAGGGATTTCATTGTCCTTAAAGTTCATTCCGTAAGCTGAGAAAATCATAGTCGGGATAGACATAACGATGGTCACGAGGGCCAAGGTTTTCATGATATTGTTCTGGTTGTTTGAAATGATAGAGGCAAAGGTCTCTGTCATAGAGTGAAGGACGTTTCCATAGATATCCGCCATCTCGATGGCCTGTTGCGTTTCAATCAAGGTATCTTCAAGTAAGTCTTCGTCTTCAAGGTATTTCTTAATATTGCTAGTTGCGCTGGTCAATTTTTTAATCACGCGCTCGTTTGTCTTAAGAGAGGCCTTGAAGTAGACGATGGTCTTTTCTAACTCCATGAGTTCAATCAATTCTTCATTTCGAGTAGATTTGTGAAGTTGGGTTTCGATTTGCTCACTCTTACGTTCAATTGAACGAAGGGCTGTCAGATAAATTTCAGCGTTGCGGTAGAGGATTTGAAAGATAAAGCGCGAACGCATAAAGGTATAGAAATTCCGAAGTCTCCGATTGATAAAGACATCTAGAAGTGGTAGAGGTTCCAAACAAGTGGTAATGATAGCCTCCTCTGTGATGATAATCCCCAAGGGAATGGTCACATAGTAGGTACGGTTATTTCTCTCCTCGGTAATGGGAACGTCTACGATGATCAGAGTGTATTCATCTTCAATGGTAATACGAGACATTTCTTCGGCATCGAGTGGTGCACGGAGGTCAGCGATATCAATATCAAAAGCAGAAGCGATTTCCATCGATTCGCTCTGGGTAGGATTGACGAGATTGATCCAAGTGCCCGGCTGGAGTGTATCGATCTCTTTAAATTCAGTTGTTGTTGAGAGAAAGACTTGTTTCATATCCCCTATCCTTTCCTAATCTAATCCGTGTTTCAGTGATTTTTAGCACCGTACTATTATACTACAAAATCGGCTTTTTTGGTAATAGAATTTCACTTTTTTTGGTATAATGGAAAGCAACAATGGACTAGAAAGAAGTAACATGCAAGATAAGATTGTCATCCATGGGGCACGCGCCCATAATTTAAAAAATATAGATGTGGAAATTCCACGTGACAAGCTAGTTGTGGTGACGGGGCTGTCGGGTTCGGGCAAGTCGAGTCTTGCCTTTGATACCCTGTATGCAGAAGGGCAACGCCGCTATGTAGAGAGTCTATCAGCCTACGCTCGTCAGTTTTTGGGCAATATGGAAAAACCAGATGTGGACTCTATCGATGGTCTTAGTCCTGCCATTTCCATTGACCAGAAAACGACTAGTAAAAATCCACGTTCGACTGTAGGAACTACGACGGAAATCAACGACTACCTACGTCTCCTCTATGCTCGTGTAGGAACACCCTACTGTATCAATGGGCATGGAGCCATCAAGGCTTCGTCTGTAGAGCAGATTGTAGACAAGGTTTTGGAATTGCCAGAACGCCAACGCTTGCAGATCCTAGCGCCTGTTATCCGTAAGAAAAAAGGGCAACATAAGACTCTGATTGAAAAAATTCAAAAGGATGGCTATGTTCGTGTCCGTGTCGATGGGGTTGTCTATGATGTGACCGAAGTTCCTGAACTTGAAAAGAATAAGCAACACAACATTGATGTGGTGGTAGACCGTATCATTATCAAAGAAGGTATCCGTAGTCGTCTCTTTGATTCCATCGAAGCAGCCCTTCGTATCGCAGAAGGTTATGTGGTTATCGATACTATGGATGATTCGGAGTTGCTCTTTTCAGAACATTATGCCTGCCCAGTCTGTGGTTTTACAGTTCCAGAACTAGAACCTCGTCTCTTCTCCTTCAATGCACCGTTTGGTTCTTGTAGCGAGTGTGATGGTTTGGGGATCAAGCTAGAGGTTGATACGGACTTAGTCGTACCAGATGCTAGCAAGACCCTTCGTGAGGGAGCATTAGCGCCTTGGAATCCTATCTCTTCTAACTATTATCCAAATATGCTAGAACAAGCCATGACAGCCTTCGGAGTGGACATGGATACTCCTTTTGAGGATTTGTCAGAGGCGGATAAACATCTTATCTTCTATGGTTCAGATGGAAAAGAGTTCCATTTCCATTATGAAAATGAATTCGGTGGAGTTCGTGATATCGATATTCCATTTGAAGGTGTTATAGGAAATATTAAACGACGCTACCATGAAACCAATAGCGACTACACCCGCACACAGATGCGTCTTTATATGAATGAGCTAACTTGTGGCACTTGTCACGGTTATCGTCTTAACGACCAGGCCTTATCTGTTCGTGTAGGAGGAGAGAAAGGACCTCATATCGGAGAAATTTCTGACCTCTCCATCGCAGACCATTTGAAAGCTATTGATCAGTTGACCCTATCAAAAAATGAAGCCATTATTGCTCGTCCGATTCTTAAGGAAATAAAAGACCGCTTGACCTTCCTCAATAATGTCGGTCTCAACTATCTGACCCTTTCTCGTTCTGCAGGAACCCTATCGGGTGGAGAGAGCCAACGTATTCGCTTGGCAACTCAAATTGGTTCCAATCTCTCAGGAGTCCTCTATATCTTAGATGAGCCGTCTATCGGTCTTCACCAGAGGGACAATGACCGCCTAATTGCCAGTTTGAAAAAGATGCGTGATTTGGGAAATACTCTTATCGTGGTAGAACACGATGAAGATACCATGAGAGAGGCTGATTATCTGATAGACGTCGGCCCTGGTGCAGGGGTCTTTGGTGGAGAGATTGTTGCGGCAGGTACGCCTAAGCAGGTAGCTCGTAACAGTAAATCCATCACAGGACAGTATTTGGCAGGTAAACGTGCAATCCCAGTGCCGACAGAACGCCGTGTTGGAAATGGTCGCTTTATCGAGGTGACTGGGGCGCGTGAAATAACCTACAAAATGTCACTGCTCGCTTCCCCTTAGGAAAATTTATCGCTGTGACTGGTGTATCCGGTTCAGGCAAGTCGACCCTCATTAACAGCATCCTCAAAAAAGCTATCGCTCAAAAGCTTAACCGCAATTCAGACAAGCCTGGTAAGTTTAAGACCATTACAGGGATTGAGCATGTCGATCGTTTGATTGACATTGACCAGAGTCCTATTGGACGAACTCCAAGGTCCAATCCCGCAACCTATACAGGTGTATTTGATGATATTAGGGACCTCTTTGCTCAGACAAATGAAGCCAAGATTCGAGGTTACAAAAAGGGTCGTTTCAGTTTCAATGTTAAGGGCGGTCGTTGTGAGGCCTGCTCGGGTGATGGGATTATCAAAATTGAAATGCACTTCTTGCCGGATGTTTACGTGGCTTGTGAAGTCTGTCATGGAACCCGCTACAACAGTGAAACGCTGGAAGTTCATTATAAGGAAAAGAACATCGCGCAAGTCTTGGATATGACCGTTAACGATGCGGTAGAATTTTTCCAACACATTCCAAAAATTCAACGCAAACTCCAGACTATCAAAGATGTTGGTCTAGGCTATGTGACCTTGGGACAACCAGCCACGACACTTTCTGGTGGAGAAGCGCAGCGTATGAAGCTGGCTAGTGAGCTCCATAAGCGCTCGACCGGTAAATCCTTCTACATTCTAGATGAACCGACAACTGGTCTTCATACCGAGGATATCGCTCGTCTGCTTACCGTTTTGTCTCGCTTTGTAGATGATGGCAATACAGTTCTCGTGATTGAGCACAATCTAGATGTCATTAAAACAGCAGACCATATCATCGATTTAGGTCCAGAAGGCGGTGTTGGTGGTGGTACCATCATTGCAACAGGAACTCCAGAGGAAGTAGCTGCTAATGAAGCTAGCTATACAGGACAGTATTTGAAAGGAAAGATACATCATGAATAAACGTGTGCAAGCATTTCTCGATAAAATGCAAGAAAAAGAACTAGATGGAATCATTATCAATAACCTTAAGAATGTCTACTATTTGACAGGATTTTGGGGTTCAAATGGTACGGTCTTTATCAGTCGTGACCGTCAAATTTTAGTGACGGATGCCCGCTATATCATCGCTGCTAAGCAAGAAGTTACTGGTTTTGAGATTTTTGCAGAGCGTGACGAGTTGGCTACTATCGCAAAAATTGCTAAAGATATGGGCCTTTCTCGTATCGGGTTTGAAGATGAAATCTCGGTTTCTTATTACCACCGCATGCAAGCCGCTTTTGAAGGTTTGGAATTAATTCCTCAGACACAGTTTGTTGAAGCGCTTCGCATGATTAAGGATGAAACAGAGATTGCGACTATTCGCAAGGCTTGTTCTATCTCTGACCAAGCTTTCCACGATGCCCTTGACTTTATCAAGCCAGGTAAGACTGAAATTGAAATTGCCAACTTCCTTGATTTCCGTATGCGTGAGCTGGGAGCGGCAGGTTTGTCTTTTGACACAATCTTAGCGAGCGGCATCAACTCTTCTAAACCCCATGCTCACCCAATGCACAAGCCAGTAGAACTAGGAGAAGCTATCACTATGGACTTTGGATGCCTTTACGAGCATTATGTGAGTGATATGACTCGTACCATCTACCTAGGCCATGTCAGCGACGAACAAGCAGAAATCTACAACACTGTTTTTAAAAGGCCAACCAAGCGTTGATTGACCAAGCTAAGGATGGCTTAGGGTTTCCGTGACTTTGATAAAATCCCTCGTGATATTATTGTGGAAGCAGGCTATGGAGAATACTTTACTCACGGTATCGGGCACGGTATCGGACTTGATATCCACGAAGAACCATACTTTTAGCCAAACTTCTACAGAAGTTATTAAATCGGGTATGGTCTTAACTGATGAACCAGGCATTTATATCGAAGGTAAATACGGGGTTCGTATCGAAGATGACATTCTGATCACAGAGACAGGTTGCGAATTATTAACCCTTGCTCCAAAAAGAATTAATCGTAATCAAAGAAAAAAATGAGATAAATCGTTGACTTTTTACTAGTTAAAGGTTTATACTGAAAGGCGAAAAACGGTAGGTGAGGCTACCATAGGGATACGGATGACTACCGCAAAGCAGTGGAGACACTACTCGTTGGTCAACAGTCCTGGTCGCGAAGGTCAAGACTAAGCTCATTACATCGCCCTATGGAGTTAAAGCTTGAACGAAAACAGATCATAAGTTTTTTAGTCCTACCATTTTATGGTAGGATTTTTCTGCTGTTTTTAAAAACAAAGAAAGGAGACAAACGATGCAAATTGACGATCATCCAGAACCGCACATACACACCCAATCGCTGATTTGTGTCGTTCTGTCCCTATAAAGTGATTGGTCTCTGTGTATGATACTCTTCGAAAATCAAATTCAAACCACGTCAACGTCGCCTTGCCGTACTCAAGTACAGCCTGTGGCTAGTTTCCTAGTTTGCTCTTTGATTTTCATTGAGTATGAAATCACCATTCATACAGATAGGAGAAACCAATGAAAACTACAAAAGAAAGACTAGCAGTAGCTATTCAAACTCCATTAAAAGATAGTCTAGCTTTTTACCATACAAGTCTAAAAGGCTTAGACCAAGAACAAGTCGAAGAAAACCGTGACTTATATGGTGAAAACACCATTACCAAGGGTCAAGAGGATTCCATCTTTAAAAAGATTTATGAGTCCATTATCAATCCTTTTACAATCATTTTGCTTGCGATTGCCTTTATTTCTCTCGTTACAAACGTCTGGCTTGCCAAACCTGGCCAAGAGGATCCTACGACCTCTATTATTATCGTTGTCTTGGTTTTGATTTCAGGAGGTATCCGTTTTGTCCAAGAGTTGCGGAGCGACAAGGCGACAACCAATCTTTCAAAAATGATTGTCAACACTGCAACTGTTATTCGTGATGATCTTGAACAAGAGTTGCCAATCGATGAGTTGGTTGTGGGAGACCTCGTGAAATTAAGCGCTGGAGATATGATTCCAGCAGATGTCATCTTATTCGAATCCCGTGACTTTTTCGTTCAACAGTCAGGTTTGACTGGAGAAAGTGATGCAGTTGAAAGCTAGCTTTAAATAAAGCCACTGGTCAAAATATAGATAGCCTCTTAGAAGCAGAATCTTTGGCCTTCATGGGGACAAACGTTATCTCAGGAAGTGCGACAGCTATGGTTCTAGCGGTTGGTGATGACACCATGATGGGAGCTATTGAGCAAACTCTCAACACCTATGATGAGCCAACTTCTTTTGAACGTGAAATGAACAGCATTTCCTGGCTCTTGATCCGCTTGATGCTTGTCATGGTTCCAATCGTGTTTTTCGCAAATGGTTTAACCGATGGAGACTGGTTAGAGGCGGGAGTTTTTGCCTTGAGCGTGGGTGTCGGACTGACACCCGAAATGCTGCCGATGATTATTACAGCCAGCTTAGCTAAAGGATCCATTATCATGGCCAAGGAAAAGGTAGTCATCAAAAAACTCAATGCTATCCAGGACTTAGGAGCAATCGATATCCTTTGTACGGATAAAACTGGAACTCTTACGCAAGATGAGATTGTCTTAGAATATCCCTTGGATATCCATGGTGATTTGGATATGGCAGTCTTAAGAAGAGCTTATCTAAATTCACATTTTCAAACAGGTTTGAAAAACTTGATGGACCGTGCCATCATCAGTAGAACTGAAAAAGAAGCCAAGGAACATGTTATCCTACAAAATCTAGACACCAGCTTCCAAAAAATCGACGAACTTCCATTTGATTTTGAACGTAGACGCATGAGTGTTATCGTCAAAGATGATAACAATGTTGTTAGTATGGTGACCAAAGGCGCCTTGGAAGAAATGTTGACCATTTCTACACATGTGGAATATCGTGGAGAAATAATCCCTATTACGGAAGGTATTCGCCAAGAAGTACTGGCAGAAGTTGGTCAATTAAACCGTCAAGGTTTACGTGTATTAGGTGTTGGTTACAAGTCAGGTCTCCGTGAAGATTATGCCTATGCTGTGACTGATGAAGGTGACATGATCCTTACAGGTTACCTTGCCTTCTTGGATCCACCAAAACCATCTGCAGCACCCGCTATCCAAGCTTTGCTTGAGCATGGTGTCAGAACAAAGATTTTAACTGGGGATAATGAAAAAGTAACCCAAGCCATCTGTGAAAAGGTTGGTTTGGATGTTGAGCAGATGCTTTTGGGAGCTGATATCGACCAAATGACAGACCAAGAATTGGCAGAAGCGGTTGAAAGTGTAACAGTCTTTGCCAAATTGTCACCTGACCAAAAAGCCCGCATCATTCTACAGTTAAAGAGAAATGGTCATGCCGTTGGTTATATGGGTGACGGTATTAATGATGCCCCATCTATGAAGGTGGCAGATGTTGGAATTTCCGTTGATACAGCAGTAGATATCGCAAAGGAAACAGCTGATGTTATTTTGCTGGACAAGGATCTCATGGTTCTTGAAACAGGTATCGTTGAAGGCCGGAAGGTCTACGCCAACATGACCAAATACATCAAGATGACCGTTAGTTCAAACTTTGGGAATATCTTCTCACTATTGGTTGCAAGTATTTTCTTGCCATTTTTACCAATGGCTCCTGTTCATCTCATTGTCCTAAACCTAGTCTACGATTTATCTTGTGTGGCACTGCCATTTGATAATGTGGATCAAGACTTCCTAAAACAACCCCATACATGGGAAGCAAAATCCATTACGCGATTTATGGTTTGGATGGGTCCAATCTCATCTGTCTTTGATATTTTGACCTTTATCTTCCTTTACTTTGTCATTGTTCCATTGGTGACAGGCTATCATTATGTTCATGGTTCTGAATCTGCCCTTCAGTTTATTATCTTATTCCAAACAGGATGGTTCATTGAATCTATGTGGTCTCAAACTATGGTTATCCATATGCTTCGTACGGCAAAAGTTCCTTTTGTACAAAGCAGACCAGCTTGGCTTAGTGATCTTGACAACCTTGGTTGTCGCAATTTTTCGTAACTAGTCTGCCTTATGGACCGCTAGTAAATATTTTTCGTTTAGCTCCATTAGGACTTCCTTATTTCTTGTTCCTAACCTGTATTATTTTCTTGTACATGTTTAGCGTCACAGTTATTAAGAAATGTTACATCAAGAAATATAAAGAATGGTTATAGTTCGGTTTTTTTGTCAAGAAAAAAAAGATAGAAAACTGGGGAAAAAGTTAAATTTTTTTAAAAATAGGTCGCAAGTCCGATGTTTTTTATGGTATAATAGAATAAACTGATAGTAACATGTAGCGAAAGGGGTAGGTACATGATCAAAATTTATACAGTCTCAAGTTGTACTAGCTGTAAAAAAGCTAAAACCTGGCTCAATGCCCACCAGTTAAGTTATAAAGAACAAAAACCTCGGTAAAGAGGGAATTTCTAGAGAAGAATTATTAGATATTCTAACAAAAACAGACAATGGAATTGCGAGCATTGTATCATCAAAGAATCGCTACGCTAAAGCTCTTGGAGTTGATATCGAAGATTTGAGTGTCAATGAAGTACTCACCTTAATAATGGAAACACCACGCATCCTAAAAAGTCCAATTCTTGTTGACGAGAAACGTTTACAAGTTGGCTATAAAGAAGATGACATTCGTGCCTTCTTGCCACGCTCTGTCCGTAATGTAGAAAACGCTGAAGCACGTTTACGTGCTGCACTATAAAACATAAAGGCTGGGAGTGACTCCTAGCCTTATTTGATAGATAAATAAGGAAAAATAAATATGAAGAAGATAGTTATCGGTACAGTTGCGCTCCTATTTTTGCTAGCTGGCTGTGGACAGAAAAAAGAGTCTGCGGAACCTTCTAAAGATACAACGACAGAAGCTCTTCAATCAACTTTGCCTGTTCTAGAAAATGCCAATAACAATACAGTTGTAACAAAGACGCTTGTTCTACCTGCTGACGAAAATGGGGTTCAACAAACCCAGACCATTACCTATAAGGGCAAACAGTTCTTGACCTTAACGATTCAGCAAAAACGACAAGTTTCAGAAGACCTCAAAAGCTTTATTGCAGAACATGGATTAGAGGAAGCAAAAAAGGCCTTGAAAGAAGGAGAAGGCAAGGATGAATCGGTCCAAGAAGCACGTAAAATTCCTGGATTTAACCTTGAAACTAATCTTTTAAGTGAAACCGAGATTGAAACAAAAACAAGTTATGATTTTCAAGTTCTAGACGTTAAAAAGGCAAGCGAAAGCAAATATTTAAAAAATGTGGGATTAGAAAATCTACTAAAAAACGAACCAGAAGAATATATTAAAAATCGAGTTGCAAGTGGCGCGACTGTCCAGTAAGGAAGTCACAGAAAATCAGCAAAATCAGGCTGTGTCATTTGTAGAATGGCTGAGAATGTGCTATAATAGTACTATTCTAAGGAAAGAGGGTGTTAGAATGGGATTTACTGAAGAAACCGTACGTTTTAAATTGGATGATTCCAATAAAAAAGAAATTAGTGAAACATTGACAGAAGTCTATGCTTCATTGAATGAGAAGGGGTATAACCCTATTAACCAAATTGTGGGCTATGTTCTCAGTGGAGACCCAGCCTACGTTCCTCGTTACAATAACGCAAGAAATCAAATCCGTAAATACGAACGCGATGAGATTGTTGAAGAATTGGTCCGCTACTACCTTAAGGGACAAGGAGTCGATCTATAACCAATGAGAATTATGGGGTTGGACGTTGGTTCCAAAACAGTAGGAGTAGCGATTAGCGATCCGTTAGGGTTTACAGCACAAGGGCTCGAAATCATCCAAATCAATGAAGATCAAGGAGAGTTCGGCTTTGAACGACTTAGGGAATTGGTTGACACCTATAAGGTGGAGCGCTTTGTTGTTGGTTTACCTAAAAATATGAACAATACCAGTGGACCTCGGGTGGAAGCGAGTCAAGCCTATGGAGCAAAACTGGAAGAACTCTTTGGCTTTGCCAGTGGAGTACCAGGATGAGCGCCTAACCACGGTTGCTGCGGAGCGCATGTTGATTGAGCAAGCAGACATTAGTCGTAACAAGCGTAAAAAAGTTATTGATAAATTAGCGGCTCAGTTGATTTTGCAAAATTATTTAGATAGAAAATTTTAAGACAGAGGAGAAACTATGTCACACGATCACAACCACGATCACGAAGAACGTGAACTTATTACACTTGTAGATGAGCAAGGAAACGAAACTTTATTTGAAATCCTTTTTGACTATTGACGGAAAAGAAGAATTTGGTAAAAACTATGTTCTTCTTGTACCAGTTAATGCAGAAGAAGATGAAAACGGTGAAGTTGAAATTCAAGCATACTCATTCATCGAAAAATGAAGATGGAACTGAAGGTGAATTGCAACCAATCCCTGAAGATTCAGAAGATGAATGGAACATGATTGAAGAAGTCTTCAACAGCTTTATGGAGGAGTAAAAAAACATCCGGGGATGTTTTTTTAGCCCTGCGCTAGAAAATAGAAACGCAGGTAGTCTGGTAGACTGTATCAGCCCAACTCCCAAAAACTAGAGAGAGTTGGAACATTCGGGGAACATTTTTACCCTTACGCTAAAAATAAAGACCGTAAGTAAGTCTGGGGGATGTTTTTAGCCCATACTAGAATTAAAATCTAGCTAGATTCTAGATAATTAAGTAAAAAGCGAAGAAATTCTTCGCTTTTTTATTAAGGATTAAGGAGATAAGCATGTTTGAAGTTGAAAAATGGCTTCATAGTCGGATTGGCTTGAATTTTAGATCAGGATTGGGACGGATGCAAAGAGCAGTAGATTTACTGGGGAACCCTGAACAAACCTATCCGATTATCCATGTGACAGGGACAAATGGCAAGGGGTCAACTATTGCTTTTATGAGGGAGCTTTTTGTTGCCCATGGGAAAACGGTTGGCACCTTTACTTCGCCCCACATTGTCAGCATCCATGACCGTATCTGTATTAATGGTGAGCCTATATCGGACACAGATTTTATTCGTTTAGCCGATAAAGTTAAAGCAATGGAGCAAAGACTTTTAGAAACCCACGATCAGCTATCTTTTTTTGAGTTGCTGACCTTGATTGCTTTGCTTTATTTTAAAGAGCAAGAAGTAGATTTGGTCCTACTGGAAGTTGGGATAGGTGGACTTCTTGATACCACTAATGTGGTGACAGGAGAAATTGCAATCATCACATCAATCGGCCTCGATCATCAGGAGACCTTAGGTAATAGCTTGGCAGAAATTGCTGAACAGAAAGCAGGAATTTTTAAGTCAGGCAAGTCAGCTGTTATTGCCAATCTAGCTACGGAAGCACAGACTGTTTGTCAAAAGGTGGCAGAAGATGAGGGTGTAAGTCTCTACCAAGCTAATAAAGATTTTTCTTTCAAGAATGGATGTTTCTCTTCCTCTCTAGCGGATTTGAACCAACTAAAACTGGGATTGGAAGGAGCCTATCAGGAGGAAAATGCAGCTCTTGCCTTGCAGGCTTTTCTATTGTTTATGAATCAAAGAGGCGAAAAGGTTGATGAAAAAGTGGTTCAAAAAGCTTTGCAAACTACTAGATGGGCTGGACGTCTAGAAGCTATTACAAGTCACATCTATTTGGATGGTGCTCACAATTTACCAGCTCTAGAGCGTTTAGTTGAGTTTATTCAAGAGAAAATCCAGCAAGGGTACCAACCTCAAATTCTATTTGGTGCTCTAAAGCGGAAAGATTATAGTGGAATGCTTACTTATTTAACAGAGCATTTACCTGACGTAGCTCTCTATGTTACGAGTTTTGACTATCAGGGTTCCTTGGAAGAACAAGACTTTGGAGATTATACAAGCATTGTTTCATATCGAGATTTTATAGATAATTTTGAAGCTTCTGCAGGAGAGAAAGACCTGCTATTTGTGACAGGATCTCTCTATTTATATCTGAGGTTCGCGCTTGTCTTATGAAACAAAAGTCATTTGATTGACCCTCCTATCTTCATTTGTTATAGTAAAGGTGTGGGGACTCGGCAGGGTTATTCTGATTTTAAGCCACTAAAAGAAAGGAGACATGATGTCACTAAAAAAATTCGCACTTTCTCTTGCTTCTTTGGCAAGTCTTAGTCTCTTAGTTGCATGTTCGCCAAAAGAGCAGGCAGCTCCTTCAACTCAAGCAAGTACTAGTACGGAAGTGACGACTGCTAGTTCAGTAACGAACATTGATGGGACCTATAAAGGGCAAGATGAGGGAGATAGAATTACTCTCGTAGTTACTGGTAATACTGGAACATGGACAGAAGTTGAAGCTGATGGTGATCAGGAAATTAAAAAGGTCACCTTCGAACCAGAAAACCAGAGAGTCTTTATTGGAGATGATATCAAGGTTTATGTAGCTGATGGCAATCAAATGATCATTGATGATATGGATCGCGAAATTTCTGATCGTATCGTTCTAAAAAAATAGACATCTTTTGTAAGGATTTGAATCTCGTTAAAATAGATTCAAATCCTTTTTTGTCGGTTTTGGGTATAAAAAATTCCATACTGTTACGGTAGCTATTTTCTACCAAACAGTATGGAGTGGATGGAATTAAAGGAATCGTTCTTGTAAAAAGTGAGCAACTCCATCTTCTTCGTTGGTTAATGGCAGCTGTTCATCAGCGAAAGAAAGTAGAGCGGGATTAGCATTCTTCATGGCATATCCTGTGGCTGCAAAAGATAGCATTTCTTGGTCATTGTGTTCGTCACCAAAGGCAATCAGGTTCTGTCTGTCTATATTCATGACATTTAGAAGGTATTCAAGGGCAAAGGCCTTGTGAACACCTTTTGTAGTACATTCAAGAATGTTCAAGGGACCGCCCCAAGTATTGATATTAAGCTGATGCTTGTAAAAGCTAGTCATCTCTTCTGCTAGTGCATATTTATCGTCTGCCCTAGTTTGTAATAAAATACAGTTAGGCCCCTTAGTCACTAAGTCAGACTTGAATTGATTTTCAGGGCGAAAGTTTTCAACACCAAACAATTTAGGATCTGCAATTTCCTTGTCTGGGGATGTAATGTAAAACTTTTTACGGTATTCACCTGCGATAAAGTCTGCCTCGATATCCTCTTTTCGTTTTACGATATCCAAGAGATATTTTTTGTCCACAGTAAGGCATTTTTCATGTTTCCAGGCCCTACCAGGTAGGTGAGTGAGCGAACCGTTGAAGTTAATCATAGGAGTCTCAAGTTCAAGTTGGTCATAAAAATCTTTGGCCATACGATATGGGCGACCGGTTGCGATAACCACATGGTGGCCTTTTTTAGAAATTTTTTTAATGGTTTCTTTTGTAAAGTCAGAGAGTTTGCTTTCTCCATTCAGTAAAGTTCCGTCTAAATCAACGGCAATCATTTTTTTAGTCATAAAATCCTCCCGAATTTAGTTTCAGATAAGATGTTTCCTATTATATCAAAAAGCTGAAAGAAAAGCTGACTATAAGCAAAAATAAGAAGAATCACATCCTTTAAGAATTTTTAAAAATAGGAAAAACATCTTGAAAAGATGAATGATTGATGATATAATAGTAGTATTGTTCGTAAAATGACAAAGGAGATTAAAAATGGACAAATTATTTAAACTAAAAGAGCACGGGACAGATGTCCGTACAGAGGTGCTTGCTGGTTTAACAACTTTCTTTGCAATGAGTTATATTCTTTTTGTAAACCCTCAAATGCTTTCGCAAACAGGAATGCCTGTTCAGGGTGTATTCTTGGCAACAATCATCGGTTCTGTAGTAGGAACTTTGATGATGGCTTTCTATGCTAACTTGCCATACGCCCAAGCTCCAGGTATGGGACTTAATGCTTTCTTTACATTTACGGTTGTATTTGGTATGGGCTATAAATGGCAGGAAGCTTAGGTATGGTCTTCATTTGTGGTATCATTTCTTTGATTATCACATTAACCAATGTTCGTAAAATGATCATTGAGTCTATTCCTGCAACTCTTCGTTCAGCAATTTCAGCTGGTATTGGTGTTTTCCTCGCCTATGTTGGTATTAAGAATGCTGGTCTCCTGAAATTCTCGATTGACCCAGGGACTTATACTGTAGCAGGTGAAGGAGCAGATAAGGCTCAAGCAGCGATTACTGCAAATGCAGCAGCTGTTCCAGGATTGGTAGATTTCAATACTCCAGCAGTATTGGTAGCTATTGCAGGTCTTGCCATTACAATCTTCTTTGTTGTCAAAGGTATTAAAGGTGGGATCATTCTTTCTATTTTGACAACGACAGTCCTTGCGATTGCGGTTGGTCTTGTTAATTTGTCAGGAATCGATTTTGCTAGCAACAATCTTTCAGCAGCAGTTAACGACCTAGGAACTTTGTTTGGTGCAGCCCTTGGTTCAGAAGGTTTGGGTTCTCTGATTTCAAATACTTCACGTTTACCTGAAACCTTGATGGCCATTCTTGCCTTCTCATTGACTGATATTTTTGATACAATTGGTACTCTTATCGGTACAGGTGAAAAAGTTGGGATCATCGCATCAAGTGGTGAGAACAATGAATCAGCTAAATTAGATAAGGCTCTATATTCTGACTTGGTGGCGACATCAGTTGGTGCCATTGCAGGTACTTCAAACGTTACAACTTATATTGAGTCAGCAGCAGGGATCGGTGCTGGTGGACGTACTGGATTGACAGCCTTAGTTGTTGCTATCTGTTTTGCTCTATCAAGCTTCTTTAGCCCACTTCTTGCCATTGTGCCTTCAGCTGCGACAGCACCAATTTGATTATCGTCGGAATTATGATGCTCTCTAACTTGAAAAACATCCCTTGGGATGATATGTCAGAAGCTATTCCAGCCTTCTTCACATCTATCTTTATGGGATTCAGTTACTCCATTACACAAGGGATTGCCGTTGGTTTCTTAACTTATACTTTGGCGAAGATTGTTAAAGGTCAAGTGAAGGAAGTACATGTGATGATTTGGATTTTAGATGCTCTGTTCATCTTGAACTACATTAGCATGGCTCTAAACTAATGGTAAAAACTTAAAAAAAGAAGGAGGGTTCTCCTCCTTTTTTATTACTAGAAATGTCGCAAAAGAAAACTTTTTGGTATAATGTTTACATGTACACAAAAAATGAAGATGAACTAATCGCTCTTGGACAAGAGTTGGGTAGTCTACTTGAAAAAAATGATGTATTGATTTTAACTGGTGAATTAGGTGCTGGAAAAACCACATTAACAAAAGGTCTAGCTAAAGGACTGGGGATTCATCAAATGATCAAAAGTCCTACTTATACCATTGTTCGAGAATATGAAGGTCGCCTACCCTTGTATCACTTGGATGTTTATCGCATCGAAGGAGATGCAGATTCAATTGACCTTGATGAATTTCTTTTCGGTTCAGGTGTGACGGTTATTGAGTGGGGACACCTATTAGGCGAGGCTCTTCCAGCCGACTATCTGGAATTAGAAATTCTTAAAGACGGTGAGGGGCGCGAAATTGTCTTTCATGCCCACGGTCAACGAGCGACAGAACTTTTGAAGAGGCTTACGAATGGAGTATGATTTATTAATTCGTGAAGCAGAAGTTGAGGATGCTACAGAACTTATTGCACTTTTGGATCAGATTGGTCATGAGTCTAGTTTTACCAGTCTGGATGAAAATGGAATTGCAATGAGTGAATCTGAGATGCAGCGTTTTATTAACAAGCAGGCCCAGTCGGATAATCAGATTACTTTACTAGCTTATTTGAATGAAGAATTGGCAGGAGTGATCAATATAACGGCTGATCAACGTCCGCGAGTTCAGCATATTGGGGATATCTTTTTGGGTATCAAAAAAGCCTATTGGGGAAATGGTCTCGGTAGTATCTTGATGGAAGAAGCTATTGAGTGGGCCCAATCGAGCGGAAGTATTCGACGCTTACAATTGACAGTTCAAACGAAATCTGGCAGCTGTTCATCTATATAAAAAGCTGGGCTTCATCATTGAAGGCCAACAGGAACGCGGCGCTTGTATAGAAGGAGGAGAGTTTCTTGATGTTTACCTGATGGGTCGACTGATAGACGAATAAATGTATGGTAAAAAAAATAATCGGAATGTTTTTAGGCTTTGTTCTTGTGACAGTGCTTGGTGTGGGAGCTTATGCCTATACTATCTACCAACAAGGTACACAGACTTTAGCCAAAACTTATAAACAAATCGGAGAAGAAACCAAGGTTATCGAGGCAACTGAACCATTGACAATCCTTTTGATGGGTGTGGACACGGGGAACGTTGAGCGTACAGACCCATGGGCAGGTAACAGTGACTCGATGATCTTGGTAACTGTAAATCCTAAAACCAAGAAAGTGGTTATGATGAGTTTGGAACGTGATATTCTGACTCAAATCCAACAACCAGACGGTAGTGTTAGAGAAGCTAAACTCAATGCTGCTTATGCTGATGGTGGGGCAGAACTTGCCATTTCGACCATTCAAAAAATGATGAATATCCATATCGATCGCTATGTGATGGTCAATATGCACGGTCTTCAAAGAATGGTGGATGCCGTTGGTGGTATTACAGTCAACAACACTCTAGGTTTCCCAATCTCTATCCAGGATCAAGAACCATTTAACACGATTTCTATCGGTGTTGGGGAACAAACCCTAAATGGTGATGAGGCGCTAGTATATTCACGCATGCGCTATCAAGATCCAGAAGGAGACTACGGTCGTCAGAAACGTCAGCGTGAAGTCATCCAAAAGATTGTTGAAAAAATTCTTAGTTTGAATAGTGTCAGCCACTATCAAGAAATTTTGAAGGCTCTTAGCGATAACATGCAGACAAATATCGAGATTACGACAACAACGATTCCTCAGTTGATGGGCTACCAAGATTCCTTTAAGAATATTGAGTCTCAGCAATTACGTGGAGAGGATGCAATGATTGATGGGACATCTTACCAAATCGTGACATCTGAGCATTTGTTAAAAATGCAAAATCTCTTACGCCGTTCATTGGATAAGCCAGAAGTTACCGAATTGGAGACAAATGTAGTCTTGTATGAAAATATTTATGGGCGTTTACCACAAACAACTGGTTCTGTTGCAGATCAGGGAACAACAAGGCCAACAAGAACAATAAGAAATGCATACTAAAATCGTAGGAATTTTTCCTGCGATTTTTTTCAAAGAAAATCCGAATAGATAGGTAGGAGGAAAAAAATGAAAGCGGAAATCATAGCTGTTGGAACAGAGATTCTAACAGGTCAAATTGTCAATACCAATGCCCAGTTTTTATCTGAAAAGTTGGCTGAAATCGGTGTTGATGTTTACTTCCAGACGGCTGTAGGCGATAATGAGGCTCGTCTCTTATCCTTGTTGGAGATTGCACAGAATCGAAGCAATTTGGTTATCCTAACAGGAGGATTGGGACCAACAGAGGATGATCTGACCAAACAAACCTTGGCACAATTTCTAGGGCGTGAGTTAACTTTTGATGCTCAAGCGCAGGCTAAACTAGATGACTTTTTTGCTCATCGACCGGACTATGCCCGAACTCCAAATAATGAACGCCAAGCTCAAATCGTTGAGGGTTCAATCCCGCTACCTAATGAGACAGGACTAGCAGTAGGAGGCATGATTGAGGTGGCTGGCGTGACCTATGTCGTCCTACCAGGTCCGCCAAGTGAACTGAAACCAATGGTTTTAAATGAACTGTTGCCAAGATTGACAACTGGAGCTAAGTTGTACTCACGTGTGCTTCGTTTCTTTGGCATTGGCGAGAGCCAGCTAGTAACGATTCTGTCGGATTTGATTGAAGAGCAGACAGATCCAACCTTGGCCCCTTATGCAAAAATAGGAGAAGTGACTCTGCGCTTATCTACCAAGGCTACTAGTCAAGAAGAAGCAAGAAATCTTTGGATCGTCTTGAGGTTCAAATTCTTGCACGCCAGACTTTTGAAGGTGTTGCTTTAAAGGATATCTGCTATGGTTATGGTGAGGAAGCGAGTCTAGCTAGTGTAGTTGTTGAGGAGTTGAAAAATCAGAATAAAACCATCACAGCTGCGGAAAGTTTGACAGCGGGGCTTTTCCAATCAACTCTTGCAGACTTTTCGGGAGTGTCAGCTATCTTTAAAGGTGGCTTTGTCACTTATAGCTTGGAAGAAAAGGCTAAGATGTTAGACATTCCACAAGCAGAGTTGGAAGAACATGGAGTCGTGTCAGCACTTACAGCGGAAAAAATGGCAGAGCAAGCACGACTGAAAACCCAGTCGGACTTTGGAGTTAGCTTGACAGGTGTGGCTGGTCCGGATAGTCTAGAAGGGCATCCTGCAGGTACAGTTTTTATCGGTTTGTCTCAAGCATCAGGCACAGAAGTTGTTCAGGTCAATATAGCTGGAAGAAGCCGAGCAGATGTTCGTAAAATTGCAGTCATGCATGCTTTTAACTTAGTTCGCAAAGCTTTATTAAGTGACTGACTTTTGATATAATAGAAGAAGGTTCTGAGAATTATAAAAATATAGGAGAACATAATGGCGAAAAAACCAACAAAAAAATTAGATGAAATCGGAAAAAAATTTGGAGCTGATCGTGAAAAAGCTTTGAACGATGCCCTTAAATTAATTGAAAAAGACTTCGGTAAGGGTTCAATCATGCGCTTGGGTGAGCGAGCAGAGCAAAAAGTGCAAGTGATGAGTTCAGGCTCTTTGGCACTTGATATTGCACTCGGTTCAGGTGGTTATCCAAAGGGGCGTATCATCGAAATCTACGGTCCAGAGTCATCAGGTAAGACAACAGTTGCCCTTCACGCTGTAGCGCAAGCACAAAAAGAAGGTGGAATTGCAGCCTTTATCGATGCGGAACACGCTCTTGACCCAGCCTATGCAGCAGCTCTTGGAGTGAATATTGACGAATTGCTCTTGTCACAACCAGACTCAGGCGAGCAAGGTCTTGAAATTGCTGGGAAATTGATCGATTCAGGTGCGGTTGACCTTGTGGTTATTGACTCAGTTGCAGCTCTTGTACCTCGTGCGGAAATCGATGGTGATATCGGAGATAGCCACGTTGGTCTTCAAGCTCGTATGATGAGTCAAGCTATGCGTAAACTCGGTGCTTCTATCAACAAGACAAAGACAATTGCTATCTTTATCAACCAATTGCGTGAAAAAGTAGGGGTTATGTTTGGAAATCCAGAAACAACTCCTGGTGGACGCGCCCTTAAATTCTATGCTTCAGTCCGTTTGGATGTGCGTGGAAGTACACAAATCAAGGGAACTGGTGATCAAAAAGATACCAATGTAGGTAAGGAAACCAAGATTAAGGTTGTGAAAAACAAGGTAGCTCCACCGTTCAAAGAAGCTCTTGTTGAAATCATGTATGGTGAAGGGATTTCTAGAACTGGTGAACTCTTGAAGATTGCTAGTGATTTGGATATTATCCAAAAAGCAGGTGCTTGGTACTCATACAAGGGTGAAAAAATCGGACAAGGTTCTGAAAATGCGAAGAAATATTTGGCAGATCACCCAGAAATCTTTGATGAAATTGACCACCAAGTTCGTGTTCAATATGGTTTAATTGAAGAGGAAGAAGGTTCTAAAGCAAGTGCAGCAGCTGATGCAGATTCTAACCAAGAAGTAACACTTGATTTGGGCGACGCTCTTGAAATCGAAATTGAAGAATAAAAAGAAAAGTAGCAGTAAAACTGCTACTTTTTGTTTCATGATGACTAGTGGTCACTAAAGCGTCGGTATTCGATACGAAAGTCGAAGTAGTTCTCTTCTTGCAATTTTTGAAAGATGTTCCGATAGGCCTCTTCATCAAAGTGGTCGCCACGATAGAGAATTTCGAAGCTCATTCCCTCGTATTCCAAGAAGGCGTTGGCAGTTTTAAAGCCATTTTGTAAGTAAAAGTCCATGCGGGATTTTCTTTGTTCGAGATTGTCACAGTCTTCGTCTAATCGCTCCACTTCAAGAATCATGGTACGCTGGTAAAAATCAATGAGTTTTTCAATGATTTCTCTCCCGTACCCATGACTGCGGAGATGGGGCATAATGGCAAAGAAGCTAATGTAGAAAGCTTTTTGATTAGAAATGGCAAAAGCGAAGCCGACAAATTCTTCTTCGTTATAAAAGGCGAAAAAGTGGGCGTCATCTCTATCCTGGTAACTTAAAAATTCCTCCAAAGAGACGCGTTCTTCTTCAGGGAAGGCCTCCTTGTTTAATTGTTCCACTTTCTCAAGGTCTGGGAATACATCTGTAATTAACTGACTTGTTAAGCTCATACATACCCTCCTTTTCTGTCACGATTATACCAGATTGTTTACATATAGGCAACGCTTTCTTAAGGAAATTCCCTTGTTCCTCAACTTGAAAGCTGATATAATAGCCTTATGAATAAGAAATCAACGGTGGACTTGATTCATGGTCCCATTCTTCCTTCACTGATTAGTTTCGCATTACCGATTTTACTGTCCAATATCTTTCAGCAACTCTACAATACAGCTGATATTTTGATTGTTGGGCGTTTTTTGGGACAAAATTCCTTGGCGGCAGTCGGAGCTACGACAGCTATTTTTGATTTGGTTATTGGCTTTGCTCTCGGAGTCGGAAATGGGATGGGAGTTGTTATTGCTCGGCTTTATGGTGCTCGTAATTTCACAAAGATTAAAGAGGCTGTCGCAGCGACTTGGATTTTAGGTGCAATCCTGAGTGGTCTTGTGATGCTGATGGGTTTCTTCGGCCTCTATCCACTCTTACAGTACCTAGAAACTCCTATAGAAATTCTCCCCCAATCTTATGAATACATCTCTATGATTGTCAGCTGTGTGGGAGTTAGCTTTGCTTATAATCTTTTTGCAGGATTACTACGCTCGATTGGTGATAGCCTTGCGGCGCTTGCCTTTCTTATCTTTTCAGCCATTGTTAATGTCATTCTAGATTTATATTTTATTACACAACTGCAGTTGGGTGTTCAGTCTGCAGGTCTTGCAACTATCATATCGCAAGGTTTGTCCGCTATTCTCTGTTATTTCTATATCCGAAAGAGTGTTCCAGAGCTTCTTCCAGAACTTAAACATTTTAGATGGAATAAGGATCTCTATGTCGATCTCTTGGAGCAGGGGCTAGCTATGGGGCTGATGGGTTCAATCGTCTCTGTCGGAAGTGTCATCTTGCAATCCTCCGTTAATGGCTTTGGAGCAGTTATTATCAGTGCACAAACGGCAGCACGTAGAATCATGGCCTTTGCTCTATTGCCAATGACGGCAATTTCAGCTTCTATGACCACTTTTATCTCTCAAAACTTTGGGGCAAAACGTCCAGATCGTATCGTCAAAGGTCTTCGTCTAGGGAGCTATTTGAGTATGGCTTGGGCAACCTTTTGCTTGTGTCTTCCTATTTTTTGCAAGTCCTAGCCTAGTTTCTTTCTTAGCGAGTTCAACAGATGGTTACTTGATTGAAAATGGGACCTTATACCTACGTATTAGTTCTGTTTTCTATCCGTTTTTGAGTCTTTTATTGATTTATAGAAATAGTTTGCAGGGGCTCGGTCAAAAACTTTTACCCCTCATATCTAGTTTTATCGAGTTTATCGGGAAAATTGTTTTCGTCGCTTGGATTATTCCTTGGGCAGGTTATACAGGTGTGATTCTATGTGAACCGCTACTTTGGCTTGTTATGACTGCACAGCTTTATATTTCACTCTCTCAGCACCCTTGGATAAAAGAAGGCAAGAAAATCTTGGCTGTCGGCGAACAACCCTAGCTTCATTTATAAAAGAAAAATCCATTTCCTCTAGTGAAAATCGACTAGACTTGTGTTATAATAAGAAGGATTAAAATGTGAAAAAAGGAGATTCCTAATGGGACGTAAATGGGCCAATATCGTAGCCAAGAAAACGGCTAAAGATGGAGCTAACTCTAAAGTATATGCAAAATTTGGTGTAGAAATCTATGTAGCCGCTAAAAAAGGTGATCCAGATCCAGAATCAAACTCAGCTTTGAAATTCGTTATCGACCGTGCTAAACAAGCGCAAGTACCAAAACACGTTATTGATAAGGCTTTGGATAAGGCTAAAGGAAATACAGACGAAACCTTTACAGAAGGACGTTACGAAGGCTTTGGGCCAAATGGTTCAATGCTCATCGTGGATACCTTGACTTCAAACGTTAACCGTACAGCTGCCAATGTCCGTGCTGCCTTTGGTAAATGGTGGAAACATGGGAGCTTCAGGTTCGGTATCTTACCTCTTTGACAACAAAGGTGTCATCGTATTTGCTGGTGACGACGCTGATGCCATCTTTGAACTCTTGCTTGAAGCAGATGTCGATGTAGACGATGTAGAAGCAGAAGAAGGAACAATCACTGTTTACACAGCTCCAACTGACCTTCACAAAGCTATTGTGGCTTTGCGTGAATCTGGTATCGAAGAATTCCAAGTAACAGAACTTGAGATGATTCCTCAATCAGAAGTTGAGTTGTCAGGTGAAGATTTAGAAACATTCGAAAAACTATACAGCGTACTTGAAGACGACGAAGACGTACAAAAAATCTACACAAACGTAGATGGATTCTAAGAATAAAAATAACCCCTTTGAAAATTCAATATTTTCAAGGGGTTTGTTTATCTTGTGATGACAAAAGGGGCAAGAAAGAGACAAAAATCTCTTTTGCCCAAAACGTTATTAGTTATCTATAATCGTCCATAATCCAATGGATTGTGGAAAAATCGTGGTGTTGGGATTTAGAAATCGAGACTTGGTCTACCGATTGCTATTCCCAGCACGTTTTTTGTTATGTTAAACTTTCACTCCATCATCAGTTTGCTCTTTTCCATCTAAGCCTAGGGCAAATTTACGGATGAGAAGAAACTGACCATTTTCCTGTTTTACGAAAGTCAGTACAACTGTCTTGGTGTTTGAACCGAGGGATAGATAGGTGATTCTCTTGATGTCGTAGTCACCTGAGGTTGACTCGATTTCAGAATCCGGTAGTCCATGCTTGCTGATGATATCTTTGTAGTTAGAGCCGCCTTTTCCTCTGTTTGCAGTGTCTCCCTCTATCAAAGCATCGAACTGCTCCTGGGTCCAAGAGAAGGTATCGGTATCTTCGATATCCTCTTCATCATGATCCTCGTCTGGTCTATAATCTGGTAATTTTCCAAATTCCTCATCTTCTGTTATAGAGGTTAGACTTCTGTATGGGTGTTGAAAATTTTTAGCCAAGTCAGTAAAGACACCAGAAGGTAATACTTGCGTCATTAAGACAAGGAAAATGGATAGAATACCTAGGCTCGTTCCGATGATAGCTAGTGTTTTACGATTGTTGAGATTAAGGCCGATACCAAAAACTCCTAGGGTTATAGCAAGAATAGCAAAGAAAAATGCTAGTATGCTAATGATTGGTAGCCAAGACCCAAGAAGCGCCAGGGATCCAAAGACAATGGCGAATATTCCTAAAACTTTTTCTTCTTTTTCTTTCATTTGTGATGTTCTCATTTCTAATCAAGGTGTATGCTTATAGGTGTGAGGATAGTGTTTATTATAGATAAAATAAGAGATGATGTCAATTTTTATCGAGATAGTTCTCTCGGAAACTTTTTTTCTTGACATCTTTTCTAAAAATGATAAAATAGTTCCCATAGAAACTTAATAGTTCTCTAGAGAACTATTTTTAATTAGAAGGGAGAAAATATGGATAAACCGATGTTGGTCTTTAAACGTTTTGGGCACCAGATACACCTCATGGTTCAAAAGGAAGCCAAGCGTTGTGGGATTGAATTTATGGGTGGCCCGCAAGGACAGGTTCTCCGTTTTTTAGATCGTCGTGAACATGAACAAGAACTGACGCTCATCAAGGATATTGAACAAGAACTCAAGATTACCAAGTCAGTTGCTAGTAATTTAGTCAAGCGCATGGTGCAAAATGGTTTGGTGGAGTTGGAGACGAGCCCAAATGATAAACGGGCGAAATTTGTTCATTTGACCGAAAAATCACGCTCTCAAATGAAGCAAATCAAATCTTTCTTTGATCGAATTGATAGGAGTTTACTTGATGGCGTATCCGAGGAAAAACTAGCTATTTTTGAGGAAGTCATGGAGCAATTACAAGCCAATATAGAAAAAATAGGAGGAGAAGATGAAGAAACTCGCTAAGCGTATCACAGGAAAAGAGTGGGGCATGATTCTCTTGACAATTCTTTTTACCTGTTTCTCGGTCTATCTCGAGTTAGAAGTGCCGACTTATATTTCAGAAATTACTGAATTAATAGGAACACCAGGAACGCAGTTGGATGCACTTTGGTCACCAGCTATTAAGATGATGGGTTTGTCGCTTTTGGCTTTTCTATCATCCGTAACAGTTGGATTTTTTGCAGCTCGTGTTGCAGCATCCTATACAACTCATCTACGTAGTGATATTTTTAATCGTGTTTTAGATTTCTCTCAGACAGAGATTAAACGTTTCTCTATTCCCAGTCTTTTGACTCGGACGACTAATGATGTTACGCAGATTCAGATGCTCTTTACCATGGGACTCCAGGTGGTCACTCGTGGACCTATCATGGCTATCTGGGCTATTGGGAAAATCCTTGGTAAGTCAGAATACTGGCTCTGGGCTGTAGTAGTAGCCGTCATTGTCAATGTTTTAATGACAACCGTTCTCATGACTCTAGCCTTTCCTAAACAATCTGTCATCCAGAAATTGACAGATAAACTCAATAGCATTACCCGTGAAAGCTTGACAGGGATTCGAGTGGTTCGTGCTTACAATGCTGAGGATTACCAAGATAAGAAATTTGAAGAAGCCAATAATGAGGTGACACGACTCAATCTCTTTGTCAACCGCTTGATGGCCATTATGAATCCTATTATGATGGCAATTTCTAGTGGCTTGAGTTTAGCGATTTACTGGATTGGTGCCTATATCATCAACGATGCTAGCCTGACAGATCGTCTACCACTCTTTAGTGATATGGTAGTCTTTATGTCTATGCCATGCAGGTCGTGATGGGCTTCTTGCTTATGGGAGCTCTCTTTATCGTTCTTCCTCGTACTTTGGTCTCTGCAGGACGTATCAATCAAGTGCTAGATCTTCATTCCTCAATTGAGAATCCTAGTGCCCCACAGACGGCGAGCTCTTCTGTGAACGGTCAAGTGGAATACCGCGATGTAACCTTCCGCTACTCTAAAAACTCAGAAGCAGTTGTGGAACATGTCAGCTTCAAGGCAGAAGCAGGGCAGACCATTGCCTTTATTGGGTCAACTGGTTCTGGTAAATCGACGCTTGTTAACCTATTACCTCGTTTTTATGATGTATCAGATGGGGAAATTCTAGTAGACGGCGTCAATGTTCAGAATTATGACTTAGAAGATTTGCGTAATAAAGTTGGCTATATCCCTCAAAAAGCTGTGCTCTTTTCTGGAGATGTTAAGGGCAATCTCGACTTTGGTAAGAGTCAAGAAACGCCACTAAGTGAGACGGCCATGTGGCAAGCTCTGGAATTAGCCCAGTCTAAAAACTTTATCGAGGATAAGGAAGCAGGTCTTGACTCAGAAGTGGCTCAAGGTGGGACTAACTTCTCAGGAGGTCAAAGACAACGTTTGGCCATTGCACGCGCTTTGGCTCGTAAGCCTGAAATTCTCATTTTTGATGATTCGTTCTCAGCCTTGGACTACAAGACAGACCGTATCTTACGCCAAGAATTAGCTGAAAAAACACAATCCATGACCAAGTTAATCGTTGCCCAACGCATTTCAACCATTATGGATGCAGACCTAATCTTAGTCTTGGATCAAGGTAAAGTCGTGGGACAAGGCACCCACAAGGAACTTCTCGCAAGCAATGAAGTTTACCAAGAAATTGCCTATTCACAACTATCGAAGGAGGAATTGGAACATGGAAAATAAGAAAATGTCCTTATGGAAACAATGTAGACCTTTTCTAGCAGGTCTCCAACTTCCCCTACTAATCGCAGTTGTGGCGGCTATATGTTCAAGTATTATCACGGTTTATGGACCAACTAAAATCAAAGAAATTACCAATTTGATTTCAGATGGGTTAATGACAGAGATTGACCTAGAGGCTGTCTCAAGTATTGCTAGCTTTTTGGTTATCCTCTATGTGATTGGGATTATCCTGAACTATACGCAAGCCTATATTTTTTCAACTAGTATCCAACATTTCTCAAAACGTTTGCGGACAGCTATTGCTGAGAAAATCAATCGCTTGCCACTTGCTTATTTTGATCGTCATTCTCAAGGGGACACCCTTTCTCGTGTGACTAATGACGTTGATACAGCAGCTCAGTCTCTTAACCAAAGCCTTGGGACAGTTCTTTCAGCTAGCTTTTTACTGATTGCTGTTTTGATTACCATGTTTGGGATGAACTGGATTTTGGCCCTGGTAACCGTTGTTTCAACCTTTGTTGGATTTGCGGCGGTTTCAGTGATTATGGCTAAATCTCAAGGTTACTTTAAAGCTCAACAAAACAATCTAGCAGCTGTCAATGGCTATGTGGAAGAAATGTACTCTGGCCACAATGTGGTGACCAGCTATAATGCTGTGGAACCAACAAAAGAAACATTTGCAGGCTTGAATCAGAATCTACATGATAGTATCTGGAAATCTCAGTTTATTTCTGGAATCATGATGCCAGCCATGGTCTTTGTAGGCAACTTTAGTTATGTTCTAGTCATTATCGTCGGTGCTGCTTTAGCTCTTGAAGGCCATATCAGTATCGGGATTATCGTAGCCTTCATGGTCTATGTTCGGACATTCTCACAACCCTTATCACAGATTGCTCAAGGGATTACGAGCTTGCAACAAGCTAGTGCAGCTATGACTCGTGTCTTTGAGTTTCTAGGTGAAGCTGAAATGGAAGACGAATCTCATAAGGAAAGACAATTGACCAACATGAAGGGCCAAGTAGTCTTCGACCGAGTTTCCTTTGGCTATACTCCGGAGCGGACCATCATCCACGACTTTTCTGCGACAGCACATGCAGGGCAAAAGATCGCTATTGTTGGACCAACTGGAGCTGGAAAGACAACCATTGTTAACCTCTTGATGAAATTCTATGAGATTGATAAGGGAAGTATTCGGATTGATGGTGTGGATACCAAGACTATGAAACGTTCAGAAGTACACGATGCCTTTTCGATGGTCTTGCAGGATACCTGGCTCTTTGAAGGAACCATTCGTGACAATCTCATCTACAATCAAACGGGGATCAGTGATGAGCGCGTGATTGAAGCTGCCAAAGCAGTAGGAATCCATCACTTTATCACAACCTTACCTGACGGATACGATACCGTCTTGGATGATACTGTAACTCTTTCAGTAGGACAAAAACAGCTCTTGACCATTGCTCGTGCCCTGCTCAAGGATGCTCCGCTCTTGATTTTGGACGAAGCGACATCCTCAGTAGACACACGTACAGAGGAGTTGATTCAAAAGGCTATGGACCGTTTGATGGAGGGGCGCACATCCTTTGTCATTGCCCATCGCTTGTCAACGATCCGTAATGCTGACTTGATTCTAGTTATGAAAGATGGTAATATCATCGAACAAGGAAATCATGAGGAACTCATGGCTCAAGGTGGTTTCTATGCAGACCTCTACAATAGTCAATTTACAGAAGACGAAGTAGAAGAATAAACCTTATACTCTTCGAAAATCAAATTCAAACCACGTCAGCTTCGCCTTGCCGTACTCGAGTACAGCCTGCGGCTCATTTCCTAGTTTGCTCTTTGATTTTTCATTGAGTATTAGAAGGCTTGACGGCCTTCTTTTTCTGCACTATACTAGAGTAGGAGAAGTTAGCCGACTCATTCTGTCAGGCATCTTGTGTAAAAATCTAGAAACAATGAGAAATATATGAAAAAAATTATCAAGAGTGGTACGATAAGAGGAAATCAAGTCTTCTTCGACATCCACAATTATTGCAATTGATGCGAGTCTTTAATCGAATGATGACAGTTCTGATGCCCTTAGCTTACTTGACCCTGCTGGGAACAAGCTTTGTCAGTAAAGGGATTGGGAAAGACCTATATGCTTATATTTTGGTGCCCGCTTTGGGCTTTGTCCTATTGACGCTCGTTCGTAAGTGGATCAATCAACCTCGACCTTATGAGGCTTGGGGAATTGTCCCGCTACTAGACAAGGACAGTTCTGGCAATTCAATGCCTAGTCGCCACGTCTTTTCGGCAACCATCATTTCCATGGCTTGCTTGCATGCAAATCTTCCTGTGGGGTTGGTTTTGTTGGTCTTATCAGCTCTTCTCGGTCTTGTGCGAGTTTTAGGTGGTGTTCATTATCCCAAGGATGTTTTAGTTGGCTATGCCTGTGGCCTCCTCTGGGGAATTCTTTTCTTTATTTTCTAAAAAGCAAAGCAAGTGGGCTTGGCCTCGTAACCACTTACGGGTCAAAAGTGACCACTTGCTTTTTTGCCCTTGTAAAGTCTTCTGGGCTTTGGTATAGTAGATGCAGAAAGGAGATAGGATGAAGTTACGAATCGAGATTGATAGTGAATTAACTGAGACAGAGATTGTCATCAAGGCTGCAGCCCTGACAGATGAGATAGCTGACTTGCAACGACTCTTGCAAGAAACCAAGGCTCCTAGGTTGATCTTTTACAAGGGGACGGGTGAGTATTACTTAGACTTGTCAGAAATTCTCTTTTTTGAGACGGAAGGCAACAAGATATATGCCCATACCCAGAAAGAAGCCTACGAGGTTCGACTCAAGCTTTATGAACTAGAGTCCATCCTCCCCCGCTATTTCAGTCGAGTATCCAAGTCGACCATTGCCAATCTTCGGCAGGTCTACTCGGTGGACAAGTCCTTCTCAGGGACAGGAACTATTTCCTTTTATCAAACCCACAAGGAGGTTCACGTGTCACGACACTACCAATCCCTCCTAAAAGAAAATCTAAGAAACATGAGGTAAGAACATGAAAAAGAAAGTATTTGGTATTGTCTTGCTAGTATTGGCAGCTTTAGTATTGTTACAGGGGAATTTTGGAATCCCTTCATTTGGAGGGCAGATTTGGCCTTTGATTGGTATTGGATTTTTTGCCTATCAATCAGTTGAGGCAATCCTTCGTCGTCATTATACAGTAGCAGTATTGATGGCTTTACTAGCAGTATGGATTACAAATCATGTCTATGCTATTCTACCGATTTCAAATCAGTCTTTATTTTGGGCTGGTATTCTCATCGTGCTTGGGGTTAGTATGCTGACTCATACCAACAGAACTTGGAATGGGAAAAAATGGTGGCATGATGATGAAAAGACCATTCTTACAGACAAGGAAGTCGCTTTTGGAAGTGGGACTTTCTACAAGCAAGACCAAGAATTGGTAGAAGACGAGTTTGAAGTCGGTTTTGGAAATGCAAAAATCTACTATGACAATGCAGAGATGTTGGGAGATAGTGCAACCTTGAAGATCGAAGTCGGTTTTGGGAATGCAGTTATCTATGTGCCCCAACACTGGAGAGTGGACCTGAAGGTGGAAACTTTTTGTGGTGCGGCCAAGGCAGATGCTCCTCTAGCCCCAACCAGCAAACCTTGATTATCCGTGGAGAGGTAGCTTTTGGTAAATTAGAAGTTGTCTACGTCAAATAAAAAAAGTCTTCCAATTCCCTTGCCAAAACGGAGAAAGTGTGATAACATAGTACGGTATGTGGTGCTAGCACATCCGCTATATTAGATCTAATAGGAGGAAAACACAATGGCTAAAGTATGTTACTTTACAGGTCGTAAGACTGTATCAGGAAACAACCGTTCACACGCGATGAACCAAACTAAACGTGCCGTAAAACCAAACCTTCAAAAAGTTACTGTTCTTATCGATGGTAAACCTAAAAAAGTTTGGGCTTCAGCTCGTGCTTTGAAATCAGGAAAAGTAGAACGCGTTTAATAAACATGAAAAGACCTACAGGGTCTTTTTCTTTTGCTCGAAAGCTGAAATCATTTGAAAAATCAAGCAAATATCCGATGATACATCATTCTGCTTTTACAGTTGGGCTGAAATATGATAAAATAGAGTATCAACTATTTGAGGTAAAAAAAATGACTGTAAAAATTAATACAAAAGATGGTCAAGTCGAACTGACAGATGATGTGATCGCTACTGTCGTAGGTGGTGCAGCAACTGAAATTTTTGGTGTAGTCGGTATGGCTAGTAAAAATGCCCTCAAAGATAATTTCCAAGCCCTTCTTGGTAAGGAAAATTATTCAAAAGGTGTAGTCGTTAAAGCAGCTGAAGACGGTAGTATTGCAGTTGATGTATATACTGTATTGAGCTACGGTACAAAAATCAGTGAAGTTTCAAAAAACATCCAAGAACGTGTTCGCTTTAGCCTAGAGAACCAACTTGGGATCACTGCTCAAACTGTGAATGTCTACATTCAAAATATCAAAGTTGTAGGAGAATAATCGTGTCAAATATTACTACAAGCTTATTTCAAGAAATGGTACAGGCTGCTTCAACTCGTTTGAACAAGCAAGCCGAATATGTCAATTCATTGAACGTCTTCCCAGTTCCAGACGGAGATACAGGAACAAACATGGGAATGACGATCGAAAATGGTGCCAAAGAAGTAGCAGACAAACCAGCTTCAACTGTTGGTGAGGCTGCAAGTATCTTGGCTAAAGGTCTTTTGATGGGTGCGCGTGGAAACTCAGGAGTTATCACTTCTCAGCTTTTCCGTGGATTTTCACAAGCCATCAAGACAAAAGAAGAGCTAACAGGAAAAGACCTAGCTCTTGCTTTCCAATCAGGTGTTGAGGTTGCCTACAAGGCTGTTATGAAGCCTGTTGAAGGGACAATCTTGACAGTATCACGTGGAGCTGCCATCGGTGCTAAGAAAAAAGCTGAGCAGACAGATGACGCAGTTGAAGTTATGCGTGCAGCCTTGGAAGGAGCTAAAGCAGCCCTTGCTAAAACTCCAGACATGCTTCCAGTATTGAAGGAAGTTGGAGTTGTGGACTCAGGTGGTCAAGGTTTGGTCTTCATCTATGAAGGATTCCTTTCAGCTCTTACTGGTGAATACAGTGCGTCTGAAGACTTTGTAGCGACTCCAGCCAATATGGGTGAGATGATCAATGCAGAACACCACAAATCTGTAGCCGGACATGTAGCAACAGAAGACATTACCTTTGGTTACTGTACTGAAATCATGGTTGCCCTCAAGCAAGGTCCAACTTATGCTAAAGAGTTTGACTACGAAGAATTCCGTAACTACTTGAACGAACTTGGGGATTCTCTACTTGTTGTTAATGATGACGAAATCGTTAAAGTTCACGTCCATACAGAAGATCCAGGACTTGTTATGCAAGAAGGTCTCAAGTATGGTAGCTTGGTCAAGGTTAAAGTCGACAACATGCGTAACCAACACGAAGCGCAAGTAGAAAGAAGCTCAAGTCAGCAAGCCAGTTGAAGAAAAAGAATATGCTCTTATCGCAGTAGTAGCTGGACAAGGCTTGGCAGACATCTTCCGTGCTCAAGGTGTGGACTATGTCATCGAGGGCGGACAAACCATGAACCCTTCGACAGAAGACTTTGTCAAGGCTGTTGAGAAAGTTAATGCTCGTAACATCATCTTCTTGCCAAACAACAAAAACATCTTCATGGCAGCTCAATCTGCAGCTGAGGTATTGGAACAACCAGCTGTTGTAGTAGAAGCTCGTACAATTCCTCAAGGATTGACTAGCCTTCTAGCATTTGATCCAAGCAAGTCTATCGAAGAAAACCAAGAACGCATGACTGCAGCCCTTGGCGATGTTGTCAGCGGTAGCGTAACAACAGCCGTTCGTGACACAACGATTGACGGCTTGGAAATTCACGAAAATGACAATCTTGGTATGGTAGATGGTAAGATTCTCGTATCAAATCCTGATATGCACCAAACCTTGACTGAAACATTGAAACATATGTTGGATGAAGACAGTGAAATCGTAACCTTCTATGTTGGAGAAGACGGAAGCGAAGAATTGGCAAATGAAATTGCTCAAGAAATCGCAGAAGAATTCGAAGATGTCGAAGTAGAAATTCACCAAGGACAACAACCGGTTTACCCATATCTTTTCAGTGTGGAATAGGAGATTCATATTGAAGAAGATTCTAGGATTAACACTTATTTCGGTAACTCTACTTGCAGGTTGCAGTAAGTTGCTACCTCACCGCTCAAGTGACGAGAGTAAAGCGAGTGATCCGTCTACAAGTCAAACGACAACCAATCAAGCAAAAGAAGAAAAAACAAAAGTTCTTAAAGGGAAAATGGATGAATTTGATGTCACCATGACCTTTGTTTATACGGATGTTGTTAAAAACTTCAAGATGGATATGCTTGGGAAAATAAATGAGGAGATTCCTGCTGGAGTTACTCCAGAAGAATTCCAAACAATCTTCCGTGAAGCTATGGAAGATAGTCCAGAGTATCTTGAAATCAAGGACGAGCCTGGTGTTAATGTAGAATATTTTATCACCGAGGACAAAAAGATGAGAGTCGTTATGGAACTCGATCTTGAAAAAGCAGACTTGAATAAAGTAAAAAATACATATTTCTTTAAACCACTTGCGGATAGTATAGAAGACTTTAAAAAGCCTAATACACTAATCGCTGCATTAAAATTACACGGATTTAAAGAAGAATAAAAAAGAAAGGTCGGGATTTTCCCGACCTCTTTTTTATTTTCAGAGAATTCTATTCTCATAGCGATTAGACTTTTTGTGACATTTGTCATATCTCCTCATGACAGAAGCTTCTAGTGATTCTACCTTCAAAGAATTATACTAGATGTATCAAATGGAGGAAGAAAAAAATGAAACATAAAGTAATTGTCGCAATGAGTTTAGTAGCAGCAGGAGTCATGACCTATCTCATGTTTTCTGGGTTGGATGAAGGCTTCTATCATTTTCCTTGGGAGCTATTTGCAGGTTTTGGAATCATGTCTTGGTTGATCCGAGAAGGTTTGAAATTGGTCTCAGATGTGAAAAAGGAGTTTGAAAAATGAAAAAAGCGATTCTCTATCTTTTTATTGGACTATCACTAGTGGTATGGTTGGTAGAAATGTTTACAGGTTGGTTTGATCAAGCCTTCCTTCACCAATTCATCCGTGGTGCATGGGGATTAGGATTTATGATTTTTATCGCCTTTCCGATGGGAAAGGAGTGGCTGGAAGGAGAATATCATGAACATGATTAAGGTAGAAAGCCTAAATAAAAACATCAAGGGTAAAGCTATTTTAAAGGATATTTCCTTTGAAGTGGCTGAAGGTGAATGCGTCGCCTTGATTGGTCCAAATGGTGCTGGGAAGACCACACTCTTGGACTGTTTGCTAGGAGATAAACTGGTCACCAGCGGTCAAGTATCCATCCAAGGCTTGCCAGTGACGAGCTCTAAGTTAGACTACACAAGATCCTATCTCCCTCAAGAAAATGTCATCGTTCAGAAATTAAAGGTCAAAGAGTTGATTGCTTTTTTTCAAAGCATTTACCCAAATCCCTTGAGCAATCAGGAAATCGATCAATTACTGCAGTTTGACAAGCAACAAAAAGAGCAATTGGCAGAAAAATTGTCAGGTGGGCAAAAGCGTCTCTTCTCTTTTGTCTTGACCTTGATTGGCCGACCAAAGCTTGTCTTTTTGGATGAGCCTACTGCAGCCATGGATACTTCAACCCGTCAACGCTTTTGGGAAATTGTTCAGGACCTAAAAGCTCAGGGAGTTACCATTCTCTATTCGTCGCATTATATCGAAGAGGTAGAGCATACAGCGGACCGAATCTTGGTCTTGAATAATGGAGAGTTGATCCGCGATACAACACCTCTAGCAATGCGCAGTGAGGAGATTGAAAAGCACTTTATCCTTCCTCTAGCATACAAGGAAGTTGTCGAACAGTCAAACTTGGTTGAAAACTGGTCACAAAAACAAGATGCTCTGCAAGTAGTTACACGTGAAGCGGATGCTTTTTGGCAACTGTTAGTGCAAGCAGGATGTAGGATTCAAGAAATTGAAGTCAATAATCGTAGCTTGTTGGATACAATCTTTGAAGAAACACAAAAAGGAGATGACTAAGATGAAACGATGGATCGCACTAAACAAGATAGAATTTCTATTGACCAAACGACAATTAGTCTATTATCTATTATCCGTAGGGATGCCGACAGCATTCTATTTATTCTTTTCAGGCATGTACCAGGACACACCCGGTGGACCAGATAATTTTATGCGTGATTACCTGATCTCCATGACAGCCTTTTCCATGATGTCGACAGCTATGTTTTCATTCCCAGCTGTTTTACATACCGATAAAATCAACAACTGGCAGAAAACATTGCGCCATACCCCTGTAAATATGGTAGAATATTATCTATCAAAGATAACAAGTATGATGGTTGATTATTTGGTCTCAATCCTGGTTGTTTTCTCAGTTGGGCACTTGGTCAGGGGTGTGGATATGCCTCTAGGAAGCTGGATTGGGGCTGCGCTCTTGCTGATTGCGGGAAGTATAGCCTTTGTAGCGCTTGGCTTGATCCTGACACTCTTACCGTCTAGTCAGCTGATGTCTGTCGTGGGCAATCTTCTCTATCTAGGCTTGGCTGTTTTAGGCGGACTCTGGATGCCCATCACTTTATTTCCAGATTGGATGCAAGCAATCGGTAAGTGCCTACCAACCTATCAGTTGATGGAGTTTCTCAAAACCTTCTTAAACGAGGGTGGCATCAATTTATCAGCCACAGTTTATCTACTTGTTTTTTCAACAGTTTTGTTTGGTTTGACCATTTACCTTCAAGGTCATAAGGAGAATGCTTAATGCTTGTAAGACTGAAAAGCATAGATTATATGTATTGGGCCAGTTTGATTTTTATGGTTTTTCCCATCGTTCCTGTAGTGACTGGGGAGCTTCCTAGCTGGCATTTGTTGATTGATATTCTATTTGTCTTGGCTTACTTAGGTGTTTTAACCACCAAGAGTCAGCGTTTATCCTGGCTCTGTTGGGTTATCATGCTAGCCTATGTAGCTGGCTATACTGCCTTTGTTGGTGTAAATTATATCTGGTTCTTCTTTTTCCTTGCCAATCTCTTAATTTATCATTTTAGAGTGCGTAGCTTACGTTCACTTCATGTCTGGACTTTTCTTCTTGCTCAAGTCCTTGTTGTTGGACAACTCATGATGTTTCAGTCAGTCGAGACTGAGCTCGTAGCCTTTGAGCTTGGAATTCTTACTTTTGTCGATTTGATGACATTGGGCTTGGTTCGGATTCGCATTGTCGAGGATTTGAAAGAAGCTCAGGCTAAGCAAAATGCCCAGATAAATCTATTGCTTGCTGAAAATGAACGCAGTCGTATCGGTCAGGATTTGCATGATAGTTTGGGGCACACCTTTGCCATGCTGAGTGTTAAAACTGATCTAGCCTTGCAGTTATTTCAAATGCAGGCTTATCCACAGGTGGAGAAGGAATTAAAAGAAATTCACCAGATAAGCAAGGATTCCATGAATGAAGTGCGAACCATTGTGGAAATCTGAAATCACGGACCCTAGCTTCAGAGCTTGAGACTGTTAAGAAGATGCTGGAAATTGCTGGGATTGAGGTTGAGGTTGATAATCACTTGGACAAGGCTAGCCTGACTCAGGATATAGAGTCGACAGCTTCTATGGTTTTGTTAGAACTGGCGACCAATATCATCAAGCATGCCAGAGCTGAAAAAGCCTATCTAAAACTGGAACGTACAAATCAGGAATTGGTCCTGACGGTCAGAGATGATGGGAAAGGTTTTGCAACTGTAAAAGGAAATGAACTTCACACAGTCCGAGACCGTGCAGCAGCCTTCTCAGGTCAAGTAGAACTGGTCAGTTTGAAAGATCCCACAGAGGTGCGCGTGCATCTGCCTTATAAGGAGAGAAAGTAGATGAAAGTATTAGTCGCAGAAGATCAAAGTATGCTTAGAGACGCCATGTGCCAGCTCTTAAGCTTTCAACCAGATGTGGAGACTGTCTTGCAGGCAAAAAATGGAGCCGAAGCTATCGAGGTTTTGGAGAAAGAAACAGTAGACATTGCTATCCTTGACGTCGAAATGCCAATCAAGACTGGACTAGAAGCTCTCGAGTGGATCAAACAAGAAGTTCCTAAAACCAAGGTGGTCATCGTTACGACATTTAAACGCCCAGGTTATTTTGAACGAGCTGTCAAAGCAGGAGTCGACGCCTATGTCTTGAAAGAGCGAAGCATCGCCGAACTCATGCAAACCCTGCATACGGTGTTAGAGGGACGTAAGGAATATTCTCCAGAGCTGATGGAAGTCATGATGACCCATCCCAATCCCTTGACCGAGCAGGAAGTCGCTGTTTTGCATGGAGTTGCCCAGGGCCTGTCCAACCAAGAGATTGCGGACAAGCTCTACCTCTCAAACGGCACCGTTCGTAATTACATGACAAATATCCTCTCTAAACTAGGCGCCAGCAACCGAACCGAAGCAGCCAAAACTGCCGAAGAAGAAGGCTGGTTGTGAGGGGGAGAGAAAGAAAAAATCTCTTAGAAATGAATCTAAGAGATTTTTTTGTATTATTCAAGTCTATTTGGCTACCCAGCCGATAGCATCGTGTGGTGGGTTTTCGGTGTCAATCCAGATGAATTCGATGCCGATTTCCCCGTTTTTAAACTTGGTCAATCGAATTCCGTTGATTTCTAGTTCATTGAGTCTTTGACCTGTCAAAACTTCTCGTTCCTTCAACTGGAAAACACCACGCAAGATCCAATTTCCAAGAATTTCTTGCTTATCAGTTGACTGAATAGCCTTTCCAGCTTCTTGGTTGATATAGGCGTTGATGACATCACCTGAAGGTAAAAATCTTAGTTTAAAGGTTCTTTCCTCTTTGGATAGAGCTAGTTTTTTAGTACCAGGTTCAAAGGTCCCAAATCCTGGTCCGAAGAAGTCTGGCCTTTCATCGTGGAAGTTCTTGGAGTCAGGCAGAGGAATGTAAACCTCACTAACTGGACGATAAACCAGCTGTTCAATTTCTTTAATGAGCTTTTCATTGCCAGTATTGTGGACAAAGGTAATCAAGTCCTCACGAATCACCTTCATCTGAGCTTTTTCTTCCTTGCTAGTCCATTTTTTCAAGAGAATTTCTTCTAGGGAGAAAGTCACAAAAGCTAGTTCTTCTGGAGCCAGACTGTCCTTAAATTTATCCTGAATCTTTAAAATTCGTGGGAGACGATCTTTTTTGGCTAGTTTTGAACCGCCGTTAAAGGCATTAAAACCAGAGTTTTCTTCTACATTTCCATGTTTGTCTGTGATAACCCAAGACACCGTTTCTAAAATATCGGATTGTTCCTTTTCAGCTGTCAGTAAATGAAGATTTTCAAAGAGAGAAAAAGGATCTTCGATATAATGGACGTCCCAAGTGTCTACAACAATGTCTTTATTGTTAAAAGTCATGTGGAGCTGGCTGTCAGCTGCGGTATACTTGTAGTGGTGTTGCCCATCTGTAAATCGGAAATTGGTAGGATTATTTTTAGTTGTTGATCCTTCAATGACTAGATTATCAATATCGACTGGTAAATAAGTCGTCTCCCCGACAAAAATCTTAGGATTTTCTCCCTTTGGTGTCGGCATCAGGACGTGGTAAACAGCTTCAACATTGACCGAATCTGAGCTAAATCCCTTGATTTGTGCCTTGGAAGATTCAATTCTCTGGTTTCTCAAGGTCGCAATCTTTCGTGCTAACTCTTCATAGCGTTGATAGTTTTCCTTGTCTGCGGCCTCTTTATCAGCTGAAATATCCGCATGAAATTTGATGTCACCTAATAAGTCCGTCCAAGATTGAGAATCTTTCTTGAACTGGGCAATCTTTTGGTCTCCTGAATTAATCCCAAAAGACTTGATACCCACTAGATATTTATGATTTTCATCCACAACGACGGAAGCATCATAGGAAGTATTGGCGATATCTTCTCCAACGGCATTAAAGGCTTTGAAAAACAGTCTCCTGAAATTTGGAGTTGACGATAGGAGCGACACACTGTTCTGTTTGTCCCTCGTCTTCGGATTCTGCCTTTTGAGAGAAAGCTTGACTCAAGCTAGCGAAGTTGGTAATTAAGGTTTTGTATTTGTCTTTTTGTTCAGACTTTAGATGTTCCCACATAAGCACCCTCTTTTCTGTTTTCAGTATATCAAAAGAAGATTAGTTTTTCACTAATCCTCTTATATATTCGTTAATTAATACTGTAAAATTCGAGTTTACCTTGTTTTTTAACAAGTCTCAAATACTCTTCATCTGACAGAACGGCTAAACCATCATCATAAGTCTTGATTTTTTCAAGAGCCTGGTCATAGCTATCCACAAAGTCCTTGACATAGGATTGCCCTTCAAACTGGCCGTTCATCTTGGTATAGATAATAGCGAATTTCCCTGAGCGGTCAAGTTGAGATTGCCCTTGGCTTTCATTCAAGGCCTTGGCAACATTCTCCGCGATGCGTTTAATCACGGGTACAACCACGCTGTTTCCAGCTTGTTTGTAGAGCTGACCGTTAGAAACCCCTTTTGGGATTTTAAAGGATTTAGGGTAACCTTGTACATTGAAGGTTTCCTTCGGTGTCAGCTTACGAATCTCACCACTGTCCGTCAAAATCAATGGAACGTTATGTCCACCTGTTCCCATATTTGCTGTTAGGGTAGGTACGACGCCGTTTTTATTTTCACGGACATATTGACGGCGCCACTGATAGACCGTATCTTGACTAGTCACTTCAAACTTCAACTGGTCATAGAAATTTTGCTTGCCTTCACGGTAATAGTAAACCTCATCTAGCTTATCGCCGAAGTTAATGACGTCTTGAAGAGTCGTAGTCAGTTTGATTTCCTCTGGAAATTCAAACAAGTCATAAGCTTCCTTGGTATCAAAACCAACAATGTAGATACGTTCACGGTTTTGTGGGATATTTCCATAGTCTTTTCCGTTGAGAACCTTCCACTTGATAAAGTAGTTATTCTCCGTCAAGGCTTCACGAATAACCTTAAAGGTATTGCCATGGTCATGACCGACCATGTTCTTGACGTTTTCTATGAAAATAGCGCGAGGTTTGCATCCCTCAATCATGCGAAGCAACTCAAAGAAAAGATCCCCACGATCATCATCAAAGCCCTTACGATAACCCGCAATACTAAAGGCTTGGCAAGGGAAGCCTCCCATAATCACATCCACACGCTCAGCTGGAATATCCTCTGGCTGAACATCGTGAATATCACGACCATCCAAATAGGTATCTGGATGGTTTAACTGATAAGTCTGACGTGCATACTTATCAAATTCATTGGCATACACCACTCTGAACTCGTTGGTCTGTTCAAAACCCAACTCAATTCCCCCAACACCTGAGAAGAAAGCTGCAATGTTGTACTTCTCAGGTTGGTTCGAACTTACAGAATTTGTCATGTAGTAACCTGCTTTCTAAAAATTCTTAACAAGAGTAGTATATCATAGATTTAACGAATGTTTATTAATTTATTAATTCCTTTTCACCTAAAGATTTCAATTTTATTGACATCTAATTTACTTTTTATTATCTTGTTGGTTCACCTTGTCATATTACAGTCCTTTTCAGTGAATCTGTGCCTCGTATAAAAATAAACTAAATAATTAACCAAACTATTTATAACGATATCTCCTCGTTTGCTTTATATCAATATTACTATTTTGGGTGTTTAAAATATCATTTAATTTAGAAACTATCTCTCTTTTATTAGAAGTTGAAACTATTTCAAAATCATGAATTTTCTCAGAAATAGCATCTACATACTCTTGGGTTGTCATATTGGAATTCAATTGTCTCTCTAATTTCGATTTAAATCCATTTATAAATTCTTTGTCTTGATATAAATTAAAATAATAACCGTCAATAAGTTTCAAAATATAAAAATCTAAAATATTACTGCTATTATTAAAGAGCCATTTAATTTCTCCCATTGAATCAAATATAACTCTATTATTAAAGCTTGGCTTAGGGTTGTTTTTTAAAATATGCTCTAATCTTAGTAATCCAGTTAAAGATAATTTTCCGGAAATATATTGAAGATTAATATCTCCTTCACTCAAAATATACTCAATTATATATTGCAAATCATTTTTATATAAGTTGTAACAATCTTTTGTAAACAAAACCAGGTACCTTATCAGTTAAAATAAAATAGTCTACACAAATTTCATTATTGAGTTCTTTATTTTTAAATTTTTCAAACCTATTTCTAGGGGGATAATTTCTTTCAGTTAACAACCACTGGATATACAATATTTTAAATTTTGACATCCTGTGTCTATATCCAAATTGCTCAAACCAAGTAATGGAAGTAATTTCATCATTGCGAGTGTTCCATAGTATGTCTAAAAACTCTTTATTAATACGATGCTTGATATCGGTTCTTAATAAAATATTTTTAGCTTTATTAAACAAATAATCTTGATGGTTTTTATTTTCATCCATTATTTTTTTTATATGAGTATCATAAAAATTAATGTTATTATCCCAAAGTTCGCCATCTGTGTATAATAATTGATATAGCATGAATGCTAAGTAATACTCTTCATTCATACTCAAGATGAGTTTCTGTATTTTTTGAGCCTTTAATTTTTGTTTTTTCTGTTCCTCACTATCATCTACTTTAACTTTCAGTTGGCTAAAATCTTCAATTCTTCCTCTATCTAAGTAATTAAAACAGATTTCTGAATATAACATACTGTTATAGGAATCATTACGTTTACTCCTATCAAACTCATAAGACAACTTTTTAAATTTGGGAAGAGAAAACTCTCTCTCTCCCTCCTCATATAGCTTGAATAGCTGATTTAATTTAAAACGTAAAAAATCTTCATTTATAACTTGCAATTCTTTCTCATATTTGGAATTTTTAATAGATTGTAATTCACTATTCAAGTCTTCAACTACTACATTTAGATTGATGGTTTTGTTATTAATAAGAGTCTCAAATAGATATTCTTTGATTCTATAATCACTTGATTGTCTCAAATATGATCTCGTAGGCTTCTCCAGTTGTAAAATTTCAAATGTATCATCCTTTTTCTCAAGACTTTGGAAAACTCTAAGATCCTGCTCAATTAGTTCTTTCCATGTATTCGAAAGAATATTATCCTGAAATTTCTTCAAAAATTCCCACTTATATTTGCAATACTTTCTATAAAAGTTATAGAAATCAGAAATTTGCTTAGATGAAAGCTTTTCTAAATATTCATCGATTGAGTAAGCTAAGTTATAATTTCTCCAATCTTCATTATGAAAGATAGAAAATACAAATTCATTACGCTCTTCTACATCAATTAATAAAAAATGATTTTCTAGAAAGACGGAAACAAAATTATCGACATATTCATCTGGTTTTTTATATACTTTCCAAAATAATTCCTTCATTTCTCTTTGAAGAGAGATAGAAATTTCCTCATCAACACTTGTTTTCCTTAATTCTCTTATTTTTTTCTTCTCAGAAGATGACGAATCTTGTTTTTGAATTTTTTTATGAATCCCTTCGGCGTTTAATCTAAAAACATTATAAGCAACACTTATATTCAATTTAAGTAGATAGATATAAATTATGATTACTAATCCTGAACTTGCTTGCCAAATATATTCAAAATAATATGGTTGAAGAATAAAATTGCTTAAAATAGGCATTGCGACTGTGAGGAGTAAAAGAATATGGAATAATTTTGTCCGAGTGAATCTTGACCAAATTGATTTATCTAGCATGAATTTAGTCTTGCTTACTCCCAGATAATAAGCCTTATCATTTTCCGTTAAAAATTGAAGAAAACCAACGTATATACCATACAGACTAAATACTCCTATTTCAAAACTAATTAACTCAACGATATTGGTATCGGTATTTTGAAACGAAACTGTGGGAACTTTAAACAAATCTTGAACATAGATTAATGTTATCAGCAATAAGAGCAAGACAATCTCACTTATATCTCGCATATGAATACTAATTTTATACTTTAGATAATCCTTAAGATTAATGTACTTAAATATGATATTTTGAACTAAGGGTATATTCAATCCAACAATTCTTAATCCCCACAAAATATCCGATAGAGAATAAAATAGCAATATAATAACAAGAGCAATATCTAAATTTTGCATTGATGTAAAACTTAAATTACTTGATTGTTTACATAACAAATAAAAATAACCAATTGCTATCACTATGTCCAGTTTTCTCCACCCATTAATAAACGAATTAATAGAGAATAGAAATAATAATAGCCCGATTAAAATAAACATATAGCCTCCGAGGTAAGTTTTCTCTCTTTAAATTATACCAAAAAAACACGGTTTATCACCGTGTTTCTGTGTTTATTTCACCAACTTCTTCATCTCATCAATACGTGCTACGGTCGCATCGTATTTAGCTTGGTAGTCGGCTTGTTTGTCGCGTTCTTTTTGGACGACTTCTGGCTTGGCATTGGCTACGAAGCGTTCGTTAGAGAGCTTCTTGCCGACCATATCCAGTTCTTTTTGCCATTTAGCCAGTTCCTTGTCGAGACGAGCCAGTTCTTCTTCGACATTGAGGAGGTCTGCCAGTGGCAAGTAGATTTCTGCTCCGGTGATGACGCTTGACATAGCCAGTTCAGGTGCAGGGATAGTTGAGGCAATTTCCAAGTGTTCTGGATTTGTGAAGCGTTTGATGTAGTTGACATTACTGTTAAAGAAGGCTTCCAAGTCGCTATCGCTTGTCTTCACAAGGATGGTGATCGGCTTGCTTGGTGCAACGTTTACTTCAGCACGGGCATTACGAACGGCACGAATCAAGTCTTTGAGACTTTCCACACCAGTGTGAGCAGCAAGGTCTTCAAAGGCTGGGTTGACAGTTGGGTATGCTGCTATCACGATAGAACCTTCTGAGATTTGTCCAAAGATTTCCTCTGTCACGAATGGCATGATTGGGTGAAGGAGACGAAGGATCTTGTCCAAAGTGTAAAGGAGAACAGAACGTGTGATGACCTTCTCTTCTTCGTTGTCGCTATAAAGCACTTCCTTAGTCAACTCAACGTACCAGTCTGCAAACTCATCCCAGATGAAGTTGTAGAGGATGTGACCAGCCACACCAAATTCAAACTTGTCAAAGTTTTCAGTAACTTTGCCGATCGTTTCATTGAGGTTGTGAAGAATCCAGCGGTCTGTGACGTTTCCAGCTTCCTTCTTAACCACTTTTTCCACATTGGTAGTTGCTTGCTCAAGGGTCAAACCATCATTGTTCATGAGGATGTAGCGAGAGATGTTCCAGATTTTGTTAATGAAGTTCCATGAAGCATCCATTTTCTCGTAAGAAAAGCGCACGTCTTGTCCTGGTGTAGAACCGTTTGAAAGGAACCAACGAAGGGCATCGGCACCGTATTTCTCGATGACATCCATTGGGTCGATTCCGTTTCCGAGAGATTTCGACATTTTGCGTCCTTGCTCATCACGAATAAGACCGTGGATAAGGACGTTTTGGAATGGCTGACGACCAGTGAATTCCAAGGATTGGAAGATCATACGAGACACCCAGAAGAAGATGATGTCGTACCCTGTTACCAAGGTTGAAGTTGGGAAGTAACGTTTGAAGTCTTCTGAGTCCACATCAGGCCAGCCCATGGTTGAGAAGGGCCAAAGGGCAGAACTGAACCAAGTGTCTAAGACGTCTTCGTCCTGTGTCCATCCGTCACCTTCTGGAGCTTCTTCACCGACATACATTTCACCCTCAGCATTGTACCAAGCAGGGATTTGGTGACCCCACCAGAGCTGACGAGAGATTACCCAGTCGTGGACATTCTCCATCCATTGAAGGAAGGTATCGTTGAAACGAGGTGGATAGAATTCGACCTTATCCTCTGTGTCTTGGTTGGCAATGGCATTCTTGGCTAATTGGTCCATCTTGACGAACCATTGTGTAGACAAGCGTGGTTCAACCACAACACCTGTACGCTCTGAGTGACCAACACTGTGGACTCGTTTCGATTTTGACGAGGGCACCGATTTCTTCTAACTTAGCAACAACTGCCTTACGAGCTTCAAAGCGATCCATGCCTGCAAATTCGAAGGCCAAGTCGTTCATAGTTCCGTCGTCGTTCATCACGTTGACTTGTGGCAAGTTATGACGTTGACCAACCAAGAAGTCGTTTGGATCGTGAGCAGGCGTGATTTTCACGACACCAGTACCAAACTCAGGGTCTGCGTGCTCATCTCCAACGATTGGAATCAATTTATTAGCGATTGGAAGGATAACGTTTTTTCCAATTAAGTCCTTGTAGCGTGGGTCTTCTGGATTTACCGCAACCGCAACGTCCCCGAACATAGTCTCAGGACGAGTGGTTGCCACTTCAAGAGCGCGTGAGCCGTCTTCTAGCATGTAATTCATGTGGTAGAAGGCACCTTCGACGTCCTTGTGGATCACTCGATATCAGAAAGGGCTGTACGAGCTGCTGGGTCCCAGTTGATGATAAATTCACCACGGTAGATCCAGCCTTTCTTGTAAAGGTCCACAAAGACCTTGCGGACAGCTTTTGACAAACCTTCGTCAAGGGTGAAACGCTCACGAGAGTAGTCTACAGAGAGCCCCATCTTGCCCCATTGTTCCTTGATAGTAGTGGCATATTCGTCTTTCCATTCCCAGACTTTCTCGAGGAATTTTTCACGACCAAGGTCATAACGCGTAATGCCCTCACCACGCAAGCGCTCCTCAACCTTAGCCTGAGTCGCAATCCCCGCGTGGTCCATCCCCGGAAGCCAAAGGGTATCGAAACCTTGCATGCGTTTTTGACGGATGATAATATCCTGCAAAGTTGTATCCCAAGCGTGACCAAGGTGGAGTTTACCAGTTACGTTTGGTGGTGGAATCACGATTGAATAAGGCTTAGCCTTTTGATCGCCTGAAGGCTTGAAAACATCAGCATCAAGCCATTTTTGGTAACGACCAGCCTCAACCTCGGCTGGATTGTATTTTGGTGAAAGTTCTTTAGACATGTGTGTGTCCTTTCTAGTTATTTCTATTCTTTAGTGTTGAGTTTCCCACTCACTCTTCAGCAAGCCATATTTCAAATCATCACAGCGGTTGCCTTGAGCATCTTTGCGATCCCTTATGCGAGCTTCAAGGGTAAATCCTAATTTTTCCGCAACTCGTTGACTTTGAATATTGGAGCCAAAGCAAGACAATTCTATCTTGTGAAGACCCAATTCTTTAAAGCCTAAGTCAATCAAGGCACTCGCCGCTTCGGGCACATAGCCTCGCCCCCAATAGTCTGGGTGCAAGGTATAGCCAATCTCCAATACATCGTCTTCGTGACGATGGTTGAAATCAACAGAGCCGATGATCTTATCCGTCCCTTTGACCACAATGCCGTAACCTGCTGGGAGATTGTCCTTTTCATTGCGCTTAGGAAGGATATGTTCTAGGTAATAGATCTCATCTTCCAAGGTCTTGACGGGTGGAAAGCCTGCTGGGTAAGAGACTTCTGGACGACTAGCATAGTCAAAGATATCCTCTACATCCGCCACTGTACGTACTCGCAAGACCAGACGCTCCGTCTCGATTCGTTCAGGTAGTTCTGCTCTGGTCATCCTTCTTCCTCGCTTTCTTGATAAAGCTTCCCATGGGGTCAACTCGGTCATCTAGATAACGGTAAACACGCTGATGACCATCCCCCATGAAGTAAGTCGGGGCAAAGCGGTCATTTTTAAAATGGCCCTTATCATCTAAGAGCTTTGGATCAACCAGACGGTCAATAATCTTTGCAAAGATATGGCAGATGCCATCTTCCTCGATAATCCTATCCACCTGGCAATCCAATACGACTGGGCAAGCCTCTAAAATCGGTGCCTGAGTCTGTACAGAAATCTCGTAGTCAAGTCCTAGGTGTTTTAACTTTTCCCGATGGCTGATAAAGCCAGCCTGCTCCATTTCGAGCATGAAGTTTTCATCAGGGATGTTTACGGTAAACTGTTGATAATGCTTAATCTGGTCGGCTGCATTTTCCTCAGCACCAACACCGATGACTAACCAATCTCCCAGGCTATAAGAGGAACTACAGGTCGTAACATTGTGTCCAAAGTTCTGATCCTGATAGCCCAAGATAAAGATAGGAAAACCATAGTAGAGCTTACTTGTTTTAAAAGATTGTTTCATGACAAACTCCTTTGGCTAGAGGAATAAAAGAAAAATCGCCCCTGTCATCTACATGACAGGGACGAATGTGTTTAATCCGCGGTACCACCCAATTTCGGGCAGAGCCCGCAACTTTAATCTTCTTGTTTCGCTTTTATGACGTCGTTAGCTCGTCTTGGCGTACTTGAGTACAGCCTGCAACTCGCTGCCTAGTCCTAAAAGGAAACAAAAAGATTTATATTTCAATTTTTAATTTCAACTCACTAGCAACCAGTTTTGACACATTTGTGGACTTCTCAGCACCGCCACTTTCTGTAAAATGTGGGATTCAAAACACCTCTAATGGCTTTATTTTAACAAGTTTTTCACGGAAATGCAAGGAACAAGAAAGATTACTTGAACTTGATGCCGTTTTCTTTTAATTTCTTGATTGTAGCTGGACCGATTCCTTTCAAGGAAAGGAGTTCTTTTTCTGTCCAGTTTTTGAAGTCAGAAGCCGACTTGATACCTTCATCATAGAAAGTCTTAGCACGATCAAGTGGAAGTCCACCTAAGTCAGCTGCGAAATCTTCAACAGAAGTTGTAAGCTTGTGGGCTTGCTCTTTAGTTGCTTCTACAGCTTTTTCTACTTGCTTAGAGACAGCTTTTCCTGCCTCACTTGCAGCTTTTTCAGCATGCTTCACAACTTTTTTTGTTTCTTCGACAACCTTGTTTACAGCATTTGAAAGTGCACCTGAACGACGAAGGCTGTTTCTTAATTGTTTTTTACGTTGTAGTTTTTTTGACATGATAAGATCCTTTCAATAAAAAACTCCCTGTGATTGAACAAGGACTAATCTTTATGTTTTTATTGTATCAACTTTCTTTGGGAAATGCAAGGCTTGTTAGTTTAGAAAGATAGGAGTCCTATAGGGAATTCCGCCTTAGAATAAGAGAATATGATAGAAGAAAAGCGAAAAATATGGTATAATGAAACGATAGATTTTTGAATAGGAATACAATCATGTTTGGATTTTTAAAAAAAGATAAAGTAACAGAAACCCCAGCGATGGTACCAGCGCATATCGGAGTTATCATGGATGGCAATGGTCGTTGGGCTAAAAAACGGATGCAGCCACGTGTCTTTGGTCATAAGGCTGGGATGGATGCTCTGAGAACGGTAGCCATTGCTGCTAGTGATATGGGTGTCAAGGCTATGACTGTTTATGCTTTCTCGACTGAAAATTGGACACGTCCAGACCAGGAAGTCAAGTTTATCATGAACTTGCCTGTTGAATTTTATGATAAGTATGTCCCCGAATTGCACCAAAAGAACATGAAGATCCAAATGATTGGGGAAACCGATCGCTTGCCAAAACAAACTTTTGAATCTTTGAAAAAAGCGGAAGAGTTGACCAAGTTAAACACAGGTTTGATTCTTAACTTTGCCCTTAATTACGGTGGACGAGCTGAGATTACACAAGCGGTCAAGTTGATTGCACAGGATGTTTTGGATGCTAAGGTGAATCCAGGCGATATTACAGAAGAGTTGATTGGGGAATACCTCTTTACAGGGCATTTGCCTAAGGTCTTGCGTGATCCGGACTTAATCATTCGAACGAGTGGGGAGCTTCGCTTGAGCAATTTCTTGCCTTGGCAAGCAGCTTATAGTGAACTTTATTTCACAGATGTTTTGTGGCCTGACTTTGATGAGGAAGCTTTGAAAGAAGCTATTGCAGAGTATAATCGCCGCAATCGTCGATTTGGAGGAGTTTAGGAAAAGTTATGAAAAAGGATTTATTAAAGAGAACCATATTTGCCGCTCTGGCATTAGCAATCTTTATCCCGCTCTTGGTGATTGGTGGGCTTTGGTTACAGATTGCTATGGGACTTCTAGCCATGTTAGGGGTTCATGAGTTGCTTCAGATGAAAGGGTTAAACACCATGACCCCTGAGGGTTTGCTGACCTTATTAGCGACTTTTGCACTGACAATCCCCCTAGAAAACTATTTGACATTTTTTTGCCTGTAGATGGGAATGTTGTCGCATACAGTGTCGTGATTTTTTTGTCATGCTGGGCGCGACTGTCTTCAGTAAAAAAACTACACGATTGAAGATGCTGCCTATCCAATTGCCATGAGTTTCTATGTTGGTTTTTGGATTCAATGCTTTAGTGGATGCTCGAATCGCAGGCTTGGACAAAGCACTTTTTGGCTCTCTTTATCGTATGGGCAACAGATAGTGGTGCCTACTTGGTAGGGATGAATTTCGGTAATAGAAGATTGGCTCCGAGAGTCTCTCCAAACAAATCAATCGAGGGAGCCTTTGGTGGAATTGTCGCTGCCATGCTTGTCACTCTTATCTTTATGTTAGTGGATAGTACGGTTGCCCTTCCTTATGGCATTTACAAAATGACGCTCTTTGCTATTTTCTTTAGTATTGCAGGGCAATTGGGTGACTTGATTGAGAGTGCCATAAAACGCCATTTTGGTGTCAAGGATTCGGGGAAATTTATCCCAGGGCATGGTGGGGTGCTGGATCGCTTTGATTCTATGTTGGCTGTTTTCCCTATTATGCACCTCTTTGGCTTATTTTAAGGAAAGGTGAACAGATATTAAATGTTAGGATTATTAACCTTTATCCTTGTTTTTGGAATTATCGTGGTGGTTCACGAGTTCGGCCATTTCTACTTTGCTAAGAAGTCTGGAATTCTGGTTCGTGAATTTGCCATTGGTATGGGTCCAAAGATTTTTGCCCATATCGGGAAAGACGGGACTGCTTATACGATTCGTCTCCTACCGCTTGGTGGTTATGTCCGCATGGCAGGTTGGGGCGAGGATACCACAGAGATTAAGACAGGAACTCCTGTTAGTTTGACCTTAGCCGAAGATGGTAAGGTGAAGCGCATCAATCTTTCTGGTAAGAAGGTCGACCAAACGGCTCTTCCTATGCAAGTCACTCAGTTTGACTTTGAGGATAAACTCTTTATCACAGGTCTGGTTTTGGAAGAGGAAAAAACTTTTTCTGTAGACCATGATGCAACTATCGTGGAAGCTGATGGGACAGAAGTTCGTATTGCTCCGCTAGACGTTCAATATCAGAATGCGACTGTCTGGGGCAAGTTGATTACCAACTTTGCAGGTCCTATGAACAACTTCATCTTAGGTGTGATTGTCTTTTGGATTTTGATTTTCATGCAAGGTGGCGTTCGTGATACGCAAACGAATAACTTCAGTATTATTCCAGACAGTGCATTAACTAAGGTCGGTATTGAAAATACGGCGCAAATCACTAAAGTCGGTTCACACGAGATCAGTAACTGGCAAGATTTGATTCAGGCGGTTGAAGCAGAGACCAAGGACAAAACAGCACCTGTATTGGATGTCACAGTCTCTGAAAATGGAACTGAAAAACAAGTCAGTGTGTCACCTGTTGAGAACCAAGGACGTTATATTCTAGGGGTTCAACCGAGACTTAAATCCGATATCTGGTCTATGTTTGTAGGTGGATTTACCAGTGCAGCTGACTCAGCCTTGCGCATTCTCAATGCTTTGAAAAGTTTGATCTTCCAACCTGATTTGAATAAATTGGGTGGACCTGTTGCTATCTTTAAGGCAAGTAGTGATGCTGCTAAAAACGGGCTTGAGAATGTCTTGTTCTTCTTGGCTATGATTTCCATCAATATCGGGATTTTCAACTTGATTCCGATCCCGGCACTAGATGGTGGAAAAATCGTGCTCAACATCATCGAAGCCATTCGCCGTAAACCACTAAAACAAGAAATTGAAACCTATGTTACTCTAGTTGGAGTTGTGATTATGGTGGTCTTGATGATTGCCGTGACTTGGAACGACATCATGCGTACCTTCTTTTAAGAATTAGAGGAAAAATATGAAACAAAGTAAAATGCTTATTCCAACGCTTCGCGAAATGCCAAGCGATGCTCAAGTTATCAGCCACGCCCTTATGTTGCGTGCTGGTTATGTTCGTCAAGTATCAGCAGGTGTCTATTCTTACCTGCCACTTGCTAACCGTGTAATCGAAAAAGCCAAGAACATCATGCGTCAAGAGTTTGACAAGATGGGTGCTGTTGAAATGTTGGCTCCAGCCCTTCTTAGTGCTGACCTTTGGCGTGAATCAGGACGTTATGAGACCTACGGTGAAGACTTGTACAAATTGAAAAATCGTGAGAAGTCAGACTTTATCTTGGGTCCAACTCACGAAGAAACCTTTACAGCGATTGTCCGTGATTCTGTCAAGTCTTACAAGCAATTGCCTTTGAACTTGTACCAAATTCAGCCTAAGTATCGTGATGAAAAACGTCCACGTAATGGACTTCTTCGGACCCGTGAGTTCATCATGAAAGATGGCTATAGCTTCCACGCTAACTACGATAGCTTGGATGTAACCTATGATGAGTACAAGGCAGCTTACGAGCGTATCTTTACTCGTAGTGGCTTGGACTTCAAAGCCATCATCGGTGACGGTGGAGCTATGGGTGGTAAGGATAGCCAAGAATTTATGGCCATCACACCTGCTCGTACAGACCTTGACCGTTGGGTTGTTTTAGACAAGTCTGTCGCATCATTTGATGAGATTCCTGTAGATGTACAGAAAGAAATCAAGGCAGAATTGCTCAAATGGATGGTTTCTGGTGAAGATACCATTGCTTACTCAAGTGAGTCAAGCTATGCAGCCAACTTGGAAATGGCAACTAACGCCTACAAACCAAGCAACCGTGTTGTGACTGAAGATCAAGTAGCTCGTGTGGAAACACCAGGTGTCAAATCGATTGATGAAGTTGCTGCTTTCTTGAATGTCTCTGAAGAGCAAACAATCAAGACCTTGGTTTATATCGCAGACGAGGAGCCAGTTGTTGCCCTACTCGTTGGCAATGACCAACTCAATGAAGTCAAATTGAAAAACTACCTTGGTGCAGACTTCTTAGAACCTGCAACCGAGGCGGAAGTGAAAGAATTGTTGGGAGCGGACTTTGGTTCACTTGGCCCAGTCAATCTTCCAGAAAATGTTAAAATCATCGCTGACCGCAAGGTCCAAGATAGTCGCAATGCTGTTGTAGGTGCTAACGAGGATGGTTACCACTTGACTGGTGTCAACCCAGGCCGTGATTTCACTGCTGAGTATGTCGATATCCGTGAAGTTCGTGAGGGTGAAATCTCTCCAGATGGACAAGGTGTGCTCAACTTTGCCCGTGGTATCGAGATTGGTCACATCTTCAAACTTGGGACTCGTTACTCAGCAAGTATGGGAGCAGATGTCTTGGACGAAAACGGTCGCGCTGTGCCAATCATCATGGGATGCTATGGTATCGGTGTGAGTCGTCTTCTTTCAGCGGTTATGGAGCAACACGCTCGCCTCTTTGTTAACAAAACTCCAAAAGGTGAATACCGTTACGCTTGGGGTATCAATTTCCCTAAAGAATTGGCGCCATTTGATGTGCACTTGATTCCAGTTAATGTCAAGGACGAAGCAAGTCTTGCATTGACAGATCGTATCGAAGAAGCCTTGGTCAACAAAGGTTACGAAGTTTTGACAGATGACCGTAACGAACGTGTCGGTGTTAAATTCAGTGATAGTGACTTGATTGGTCTTCCAATCCGTATCACTGTAGGGAAGAAAGCAGCTGATGGTATCGTAGAAGTGAAGATTAAGGCGACAGGAGATACCATCGAAGTTCACGCTGATAACTTGCTTGAAACCCTTGAAATCCTAACAAATAAATAAAATCTATAATCAGAAGAAACAAGACAAAAATGTAACTAGTTTTTGCCTTGTTTTTTCTTTATAATGAGATAAAATAAAGATAAAAAGCGTAAATAAAGAGGTAGAGCTATGCTAAAATTTCCAAAGGATTTTGTCTGGGGTTCCTCAACTTCTGGACCACAGACAGAAGGACGAGTACCTGGTGACGGCAAGGGAGATAATCTCTGGGATTATTGGTACCAAGTAGAGCCCAATCGCTTCTATAATGGGATTGGACCAGACAAAACATCGACCTTTTATGAAAATTGGGAAAAAGATATCGAACTATTGTTAGAAACAGGTCACACAGCCTTTCGGACTTCTATCCAGTGGTCTCGTATTTTCCCGCAGGGTCGTGGAGAAGTCAATCCTCAAGGTGTGGCTTTTTACCGTCAGGTCTTTGAAGCTATTAAGGCCAAGGGCATTCGTCTCTTAGTCAATCTCTATCATTTTGACCTGCCTTTTGCCCTTCAAGAAGATGGGGATGGTTGGGAAAATAAGGCGACCATTAAGGCCTACGAAGACTATGCTCGTTTCTGTTTTGAGACCTATGGAGACTTGGTGGATCAGTGGATTACCTTCAATGAGCCGATCGTTCCTGTAGAGTTTGGCTATTTCTATGATGCCCATTATCCTCATAAGGTGGATGCCAAAGCTGCCGTTAAGGTTGCCTACCACACACAACTAGCCAGTACTCTTGCGGTCAAAGCCTGCCATGAGATCTTACCAGGTTCTAAGATTGGAATTGTCCTCAACTTGACACCAGCCTATCCACGTAGTCAACATCCTGCGGATGTCAAGGCTGCACGCATTGCTGATCTCTTTCAGGCCCAATCTTTCCTAGATCCATCTGTCTTGGGAACTTATCCAGAAGAACTAGTGGAAATTTTAGCTGAGCATGATTTACTGCCGGATTCTACAGCTGAGGAGTTGGAACTTATTCGTGAGCACACAGTAGATTCCCTTGGAGTCAATTACTACCAACCTTTGCGTGTCATGGCGCCACGTTTTGCTAAGCACCCGGATAGTCCACTCTTGCCAGAGCATTTCTATGAGCCTTATGTCATGCCAGGTCGTAAGATCAATCCACACCGCGGTTGGGAAATCTATGAGCAAGGGATTTACCATATCGCTCAAAATATCAAGGAAAACTATGGCAATATCGAGTGGATACTGACCGAAAACGGGATGGGTGTTGAAGGTGAAGATAAATTCCGCGAAAATGGCATGATTCAGGATGATTATCGTATTGACTTTGTCAAAGGCCACCTGGCTGAACTTCATCGCGCTATCGAAGACGGTGCTAACTGTAAAGGCTACTTGATCTGGACCTTTATCGACTGCTGGTCATGGCTCAATAGCTATAAAAACCGTTATGGTTTAGTCGAGCTTGACTTAGAAACGCAAGAACGCCGCTTGAAAAAATCAGGCCACTGGTTCAAAGAACTCAGTGACAATAATGGATTTTAAGCAACTTTTTATATAGATTCAAAAAAACCATTGGAAATAAAGCTCTCTGAGAGAGTTTCCAATGGTTTTTCTTGTTCTTAGAATAGTCCGATAAAAAGTAGTAGGGCTGATAAAGCAATAAAGGTTAGGGCTGCTAGACTACGTTGGCCTGAACTGTAAATCTTTCGTTCTCCTCGAACTGGGAAGACGATAGCCAGTAATGCGCCACCAACAGCTCCGCCCACATGCCCAGCAAGGCTGATACCAGGTATTAAAATACTACCCACTAGGTTAATCACTAAGAGGGAGAGGTAGGATTGCCCAAGCTGTTGGAGATAGGGATTGCGTGAAGCATATCGGAGAACAACAATTGATGCAAACATACCATAGAGGGCAGTTGAAGCACCTGCGGTAATGGCATCAGGGCTAAAAAACAAAACAAAGAGATTCCCCATCATCCCTGATAAGAGATAGATAAAGAAAAATTGTTTGGAACCAAAGATATCCTCCATCTGACGTCCCAAAAAGTAGAGGGATAGCATGTTGACTAAAAAGTGCTGTAAGCCAATGTGGACGAAGGTTGCGGAGAACAAACGCCATACTTGCTCAGGCATGGCCTTAATGGCAGGAGGGTAAACAGCTCCGAATTGATACAAGGTGGCTGCACTGGTGTAGTTGAAACCACTGGTTAGAAACATGATGACAAAAACCAGGGTTGTCACGAGAAGAAAGAAGCTCGTGACGGGATAACGACGATCAAAAATCTCTTTCATAGATAATTACCTCCTTAACGGGAATATCGTGTAGATCAGGATGGAAGTTCTGAATCTGACAAGGATAAATCGTACTAATAGTATGGCCTGGGAAATGCTCTAAGTAGCGGTCGTAATAGCCACCTCCATAGCCAACCCGATAGCCAGAAGTGTTGAAAGCCAAACCAGGAACATGAATCAGGTCAATCTGAGAGGGCTCAAGGATTGTGAAGTCTCCTTGAGGTTCAAGAAGTCCAAAAGAATTTCTTTCGAGTTTCTCTGGTTCATATAGAACAAAGTCCATTTTCCCATGTGGATAGGTTTTGGGAATGAGGAGTGTCTTCCCATCTTTTTGAGCATGTTCAATGAGTCTAGCTGTCTGAAATTCATGGGGAAAAGACAGATAAGTGGCGATTGTCTTTGCTTCTTTGTAAAAAGGATGTTGAAGAAGCTGATTGGTGAGCCAATCGTTCATGTTTTGCTTTTCTTCTGCAGATAGAGATTTGAGTTCTTGCAAGACCTGCTTGCGTAGGACTTTTTTCATCGTTTACTCCTCAGCTTTCTTGGCTAAGAAGCTTGATACGGCATCGACACCGACAGCCAGAGCTTCTTCCTTAGGACTCATCTTTGGATGATGAAGGGCATAGGGACTATCAATACCTAGCCAGAACATGACGCCAGGAACCTTAGAGAGAAGATAACCAAAGTCCTCCCCTGTCATGGCGGGTTCGATATCGATGAGTTCAATTTCCTCTTTTTCATCAAAGAAGGTCATCAATTCACGGGCTAATTCAGGATTGTTTCGACTGGCAAATAACCTCCCTGTTTGAGTTCGATTTCTACACCTATATCAAAAGCAGCAGCCACGCCCTCAGCGATGGCTTTGACACGTTTCTGAACCAAGAGGCTCATACTGTGTGTAAGAGCTCGGATGGTTCCATGCAAGAAGGCTGTATCAGCGATGACATTGTTGGTTGTTCCAGCTTGAAAGACACCGAAAGTAACGACAGCTCCCTCGATAGGGTCAACATTACGGCTGACGACTGACTGGACCTGAGTGACAAAATAGCTAGCTGCAACTAGAGCGTCTTTTGCTTGGTGTGGAAAAGCAGCATGGCCACCTTTACCCTTAAAGCGAATCTTAACTTCACATGTTCCAGCAAAGAGTGTATGGGTATTGGTCGCAATCTGTCCAACTTTTAAGTCCGGACGAACATGAAGTCCATAGAATTGGTCAGGCAACCAGTCGCCAAAAGCATCATCTTCATACATGAGCATACCCCCTGCTTCATTTTCTTCTGCAGGTTGAAAGAGAAAGAGGAGGTTGTTTTTTGGTTGTTTTTCTAGAGCACGTTCGAGACTTCCAAGGGCAATAGTCATGTGAAAATCGTGCCCACAAGCATGCATACGATCTGGGTGCTGAGAGGCAAAGGGAAGGCCTGTTTGTTCAAGGATTGGGAGTCCATCAATATCTGTCCGCCAACCAATGGTACGTTCTGGCTGACTTCCCTGCAAGTAAACTAAAATACCTGTTCGCCAAGTACGAATCTGAACAAAATCCTTACCAGCTGTTAATTTCTCAATGACATTTAGTAAATAAGCTTGAGTCTTGAATTCTTCTAAACCGATCTCAGGAATTTGGTGAAGATCGCGTCGAGTGTGAATCAAATCTAACATATCTAATTTCCTTCTATTGATACGATAAAGAGGCTGGAAAGGGTTCCGCCTCTGTTACTAATTACAAGGTACGAAGCGCATCTTCGAGCGCTGTTTTTTGTTGGGTTTGGCTATCAATTTCTTTGATGATACGAGCCGGAACACCTGCCACCACAACATTTTCTGGGACATCTTGAGTGACGATGGCACCTGCTGCAACAACAGAACCGCTACCGATTTGAACACCTTCGATAACCACAGCGTTAGCACCAATGAGAACATTATCACCGACACGGACAGGCTCTGCACTAGCTGGTTCGATAACACCTGCAAGAACAGCTCCCGCACCCACGTGACTATTTTTACCGACAATGGCACGGCCACCTAGAATAGCACCCATGTCAATCATAGTACCAGCACCGATTTCAGCACCAATATTGATCACAGCTCCCATCATGATAACAGCGTTGTCGCCAATCTCAACCTGGTCACGGATGATAGCCCCTGGTTCGATACGAGCATTGATGTCGCGTTTATCAAGGAGAGGTACAGCTGAGTTGCGAGCATCTTGCTCAACAACATAATCTTTATTTTCTGTTAGTCCTTCGAGAAGAGGAGCAATATCCTTCCAGTCTCCAAAAAGAACATTTCCAAGTTTGGTAACAGAAGCAGGGATAGCTCCGGCAAGTTGCCCCTCAAAGGTTACTTTTACACTTGTCTTTTTCTCAGCATTTGCGATAAATTGGATAATTTCTTGTGCATTCATTTTTGTAGCAGTCATAGATGTCTCCTCACTCTTTGTAATGCTTACTATTCTACCAAAAAAGGCTTCAATTTTGAAGCCTTAAGTGTTAAAAGAAGATTCTTTCAGTTTGTCCTTTGATTCTTCGATGGATAAGAAGATCATGGGAATAATAATCAAAATCATAGCTAATAGCAGATAGCCGTCCAAGACCAGACCTAGAAATAGAAGGCTTAGAATAGCAGAGGATAGCGGTTCACTTGCACTGACCACTGACACCACCAATGGGGATACGAGCGAGACAGCCTTCATGGATAGGAAAAAGGCAAAAGCTGTTCCCAAAAAGGCAATAGTCAAACAAATCAAGATGCTCACCCAATCTAGCTGAAAGCTAATTTTATATACAGGGTATAGAAAATTACTAAAGAGTCCAGCCAGCATCATTCCCCAACCAACAGTGGGAACAAAACCATATTTTCGAGCAAATGGCTGGGGCAAGATGACATTAAACATGACGCCCAGCGCACTGAGAAGTCCAGTTAGTAAGGCAATAGGAGTGATGGATAACTTAGACAAATCGCCTTTGGTAGCCATCAAAAAGACCCCAAGCATAGCAGTTAAAACATAGAAAATCGCTTTTTTAGAAGCGTTTTTCTTGTAGATGATACGGTTGTATATGAGAATGAAGACAGGACTGATAAATTGTAGGATGGTTGCCGTTGTTGCATTAGAGTATTCTACGCAGAGATAAAAGAAATACTGAACGGAGAAGATTCCTAAGATAGCATATGCCAGAAAAGGCAGATAGTTGTTACGATTTCTCCAAAGGTCGAATAACTGTGAGCGGAACTTAAAGCTAGACAAGATGAGCACGAAACCACCTGCAAGGCTTAGTCGCATGGAAGTAATCCAGCCGGATGATACTTGATAATGCGTAAAGAAGAATTCTCCTAAAATGCCACAAATACCCCATATTAATCCAGATAGGAGGGAGTAAATGGTTCCCTTAAAAATATTCTTTTGATAGTGATTCATGAAACTATTGTACCATGAATGATAAAAAGAAAAAAGAGAGCGAGAATTATCATTTCTCGCTCTCCTATCGGTAAGAAACTTATCGTTGTTGGTTAGTGCTATTATTATTACCGTTATTATTGTTGTTGCTACTATTTCGATTATTGTTTCGATTATTGTTGTTATTGCTATTGTTGTTTGAGTTATTATTGTTGGAATTAGATGATTTTGGTAGACTTCCCAAAATAGTATTCCAAGCATTTTGGTAGTCAGCATCGCTTCCACCAATAGCAAATCTGTAGGTAGTAGTCGGAGCACCAGTTTGGTTTGCCCAGTAGCTTGTTACCATTTCTCCAGTCACATTAATCTCTTTACCGTTGATGGTAACCTTACCTGGTTTTTGCCCAGTTGATTTGAGGACTTGAGATGAAGTGACACTTGAGTCGAGGCTAAAGCGTTCTGAACCCCAAGCAGAAGGAGAAGCTTGTTGAATAGCGTTTACGAGGTAAGCCATATATTTAGCATTACGGTAGTGTCCTGCACCTTTACCAAGTGGTCGGTTATCATCGTGACCAAGCCAACCACCAAGGGTCAATCTTGGAGTTGAAAGCATGAGCCACATGTCACCATCTTCATTGGTCGTACCAGTTTTACCAATCCAGTCAGCACCGGCTAGACTTGGGTTGATAGAAGCAAGGTCGCTCTGGAAGCTTGAAGTGACTCGTGACGAAATAACATCTCTCAACAAGCTCTGCATAATTGTTGCAGTTGCTTTAGAGTAGACTTGTACAGGTTCATCTTTGTGCTCGTAGATAACTTCGCCGTTGGTTTTTCGATTTTCGAAATCATGTATTTTTTATGGTAAACACCGTTATTGGCTAAGGTCTGGTATCCATTTGTATGTTGAGCTACAGTAACTTCGATTCCTCCACCCATAGGAAGACTTTCAATACCGTATTCTGGAATTTCGTAACCCATTTTTTCCATATAAGAGCGAACATCAACACCCTTTTCACGGAGTGTGCGGTAAGTCCAGTAGGCTGGAATGTTCCATGAATAATTGAGGGCTTCTTTCAAGCTCATCATGCCTGTACCAGGGCTATTGACATACATGATTGGGTTTCCGTTTGAGAAGTTAGTTGGATAGTTAGATAGGACACTTGCACTTCCCATCAAACCTTGGTCAATGGCAATACTGTAGGCTAGTATTGGTTTAGTAGTTGAAGCAGGAGAACGTTTGGTATTAAAAGCGTGGTTGTTTTGGTTACTTTGGTAATCGCGACCACCGACAAATCCTAAGATAGCTCCCGTTTGATTATCCATCAAAACATTTCCGACTTCAGGTTGACCGGTATTATCATCAACTAGATAGCCATAGTTTGCAACTGCATCTTGCATGGCAGTATGGATAGCTTTGTCGATTGTAGTTGTGATACGGTAACCACCATTTTGAATTTCTTTTTCAGCTAATTCACGATAGGATTTTTGGATAGACTCGTTTTTGAGTTCTTGGGCAGAGACGTTGTCTTTTTGTACCAAGTAATCATACATGAGGTTAGTTGCTTCATCGAGAGCAGTAAAGTAGAGATAGCCCCTAGAAGTTACGTTTACACTTTCTGCTGGCAAGAAATCTTGCTTAATGTCGTATGCTTTATAGGTTTCGTAGTCTTCTTGACTAAGGACTCCAGTTCTGTACATATTGTAAAGAACATCTTGAGAGCGTTTGATACCAAGTGCCATATCTTCTTCACTCTTCATTTCTCCCGTAGATTCATAAGGTGAGTATGAGATGGGACTTTGTGGCAAGCCTGCTATGAAGGCTGCTTGAGGTATCGTTAGCTGATAGGCGTCAACACCGAAAATACCCTTGGCTGCTTGTTGAGCTCCTGCGATATTTTGCCCTTTATTGTTACGACCAAATGGAGCGACGTTGAGATAGGTTGTCAAGATTTCGTCCTTGCTCATTGCTCTCTCTAAGGCCAAGGCATCCACGATTTCAGTAGCTTTACGGGTTAGTGTAGGAGCATCACCAACCACTTGTTGCTTGATGAGCTGTTGTGTTAGTGTAGAACCTCCACTAGAAGAACCAAGTCCGATAAAGTTTCCTAGACTGGCACGAATAACCGCTTTAGGAACGACTCCATTGTGTTCTGCGAAATGTTCATCCTCAGTCGCAACGATAGCCTGCTTGAGATTGTCTGAAATAGCATCCGATGCGACAGATGTCCGAAGGAGGTCGCTTTCAATAGCGCCAATCATGGAACCGTCGGCATAGCGAATTTCAGAGATGGATGAAATATCGTTCACTTGTTTGACTAAATCTTCTGTTTGAGGGACGGTCACGTTGTCAAATAGAGATACAGCATAACCGAAACAACCCCAGTACCTAAAAGTCCACCAAGAAAGGCGATGATGAATAGGGTATTAAAGGTTGCCTTGATTCCCAGTAAGATATTGGCAAAGATAGTCCAAATATTCCTTTTGGTTTGCTTTTTCTTTTTAGAATTTTTAGGACCTTTTTTTCCTAGATGTATATTTTTTAGTTTTGTTTTAAGGGACTGAAGGAAAGCCAGTCCTTTTTCTTTCATAGATAATAATTTATTCTTCATTTCTTTCCTCACTCCTTATTATTATACCATAAAAGCAATGATTGCAAGAAATTAGGCTTGGACTAGCTTTGGAGGTGTTTAGGCAACAAAAAAACCAGGTATTTTCAACCTGGTTTAAGGGCTTATTTTTCTCCTGAGAGTTCTTTCCCAAGGTTAATCAAATAAGTTTTCAAGTCATCTTTGACTTGAGGATGTCTAAGTGCGTAGTCGATTGAAGTTTTCATAAAACCAAACTTGTCTCCAACATCATAACGAGCCCCCTTGAATTCACGAGCAAATACACGTTGAGTTTTGTTGAGCGTATCGATAGCATCTGTTAGCTGGATTTCATTTCCGGCACCAGGTTTTTGATTTTCAAGAATAGCAAAAATCTCAGGTGTGAGAAGATAGCGACCGATAATCGCTAAGTCACTTGGTGCGTCCTCAGGTGCTGGTTTTTCAACGAAGGTTTCAACGCTATAAAGTCCATCTTTTCCTTCACCTTGAGGTGCGATAACACCATAGGCAGAAACTTCTTCGTGTGGTACAGGCATTACGGCGATAGTAGAAGCGTGAGTCTCTTCGTAATCATTCATAAGTTGCTTAGTCAATGGGACAGCATTGTCATCAGTGATATCCATGAGGTCATCTCCCAGCATCACCACAAAGGGTTCGTTCCCGACAAATGCTTTGGCTTGTAAAACGGCATCTCCGAGTCCACGTGGGTGTGTTTGACGAATAAAGTGAAGGCGCATGCCAGTCGTTTCATCCACTAATCGCAAGAGATCAGTTTCCCCTTTTCCTTGAGGTTGTATTCTAGTTCGAAGTTTGAGTCAAAGTGGTCTTCGATTGAACGTTTTGACTTCCCTGTTACGACAAGAATGTCCTCAATTCCAGACTTAAGCGCTTCTTCAACGATGAATTGAATGGTTGGTTTATCCACGATTGGTAACATTTCTTTGGCCAAGGCTTTGGTTGCTGGAAGGAAACGAGTTCCAAGCCCCGCGGCAGGGATAACAGCTTTTCTAACTTTTTGCTTCATGAGCATCCTTTCTAACGGTGATTATGACCACTCGTTTTCTGCCTTGAACTCGTTACTCATGAGTTCAGAAACAGCGTCTTTAATATTAACATTTTCATAAATAACTTGGTAAATAGCCTGGGTAATAGGCATATAGACTCCAAGCTCTTGCGCCAATTCGTAAGCAGCTTTGGTTGTTGAAATTCCTTCAATGACCATTCCCATATTTGCTTCGATATCTGCCAAGGCTTCGCCACGCCCAAGAGCATCTCCAGCACGCCAGTTACGTGAGTGGACAGAAGTTCCTGTAACGATTAAATCCCCAACTCCAGAAAGACCACTGTAAGTCAGTGGATTTGCTCCAAGCTTGACTCCTAGACGAGTGATTTCCGCAAGCCCGCGCGTGATAATCGCCGCCTTAGCATTATCACCAAAGCCAAGTCCATGAAGGGCTCCTGCACCAACCGCGATGATATTTTTTAGAGCACCAGCCGTTTCCACTCCAATCACATCTGTATTGGTATAAAGACGGAAGTAGTGGTTGCTAAAGAGTGTCTGAACATACTGAGCTGTCTCTAAGTCCTTAGATGCGGCTGTAATCAAGGTAATATCACGGACGATTGTTTCTTCTGCATGACTAGGACCAGATACAACCACAATTTCACTGCGGAACTCTTCAGGGATTTCTTCTTCAAGAATGGTTGAAAGACGTTTGTGACTATTTGGCTCGAGACCTTTGAAGCATGCATAATAACCACTTTATGGTCCAAAACAGCAGCTACCTGTTGAGCTACCAATCTTGTCACCTTAGTTGGAACTACGAATAAGACAGCGTCAACGCCCTTCAAGACTTCTGCCAAATCATGGTAGGCAACAATCTTTTCGTCTAATACAGTATCCTTAAAATAGCGTTTGTTGGTATGTTGTGTATTGATTTCGTCAATTTGGTCAGGAATATTTCCCCAGATACGTACTTCATGTCCATTGTCATTTAAAACTTGTGACAGAGCAGTACCCCAAGAACCAGGCCCTAAAACAGCGATGGTTTGTTTGTTCATTTTTCCCTCCTTCTGAGAAAGCACTTTCCTATATTCTACCATAAAAAGCCTTATCTTGCATCTATATTATTTATGAAGAGCAAACTGAGTAAGAGAGAATAAAAAAAACAGCCAATAAGTCATTTGGCTGTCTTTAGAAGAAAAACTAGAGCGTAATACTGTTGTTTTTAGAAATCTTCATAAACAATAACAAGGAAGTAACTGTTAGGACAGTGAGGATAGTAGATAGGGCTGCTGCCACACCATAATTTCCACGAAGTACTTCAGTGTAGATAGCTACGGTCATTGTTCTAGTTTTAACATTATATAAGAGAATCGAAGTAGAAAGTTCTGAAATCATTGTTACCCATGATAGGATTGCTCCTGAGATGATACCTGAAAGCATCATTGGGGTAGTGATTTTAGTAAAGGTATTGAGACGGCTACTTCCCAAACTTTCGGCAGCTTCTTCGATACTAGGAGCAATTTGTTGCAAACTAGCAACTGAAGAGCGAATAGTATAAGGAAGTCTTCTGACAGATAGGGACATAATCAAGATGAAGGCTGTTCCTGTGATCATAAGGAAGCCACTTCCGAAGATACCTGTATTGAATGAAGAGATAAAGGCAATACCGAGAACTGTTCCTGGCACGATATAAGGTACCATACTAAGACTATCGATTAGATTCGTAAATAGGTTACGCTTACGAACTGCAAGGTATGAGATGAAGGTCGCAAAGACAACAACGAGAATCAAGGCAAGTAGAGGGATTCGAATGGTATTGAAAATAGCAGACCCCATACGGTTAAAGGCTGTCTTATAACTATTTAATGAATATCCTTTAACAAATACCATACCGGATGTCTTAAGGAATGATGTATAAATCAAGTAAACTTGAGGTAATACAGAGAATAAGATAATGCCATAAACAGTCACATAAATAGCAGCCATCTTTCCTTTTGTTGTTTTCTTAGGTTCGATTGGATGAAGCGAGTTCATACTGAAGCTATAACGATTTGAAATGTACTTTTGGATGAGGAAGATAGCAAGGGCGATTGTAATAGCCATGATTGCTAAGGCAGATGCGAATGCTGAGTTACCTCCAACTTCACTGATAAACTGAGTATAGATTAATACTGGGAAAGTACGATATCCCTCACCAATCAGCATCGGAGTACCGAAGTCTGAGAAAGCTCTCATAAAGACTAGGAGCGCGCTGCTGCTAATAAAGTTGGGACTAAGAGTGGCAAAACGACTGTTACGACCCGTTTAAAGCCGAAAGACCCCATGCTTTCAGCAGCTTCCAAGAGGGAGTTGTCGATACTCTTCATAGTTCCAGCTACGTATAGGAATACGAGAGGGAAAAGTTGGAGTGTAAAGACAAGTACAATACCTTTAAAGCCGTAAATATCAAAACCTGGCAAATGTAGTGTGTTGGTTAGAAATTTTGTGATAACTCCGTTTCTACCAAGAAGTAGAATCCAAGAATAGGCACCTACAAAGGGAGCTGACATGGATGCGATGATAATCAAGATTTGTAAAAATTTCTTTCCCTTGAAGTCATACATTGAAAAAAGATAAGCTAGCAAGGTACCAACAACGACAGAAGTGATTGTGGCAGTTACAGAAACCTTAAAACTATTAATGAGTGTCTCAGAATAATAAGATTTGCTAAAGAATGTTACAAAATTTTCTAAAGAGAAACTACCTTCATGTATCAACGCTTGCTTTAGTACAGTCACAATTGGGTAGACTAAGAAAACTAAGTATGTAAGGAAAATGAAGAAGGAAGATGCAGTCCAGATATTTAGTTTTTTACGCTCCATGGCTGACTCCTTTTATGAGATTACGAGAACCATCCTCAGAGAAGACATTGAGTTTCTGAGTATTGATACGTAAACGAACATGATTTCCTTTTTCTAAATCTTCTTCGAATGTAGATTCTTCACTCACTTGAAGTTTTGGAGCAAATCCTGTTTCAATGAAGTATTCAGTATTCAAGCCAAGGTAAACGCTGTCGGTAATTGTTCCATCGATTGGGCCGTTTTCATCACGGATAAATTCTTCGGGACGAATGCTGACACGAATATTTTGTTCTTCAACATGGTCAAGAGCTGGCATACGAAGAGAGTAGCCGTCTTCAAAGACGATGTAAGATCCATCAGCTTGCTTTTCTAAACGAGCAGGAATTATGTTTGTTCTACCAATAAAGGTTGCGACAAATTCATTCGCAGGTTTGTGGTAAAGTTCTTTTGGACGACCAATTTGCTGGATAACTCCATCCTTCATAACGGCAATTTGGTCAGAAATAGCCATAGCTTCTTCTTGGTCGTGAGTTACATAGACAGTTGTAATACCAACTTCGTGTTGGATTTCGCGGATAGCTTGACGCATATCTAGACGAAGTTTAGCATCTAGGTTACTGAGGGGCTCATCCATGAGGAGAACGCTAGGATTAACAGCTAAGGCACGTGCTAGGGCAACACGTTGTTGTTGACCACCACTAAGTTTATCTGGTTTACGGTCAGCATACTGAGCAATCTGCATCAACTCAAGGTATTTATCCGTTTGTTTGATGAGTTCATCTTTTGGAACTTTCTTTTGCTTGAGTCCAAATGCTACGTTATCACGCACAGACAAATGTGGGAAAATCGCATAGTTTTGGAAAACCATCCCAATGTTTCGTTTGCTAGGTTCCATATTGTTGATTTTAGTATCGTCAAAGTAGAATTCTCCTCCTTCAATACTATTGAAACCAGCAATCATACGAAGTAAAGTTGTTTTCCCGCAACCTGAAGGTCCAAGGAGAGTGAAAAGGCTCCCCTTGGGAATCGTAACATTTAGATTTTCGATAACAGGTACATCATTGTAGATTTTCTTAGCATTAATAATTTTAATCTCGCTCATAGTCAACCCCTTTTACTGTTTAGATTGGATATCTGTAAAGATTTCATTATATTTCTTAACAATTTCTGATTTGTTTTTGATAACATAATCGTAGTCTTCAGTTAGTACTTTGATTTGGTTGATTGGTTTCATATTTTCGCTAGTTTTAGCGTCTTTACGAACAGGGCGGTTAGTAGTTGTAGTACCTAGAGTGTCTTGTACATCTTTTGAAATAATGAAATCGATAAATTTCTTAGCGTTTTCTTTATTTTTTGCGTTTTTGATAATAGCAGCACTTGCTGGTAAGAAAACAGTTCCTTCTTTTGGATAAACAACTTTGACGTTAGCACCATCGTTAAGAAGTTTAACTGCAGGATCTTCGTATGAAAGACCGACAGCCATTTCTCCATCTGCTACAGCCTTATAAACACCAGATGAACTTGAACTAATTTTACCATCAATTAATGTAAAGAGATCTTTGACATAAGTCCAAGCCTTGGCATCTGAATAGCCACCCTCAGCTTGTAACATATTTGTGAGTTGAGCAAAAGCACTAGAAGAATTAGCAGGGTCTGCAGTTGCGATTTTCCCTTTAAGCTCTGGTTTGATAAGGTCACTATAGCCTTCGATATTCATACCCTTAGTCAAATCAGGGTTTACAATCAAGACGCTACCGTCTAATGTATAAGGAGTTGAGTAACCAGTTGTATTTTGATATTCTTTTATAACATTCTCATTTTCTGGAGAAACGTAATTTTCAAAGAGTTCTCCATGTGTAGCATATTGAGTATAAGAACCACCAAAGATGACATCTGCTACAGGAGCTTCTTTTTCAGATTCTAGTTTTTTAAAAAGTTCACCAGTTCCTGCTTGTATGAGTTCAACTTTAATACCATATTTTTCTTCAAAAGCTGGAATTGTTGCACCAATTAACCCTTCCGAGTTTGGCGAATAGACTACAAGAGTATCGCTTCCTCCATCTCCAGATGCTTTATCTCCTGATGCGTCGTCAGAAGAGCAGGCAGTTAGTCCTAAAATAGCAAGTCCACAAGCAGCAAAATACATCCATTTCTTTTTCATGATGGATACCTCCAAAATTTTTATTATATCTATTTTAAAAAAATGTAAGCGTTTTTAAAACTAAGAATTCTATCCTAATAGGGTAAAATTCTCTACAAAAACGGAAGTAATCTTTTTGATTTTATAGCAGGGTTTGACAGTTAATCACTGGTAAGTCAAATTTTATTTTTTAGATTGGATATCTGTAAAAATGTCATTGTACTTTTTAAGAATAGCGGATTTGTTTTTAATGACATAATCGGAATCTTCAGTGGCAATATTGATTTCTGTCATAGCCTTCATATTTTTATTGGTTCTAGCATTTTTACGAATGGGTCTGATTGTTGTTTCAGTTCCTAGCTTATCTTGGATTTCTTGAGAAAGGAGGAAATCGATAAATTTCTTAGCGTTCTCCATATGTTTGGCGTTTTTGACGATAGCCGCGTTACCAGGTAAAAAGACGGTTCCTTCTTTTGGATAAATGACTTTTACATCAGCCCCATCATTTAAGAGTTTTAAGGCAGGATCTTCATAGGTGAGTCCTACAGCCATTTCTCCATCGGCGACAGCTTTGTAAACATTCGAAGAGCTAGATGCAATTTTTCCATCTACTAGGGTAAATAGATTTTTCACATAGGTCCAAGCTTGTTCATTTTCGTATCCACCTTGGTCTACAAGCATGTTTGTTAGTTGTGCAAAGGCGCTAGAAGCATTACTTGGATCAGCAGTAGCGATTTTTCCTTTTAATTTAGGATTGAGTAGATCATTGTAGCCTTCAATTTTAATACCTTTTGTAAGAGATGAATTGGCAATGATGACACTGACATCAAGTGTATAAGGAGTGTAGAATCCAGTTTTATTTTGATATTCAGGGATTATCTGGTCGTTCTCCTGAGAAATATAAGGTTCAAAAAGATTTTCGTTAGAAGAGAAGAGGGCGTAGGAGCCTCCGAAAATGACATCCGCTACAGGAGCTTCTTTTTCTGACTCAGCTTTTTTAAACAATTCACCAGTGCTGGCTTGTACTAAGTCAACCTTAATACCATATTTTTCTTCGAAGGCTGGGATTGTTTCTTCGATAAGGTCTTCAGGGTTAGGCGAGTAGACAACCAAAGTGTTATCTGAATCTTTTTCAGCGCTAGTTTCCGCTTCTATAGGTGAAGAACATCCTGATAAAGAAAGGAATATCCAGCTACAAGAGAGAAAGAATAGTATTTTTTTCATAAGTATCTCCTTTTTTACGAACGTTCTTACTCTACAACTTGCTTAATGTTTATAATTTGCAGAGTTCTACAGGATATAATAAAAACCTTAAAGAAATCTAAAATGGGAAATAGGAAATGGGTATCTCGATCAAGGATGGGGACACTGTAACTGGGATTTCGATGGTAATCCTCTTCAAAGCGCGTCATTTTATCTGTGATCTCAAAGCTATGATTTGAGTAGCTTGTAGCGAGTTTCCTAGTTTGCTCTAGTATAAGTACAAAATAAAAAGATTGCCTGATTTGAGCAATCCTTTTACATCAATGGTTTTTATCCATGAGTTTTAATTCTTTTGGAGAAATATGGAGATATTTTTTAAAAACTTTGGCAAAATATTTATAGTCTGAAAATCCAACTTGTTCAGAGATATCGCTTAAGGGAGAATTAGGGGACTCAGCCATTTTATCTATAGCTTGCTTGAGGCGGTAGCGTAAGATATATTCATTTAGCGTCATTGGGAAGTCTTCTTTGATAACCTTATATAGATAACTTTCACTATATCCTAGATTCTCTGCAATGGTAGAAATGGTAAAGTGCATGCAGTAGTGTTGGTGCACAAATTCAAGAATTTGCTGAATGATCTGGTTTGTGTATCAATTTGTTGGATAGAGGTGAGTAAAGTTTGATATTCTTCTAAAAAAGGAGTTTCTTGACGAGTGCTAACTCGTAATCGCAAAACAATTTTTTGAAGACATTCTGTCAACTCCTTGGTATCAATTGGTTTGGATAAGAAATCAACTGCTCCATATTGCATGGCTTTTTTAGCATTTTGAAAATCATCATAGCCAGATAGGATTACTTTTTCATAGGGGAGAGACTTTGTAGCTTCAAACATCATGAAAGCATCCATGATAGGCATGGTGATATCCGTCAGCACAATATGTGGTTTAAGTTTTTGAATTAGTTCCATTCCTTCTTGTCCATGACTAGCGGTTCCTACAACTTGAATGCCTAAAGCAGAGTAGTCAACGGCAATTTCAAGCCATTTTCGGATGAGGTGCTCATCTTCGACAATAATTAACTTAAACATGTATTCTTCCTTTCGTAACAAATTTTACCCAAGTTTCACCTTGCGGGTTCACTCCTAAATCCAATTCGACATTTTCAAAAAAGTTATTCAATCGTTTGTAACTATTGACAATACCGTGCTGTGTATTTGGGCTGTTCAGAGATTCTAAGATATGTAGTCGTTCTTGTTTGGTTAATCCGCCAGCATTATCCGTAACGATAAAAGTTAGTGTGTCTTGCTCTTGAGTGATTTGGATAGAGATGGCTAGGTCAATTCGATACTGCCTTCCGTATTGAGAGCATTTTCTACAAGTGGTAATAGGAAAAGTTTCGGAACGGTTTGGGAATATAGACTTTGAGAACAGTCAATTTTATAAGAAAATTGTTCAAAACGAATTTGATGAATTTTTAGATAAGCTTCAATAATCTCTAAGTCCTGTCCAAGAGTCGTTTCTTTCTCTAATTCAGTTACACTGTATCGCAAGATGCGCGTGAGGTTTTGAATCAGTTCTTGAGTAATATTCGCATCAATCATACTCGTGATTTTAATGGTTTCCAAGGTATTGTAGAGGAAGTGAGGGTTGAACTGAGCTTCTAGCATCTTTCTTTCAAAGATCCATTTTTCCTTCTCGATAGTTAACATCTTTTGATGAAGCTCATCCAACTCCTGTAGCATATCGTTGATGTTCTCAGCTATCAGTTCAAATTCGTCTCCTGTCTGGAGAATCAGCTTCTTATCCTTTTTCTTAGGAATTTTTTGTAGTTGATAGACCAAGCTTTCGATAGGGCCGGCATTGTGAGTTGCGATTTTATGTGCGATTCTCCTAGCCTGCCAGAAATATAATAGAAAGATACAGAGCGTTAGAATTGAGGCAAGGGTAAGTAAACTAGGAATAGGAAAGAATGATTGAAAAGTGTAAATCGAAAAAATCGAATCAACTTTTCGTTTTTCAATCAACAGAGGGTTTTCAACGAACCAATGTGTTTTTGAACGGAGCGATTTCTCATCAAACTTTTCCAGAGTTGATTGTGTAAATTGATTAGTATTACTAGAGTATATATTACCAAAGGAATCTGTGATGATGTATTTTGAATTAATTAAGGGGATGCTTGATACGAAATCATTCTCATTCACAAAGGAAATACTATATGCTATTGCTCGTTGATTTTGAATTATAGGCATAATAAAGGCAGCATAATGTTGCTTGTCCATCGATAGAGCAACTTTCTCTGAAATGGATCCTTGGGTAGTGTTTTGAATTAATAATTTTAAATAATAGGGAGCTAAAAGAGTTTCTTTATGATTGCGATTGGTGCTAAATAAAAGTTCGCCAGTCTCATCGAGAATGACAAAATCAGAACTGAGTTTTAGTTGAGCTTTTGTTTCATAAAATAGACTAAATAATTCTCTATCAGTGTGTTTACCTTCTATAAATTCTGGGACCATTTTTTTATTCATGGTTTCCAATAATTCATAATTTGCTTGTTTCATGTCTTGAACATGTTGAGTAATTTGTTGAGTATCCTTAGCTAGTTGCTGCTTTTGAAGGAAATAGGAAAAACCAAATAGAAGGATAAGGAGTAAGAGAGAAGTCGCTAGGGCAGCTAAAGAACTACGGTGAAGAATCTCTTTTTGGAGAGAATTTTTGAAAGAATGGGGCATAATTCACCTCTTTGGGAAGAGTTTGTTAAAGTAAGTATAGCAGTATTAAAAATGGAAGGCAAGGTCAAAAAGAAAAGAGTTAAGAATAAAGAGGCTAATTCTCTCTAAAAATGGTATAATAGGAGCATCACGAAAATTGGAGAGACAGCATGAGTTTTTACAATCACAAAGAAATCGAGCCTAAGTGGCAAAAATACTGGGCTGACCATCATACTTTTAAGACAGGAACAGATGCTTCAAAACCTAAGTTTTATGCGCTTGATATGTTCCCTTACCCATCTGGAGCGGGTCTTCACGTAGGACACCCAGAAGGATACACAGCGACTGATATCCTCAGCCGTTTCAAACGTGCCCAAGGCTACAACGTCCTTCACCCAATGGGGTGGGATGCTTTTGGTTTGCCTGCAGAGCAATATGCTATGGATACAGGGAATGACCCGGCGGAATTCACAGCGGAAAACATTGCCAACTTCAAACGCCAAATCAATGCGCTTGGATTCTCTTACGACTGGGATCGTGAAGTCAATACGACAGATCCGAACTACTACAAGTGGACGCAATGGATCTTCACCAAGCTTTACGAAAAAGGCTTAGCTTATGAAGCTGAAGTGCCAGTAAACTGGGTGGAAGAATTGGGAACAGCTATCGCCAATGAAGAAGTCCTTCCTGATGGAACATCTGAGCGTGGTGGCTATCCAGTTGTCCGCAAACCAATGCGCCAATGGATGCTCAAAATCACTGCTTATGCGGAGCGCTTGCTCAATGACTTGGATGATTTGGACTGGCCAGAGTCTATCAAGGACATGCAACGCAACTGGATTGGGAAATCAACTGGTGCCAATGTCACCTTCAAAGTGAAAGGGACTGACAAGGAATTCACCGTCTTTACGACACGTCCAGATACCCTTTTTGGGGCGACCTTCACTGTTTTGGCGCCTGAGCATGAACTAGTAGATGCCATCGTAAGTGCTGAACAAGCTGAAGCAGTAGCAGATTACAAACACCAAGCTAGCTTGAAATCAGACTTGGCTCGTACAGACCTTGCCAAGGAAAAAACAGGGGTTTGGACCGGTGCTTATGCCATCAACCCTGTCAATGGTAAAGAAATCCCAATCTGGATTGCCGATTACGTTCTCGCTAGCTACGGAACAGGTGCCGTCATGGCCGTACCTGCCCACGATGAGCGTGACTGGGAATTTGCTAACCAGTTTGGTCTTCCAATCGTAGAAGTACTGGAAGGTGGAAATGTATCTGAAGCTGCTTACACAGAAGATGGCCTTCACGTCAACTCAGACTTCTTGAACGGTCTTAACAAAGAAGATGCTATCGCCAAGATTGTAGCTTGGTTGGAAGAAAAAGGCTGTGGTCAAGAAAAAGTTACCTACCGTCTCCGTGACTGGCTCTTTAGCCGTCAACGTTACTGGGGTGAACCAATCCCAATCATTCATTGGGAAGATGGCACTTCAACAGCTGTTCCAGAAAGTGACCTCCCACTTGTCTTGCCAGTGACCAAGGACATCCGCCCTTCAGGTACTGGTGAAAGTCCACTAGCCAACTTGACAGACTGGCTGGAAGTGACTCGTGAAGATGGGGTCAAAGGTCGTCGCGAGACCAACACTATGCCACAATGGGCAGGTTCAAGTTGGTACTACCTCCGTTATATCGATCCACATAACACTGAGAAATTGGCTGATGAGGACCTCCTCAAACAATGGCTACCAGTCGATATCTACGTGGGTGGTGCAGAACATGCCGTACTTCACTTGCTTTACGCTCGTTTCTGGCACAAATTCCTTTATGATATCGGTGTTGTTCCAACTAAAGAACCATTCCAAAAACTCTTTAACCAAGGAATGATCTTAGGAACAAGCTACCGTGACCACCGTGGTGCTCTTGTAGCGACTGACAAGGTTGAAAAACGTGATGGTTCCTTCTTCCATGTGGAAACAGGAGAAGAATTGGAGCAAGCACCAGCCAAGATGTCTAAATCCCTCAAGAACGTGGTGAACCCAGACGATGTGGTGGAACAATACGGTGCTGATACCCTTCGTGTCTATGAAATGTTCATGGGACCACTCGATGCTTCCATCGCTTGGTCAGAAGAAGGTCTGGAAGGAAGTCGTAAGTTCCTTGACCGTGTGTACCGTTTGATTACAAGTAAAGAAATCATTGTGGAAAACAATGGTGCTCTAGACAAGGTTTATAACGAAACCGTTAAAGCTGTCACAGAGCAAATCGAGTCCATGAAATTCAACACAGCCATTGCCCAGCTCATGGTCTTTGTTAATGCGGCGAACAAGGAAGACAAACTCCATGTAGACTACGCCAAAGGCTTTATCCAATTGATTGCTCCATTTGCCCCTCACTTGGCAGAAGAACTCTGGCAAACAGTGGCAGCAACAGGCGAGTCTATCTCTTATGTAGCTTGGCCAACATGGGACGAAAGCAAATTGGTTGAAGATGAAATCGAAATCGTTGTTCAAATCAAAGGAAAAGTCCGTGCTAAACTCATGGTCGCAAAAGACCTATCACGCGAAGAATTGCAAGAAGTTGCTCTCTCTGACGAAAAAGTCAAAGCAGAGATCGATGGCAAGGACATCGTGAAAGTGATTAGTGTACCTAACAAGCTTGTAAATATCGTAACAAAATAAATTTAAAAGTCCTTCAGAGCTAAGTTCTGAAGGATTTTTTGTAGATTACCTGCGAGATGTGATATACTATTCACATCTTTAAGCTTATAAGTGTGAGACAAGGAGAAAGCTATGCCAGTAAATGAATACGGTCAGATGATTGGTGAACCTGTAGATGATACACCTGGAGTTTTGCCTTCACTTGTACGGATAGAAGGGCGATATACGATTATAGAAGCTCTATCGGTGGAAAAGCACGCGAAAGATTTGTTAGCTGTTTATGGCCCAGATAGTCCTCGTGAGATGTGGACCTACCTTTTTCAACCACCTGTGGCTAATCTAGAAGAGTTAATGGTAGCTTTAAAGCAGATGATTGAGCAAAAGGATCGCTTTTACTACGCGATTATCGATAAAGCGACTGGTAAAGCACTCGGTACTTTTTCACTCATGCGTATTGACCAAGCCAATCGCACCATTGAAGTTGGCGCGGTGACCTTTTCTCCGGCTCTCAAACAGACCAGGATGGGAACAGAAGCTCACTTTTTATTAGCCCGTTATGTTTTTGAAGAACTCAACTATCGCCGCTATGAGTGGAAGTGCGACGCCCTCAATCTTCCATCTAGAAAAGCAGCAGAACGTTTGGGCTTTATCTACGAGGGGACCTTCCGCCAAGCTGTTATCTATAAAGGTCGCACTAGAGATACGGATTGGATGTCTATAATCGATAAGGACTGGCCAAAGGTTAAATCTCGTTTTGAAGCGTGGTTGCGTCCGAATAATTTTGATGAAAATGGGGAACAGTTGAAATCTCTTAGAGAATGTTAGAAAGGTTTGCTATGATTAAGATTACAAAAGAATCCTCTGTTTCAATTGATGATGTTTTGCATCTCTATCAGGCAGTTGGTTGGACAAACTATACCAATCAGCCACAGATGTTGGAGCAGGCCTTGTCTCATTCGCTAGCGACTTATCTTGCCCGTGATGGTGAGGAAATCGTTGGTTTAGTGCGTCTGGTTGGAGACGGTTTTTCATCCGTTTTTGTCCAGGATTTGATTGTTTTGCCTAGCTATCAGCGCCAAGGAATTGGTAGTAACTTGATGAAAGAAGCCTTGGCTGACTATAAGGATGCCTACCAAATACAACTAGCGACTGAACAGACAGAAAAAACCTTGGGTTTTTACCGTTCTCTGGGGTTTGAAACCTTATCTACTTATGATTGTACAGGAATGATTTGGGTGGATCGAAAAAAATTAAAATAATTCTTTTATCTTAAGTTAACTTTAAGTTTACTCATGTATCATGTAATCATTAAGTAAAGACCTCCTAACTTTATTTAATAGAAATCCTAAACTTTTCTTTTTCATAATAATCTCCCTAAAGAAGCCACCAAATCAGGTGGCTTTTTTGTTTGTAGGCTGGATTTTTGCTATAATAGGAACATGAGTAGAATTTTAGATAATGAAATCATGGGTGATGAGGAGTTGGTAGAGCGTACCCTCCGTCCCCAATATTTACGTGAATATATCGGACAAGACAAGGTCAAGGATCAGCTTCAAATCTTTATCGAGGCAGCAAAAATGCGTGATGAGGCGCTGGACCATGTCCTTTTGTTTGGTCCCCCAGGTCTCGGGAAAACAACCATGGCTTTTGTCATTGCTAATGAATTGGGAGTTAATCTCAAGCAGACGTCTGGTCCCGTTATCGAAAAAGCCGGTGATTTGGTAGCAATTTTGAATGACTTGGAGCCAGGAGATGTTCTTTTTATTGATGAGATTCATCGCTTGCCCATGTCAGTAGAAGAGGTGCTTTACAGTGCCATGGAAGACTTCTACATTGACATCATGATTGGTGCGGGGGAAGCTAGTCGTAGTGTCCATCTAGATTTGCCACCATTTACCTTGATTGGTGCGACAACTCGAGCAGGGATGCTGTCCAATCCTCTTCGTGCCCGTTTTGGAATTACAGGTCACATGGAATATTACGAACATGATGACTTGACAGAGATTGTCGAGCGGACGGCAGATATCTTTGAGATGGAAATCACTCATGAAGCTGCATCTGAGTTAGCTTTACGCAGTCGTGGAACTCCTCGTATTGCTAATCGTCTTCTCAAGCGCGTGCGTGACTTTGCGCAGATTATGGGCGATGGCTTGATTGATGATGTCATTACGGATAAGGCTTTGACTATGCTGGATGTAGACCATGAAGGCTTGGACTATGTTGACCAGAAAATTCTCCGAACCATGATTGAAATGTACGGTGGCGGTCCTGTCGGTCTAGGAACCCTTTCGGTTAATATCGCTGAAGAACGTGAGACGGTAGAGGATATGTATGAACCTTACCTAATCCAGAAAGGCTTCATCATGCGAACTCGTTCAGGACGGGTCGCGACAGCCAAGGCTTATGAGCATTTGGGGTATGAATATATTGAAAAATGAGACTGAAATCTTAGACTCTTTCAGAGAAAATCCTGACATGATGGCTATTCTGACCATCATCCGTGACTTGGGGTTGAAAGATTCCTGGTTAGCAGCTGGATCGGTTCGAAATTTTATCTGGAATCTTTTGTCAGAGAAACCAGCCTTTGACCGTGAAACGGATGTGGACGTCATTTTCTTTGACCCAGAGGTGAGTTACGAAGAAACGCTGGCAATAGAAAACAAGTTGAGAGAGGATTTCCCCCAGTATCAGTGGGAGCTGAAAAATCAAGTCTATATGCATCAGCATAGTCCCCATACGGAACCGTATGTGAATTCCTGTGACGCTATGAGTAAATATCCCGAACGTTGTACGGCGATAGGACTTCGCTTGCAAGCTGACGCAACTTTAGAGCTCTTTGCGCCGTATGGTTTAGAGGATATTTTGAACTTTCAGGTTTCTCCAACTCCCTATTTTTTAGAAAATGACGACCGGATGAAGCTTTATCAACAGCGTTTATCTAAGAAAAACTGGCAAGTAAAATGGAAAAATCTCACATTTAAAAATACTTAAGGAAACTTTAAGATAGGAGCTGTATACTTATCTCATAAGTTAAGAAGACCTTAACTTAAACTCCTAAAACTTTTTCATAATAATCTCCCTATAAAAAAATTAAGTCGCCCAATCAGGCGGCTTTTTTTGTTCTAATTCTATGTTTTTTCATGATATAATAGCCCTATGAGATTAGATAAATTTTTAGTAGCCTGTGCTATTGGGAGTCGGACGGAGGTCAAAAACTTTCTAAAGACTGGACGCGTGACGGTCAATGGCAAGAAAGAAAAGTCTGCCAAGTTACAAATTGATGAAGGGACAGATGAGATTCACTTTGATGGGGAAAAGCTAGACTACGAGGAGTTTGTCTACTACATGATGAACAAGCCTCAGGGCGTTATCTCAGCGACTGAAGATCCTAAACACAAGACGGTCTTGGATTTAATGGATGACTATGCACGTGCTAAGGAAGTTTTCCCAGTGGGACGTTTGGACATCGATACGCATGGACTCTTGCTCTTGACCAATGATGGTAAGCTGGCTCATGCCCTTCTTTCACCTAAACGCCATGTGGATAAAACCTATCTTGTGCAGGCCAAGGGAATTATGACAGATGCAGATGTTGAGACATTTTCGCAAGGAATTCCGCTCAAGGACTTTACCTGTCAGCCTGCCAAGCTGGAGCTTGTGTCTATTGATACGGAAAAGGATCAAAGCCTGGTCCGAGTGACCATTGCAGAAGGAAAATTCCACCAGGTCAAGCGTATGGTGGCATACTGTGGCAAGGAAGTTGTGGACTTGCAACGTCTGACCATGGGAACGTTGACCTTAGATGAGGAGTTGAAACGTGGAGAATGGCGTCGCTTAAGCAAGGAAGAACTTGAAGGCTTGCTTGAAAGTGTCAGCTAGTGACAGCTGAATCATGAAATATTAGGAAAATGTGAGGAAAATATCCTTGCCTTTTTCAGTTTTCGGTTGCTTCCTTTGTGAAAAGCGTTATAATAGACTGTAGAATAAAAGGAGGATTTTATGAACGCGATTCAAGAATCATTTACAGATAAATTATTTGCTAATTATGAAGCAAATGTCAAATACCAAGCTATCGAAAATGCTGCCAGTCACAATGGAATTTTTGCAGCCCTCGAGCGCCGCCAAAGTCATGTAGACAACACACCAGTTTTCTCACTTGATTTGACTAAGGACAAGGTCACTAACCAGAAGGCTTCTGGTCGTTGCTGGATGTTTGCGGCCCTCAACACTTTCCGCCACAAACTCATCTCTCAATACAAACTTGAAAACTTTGAATTGTCACAAGCCCACACCTTCTTCTGGGACAAGTATGAAAAATCTAACTGGTTCTTGGAGCAAGTCATTGCGACAGCTGACCAAGAATTGACAAGCCGCAAGGTTAGCTTCCTACTCCAAACTCCACAACAAGATGGTGGTCAGTGGGATATGGTAGTTTCTCTCTTTGAGAAATACGGTGTCGTTCCTAAGTCTGTTTATCCAGAGTCTGTTTCATCTAGCAGTAGCCGTGAGCTCAATGCCATTCTGAACAAATTGCTCGTCAAGATGCTCAAATCTTGCGTGATTTATTAGCTTCAGGTGCGGACCAAGCAACTGTTCAAGCCAAGAAAGAAGACCTCTTGCAAGAAATCTTTAATTTCCTTGCCATGTCACTAGGTCTCCCACCACGTCAGTTTGACTTTGCTTATCGTGATAAGGATGATAACTATCAAAGCGAAAAAGGCATCACTCCACAAGAGTTTTACAAGAAATATGTCGACCTTCCACTAGAAGACTACGTTTCTGTGATCAATGCTCCAACTGCTGATAAACCATATGGTAAATCATATACAGTTGAGATGCTGGGAAATGTCGTTGGTAGCCGTGCAGTTCGCTACATTAACGTACCCATGGAACGCTTGAAAGAATTGGCCATTGCCCAAATGCAGACAGGAGAAACTGTCTGGTTTGGTTCAGATGTCGGCCAGCTCAGCAACCGTAAAGCAGGAATCCTTGCGACAGATGTTTATGACTTTGAATCAAGCATGGATATTCAACTCACTCAAGACAAGGCTGGACGTTTGGACTATAGCGAAAGCTTGATGACTCATGCTATGGTCTTGACAGGTGTTGATTTGGATGAAAATGGCAAATCAATCAAGTGGAAAGTTGAAAACTCATGGGGAGACAAGGTCGGTACAGATGGTTACTTTGTTGCTTCAGATGCTTGGATGGACGAATACACTTACCAAATCGTTGTACGTAAAGAATTGCTGACAGCAGAAGAACAAGCTGCCTATGAAGCAGAACCAATCGTTCTTGCACCATGGGATCCAATGGGTGCTTTGGCAGAGTAAATGAGATAGAAAAAAGAATCAGATGATAAACCTGATTCTTTTTTTGTTTGTACATTCTCGCCGAGATTACATGATACCGAAGAAACGAGCTGCGATACCAACTACAAAGAGGGCAAGAATGATTGTGATTGGAGATACTTTTTTCTTAAGCAACCACATGCAAAGGAAAGTAAGGAGAAGTCCCATCAATCCTGGGATCAATGAGTTCAACTGACCTTGAAGCGTTTGTGGTTGAACGCTATCCAAGCTCATACCACTAAGTGCTTGACCAAGAATACCCTTCAATTCTCCGCCTGTAACAGCACCTTCTGGGAAGTTGATGTAGGCACCTTCTGATAATTGTTTACCTGGAAGGTTGATAGTGAAGTTGATGGATACCCAACGTTGTACAAGAACGGCAAGGATGAACATACCAAGGATAGAAGCACCTTTAGTGATGTCTTTCAAGATACCACCAGACATGTCTTTAGTGATTTCAGATCCAGCCTTGTAACCAAACTCTTGTGTGTACCAAAGGAAAGACATACGGATTGCATTCCATCCAAAGAAGAAGAGAAGTGGTCCAACAATGTTACCAGTTGCAGCAAGTGATGCACCAAGGGCACCAAGAATCGGACGAACTGTAAACCAGAAGACTGGGTCACCGATACCAGCAAGAGGTCCCATCATACCGATCTTAACCCCTTGGATAGCAGCGTTATCGATTTCAGTACCGTTAGCGCGTTCTTCTTCAAGAGCCAATGTAACCCCCATGATTGGAGCAGCTACGTATGGGTGAGTGTTGAAGAATTCAAGGTGACGCTCAAGAGCAGCAGCTTGATCTTCTTTTTTAGTGTAAAGTTTCTTGATAGCTGGGATCAAAGAGTAAGCCCAACCCAAGTTTTGCATACGTTCGTAGTTCCAAGAACCTTGAAGGAATTGTGAACGCCACCAAACTTTTTGGCGATCTGATTTTGATAATTGAATTTTTTCAGCCATGATTGTTCCCCTTTCTAGTAGTCTTCTAGGATATCACCGATTGGATCGTTAGAAGTTGCAGCTCCTCCGCCACCGTTTCCACCTTGTTTAGAAAGGTTGAGGTAGATGAAGGCAAGGGCAACACCGATGACACCAAGGGCAATCAAAGTCAATTGAGAGATTGCTGCAAGAGCAAAACCGATAGCGAAGAATGGCCATACTTCACGAGTAGCCATCATGTTGATAACCAAAGCGTAACCAACGGCAACGACCATGGCACCACCGACAGCCATACCACCGTTCAACCAGTCTGGCATTAAACCAAGAGCGTCTTGAACAGCAGAAGCTGGGATAGCGATAAGGAAGGCTGCAGGAATAGCGATACGAAGACCTTGAAGAATAAGGGCAAAGTAGTGAGCGCGCTCAACAGCTGCAATGTTTCCTTCTTTAGCAGCAGCATCAGCAGTGTGAACCAAGGCGACTGAAATTGTACGAACGATCATCGTCAAGAAAAGTCCAGCTACGGCAAGAGGAATTGCAGTTGCAGTTGCCACTGCTATACCTTCAGTAGTAAAGTTACCACCTTTAATCATGATGATTGCAGCGGCAACAGAGGCAAGGGCAGCGTCAGGAGCTACGGCAGCACCGATGTTTGCCCAACCTAGAGCAATCATTTGAAGTGATCCACCAAGCATAACCCCTGCTTCGAGGTTACCAGTTACAAGACCGATAAGGGTACATGCGACGATTGGTTGGTGGAATTGGAATTGGTCGAGGATACCTTCAAGACCTGCAAGGAAGGCAACAAATACGACCAAGATAGCAGAAATAATTGAAATATCTGACATGGTTTATTCCTTTTCTATTTAGTTATAATGAAGAGTAGTAGATTTTGATTATTGAACGTTAGCTTTTTTGATTAAATCAAACAAATCTTTTTTAGTGTCGTTTGGTACTTTACGTACGTCAAATTCAACACCGAGGTCACGCATTTTTTCAAATGTAGCAACGTCGTCTTTATCCATTGACAATACATTGTTGACCATTGTTTTACCAGTTGAGTGAGCCATTGATCCAACGTTAAGAGTCTTAATAGGCACACCGCCTTCGATAGCACGAAGAGCATCTTGAGGTGTTTCAAATAAGATAAGGGCGTGTGTTTCACCAAAACGAGGGTCTTTTGCAACTTCAATCAATTTTTGGATTGGAACAACGTTAGCCTTCACTCCGTTTGGAGCTGCTTGTTTGATCAATTCTTTACGAAGGTCATCTTTAGCAACGTTATCTGAAGCAACGATGATACGGTCTGCTTTTGAATCTGGTGTCCAAGCAGTTGCGACTTGTCCGTGAAGAAGACGAGTGTCAAGACGTGCAAGATTGATCTTAAGTTTTCCGTCTCCGATGACAGTTCCTTCTGGAATAGCAGCTTGGGCTACAGGTGCAGCTGCAGCAGTTGCAACTTCCTCAGCTGGATTTAACTCTTCAGGAAGAGCCTTGATGCCATCTTTGGCTTCTTTAATGATGTTTGCAGCAACTTTGGCCACTCCGGCATTAGCGTCCATCAGGCGTTCGGTGTAGGCTTGGATTAACATCGGCAAGTTAAGTCCTGTGATGATGGCAAATTTACGCTCAGGATTTTCTCCCATTACGCGGCTAGCTTGGTTAAATGGAGAACCACTCCAAAGGTCAGCCAAGACTAGAACCTCATCTTCTGCGTCAAATGCAGCCACAGCATTGTTGAACTTCGCGTATAAATCATCTGGACCTTCGTTTGGCATAAAGGTTACAACTTGAACCTTTTCTTGTTCACCAAAGATCATAGATCCTGACTGATGAATACCAGCGGCAAATTCACCGTGGCTCGCAATAATGATTCCGATACTCATTATTGTCATTCCTCCTTATAAAATGTTTGGCTCGTAGTTTAAGAAACTTTAAGACTCTTTAAGTATAAATCGTTTTCATAAAAAAATCAACTACTTATAATAAAACCTAAAAATTGGAGAGAAAGACTTGTTTAAAGAATATTGATATATCAATATTTAGTAATTTTGTCTAGAGAATAGTAAAAAAATTTAATATAAAAAAGTCATAGTACAGAAATCGACGAACCAGAACTCTGTATCTTAGTTCCAGACCCTTATACTTCAACCATTGGATGCTTAAAGAATGTGGATAGAAAAATGACGTTTTCGTCAATAGTGTTCTTGAGCGTAAAAAAAAGAACTTTAAGTTCAATAAATTGCTATGTCAAAATTTTATTGCTAAAAAACGAGGCGGGATCTTTTGTCCCTACCTCGTTTTGCTATTTATTATCTATCTTAATGGGTAAAGTCTAGCACCATGCGACCTTGGATAGTACCAGCAGCCATTTCATCAAAGACAGCAATGGCATCTTCGACAGGCCGTTTTTGAACAACTGGAACAACGAGACCTTCAGCACCAAATTGGAAAGCTTCTTCCAAATCTTTACGTGTACCAACAAGGGAACCGATGACCTGAATACCGTCAAGAACTGTTTTAACGATACTTAGATCCATCATTTCTGAAGGGAGTCCGACAGCTACTACACGACCACCTGCACGAACAGAGTCAACTGCTTGGTTGAAGGCAACTTTTGATACAGCTGTTACGACAGCTGAGTGAGCACCACCGTTTGTTTTTTCTTTGATAAGGCCTGGAACATCTTCGACTTCAAGACCATTAATCACGATATCAGCACCGACTTCTTTAGCTAGAGCAAGTTTATCGTTGTTAATATCTACTGCGATAACGTGAGCGTTGAATACTTTTTTAGCGTATTGAACAGCTAAGTTACCAAGTCCTCCAGCACCATAGAGTACAACCCATTGGCCTGGCTCAACTTTTGCTTCTTTAATAGCCTTGTATGTAGTAACACCGGCACAAGTGATTGAAGAAGCTTGGGCTGGATCGAGACCTTCTGGAACTTTAACAGCATAATCTGCAGTTACGATACATTGTTCAGCCATACCACCATCAACTGAGTAGCCAGCATTTTTTACTGTACGGCAAAGGGTTTCGCGTCCGGTTGTACAATATTCACACATACCACAGCCTTCAAAGAACCAAGCTACGCTGACACGGTCACCAACTTTTAGACTCTTAACATCAGGAGCGATTTCTTTTACGATACCGATCCCTTCGTGACCGAGAATACGTCCTGGAACTTTTCCAAAGTCACCATGGGCAACGTGGAGGTCTGTATGGCAAACACCACAGTACTCAACTTCAACAAGTGCTTCCCCAGCTTCGAGCGGACGGAGCACTTTTTCTTCAATAGCAACACCAGTACTTTCTGGATTTACAACAACAGCTTTCATAGCTATCCTCCTTGGTTAGTAGTTGAGGTGCAGAGGAAAAGGGGCTTGCCTTAAATCGTGATTCAAGTGAAGTCAAATTTGAACTGCCCTCTTTTTTTGTTTATATGTGAATTATATCACTATATTTAATATAATACAAGGAGATTTATGCAAAAATATATGAAATCGCTTAACTAGTTGATAAGTATGTGAAATTTGAACAATAATATCTGGTATTTTTATATAAAATTTCATATAAAGAGGAATTTGTTTGGTCTCAAATCTAGGGAGCGAGGTTGCAAACAGATTTTCTAAGATCTATCTCTAGGAGTTTTTGGTATAATAGAGAGTAATTTGTTTTCTAGTATGAGAAGTTAGAGTGAGAGGTATGTATGTCGCCTTCAATTCAGTTATTAAAAGACCGCTATTTAAAAAATATCAAAGAAAATCCAGATCTCTACATCGGTATTGAGTTGGAGTTTCCTATCGTTCATATAGATGGAAAACCTACTGATATTGAAGTCAGCAAGGACTTGATGCATTTTTTGGTTGATGCTCTCAGTCTGGAAGTTGAAAAGGTAGACCAGGAGGGCAATCCGATTCAACTTGTAGAACCGTTGAGTCAAGATCGAATTCTGTTTGAGGTTTCCTACACGACCTTGGAATTTGCCTTTGGTAGGGCTCAGAATATCCAAGAGGTTGAAGGACGTTTTCAGACCTATATGAAGGTAATCCAGAAAAAGCTAGAAGAAAAGAATCATGCTATCCAAGGTTGGGGGATTCATCCAAACTGGAGTCAAAATGACAATCGACCTGTGGCTTATCCACGCTATCAGATGCTGATGGATTATCTGAGTATGGGGAGTCACCAAGAAAGTGCGCATTTACATGACTTTCCACAATACGGAGCCTTCATCTGCGGGAGTCAAGTCCAGCTGGATGTTTCGACCGATAACTACCTACGTGTCATCAATGCTTTCACACAGATAGAGGCAGCCAAAGCTTACCTGTTTGCCAATTCTGAGTTCCTGGAGCAGACTGGGACACCCAGATTTCACGAGATATTTTTTGGGAAGAATCTATGCATGGGATTTATCCAGAGAATGTTGGTGTCAATTCAAAACTATTTCAAAATGAGGATGATTTCTTTGATTATTTAGACCATTCTGCGATTTTCACGGCAGAACGAGATGGAGAAACCTATTATTTTTCTCCGATTCAAGCTAGAGATTACCTAGCTACTGACGAGATTCCTGCTTATACTCTAAATGGGAAAGAGACTCTGCTTGCCCCTCAAGAGAAGGATTTTCAAACGCACCGTAGCTACCAATTCCAAGATTTAACAACTCGAGGAACGGTTGAATTTCGTAGTGTTTGTACACAGCCGTTAGACCGCACCTTTGCTTCAGCAGCCTTTCATCTAGGTTTGCTGGTGAATCTTGACAAGCTTGAAGCTTACCTAGAAACAGCACCTTTCTTTGAAAGTTTTGGTCGTGACTACAAGTCTTTGAGAAGACAATTTTCTAAGAAACACCTCACAGATGAAGAAACAGCTGGGATTGTCCAGTTCTCCAAAGACTTGCTAGCGATAGCAGAGCAAGGACTTGAGATGAGAGGTCAGAGCGAAATGACTTATTTAGAACCTTTGAAAGAAGAATTGGGACTATAATTTTCCTATAAAGGAAGAATTTTCTGAAAAATCATGTTATAATGAGTAAGACTATAGATAAAGGATAGAGATTTATGACATTAGTTTATCAATCAACGCGTGACGCGAACAATACAGTAACAGCCAGCCAAGCGATTTTGCAAGGTTTGGCAACAGATGGAGGCTTGTTTACTCCAGTGAGCTATCCAAAGGTTGATTTGGATTTTGACACATTGAAAGACGCTTCTTACCAAGAAGTAGCTAAACTTGTCTTGTCAGCCTTCTTGGATGATTTTACAGCAGAAGAGTTGGACCACTGTATCAACAACGCCTATGACAGCAAATTTGATACACCAGCTATTGCCCCTCTTGTCAAACTCGATGGCCAATACAACTTGGAACTTTTCCACGGTTCAACCATTGCCTTCAAGGATATGGCCTTGTCCATCTTGCCATACTTTATGACAACGGCAGCTAAGAAACACGGCTTGGAAAACAAAATTGTCATCTTGACAGCGACATCTGGAGATACTGGGAAAGCTGCTATGGCAGGTTTTGCGGATGTCCCAGGAACTGAAATTATCGTTTTTTATCCAAAAGACGGTGTCAGTAAGGTACAAGAGTTGCAAATGACCACTCAAACGGGCGAAAACACCCATGTTATCGCTATTGATGGAAACTTTGACGATGCTCAAACAAACGTGAAACATATGTTCAATGATGTGGCTTTTCGTGAGAAATTGGCAGCCAACAAGCTCCAGTTCTCATCAGCTAACTCTATGAATATTGGTCGTTTGGTCCCTCAGATTGTCTATTATGTTTATGCCTACGCTCAGCTTGTTAAAACTGGCGAAATTAAGGCTGGTGACAAGGTTAACTACACCGTACCGACAGGAAACTTTGGAAATATCTTGGCTGCCTTTTACGCCAAACAAATCGGCCTACCAGTCGGCAAGTTAATCTGTGCTTCAAATGACAACAATGTCTTGACAGATTTCTTTAAAACTCGTGTTTATGACAAGAAGCGTGAGTTTAAGGTAACCACTAGCCCATCTATGGATATCTTAGTGTCTTCAAACTTGGAGCGCTTGATTTTCCATCTTTTGGGAAATGATGCGGTTAAGACAGCTGAACTTATGAATGCATTGAATACTCAAGGTCAGTATGAGTTGACTGATTTTGATGAAGAGATTCTGGACCTTTTTGCAGCTGAGTATGCGACGGAAGCAGAAACCGCAGCAGAAATTAAGCGTGTTTATGAGTCAGACGCTTATATTGAGGATCCTCATACAGCAGTTGCCTCAGCCGTATATAAAAAATACCAAGCAGCTACAGGCGATGTGGCTAAGACCGTGATTGCGTCAACAGCTAGTCCATATAAATTCCCAGTAGTTGCAGTAGAAGCTGTAACAGGGAAATCAGGCTTGACTGACTTTGAAGCTTTGGCTCAGTTGCACAAAATTTCAGGAGTGGCAGTGCCACCAGCAGTTGATGGCCTCGAAACAGCTCCAGTTCGTCACAAGACAACTGTTGCAGCGGCAGATATGCAGGCAGCAGTAGAAACTTATCTAGGACTTTAAAAGAGAGGAAGTAAACTCGGTTGGGAAACTAACTGAGTTTCTTTTCATCAGGAGGAAGGATTGTTTAAGAAAAATAAGGATATTCTCAACATAGCTTTACCTGCCATGGGTGAAAATTTCTTGCAGATGCTCATGGGGATGGTAGATAGCTACTTGGTAGCTAATCTGGGGTTGATCGCCATTTCGGGTGTGTCTGTAGCTGGAAATATTATCACCATTTATCAGGCTATTTTTATTGCCTTGGGAGCAGCAATTTCTAGTGTTATATCAAAAAGTTTGGGACAGAAAGATCAGTCTAGACTAGCCTACCATGTGACAGAAGCTCTCAAGATAACCTTGCTATTGAGTTTAATTTTAGGTAGCTTGTCCATCTTTGCAGGTCAAGAGATGATTGGTCTTTTGGGTACTGAACAGGCTGTGGCTGAAAGTGGTGGCTTATACCTATCTTTAGTTGGTGGGACAATCGTTCTCCTGGGCTTGATGACTAGTTTAGGGGCCTTGATTCGCGCCACCCACAATCCTCGACTTCCGCTTTATGTTAGTTTTTTATCCAATGCTTTAAATATTGTTTTTTCAAGTGTCGCCATTTTTATCCTTGATATGGGGATAGCTGGTGTAGCTTGGGGGACTATTTTGTCTCGTTTGATCGGGGTTGTAATTTTGTGGTCACAATTAAAACTTCCATATATGAGACCGACCTTTGGGCTGGATAAAGACCTGCTGACCTTGGCTTTACCTGCAGCAGGAGAACGTCTCATGATGAGGGCTGGTGATGTAGTCATAATTGCCTTGGTTGTTTCCTTTGGGACGGAGGCAGTCGCGGGAAATGCTATCGGTGAAGTTTTGACTCAATTCAACTATATGCCTGCCTTCGGTGTTGCGACAGCAACAGTCATGCAGGTAGCTCGAGCAGTTGGGGGGGATGATTGGGCAAGGGTGGACAGACTAAGTAGGCAAACTTTTTGCTTGTCTTTCTTTCTCATGTTGCCTTTAACGCTTAGTATTTATGCTCTCGGGACACCACTAAGCTATCTCTACACCAGCGATCCTGTGGCTATCAAAGCCAGTGTTTTAGTGACTCTTTTTTCACTTTTAGGGACTCCTATGACAACGGGGACGGTCATTTATACAGCTGTCTGGCAAGGTTTGGGAAATGCTCGACTTCCCTTTTATGCGACAAGTATTGGAATGTGGTGCATCCGTATTGGGACTGGTTACCTGATGGGAATTGTTCTTGGATGGGGTTTGCCTGGTATTTGGGCTGGAACGCTTTTGGATAATGGTTTCCGTTGGATTTTCCTACGCTATCGTTACAAATCTTATATGACATTGAAAGGATAAAAAATGCAAGAAACGGCTTTTATTTGGGATTTAGACGGGACCTTATTGGACTCCTATGAAGCTATTTTGTCAGGAATTGAGGAGACCTATGCACAGTTTTCCATTCCTTTTGACAAGGAAAAAGTTCGAGCTTTTATTTTGAAATACTCTGTCCAGGATTTACTGGTGCAAGTGGCAGAAGAAAGAGGCTTGGATGTTGATAAGCTCAATCAAATCCGTGCTCAGAGCTTGGCTGAAAAGAATGCCCAGGTCGTCTTGATGCCGGGTGCGCGCGAGGTTTTAGCCTGGGCGGACAAGCAAGGAATTCAACAATTTGTCTACACCCACAAAGGCGATAATGCCTTGACTATTTTACGAGATTTGGGATTGGATGTTTATTTCACAGAAATTTTGACAAGCCAGAGCGGTTTTGCTCGTAAACCAAGTCCAGAAGCAGCGACCTACCTTATCAGCAAATACCATTTAAAACCAGAGCGCACCTATTATATAGGGGACCGTACTTTGGATATCGAATTTGCACTAAATAGTGGAATAAAGAGTCTGAATTTTTTAGGTTGTAATAAAGAAGGAAACCAACAAATAAGAGCATTAGAGGATATTATCACTCTCTTGAGCAATCAATGATGTCTGGAGCAATATGTCGGCTTTATGACAAAAATCTAACAAACTATTTCAATTAATGTGCTTTGTTACAGAGCTTAGACAGTTTTATTAAATAGCCCCCAAAGGGCTTTTTTTCTTTTTTCTTTATGTTATGATAGAAAGGTACTACATTTGAAAAGGAGTTTGAATAGTATGAAGAAACGAATTATTTTAGCATCAACAGTAGCTCTATCACTTGCGCCTACCTTGGCGACTCAAGCAGAAGAAATTGTATGGTCACCACGTTCAGTTGAGCAAATTCAAAACGATGTTGCTAAAAGCGAAAATAAAACAAGTTACACAATTAAGTACGGAGATACCCTAAGCACGATTGCAGAGGCTTTGGGAGTAGACTTAAATGTCCTTGCAAACTTGAACAAAATCACAAATATTGACTTGATTTTCCCAGAAACTGTACTGACTACAACTGTTAACGAAAATGAAGAAGTAACAGAGGTTGAGGTTTATACACCTCAAGAAGTTGGTTCTGATGTAGCAAGTGCAACAGCAGATTTAACAACGAATCAAGTAACAGTAGATGAACAAACTGTTCAAGTCGAAGATTTGACACAACCAGTTGAAGAAACTGAAGCTGTAGCAGAAACTACAGTATCGTCAGAAGCAACAACAGCAGAAGCAACTACTGAAGCTGCGGCACCTGTCGTTGAAGAAACAACTACGGTCGCTGAACCAACAACTACAGTCGAGGAAACAACTACGGCAGCTGAACCAACAACTACAGTCGAGGAAACAACTACGGCAGCTGAACCAACAACTACAGTTGAGGAAACAACTACGGCAGCTGAACCAACAACTACAGTTGAGGAAACAACTACGGTCGCTGAAACAACTACAACAGTTGAAGAAACAACGACTACAGAAGCAACAACTGAGGCTGTAACAGAAGCTCAATCAGCTCCAGCGACTTACCAAGCTGAACCAAGTCAAGGTGCATCAGCAACTTATACAGCGCCAGCGGCTCCTGATTATGCAACTATTGCAGCAACAAAATCTGAAAATGCAGGTCTTCAACCACAAACAGCTGCATTTAAAGAAGAAGTAGCTAACTTGTTTGGTATCACATCATTTAGTGGTTACCGTCCAGGAGATCCAGGTGACCACGGAAAAGGTCTTGCTATTGACTTCATGGTTCCAGTAAGTTCAGCTCTCGGTGATCAAATTGCAGATTATGCTATCCAAAATATGGCTAGCCGTGGAATCAACTACATCATCTGGAAACAGCGTTTCTACGCACCATACGATAGCAAATACGGACCAGCCTACACTTGGAATCCAATGCCAGATCGTGGTAGCGTCACAGAAAACCACTATGACCACGTTCACGTATCAATGAATTAAAAATAATAAGAAGCTATACATTTAAAAGTGTAGCTTCTTTTTGTGTAAAATAGTATTGATAAGTGAAATAAAATATAAAACATGTTAAAATGTAAGCGAATACAAAACTATACTAACGCTTTTAAGCATAGAGAGAAAGGATGAAGTGAATGACAAATCGATTAAAAACTCCATTTGAGAAAACAAGAGATGATTTTGAACAGGAATTTACTGGAGAAATTGTGGAACTCTTGATTTTTACCCTCCAAAATGTAACTGGGGCTGCTTCTTTAAAAGATGGTTGTAAAATGCCGTCCGTTCATTTTAAAGCTAGTGTCAATGTTGAAACTCAGGACTTCTCTGAACGTGAGGGACGTTTGGAATGGGTTTTGACTCCTGAGGAATTTGAAGAAAAGAGATGGGGCTTTAGTTTTGAACCCTACAAAATTCATCATATCAAATGCCAAAAACGCCCCTTCATGGAGTTAGAGCCATATATGTCAGAAGTAGCTAATAACTGCTACCACTTGCTGGAATACCTAGATGACCAATCCTCAGACTATAGGTTAGAGACCTTGATTGAAACCTATCAAAAACCGGTCATCATTCGAGACGATATTGGTGAATTCACCTTAAACAGAGCTTATTCTTGGTTTGAAGGCTTCATCACTTACGAGGGGGGTAAGATTCATACTATCTTTGCTGCGAGTGCAGATGAAAGTCTCCCTCCAAGTTCTTTTGATGATCTAAAGAAATTTATGAGAACTTTCCAAGTTCAAGATACTCGGATTAAAGACTATATTGTCAAAGAACTGTGGGAAACAGCTCAAGACTGGATAGATTCAGATGAAAATGATGTGGAGTTAACAGAAGAGTATTTTACCAACTCACTTTCCTTGAGTGAACTATCGATCAACGAAGATGGAGAATTGACCCTCTACTATGATGATCGTGAAGAAATTTTTGCAGGCCATGCCATCGAAGTTGTCATCGATAAAGAGGGAGAAATCCTTCGAGCAGATTTGGTAGGTTAGTGCTGGATTTTATCTAGAATATAAAAAACATAGCCTTTTGGGATTGAAACCAAGAGGCTATGTTTCGGATTGAGCAAAATAGTTGCGTTTTTAATCTGCTTGTACTATACTTGACAAGTCAATAGTTGACGAATCAAATGTTAACAAAGGAATAGAAATGTCAGAAATCAATGAATTACTCTACCAGCTCCATTTAGTAGATCAGACGATTACTCAACTTTTTGAGAAACAATTGGGAATTAGTTTGACCCGCTATCAAATTCTGCAGTTTATTGCAAAAGTCACCCTGTAACCAAACTGCCGTTCAAGAGAAGTTACAGATTGACCAGGCAGCTTTGACCCGCCATTTTAAGGTTTTAGAGTCAGAGGGCTATGTCAGTCGTAAGCGTAATCCAGTCAATCAGAGGGAAGTCCTAGTTGAATTAACCCAAGAAGCCAAGAATCAACTATTAGTTAATCCGCCTAAACATCACTTGCGAGTGAAGGAACAGATGGAGAGCATCTTATCGCCTGGTGAGCAGAAAGAACTGACAACCTTACTGACAAAACTAGTCTCAGGTTTAGAAAAAATAGAATTTTAAGGAGAACACTATGTCAATCATTACTACTGTTTTAGCAACTATTGTTGCCCTCGAACATTTTTATATCTTTTATTTGGAGAGTATCGCAACCCAATCAGACGCAACCAGCCGAGTCTTTAATATGGACAAAGAAGAGCTAGTACGACCATCTGTCACTTCACTTTTTAAAAACCAAGGGATTTATAATGCCTTGATTGGGGTGTTTCTTATCTATGGGATTTATTTCTCGCATAGCTTAGAAATCGTAACAATCTTTGTTTTATTTGTCATAGGAGCAGCGACTTATGGTGCTTTAACAGCAGATAAAAAAATCATTCTAAAGCAAGGTGGTCCAGCAATCATAACTCTTTTGAGTATCCTCTTATTAAAATAAAAACAACCAGCACTTTCTATGAAGGTGCTGGTTGTTTATAACTGATCTTAAACTTTTCTCCGCTTGATTTCAAGCAGTCTTTGATAGAAGAAGATTTGGCTACTATAGATATAAGGGAAGATAGAGATACTTGCGATTCCAAAGCTAATCCAGATAAGGATATACCAAGGAAGTAGCTGTAAATCAAGGACAAAGCGTTGGAACTTATAGCCTTTCATGAGAAAGCGGCTGGTATGTAGCACGCGGCTCGGTTTGGCAATTCCGATTGCAAGGGTGTCACATAAAAGTAGTTCAACTTGGGAATAGGCATAATATTGTGGCAGATAGAGAATGGTTCCCAAAATCATTACAAGGATACTTCCAAAAAAGTAGAGTGCAAAAGTGAGCAGGAAGTGTTCGATATCTGGATTTGTCACGTCGACAGATGGAAATTCGGGATGAAGTTCCACAAATTTACGAGCCATGGCACTGCTATAAAAGAGCAAGTAGACTCCAAAAAGATTAGGGATGCTCCATAAAAAGAGGTAGAAACGCTTGAGCAAGAGCGTTAGAAATGTCTGGGTAAAGAAGCGGTTGTCAAGCAAGGACAGGCTATCTTTAAAGGAAAGCTCTACCTCAGAAATTCTGTAAAGATTAATCGTGGTAAAGAGGGCACCAGCTAGGATGATGGAACTTGTAAATCCAACGGCTATCGGAAAGAGAGCAGACTGGATTGTAATCCCTAAAAAACTCAAGAAGGACTGTTCAAGAATGCCTTCATCAAGTAGGGATAAAGGTCTGATAAAGCTCGATAGAATCAAGAGAATACTTGGTAATAAAAAGACAAGCAGCAAGCGAGGGTGCTCGGCTTGAAATTGTCTAGCCTGCTGGCGAACTTCTTTTAAATTAATTTTTGGGTACTTCATTCTTTCATTATACCATAAATAGTACACAGCTTGCTAATCCTTTGAAACCAGTAGACTTCTAGCGTGTTAAGCAAAAGTGAATACGAGATTGAATACGACTTTACTTTTAGCTGGAGCGGATGAAATCCATGAACTGGTCAACGACTTCAACACGTTGATTATCATTGATGTGGGTATACATATCAAGGGTGATTTGAACATTATTGTGACCGAGTCTATCTGAAATGATTTTCGCTGTAACACCAGCTTCAAATAGGAGAGAAGCATGTGTGTGTCTAAATCCATGAGGCGAAATTTTTTTAAGTTCTTTGTGTTTACAAAAGAATCTGCTAAGCTTCACTTTCATAGTTGCGGCTAAAAGCCATCCCCCTATGTCGTTCGTAAAAATATAATTTAAATCATGTTTGTAAGGCACACCAGCCTGGAAATATTCTTTTATTTGCTGTCGTTTCCAGAGTTTCAAAACATTCAGAGTTTCATCATCTAAGGTGATAACCCTCTTACTCCTTTTGGTTTTAGGGTCCTGAACAGTTTGTTTTTTGCCAATCACGACAGCCGTGCGAGAAATGCTTAACCGTTTATTTTCAAAGTCAACATCTGACCACATGAGACCGATAGCTTCTCCAGTTCTCAAGCCAGAAAAAGCGAGTAAGTGGAAAAAAGTGTAGTCTACAGGCTTAAAATTTGCTTTTGAAACTTTAAGAAAATCCGTTAGCTCCTGCTTTGTATAGTAGTTTTCTTTGCCCTTTAAGGGTTTATTTTTAGGCTTAATAATCTTATCTAAGGGATTTGACTTAATGATGTCAAGAGAAGTGGCATACTTGAAAATACGGCTAATAACAGAGTAGTAATTAGAATAGAGGACATAGCGATTGCTTAACTTTATAGCAACCTTCTGACAATAAGCGACACTGATCTGCTTAATCTTCATATCTGTGAAATATGAGTCAATCATAACATCAAGTTTCTTCTTAGTGTTCTGATAAGTTGTTGGTTTTACAGTGCTCTTGTAGCTTTCAAGCCATAGCTCAGCAACTTCAGCGAATGTAGGGTTTTGGGAATCTTTATTGTTTGAAAAACCATTTTCTTCAACATCTAAGAGAAGATCACGTTCGACTGCCTTGGCCTCTTTGATGGTTTTAAAACCACGGCGTGTTGTACGTTTTTCTTTTCCAGTTGCAGGGTCTATGCCCAGGTATGTTTGAAAGAGGTATCTAGTCTCTCCTTTTTTTGTAATGTATTTTTTTATCATAAAATGTCCTTTCTTTTCGATTGCTTGCCCGCATAGTTGAAAGGTGTAGAACTTATGATAAACTATAAGTGTATTTTTTTATCATCTTTTCCATTGCTTGCTTGATGGAAAGTTGAAGCCTCACACTCAAAATTTGGCGATGGAGAGTGTGAGGATTTTTTGTTTTTAATTCAACAAAAAACGGTAACTAAATTTATAGTTACCGTTTCTGCGTGGCAGCTTGTGCCAACCAGATTATTTGCACTAGGATTTCTCCTAGGTTAGTAACTATATATTATCAAATATATATCATTTTGTCAAATAAGATAGCGCGCTTTAATTTCATCGCTTAAAATTTTCATTTGTGGTTCAAGTATTTGTGCAACCCCAATTCCATCTAAAGGATTGATTTTCTTAAAAATCTTAACTTTGTCAATAGATGTAATCGAATCTAATTTCGCATAGGTTGTTTTATCTAGGTCAGATACATATTTTTCAAGACGTTCACCAGCCAATGCAACATTATCTGTAAGTTTTTGAACAAGGTTTATTGCACGTTCTTTCTCTTCTAATCGACCTTCTTTATCCAATTTTGCGATAAGTTCATCAAAATCATCATATTCTCCAAAATGTGATACCAGTTCATTTTCAACCTTATCTTCAGCAGCTTTGATTAGATGTGTAGTTAGTAACCCAAGTCCTTCAGCTAGGTTAAACTCTAGTGGTAAATTATCGTATCCAGGCTTAGATGTTAGAGGAATAACCGTGATAGTATTTCTATTCTTTTTGTCTTCTTTGGTAAGCGTAATTGCATAATGTGGCGCAGAAAATTCTGATCCAAAGTTTATGCCAAAATCAACATAGACAAGCGTGCCGTAAGGGAATACTCTATTTCTACGACGCTTTCCTTGAATTTCACGCTCTAATTGATTGCTATAGTTGGTCATACTTTGACCAAGTCTAGAGGTTTTGAAGTGATTTTGGATTCTCAATAGTTAGTTGTTTCATTTTATCTGTTGAGACTGTCAATTTATCAAGATTATTTTTTTCAAATTGGTCCATTCTCTACCCTCTATACAAATCCACGACTTCACCGATAATTCGGAAGTCTGTCTCTGGTGTGATTGGCATATCCTTGTACGCTGGGTTTAAGCTATGTAGGTATGCCTGTTCTTTGTCAATGACAAGCTGCTTGATATAAGCATCACCGTTGTAGTTGAATACTCCGATAACACCGTCATTCAAGTCCACGCTGGTCTGAATGAATACCAGGTCGCCGTCGTGATAGTCAGGTTCCATGGAGTCCCCTTTGATTGGAATGACGAAGTCGGCATCGATATCTACTGGCAACTCAATCCGTTCCACTCGTACATCGTTCAAAGTACTGGCCTGTACCCGCAGAAGCTGGGTGGTCGTAGTAGTCGTATCTGTAGAGCTGAATAGCTTCCGATACTTCGTGTATCTTCGTTTCTTCTTCGTTCCTCTGCTCTTTCAGTTGCTTCTCTGCATAGGTCAGGACTTTATCCTGTCTAGGCGGTGCTAGTTGGTCGTAGATGGTTTGTATGGGGGAAGCTGGTAGGGAGGCTGGTGAAGAGCCCATCGATTTTTGAGAAGGAGAAAAATCATCTATTGAAATCACCGAAAATATCATCAAAGCTCAAAGAGCATGTCTTGATTGGCATTTTTCCTATCTCCTTTTTTCTCATAGATCTACTAATAGTTTGTTTTGAGTAGTATTCAATCTTTTTAGCATGAGATGTCATCCCTTTGAGTAAAACCGGCTGATTTTCGAAAAAGATCCATCTATAATTTGGTCTTTCCAATATGATTTTTGTCAAATCCATAGTTCATACCTCAATTTTCTAGTAATTCTATAAGTAGATTATATAAAAAAAGTCACCGAAAACGCAACTTTTTTTATTTTTTAATAAAATTACTGTTGACAAGTCACCAAAATGGTGATATAATTAAATCAAGCTTAAGGAAATAACAAAACAAACCGGAGGGAAACATCATGAACACATTAAACGAGAAAGCCATCAACATCTTCAAAGCAGTGGTTGCAGAAACCTTGCTTCAAAACACATACGAGGAACGCTTCCTCTATGGTCAGCTTGAATCATTCTGGAACAACTGCCGTCAGTTCGCTTTCGGATGGACAGAGTTGGGAGAAGAGATTGAACGTCAAGAGAGTTACCTTCTTGATGCTGGTTTCACTCAAGACGAAATCGATGACATTCGTTTCGATGCAGCGTTCGCAGGAATGCAGAACAAAATGAATGTAGCCTGATCGGTAGCACCAGGGTTCGACTCCCTGGTAGGCTGTTGCTCGTAGAGCGAAAAATGAGAGAAAGGAGTAGGAAAATGAGACCAAACCGATATCCGTATAGCGGAAAAAAAGGCCATACCTTAATAAAGGCAGACCCTGAATTAGTATTGAATATCAATAAGATTGATTTTGGAAATATACAAGCGAAAAATATATTTGGAAAAATTTGAGGAGTGGAGGATAAATATGACCGAAGAAGAAACAATTGAATTATTGGAATTCTTAATGACAGACTATGGACGAGGTTATCTAGCTGGAGTAGTTAACGGGATGTCAATACTTTTGAAAGTTTTAAAAAAAGCAGAGTAAGTACCCTACTTTCATCAATTTATTTTGGTAACTTGTCTACAACTTTTTGTAGTTCTGTGATACCATCAATGGCTCTAGCGATATTCTGGAAATCAAGTTCGCCTGTAAGGAATTTTGAAGTGATATCTACTTGCTGGCTTTGTTTTAAGGCATCCAGTTTTAATTCATGCTCTTTTTCAAGCCTCTGTAATTCGCTTTCAGATTGTGCCTTTAATTCTTTTATTTTGGAATCAGTTTGATGTTTATTTGCGAGATAAACAAGAAACGCAGGGACGCATGAAGTTAAAAAAGTTATCAAAATTTGATTAGTGTCCATAGACTTTCCTCCTTTCTGTTGAAATTTTGACTAAAACGGTGAGAGGTCTTAGTCAATAATGATTATAACATGAGCAACAGAAAAACACAACATATTGTTAATTAAATATATTTGTTTAACAACATATAGTGTCTGAGGTGTAAAAATGTGGGAACAATTAAACCGAATCATGCAGGAAAGAAATTTGAATGGTTATCAATTATCTAAGATGTCTGGAGTCAACCGCAGTTTCTTTTCTGATTTGAAAAGTGGAAAGGTGAAATACCTTTCCTGGCCGAACATATGCAAAATTGCTGATGCACTAGAAATCAGCTTGGATGAATTAAGATAAGGAGGTAGAAACGTGCAAATTTATTTGTATCAACTAAGAAAAGAAAAAGGTATTACACAAAAAGAATTAGCACAAAAACTTGGAATTTCTGAAACGGCATACCGGCAGAAAGAGAAGGGACAAAGCGCTTTCACTCAGGATGAAATGTTTTTCTTGCGCAGCTTTTTTGATAAACCTTTGCAAGATATTTTTTTACCAAGAAAGTCACCAAAACGGTAACCATAAAGATTCATATTAACAGAGAAAGGAGTAAATATGAATGAACTAGAAAGAACATCCCTCAATGAGATATTGAGGACCGTGACCTATATTGCTGAGAAGTTGGATGAACTAGATTCTAAGATTTCTCAATCAGGAGAAATGGAATGAAACTAAGGCTATATTCGTTCAGTAGACAAAGAAAAACGTACTCCAGCTGCTATCTGAAGTACGCTACGGAAATTGTTCTGCTCAAACTAATAGCAGTAGTCAACAACACTTCGCCGGTATCGTCCCCGGCACTGTAGTTGAAATAGAATTTGATTCTCGATTTTAGAGTCTAGCTTTTTCGCCACTATAAAAGTGACAGCTGATTTAACTACTATTTGGGTTGTCCAGCTAAGACACCCTGAAAAAGATAGCTCTCCTATTGAACCCTGCTAGTCAGGTACGGTAGGCAAAAGGAAAACCTACAGATGAATCCAAATTTTACTGAGACACAGTCCCCTTCAAAAATTTTGCCAATTTGCATCAGCTCCTTTCTTGTTAAGGATAATATAACTATATACTGTTTTTGAAGGGGGGACATCGGTCTGAAGACCGATTTTTTTGGAGACAATCATGGAAGATAAAATCATTGAACTTGCTGATTACTTCATCAGTGAATCTAAAACGTACAGAGAAGCAAAGATAGCGTGTGAGAAGCTATTAAAACAAGTCAGCCATGAGATAGAGCTCAGGGCGATGGAAAGTAATATTGTATAAACAAAAAAGCACCTGACGGCAATCAGGCGCATACTTAAATAACTAAAACCATTATATCACAAAAATGCTTGCCCGCATAGTTGAAAGGATGTAAAAAATGGAAGGTATAACATTACAATTACGATTGGATGGCGAAAGTGCTGAATTATTCACCAATCAATTATTGGCTTTTGCTGAAAAGCAGGTCAAGGAGCAGTTAGCGAATGATCGCATGCCAATCAATCAACAAGCTTTGATGAAGAAGTTTGGCTTTACTCATGGCTATATTAAGAAGTTAGAACGTAAAGGACTAAGATTTCGTAAGCAAGGGAAAGATATTATGTATGATGTCAATGATGTTTATGAAATTTTGGAATTAGAGAAAGAAGTACGAAAATTAAGAGCGTAAGGAGAACAAAATGACAGAACCAAATTTATCAAGCCAATTGCTTGGCTTGGTGGCTATCTTTATCGGGATCTTTATCCTGATGTTACTGACTGCTAAAAATGAAAAATCGGATGAACAAAATGTAGTAGTCATCATTGAAAAAACAGAAGATTTCGGAGAAGTTGCCCGAAGAAACTTGAAAAACAGCGACAGGAGATTCACCTATGACACTCAGCCACCTGTCGGACTCGCTTCATCGATTGAGGACGTACCACAAGTTTTTAGAGCATGCATCGAAGATTATGACAGACTGGCTAGCGACTATCAGGAAGAAGCAAGAAATAATGATCTTCTAAGAAGTCAAAATGCCAACCTCCTAGAAGAAAATGGGCGTTTGCTTTATCAGGAAATGACCATGGCTTTCCGTCAGAATCAAAGAAAATGGAGGGCAAAGACATGAGTGTTAGTCGCAGTATGAATGAGTTAGAAATTCGTGTCTTAAACATGATTATCAATTGTGCGACCTTCGACTTGCCAATCCAAGCCAGTGAAATTCGTTTAGAAACTGGACTGTCGAAGCGTAAGCTGGAAGAGACTATCGAAAGCTTGCGTGTCAATTTTGGCCACCCTATCGTGGCTAAGAAGATGAAACCAAATGGATATTACTTGCCACGAAGTGAGGAGGAGCGACAAGCTGGGCTTGCGCCTTATCGTCGTCAAATCCTAACTGAGCAAAAGAATCTTGCTGCAGTGATGAATGTGGATTTAGAAAAATATTGGGGGAATAGCGCATGAGTGAAGATTTTAGAATACTACCTCATGATCTAGTCGCAGAGCAGTCGGTTCTGGGTGCTGTCTTTATCTCACCGGAAACGATGATATCACTTGCAGACGAATTAACTCCTGACGATTTTTACAAGCCTGCCAACAAGATTGTATTTAAAACTATGTTGTCATTGCTTGAAAAAGGTGAGCCAATCGATGCCACGACTATGGTGTCTGCTCTTACCAATCAAGGTGACATCTCAAATATCGGTGGTATAAACTACGTTGTCGAGTTGGTAAATTCAACACCAACATCGAAAAATGTGGAGCATTACGCCAAACTGGTTAAAGAAAAGTCTATGCTTCGAAAGGTAATCGCTGACTTGTCAGAGTCTCTTTCTAGCGCATATCAAGGAGATGTATCGATTGGTGACATCATTTCTAAAACTGAAAAGTCTATGCTGGATATCAGTAATCAAAATACAGGGACAGGATTTCGTAATGTGGCCGATATCCTTGATACACATATGCAGATAGTCGAGACTCGCTCACAGACAGATGGATTCGTGACTGGTCTATCTACTGGCTTTTTTGGATTGGATAAGATTACAACAGGCCTTCATGAAGGGAATCTTATCATCCTTGCTGCTCGTCCTGCTATGGGCAAGACGGCGCTAGCATTGAACATTGCAAAGCATGTAGCTGTGAAAGAAAATAAACCAACTGTTATTTTTTCACTCGAAATGGGAGCAGAAGACTTAATTGAACGGATGGTGGCATCAGAGGGGATGGTTCCAGGTTATCATTTGAAGACTGGGAATTTAAGTACAGATGAATGGAGAAGGCTTGTGCATGCTCAAAGTAATCTCTATGATGCTCCTATCTTCGTAGATGATACAGCAGGTATTCGTATTTCAGAAATTCGTTCAAAAGCTCGAAAACTTGCCCAAGAAATGGGTGGGCTTGGTGTTATTATCATTGACTACTTGCAGTTAATTACTGGATCAAAAGGAGAAAATCGTCAGCAGATAGTTTCTGAAATATCAAGGGAATTGAAGATACTTGCAAAAGATTTAAAAGTACCAGTCATTGCTTTATCTCAATTAAGTCGTGCAGTTGAACAGAGACAAGATAAACGGCCAATGCTAGCAGACTTGCGAGAGTCTGGCTCTATTGAGCAAGATGCAGATATCGTAGCATTCTTGTATCGTGAGGCCTACTATCAGAAGGAACAGGCAGACAGTCAAGAAGCGAATAACGTAACCGAACTGATCTTGGAAAAGAATCGGCATGGCAGTTTAGGCACAGTGAAGTTGTATTTTCACAAAGAATACACAAAATTTTCAAGTGTGGAGGAATAGTATATGGCTGAGACATATTATAAAAATGAAGTTGAAAAGTATCAATACTTTCAATTACCCAAATGGCTATTTAAAGAGCCATATAAAAAACTATCAAACAATGCAAAGATTATGTATGCATTGCTCTATAATCGTTTGGATTTATCTTTGGAGTCAAAGTGGCATGATCGAAATGGCAAAGTTTTTATGTATTTTACTACAGCTGAATTTTGTGAAGAACTTGGATGTTCAGAGAAGACAGTAACCAAGATTAAAAAGGAACTTGTGGCATCAGGTTTGCTAAAGGAAGAGCGTCAAGGATTGACTAAGCCAAATCGACTTTATATCCTTGGTCCAAAAATTGTCCAACAAACAATTCCTGAACCGAAGAAATTACTGTCCAGAACCGTAGAAAATACCGCTCTGGATACGCAAGAAGTACAAACAATAAAGACTGATATTAGAAAGACTGATATAGATAATAATAAATTGTCAGTTTGTAAAGAAGTTATTTCTTATCTCAATTTGAAAGCTAAGAAGAATTTTAAGGTTGATACTGCTAGTCATCAAAAATTTATCAAAGCAAGGTTAAAAGAGGGATATGTCCTTGAAGATTTTAAAAAGGTTGTGGACATCATGGTAGCGAAGTGGAAAGGTACAGAGTATGAACAGTATCTTCAACCACAAACACTTTTTGGTAATAAGATGGACAATTATCTAAACCAACCTATGCCACGAAAAGTTCACTCTTTTCAATCAGCAGTTGATGAAAGGCTAGGTTTTTAGATGAAACAGTTTAAACAATTCAGAACCAGAACAGTTCTTGATGATGTCTGTGAAATCCATGGATGCCATCTTTGGTCTGTTAAGATTCCCATCAAAGGCAAGGTTGAGGAAATCAGTCAATGTCCTGAATGCGAGAAAGAGAACATTCGTCTCTTTGAAAAGCAGTTGAATATGGAATCCGAGGTAAAGAGTAAGCTATCGGATACTTACGAGGTCTTTGCTCGCGATAGTATCGTTTCAAGCAAACTGGCCAGCAAGTCACTACATGACTATGAGATTCAGGTTGATATTGATGAAAGGCTATGAATTTTGTGAAGCGATTGGAACGTGAGTATGCCAAAGGTACAGTTGGGAATGCCATCATCACAGGACCTTCTGGTGTTGGTAAGAGTCATCTGACCTATGGATTAGCTCGGTTTCTCAATGAGCAATTTAAGTCTTATGATGAACCTAAAAGCGTGCTCTTTGTGTCAGTCGTTACTTTATTTGATAAGATTCGTGAAAGCTTTGAGTTTGACAATGGCTATTCAGAAGCGAAGATGGTCAAGCTATTGTCTGAGGTTGATTTTCTTTTCTTGGATGATCTTGGGAAAGAGAGTCGTAAGGCTGATACAAAGCGGAATGAGTGGGCGCATCAGATATTGTTCAAGATCCTGGATAATCGGACAAATACGATTATCAACACGAATCTGTCTAGTGAGGAGATTAAAGAACTTTACTCGGACGATTTCGGGAATGGTGCTTTATCAAGTCGCATTTTTGAGGGAGCGACAGGCAGATGCTTTGTGTATCCTGCGGGTATGAAGGATAGGAGGTATTGATGAGAGAGTTTTTTAACAACGATTGTATGGACATCATGAAACAATATCCTGATGATTACTTCGACCTAGCTATTGTTGATCCACCTTATTTTTCTGGTCCAGAAAAAAGAGAATACTATGGTCGAAAAGTTAGTCCGATTGGTGTCAATAGACTGTATGGCAAAACCTCAGAGTGGCAAATTCCAAATAGAGATTATTTTGATGAACTTTTCAGGGTATCTAAAAATCAAATTATTTGGGGTGTGAACTACTTCGACTATTCTTTTGGTTCTGGCCGTATCGTTTGGGACAAAGTTAATGGTCATTCAAGTTTTTCAGATTGTGAGATAGCATACTGCAGCTTACATGATAGTACACGGCTGTTTCGCTATATGTGGAATGGTATGATGCAAGGCAAGTCAATATCTGAAGGCCATATTCAGCAAGGAAATAAGGTATTGAATGAGGTTAGAATCCATCCGACTCAAAAACCAATTAATCTTTATCTTTGGTTGCTACAAAACTATGCAAAAGACGGAGATAAGATTCTTGATACTCATGTCGGTTCAGCAAGTAGTTTGATCGCTTGTCAAGAATTAGGTTTTGAGTATGTAGGCTGTGAGTTAGACGGAGACATCTTCAACCTTGCTAAACAGAGGCTTGATGCTTATGAGAAGCAGTTGAAGTTATTTTAGGAGGTATTGATTATCAAAAAAATGGTAGTCTGGGCACTCTTTGATAGCGGGAATGGTTCTTACTTCAAGGGTGCTAACTCTCTGAATAGTTCGGGGGGGGCGAATATTGAAATCTATTCAATCGGAATGGATATAGAAAACAAGAACAATCATTTTATAAATTTGAACCTTGCTGACTATGGGCGATTATTTGGAGATAACACGCTCTTTGACGTGTTAGACAAATTACCAAAACCTGATCTTATAATAGCTAGTCCACCATGTGAAAGCTGGTCAAATGCTTCTGCAATGGAAAATGGGAATGCGTGTTGGAAACGCAATGATGTGTCTGATAGCTTGTTTACTCCACAAGTAAGACCTTCACCGTTCACGATCAGGGCAAATCAGGATTACGAGTCAGCCTATATAAATTATCAATACGACAGGCAATTTTTAAAAAGAGTCAATGGCGAGCTAACAGCTTTCAACACAATAGAAATCATAAAAAGATATAGACCACAATTTTGGGTTATTGAGAATCCAGCAGCTGACAGACTGTGGCCCTACATTGAGGATATTATTGGATTCAGAATTCCATACAAAAACCTAGCTAGATACAATAATTATGATTATCCTTTACAAAAGCGGACGATTTTTGGAAGCAATGTTGAACTTAATCTTAAGAATAAAATTATCAAGCAGGACATAGAGTGGAAGAACTTCTCAAAATCATACAACGAGAGATCTAATATACCTGAAAAATTGGTGTCAGAAATCTTTGAAAAAATTTACAAGGAGTTTAGCAAAGATGATTGAACTCTATTTAATTACGAAGAAAACGGAGGGAAAAATAAGATGAATACAAAAATGAATTTGGAAGAAAAGGTTCAACAGTGGTTTGTTGACAGAAATCTACATGAAGCAAATCCTGTCAAACAGTTTTTGAAGCTCATGGAAGAGTCAGGGGAACTATTTGAGGGCATTGCAAAGGATAAATCTGAACTGATTTATGATGCGCTCGGAGACATCCAGGTAGTTTTGATTGGACTTGATCAACAGATTAAGAACGGCGCTCAGATTCAAGCAAATCAACAGGAACTCGAATTGCTGCTGATGGTTTCCAGTTTGGGCAATATCGCTCAGAAGTTATACGCTCATGTCTGTCACAATAAAACACAAATTCCTTTAATTAAAGCTGATTTGATGTTTCTTGACAGTGTTGTTAGCACTGTTTCGTTTTTAAATGGAACTACTGCTGAGAATTGTTTAGACGAAGCTTATGAAGTCATTAAAGACCGCAAAGGTAAGATGATTGACGGGGTGTTTGTCAAAGAGGAGGATTTGAAATAATGATCAATAATGTAACCCTTGTAGGACGACTAACACGAGATCCAGAGTTGAAATATACAACTTCAAATGTCGCAGTAGCAACTTTCAATATGGCGGTTAATCGGAACTTCAAAGGAGCAAATGGAGAACGTGAAGCCGACTTCATCAATTGCATGATTTGGAGAAAACCAGCTGAATTGCTTTCTGAATGGTGCAAAAAAGGAAATCTTGTAGGCATCACAGGTCGCATCCAGACTCGTAGCTATGATAATCAGCAAGGACAACGTGTCTATGTGACAGAAGTAGTTGCTGAGACTTTCCAACTACTCGAAAAACGAGACAATTCTGCAAACCAATCAAATATCGAAGAGCAGATGCCAGCAAGTTTCGGAGCTACTAACCCTATGGATATATCTGATGATGATTTACCATTCTAGGAGTATTCCGATGAGTACAATTAACCAGGATATCATCAAGGGTTTGAAGCATTCAATCAAAGTCGCAGAAGAAAAGATTGAAGAGCTGAAGAAACCAAGTCAGAAATCAACAGTACACATGAGAGCTGCTGAACGTGATTTTTGGAAGAAGAAAGTTAAATACTATGAAAGTAAGATAACGGAGCTAAAAAATGAATAAAAAAGAGTTGATTAAGAAGTATAAAGAGCTGGAGAATGGAACATTTGATATTGGAGCGCTTGTAGTTTGTCAGTCAATTTTAAAAGATTTAGAACAACTAGACGAACCGCAGAAAGTCACAATACCGCAGTTTGTGGCTGACTATATCGAGTACACAAAAAAAGAAGATTATCATCTATTAGGTGCAATGTGTGAAGTCAGAAAACATGAAAACAAAGAAATAGATTATTGGCTTTATACAGATGATAATATCGAAACTTTCGCCCTTGCTTGGATGTTTGGGTACACAATCAAAAAAGACAAGCGGTATCGGGTGAAGATGAAAGGCTTGAGTGAACATTATAGCTATCTCAATTATGATTCAATTGATGATGAATGGTATTTCACTGATGCTGAAAACGGACCTGTTGTAGGAACACATCACACCCGCAAGAAGTTTGAAGATGCTGGCTTTGGTGAAGTGTTTAACAGTCCATTGTTTGAGGTTGAGGAGGTGGAATAAATGGTGGAAATTATGTTTTGGGGAATGTTCTTTGCTTGTTTGTCAGTTCTTGTCATGACTTCATTTGTTTTGTATATGCAATACAAAGTTAATATTGACTTACGAAACAAATATAACGAATTAAGACGAGAATTGAATAATTGCTTTGGTTGGGAAGAATGGGAATGGGCGCATAATTTTAGAGAGTACGCTCGCAAAGTTGACTCTCTAGATAAATTTCAGATGAATATTGAACGACTTGAAATTATCAAGAGAGCGTTAGATGCTCAAAAACTAGAAGAATTACAAAAACGTAAAGAACTAGTTGAACGTGAAATCGAAAAGCTTGAAAAGTAGGAGGTAGAAGAATGAAACGCTTCATAGCAATTTGGATTGTCTTGTCAGCTACATTGAATATCTGGCAATGTGTCCATATTAAAAATCTTGAAAAAAAGCGCCCAATTCTGATCTACAAAGCAGATAATCAAGGCGCAGAAATAAAAGGTAAAGTCGTCCACAAGGAGAAAATAGGCGACCTGTACACAATCACAATACAGAACTACGGCATTTTCGTAGTCACGCAAACAAGCTACGAAACTTTAAGGATTGGAGACGAGGTGAGATTATGAGCCTAGAAAAAATTGACAATGTAAACAAACCAAGCCACTATCTAGGTCGGTACGGTATGGAGTCCATCGATGCTTTAAGGAACTTCATGACACCAGAACAATTGAAAGGCTTCTTTTTAGGTAATAGTTTAAAATACCTACTAAGACACCAAAAGAAAAATGGTCTTGAAGACCTGAAGAAAGCACGCAAGAACCTTGATTGGTTGATCGAGGAGATGGAGTATGAGGATAAAAACATCAACAGGGACAATAACTTTAGTCTTTGATGAAAAAGTTATTTAAAAATTCAATAGACTTAGAAATATTACATGGCATAGAAAAGAGGTGAACGATGCCTTTCTTTCCTGATATTAACGAATCAAAAACAAAAGAAAATGCCAAGAGAATTCTGAGAGGATATCTTAGATGGAGAAGAGTGGCCAATGACATAGATGGACAGAAGGTAACAACAACCTACTCATTTATGCCACGATCTCAATCGTTTGGTAGAAATAGCCAGGTTGAAAAATTAGCAATTCGAAAAGTTGATGCAGAGCTTGAGCTGGATGCAATTGAACAAGCAGTAAGTGGATTACATGATCCTCTCTATCGTAGAATTCTTTTTGAAAAATACCTTCAGTGGGATTATAAAAAAGATGAAGCAATCTTAATGGATTTATCACTTTCAGAGAGTTCTTATTACGATATTTTGGATAGGGCCTTAATGGCATTTGCAGAATTATATCGCAATGGCGAACAGGTTGAAGTTTTAGAATAAAAAAATGGAGTTTTTTTGGAGTTTTCTTGGAGTAAATTTGGAGTAAGTTCGGAGTAAATATACAATTTAATGTGCTAAAATTATATTATGAAATAATTATGAAGGCAGGCACAACCTGCCTTTTCTTGTAGTTTGGAGGTGATACCATGAAGAAAGTAGAACCCATTCGTGAACCAGATGATATTGATAGAATGAAGAACTATTTGAAATCAAAGAGTGAGCGGAACTACATTCTTTTTTTGGTCGGAATTTATTCAGGGCTACGAGTAAGCGATATTGTCCCTCTTCAAGTAAAGCATGTCAATCAAGATAGAATTGAGGTCAAAGAGAAGAAGACTGGCAAAATAAGAAAATTTGCGGTTAATCCTGAACTACGTAAAGCTTTGGATCGTTACATAAAAGAAAATCATCTTGAGAGTTATGACTATCTTTTTCCGAGTAGAAAGAAAGTTAGAGGTGACGGAGTAAGTATTAAACATATTGGTAGAGTAGCTGTGTATCAATTTTTAAATGATGCAGCTAAACATTCAGGATTAAAAAACATTGGTACCCATTCGATGAGAAAAACATTTGGTTATCATCATTACAAACAAAATGGGAATATAGCTATTCTAATGCAAATACTTAATCACTCTGCACCAGATATTACCTTGGATTACATCGGATATAATCAAGATGAAATCGATGAAAGTATGCTTACTTTTACGTATTAAAAGTATACTTATTTAACATATTGAGAAAAAGTAAATTGGATAATTCAGAAATGCTTACAAACCATTGTCATAACTGGGTTGAACAATACTCTGTCGAAAGTCACAAAATATAAGATATGTTAAATATACGAGGGTATCAGAGACTGAAAAAACTCCCCTCCTACATCCTAGAATTCTACCCCCATACCCACTAAAAAGAAAGGCCCCTCAAAAGATGAATAACCCCCAGGACAGACCGGACCGGAGTGGTCCACACAGAGTTGCTTTTGAAAAGAATAAAAATATTATTCTCAAAACAAGAAATACTTGTGGGATTTGTGGACTACCAGTTGACAAATCTTTGAGGTACCCACATCCATTAAGTCCGGTCATTGACCACATTATTCCAATCAATCGCAACGGTCATCCATCAGATATTCAAAACTTGCAGTTAGCCCACTGGCAATGCAACAGACAGAAGTCTGATAAGTTATATGCTGACGATAGGTCAGCATATGCTACTGTTGTAGGCAATCGCAACCTGCCACAGTCAAGAGATTGGACAAAGTACAGAGCTTGAAGAAGCCAAAAAAGAAAAATTATATTATTTTTTTAAAAATATCAAAAATAATAATGAATGCTTAGAATTTGAAAAAATAACAGATATGTGTGAAGTAAGTCCTAGCAGAGGATAGGGGGGTAACCCCCTCCCACTAGGCGCTCGAGGGCTTCACGCCGTCACTGTACATTTTTTCTCGCGCCAAATCATCACAATGAAAGGAGAACGGTTTGGAATTAAGAGGGATTGAGTATCTTAGGAGGAAGTTGAATCTCTATCAGAGCAGAGTCAATCTGAGATACAAGCATTATGCGATGCAGCATTATGAAGCACCTACAGGAATCACAATTCCTGCACACATCAGGGCAAAGTATCAAGCTGTCCTTGGTTGGGCTGCAAAGGGCGTTGATAGTCTTGCAGATCGTTTGATTTTCAGGGCATTTGCTAACGATGATTTTAATGTTACAGAAATCTTTAATCGGAACAATCCAGATATCTTCTTTGATAGTGCTATTTAGCTGCGCTGATTGGTTCGTGTAGTTTCGTCTACATTTCGAAGGGTGAAGATGATGAGGTGAGGTTGCAAGTCATTGAATCAAGTAATGCGACAGGTGTTATTGATCCTATAACTGGATTGCTTGTGGAAGGTTATGCAGTTCTGGCTCATGATGATTACAATCGTCCAACGCTTGAAGCGTATTTTGAACCAAATGCCACTCATTTTATCCCTAAAAATGGAACTCCGTATTCAGTATCGAATGAAACTGGTATTCCGTTACTTGTTCCTGTTATTCATCGTCCAGATGCGGTTCGTCCTTTTGGACGTTCACGAATTACTAGAGCGGGAATGTATTATCAAAAATACGCTAAACGAACTCTAGAACGGGCGGATATTACTGCTGAGTTCTATTCGTGGCCACAGAAATACATTATCGGACTAGATCCTGATGCAGAACCGTTGGAAAAATGGAAAGCAACAGTTTCAAGTTTGTTAACTATTTCAGCTAGTGACAATGGTGAAAAACCAAGTATTGGACAATTTACTACGGCAAGTATGTCTCCATTCACAGAACAGTTGAGAACAGCTGCTGCTGGATTTGCTGGGGAAATGGGTTTGACCTTGGATGATTTAGGTTTTGTGTCTGACAATCCGTCATCTGTTGAAGCTATCAAGGCTAGTCATGAGAACTTGCGCCTGGCTGGTCGCAAGGCTCAGAGGTCACTGGGAGCTGGTCTACTTAATGTGGCCTATGTTGCAGCATGCTTACGTGATGAGTTTCATTATGCCAGAAGTCAATTTGTAAGAACTACAGTCAAGTGGGAACCATTGTTTGAAGCGGATGCGAATACCATGACTATGATTGGTGACGGTGTTGTTAAACTAAATCAGGCTTTACCTGGTTACATCAACGCAGAAACCATTCGAGACCTTACTGGTATCGCTGGAGACATGTCTGCCAAACCAGTTGTAAGCGAGGATGGTTCAAATGGAGAATGATGTTTTACCTGATATCTTGAAAGAGGTTCAAGAGAGATTTGAGAGAGATTTTGGTAAGAGTGAGATTGTCAGAAATGCTTTTGCCATGTTGGAAGCCAAAAAAGCAACCTACAAAACAGCAAATGAGTTTGCGATTGAAATTGGTGAAATTCTCTCAAAGGCTCTAAGAGCGTCTCTGAGCGCCGATAAATTACCAGACGGTAAAATGTATTACAATATCGCTCAACGTTTGCTGACGGACGTGCTAGGACGAAATCACGAGATTGTGAGTGGTTACGCTAGCGATGTTCAGAAGAATTTGAATCAGGAAGCGAAAATCGGTATGGAAATTCAAGTTCCTGAATTGAATCGGGATCGAATCGCTGGCATTGTTAATCGCTTTTCGTATGAGGAGAACTTTGAAGATGTGAGTTGGTTGCTTGGTGAACCTATTGTGAACTTCACACAGTCTATTATTGATGATAGCATTCGTGAGAATGCGGAGCTTCATCATAAAGCTGGCTTACAACCGGAGATTGTCAGAAAATCTTATTTTCATTGTTGTGAATGGTGTCAAGAAGTTCAAGGGAGTTATAAATATCCAAGAGTTCCAAAGGACGTTTATAGAAGACATCAACATTGTAGATGTACTGTTGACTATGATCCGAAAAGTGGAAAAATTCAAAATGTCTGGACTAAAAAAATCAGCAATAAGAGTTCAGATGAATTAGAAAATCGTAAGAGAATAAATATTGATGTGCGTGATAACAATCGCAAAGCAGACATTCAGGAGTATAAGACAATAGTTGATGTTTTAGGAGTTAAAAACGCTCCTATTTCACTGGCAAAATTTCAGGATTTGAAGTATAATGATGTTAAGGGATACAAGGAACTAAAAGACCGTATAAAATGGACTAAAGCAAAGTTCCCTACTGAAAAATCTTTAAATGGTCATTTCAAAGATCATGGAAAAGAATTTGGCGATATAACCATTGAAGAATACCAAAAAATGGCGTCTGATTTGTTATCAAAACAGACATCGGACAAGATATTAGGTTATCAGACGGAACATAGACGAGTTCGTTATGATGTTGAGAACAACGTATATGTTTTAGGAAATCCTAAAGTACATAAAATAAATACGATGTTTAAACCAGACTTAGGAAAGGAGTACTATGATGGAGAATTCAAAAAAGACATGGGAGATTGATGGTTATCTATGGCTTCATTGCCCTGTTTGTGGAACTGAAGTTATGGACTATGATATCTGTGACGTCTGTCATTGGCAAAATACAGGTATTATAAATACCGATGGCGGTCCAAATAAAATGACACTTGCGGAGGCTAAAGAAGCTTATTCTAAGGGTGAACCGATTAAATAAAAGCACTTAACTGAAGTTGAAGTTAGGTGCTTTTATTATGTTTTAGTTTAGGAGGTGATCCGATATCTCCCAGCGATAGGGTTATCATGCGATGACGATTGAAAGGAAAATAGAATGGCGAGGAAACAGAGACTTGGCAATCAGAATCCTACTCAATCGGTGATTTTAAAATACGTCAAGAAAAATTCAAAAGCTAAAGAAGCGATTGAACTTTACGAACGGACTGGTCTTTCTTGCTATGCTTGGCAGAAGAATCTTTTGCTACCTTTGATGGCTGTTGACAAGAACGGTCTTTGGGTGCATCAGAAATTTGGTTACTCTATTCCTCGTCGTAACGGTAAATCTGAAATCCTATATATTGGTGAAATTTGGGGCTTGCATAAGGGATTGAATATCCTACATACGGCTCATCGGATTTCTACATCTCACTCCTCTTTTGAAAAGGTCAAACGATACCTTGAGAAAATGGGGTATGTGGATGGTGAGGATTTCAATTCGATTCGAGCGAAGGGGCAGGAGCGTATTGAACTTTATTCAACAGGTGGTGTTATCCAATTTCGTACTAGGACATCAAATGGGGGTCTTGGTGAAGGATTTGATATGTTGATTATTGACGAGGCTCAGGAGTACACGACCGAGCAAGAATCTGCCTTGAAGTACACGGTAACGGATAGTGAGAATCCTATCACAATCATGTGTGGGACACCTCCGACACCAGTATCAAGTGGTACAGTCTTCACTAAGTATCGTGAGACATGTCTATTTGGGAAAGGGAAGTATTCTGGCTGGGCTGAGTGGTCAGTTTCTGATGAAAAGGAAATTGACGATGTGGAAGCCTGGTATAATTCGAATCCATCAATGGGCTACCACTTAAATGAGCGGAAGGTTGAGGCAGAGCTTGGTGAGGATAAGCTGGACCATAACATCCAACGTTTGGGATTTTGGCCAACTTACAACCAGAAATCTGCTATCTCTGAGACGGAGTGGAATGAGCTCAAGGTGGATGATGTACCAGAATTGTCTGGCAAGTTATCTGTTGGTATTAAGTACGGTCAAGATGGAACGAACGTAGCATTGAGTATTGCTGCACGTACCAAGGATGGCCGTTTCTTTGTGGAAACAGTCGATTGTCAATCCGTTCGTAATGGGAATGAGTGGATGGTTGCTTTCTTGCGTCAAGCTGATGTGGCTCAGATTGTCATTGATGGCGCAAGTGGTCAAAAGATCCTGGACGAAGAGTTGAAGGACTACAGAATCAAGAACGTGATTCTACCAACGGTTAAGGAAATCATCGTGGCCAATGCTCTTTGGGAACAGGGAATTTACCAGAAAACCATTTGTCACTCTGGTCAACCATCGCTGTCTAAAGTAGCTACTAACTGCGATAAGCGGAATATTGGCTCAAATGGTGGCTTTGGTTATCGATCGCACTTTGACGACATGGATATTTCTTTGATGGATAGCGCTTTGCTTGCGCATTGGGCTTGTGCTACAACTAAGCCTAAGAAAAAGCAAAAAATCAGTTATTAAAATAAGCGGTCTTGTGACTGCTTTTTTTGATGCCCAAAATTACCGAACTGCCGGGGAAGCAGGAGAAAGGAGACATGAGAATGTCAGAATTTAAACCAATCACAACACAAGAAGAATTTGATGCTGCTATTAAAGGGCGCTTATCTCGAGAAAAAGAGAAGTATGGCGACTATGACCAGCTCAAGTCCCGTGTCGCAGAATTGGAAGAAGAAAATGTTGGCTTGAAGTCAACAATTGAAGCTACTAATCAAAGTAAGGCAGATGCTGACAAGCAACTTGAAGAGTTGCAGAGTCAAATCGCTGGTTATGAGACGGCTAGTCTGCGAACTCGCATTGCATTAAAACATGGACTACCTTACGACCTTGCAGATCGTTTGCAGGGAAATGATGAAGAAAGCTTTGAAGCGGATGCAGAGCGTTTGGCTGGATTTATCAAACGAACTCAACCAGTTGCGCCAATCAGAGAAACTGAACCTCAAGTTGGCGATAATAAAACAATGCAAATGAAGTCAATGCTTCGAGAATTAAATCATACAGGAGAATAAAAAATGGCAGATAATTCATTGAAACAAGGAACACTTTTTCAACCAGAATTGGTTAAAGAACTAATTTCAAAAGTACAAGGACGTTCTGTTCTTGCAAAACTATCCTCACAGAGTCCTATTCCATTTAACGGAGTTGAGCAATTCATTTTCAATCTTGAAGGAAATGCTCAAATTGTTGGTGAAGGTCAACAAAAAGGTGCTGGTAAAGCAGTGGTTGACACGAAGGTGATCAAACCTCTAAAATTCGTCTATCAAGCTCGTATCACAGATGAGTTTAAATACGCATCTGAAGAAAAACAACTTGAATATCTTTCACAATTTGCAGATGGTTTCGCTAAGAAAATCGCAGATGCTTTCGATATCGCTGCTATCCATGGTTTGGAGCCTAAAGGTCTTACAGATGCAACTTTCCGTGACACTAACTCATTTGATGGTTTGATCACTAGTAATATCGTGAACTTTGCAGAGGATAAATTTGACGATAACATCGATGCAGCTGTCCAACAAATCGTGGCTAAGGGTGGTGAAGTTACAGGATTAGCACTTTCACCTATCGGAGGACAAGCACTTGCTAAGCTGAAAGTCAATGGTGTTGTTCAATATCCAGAATTCCGATTTGGACAAAATCCTGACTCATTCTACGGAATGAAATCAGACGTAAATAAACTTGACTGTAACAGGTGGAAATGCTCAAACAAACCACGCTATTGTTGGTGATTTTGAAAACCGCTTCAAGTGGGGATATGCTGAAAATATCCCAATGGAAATCATTGAATATGGTGATCCAGATGGAGCTGGTCGTGACTTGAAAGCATACAATGAAATCTTGCTTCGTGCAGAAGCATTCATTGGTTGGGGTATTCTTGATGCCGACTCATTCGCTCGAGTGAAAGCTTAATATTTTAACGGAGGTAGGAAATGGCAACATATCGTGATAAAAATACAGGCGTTTGCATTTCAACAGAAAGCGAGTTGGCTGGAGATTGGGTTCCTATTGAGAATTTCAAACAGGAATACCTTCTGACAGTAGCTGAAATTAAAGCTAAGCTTGATGAATTAGGTGTTGAGTATGATAGCAAGGCAAATAAATCTGCTTTGCTTGATTTACTAATCGCAAACGAAGGGTGAGTTAGATGGAAAACTTTGCAACAGTCGAAGATTTGAAAAAATTGTGGCGAGCGTTGAAATTCGATGAGGAAAAACGAGCCGAAGCGCTGTTGGAAGTCGTTTCTCATTCTCTTCGTGTTGAAGCTAAAAAAGTTGGTAAGGATTTAGATGGGTTGGTGGCTACTGATCCATCTTTTGCTATGGTGGTTAAATCCGTAACAGTGGATGTAGTTGCTCGCACCTTGATGACATCAACTGATCAGGAACCAATGACTCAAATGGCTGAGTCTGCTTTAGGATATTCCTTCAGCGGGTCTTATCTTGTCCCTGGTGGTGGTCTATTTATTAAGGACTCGGAATTAAAACGTCTCGGTCTCAAGAAACAAAGATATGGGGTGATTGATATCTATGGGACGGATTAAAGGAATTACTGTAACTTTGATTGGAAAAACCAAGAATGGTAGAGATGACTTTGGGCATCCAATCTATGAGAATACTGAAATTGAAGTAGATAATGTCCTGGTTGTTCCAGCTTCAACAGAAGATGTCACAAATCAACTGAATCTTACTGGGAAAAAGGCAGCTTATACACTGGGTATCCCAAAAGGCGATAAGAACGAGTGGAAAGACCGAGAGGTTCGTTTTTTCGGTCACAAATGGCGCACGATTGGCATCCCTTTAGAAGGTATTGAAGAAATGATGCCTTTGGACTGGAATAAGAAAGTGATGGTTGAAGCGTATGAGTAATTTCAAAGTCAAGATTATCGGTGCGGGTGTAGGAGCTCTTTTGAAATCAAAAGAGATTCAGGATATTCTGAACAAAGAAGCAACAGTCATTAAAAAAAGATGTGGCACTGGTTATGAACAAGATAGCCACGTTGGTAAGACAAGAGCCAATGCTATGATTTATCCAGCTACGCAAAAAGCGAAGAGGGATAATTTGAAAAATAACACTTTGTTGAAGGCGGTGCATTAGATGATTGAAATTATTATCAAGAAATATCTTGACGGTCATTTAGATGTACCGTCATTTTTTGAACATGAAGCTGAAGCTCCCGATAGCTTTGTCATTATTCAAAAGACAGGTGGGAAGGAGCGAAATCATTCTGGTAGTGCGACCTTTGCTTTTCAAAGTTATGGCCCAACTATGCAGAAGGCTGCAGAGCTTAATGTGAAAGTGAAAAGTGCTGTGAAAGGATTGATTGAGTTAGATTCAATCTGTGGTGTCCACCTGAACAGTGATTACAATTTTACGGACACTGAAACAAAACAATATCGATATCAAGCCGTATTTGATATTAATTATTTTTAAAAAGGAGAAATTAAATGGCTACAGAAGCAAATGTAACGACTGCAAAACCTAAAATCGGAGGTGCGGTTTATTCTGCACCTCTTGGAACAACACTGCCAACTGATGCAACTACAAAATTAGATGATGCGTTTAAAGCACTAGGTTATATTTCAGAAGATGGTATGACTAATAGCAACTCCCCTGAGTCAGAAAATATTAAGGCATGGGGTGGTGTCGTTGTAAGTTCAGTTCAAAAGGAAAAGACAGACACATTCAAATATATGCTGATTGAAGCATTGAATGTGGAAGTTTTGAAGGAAGTTTATGGATCAGATAATGTATCTGGGGACTTGTCATCAGGAATTACCATTAAGGCAAATTCAAAAGAATTGCCACATCATTGTCTTGTAATCGAAACAGTTCTAAAAGGTGGTGTACTTAAACGTATTGTTATCCCTTCAGGAAAAGTAACTGCCATCGATGAAATCACTTATAACGATGGAAGTGTTCTCGGATATGGTACGACAGTCACTGCCTTTCCTAACTCTACTGATGACACACACTATGAATACATCAAAGGAGCTTAACTATGTCAAAACAAAATCGCAAAAAGAAAAATAAAGAAGCTGCGCCACAGATTAAAACAATCCGTGGGGTGACTTCGACCGGATTTGCTTTTGAAATCACAAAAGAACGCTTGGAAAAATTATGAGTTGCTTGAAGCAATCGCTGAAGTAGATACAAATCCTGCAGTTTTACCAAAAGTTGTCAAACTTATGCTTGGTAACAAGTCGGAAGATTTGAAAAATCATGTACGGACTGCTGATGGAATTGTTCCTTTGGATAAAATGGGTTCAGAAATTAGTGAGATTTTCACAAGTCAGGACCAATTAAAAAAATAGCTCTCCTTGCTAGAATGATTCAAATAGACGAAGATTCTCTTATTTGTGATTTAGCTGAAACCTATGGAATTTTTGACTACAGACAGCTACCTGCTAACCAGGTGGCTGTCTTTGCTTTTGGTTTAAAGGATGATTCTCGGATCAAACTAGCAATGACCAATAGCAAAGTTCCTTTTGAAACCTTTTTGCTTGCAGGCGTGCTTGATAGGCTTTCTGCTCTTGTTTGGTTTAAAACAACAGACGGTCAGAAAGGAATCAACAAACCATTAATGGTTGCAGAGGAACTAACAGGAAAAACTAAAGCTAAAGAAAGCAAGGAGATGATCTTTGATTCTGGTGAGGACTTTGAAGAATATCGTCAGAAAATTTTAGAAAAGATAGGAGGTGAGGATTAGTGGCTACAGAAATAGCACAGGCTTATGTACAATTGATACCATCAGCTAGAGGGATTACTGGTAAAATCCAATCAATCCTCAATCCTGAAGCGAGTGCAGCTGGACAAAGTGCTGGACAGTCATTGGGTTCTAGTCTTGTTGGTGTTATGACGAAAGTTATTGCGCTGACGAGGGATTGGTAAGGCATTTTTCGGCGACGAATCAGTGAAGGTGCGGCCTTCAGCAATCGCTCGGAGGTATTGAAACTCTTTTCAAAGGTTCTGCTGACAAGGTGAAGGGTTATGCTAATGAAGCCTACAAGACAACAGGTCTGTCAGCTAATGCTTATATGGAGAATGTGACAGGCTTCTCAGCTAGTCTCTTGCAGTCTTTGGGCGGTGATACAAACAAAGCTGCAGAAACAGCAAATATGGCCATGATTGACATGTCAGATAATGCTAATAAGATGGGGACATCAATGGAAAGCATTCAGATGGCATATCAAGGATTTGCTAAGCAGAACTACACCATGCTTGACAACTTGAAGCTCGGTTATGGTGGTACAAAACAAGAAATGCAACGGCTATTGGCTGATGCAGAGAAACTGACGGGTGTTAAATATGACATTAACAACCTTTCAGATGTTTATAATGCAATCCATGCTATTCAAGAAAATCTCGACATCACTGGTACAACTGCCAAAGAGGCAGCATCTACTTTTTAGTGGCTCATTTGAATCAATGAAAGCAAATTTGCTCAGAATGTACTTGGAAAGTTAGCATTGGGAGAAAATATTCTGCCATCTTTACAAGCTTTAGCAAAAACAACCTCTACCTTTCTCTTCGATAACTTTTTACCAATGGTTGGAAATATTTTTTCTGGCCTTGGCTTGGTTTTGACTGAAGGGATTAGCCAGATTGCTTCTCAGCTTTTTTTGGGGATACTTTTGGAAGTGCAGTCTATAGTCAACTGTCGAGGGTGACAGGTATCTTTCAAACCTTCTTTGATATGATCTTTGGGTCATTGAGCAAGCAAGATAACATTGATATCCTGACCATGCTTGGATTTAGCGAGGGTGCTGCTAATCAAATTGTCAACATCGCCGACAATATCCGAGTAACTTTTGAGAATATCGGGGTTGTTGCTGGTAATGTTGCAAGTATTGTTGTTGATTTCGTTGGAGATCTTTTAGGAATCAAAGACGGAGAGCAGGGAGTGAATTTGCTAGGCATTGCCTTTGAAAGTATCTCAGGTTTTATCAGAGACGCCTCTGAAAGACTTAGTAAATTTACATCTTGGTTAAAAGATTCACCTCTTGCATTAGATGCCTTAAAATCGGCTGTTGTTGGCATTACAAGTGCATGGGCAGGATATAAAGCTGTCTTAGCGGTAATAAAAGGAATTGAAACAATCAGGAATGCAACTCTAGCTATCACGAATGGCTTAATGCTAGCTCAGTTCGTAAGAACCGGTGCACTCACTACCGCAGAAGCTGCGAATGCGGCAGCAACTATGGGAGCAAGTGGAGCGTTTGGTATCTTTAATGCAGTTCTATCTGCTAACCCGATTGGCTTAATCGTAACGGCAGTCGCAGCATTGACTGCTGCTCTTGTATGGTTCTTCACACAAACAGAAACTGGTCAAAAGATTTGGTCCTCTTTTGTGGATTGGATCAAACAGGCTTGGCAGGGGATTGCTGATTTCTTTGTCGGTCTTTGGTCTGGTATCTCTGAAGGTGCTAGCACTTTGTGGGATGGAGTTGTTACAACATGGAATGCTTACGTTGAGTCTTTAAAGGCGATGTGGAATGCTGTTGTAACATTCTTTTCTGACTTATGGGAATCAATCAAGGAGGCCGCGTCTACGGCTTGGACATTGATTACTACAGCTGTCATGATGGTTGTTCAACCGTTCATTGACGGATTCATGAATATCTGGAACAACATTTCAGATGGTCTTACTCAAGTTTGGGAAGGAATTAAAATGATCTTTGAAGGCGCTTGGGAATTTATCAAATCGATTTTCTTGGGTGCTATTTTGATTATCATTGACCTAGTTACAGGAAACTTTGATCAATTAGGTGTAGATCTTTCTCTGATTTTGGAAGGAATCAAAAATGGAATCTCTCTGATTTGGGAGGGTATTAAGACATACTTTTCTGGAGTTGTGGATGTTATCGTTGGATACGCTACTGGTGTTTTTGAGAACTTCTCTAATGTTCTTAGTTCAATTTGGGAATTTATCAAAACGGCTGCATCTATGGCCTGGGAGTGGATAAAATCTACTGTAACAAGTCTGATCTCAGGTTTGGTGCAGGGGGCTCAAAATATCTGGGGTAGTTTTATGAACTTCCTATCAAGTTTGTGGGAAAGTATAAAGTCGGCAGCTGTGAATGGCTGGAACGCCCTGAAATCAGGGGTTATTTCTATCATCAACGGGCTTATCCAAGGAGCTCAGAATGCTTGGAATAACTTGAAACAAGGTGTGACTAATGTTGTAAACAGTGTCACAAATATCTTTAAAGGTCTAGCTAATATCAATCTTTGGGAAGCTGGTAAGGCCATTCTTAATGGTTTCTTAGGTGGTTTAAAATCTGCCTGGGAAGGAGTTACTAATTTTGTTGGTGGAATTGCAAATTGGATTCGAGACCATAAAGGTCCTATTGACTATGACCGTAAGCTTTTGATCCCAGCAGGTAATGCAATTATGCAAGGTTTAGACCAAGGACTGCAAGAAAGGTTTAAAGGTGTCAAAGAAACAGTTGGTGGAATAGCTGGTGAGATTTCAGATGTATTTTCTGGGGATAATTTAGATATAAACTCGTCAGCATCCGTTACTAAAAACCTAGAAGCCCAGTTGGCTATGCCATCAGCTCAATTTGAAGCACATGAGAATAAAACCGTGTCTGAGATAGCGATTCTGAGAGCAAGTATGGAGAGAATCCTTACTGCTATTCTTGAAAAATCGTCAGACGTTTATCTGGACAATGACATTATCTCACTCAAAACCTATGAACAACACGGTGCAATTTACGCAAGGGAGGGAATTTAATGGAGTATATGATCATCAATGGTTTTCACACCTCAACCCTTCCTGGTTGTGTTGTGACAGATTTCGGGAAGGTGGAGGCTGCTAAGCCAAAAGGAGAGAAAGCAAACCTTTATGGAGTTAATGGTAGTTACCGTGTGTTAGACGGTTCTTTCGACAGTTACGAAAGGACCTTCACTCTCCACGTTAAAAAAATGGTTGAGATTTCAAGTATTCTTGATAAGTTTCAATCGAATGATAATGTTTTAGAATTTAGCTATCAGCTGGGGTCGTTATTCTATGCAAACTTCCTTACTGCTAGTTTTGAACCGTTTGGGAATCATGCTTGGAAGTTGGAAATCAAGCTAGACATGCAACCGTTCCGCTATCAAAAAATTGTAGATCCTGTAGTTCTTACGGCATCTGGTACGATCAATAATCCTGGGACGATTTATTCTGAACCAATTATTGAGATTGAGGGCAATGGGGATGTATCACTCACTATCGGACGTAAAACCATGCACTTGTCAATTATTGGTAAGGCTACAATCGACTGTAGACAAGGAAAACAAAACATCTATAATGCTAATGGTGCAGTGCAGAACACTCTCAGAAAGCGTGGAGGGTTCTTTGAAATCCCTGTTGGTCGTAACGGTGTGACCTATACAGGGAACGTGCGTAAGGTAACTATTCGTCCTAATTGGAGGTATCTAGTATGATTTATTTAACAGAAGGGAATATCCCTCTTAATGCAGCATACAATGATAACATCATACAAGAAGCGAATAGCACCTATCAATTGTCGTTCAAGTTTCCTACCAATAATTTGTTATGGCAACGACTAAGAGAAGAAACATTCTTGACTGCTGATGATCTTCATGGTGAACAAGATTTTTGATTTTCGAAGTCGAGAAGAAGCATGGATATATTCAAGTCTATGCGAACCAAGTATTCACTCTCTTGAACAACTATGTTGTTAATCCGATTTCTTTGGACAGAGTGACCGGATCAACTGCTTTAAGTCGATTTGCTGGAAGTATCACTCGTGATAATCCGTTCTCATTTTACTCTAATATTGAAGATAGACATACCTTCAATTCTGATACTAAGAACGCAATGGAAGTCTTGACTAAGGATAAACATTCTATCCTTGGTCAATGGGGTGGTGATTTAGTCAGACATGGTTATCAAGTTCGATTGTTAAAAAATGGCGGTTCAGAAAATGAATCGCTTTTTATGTACAAGAAAAACCTATCGAGCTATCAGCATAAGACCTCTACCAAGTCTTTAAAGACTCGGATTACATTCAAGACGACAGTCAAAGGTGAGGGAGAAAAGGCGCCGGACCGCAAATTTTCTGTGGTTGTGGAAAGCCCTCTAATCAACAAATACAGTCAGATTTATGAGGATGTCGTAGAAGTCAACGACCAAGATGTCAAGGATGAAGCAAGCCTTAGAGAATATGGCAAGCAGTATTTCAGAACAACATTGTGCGATATGCTCGAAGATAGTATTGAGATTGATGTTATTGGTAGAAGCGATGTTCCAGTACAGATGTTTGATGTGGTAGGTGTCTACCACGAATACTACGACCTTGATGTGCGAAAGAAAATCACGAAATACAACTATTCTCCAATGGCTAAGAAATTGAAGAGTATTGGTTTTGGAGAATTTAAGTCAGGTTTAGCAAGCGCAATCGGTAATGTAGTAAGTGATGCAGTCAAGAATGAAACACAACACCTAGATGGAATCTTTGAAGCAAAACTAGCTAAAGAAATTCAAATGCTGACCTTGCTTTTGACCGCAAAAAAGAAGAATTAACCAATCAATTCACAGATGAAGTGAACGCTATCAAAGCCAAAGTAGAAGAAAACAAGCGTGCTCTGTCGGATGAAATCGACAATCGATTCTCAGGTTTCGATAGCAGCATGAACGAGAAGCTTGAAGACCAGCGGACCAAAATCGAAGAGATTCGTGCTATTGGTTCAACAGTTACCCAGACGGCTGAAGAAGCTTTGGAAGAAGCTAGAAACGCTCTTGAGTCTGCTAATACTTCTAAATACTTGTCTGATTCAAGCCTTGTTAAAATCGAGCAGATGACAGACCGATTCAGGACTCTTGTGACTAAACAAGAGGTTGGTCCGTTAAACGATAGGTTGAGAATTGCTGAAAATAGAATCGAAGTCCAAGCTGACCAAATCACTGAGAGATTAACTCGTACTGATTTTGACAGGTTGGCCAATGACAGAGGTTTTCAAAATGCAACTCAAGTCCAGAACACAGTCAAGAACTCTGTTGACGGATTTCAAAGGACCATCTCACGAATTGAAACCAAACTGAGAGATGTTATTCGAAACGATAACCTCTTGCAGAATTCTTCCATCATTCCTGCAGGGAATGGTTTGGGAGGTAGTTGGAGATTGAATAACTCGGGCGGTAGTGGTAAGACGGAAGTAGTATTACTCACAGATGCGCCACATACTGCTATTAAAAAGGGGTTTCGAATTGTAAATAATACGAATGGCGGAAACAAGGATATCGCACAAGGTATTAACTTAGTTGTTGGTGAGAAATATACAATGTCCTGTTGGGCGAGAGTAATTAAGCCTAATGCAAATTTACTACTTCATCCATGGGCATCAAATAATCGTGATAGATACATGAATAACCCAATCACAAATACTGATTGGGTTCGATATCAATTCACATTCACAGCAGGTTCAGTCTACAATTCAATCCAGTTTGGCCAAACAGGCAGTGGTAGTCTTGAAATCTGCGGTATGAAGCTTGAGCATTCTGACCGCATGACTGACTACGATGTTAACACTTCTGAAATCGTAAGTGTTGCTGATTTTAATGATGTAGTCGATACGGTTAAGAGTCACACACAGACCATTCAGAGACAGAATGACTCTATTTCACAAGTAATACAAACTGCAGACGGCCTAGTTAGTCGTGTATCTAATTTCTTAGAAGATTTTAACCTGGTATATGATCCAACGAATTTCAGCAAATGGACCAAGAAACAAGCCGATGCGAATGTTATCGAAGTTCAAGCTGGAACTAAGTTACTACGAATTACCAACACTGGTAAATCTCAAAACGTCTATCACGGATTCGCATTGCCACTCAACACCTCAACATTTACGAATGGCGAGAAATTAAGTTATCGCATGGAAGTTTGGGTGGATGTATTGCCAGATGCACCGCTTGGAATTGAGCTATGGGATTCAGACGGTGGCCTTGCATCAGATAGAGTGACACTTACTAAAACTGGAATTCAAATTATCACAGGCACAATGACCGTCCAGAAATCATCGACTAAAGCAAGAGAATTTCCTCTTGAGATTTGGTTAATGAAGAACGGACAAGTCGCAATCGGTCAGGTATCACTTATCCGTGGCGACAAACCTCCTAAAAAATTCAGCGATAACACATCGACACAAGATGTTGTCACTCAAACACGAGTAGCACAATTATCTGATTCGTATGCTATCCAAACCTTGACTGGTCCAGGTGCGATTTCTTCTCAAATCAATCTGAATAGCAATAATATTCTGATTGAAGCTGCTAAAATCCGACTCAAAGGTAGAACGCTTCTAGATGAAATCACGGCGATAGACGGTTACTTTAAACGCTTATTTGTAGGTGATGCAAAAGTAGGCACGCTGAATGCTGACATCATTCGCTCGAATTCTATTTCAGCGGACAAGTTGATATTCGATACAGCTCTAGCGAAGAAGCTTGTGTCAAGTGATGTATTCACGGATACTTTAGCTGCTAAAACAGCATTCATCAATAAGCTACGATCTGTTGTAGTCTCTGCAACCTTACTCGAAGGTTACAAAGGCAAGATTGGTGGATTTCAAATTGGTACGCATGAGAAGGATCCGACTGTTTCTGGTTGACTGGTTCTAACAGTTTTCGCGTTGGTATGAGTGACGGTGGATGGAGAGCAGGTCAAACGGCTCTTTGGGTTAACTGGGGCGATAACTGGGGGAAACCGGGCAATCAGGCTTGGTTTGTAAAAAATAACGGTGAAATGCACTGCTATAACACCGCAAACTTTTGGAACACCCCTGTTGTCTACGGCAATCTTAGAGTCACCGGTAAAATCTACTATGACAACAGAGCTTCAGGTGGTAAGTATGGATTTTGGATGAGTTCACCACGATATACATACATGGACGCTCACAACGGTTATCTTTATTTTTATTTAGACAACGGTACATACGACTGGATTACGCTCAACAAAGACTTGTCAGACCGTCGATACAAGACCAACATTCAAGACAGTCAAGTCTCAGGTCTGGATGTTATCGAAAAGCTCAAAACCTACTCTTATCGCAAAGAGTATGATGGTAAAGTCGAAGATATTTCTTGCGGTATCATGGCTCAAGATGTCCAACAAGTTGCTCCAGAAGCATTTTTGGAAAATCCAGACGGTGCTTACTCGTATAACACATTTGCATTATTGCCTTATCTTATCAAGGCGATTCAAGAATTAAACCAAAAAGTAGAAAGGTTGGAAACAACATGAACGAACAAGACAAGCAGATTAGTAGTCTGACGATTAAATCATTGAGTGAAAGAGTCAGCAATGAAGCTACTCAATCAGCTACGCTAGAAGCTCTATACACAGTTACAGCTATGGAAATCGAACAGATGAAACGAATCATCGAATCAGACGAAGAATTAAAAGCAAAATTTGAAGAAGTGAAAGGAAAAATGACAAATGGCAATTAATAACTACGAACTAGCAAGCAAGCCTTACACACGAGGTTTTGGCGACAATATCAAGACAGTGGTTGAAATCCGTCTGTCAGAAGGCAATCGGTACAGTTCGAACATGCGTGAGCTAACAGGAGACCGGACAAATGAACCGGAAGATGTCTTGATTCAAGCGGTTCTTGATGTTCTTAAAGCTGAACTAGATCCTGGGTCAGCAATCGTTCAAGCTCAATCTAAAATCGAGCAAGCTGAACAGAAACTCACTCAGACCGAAACCAAACAAAACGAATTGCTTGAATTGACTGAAAAAATCAACAAAGTAGTGCGTGTTATGGCTCAAGATTCTATCATGGGTGAAAAACTTGCCTACGGAACAACCTACAAGGAACTTGTGGAACTATTCCCACTTGTAGAGGAAGGCAAGGTCTATCAACCAGGTGATATGTTTGTGATTGAAAATCCTGAACACGTCGAATTGAATGGCGAAGGAAAGCGAGTCTTGATTCAGACAAATCAGTCTTTTACTTACAAAGGCGAATCACTCAAACAACTTGAAGGCTCACCATCGCAAAATGGTTTACTTGCCGTTTGGAAATGGGAGCCGCCTAAATCCGAGCTAGACACTCAGCCTGTTCAATAAGAGGTGACGTATGCGAGACTTACCAATTCATGAACTTATCGAACACCTAAAGAACCTTTCGTCTAGTCCATACATTCACATTTTCTTTTGGCTAATGATCCTGGATATCGTTACAGGATACATCAAGGCTTTTAAGACTAAACGATTTGATAGTAAGATTGGCACTATGGGATTGATTCGTCATTTCGTAGTATTCACAGTCATCTTACTGGTTGCGATGTATGCTCGTTCACTTGGTGTTCGTCCTTTAGGAATTACTTGGACAATGTTCTTTATTGCTAATTATCTAGGCTCGGTGCTCGAGAATTGGGAAGCTATTGGTTGGGCGTTTCCAGAATTCTTGAAACCTTATATCAACCAAATTAAGAAAGACAATGCTAGAAAACTTGGTCAATTATTAGTCAATGTTGACCAGAAAGACAAAATCGAAGTAGAATTAAAGGAGAAAGATGATGAACAAGATTAATTGGAGACTTAGACTACAGAACAAAGTTACTCTTATCGCTCTACTAGGAGCGGTATTTCTTATGGCTCAACAATTCGGACTTGAAATTCCAAAAAACATTCAAGACGGAGTGAATACATTCGTTTATATTCTTGTCTTGCTAGGAGTGGTTACTGATCCAACGACTGCTGGATTGACTGACAGCGAGCGAGCGCTTGAATACTACGAGCCTAAGAAAGACTAGATAAGGAAGCCTTATGGCTTCCTTTATTTTGGTAAGAAAGGAAAATTTAAATGGCAATTAACATTGAAACAGCTATTGCATGGATGAAAGCTAGACAGGGACGAGTCTCTTATAGCATGGAAGAAAGAGACGGAGATGACTCTTATGATTGCTCTAGCTCTGTCTACTATGCTCTGAGAAGTGCTGGAGCAGTATCAGCTGGATGGGCAGTCAATACTGAGTATGAGCACGACTGGCTTATCAAGAATGGTTATACTCTTATCTCAGAGAATACGCCTTTTGACGCTCAGCGTGGAGATGTGTTTATTTGGGGACGCAAAGGTGCCTCAGCTGGTGCTGGTGGACATACAGGGATTTTTATTGACTCAGACAACATCATCCATTGCAATTATCGCTATGATGGCATCTCAGTCAATGACCATGATGACATTTGGCTATATGCTGGACGCCCTTACTATTACATTTACCGTTTGACCAATCCAAATGCTCAACCTGAGCCTCCTAAAAAAGGCTGGCAACGAGATGATAAAGGTTACTGGTACGCTAGAGCTAATGGCTCTTATCCTAAGAGTCAATTTGAGTACATCGAGGAAAATAAATCATGGTTTTATTTTGATGAGTCAGGTTATATGTACTCTGACAAATGGCTCAAGCATACAGATGGCCACTGGTACCATTTTGACAAGGATGGCTACATGGCCACATCTTGGAAGAAAATCAATGGGAAATGGTACTATTTCAACCGAGATGGCGCAATGGCTACAGGGTGGGTCAAATGGTATGAGAAATGGTACTATCTTGACTCAGAAGATGGGGACATGAAATCTAACACCTTTGTCCCATACAACGGTGGCTACTATCTCATGCTTGAAGATGGCCGATTGGCAGATAAAGAATCATTTACTGTAGAGCCTGACGGGCTCATTACTACTAAATAAAAAAATACAGAAAGGCTTTCAAAATTTAATTACACTAAAACCGCAGGCAATAGCTTGCGGTTTTTTGTTTGCTCAAAATAAAAAAAACAGTGATGGTACTCACTGTTTTTCTTGTAGTGTATGGGCGTAAGAAGTCATGCTGATAGCGTGTTTTAAACGCATGTTCATTATATTTGATATACCATTTTTATATTTATCAACGGCTTGAGTAGATACGCCACAGTTTTTGCTGATAGCATAGGCTGTGGCGTTGTCTAAAAGCCAGCGGATAGCTTCAATATCTACTGACATATATTACCTCATAAAATACCAAACTGCAAATAGGAGTAGAAGAAGTCCAATAATAAATTCAACTTTTTCACGCTTGGTGGTTTTTCTAATTTTTAGATTTACTTTCATTGTTTTTCCTGTTATAATTTAAGTACACCCCCGAAGGGGTGGATAGTGATTTCTCACTATCCAAATTCGATGTGCCATTCAAAGCTGATTATAAATAAGTTTATTTTGACTACTAGCTTATTTGTTTTTACTTTGAGTGGCTTCTTTTTGAACTTAAACATTTTGTTTTCCTTTCTACTAGTTTCCTTGTCTAAGGTTTCCTCCTTAACCTTATGTATCTATTATACAACTAAAGTTACATAAAGTCAAGAGTTTTGATGAAGTTTTTTTAAATTTTTTCATAAAAAAAATAGACCTTGTCCAGAGGTCGGGGAGTCGGAGGGGACACCCTCCAATGTAAACTATTAGAACTAAATTACAGCCTTCTCAACTATACGGGCAAAGGTGAGTATGAAAATGAATACGAAGATGAATACGATTTAAAAAAATGACGAAAAATAACGGAAATGATTTTAAATAAAAATAAGCAAAAACTAAACTATTGATAAGCAACAGAAAGCATTGGTAAACATTTGTCACTTATACCATAGTTCGTGACAGTTCCTGTTTTTTTTGATAGAATCATACAGTATGCTCTTGGGCGCAAAGTAAGAACTGGGACTGTCTTTCCCAGCTTCGGAGGTAAAAAATGTCAGATTCGCCAATCAAATATCGATTGATTAAAAAAGAAAAACACACTGGAGCTCGTTTGGGTGAGATTATCACACCCCATGGCACCTTCCCAACGCCTATGTTTATGCCAGTAGGGACTCAGGCAACGGTCAAGACTCAGTCGCCAGAAGAATTGAAAGAGATGGGTTCAGGAATTATCCTATCCAATACCTATCACTTGTGGCTTCGCCCTGGGGACGAACTCATTGCCCGTGCTGGAGGTCTTCACAAGTTCATGAATTGGAACCAACCAATCTTAACGGATAGCGGTGGTTTCCAAGTGTATTCTCTAGCGGATAGCCGTAATATTACAGAAGAAGGAGTAACCTTCAAGAACCACCTCAACGGTTCTAAGATGTTCCTTTCGCCTGAAAAAGCTATTTCTATCCAGAACAATCTAGGCTCAGATATCATGATGTCCTTTGACGAATGTCCCCAATTTTATCAACCTTATGATTATGTGAAAAAATCGATCGAACGTACCAGCCGTTGGGCTGAGCGTGGGTTAAATGCTCACCGTCGTCCGCACGACCAAGGTTTATTTGGGATTGTACAGGGAGCAGGATTTGAAGATCTTCGCCGTCAATCAGCTCAAGACCTTGTAAGTATGGACTTCCCAGGCTACTCTATCGGAGGACTAGCAGTTGGAGAAACCCACGAAGAGATGAATGCAGTTTTGGACTTTACGACCCAACTGCTTCCTGAGAACAAACCTCGTTACTTGATGGGAGTAGGAGCGCCAGATAGCTTGATTGATGGTGTCATCCGTGGTGTCGATATGTTTGACTGTGTTTTGCCGACTCGTATCGCCCGTAATGGGACTTGTATGACCAGTCAAGGTCGCTTGGTTGTCAAGAACGCTCAGTTTGCGGAGGACTTTACACCACTTGATCCAGAGTGTGATTGCTACACATGTAAGAATTATACCCGTGCTTATCTGCGCCACTTGCTTAAGGCCGATGAAACCTTTGGTATCCGCTTGACAAGTTACCATAACCTGTATTTCTTGCTCAATCTGATGAAGCAGGTTCGCCAGGCTATCATGGATGATAATCTCTTAGAATTTCGTGAATATTTTATTGAAAAATATGGTTATAACAAGTCAGGTCGCAATTTCTAAATGTAGCTTGATATCCACTAAAAATCCTAAGTTTTATCTTAGGATTTTTCTGTATTTTTTGATAAAATAAAGGTACTATGGAATGAAAGTTAGATGGCTCTTTTGCCAATCTAACGAATGGAGAATTAACTCGTATGCGTATTAAATGGTTTTCCTTGATTAGGATTACAGGTTTGCTTTTGGTACTCTTGTATCATTTCTTTCAGACGGCTTTTCCAGGAGGTTTCTTTGGGGTTGACGTCTTCTTTACCTTCTCAGGTTTTCTAATCACTTCACTTTTATTAGAAGAATTTGGACAAAAAGGGAAGATTGATATCTTAGGATTTTTTAGAAGACGTTTCTATCGAATTTTTCCACCAGTTGTTTTAATGATTCTTGTCATCATGCCATTCACCTTCTTGGTTCGTCAAGATTATGTGGCAGGAATTGGTGGGCAGATTGCCGGTGTTCTAGGATTTATGACTAACTTCTATGAAATGCTGACAGGAGGAAGTTACGAATCTCAGTTTATCCCTCATCTCTTTGTTCACAACTGGAGCTTAGCTGTTGAAGTTCATTATTATATCTTGTGGGGGTTGGCAGTCTGGTTCCTATCTAAGCGAGCGAAATCAAGCGAACAACTACGAGAGACAATCTTTCTACTTTCATCAGCTGCCTTTATCATCAGTTTCCTTTCTATGTTTATCGGTAGCTTTATTGTAATTTCTTACTCAACAGTATACTTTTCAAGTTTGACTCATGTTTATCCATTCTTCTTAGGTAGTGTGCTTGCTACCGTGATAGGAGTTCGTCATACGACGCCACTTCTTAAACGTTTGAATAAAACCTTGGATTTGAAGCAGACCTTACTAGTCTTTGGAGCTGGGTTCGGAGTCTTGCTTTTACTGACTTTCTTTGTGAAATTTACCTATCTCTTTGCCTATTTATTCGGCTTCTTGTTTGCAAGTTTAGCTGCGCTTCTGATGATTGTTGCAGCACGCATTTTACATGAGAAAACACCGACGATCAAAGAGCCAAAGATTATCAGCTTTTTAGCGGATACAAGCTATGCTGTCTATCTTTTCCACTGGCCGTTCTATATTATCTTTTCTCAATTGATGGGCAACCTGCTAGCAGTGATTTTAACCACCATCTTCTCTTATATCTTCGCAACCCTTTCTTTCTATGTCATCGAGCCTTTGATTGCAGGAAAGTCCAGCAAATTGTTGCGAATGGCAAAAGAAATTCCTCACATCAAACCAATCTTTGCTGGTAGTGCAGGAGTACTTGGTCTGATTACCGTTGTCGTGATATTGATAGCTCCTCAAGTAGGCGCATTTGAAACGGATTTGATGGTTAATGGTCTTAATCAGGCTCAAACTAATATCAGTCGAACAAAAACCATGGCGGATCAAGCAGAAGCCAGTCGCTATAATATAGCTGAGGGTGTATCTATCATTGGAGATTCGGTAACCTTGCGTGCTTCAGATGGACTGAAAGCAATCTTGCCAGATGCACAGATTGATGGTCAGGTCAGTCGAAATACCAAACAGGCAAATGAATTGATGCTGAATTACAGTCAGAATAAAGCCTTGCCTAAAATTGTAGTCATTGCGACTGGCGTTAATAATCCTGAAAATTATAAAGCTGATTTGGATTTGCTGATAACAAATCTTCCAAAAGGACATCAGCTTGTCTTAGTAACTCCATATGAGGGGGATACAACGCAGGAAACGCAACCTTATGTAGAGCAGTATGCAAGCTATGCGCGTGAACTGGCACAAAAATATCCATATATAGCACTAGCAGATTGGAACCAAGTGGCTAAAGATCATCCAGATATTTGGAAGGGAACAGACCAGGTTCACTTCGGTAGCGATACGACCAAGCAGGATGAAGGAGCAAAACTTTACGCAGAAACCATTAATGCTGCCGTTAAAGCTCTCGCAGACAAACCTGTCAAATCAAAATAATCACTAAAAAGTAGAGATAGTCATCTCTACTTTTTTTAGCTTTCAATAAAGGAGCAATTGGGTGAAAAAAACTTGCCAAATTGTCAGAATTATGAGAAAATAGGTGCAGTCTAAAAATGGAGGGAATGCAATGAGAGAAGACATCAAAATCAATGACCGTGCTCTAGCATTGGAAAATCAAATCATTGAAGTACTCGAAAAAGTTTATGATACAGATGTAGAGTTAGATGTATACAATCTTGGATTGATTTATGAGATTCATTTAGATGAGGCTGGCCTTTGTACAGTTGTTATGACCTTCACTGATACTGCCTGTGACTGTGCAGAAAGTCTGCCGATCGAGATTGTGGCAGGTTTAAAACAAATTGATGGGATTGAAGATGTCAAGGTTGAGGTTACCTGGTCTCCAGCATGGAAGATTACACGCATTAGTCGTTATGGGCGTATAGCGCTTGGACTGCCACCACGATAATGATCTATTTTGAAAAATACAAAAAAGCAAGCCAGTTGAGGCTTGCTTTTGATTTGCTTATTTTTTACCAGATTGTTCCATATTCCAGAAATCTGTAACGGCACCACGTGATGCAGAAGATACGGTATGGGCATACTTACCAAGGACACCACGACTATAGAGTGGTGGCAAGGTTGTTTCTGCCTTACGTTTTTCAAGTTCTTCATCGGAAACGGCCATGGAAATTTCTTTTGTGTCTTGGTCGACAGTGACAATATCGCCTGTACGGAGATATGCAATTGGTCCACCATCCTGAGCTTCAGGAGCGATATGTCCAACAACCAATCCATAAGTACCACCAGAGAAGCGTCCGTCTGTCAAGAGAGCAACTTTGTCTCCTTGACCTTTGCCAACGATCATTGATGAAAGTGATAGCATTTCAGGCATACCAGGGCCACCCTTAGGTCCAACGAAACGAACAACGACAACGTCGCCATCAACGATTTCATCTGACAAGACAGCTTGGATAGCATCTTCTTCTGAGTCAAAGACCTTAGCTGGACCAACGTGACGACGCACTTTAACACCTGACACCTTGGCAACTGCACCGTCAGGAGCAAGATTACCGTTCAAGATGATAAGCGGACCGTCCGCACGTTTAGGATTTTCAAGTGGCATGATGACTTTTTGACCTGGAGTAAGATCTGTAAAGTCAGCTAAGTTTTCAGCGACAGTCTTACCAGTACATGTGATACGGTCTCCATGAAGGAATCCATTTGCCAGCAAGTACTTCATAACCGCAGGCACACCACCAACTTCGTAAAGGTCTTGGAAGACATACTGACCAGAAGGTTTTAAGTCTGCCAAGTGAGGCACACGTTCTTGGATGGTATTAAAGTCCTCAAGTGACAAGTCAACATTAGCTGCGTGGGCAATAGCAAGCAAGTGAAGAGTGGCGTTGGTAGAACCACCTAGAGCCATTGTCACTGTAATGGCATCTTCAAAGGCTTCGCGAGTCAAGATATCTGAAGGTTTGATACCAAGTTCAAGCATTTTGACAACTGCTCGTCCTGCTGCTTCGATGTCTTCTTTCTTATCAGCAGATTCGGCTGGGTGTGAAGAAGAACCTGGCAAACTCATCCCCAAAACTTCGATAGCAGTAGCCATAGTATTGGCAGTATACATACCACCACAACCACCAGGGCCAGGGCAGGCATTACATTCCAGACGTTTCACGTCCTCAGCCGTCATATAGCCGTGGTTCCACTTACCGATTCCTTCAAATACAGAAACCAAGTCGATGTCTTTACCATCTAATTTTCCAGGAGCGATAGTACCACCGTAGGCGAAAATAGCTGGGATATCCATATTGGCAATAGCAATCATAGAACCAGGCATGTTCTTGTCACAGCCACCGATAGCCACAAAGGCATCTACGTTGTGACCACCCATAGCAGCTTCGATAGAGTCCGCAATAATATCACGAGACGTCAAAGAGAAACGCATACCAGGCGTTCCCATAGCAATCCCATCAGCTACCGTAATGGTTCCAAATTGAACCGGCCAAGCACCAGCTGATTTGACACCTTCTTTAGCCAACTTCCCAAAGTCATGCAAGTGGATATTACATGGTGTGTTTTCTGCCCAAGTCGAAATGACCCCCACAATCGGTGTTTCAAAGTCCTTATCTGTCATACCAGTTGCACGAAGCATGGCACGGTTTGGTGATTTAACCATGCTGTCATAAATGCTACTGCGGTGACGTTTATCTAATTCTGTCATTCAAGTCCCTCCCATTTCAGTTTTTACCATTATAGCACAATTTTCGCCTGAATAACAGAAGAAAATTCTTGAATTTTCAGACAATTTAGTGGTGTATGATAAAAAAATACAACTTTTTTTGTCAAGTAACTTTACTTTACAAAAAAGTTTTGATATACTATTAAAGTTGATGAAAATCAAACCTAATTGAATTTATATCTTAAAAGGAGAAAAACGAAATGGCAGTACCTGCACGTCGCACTTCAAAAGCGAAGAAAAACAAACGTCGTACACACTACAAAGTAACAGCTCCATCTGTAAACTTTGACGAAACTACTGGAGATTACTCACGTTCTCACCGCGTATCACTTAAAGGATACTACAAAGGACGTAAGATCGCTAAAGCTGCATCAGCTGAATAATAGAAGGGAGATACCATGCGCGTAAATATTACACTTGAACACAAAGAATCTGGTGAACGCTTGTACCTTACTTCTAAAAACAAACGTAACACTCCAGACCGTCTTCAATTGAAGAAATACTCACCAAAACTTCGCAAACACGTTGTGTTTACAGAAGTGAAGTAAGCATTCAATAGGAATCAATACATAAGAAAAACGCTCTAGTCCTATTGTCTAGAGCGTTTTTATCTTGTTTTGAAATTACATATCAATTTTATCAACTTGTTATTTATTTTATCAATGTGCATTTTGGCAGAAAAAAGAATACAGGACAAACAAATTCCTGTATTCCTAAAATAACTTAGAACAGATATGATAATGAAGCGACTAACATGATTATAGTGCAAATTATTTTTACGATTTTTACATATTGTTGTTTGAACACAATTTATCAGAGAAAAGACTCAATACAAGCGCAACACAAAACAAAGTAGTTCTTAAAATAAAAATAGTCATGATTCATACTCCTTTCGCTATTTTGTTGATCCAGTAAATAAGTTGAATAGTAATTATCTAATTTTCAAACATATCCATCTGCCCTGGTAAATCCTTTGTTCTTTGATTATTAATCGGTATCTCTGTCTATCTTTATTATAGCAAAAATATCCTTATTAAACCAATAAATGTAATTTTTTTATAGTTTGGTGTTTGTACACTTTTGACAGGGATGGCCCCTACTCCAAGCTTACTTCTAAAAAGGTAATGAGTTAAATTCTCCCTACCTTTTTACTGTTCCGCTTTTTGAGAGCGCTTGAAATATGTTATAATGAAACTAGATTAAATTTTTGGAGGAAAACCGTGGGAAATTTCATTGAGTTAGTCTTTCATCGTTTCTTTTTGGGGATGATTGCGACTGCTTATTTTTGGTTATTGACACTAGCAGGAGGAGTGGTTTTTGGTATAGCACCCGCTAGTGTAACTCTCATGAGTTTATTTGCTGAAAACGGCTATTCTTACCGTGCTTATCGTTTCAAGGAAGCATGGGCTTTATTTAAGAGCAATTTTGTCAAAAGTAATCTCAATTTCTACACCTTTATAGGGATTGACTTCATCTTGATTTATGGCTTGTATCTGATGATTCAGTTGCCAAACCAGACCATTGTCCACTTGGCAGCAACATTTCTAAATATCTTTTTAGTAGCCTTGGTATTTTTGGCCTATACGGTATCTTTAAAGTTACAGGTTTACTTTGAATTGTCCTATAAAAACACCTTAAAGCTTGCCTTTATCGGAATTTTTATGAGTTTGTCAGCAGTGGCTAAGGTTCTCCTTGGTAGCGTTTTGTTAGCCATTATTGGCTTCTATATGCCAGCCCTCATCGCTTTTGTAGGTATTGGGATGTGGCACTTCTTTATTAGTGATTTATTGGAGCCTGTTTATGAAAGTATTCATGAAAAATTGGCAACCAAATAAGACCAAACAATTCCGCCTCCACTCACTCCTAAGGATCTATAGTCTGGTGATGATTATCATCATTTCCTGCTTTGCTCTCTTGATTTCTTATGCAGACTGGGATATGCGTGAAAGGGAAGCCGATCGTGTCGGTCAGCGTGTTCTCGCTCGAACAGTTGATGAAGTTGAATACTACTATCGGGAGTCAACTCGCCTAGCCCAGAGTTTAGTGGATAATCAAGCTCGGATTGAAGGAATTTACAAGTATTTTAGCCTCAGTACGCCGGATTATTTTTACTGGCAGTTAGAGCGCAAGGCGTCACCCTATATTTCCGTTTCCATTTATGAAAATATCGATGATATTTACGTGCGAAACGATTTTGTGACAGGTGTTTCGATTGTTCTACAGGATTCAACGGATGTATTTGTTTCCAAAAGAGGAAACAGAGGTGGACAGAAAATTCCAGCTGAGAACTTTAAACCAGATGCTAATAGTTTCGCTGTTCCAGTGTCTGATCCCATCTCGGACCAGGCTCTTGGAGTCATTTATATTTCTGTAGAACCAGAAGTCCTCTATAAAGCGATTGACAACACTAGGGGAACAATTCCTGTAGCAGTAACAGTCATTGCACCATATGAAACAGATATGTTCTATATTGGAGCGAAGGGAACGAATGAGTCTTGGTTGGTAGGAACAACTGCCCATGGTTATCAAGTTCGAGTAGCTGTACCAAAGGATTATGTTTGGAGTGGGACTTTAGCGAGTTCGGCACTTATCTTAGGTTTGAGCACCCTCTTTATCATCATTTTATATATGACCTTAAGAAGGACTTTTTCTGACTATCAAAGTCAGGTTGTGGACTTGGTGGACTCTATCCAAGCCATTACTAAGGGAGAGCAGACCAAGAGAATCGACACAGATAAAAAGGACCAGGAATTGCTTCTTATTGCCGAGTCGACAAATGATATGTTGGATCGACTAGAAAGTAATATTCACGATATTTATCAACTGGAACTCAATCAAAAAGATGCCAACATGCGAGCCTTACAAGCTCAAATTAATCCGCATTTCATGTACAATACTCTGGAATTTTTGCGGATGTACGCAGTAATGGAGAACCAAAATGAACTAGCAGATATCATCTATGAGTTCAGTAGTCTCCTGCGCAATAATATCTCTGACGAGCGAGAAACGACCCTCAAACAAGAAGTGGAGTTTTGTCGGAAGTACAGTTATCTCTGTATGGTTCGCTATCCAAAATCCATTGCCTATGGATTTAAGATTGACCCTGAATTGGAAGAAATGCGTATTCCAAAGTTCACCCTCCAACCGTTAGTGGAAAATTATTTTGCCCATGGAGTTGATCACAGAAGAACAGATAATGTTATCAGTATCAAGGCTTTAAAAAAAGATGGCTATGTCGAAATCTTAGTAACCGATAATGGCCGTGGGATGTCTGCTGAAACTAGCAGAAATTCAAGCTAAACTGGCTCAAAGGACCTTTGAACACACAGCAGATTATAAGGGGGAACAACAGTCTATTGGGATTGTTAATATCCACGAACGCTTTGTGCTCTACTTTGGAGACCGCTATAACATCAATGTAGAATCAGCTGAACAAAAAGGTGTTCAATATAGAATTACCATTCAGGATGAAGAGAAAGGATAAACATGTATAAAGTACTATTAGTTGACGATGAGTACATGATTACAGAAGGACTTAAGCGTTTGATCCCTTTTGAAAAATGGGATATGGAAGTCGTCGCTACAGCCAATCATGCTGACGACGCTTTGGACTATGTTCGAGAACATCCCGTAGATATCGTCATTTCTGATGTCAACATGCCTGACAAGACAGGACTTGAAATGATTGGGGAAATGAAGGAACTCTTGCCAGAGGCTTACTATATTCTTCTTTCCGGCTATCAAGAATTTGAATATGTCAAGAAAGCCATGAACCTCAATGTTGTAGATTATCTTGTCAAACCAGTTGATAAGGTTGAATTGGAGCATTTACTTGAGAAAATCCTTGGTCAGCTTCGTGAGAAAGGGCATGAACCAGAAATGTTGAGTCAGCAATTAGATGAAGAAGCATTCAAGACTCATCTCACCCAAAAAGAAAACTGGTGGATTGGGCTTTCAAAAGAAAAACAAGGGGATTTTGTCATTCCCTACTATGTTCTCGGTCAGGACTGGCAGATTGTGATTGCATCTCAGAAATTCGACGGTTTACTCGTTATGCCTTTTGAGTTACCTTATCAGGCTAACTTTGAAAAATGGAAATTTGACGTTGAAAAAGCACTATTCTATGGAACTGTAAACCTCGATCAATCTGAAAGTCTCTTTTCTTATTATGAACCCATCTATCGAGTTATTATCCAGGGAAATCTTCAGCAGATTATCGAGGAGTTGAATTTGCTTGAGAAGATTGTGTTGGAAAATACACCGAGGGTGTCCATTACCAAGCAACTCTTTACTCAGTTTGTGATGGATGTCTTCCACCTCTTTGAGCATCTGAAAGCAGATGATATGACAGATATTGTCAAAAGAATTCATGCCATTACAAACTTTGAAGATTTAGTGGCTTATACCAAGGAAACCTTGACGTCCTTCTTTGGTCAATATCGTATGAATGAAAATGTCGTCAGTGTACTTGAAGTTATTGGTAGAGACTATAAAAAAGAACTTTCTCTCAAGGATATCAGCAAGGATCTCTTTATCAATCCTGTTTACTTAGGTCAGTTAATCAAGAAGGAAACCAATTCGACCTTTGCTGAGCTTCTCAATAAGCAACGGATTAAGGCAGCCCAGCAACTTTTACTATCTACAAATGATAGTATTGAGGATATTTGCTATACGGTTGGTTATAGTAATGTAGGCTATTTCTACAAGGTCTTTCGAAAACTATGTGGAAAGTCTCCGAAGGCCTACCGCAAGCAGATCGAGGTCACCCTCTAACTTTTGTTATCCATCTTAAAATATGCTATAATAAATTCAAAAATATGAGGAGGTTACTTTTATGAAAAAGAAACCAATCTATCTATGGGTTTTATTAGTCTTATCAGCGATTAGTTCATTCTTGGCAGTAGTTGGAATACTCACTCCAGTACCTAGTAAGGACGCCCTTCGTGCTAGCCAAGGAAATGTTGGGACACTTAGTGCTCAACAATTAGATGATGCTGTTAACTATGCCCACCAAGTGTCAGAGTTATCTCACTCTATTTTTAACACGATACTCATTATTCTATCTGCTATCCTAGTTGTAGTAGCCTTTGTTTTCTTAATTCGTAAGAACCTGCAGTTGGCAAACTACACTTATGTTGGATATGCCTTACTAGCTATTGTTGGACTAGTCCATGACAATATGAATCTACAAGATGCTATGCAATTGATTAAAGATGACACCCTACGTTTAGGAATGGAAGTCATGTCAAAAGTAACCACTATTATTTTCATCGTCATCAATGTTATCTTTTTGGGAATCGTCTTCTATAAAATATGGCGTCAGCAAAAAGAATTAACAGAATCTCAAGAGGAAGAACTCGCCTAAGAGTTGACAAAGGATAACTATCAAGATACAATCTTGGTAGTTATTTTTTTGGATTCGAGAAAGAGGGAGGAAAAGATGAAAAAAATTTCCTTAGTTTATATCAGTCTAAGTGGCAACACGGAGAGTTTTGTAACACGTTTGAAAGCTTATTTGTTGGAGCAATATGCGAACATTGAAGTAGAAAAAATTCATATTAAAGACTTGGTCAAGGAAGGAGAAGACTTCTTTGAGATGACCAACCCGTATGTGGCTTTTCTACCGACTTACCTCGAAGGTGGAAATGGAGTTGACAATGGAGATGTGGAAATCTTGACCACTCCAGTAGGTGACTTTATCGCATATGGTGATAATGCTAGCAAGTGTTTTGGCGTTGTAGGATCTGGTAATCGTAACTTTAACAACCAATACTGCTTGACGGCTAAGCAATACAGCCAGCGCTTTGGTTTCCCTGTTCTAGCTGACTTTGAGATGCGTGGAATGCTGGGAGATATTAAAAAGGTTGCAGGGATTATTGCAGACTTGTATGAATTAGAAGCTTTATAAGAGGCTTGATTTTCTGAGGAAGAGTTTTATTCTATGGATAAAGGATTTACTTCAAAGGGGACAATCGAAATGAGTAAAC